>JAABUX010000126.1_pt1 | contig 132760 bp, 109 predicted proteins | sample 5561851 | NCBI WGS metagenome assembly JAABUX01 (sample SAMN10711883, study PRJNA513361) | rock metagenome | isolation source: Antarctica rocks | place: Antarctica: Victoria Land, Richard Nunatak red sandstone | collected 2016-01-03
GCCGATGTGGCCTACTATTCCACGGCGAAGATTCCCCCGATCGACCAGCCGATCGGCTATCCCGAACTGCCTCCCGACCTCGTCGTCGAGGTTCGGTCGCCGAGCGACCGCTGGGTCGAGATGGTCCGAAAAGCCGCCGAATACCTCGAAGCTGGCGTCTTGGTGGTGGTTGTCCTCGACCCCGCCACGCGATCGGCCCACGTCTTTGAGCCTGATAGCCCGGTCCATGTCCTTGGACCCGACGATACGTTGACTTTCCCCGGGCTGCTTGGCGACTTCGCCGTCTTGGTCGCTCGGATTTTCGACTGACCGGGGGGCGATCGTCACGACGCCGGTTCGTCGCCGGGTCGGACCTCGACGACTTGATACACCAGCATCGGGGCCTTCTTGCGGGTGATCGCACCGGCGACCTCGGACCGGAGCCAGCCGGAGGCTTGGGCCAGGTGCGCCAGGATTCGCTCGGGCGGGATCGGGTCGGAGGAGATCGCTCGGGCGACGGTGACCAGCAAGGTCGAGGCGTCGGGGGCGGGTTCGACCCCGACGACCGAAAGGCCGTTCAGGACCGGGTCGGCCGTCGACCCGGCGAGCAACCCGTCCAGGACTTCGCGGACCTGCCTGGCCAACTGCCGGGCCTTGTGCCGCCCCGGCTTCCGGTCGCCCCCTTTCCGGAAAAACAACCGGGGGTCCGACCCATCGTCGGGGTCGACCTCGGCGCACAGGGTCCTCAGCCGCTTTTGCGACGGTTTCGGGTCGGGCATGCTCGTTCCAGGAGGGTCGTCAGGATCAAAGCGACGAGCCGCGCCGCGACTCGTCAACAACCCGATGACACCCCAATCCAGGGTCAGGTTCGCGACCCTCAGACGTCCAGGCCGACCGCCCGCATCAGGGCCAGGGCGTTGGACTGGCGGACGACCCCCGGGCGCATGGTGTAGTCGAAGGCGAGGCGGCCGTCGGGGCCGACGTGGTCGGCGAAGTGGACGTTGCGGACGCTTGGGCCGAGCCGACCGGCGACCTCGGCCAGGGCGAGGTCGTGGGTCGTGAACAGGCCGATCGCTCCCTTGGCGATCAAGGCCCGGATCACCGCCCCGGCCCCTTCGAGCCGGTCGGCGGAGTTCGTCCCGTGGAGGACCTCGTCGACGAGGAAGAACAACGGCGGCTGCCCGGAAGCCATGTCGACCAGCCGCTTGAGCCGGAGGATCTCGGCGTAGAACCGCGACCGGCCGTCCTGGAGCGAGTCGTGGACCCGCAAGGTCCCGGCGATGGCCAGGGGGCTGAGCCGGAACCTCGTCGCCCGGACCGGAGCACCGGCCTGGGCCAGCACGGCGTTGATCCCCACTGTCCTCAAGAACGTGCTCTTGCCCGACATGTTCGACCCGCTGATCGCCAGGACGCGGACTCCTTCGTGATCCGGCCCGCCCAGCCTGAGCGAGTTCCGGACGCAAGTCGCGAGGGGCAAGAGCGGGTGGCCGACGGCCTCGCCTTCGAGGAACGGGCCGGGGCCGTCGTCGACGACCTCGGGGAAGGGGTCGGACGGGTTCTCGAAGGCGTAGCCCGCCAGGCTCGCATAGGCTTCGAACTGGGCGGTCGCGTCGAGCCATCGGGGGATCGAGCCGCCTTCGCGCTCGCGCCAGACTTCCACGGCGAAGGCCAGTTGCGTCCGCCAGAGGAGGACCGACGTGAACAGGGCGAAGTAGACGTTGTGCCTCGCTTCGAGCCAGCGGACGAGGCCCGCCAGCCGGGCGATCCGCGACGAGGCGGAGGCCGAGGGCTTGCCGGTCGCCTCGGTCCCGAGCATGGACCCGAGGGCGACGAGCGCCGGGGTCGCGAACCGCTCGCTTTCGATCCGGGCGAGCAACCCGACCAGGGTTTCCAACTCGGTCGACCGATCCTCGACCCCTTCCAGAGCTAGGTTCGCCCTCCGAGCGAAACCGTAAGCCACCGCCGCTTCCACCGCGACCAACAGCGCCGCCACCCAGGGATTCACCACTTCGAGGAGCAACCCCGCCAGCGCGGCCACGGTGGCGAGGGCCAGGGCGAGCACCGCCAAGCGGGCCGGGATCGCGATTGCACGGCGGGGCGAGGCCCCCCACTCGGCCAGGGTCTCGGCTCGGACGTCGGTCCGGACGTCGTCGCCTAAAAGCGCGAGGTCTTCGCGGAAGTCGAGCTTGTCGCGGAGTTCGACCACCGCCTCGTGGCGAGATCGGACCTTGATCGGCGACGCGGGGCGGAGCAGCCAGCCCGCCAAAACCGCCTCGCCGCTCGCCGTCCGGGCCGCGCAGAGCCGCTCGAACAGCGAGCCGGGGCCGAACAGGTCGAGGTCGGCGGCGTAGGGGTGTTCCTCGTCCAAGAACCGGTCGCCGGTCGTCCCCTGGCCCGCCCAGTGGCCATCCACCCGCGCGATCCCTTTCTCGTGGAACGCGGCCACCCGCTCGGCCCGACGCCTCCGGGTCATGATCCGCCCATGCGCCGAGACCAGGGGGACGAACAGGGCGATCGCGAGCACCGGCCAGGGCCAGCCGACGTCCCCTCGGAAGGCGAGGATGGCCAGGATCACCACCACGACGAACAAGGCGAGCCGGACGTTGCCGAAGGTGTCGTCGAGCGTGGCTGCCCGCCCGATTTCGCTTCGGGCTTGTTCGAGGCGCCTGAGGAACTCAGCCCGAGGTTCGATCCGAGGCGAGCCTGCGGCAATTGCGGAATCCAAAGGTCAAGCTCCGGCGTCGTGGGCTTCGGCGGTCCACTTCTCGGGGTCCATCGGCGAAGCCCTCATCCTAGCCGACCGACCGCCCTGTTCCAACCGGACCGAGCGCCGAGGAGATGGCACTGCGATTGCGGACAGATCGAGCCAAGCATCTCCCTGGATTCGAGTCGATGATTGATCGTGGATTCGACCTCGACTCGGCCCCACCTCCTGAACGGACATCACCGACCATGCAGATCCCCCAGCACCAGTCCGACCGGCCGGGCCTCGAATCGAAGATGATCGGCAAGCCGGAATATGACGACCCGAACTACAAGGGGTCGAGCAAGCTCGTCTTCCTCGCGTCGGAAGACTCGACCTACCTGGCCGGCCAGGTCCTCCACCCCAACGGCGGCGACGTGGTCAACGGTTGACCCCTCGAAATTCCTTGCCCATCGGGTCGGGAACGCCTAGGATCGACTTCCCAAACGGTCGCCCCGGGAACCTGACCCTGGAAGGATGGGCCTCGATGCTCCAACTCGGGATCGTCACCTACAACATCGCCAAAGACTGGACGCTGGACCAGGTCTTCAAGCAGCTCGAAACCCTGGGGATTCCCGGGGTCGAGCTGCGGACCGGGCATGCCCACGGCGTCGAGGTGGAGCTTGGCAAGCCGGCCCGGGACGCGATCCGCAAGCGGTTCGAGGACTCGCCGGTCGAGCTGGCCGGGATGGGGAGCGCCTTCGAGTACCAGTCCAAGGACCCGGCGAAGGTCCGAGACAACATCGAGGGGACCAAGGCTTACGTCCGGCTGGCCCACGACGTCGGCAGCCCCGGTGTGAAGGTCCGGCCCAACGGGATCGTCGCCGGGGTCGACCCGGAGCGGACCTACGAGCAGATCGGCAAGGGCCTCCGAGAGGTCGCCCAGGACGCCGCCGACTTCGGGATCGAGATCCGGGTCGAGGTCCACGGCGGGACGACCCAACTTTTGCCCAACTTCGCCAAGATCCTCAGATACGCCGACCACCCCAACGTCTTCGCCTGCTGGAACTCGAACCCGACCGACGTCGTGGACGGCTCGATCGCCGCCAACTTCGACCTGGTCGCCCCCAAGATCCGCGAGGTCCACCTCCGCGACCTGACCGACGAAGCCTACCCCTGGCGCGACCTCTTCGCCCGGCTGGTCGCCTCGGGCTACCAGGGCTATACCCTGGCCGAGATCAACGCCAGCACCGACCCCAGCCGAGTCCTCCAATACTTCCGGTCGCTCTGGGTCGCCTACCAACCTAAATAAATTCTTCTCGCCACGGATGAACACGGACGGGGCACGGATAAGACAAAAATTATTTAAAATTGATTTATCCGTACCCCGTCCGTGTTCATCCGTGGCTAAAATTCCCCCTCAAGGGCTCAGGCCGAAGGCACGGGCGAGCAGGTTCAGGGCGGTCAGGAGGGCGGGTCCGAAGAGGAAGATGAGGATGGCCCCCTTCATGATCGTCCGGCGGCGGGCGCCCGGGTCGGGGGCCAGCCCGGCCCAGGGGTCGTCTTCGTCGTCTTCCGGGCCTTCGAGCGGGTCGAGTCGGGCGGTCCAGGTCTGCGCCAGGAGGACCCGGGCGGCGGACGCGAGCGATTCGGGGACCTGGAGGCGGGCGCCTCCGGTCGCCACCTGGTACAAGGTCGAGCCGGCGACCCGCTCGCCGTCGAGGAACGTGGCGATCCCCTCGGCTTCGAGGCGAATCCTCGGCGGGTTGGCCTCGTTGGGGTGGTTATAGGTGGCCACCGTCACCCAACGCTCGGCCCGCTCGCCGGGGGTGCCCAGCGGTCCGGGCGGCGGCGGGGCGTCTTCGAGCGGGATGTCGTGCTTCGGGCAGTCCTCGCCGATCGCGAGCTTCCAGAACCCTTCGCAGGTCGAGCAATAGCCGCGAGGGGCCACGAGGTCGCCGCAGTTCCGGCAGAGCGATTCCCCCGCGAAACCCTCGGCACGGCACCTCGGGCAAAACGTCGGGCACGCCTCGCCCGAGGTCCTCGGGCCGAGGTCGGGGCTGGACCAGGAGTTCTCCGAGCCTTGGATCATCCCCGCGGACCTTTCGCCAAGAGATCAAACCGTCCTTCGGACCCCATCTTGACCTCCGACGCCTTGGCAGGGCAAGACCAGCGCCATTTCGAGGCAATCTTCGCGGGCCGAGGGAACTTTTCGAACCGTTTTTCGTCAATGTCTCAAGTCGGTGCCAAGCGAAGGGTATATTAGTGGGAGCGGGTCGGTCTCGGCCAAGGTTTTCCGGCTCCGGTCCGATCCCGCTCGCCGATCCCCTTCCCCGGTTCGAAACGCTTCGGCGCCGACGGCTGCTTGGTCCGATCTTCGCCGGATCGCCCCGTCGCCCGCCGCTTGCGTGTGACATATTACCAGCAAACCGCCGGATCGCATCGCCTCGGTGTGCGGGCTTGATCCGTCGGCGGGAGCATTCATTCATGGCCGCCGCGTCGAACGAATCGTTTGGTCTGAAAATCGCCACCGCGTTCGCCATCGCGCTCTCGGTGGTCCTGCTGGTCAGCGTCTATTTCCTCAACTCGAACTACAACATCGAGTTCGAGAAACGCACCGCCGCCGACAAGAAGGTCGGCGAACTCAACGGCGCCAACCGGACCCTCGCCGAGCAGGCCACCAACTTCCGGACCGCGCTCGGTTACGGCCCGGTCGAAGATGCCGATGCCGCCACCGCCGCGATGAAGAAGGACGACGACCAGCTCAAGGCCGAGGTCCAGGCGATCAACACCGAAGTGGGCGCGATGATCTCCGACTTCCAGAAGAAGGCCGGGGCCAAGAACATCGACGTCGCCCAGTTCGACGCCCTCAAGGAGCGGACCCGAGAGGTCGTCGAGAGCTACCTGAACAACCCCGACCAGTCGAAAAAGGCGGCGGCCGCCCGGCTCAAAGACCTGCTCACCAACCAGGTCAAGCTCGCCACGACCCTGGCCCTGAACTACGCCGACCTCCGGCGCAACCTCGACCAGGCCAACAAGGTCAACGCCGACGCCACCAAGATCGTCGAGACCAGCCTGGCCAACGCCCGAGCCGAACTCGACGCGACCATCAAGAAGGACGAGGACGCCCGCGCCGAATTGGTCGCCGGCAACCGGAGCAAGTCGGAGGAGTTGGCCAACCTGGAAACCAAGTTGACCAACTTCATCAACGACTCGACCACCAAGAGCGAAAACAAAGACAAGGCGATTGCCCAGATGAGGTCGGTGCTCCGCGACCTGCGAAGTTCCCTGTCGCAAACCGAAGAGGTGATGAGCAAGCCGGGCGGTCGGGTGACCTTCGTCGATTACGGCTCGAAGACTTGTCGGGTCAGCGTCAACCGCAACCAGGGGGTTCGCGCCCTGATGCAGTTCACCATCTTCGACAAGAACGCCGCCGGGATCACGTCGGACAGGCCCAAGGCGCTGGTCGAGCTGATCAAGGTGGGCGACCCGTCGCGGGGCGAGAACGACAGCCAGGCCCGGATCGTCAAGACCTACGACCAGAACGACCCGATCCGCTACAACGACTTCATCTTCTCGGCGGGCTGGAGCTACGACCACCCGCAGCGGTACGCCTTGGTCGGCAAGCTCGACATCAACCGAGACGGCAAAGACGACCGCGCCGACCTGATCCGGATGATCGAGGCCGCCGGGGGGATCGTCGAGTTCGACCTGTCCCCGCCCAACGTCGACCGGACCATCGGCCAGGCCGCCGTTTCCCGGGCGTTCGCCCGCCTCGGCCAGCCCGTCCCGGCGACCACCGGCCGAGCGTCCGGCAAGATCTCCGGCCTGGCGTTCGCCTATGTGATCGACCGTCGCAGCTCGACCGTCCTCTTCGCCAAGAGGGAGTCCGAGCCGACCAAGGACGACACCCTCTTCCTCGAGGAAGAGTCCAAGGCCATCAAGGACGCGACCGACCAGGCGGTCCGCCCGCTCCCGCTCGAAAAGCTCTTGAATATGCTCGGCTACGACTATTCGATGCCCATCGAAGGCCGACGCGAGGCGATCGACAAGACGTCGATCCAGGACCTCCTCAAGAAGAAGCCCAACCCCAGACCCTCGACCCCGACTCCGACCCCTTCGGGCAACGAGCCGCCGTCGACCCGGTGAGGCGTTCCCCCGGCAAATAATACCAATCCCGGAAATTCATTGCAGATCGCAGATTGCAAATCGCAAAGCCATCAGAATTAACCATTTGCGATATGTAATTTGAAATGCGTTGAAATTTCCTGTGATGCGTATAAGGGCTGATCCCCCGTGATCAGCCCACGATCGCCCCGCGTCGAAGGATCGATCTTCGACGCGGGGCGGTTCTGTTTCGTCCCGGCCGCGAAAGGGTCAACCCCGGCGGTCGATCGGGGTGACGGCCCGGGTCGGCGGGCCGACGTAGCGGGCCCGGGGGCGCATCAGGCGGTTGTGGTCGAGCTGCTCGATGATGTGGGCCGCCCAGCCGGCGACTCGGGCCATGGCGAAGATCGGCGTGTAAAGGTGGATCTCCAGGCCCATGTAGTGGTACAGCCGGGCCGAGGGCCAGTCGACGTTGGGTGGGAGTTGCTTTTGCGTGGTCACGGCCCGCTCGATCGGCTCGGCCATCCGCTCCCATCGGTCGTCGCCGGTCTCCGCCGCCAGGGCGGCGCAGTGCTCTTTCAAGATCCGGGCGCGGGGGTCGCCGGTCTTGTAGACGCGGTGGCCGAAGCCCATGATCCGCTCCTTGCGGGCCAGGGCATTTTGAATCCAGGTCTCGGCGTTCTCGGGCGAGCCGACCTGTTCGAGGACCTTCCAGGCTTCCTCGTTGGCCCCGCCGTGGAGCGGGCCTTTGAGGGTCCCGATCGCCGCGACGATCCCCGAATAGATGTCCGACAAGGTACTGACCGTCACCCGGCCCGAGAAGGTCGAGGCGTTCAGCTCGTGCTCGGCGTAGAGCACCAGCGAGAGGTCGAACGCCTTCCGCATCGCCTCGGACGGGACCTGTCCGTGGATCATATAAAGGAAGTTGCTCGCGAAGTCGAGGTCGTGGCGGGGGGCGAGCGGTTCTTGCCCCCGGCCGATCCGCTCGCGGGCGGCGACGGCCGACGGCATCAGGGCCAGCATCCGCTCAGCCTTGCGGACGTTGGCGGCGTGGTCCGTCGGCGAGGCGTTGACCTCGGGGTCGAAGTGGGCCATCACGCTCACCGACGACCGGAGGACGTCCATCGGGTGGTTGCCGCTCGGGATGCTCCGGAGCAAGGCGAGCAGCGGCTCGGGCAGGTCGCCGTGCCCGCCGATCCGCTCTCGGAAGCCCTTGAGCTGCTCGACCGAGGGGAGTTCGCCGTGGAGGAGCAGGAACGCCGCTTCGAGGTAGGAAACCCCGCCGGCGAGGTCTTCGATGGGGTAGCCGCGATACTCAAGCCCGCCGTTGCCCTGCTTCCCTTCGACGTTGGAGATCGCCGTCTCGCTGGCGATGACCCCCTCCAACCCCGGGTAATACTGATCGACTGGCGCAGTGCTCATGGCGGACTTCGCTCCAAGAACAAGGTAAGCGGAGGTCGTTTGGCGAAAACAACGCTCGATCGGTCTGGCCCGATCTTGCCTCTCGAGGGCGAAAAGCGGCCCCGGGACGAGCGTCAAACCGTCGACCGAATGACCGTCCCAGGCGCGAACCATCGCGGGTTGATGGCGATTCCCCTCCAACACTATCCGACGGCCCGGCTTGGGTCAAAAGGGACGTCGCGGAGCCTCGCGATTCTCCAAGGCCCCGCCCCTCATCCCTAACCCAACCTAAATTTATATTTATGTTAATACAAAAGTTTATTTGCTTCGAGGATCGACCCATTTCGAGGGGCGAATCGCCGGTCGCAAGGATTTGTTCTCAGGGAGTTTGCGATTTGCGATCCGGAATTTGCGATGCGTTCCCCGGGCGTCCCCGGGAAAGCCTGAAGGGGGTCGCAACACGCATGAAGCGGGTTGGACCCCCTGATCAGTACTTCCCAGCAGGCTCCCACCACCAAGGTGAGTTGCTCACGCCTTCCGCCCAGATTGCGTGAACGGCCTGCTGGGTCGCTCGCTCGTGGTTCGAGGGGGCACGCGAGGCGTTTCCGCCGCGTGTTCTGGCCGGGCTTTCCGCCCCCGTGAAGCTGTTTTAGTCGCGGAAACGCCTTTGAAAAGGGATGCGCGACAAATTCCCCCGAAATTTTCCGGGCGGGCGTTCAGCCGGGATTCTCCAGGTCGAGGATTCGGCTCAGCCCCTCGATCTCCTCGGCCTTGAGCGCCAGGACCCGGCTCGCCACGGCGTCGATCAGCGTGAAGAAACGTCGGATCTCGATCAACCGCGATTGCATAATCATGTGTTCGCTTCTAATAGTATTTGATCGAACCGAATCGCCGAGGACTTCGAGGGTCGGGTCGAGTTCCCGGCGCTTGCGTTCGGCCAAGATCCGCTGGAACAGGGTCCAGACGTCCCCCTCGGCCCGGTAGAACTCGCGGCGTTCCCCTTGGTGGCCGACCTTGTGGACCACGCCCCAGTTGATCAGCTCGCGGAGGTTCATGCTGACGTTGCCCCGGGACACCCCCAGGCTGGTCCGCAGGGCCTCGGCGTCCCAGTCTTCGCCGGTCAGGTAGAGCAAGGCGAACAGCTCCCCCATCGTGGCGTTGATGCCCCAGGCCCGCGCCATCCCGCCCCAGTGCTCGACGAACGGGCGGACCACGGCCTCGGCGGCGAGCCGGCTCGCCGGGTCGTCGGTGCCATCGGAGGAAGGGTCGGGCAGGCCGAGGAATGCCAAGGTCGGATTTCCGTGAGATTGGGACTGGAAACGACTTGCGGCGACGACTTCCGAACGGGATCATCGGATCGAGGGGCCAGGTCGACGCCGCCGGGTCGTCCAGGTCTGGGCGGGCCCGAGCCCGGTCCCCAAGGGGGCCGCGGCGAACCGGTTGGGGATTATTCCGTCATCGTCTTTCATTCCTCGAAAAATATCGAGAATCTCGATTTTTTTCGAGTAAACTAAATCCATCCGTGGTCGCGTTCGGATCGAGGCGCCGTTTGCCGGCTCCCGAACGACTGGCCTCTTTCTCGATCCTCTCTTCCCAATCGGGATCGTGGAGTTTTTATCCATGCCTGAAACCGTCGTCCACTTCCAGATTCGGATGCCGCCGGTCCTCCACGAACAACTGGCGAGCTGGGCCAAGGAAGACAAGGCGTCGCTGAACGCCTTGATCGTCGGCATCCTCGAACGAGCGATCGCCCAGCACGAGACCAAGGCCCCCGCCACCAAGGAATGACCGGCCGGGACGACCAGGGCGAATCGGAAAGACTCGCCTCCGGGGACCGATGATCCCGAGGGTATAGCTTTCAATTCCGGGGATTCTCTGGGATCAAGGATTGCAAATCGCAGGATCGCAAATCGCAAATCGCAAAGGATCGGAAACCCTTGATTTCTGGGTTCTTTGCGATTTGCGATCCTGCGATTTGCAATCCGAACCTCCGGATTCGACAGCTACACCCTGATCCCGAAGCTAACCCGGGGTTTTCGAAGATCGCCCTTGAGCGCGGCCGCCCGATCCGTTATCTTGGACCCTCCGATTCCCCGATAGCTCAATCGGTAGAGCGAGCGACTGTTAATCGCTAGGTTCTAGGTTCGAGTCCTAGTCGGGGAGCCTCGGCGTCATCGACGCATCTCGAACCAGAAGGAGGGTTCGCGGCCCAGTGCCGTGAACCCTTTTTCTTTGAGCGACGATCTCGCCGCCCGGGTCTCCCTCGGCGCATGGAGGGACAAAACCTCGACCCTCGATGACGGGTCGGGGTCCGTGATGGCTTGCTTCCCAGTTGTCAAAGAACGTCAAAGGTGGTCGGAGGGGGTGCGAAGTCGCGTCGACCGGGGCGTCAGGCGGGGGGTGAAACGCCCTGGCGGAACGAACCCAACGAGGCCGAGCGGCGGCGGGTTTGCCGGCGGCTCCGGGTCGTGGGGCGGGAAGGTTCGGGCTGGGCTTCGGCGGTGTCCTTCATGCGGAACGAACCCACCATCGATCGGGCCAGGGTCCCGGTGGGGGTCTGGGGTTCGGGGATATCGTCCGGGTCGTCGTCGTCTTGCTCGATGGCGAAGTCGTCGGGCGGGATGTCGGTGAGTTCTCGGAGTTCGCGCAAGGACCGGAACAGGGTCCGCTCGGCGGCGGCCTCGTATCTCCGGGCGAGGGTGGCCTCGGGGCCGGTGTCGAACAAGGCTCGGCGGGGGGCCTCGGCGCGGTCGAGGTCGATGGTGGCGGTGTCGAAATCTTCCAGGCGGGTTTGCAGCTCGGCGATTTGCTCGAGGATGATCTTGTGGACCTCGCCCTTGGCCCACTCGACCCGCTCGGGCATCGGGTCGTTCATGACGACGTTGGTCAAGACCCTGAGCCTCGACGTCGGGATCTCCGTGTCGCGCCGCCCCATCAATCCCTCCGCTTGCCAAAGGAGGTTGTAGTCCCAGTAGCCCACCCTCGGGTCCATCCGCCGCTTGGCGTCGAGCATGGCGGGGTGCTCGGCCTGGAGTTGGTCGGCGAGGATGTCTTCCTCGGGGATCAGCTCGCGCTCGAGGTTCCGCCAGCCCTTGATCATCCGGGCGACTCCCTCGGGGGTCTGCCGCAAGATCCGGGCGTTGGTCGCCGGCTCGTGCAAGATCCAGTCGACCGCCTTGTCGACCCGGGCCATCCGGGCCTCCTCGAACGTCTCGACCGCGTGGCGGACCCGGAAATCGGTGGCGGCCTCGTCGTGGTCGTGGCAGTGTTCGAGCCGGACGGCCGACACGGCGATCCGGCGGACCAAGAGCCGGGCCATCCGACTCCGAGGCTGCAACTCCTCGACCAGTTCATCCATCATCCGATCGACGCCGATCTTGTCCTCGTCGTCGAGCACGACCCCATCGCCGGCCATCCCGTGGCGATAGGCGTTGGCCCTGGACCGGATCTTGCCCTCGGCGGTCTTCGGCCCGGTGGACTTGAGGGCATTGGCCCGGTTGGCGGCGAGCTTGGCGTCGCTCGGGGCGGTCCGGGAGGACGGAGGGGTCGGCAATTTCGAGGTAGCCTGGGGAGCGGACATGGTGGGGAACCCCGTCGAAAAGTGGGTCAAAAGGAGCGTGGATTCGCCTCGAAGCGCGAACTCGTCCTGTTGACTATCTTTTTTCCGAGGCGCCGATCGCACACTTTCTCCGCGAAACCGCCGATTTCGGTCAAAGTTCTTCGATTTTCCCTCGGGGCGACCGGGCGTGGCGGATGCCACGGGTAGTACCCAACCCGTGAGGCTTGGTTCGGCCCCGGCGTACGGGTTGGGTGGGACCCGGGGCACCAGCCACACTCGACTTGAAGGGGGTCGGTCTTGAATGGAAAGGGACCGCCGCAGAGTCTCATACTGATCCCGGAAACTCATTGCAGATTCCAATAGGAGTTACGCAGTTGATGGGGTTTGTCCAGTAGGTGCGAATTAGCTCTTGCACAACTTGGGCAAGATAGCCGCACTCTGGCAGCCCCGTCCGCAAGTGCAATGGTGGACAAAAGCCATCAACTGCGTAACTCCTATCCAAATTGCAGATTGCAAATCGCAAACGGTTTATCTCCAATGTTTTACGATTTGCGATCTGCAATTTGAAATGCGCAATCTATTTCTGGGATCGGTATCAGTACCGGAAAAACCGCATGAGAGACCTCACGGGACAGACTCTCAACCCGGCTCGCCTTCCCGCGACGCCCCCCGACGGGGCTTTTCCATCCAGCGGACTGGGAACTGAACTTCCGAACCCATATTGTGTCGCCGACGATCCCCGAGTAGATTCCATCGAAGTCGGCCACAACCTGTGTACTTGGTATGGCTTGTGGACGCGGTCATCGCACCGCCGGAGAAGTTGAACTAGCACCTCTTCCCGCTCACCGAGACGTAGGCTCGCGGGACACGTTCGGCGTGGCCTCCAGGCGTTGGTATTCCCGTCCCCTTCTCGCCCCCGGAGTCAGATTGCATGACGCCGAAGTCGCTGATCCTCTGCGTGGCCAGCGTCCTATGGACGAGCACCGCGCTCACACAGGACGTCCCGACGAGTCCGACCCGGGACAAGCAACCGCGCGGTGGGTTCGCGATCCCGGACACCTTCACGCGGCGGGGCGTGGTCCTCGAGCGCCGGCAGGCCGACAAGGGCGTCAGCGGTGATCCGTGCATCGTCTGGGACGAGGCGATCCCGGGCTGGCGGATGGTCCTGTTCTACGACCCTCCGGGGCATGCCCAGGCGATCTGCCGGGATCGCGATCTGGTCGGGCCGGGACATTGGACGCTCGAAGGCCCCCTGCCGGTCACAAACTCGCGGGCGGTGGGCGGATTCCACAAGCCATTCATCGTGATGGACCCGGACCGACCGAACCACGCGGCGAAGATCGACGGCCGCTATTGCCTGCTCGTCGTGGCCCATAAGGACGGCCATAAGGAGGTCCGGCGTGCGTGGTCCGAGGCGCTGGCCGGGCCTTGGACGTTCGAGGCCGAGCCGATCATCCCGCCGGGCTCGGGCGGCGACTTCGATGCCAAGCACACCGACGCCGTGACCGGCTACTATTTCCCCGAGAGGAAAGAATTCCTGTATTTCTATATGGGTTATCCCCGCGAGGCCCAGCCGCGCCGGATCAGCCCGTTCGGCTCGGCGCAGGGGGTCGCGACGCAGGGGTTGGACGAGAGGTTGGCGACGAAGCGCGGCGTCGTCCTCGGGCCGGAGCAGGAGGCCGGTCACTGGGCCTCTGGCTGGGTCGGCGGCCTGCAACTCCTCCGCGGCGCCGAGCACCGATGGGTCGCCGTCGTGAACGCCTCGCCAACCGCGCCCGATCCCGGCAAGAAGGAGGTCTGGACGGAGGAGCCGCCGCCGAGCCTCGGCGGATTCGCCTGGTCCGACGAGGAATGGCCGGTCAAGGGCTGGCATTTCGCGACCGAGCCGATCGAGTGGGTCAAGGACATCCCCAAGGACGCGCTCGACGCGGGCGAGGGCTACAACCTCTGGCGGCAGTTCATCCACGTCATGCCGGGCGGCGGAGCCGCGCTCTTCTACAACAGCGGGTATTACGGACGCGAGCAACTGTATCTGAAGGTGAGCGGCAAGCCGTGAAAGTGGAAAGAACAGGGGACACCCTCGAATGGCGTTGAGCTAATCAAAGACCATCGATACGAGTCTGTGGCACGAATGTGTTAGGCTGTTCGGGTCGCCGACGCAGGACCCCGGCTCGACGGATATCGGCCACGCCATTCTTGATCAGACTGTCAGCTTCCTCAGCCTCAGGGCGTTGAGGATCACCGACACCGAGCTGAACGTCATCGCCGCGCTGGCGAGCATCGGGCTCAGGAGAATCCCCAAGAACGGGTACAAGATGCCCGCCGCGATCGGGACGCCTAGGAGGTTGTACAAGAATGCGAAGGCGAGGTTCTGGCGGATGTTCCGCATCGTGGCCCGGCTCAGCTTGCGGGCGCGGTCGATCCCTTGAAGGTCGCCGCCGAGCAGGGTGATCCCGGCGCTGGCCATCGCCACGTCGGTCCCGGTCCCCATCGCGATCCCGACCTCCGCCTGGGCCAAGGCCGGGGCGTCGTTGATCCCGTCGCCCGCCATCGCGACGACTCGCCCTTCGCCCTGGAGGCGGCGGACCTCCTCGGCCTTGCCGTCGGGCAAGACCTCGGCGCGGAAGTCTTCGATCCCGAGCTTGCGGGCCACGGCCTCGGCGGTGGTCCGGTTGTCGCCGGTCAGCATCACGACCCGAAGCCCTTCGGCCCCGAGCCGCTTCACCGCCTCGGCCGCCGACGCCTTGATCGGGTCGGCGATCCCCAGGAGCCCACTCGGCTCCCCTTCCACCGCGACGAACACCACTGTCTGGCCGTCGACGCGAAGGGCCTTCGCGCGGTCGAGCAGGCCATTCGGCCCGGCCCCCGGGTTGACGAACCCCTCGTTGCCGATCGCCACGGCTCGCCCTCCGACCCGCCCTTCGACCCCTCGACCGGTGACGGACCGGAACCCCTCGGCCTCGGAGAGCGTCAGCCCCCTGGCCCTGGCCCCCTCGACGATCGCCGCCGCCAGGGGGTGCTCGCTCCCGAGTTCGAGGCTGGCGGCGAGCTTGAGCAGGCCCGACTCGTCGAGCTTCGAAGCGTCGAGGGGGACGACCGAGACCAGTCGAGGTTTCCCCTCGGTGAGCGTCCCGGTCTTGTCGACCATCAAGGTGTCGACCCGACCGAGGGTTTCCAGGGCCTCGGCGTCCTTGATCAGGATGCCCGCCTGCGCCCCTCGCCCGGTCGCCACCATGATCGACATCGGCGTGGCCAGGCCCAAGGCGCAAGGGCAGGCGATGATCAGGACCGCCACCGCGTTGACCAAGGCATGGGCCAGCCGAGGTTCCGGCCCGAACACCGCCCAGAGGACGAAGCTCAACGCCGAGACCCCGACCACCGCCGGGACGAAGAACCCCGAAACCACGTCGGCCAGCCTCTGGATCGGCGCCCGGGTCCGCTGGGCGTCGGCGACCATCTGGACGATCCGCGCCAGCATCGTTTCCGACCCGACCCGATCGGCCCGGAGGACAAATCCGCCCGTCCCGTTGACCGTGCCGCCGATGACGCGGTCACCGGGGCGCTTCTCGACGGCGATCGGCTCGCCGGAGATCATCGACTCATCCACCGAACTCGACCCATCGACGACCACTCCGTCGACCGGGACCTTCTCGCCCGGCCGGACCCGGACGCGGTCGCCGACGATGATCCGGTCGATCGCCATGTCCCCCTCGGAACCATCCCCCTCGATCCGACGAGCCGTCTTGGGGGCCAAGCCGAGCAAAGCCTTGATCGCGCCGCTGGCCTGGCCCCTGGCCCGGAGTTCGAGGACCTGGCCCAAGAGGACCAAGGTGGTGATGACGGCCGCCGGCTCGAAGTAGACCGCGACCTCGCCGTGATCCCCCCGGAACGAGGCCGGGAAGAGGCCGGGGAACAGGGTGGCGGCCACGCTCTCGGCGAAGCTCGCCCCGGTCCCGAGCGCGATCAGGGTGAACATGTTCGGGCTTCGGTTCACGATCGACGCCACCCCTCGGGCGAAGAACGGCCGGCCCCCCCAGAGCACGACCGGCGAGGCCAGGGCCAATTCGACCCAAGGCAGCACCCGAGCGGGGAGGACTCGCGCCAGGGGTTGGCCGGGGATCATCTCCGCCATCGCGGCCAGGAGCAGGGGTGCGGTCAAACCAAGGCAGACCCGGAACCGCCGGAGCATGTCCACATATTCGGGGTTGGGGCCTTCTTCGAGCGAAACCGTCCGAGGCTCCAGAGCCATCCCGCACTTCGGGCAACCGCTCGGGTGGTCGCTGACGACCTCGGGGTGCATCGGGCAAGTGTAGGCCGGTCCGGCGGATGGCCCGCCCGGAGGACGCGGACCCGGCAAGCCGATCGTGACCAGATCGACGGTCGGGTTGAGGTAGCGCGCCGGGTCGGCCCGGAACTTCTCCAGGCAGTGCCCGCGGCAGAAGTGATAATCCCGCCCCTCGTGCGACAGCGAATGAGGCGACCGGAGCGGGTCGACGTCCATCCCGCAGACGGGGTCTTTGACCATCGGTTGGGCTTCGCCGTCCAGGGCTTGGCCCGGATCGGACAGACTTGGGGTTTCTTTCTCGGGCATCACACCTGATCTCCTTGAAGCAACCCCTCTGGGGCCGATCGCCTGGCCGGCCTCGCTCGAAAGTGGCCCTCCCCTCCCCTATTATGATGAGATGAGGAACCCTGGCCCCCTCGCCCGTGAGCCTCCGGGCGAGGGGGTGGTCGGTGTCGATAGGGTGGCTCAGTGGGCGTGGCCGCCCATCGCCTTGACCATCTCACGGCACGACTTCTCGCATTCGCGGCAGGCTTCGGCGCAGTCTTTCATCTGCTTCATGTCGAACTTGTCGCACTCGGCCGCGCAGGTCTTGCAGACCTCGGCGCAGGCCGCGCACGAGTGGACCATCATCGGGCTGCGCTGGGCGATCATCGAGGCCGAAAGCCCGCAGAACTCGGCGCAGTCGGAGGCCAGGCCCAGGGCCTTGGCGTGCTCCTTCTTCCCCTCGGCCAACAGCGTCAGGCAGTGATGGAAGGTCTCGTCGCACTCCTTGGCGCAGTCCATGCACTCCTTCAAGCAATCCTCATGGGACTTGTTCTGGAAGGCGGCATGGGCCTCGGTCCCGTCCAAGGCGACCAGCCCGGCGGCGGCCGCCCCCAGGGCTCCCAGCAATTCTCGACGTTGCATGATGCTCTCCTCTTTGGTGGTCCGACTCTTCGCCTCGCGGGTTGTCATCGTCCCGAAGGGGGACCATCTCGGCGTCCCCGTTCCGCCCTCCGACCGGCCCGCGAGGCTTGGACCCGGCCGAAGGCGTGATTCGTCGTCGCACCGATCGGCTACCGGGTCGGCTCGGGTCCGGGTCGGTCGAGCGTCGCGGCGAACAATCCGCCCCCCTTCGCCTCCCAGGCCGCGACCACCGGCCCCTGGCCCAGCGGCCCGGCGGCGACCACGGGGTCGACCGCGTTTTCGGCCAAGGTCAGCGGGTTGGTCCGCCCAGGAACCTTTGCCAGCAATCGGCCGGGTCGGGACGCGAGCCAGACGGCGGTGGGGCCTTGGGGACCGACCGCCGCCCACCCTTGGACGCCTCGCCCGAGGCGATGTTCGGGCTGGCCGGGCCGGGCCTCGAAGATGGCGTTTTCCCTCATCCAGACCGTCTCGACCAGGCCATCCAGCCCGACCGCGACCGCCCCGCCGTCCATCGGGCAGGCGGTCAAGGGCCAGGTCCCCCGCCCCAGCTTCTCGGCGGGGTCGAAGGTGGCGCCGCCGTCGGCGGATCGGGCGAGGTAGAGGTCGCGAGCCCCCTGGACCTGGTTCCGCCACATGACGAAAAGGGTGCCGTCGGGTCCGTAGGCGACCGATGGGTGGCAACACTCGCAGACGCTCCCCCCCGGCGATCGGTACACCAGGCGGTCAGGCTCCCAGGTGGTGCCCCCATCTTTCGACCGGGCACCGAACACCTCGGTCCGCTTGGCCCGGAGGTCGAGCCAGGTGCAATAGACCGACCCGTCGGGGCCGCCCGCCATCGCGTGCAACCCTTCCCGCGCCGAGGCTTCGACGGTGTTGACGCGGGCGGGTTTCGACCAGGTTTCGCCGCCGTCGGACGATCGCCAGGCCAGGAGGTCGCCGTCTCGCCCTTTGCCCTCGCGGCCCCCGATGACCGACACGACGACCGAAGCCCCCGCGACGGCGATCCGAGGGCCGCGCCGCATCCCGAGCGACAGGGCATCGACGGCGCCGACGGTGGAAACGGTGAAGGTCCGCCCGCCGTCCTCGGACCGGGCGCATCGGATGGTGTCGCCTACCCCGAAGGCGACGTAGACCCGCCCTTTGGGGTCGACCGCGACCTGGGGCTGTCGAGCCTCGCGGTCGGGTCCGTCGAGCGGGACCACCCGGACCGGCATGATCGTGGGCGTGTCGCCGAGCACAGGTCGGCCCGAGAACAAGCCGGCCAGGGCCAGCCCGAGGCCCCCGGAGAACAACAAGGCGGTCCTGGATCTCATCGCACTTCTCCCTTGACGAGCAAATCCGGCGACTCATTCGCTTCGGGTCGCATCCGTGGGCTGATTGGACGAACGAGGCCGGCAAGCGGCCCTCGGCGGTGGAGTTTGGCCCATCGCCGCTTCTGGATCGCGAAGTAGAGGACGGGCAGGAAGACGTCGATCACCTCGTCGGCGATCAGGAGTCCGCCCAGGACCGGCGCAGCCATCGGGCGGATCACCTCGGCCCCCACGCCGGCAGCCCAGAGCATCGGCGCGATCGAGATGATCGCCGCCCCTTCGGTCAGGAGCTTGGGCCTGAGGCGGTGGATCGCCCCTTCGAGGATCGCTTGCCGCAATTCGGGGACCGACCCGATCCCGGCCAAGCCGCCCCGCTCCTCGATCGCCTCGCGGAGATAGACCAGCATCACCACGCCGGTCTCCACCGCCATCCCGAAGCAGGCGATGTAGCCCACCTGCACCGCCACGCTGAACTTGAAGCCGAAGAGCCACTGGAAGATCGCCCCGCCGGCGAGCGCCCCCAGGACGCTGGTCATCATCAAGAGGGCGTCGGTCCAGCTCTTGTGCGTCAGGTAGAGCAAGAGCGTGATCAACGCGAGCACGGCGGGGAAGACGAGCCGGAGCGTCTTGTTGGCGCGGACCTGGTGCTCGAACGTCCCGGTCCATTCGAGGTACATCCCCGGTGTCAGCTTGATCGCGCCTTGGGCGACCTTCTCCTGGACAATCCGTTGGGCCTCCTCGACGAAGCCGACGAGGTCGCGGTCTTCGCGGACCCGAAGCTGGACGTAGGCGCGGAGCAGGCCGTTTTCGCTCTTGATCATCGACGGCCCTTCGACCACCCGGACGTCGGCGACCGACGACAAGGGGACTTGCAAGGGTCGAGCCGAGGGCGGGCCGCTCGAAGCCGCGGGGGCGTCCATCCCGCCCGTATCCGGACTCATCCCTCGACCGGCGACGAGGATGTTTTTGAGGGATTCCACGTCGTCGCGGTAGTCGCGGGCGTAGCGGACCCGGACGGGGTAGCGTTCGCGGCCTTCGACGGTCATGGTCAACGGTCGCCCGCCCATCGCGACCTCGACGACGTCCTGGACGTCGCCGACGTTGATCCCGTAGCGGGCGGCTTTCTTGCGGTCGACCCGGATCTCGACGTAGCCCTTGCCGGTGATCTGGTCGGCGAAGACGTCGGCGGCGCCCCGGACGGTGCGGAGGACCGCGGCGACTTCTTGAGAAACTCGCTGGATGTCCCCGAGGTCCGAGCCGAACACCTTGACGGCGACGGGGAGCCGGACGCCGGTCGAGAGCATCTCGATCCGGTTGGCGATCGGCTGGGTGAAGCTGTTGCCCCAGCCGGGCACCTGGAGCGACGTGCTCATCTCTTCTACAATGTCGGCCTTGGTCTTCCTCCAGAGCAAGAGGCGGTCGGCGAACGGTTTTTCGAGCGTGCTTCGGAGCGCGGCCAACTCGCCCGGGTTGGGGTCGCGGGTCGCCGGCTTCCGATCATGGCCCAGCCGGATCAACGCATCGACCGCGGTCCAGGTGGCGACCCCGACGGCGCGGTCGAAGACCTCCCAGTTGAGCGACTTGACCCGCCCTTTGAGGCGTTGTTCGTGGGACTCGGCCAGTTGGTCGGTGATCCGGGTGGAGAGGGTCGATTTGCGGAAACCCAGGAGGTCGCCGACCGCGTCGGCGGCTTGCTCGAAGGCGGGAACGGGGGGGGCGAGGAGGTCGGGTCCGTCGCGGAACGCCCCAAGCTCGACCAGGCGCCGGGCGGCTTCGCGGACGAGGTCCCCCACGTCGTCGGCCAAGACCTGGACGGCGAGCCGGTCGCCGTAGGGCTTCGCTAGCCGTTCAAGCAGGGCGGTGCGCTCGGCCGGGGTCGGCTTGCGGACGATCGAGCTGGGCGAAACCCGAGCGATCAGGGCGTCGACCGCCTCGGCCACCAATGCGCGGCCAAGCTCGGGGCGGAACTCGGCGAGGCGACGCGCGGCGAGGTCGCGGAGGGTCTCGTCGACCTTGCCCGCGACGTCCATCGCCGCCTCGTTGACCAGGGCGTCGGACTCGTCGATTGAAGCCGGGCGGCGGAGCAATCCTTTGGCAACCAACGCATCCATCGCGGCTTTGGTCTGGGCGGCGGCGTCGGCGAACGCTAGCTTCCGCTTCGGCCAGGTTTCGCGGTCGCGGAGGTTGATCACCGTTTCCACCATGTCGAGCGGCGAGGGGTCGGTCGGGGTCTCGGCGCGGCCCGCCTTGCCGACGACCTGCCAGACTTCGGGGAAGCCTCGGAGGACTTCGTCGCGGACGCGGAGGTCGCGGGCCGCCTCGGCGATCGAGGCGCGGGGGACGGTGGTCGGCATGTCCATCAGGCTCTGCTCGTCGAGGTCGGGCATGAACTCCCGACCCAGCTTCGTGCTCGCGACGTACCCCAAGCCCAAGATCACCACGAACAGCCAGCAAACCAGAGTCGTCCGGTCCATCAGCCACGAGAGCATCGGCTTGAACACGCCGATCATCGTCCGGACCAGCCAGTTCTCCTCCTCCGACTTGATCCGACCCCTCAGGAAGATCGGGATCAACGCGGGAACCAGCGTGATCGACAGGAGCGCCACGCCAACCAGCGCGAACGTCTTGGTGTAGGCCAAGGGGTGGAACAGCTTGCCTTCGCGGCCGGTGAGGGCGAACACGGGCAGGAACGACAAGATGGTGATCAGGACCGAGAAGAAGATCGGCCGACCGACCGTCCGGCACGCCCGGATGACGATCTCGGTGGTGTCTCCGCTGATCCGCTCGCGGCCGAAGTGGCGGGTCAGGTGGTGCGCGGCGTTTTCTCCCATGACGACGGCCTGGTCGATCAGGATGCCGACGCTGATCGAGATCCCCGCCAGGCTCATGATGTTCGACGACATCCCGAAGACTCGCATCATCAGGAACGAGAACAGGATCGCCATCGGCAGCGTGATCGCCACGACGAACGCATTCCCCAGGTGGCCCATCACCAGGAGGATGGCCAGGGAGCAGACGATCAACTCTTCCTTGACCGTCCCGCTGACGGTGTCCAGGGCCTTGTGGATCAGCGGGGTCCGGTCGTAGAACGGGACGATCCGGACGCCCGGGGGCAACCCGGCTTGCAGGGCCGTGATCTTCTCCTTGACCCGGCGGGTGACCTCAAGCGGGTTCTCGCCGTATCGCATCAGGACCACGCCGCCGACCGCCTCCTTGCCGTCCTTTTCGAGGACGCTCCGGCGGAAGGCGGGGCCAAGCTGGACGACCCCGAGCATCCCGACGTCGATCGGCGTGCCGTTGTTCCGCCGGGCGACGACGGTGCTCCGGATGTCGTCGAGGCTCTCGATCCAGGCGACGGATCGGATCAGGTACTCGGCGTTCCCCTGGTGGATCACCCGGCCTCCGACCGACGAGTTCGACCGCGCGACCGCCGAATACACCTCGCCGAGGCCGATCCCGTAGGCCCGGAGCTTGTCCGGGTCGAGGTCGATCTGGTACTCGCGGGGGGCGCCCCCGACGCTGCTCACCTCGGCCACGCCCGGGACGCTGTTGAGCTGGTATCGGACGTACCAGTCCTGGAGCGACCGGAGTTCGCTCAGGTCTTTGCCCTCGCCCTCGACGGTGTACCAGAAGATCTGGCCGACGGCGGTGGCGTCGGGGGCGAGGTAGGGGGTCACGCCTTGGGGCAGGAAGGTGGTGGCGATCGAGAGCTTTTCGAGGACTCGTTGGCGGGCGAAGTAATAGTCGGTGGCGTCGTCGAAGATGATCGTGATCATCGAGAAGTTGAACTCGCTCGACGACCGGACCACCTTGACCCCGGCCAGCCCTTGCAGGTTGACCGAGAGCGGGTAGGTGATCTGGTCCTCGACCTCCTGGGGGCTTCGGCCCATCCAGTCGGTGAAGACGATGACCTGGTTCTCCGAAAGGTCGGGGATCGCGTCCACCGGCATCGTCATCAACGCCCGGAACCCGGCGACGCCGAGCGCCAGCGACGCCAGGATGACGAGGTATCGGTTGCGGATCGACCACTCGATGATCGACTCGATCATAGCACTTCGCTCCGTCTGGCTCAGTGCCGGTGGGGGGCTTCGGGTGTGACCAGGGCGGACCGCTCGGGTGCGGCGACGGGCGCGGCGGCGGCTTTCGAAAGGCCGGGGTTGATCCGGCTCTCGGCGTCGATCAGGAAGGTCCCGGCCGCCGCCACCTTCTCGCCCAAGGCCAGGCCGTCGAGGACCGGGAAGCGGTCGCCGATCCGAGGGCCGAGGACGACGACCCGCCCTTCGAAGACGCCCGGCTCGGCCTCGACGTAGACGACCTTGCGGTCGCCGGTGTCGATCACCGACGACTCGGGGACGCTCAACACCTGATCCCCCGGCGCGGGGGCGAGCCGGGCCAGGTACTTGGCGGGCTGGGCAATCAATTTGGGCGGGCAGGCGGCGCAGCAGGTCCAGACCTTCCGGCCTTCGACCTCGGTGGAGATCGGGTCGCCCATCGCGCCGAGCTTGAGCGTCGTCACCGGGCAAATCTCCTGCTCGTCCACGGTGAGGCTAACGAGTTGCCCCTTCGGCCCTTCGGGGCGTTTGGCCGCGAGCCTGGACCGGAAGGCGGGCGTCTCGGCGATCGGCGTCTTGAGCGTCACCGAGGCGAACATCCCGGGTCGGAGGCGGTTGTCGTGGTTGGCGAGGTCGAAGCGGACCTCGACGGTCCGAGTGCTCGGGTCGAGGGTCGGCTGGATGAACGCGAGGACCCCCGGGAACGTCTCGCCGGGGAACGCCTCGACGGTGGCCTCGGCGCCTTGCCCCTCGCGGACCAGGCCCATCTGGTGCTCGAACACCTGCGCCTGGACCCAGACGTGGGTGAGGTCGGCCACCTCGAACATCGAGAACCCTTCGTTGACTTCCTGCCCCGCCACCACGTTCTTGCGGACCACCGTCCCGCCGATCGGAGCCAGGATCGGGATCTTGAAGTCCGCCTTCCCTTCGAGCAGGATCGCGTCGATCTGCCCCTGGGTGATCCCCCACCGCTTGAGCTTCTCCGAAGTCAGGCGGACCATGTCGACCCGATCCCCCAGCAGCGCCCGGGCCGCCGCGCTCTGCGGAGGGGTCGAGGCCCGCTCGGAGCGTCGGGCTAAAAGCAGTTCCTGGACCGCCTGCGCCAGCTCGGGGTTGTAAAGCTCGGCCAGGGGTTCGCCCGCCTTGACCACCTTGCCGGTGTAGTCGGCGTAGAGCGTCTCGACCCGCGACCGACCGGGGACCTTCGAGGCGATGTTGGCCAGCCGCCGCTCGTCGAAAGCCACGTTGCCGACGGTCGTCAGCGTCTGGGCCAAAGGGGCATAGCCGACGTCGAGCGTCCGAATACCGGCCTGGGTGATCCGAGCCGGGTCGAGGGCGACTCGGGCCGTCACGCCGTCGGGCAACGTGGCCTTCTCCCCCGGCTTGCGGCGGGCCAGCGGCATCCCGCAGATCGGGCACGAGCCGGGATCGGCCTGGACGATGTTCGGGTGCATCGGGCAGTAATGCTCGAACCCCGAGGCATGCGCCACCGACTCGGCCTTGGGCCTCATCCGCTTGTCGTAGCGGTTGGCGATCGTGTCCCAGTAAGCGAACCCGAGGCCGGTGATGGCCATCAAGACGACGAACCGGAGCCGAAGCTCGACCACCTTGACGACCAGGCGGATCTTTTGCTGGCGCGTCAAGCTCGGACCGTCAAGAGGGACGGGTTCCAGGGGCGCGACCGGGTCGGTCGGCCCGTATTGGCCATTGGAGGACATGCGACGACTCCCCTGCGACGACCGAGGCATGGTTTAGCCTGGCCGTCGAGAATCCGCGGATCGAAAAGAGAACGGGGATAACGCGGGGGTCGGGCGCGAGATCGGAGTCGGATGGGCACCCCGAGCCGTGGCGGGGTGCGGACGCCGATCGGGCGCGAGACGAGACGTCTCGGCGCGGAGGGAATTTAGATCAGCAAGCGAGATGTGAGGAAGTGGAGCGGAGATGGCGGTGGGGAAAGACTAGGTCGGTTCAAGTGGGCCAACCGAGCCGGAGCGAGGGAATCGGTCAACGCTCCCGCGACCGTTTCGGCGGGGAGATCCGTCCTTCGCTCGAACGAACGCGACTCGGGCTTAGAGGTCGGTTCGACCGGGGCGTTCGATCGGCACTCGCAAGAGCGATCAGGATTTGAGGGCCGGATGAGACCAACTGAGTTCAGCGAAGCTGAACGACTCGGAGCTTGCGAAGCACTAGCTTTAGGAGCACAACAGCATGAACGATCCAAAACCTTCGGGGTGACGCAGCACGACCTGGAACTGTTAGCCGCACCCTTCCCGGTGTTGGCCGACGCCGGACCGACCATCGACAACATCCCCGCGATCGCCGCGAAGGCGAGGAGGGGGAGCCGAAGATGGTGGCGAGGCGTTGTCATGACTGCTGCACCCGTCGGGCAAAATTCTTGCGAGGCTGAATACTTTATCTTAAGACGATCGAACTTGCGGTCAAGTCCAATCGTCTCATATTACATCGAAATTTATCGGACGATCGACCAAGAACGTTCAATCAATACTGGTCCGCGCCGATCACTTCGCCGCCCGCCCTCGAACCGAGGTTCTGGTAGATCGTCGGGTTGATCGTGAGCTTGATGAACTTCACCGAGCCGTCGGCGAAGAGGTAGTTCGACCCTTGGGTGTGATAACTCATCGAGTCTCGATCGTCGAAAAGCGGGCTGTTCACCAGCGCGAACGCCTGAAACAGCGTCGTGTGGGCATGGTCGTCCACCGGGTTTTCCTTGATCGCGCCCGGCCAGACGGTTTCCAGGTCGTAGTGATCGGTCGACCCGATCACGCTCAGGTAGACGGCGTTGGTCCGCTCTCCGGCGGCGAAGGTCTGCGAGAGTCCGTCGGTGATATCGGCGAACCGGGTCTGGCTGTTCCGGCTCATCAAGCCTTGTCGGTCCTCGGGGGTGATATCCATGTCGTTGGGGCCGAAACTCCCGACGTAGCTCGACCGGGCGTAGTTGAACCCCTCGCGCGACATGAAGTCTTTGTTCGTGTAGTCCGTCGGGCAGATATAGCTGTTGAGTTTTTGGACACAGGTCGTCGAGTTCGGCGCCGACCACGCGGGCAAGCTGAAGTTGGCCGAATTGAAAATGGCGGACTGCTCCAAGTTCGGCAGGATCATCGTGGCCCAACCGAACCCGCCGGTCGGATAGCCCTGGACGTAGATGTAGCCCGGGGGCAGCGTCCCCCGCGAGTCGTGATAGTTGTGGAGGGCGATCCCGATCTGCTTCATGTTGTTCAGGCAACCCGCCCTCCGGGCCGCCTCGCGGGCCGCCTGGACGGCGGGCAGCAGCAAGGCGATCAAGACGGCGATGATGGCGATGACGACCAACAACTCGATGAGCGTGAACCCGCGATGATGCCGCGTTCGCACGAGAATTTCTCCCAAAATGAAAGAGGCCGCTTGAACAAGCTGTATTACGCGATGGAAAAAAGTAATAACGACCTAAAAACTTTATAGGGCGAGGTTTGAGGCTAAGGCAATGGGGAGTATTTGTCCACCGATGTCGAAAAACATCATCACTTGGGGAGTCCGACCCCCAAAGATGAGAGGCTCGCGAAGGGCCGTCCAAGTTCCGAGGCCCGCGTCAACATTTCGGGCGAGGTGGTCGATGTAACGGTTGGGCTCATTGATTCGGCTTTGCCGATTGCGCCGAGGATGCGCAACCCGGTGGGATGGCAGGGAGGCCGGCAATGGTTCCTCGATGGTGCTCGGTTGTGGCTGCGGTTTCGTTATCGATGGGTGTCGGCTGCGCCCACCTCGACCACCGCGAGGGGCAAGGCAAGGTCGACAAGGGCGTTGCGGCGGCCGGTTATCATCCCCCGGCCGCCCCTCGCCCGACCGAAGCGTTGGCGACCCCGGAGATGATCGCGATCCCGCCCGAGCTTTCCGGCCCCCAGCCGGTGGACGCCTATATCCGGCGGGCCTTGCTCGAAAACCGGACGGTCCAGGCCGCGTTCCACAACGTCGAGTCGCTCAAGCTCCGCATCCCCCAGGTCACGGCGCTCGACGACCCGTTCGCCTCGAACACCATCTTCCCGATCCCGAGCGTCGCCCCCCAGTATTCGTTGATGGGCTACAACCCGTACAACCTGACCTTGGCCCAGCAGTTCCCCTGGTGCGGGACCTTGAGGGTCCGAGGGCAGGTCGCCGCCCGCGACGTCGACGTCGCCCTGGCGGAGATGGCCGCGGCGCAGCTCGACGCGGTGATGGCCGTGAAGCGGGCCTATTTCGACTTGTACGCGAACCAGAAGACCGAGCTGATCCTGGCCGAAAACCGGAAGATCCTCGAAACCTTCCGCGAAAAGGCGGGCCAGAGGCTCGGGGCGGGCGGGGCGCAAAGCGACCTGCTCCGCGCGGGCGTCCTGATCAGCGAACTCGACCGAGAGCTGGCCAACACGGAGGCGGGGATCGCCACGGCTCGGGCCGCGTTGGCGCGTCAGATCCACGTCAGCCCCGAGGCCGACCTCCGGGCCCTCCCCGACGCCCCCCCGGCGCACGTCCCCGACCAGATCGAGCGGCTTTATCAGTTGGCCATCGCCGCCCGCCCCGAGCTCAAAGGGCGATTGTCCGCCATCGCCCGCGACGACGAGGCCGTCGAGCTCGCCCGCAAGCGGTCGTACCCCAACGTCACGCTCGGCCTGACCTATATGGACATGGAGAAGACCAACGCGGTCACCCCCAGGACGGCGAGCGGCAACCCCAACGTCGGCCTCTTCGTCGGCTTCAACCTCCCGGTCAATCGGGCCAAATACCGCGCCGGGGTCGGCGAGGCGCGGGAGCGTTCCTTGGCCGACGCCAAGCTCTACGAGGCCCAGCGCGACGAGACCTACAGCGAGATCCACGACTTCATGGTCCAGGCCAAGGTCCAGCAGAACGTCCTGACCCTGCTCCGCGACGGCATCCTGCCCCGCGCCGAGCAAACGCTGGAGCTTGCGGGCAAGGATTTCGCGCTGAGCAACGTCGACCTCCCGACGGTCCTCTCCGCCCAGCGCGAGACGCTCCAGGTGCAAGTCCAGATCGCCCAGGTCGAGGGGGAGTTGGGCAAGGCCCTGGCGTCTTTGGAACGAGCCGTCGGTTGCCAGATCAATGAGCACCCGCCCACCTCGACGCCAAACCCTGATCCGTTACCCTCCCCGATCCCACCCCCGTCCTCCGAATCGAGTCCATTCCAAGCGACGACGCCCGATTCCGCCCCGAGCGAGCCGCCCTCGAACCGTTGAGGAAGCCCGCCTCGGGGGTGACGGCTACATCGACGTCCCCGAACCGCCGCTCGCCGGCGTCGGGCTTGGAGGTTGGCGGAACGGGAAGCCGATGCTGGGCGGCATCACGCCCGAACCGCCCAGACCCGAGCCTGATCCGAGTCGAAAAAAGCCGCCCCCGCCCCCGCCCCCTTGACTCATCCCTCGCGAACCCGGCCGGCTCGACATCGCCGATCGAGACCTGTTCCCCCGCCCCATCCCGCTCGACCCCGTCGACGGCAACAAGCTCAACGAAGGGCGCGACCCGCCCATCGAAGCCGTTGATCGGGGTCGAAACGAGAGCGACGAACCGCCCCCCGCCCGGCCCGGCATGAACCCTTCGGCCATACCCCCATAAGGGATGATGATCGCGGTCCCTCCACCGCCCCCCATTCCCGACACCGCCGAGCCCGAAGACGCCCCGTAGCCTCCGAGCGAACCCCCCTGACTGGGGAACTGGGCGGCGGCCGGCCTAGGACCAACCCAGAAAAGGGCGAAAGCCGTCAACCAACCCGCCCGAACTTGGCTCAATAGTCGGAACATGAGACTCAGCCTCCAAAACTCGAACTCTTCTCGATTTCCCAGTATACCTGATTCGATTTCTCCCGAGCTTGTAGTTGACGCTAAATCCGGGGTCCGGTATATTTCAACGACGCGAAGGGCGGCACCCAGAAACCACCCTTCGACGCAATCCGGGGGATTAGCTCAGCTGGGAGAGCGCTTGCATGGCATGCAAGAGGTCAGGGGTTCAAATCCCCTATCCTCCACACGATCGGATCGCGACTCACGGCGGATGGAGGTAGAGTGACCCCTGCACGGGTCGGCGGAGGAACCTGGCGAGGTTGGCTCCGCGGGAAGGCCCCTTTCGGGGCTTTTTTCATGCGCCCTCCCATGCATCAGTCTCCCGCCGAGGGCGATGAATGTCCCCGGGTCGGATCACTTCGCCTCGTGAGAGCTTGGGGTCGCGGCTTCGGACGAGGTCTGATTCAGGAGCAGGATCAAGGCGTGCTCGAGCTCGACGGGCTTGAAGCCGAACGGCCCCCGGCCGTTCTTGAAGGCGACCTTGCCCGCGCCGTCGATCAGGTAGAATCGGCCGGGCATCCCGCTGTATTCGGACCCGACTCGGTCGTCGATCGTGTCGACGAGCATCGGGAAGCCGAGTTGGAGCCGCTTCCCGCAGGTCTGCGCGACCTCGACCCGTTCCTCGTAGGTCGAGGGCTGCTTGGTCGAGACGCCGACGCGCTCGTTGCTCTCCATCCGCCAGCCGTCGGTCGGGTGCGCCTCTCGGACGTAGACCATGACGAACGCCGCCCGGTCTTTGTAGCGCCGGTGGAGCTTCTCGAAGTTCCCGGCGTGGCTTCGGAACGGGCCGCAGGTGAAGTTGCCGAAGATCAGGACGACCGGCTTGGGGCCGACGAGCTTCGACAAGGTGATTTCGCCCTGGCCGTCGTTGGTCTTGAGCGTGAAGTCGGGGGCGGCCTCGTCGAGCTTCGGACCCGGCTGGAGCGAGCCGATCTCCTGGTTGAACAACCCTCGGACCAAGGTGGCTTTCGACGGCTCGCCGCTCCCTCGGGCGGCCTCGGGGCGCGGCGCGGCGCCCAGGCGAGGGGTCGGTCGCGCCCTGAGGGTCAGCCCGTCGATCATCTCGGTTTGCGAGAGGAACCCCTGGCCTCCGCCATCGAACAGGGGGAACAGGGCGTCGAACTCCTCGCGGGTGACCTTGCCGTTGCCGTCGGCATCGGCCCTGGAAAAGAGCATCAACCCCACCGAAGGGGTCAGCGACGGCTGGGAGAAGTCGAAGTCCGCCTCGGTCAACACGGCGTCGCGGTCGCCGTCGAGGCGGGCGAAGTCGAGGTCGGAGCCTGAGAACTCCTTGCGGGTGATCTGGCCGTCGCCGTCGAGGTCGAGCCGTTTCCGGGTCGAGTCCCAGCCGAAGCGAGACTGCGTCACCGCCGTGCGAAACCAGCCCGAGTTCGGCCCCATCGTCGACCCTTGGAGGATGTCGGTCAGCATGTCGACCCACTCCGGGCGGTCGGGCCACGACTCCTGGAGCGCCTTGGCGACCTCGGGGTCGAAACCGTCGATCAAGGCCGACGACGCCGCCGGAGCGGGAGGCGACGGAGGCTTGGGGGCCGTCGGCCTGGGCTCGTCGGCCCCGGCGAGCAGGACCGCCGCCAACCCGGAGAGCACGAAGCGAGGCATCCATCGACAGAGTAGGAAGTTCATCATGGGAAAAGTCTCTTGAAAATGGTGATGATCCGGCGAATGTCGTCTGCGGCCGGTGACTCGGAGTCGGGCGGCCCCTGGTTCACTTCGAGTCGTGGACCGAGGTCAAATGATCCTGGAAGACGTTCTCCCGCTCAAGCTGGAGTTGGAAAACGTCGGACACCTTGGTCATGAACTGGCAGCGGCTCGACTGGATAAACTGACACCGGCTCGACCACCCACATCCCGGGCCACCGCGTCGGAGCATCATCGGCGACGGCGTCGTAATCTTTGAGGAAAGGGGGGGCGACTTCGGCCTCTCGCCAGGCGATTCCGCCGACCCCAAGAGCGATCGAGTCCACGTCGATCCGCCGGTCGACGACGAATGAGATCGGCAACCGAGCATGGTCGGCCAGGCGCGTGATCGGTTCCTCGACGATCTTCCAATCTATCACGCCGGCTCGCCTCCTGGTGATCAACGTCGGTCGTCGGGGATAACCGCGCCGGGGCAAAAGCTTAGGCGGGATGGAGGACTATTGCCGAGACCATGAGGCTGACGGCCAGCGCGAGCCTGACCACCCGGACGGTATGCATCCGGTCCCACCGCTTGCGGTCCGAGCGCCAGCCCTCGGGCAGGGCGGACAGGTTCCAGGACGCGACACGGTTGTTGATCGGCACGAGCCCGAGGATCGTCGTCAAGATGGATTCCGCGAACAGCACGCTCGCCGCCCCGGCCAGCCACTGGCTCGTCGACCCGAGAGGACGAGTCACAGCCACAACGACAGCCAAGATCAGAGTCGCCGCATACCAGAACGGCATCGCTCGCCCGAGCCGCTTCGCGAGTTCCTGGGCCGCCCGGGCATGCGTCTGGTCGTCAAGTCGACACAAACCCGGATGGACGAAAGCCGCGATCGCCAGCTCGTTGCCGGTCATCAAGGCGGCAAACAGGATCGCCAGCACGTCCAAGATTGGGATCATCCGCAGTTTCCTCGTTGAACGACCGAGCTGGTTCACTTTCGGGCCAGATCAGGGGTTCGGCTCATCGCTTAGACCAAGTTGGCGCCGAATGATCGCGCAAAGTGTATCGGCAACCTCGCGATGGCGGGGCACTGGGGCTTGCCGCCCGCTGATGGGGTTTCGATAAATATCATGCCGCTTGCCGTGGCGATGTAGGAAGCACCCGTCGGCTTCCAACCGCCGGATGAGTTCTTGACGCTTCATACTTCCAATTCCACCGACCGATGGATGGCCGATGTTGGGGCCAATGAGCGTTCTTGGGTAATCATCAATTCGTAAGCATCTTGGATATTTTCGTCCAGTTCTTCAAGGGTGGCGCCTTGGCTGAAGACTCCGGGCACCTCGACCAAGCGACCGACGAACCACTCCCCATCCCGCCAATACTCCAGGGTGAATCGATGCCGCATTGTTGATCCTCCGAAATCAAAGATTGAGCAATTCCCGAACAACGCTTCGCCAATATTCTTCGATCCACCGCTCGCCGATGGGGGCGACCCGCCGGTAGGTCCAGCCCGCCAACTCGAACTCACCCGCCATCCAGTCCGACCGCGTTCTGTTGCTGGAATGAATCACCACCGGACAAGGCTGGTGGTATTCAACCAAGGCCTTGACGACGACCATGCCGTCACCCGGGTCGGTTGCGCCGATCGATTCCGGCTCCAAGTCGTGGTCCAATGAGATCAAACGAGCCGAGGTCAGATGATCACCGACTTCTCGACTCATCCGAAAAGCATCACGCCACACCAGCAAGGGAAGCGTAGGGGCGACTCTTTTGAGAGCTTTGGTGAACCGTCGAACCCGATCGCTTTCATCTTCGAGGATCAGGATCATCCGACCGTCCCCCAAGATTGGCGGTCAGAACGCGCTGCCGCACAAGATCCGGACGTTGGCGTAGGGGGTGAACTCGGCGGTGCGGATGATCCCCTTGACCCCGAGGGATTGTTCCTTGAATTCGTGGTGCGGGACTTCGTCGACGTCGACGTCCCCGACCATCTTGAGGACCTCCTGGTACAGCTTGGGGCTGTATTCGTTGATCTCGGTGGCGACGGCGATCGACTCGATCACCAGCTCTTCGGCCACGGCCCGGAGGACGTCGAGGAACCGGGGGATTCCCGGCGTCAGGGTCAGGTCGATCACGTGCCCGTCGGGGGGCAGGGGGTACCCGGCGTCGACGATCAGCAACTCATCCAGATGACCGAGTTCCGCCAGGAGCGAGCAGATCGCGGGGTTGAGGATGCCACCTTTTTTCATCGGACCTGATCCTTGAGGCAAGCCGAACCCGCCAGCGGCCTCGGCGCATTTTTCGACGGAACAACGAGCCTTGGTGGCGACGATCCTGCTATTATACCCAGAAAGACGCGCTCCGCTCCATCCCCTGCCCGCTCCCCTCCGCTTTCGGATCGCCCACCCCTTCGGAGTTCGACCTCGCATGGAACCAGCCCTGGCGAACCGTCGAGTCGGCCGTCGAAGGCGGTGGTGGCTGGTGTCGCTCCTGAGCTTGCTGACCATCGGCCCGGAACCGACTTCGGGGAGTCAACCCCGAGTGGGTCCGGCGCCCGTTTCCCTGTTCGACCCCCGCCTCGGCCCGCTCCGGGCCGCCTCGGCCCGCTGGGAAGCTCGCCAGGGGCCAGACCGCGCCGTGGTCGACCAGGTCTGCCTCGTGCCCGACCTCGCCACCTTCTTCGAGGCGGTCGCTCGATGGGATCGAAGCCAGTACTTCCCGATCCTGATCGAAGACGCCGAGTCGACCTTGCGGTTCCTCCGGGCGTTCCAACCGGCCCGCGTCGTCCGACTCCCGAAAGCCGCCGGCCCGATCCCGCCCGAGCGAACCTGGTCCACCGCCTTGGCGAGCGTCAAAGCCTCCTGGCGAGAACCCGAGACCGCCCCACCGCCCGACCCTTCGCACGCGAACCCTTCGCCCCGAGACGCTTGCCCGAACGACTCGCTCGGCCCGACGCCCCCCGGCGTGGTCCTGTCCAATCCCGACTCGCCGATGCTCGCCGCCGCCGCGGCGTTGGCCGCGGGGCGGTTCCAGCCGTTGGTCCGGCTCGACTCGGCCAAGCGGTACAGCCAGACGTTGACCTTCGACGAGTTCCGGAAGTTCGACCGAGACCTGACCGCCGCCGTGAGCAAGGTCGCGCCCGACCACGCCGGCCTCGGCGACGACTGCGACTTCCTCACCGTCGCGGGGAATTACCCTTACCGCTACCGAGACGCCAAAGGGGAGGACGAAGCCGTCGACGACGGCCTGGGCCGGTCGACCGAGACCGGCGGCCGCTGGGCCTATGCCGGCCGCATCCTCGGCGACCCCGCTTCGAGCGTCTACCGAGCGATGTGCTCGCTGTTCTTGCAGCCCGAGTCGATCGTCATGTTCAACGGCTACGACGAGGGTGGCCCCCCCTGGACGGACTACTCGACCCGAGGGGCGTCGCTCCGGATGGCGGGCGTGATGGCCTCGTCGCACCATGCGGGCAGGCGGGGCGGGGGCGTCGAAGGCTGGCACGAGGCGTTCGACCCCGAGAACCGCTCGGGCCTGGTCTGGATCAACTCGCACGGCTCGCCCACCGTGTTCCACCTCCAGAACGACGAAGCCTCGACGACCGACATCCCCCGGACCGTCCCCTGCGCGGTGGTGATGATCCACAGCTTCTCGGCGTCCGACCCGAACGATCCCTCGACGATCGCCGGTCGGTGGCTGAGCAACGGGGCGTTCGTCTACTTCGGGTCGATGAACGAGCCGTTTTTGCAGTCGTTCCGGACCCCGAACCTGGCGATCGACCTCATCACCGAGCATCTCCCGCTAGCCGCGGCGCTGCGGAACACCTCGATCGAGCCGTACAGCGCCCCCTGGCGGCTCGAATACCTCGGCGACCCGCTCTACCGGCTCAAGCCGCGTCGTCCCGGCATCCTTCGACGTCCGGTCGGTGAGACTGACTCACCTCGTTCCACCGGGGGCGACTGGCTCGTCATCGCCGAGCCGGGCCTCGCTTCGAACCCCCAACCGTCCCCGACCGACGAATCCCCCGAAGCCGCCCTTCGGTCGAGCTTCGACGAGGCGGTGGCGCTGGCCGGTTCGCCCCAAATCGCTCCGACCGACCCGGCGTTGGCCGCCACCATCGCCCATTTGTCGGCCTTGAACCGCGACCAACTTTCCCCCGGCCTCCGGCGGGTTTACGACTCGACCTTGGCCGACCTCCTGTTCCACGCCAGGCGGCGGGGCGAGTTGCGGGCCTGGATCGAGTCGATCCCCCCCGGCGACCGCTCGCCCGAACTCGCCCGATGGCTCGACGCGGCCCGAGGCGTCGACTTCGCCTGGCTCCTGGCGGGCGACGACTTCGACCGGATGGTGACCGCCTGGTCCCGGATCATCGGCACCGACGCCCCCGTCGACTTCCAGAAGCAAGCGACTTCAAGGGTCGGGACCAAGGCCAACGACCCCGAGCGTCGGCTCGAATGGGCCAAGACCCTCCGCGAAGCGATCGGCAACCGCCCACTCCGGGCCGACCTGCCATCTCTCCGGGCCGAGTTGACTCGCGTCGAGGCCGCCATCCGCCTCGACCAAAAATCCCTCGGATCGACAAATTTAAAACGATAATTATCTACCATCAAGGATACGTCATGCCAACCATCCCCGCGACTTCGGTCATGACGACCGACGACACGTTGACGGTCGAACTCGCCGACGGTCGGACGATCTCGGTCCCACTCGCCTGGTATCCTCGATTACTCCACGGGTCGGTCGAAGAGCGAAATCACTGGAGGTTGATCGGTCAAGGCGAAGGCTTTCACTGGTCAGATCTCGACGAGGACATCAGCGTCAGGAATCTGCTCGATGGTCATCCATCCGCCGAAAGCCAACGGTCGTTGAAACAATGGCTTGAGCACAGGTCGGGCACTCCAAGCTAACGACCCGAACATGAAGCGGACGACCTCAACTTTCCGACTCGATCGCCGAGGCGAGGCCGGGATCGAGGCGGTCGGGCTTGGCTCGGGTGGCTTCGGTGTGTTCGAGGTAGAGGAAGGTCGCCGAGCCGGTGGCGACCAGGGCCCCGGCTTCGGTCCGGACTTCGCCCTGGGCGACGGCGGTCTTCCGCCCCCCGTGGCGAATCTGCGCCGAGGCAAGCAGTGTTTCGCCTTCCCAGCCGGGTCGGATGAAGTTGACGTTGAGCTGCGCGGTGACGACGTAGTGATCCTTCGGCGCCGATCGCCCCGCGTCGCGGCCCATCACCGAGTCGAGCAACGTGGCGATGAACCCGCCGTGGGCGATCCCCAGCGACCGGAGGTGCGCCGGGCCGAGCTCGACCACGAGCCGCCCTCGATCGTCGCTCCGGACCCCGAGGCGTTCGAGGAAGTTGGCCATCGGCGCGGGGGTTGATGCGGAAACAGCCTTCGAGTCGTCGGGCATCGCCACGGTCATCCTCCCTGGGGAACAGCGATCCGGCGGTCTTGACTTCGACCGAGGATTGTAGCGGATCTTGGCTCGAGGTTCACCCCGCGATCAGCGACCCGGACCGGGCCAAGGCGCGGGGTGGGCGTTGATCCAGAACCGATCCCCCCGGCGGCGAAGGGCGGCGAGGCCGACGCATTCGACCCGGTCGCGGGGTAAGCTTCGCGCCAGCCCGCTCCGGCCCCAGAAAACCACCCGGACCGGCTCCCCGTTCGGCTTGGCGAACCGCCCGACCAGCGCCTCGGCCACGCCGCACGCCACCCGATTTTGCGGGTAAACGGGGACGCCCCGTTCTGCTCGACTCCAGCCGGTCAGGTCAAGCCGACGGCGGCCTTCGTCGTCGGTCGGCCCGAGCCGGCGGCGGATCGAGGGCGGCAAGGCGTCGGACTCGGACGATGGCCAGAAGATCGCCGAGCGCTCGGCGTGGCTGGCGTAGAGGGCGTGGCCCGGCCACGAGTCGACCCAGCCCCATCGCTCGCCCGCGACCAGCGCGACGACCACCAGGACGGCGGCCATCGCCGAGCCGCCCCGGGGGGTCCAGGCGGTTCGAGGCGGGCCGAACAGGACGAGGTTTTCGACGAGGATCGCGCCGTTCCAGACCAGGACGATCGTGCTGTGGCCCATCGCCCAGGGGCCGAGGATCGCGATCGTGGCCAAATGCTGCACCACCGACCCGGCCAGGCCCACGAGCCGGGTCCGGGGGATCGCCAGGGCCAAGGCCACCGCAAGCTCGCCGATCGGCATCGCCAAGGTGGCCCAGGTTCGAGCTTCGGTCGGCCACCGTTCGGGCGAAAGGCCCGCCAGGCGGCCGATCGTGGTCAAGAACGTCGCGCCTAGCTCATCGACGAAAGCCGGGTCGACCTTCGACAGCCCCGAAGCCGCATAAAGGACGACCACATACCAACGGGCCAGGTTCGCCGCATCCTTCGGGCCGGTCAAAACCGACGCCGAAGCGATTGCCAGATATTGCTGGACCCAGGGTTGGAGCCGGTCCTGGTCCCCGAGGATCGCCCAGGCGAAGCTCGACAGGCTGACCCCCCACGCCCAACGGCCCCCTCGACCCGCGGCGACCGCCAGCGTGGAAGCCAACAGGACCGCGAACAAGGTCCAGGCGGTCGTTCGACCCGGTCGGGGCCAGCCCGCGACGAACGGGACCTCCGGGAAGTCGTCACCGCCCGCCCATAGCGGGGTGGACAACCCGACCATCACCAGCGTCGCCCCGGCGAGGAGCCGGAGGAACCAAGCGTCGCGGTCGAAGGCGGCGTTCAAAGCTGGGCGATCATCGAGTAGGTCCCGCTTCCCTCTCGCTTGAGTTTCCCGGCGGCGACCAGCTCCTCCCAGATCCCCGGGGGGTGCCCGGTGGGCGGGGTGATCCCCTGGATCGCCGACCGCTTGCTGCCGGGGCTCAGGCCCGACTCGTCGTCGAGCCTGGTCAGTTTGATCCGCTTCTTGAAGGCTTTGTACGCTTTCTTCAACTCTTCGTCGGTGGCCATCACGGCGCCCTTTCATTGCGAAACGGAGATCAAGCGTCGCCACTTTCCAGACCCAGCCTAGCCTAGCCCACCGCGCCATAAAAGCCGGTGATCGCCTCGCGGAACCGGCCTCCGTCCTCGATGTGGGGCAAGTGGCCGACGTCGGGCAGGACGACGAGGCGGGCGTCGGGGATGCGCTCGGCGAGTTCTCGGGCGATCCCCGGCGGGTTGACGATGTCCAGGGCACCGACCAGGATCAAGGCCGGGACCCGGATCGTTTCCAGACGGCCTCGGGCGTCGTGCTCGATGGCGACCCGGGCGAGTCGAGCGAAGGCTTCGGGGCTCTGCGGCCACTCGTTCCGCTCGGCGAATCGGGCCAAGCCTTCGACCTGGGCGATCGACCCGAAGAACGGAGGGGCCGCGAGCCAGGGCAAGGTGGCCCGCGCGAACTCGGCGGGCGACATCACCCGCCTCATGGCGACCCAGGACTCGATCACCGCTTTTCGCCAGGCCGAGGCCCCGGCATGGGTCGAGATCAGGACCAGGCTCCGAACTCGCGATGGATGGCGAATCGCCAGTTCTTGGGCGATCAGGCCGCCCAGCGAGTGCCCGACCACCCGCGCCGGCTGGCCCAGGCCGACGGCGTCCATCCAGCCCGCCACGTCGTCGGCGAGGTCGGCCGATGTATAGGCGGCGTCGACCCGGTCGGATCGGCCCGAATCGCGCGAGTCGAGGGCGAAGGCATGGTACCGAGCGGCGAAGTGCCGGGTCGAGACCCCGAACGCGCGGTGGTCGCCCCCCAGGCCGCTCAGGAACACCAGGGGTTCGGCCCCCTTCTCGCCTTGCTCGTCGAAGAAGATCCGGCGCCCCGCCACCACGACTTCCGGCATCAATCCACTTCCCTTCACTCAACCCTTCGATGATCCCGAGGCTTCGAGGCCATTTTAGCACGGCGGCTTGACTTCGACCCGATCCGAGACCATCATATAATCAGCGTCCTCCAAGGCCCCCATCGTCTAGTGGCCCAGGATACCAGGTTCTCAGCCTGGGGACCGGGGTTCGAGTCCCCGTGGGGGTAATAGTCCAATACCGGCAACGACTTACGTCTTCGAACGTGGGTCGTTTCTTTGTTGACTCGTGCTCACCCCGCGCTTCGGTCGCCCCGGCCCGGCCCGGCCAGATGGGAGCGTGGTTGTGGACCGAACCGGCCGGATCATCCTGACCAACGACGACGGCGTCGACGCCCCGGGCCTCGAAGCCCTGTTCTCCGGGTCGAGCCACCTCGAAGACCGCCTGATCTATGCTCCCAACGGCCCCCGGTCCGGTTGCGGCCATCAGGTGACGACCCACGCGACCATCCGAGAAAATCAGCGAGCCGACGGCCGGGTCGCAGTCGACGGGACGCCCGCCGACTGCGTCCGGGTCGCAATCCACCGTTGGGGAGTGTCCGGGATCGCCTGGGTCTTGTCGGGCGTGAACGCCGGGGGGAACCTCGGGACCGACGTCTACCACTCGGGGACGGTGGCCGCCGTCCGCGAGGCCGCGTTCCGGGGGATTCCCGGGATCGCCTTGTCGCAATACGTCGCCCGAGGCCGCCCGATCGACTGGGAGCAATCCGAGCGCTGGACCGCTCGGGTTCTACGGACTTTGATGGCTCGGCCCCATCGCCCAGGGACGTTCTGGGCGGTGAACCTCCCGCACCCGCCCCTCGGCTCGCCCGAGCCAGAACTCGTGTTCTGCCCGCTCGACCCGCACCCACTTCCGCTCGGCTTCCGCGACGACGACGGCGGACTTCGCTACGAGGCCGCCTACCAATCCCGAGAGCGTGAGCCGTCCGCCGACGTCGCCGTCTGCTTCGGAGGCCAGATCGCCGTCTCGCTCGTGCCCATCATGGCGTCAATCTGGCCGATCGACCAGGGATGATCGAAGATCAAAGCGGCCACGGATTGTCACGGACGGGGCACGGATGAGAACTGAAAATGACTTTTTCTTATCCGTGCCCCGTCCGTGACAATCCGTGGCCAGCTTTTCCCCTTATCGCATTGTGCTCGCGATCGTCATCACGGCCGGCTTGGTCTCGCCGGGGGCTTTGAGCGTCTTCAAGAAGGCGATCAAGGCGCGGCGGTCGGGTTCGGCCAGCCCTCGGTAGGCTTGGGACACGACCTCGGCGTCGCCCCGGTGGTGGGCAATCGCCCCTTCGAGGGTCCCGGCGGAACCGTCGTGGAGGTAGGGGCTTGAGTCGGCCACGCCCCAGAGCGGCGGGGTCTTCCACTCTTCGGGGAGCGGGAACGCCTCGGGCAGCGGGACCTGCGGGGTCGACTTGGTCGTGTAGCCCGAGCCGCCGAGCGTCCGGTCGTCGAGGCGGTGGAGGAGGAAGTCGCTGTAGACCCCGGCGAGTCCGCCGATGTCGGGGGTGTGGCAACTGGCGCAGCCGACCTTGGCGAACAGGGCTTCGCCCTTCCTGGCGATCTCGGCGTCGGCGTCCGACTCGGGGGTGACGGCCTCGGGGCGGGGCAAGGTGTCGACGAAGCCGACCAGGTTGGCGAACTGCTTGCGGTCGAGGTCGGGGGGGACGTCGGGGTAGTCGTGGCCGATCGGACGGGCCTGGTCGAGCTTCGGGTTGCCCAGGCCCATCTCGTTGGCGCAGGCGGAGGCGACGAAGTCTTCGAGCGAGGCGAACTGGGCCTTCCAGCCGAACTTGCCGATCCGCCCATCGGCCAGGACCCTCGGGCGACCGGGCACGATCCCGCCGAACTCGCCCTTGAGTTCGTCGCCGAGCTTGGCGATCGACTTCCGCAAGCCAAGCTGATGGATCGTCTTGCCCGACAACCGGTCGATCCACCCCGCGCCGAAGAGGGCGGTCGAGTTGACCGACGCCGTCCTGAGCGGGTCGAAGTCGTGGATCAAGACCTGACAATTACCCTCGAGCCGGACGCATCCCGGGATGACCGGGAACATATCGCGGAGCGTCCCGAACTTCTCGGTGTACTTGTTCTCGATGGCGAAGGCGTGGATCAAGCCCCCTTTGAAGACGGGCCGATCGACCGTCGGCAACAACTCGAACGACACGACGTTGTGCTGGTTGCCGCCGCCGCCGCCCACCCCGCCTTGGAAGTGGCAGGCGACGCACGACCGGCCGTTGAACACCGGCCCCAGCCCGTCCCCCTTAGCCATCGGGTCATGGGCGACCCACTCATGCTCGAAGAGTTCCATCCCCTTCGCCTTGGTCTCCGCCGACGCCCGAGGCGCCCACCAGATCGGCAACCCGGGGGTCGCCGCCCAGACCAACCCGCCCGCAATCAAGGCCATCAAGCCGTAACCGACCCGACGCCTCGCCTGACTCAGCGAATTACCCACCATCGCGAGCCTCCCTTCCAACCGGTGCCTTGAGATCCCAACCCCATCATCGTGAAGCTTCGAATGACAAATGTAATGAGGCCGACCGAGTTCCGCAAGGGCCTTCTGGACAATTGTCGGAACTTGGTCGAAGAGATGAGGGTTTCCCCAATAATCGCCGATCACTCCGGGTTTGCGGGCTGCCGAAATCCGGCCACGCTTTTCGCGCTCAATTCCCCTTCGGGGTCGGTTCGATAGAAAAAGTGTCGTTATCTAGATTGATCATGTCCCGCCCCGCCTCCTCGAAGGATTGGCCCGATGAACCAGCCTCGGCTCTTGATCGTCGACGACGATGCTTACACCCGGAACGCCTTGCGGAACCTGTTCGCGAGGCGAGGGTGGTCGGTCGACCTGGCGTCGACGGTCGCCGAAGGCTTGGCAACGCTCGACGACGCCCACCGCGCCGTGATCCTCGACCTGAATCTGCCCGACGGCGGAGGCGAAGCGGTGCTGATCGAGGTCCGTCGCCGGGCCTCGCGGACGATGGTCGCCGTCTGCTCGGCCTCGGTCGACGCCCGCCAGATCGCCACGGTCCAGGGCCTCCGCCCCGAGTTGCTCCTCTGCAAGCCGATCGACATGGCCTCGCTCGACCGGATGTGCCTGGCGGCGATGGCGGGGTGATCTTGTCGGGTCCAGGTCAGACCGCTCGCGGCAAGGCGGGTCCGAGAGGGACGCCATTGGGTGTCTCGGCTTCGACCGCCTCACTTCGCCCCTGGCGGACCTCGCCGAGGAGGTAAGTCGTCTTGCTCTGCGACTCGTAATACGTCCGCATCACCATCTCGGCCAGGACGCCCATGAGGATGCTTTGCACCCCGGCCAGGAAGAACATCACCGTCAGGAGCGGCAACGGGGTCTCGACGAAGGGCTTGTCCGGCCAGCCGGTGATCAGGTGGTGGAGATACTTGTAGTAGAGCATCAGGGCGAACCCGAGCATGCTCCCGGTGATCGACAGGAGGCCGATCCGCCCGAACAGGTGGATCGGCCTCTGGGCGTAGCGCTGGAAGAAGCGGATCAGGATCAGGTCGAGGACGACGTTGAAGGTCCGACCCAGGCCGTACTTGGTCTTGCCCGCGGTCCGAGGGCGGTGGTGGACTTCGAGTTCCGTGACCTTGGCCCCTTGCCAGGTGGCGAAGATCGGGATGAACCGGTGCATCTCGCCGTAGAGCCGGACCCCTTCGAGGACCCTCCGGCGGTACGCCTTCATGGTGCAGCCGAAGTCATGCAACTCGACCCCCGAGATCCAGGCCACCAGGCGGTTGGCGATCATCGACGGGATCTTCCGTGTGACCAGCGTATCCTGGCGATTCTTCCGCCAGCCCGAGACCACGTCGAATCCTTCGTCGAGCTTCCCGACCAGGCGGGGGATGTCGTCCGGGTCGTTCTGGCGGTCGCCGTCCATCGGGATCAGGACCGAACCGCGCGACAGGTCGAGCGCCGCCGAGAGCGCGGCGGTTTGCCCGCAGTTCCGCCGCAGGAGGGCGACTCGGACGTGGTCGGGGTCGAGCTTTTGGATCTGGTCGAGCTTGGCGACGGTGCCGTCGGTCGAGCCGTCGTCGACGAAGATCAACTCGTAGGTCAGGCCGAAGCCGCCGAGGACGGCGTCGAGTTCTCGGTGGAGTTCGACGACGTTGCCGACCTCGTTGTACACCGGGACCAGGATCGACAGGGCGACGGGCGGCAGGATCGACGGCGAGTGATTCGGGTCCAAGATCGTCGCCACGGCGGTTCCTTGGGTTTTGATCGGATCAAAGCCGGAGCAAAGCGAACACCAACCCCGACGCCAGGCCGACGCCATGGGCTGCGTTGGCCATGTTGAACGGGAACCCTCGCCCATCCGGGATCACCAAAGGCGCTATGATCCCGAGCAGGAACCAGCCGAACATCAACTGGGCGTTCTGGCGATCCAGCCCAAGCCCTTCCTCGGGGGCCAGTTGCCCCTTCATCCACAAGTAACCCGCCAGGGCGAACACCACGCCGGACATCCCGCCGAAGCCGCCGCCCGCCAGCAAGTATTGGCCGACGTTGCCGGCGATCGCCGAGACCAGGACGATCAGGGCGAACTTGGCTCGGCCTTTGGCCATCTCGATCCGCTGGCCGAACGCCCCCAGCGCCATCATGTTGAAGGCGATGTGCCAGATCCCCGAGTGGAGGAAGATCGGCGTGATCAGCCGCCAAACCTCGCCCCGGAGGATGTTGGCGAACCCGAGGTCGCGGATGAACCCCTCGGCCGTGATCCCTTGGAGCGAAAACAGGAGCCAGTAGAAGACCTGCTGTGGATCAAACTTCTCCGCGACGAAAACCCCGATGCTCAGCACGATGAGGCCGAACGTCCACGGTGCCCGCCGGTAGATCGGCCCCTCCCAGCGCTCGCGGAGGTCGCGGGTCCGCTTGCGGAACTGGGTCTCGACCTCCTCGGCCCGCTTGCGGATCTCCTTGGCCGTCCGCGTCGCCGCCTGGAACCGGGCCTCGTTCGGGTCGCGGACGAAGTCGTCGAGGACCTGCCGGGCTTGCCCGAGCCGATCCTCGTTCTGGACCCAGACCCCGAACCGGCCGTCGCGGTTGGTGACCACCTTGGTGGCGATGTCGAGCGTGAGGAGGTAGTCGGCCAAGGCCCGGGCGTTTTGCTCTTCGGTGATGATGCCAAGCTCTCGCAACGCGGCGGACTCCGAGGAGAGACGAACAAGGGCGGATCGAAGCCCGACCCGATCCCGTCGCCTCGGGGTGGCTCTGATGACTCAACTTACCAGAACCCCGGACGGAGGCCAAGGATCAGCCTTCGGGCCAGGGACCGGAGATCAGGCCGGAGTTGAAGCCGCATTGGCGACCCGCCGGGGGACGCTCCGGGCATCTTCGGGCGCGTCGCCTCCAGCTTCATGGTACTGGGCGTCGGTGTTGACCTTCCAGGTGTCGTAACGACCCAGCCCCAGGATGTTCCGAGCCGCCAAGAGCGCCGTCATCATCGAGTGGTCCTGGTTGTTGTACTTGTGCATCCCGTTCCGACCCGCCAGTTCCAGGTTGCCCAGAGGGGCCAGCCAGCCTCGAATCACCCGGAGATGATCCTGGTAGACGTCGTCGTAGACCGGGTAAGCCTTCGGCATCCGCACGACGCAACCATCCACCACGTCGGAACCCCGGACCAGGCCGATCGCCTCGACCTCGGCCTTGCCCAGAGCCACCAACTCGGCGTCGGACTTCGACCAGAGGTCGTCCCCCTCGAAGCAGAAGTATTCCAGGCCCAGGCTGCTCTTGCTCGGGTCGGGCACCAGGTCGGGCGACCAGTTCTTGAAGTTCTGGATCCGGCCCACCTTCACGTCGGGCTCGTGGATGTAGATCCAGTTGTCGGGGAACGTCTCGGCGCGGTCCAGGATCAGGACCACGGTCAGGAAGTCGCGGTAGCGGAGCGACTCGGCCGCCTGGACGACCTCGGGGGGCGCGACGGGGTCCATGCCTCGGATCAGGGCGCGGATCGGCAAGGTCGAGACGAAGTGATCGCCCTCGTAGCGGGTGGTCCGCCCGGCGGAGTCGGTGGCGACCATCGCCACGACCCGGCTGCCGTCGTGCTCGATCCGAGTCACCTTGCGGTCGTGGTGGACGGCGTTGCCGCCGGCGCGGACCTTGTCGCGGGCGGCTTCCCACATCTGGCCGGGGCCGAGCCGGGGGTACTGGAAGCTGTCGATCAGGGTCTTGATGACCTCGCCCTTGTCCTTGCCCGGAGCCTTGCCCCAACCGGCGAACAGGGCGTTCAGGACCGTCTTGGTCAGGTCCAGCCCCTTGATCCGCTGCGCCGCCCAGTCGGCCGAGATGTCGGCGGTCGACATCCCCCAGACCTTCTCGGTGTAGGTCTTGAAGAACATGTCGAACAGGACCCGGCCGAAGCGGTTGACCGTCCAGTCCTCGAAGCTCCGCTCGGGGTGGATCGGCTTGAGTCGGCTTTGGATGTAGCTGATCAAGATCCGGGCCGAGCGGATCGGGCCGAGCTTGCGAAAGGCGTCGACCGGCTTGAGCGGGTAGTGGAAGAACCGTCGGTCGTAGTAGATCCGGCTCATCCGCTTGCGGGTGATGAACTGGTCGTCGCCGAGGATCTCGCTCCAGAGTCGGTTGATCTCCTCGCTCTTGGAGAAGAAGCGGTGGCCGCCGATGTCGAAGCGATAGCCCCGGTACTGGTCGGTCCGGCTGATCCCGCCGACGAGGGTCGGCTCGCTTTCCAGGACGACGCACGACGAGCCGTGCTTGGTCAGCTCATAGGCGGCGGTCAGCCCGGCGGGGCCGGCGCCGGCGATCACGGTGCCGTGCGACGCGACCACGGCCTCGATGCCGGGGGCGTCGACCCGGGTCCAGCGGTGCGGGAGTGTGTCGGCCAGGTCGGCTTCTCTCGGTGGGGTTTTCGAGTCAATGCCCATCGTGGTGCTCCGATCCGATGGCGGTTCGCTCCGGCCCGGACTCACACCCTATCCTTTGAAGCCAGCCCGTGGAGCGATCGGGTTGTGGCGGAGACATCCCACAGGGTCAAAGCTACCGAAACGACCGGCGAGGCCCTCAAGATCCGGAGGTGGCCATCGGAGGACTCGAACTCCTCTCAAGTTGGGCTCCCCGCCCGCCTAGCTCCTGCGGAACCCGAGAGAAGGTAGGTGGCGCTGAAAACGATAGCCATCAGGCAGGCGACTTGGGTGATTGTCAGGGGACCTCCCAGGAACGTTGAATCTAACCCACTCCGGGCGAGTTCCATCGCCGAGCGCCAACCGCCATAGGTCAGTCCAAGAATTATCACTAGCCGGCCTTTGAGCCAACCCCGAGCATAAAGCAACCCGAGGAAGCCGGCCGTCAGCAGGTGCAACGATGCCTCGTAGAGCGGGAGCGGGTGGGACCGTGTCGGGTCGCCATGTGCCGCATGGAGCGCCACGCCGAGGATCGAGCTAGTCGGCCTCCCGAAGCAGCATCCCATTGCAAGACAAGCCCCCTTCTCGAAGACGTGAGACACCGAGAAGGCGACCGCCCAAGTGTCAAGGAACGGATAAGCGTGGACACGCCGGCTGACGACGTAAGCTGCCGTGAGTAGGGCGAACAAAAGCGGCCCGCCGAAGAAGCCATCCCCATGCCAGCCTCGAACGAAACCGAACGCCAATCGAGCCCCAACCGTATCGCAGAAAGCTAACCCCACCGCCAGCCAGATCCAATGCCGCCGGAGGTCGGCCCGCGACCGGGTAAGGGCGGTCCCCGCGAAATAGAACGCGAACCAGGCGACGACATGCAAGAAGTGATAAGTCGAGACCGGCACGCCGAGTCCGGGAAGGGTGAAGCTGGGCCACATCGATCAAGCCTCCCCCGCGCGCAACCAGCCGCGCCTCTTGACGATTACCGCCGCCACGGCCGCTAGAGTGGTCAACCCCGATACGGCGATGATCCAGCGGAGCGGCTGCTTCTCCGCCTCGCGGCCCTTCTTGACGGCATCGGAGAAACCCGGCGTCAGCCCCTCGCCGTCGAAGTGGCCGACGACCTTTTGGATGCGCTCGTCGATTACCATCTTCCCCAGCGGCATCCCCAGACCCGCGAGCGTCCATAGCTTGGGGTCGACTGCGGCTCCAAAGTCTGCCTTGGTGATGGTCACTTCGATCTGTCGCGCAATTTGTCCGGTCTTCCGGTCGAACTTCCGGTTGACGACCTTCTCGGGCAGCGGCCAATCGGCCCCCTCGTGGTAGGTCGAGATGGTCTCCAAGTTCTGATAGCTCGCATGGTCGCGGCACTTGAGGACGCGAAAGGTGTCGTCATCTTGAATCCAAAAGTCGCGCTCTTCGCCGTCAAGATCAAGGACTTGGACTTGCCATGCACGTTTGCCGTCGATGGTTTCATCACCGACAAGGGTGATCGCCTTCGCCTTTTCGTAATTAAGGCTGTTGGCGACGGTATCGTTGATCCCAAAATAGAAAGACACCCCCAAGATGCGCGGGTCAAAGACGAAATCCGGGGTACCCTGTTTGTAATCCATGATACGAGCGCCCATTTCCTCCGCATACTGCAGGAACTGTACCCCATCGAAGGCCGATCGGATGTGGACGTTTTTGAATTCTCCAAGGCCGGCCCGCACGAAGGCTTCGCGGTCGCCGTCCATCTGCTTTAATCGTTGGATGTTACTTTCCGCGCCGTGCTTGTTGACCGGCTTGGTCCACACGATCCTCTGAAACTGATCGTAGCGTCGATTGATCCCGTCGAAAGCCGCCACGAGCCGATAATTCTGGGGAGTGCGCTTTGGGGTGATCGGGAACGTGATCTTGACCGCGAGTTCCAACTTTCCGGATCGGCAATTTCGGCGTGTCTCCTCGACGCCGCGTAATAGCGCGACGGGGTCAGGCTTCGAGTCCGCAGCAGCGCCGGTCTCCTTTAGGGGAGGAACGGCCAACCCGACCAGCACCAAGACAGTCGCGATCGTCCGGCGTCGCGTCGCCGGAACGTCCTTCGCATTTGGTTCCACTTCTCTCATCGATCTTTCCCTTCCATCACGCAGAGGAGGGGGCCATCAAGCGTCGCGGCCTGAAGCAACGGCGCTCGACGACTCCGGTTGGGGATCGGTTCCAAGAACCTTTATCTTGGTGCATCAAACAGCCATTAGGGACAGTCGTCGGTGTGCATCTTGTTGGCCGGAGACCAAGTATCATCCCCAAGATCATTGGCACACGCGGGAGGATTGACCGTCTTATCCCATTTGCATGTGGTCGAGCGGTAGCAATCCTCAATAGTGGTATTGCAGGCCGTGTTGTTCGTGGTTTTCTCGCAGGTTCCCGACGGGAAAGATTTGACCTCGATGAAGTCGAATGCGTCGCCGGAGCACGCATTATCAGTCTTGGCGTTCGAACAGATGCGTTCAATCAAATTGGGCGTGTAGCACGGCGCCGTCCCGCAACTGACGAGCTCATAATGGGGGCAAGCAGCACCGCCGCCGCCGCCGCAACAGCCGTCGGCGAAGGCCGTGTCGACCGCGATCGCCAGGCCGAGGATGGCCATCAAAAGTCCGATGGCAAAGCAGACGTGTTTTTTCATCGATCTCACTCCGTGGCGAGGCGATGGACGGAGACTTTGAAGGTGCGCGCCTCGATCGCACCTGTCTCGGACTGCAACGCGAGGTCGATGGCGACCTCGCCGTTGATCGCTCGGCGCGAGTCGTTGCCCGCGAAGATGACTTTGACGCGAATCTCTTTCCCCTCGCTCGGGCCGTCGCTGACGAAGGTGATGGCCGGGTCGGGAGAATGAAAGCCCGTGACCCGGACCAGTCGGATGGCATTGATCTTGATTCCGCGCTCGACGGTACCCACCTGCCTCGACCCGACCACGATCGCCATCGGGTCGACCTCGACCGGGGTCACGAACCGAACGCGAGCCAAGACCTGGGTGGTCGGCTTGCCGACGCTGGACGTGTCGATCGAGGCCATCCCTTCGAATGGCCCACTCTTCCAGAGCGACCGGCCCGAGAACGTGACTTCGATCAGCTTGTCATTGGTCGGCTCCAGCGAGTCGAGTTGCCGAACCGAGATGGCCTCATGCAACCCGGACAAGCGGAGGATCGCCACGTCGGGCATCGCCTCGGGCCGGAGTCGGACCGTCCGCGACACGGGATTGAGGTGGTCGATCGTACCGAAGTCGATCAGCGTGGGCCGGACGCGATAGTCCGGGACGACATCGGTGAACACCCAAACTTGTTTGAACTGGACCGGCGCGCTGGCATCGCTGGCCACGCGGTAACTGACCGTGATCCGCCCCGACTCAGGACCGTCGACCGGACCCGTCTTGATCGACACCGGCACTTCGAAAAGCTGGCCACCGCCGATGATGCGGCCAGTCAGGTCGTCGGTCGTCGTGCAACCGCAACTCGAGTCGGTGTCAACGATCACGATCGGAGCAGGCCCGCGATTGGCCAGGCGGAACGTATGCGTGAGCGTCTGGCCCTGTCGCGACTTGCCGAAGTCATACGAGGAAGGTTCGACCACGACATCCGGAACCGGATTCATCGTATGGGAATACAACCGCGATCCGAGGCCCCCCGCAAGCACGGCCAGGCCGATGACGAGTGCGTAGATTTCCTTCGAGGGGGGGCGAATCATGGCGCGTGGTTCCTTGAGTCGGACGATCAACCAAGCTGAAAACCGCAACTTCACCAAGAGTCGGAACCGATGACCTCGCCGCCATTGCGCGATCCCAACGCTTGCCAGACGCCGAGCTTGGGGGCGTGGACCCACCACCCGCCCGGGTCGCGGCCGATCCCGACCGGCTCGCCGTTGATCGCGTCGAGCGGCCACGAATCGATCGAGTCCTTGATGAACCGGACCGAACCGTCCCCCATCAACGCATTCAACCCGCCCGGATGGAAACTCGAAGCATCCTTCAGTTGCGTGTCGGGGTTCGAGCCGCGCAACTTCTTGAACAAGTTGGGCGGATAGAATGTGGTGAACAGCGTGTCGCCCCACGATCCGGTGACATACCAACCGTTGCGGATGGCGTAGATGACCGTCGGGGTGTCGAGGGCGCGGTACGATGTGGTCGCCTTCTCGGCCACGAGGATCGTGTGCGACAGCCCGTCGCGGAACGAGGCCAAGGTGATCGGCGCACGGTCGTTGAAGGCGCCGTTGTTCTGGGCGATCCGGGCCGACGCCACGACGCAACCGGATTGCGGGTCGGGGTAGGCGTCAGTGTTGAACGACCCGAAGCAGCCCGAATAACTGGTGAACGCCATCCGATACCGTCCCCCCGGTGGGTCCGATAACCCCCGATCGGCGAAGGCGTTCTGGTTCATATCGCGGATGGTGGCGTCGGGATCGCTCGGACAAGCGAAAGTGGCCACCGCGACGCCAAAGGTTGTCGAGTTCTCGGTTCCCGTGCAAAGCCGGCCATGATTCATGGCGTTGTAAAGGGGGGCTTGCTCAACAAATGGCAAGCCGGCGACCAGAAAACTCCGGTCGAAGAACTTCGAAGTACACGGCGGGTTGATGCCGGAATAATGGGGGTCGCGGGTCCGAGCCCGGCCCGGAGGCAGGCACCTGTGAACATCGGCATAATTGATCAGGGCAAGCCCGATCTGTTTCAAGTTGTTGCCGCAAGAAGCCCGCCGGGCCGATTCGCGGGCCGCCTGGACCGCCGGGAGCAGCAAGGCCACCAGCAAACCAATCACCGCGACCACGACCAGGCATTCCACGAGGGTGAACGCCCGATTGGAAGTTTTCGATTTCCGCCGACGGCTGAACGATCCAAGAACCCTGAACATGGGCTTGGTCCTCGCCTGACAATTCATCGCAAGATTTGAGGGACGATCTGATTGGCGAGGGTGAGAATACCTTTTCTTGAAAGGCCGTGCAAGGGGTCGGATCAGGACTTTTTGAAATTTGGGCTTTTTAATCCGAGCTGTCGATTCTGAATCAAACTTGAAGCGATCCCACGACCTTGCGGGGGACGCTCCGGGCATCTTCGGGCGCGTCGCCTCCGGCTTCATGGTACTGCGCGTCGGTGTTGACCTTCCAGGTGTCGTATCGCCCCAAGCCCAGGATGTTCCGAGCCGCCAGGAGCGCCGTCATCATCGAGTGGTCCTGGTTGTTGTACTTGTGCATCCCGTTGCGACCGGCCAGTTCCAGGTTGCCCAAAGGGGCCAGCCAGTCGCGGATCACCCGCAAATGGTCCTGGTAGACGTCGTCGTAGACCGGGTAAGCCTTCGGCATCCGCACGACGCAACCATCCACCACGTCGGAACCCCGGGCCAGGCCGATCGTCTCGACCTCGGCCTTGCCCAGAGCCACCAACTCGGCGTCGGACTTCGACCAGAGGTCGTCCCCCTCGAAGCAGAAGTATTCCAGGCCCAGGCTGCTCTTGCTCGGGTCGGGCACCAGGTCGGGCGACCAGTTCTTGAAGTTCTGGATCCGGCCCACCTTCACGTCGGGCTCGTGGATGTAGATCCAGTTGTCGGGGAACGTCTCGGCGCGGTCCAGGATCAGGACCACGGTCAGGAAGTCGCGGTAGCGGAGCGACTCGGCCGCCTGGACGACCTCCGGCGGCGCGACGGGGTCCATGCCTCGGATCAGGGCGCGGATCGGCAGGGTCGAGACGAAGTGATCGCCTTCGTAGCGGGTGGTCCGGCCCGAGGAGTCGGCGGCGATCATGGCGACGACCCGGCTGCCGTCGTGCTCGATCCGAGTCACCTCGCGGTCGTGGTGGACGGCGTTGCCGCCGGCGCGGACCTTGTCGCGGGCGGCTTCCCACATCTGGCCGGGGCCGAGCCGGGGGTACTGGAAGCTGTCGATCAGGGTCTTGATCACCTCGCCCTTGGGCTGGCCCTTGACCTTCTTGCCCCAGCCGGCGAACAGGGCGTTGATGACCGTCTTGGTCAGGTCCAGCCCCTTGATCCGCTGCGCCGCCCAGTCGGCCGAGATGTCGGCGGTCGACATCCCCCAGACCTTCTCGGTGTAGGTCTTGAAGAACATGTCGAAGAGGACGCGGCCGAAGCGGTTGACCGTCCAGTCCTCGAAGCTCCGCTCGGGCCGGATCGGCTCGAGTCGGCTCCGGATGTAGCTGATCAAGATCCGGGCCGAGCGGATCGGGCCGAGCTTGCCGAAGGCGTCGAGTGGCTTGAGGGGGTAGTGGAAGAAGCGTCGGTCGTAGTAGATCCGGCTCATCCGCTTGCGGGTGAGGAACTGGTCGTCGCCGAGGATCTCGCGCCAGAGGGCGTTGATCTCCTCGCTCTTGGAGAAGAAGCGGTGGCCGCCGATATCGAAGCGGTAGCCTCGATACTGGTCGGTCCGGCTGATCCCGCCGACGAGGGCCGCTTCGCTTTCGAGGACGACGCACGACGAGCCATGCTTGGTCAGCTCATAGGCGGCGGTCAGCCCGGCGGGGCCGGCGCCGGCGATCACGGTGCGGTGCGACGCGACCACGGCCTCGCCGCCGGGGGCGTCGACCCGGGTCCAGCGGTGCGGCGAGAGGCCGACTCGGGCTCGATCGGATCGCGGAGCGGGTGTGTCGGTGCCCATCCGGGCCCTCCGTGGCTGTGGCTGGCTTGTCGCGTCGCGGTCGGCGGATTGGAAGGCTCAAGGGCCCATCCACGTGTCGGCCGGGTCGCATGAGCCGTCATCAAGATTTTCGATGACAACTGATGCCGGATTCGCCGCATCACTCCCTTGATGTTCGGCGAAACGGGCGGCGGAGTTGTGTCATAATTCGCCGGGATCGTCAATGCCGCCCGGCATCAGGCCCGACCGCCCCGACCAGTTCCTTGGCCATCCCAACCAATGACGAGGCCGCATCCACCGCATCGCCCGAGCTGAGCTTGAACCCTTGGACCCGCTCGAACGCGACGAGCTGCCCGCCGTCGAGCAAGCCCGACCGGACGTACAACCCTTCGCAGGCCAGGATCAGGCACTTCAACCCCGCCTCGCGGTATCCCCGGGCATAGACCAAGGCTCGGACCGCCGCGAACATCGCCTGGTAGGCCAAGGTCCCCACGTCGGTCGGGTCGGGCTTGGGACCGCCGAGGATGTCCCGGGCCGCCGCCAACTGGTCGTCCGCCTGGGCCAAGAGCGGGCCCACCCGCGCCGGGGCCTGGGGGTCGCGGAACAGGTAGGGGCTGTCGAGGCATTTGTCGAACGTGTTGATGATGGCCACGAGGAGATTTCCGATCAGTCCGCTTGAATCTTTTCAACCAGCCTCGAAGGGGGCGTCGGCTCGGGCGGGAGGGGCCGACCCACTTTCCCCTGGACATTATCCAACGGCATCTTCCCCCCGGTCACAAATAGTCGAGAGCGGGCCACGGCGACGGCGTCTTGGGCCAACGGGTGGGCGTAGACCCCGCAGCCGATGGCGACGATCGTGGCGAAGATGATGGTCGCGGCGATCGGGGAGGGTGCTGGGGACCGGTTGGCCTGGGCACGAGCGGGTCGGAGGAACAAGGCCCGGAGGACCCGAGCGTAGTAGAATGCCGAGATCACGCTGTTGAACAGGCCGAGGATCACCAGCCAGAGGAAGGTCAGGCGGTATCGGGGGGCGGCGTTCAGGGCTTCCATGAACATGAACAGCTTGCCGAAGAACCCCGCCAGCGGCGGCAGGCCGATCAGCGAGAGCATCAGGAGCACGATGCACGCCGCGAGGGCCGGCGACCGCGACCCCAGGCCGTCGAGGTCGTCGATGTCGTCCGACCCGCCGTCTCGGATCAACCAGGAGGCGACGGCGAACGCCCCCAGGGTCGTGAAGGCATAGACCGCCAGGTAGAACAGGACCGAACCGCTCGAAGCCGCCGGGTCGACCGACACCGCCGCCGCCAGGACCCCGACCAGCAAGTAACCCGCGTGGGCGATCGACGAATACGCCAGCATCCGCTTGAGGTTCTTCTGGGCGAGCGCCGCGAAGTTGCCATAAGTCATCGACACCGCCGCCAGGACCGCGACGATCCCGACGTATCCGGGGCCGGTCAAGCCGTCGGGGCCGTTGGCGTAAGGCCCGAGGGCCTGGATCAGCACCTTCATCAGGGCGGCCACGCTCGCCAACTTCGACCCCGACGCGATCCAGGCCGACACCGGCGCGGGGGCCCCTTCATAGACGTCGGGCGCCCACTGGTGAAACGGAGCGGCGGCGATCTTGAACCCGAACCCCACCAGGACCAGCAAGACCGCCGTCGCCCCCGCCAGGTTCCCGCCCAGGCCGACCGTGGCGCCCCCCTGCCCCGAGAGCGCCACCCCGATCCCCGCCAACCGGGTCGTCCCGGTCAGGCCGTAGAGCAGGCTGAGGCCGAACAAGAACAGCGCCGACGACACCGACCCGTAGACGAAGTATTTCAGACCCGCCTCGGGCGACCGAGGCCGTCCCTTCTCGAACGCCGCGAGGAGGTAGAAGCAGATCGTCATCATCTCCAGGCTCAGGAAGAGCGTCAGCAACTCCTCCGACGCCATCAGGAGCATCATCCCGACCCCGCCCCAGAGCGTCAGGGCATAGTATTCGCCCCAGTTCTCGGTGAACGCCCAACTCGCCGACACCGCGACGACCAGGCCGAGCAGGATCAAAGTCACCGCGTTGAGCCGCTCGACCAGCGGTCCGCCGGCGATCGTGCCGAGGAACAGCGACGGCTCGCGCGGGGCCCCTTCGGCTTTTGCGACGAACTCGGGCAAGAACGCGGCCACAAGCGCCAGGAGGACGCCGACCAAGGTGACGGTGCCCAGGGTCTTCGCCCTCCGGTCCGACGCCAGGTGCCTCAGCCCGGCGAAGTCGACTACCAAGACCAACAGACCCCAAAAGCTCAAGACCACCTCGGGGCCGAGGTGGATCAGGTCGAGCGCGGTGGGCGAAAGTGGGGCTGCGGTTGGCATGGTCTCGGCCATCTTTCCGGCGGATCGAGGGAACGCGGCGTCAACCTTGGAGGGTGTCGAACTGGTCGACATCCGCGCTCCGGCGGCGTCGGTAGATCAACAAGGTCAGGCCGATCCCCACGGCCACCTCGGCGGCGGCGATCGTGATCACGAACACGGCCAACACCACGCCGGGCATCGGCCCGTCGCCGCCTTCGGGGACGCCGTACCGCCAGAACGCGACGAGGTTGATGTTGGCGGCGTTGAGCATGATCTCGATCGCCATCAGGACGGCGATCGCATTGCGCCGGACCACGACGCCGAACAGGCCGATGGCGAAGCAAGCCGCCGCGAAGTACAAGAACCAGGTCAAGGGGATATCGGGGCGGATCATGGGGTTCGCCCTTCGGGGGTCGGATCGGTCTGGGGAGCCGCCACGACCGCCCGGTATCGGCGACGGGTCCCGGGTCGGTGGTCGGCCCGGGTGGCGATCAGGGGCGAGTCGCCCTCATCCTGATCGCCGTCTTGTCGGGCCAGCGCGATCGAACCTATCAAGGCGGCGGTCAGGAGCAGGGCGGCGACCTCGAACGGGACGGCGAACCGGCCCATCAACTCATTGCCCAAGGTCCGGCCCATGTCGTCGACGGCCCGAGCCTGCGGCGAGTTCCGCGCCAAAGCGTCGGGGCCGATGGCGGGGCGGCTTTGGATCTCGCGCCAGGGGGGGCGGCCGTTCAAGCCCGCTTCGAGGCCGATTCCGGCGGCCAGGACGGCCAGGAACCCCAGGGCCACCAACCCGGCGGGGATCGACCAGACGCGAGGGGCGACGGTCGTCTCGTCCCCCCGGACGTTCCTCGTCAGCATGATCCCGAACACGAGGAGGATCGCCACCGCCCCGATATACACCAGGACCTGGACGGCGGCGAGGAACTCGGCCTCAAGCAAGACGAACTGGCAAGCGACCAGGAAGAAGAACGCGATCAGGTAGAGCGCCGCGTGGACCAGGTTCCGCGCCAGGACCGTCCCCAGCGCCGAGGCGATCCCTAGAGCCGCCAGGATCAGGAAGAGGATCGAGGTCAATGTCGAAGCTCCAGCAACCGAGGCGAAGGGACCGGGTTGGGCACCAAAGGGTCGTTCGGACGCGCCGTCGCCCGGTGGATCGCGGCGACGGCCAGGATCGAGCCAAGGACCATCGGGCCGGTGACCAGCCAGGCGAGGATCGGGCGAGGGACCTCGGGCCGGACCGCGAGTTCGAACCAGACGGCGGCGGTGGCGATGTTGAACAAGGCCAGGGGGACCAAGGTCTTCCAGGCGAAGTCCATCAGTCGATCGACCCGGAGCCGAGGGACGGTCGCCCTGATCCAGAAGATCACGAAGACATAGGCCAGGACCTTGACCGAGAACACCGACACCACGCCGAGGTTGGTGAAAACGAACCCAGACCAGGTGTCGGTCCCGAACAGGCGGACCTGCCATCCTCCGACGAACGGGAGCGTCCCCCCGCCCAAAAACAGGGCGATCCCGAGGCAACTGACCCCGAAGATCCCCAGGTATTCGGCCAGGAAGAAGAGGGCGAACCGCATCCCGGAATACTCGGTGTGATACCCGGCGACGATCTCGGACTCGGCCTCGGGCAAGTCGAACGGCGCCCGATTGACCTCGGCGATGTTGGCGATCGTCAAGATCCCGAATGCGAGCAAGCCCGGCGGCGAGAACACGAACCAGCCCGCGTCAACCTGGCGGTCGAAGATCGTCACCAGGCTCAAGCTCCCCGCCCAGAGCACCACCGGGACCGTCGCCAGGACTTGAGGAACCTCGTAGGAGACCAGTTGCGCCACGGCCCGCATCGCGCCCAAAAGCGAGAACTTGTTCCGGCTCGACCAGCCCGCGAGGAAGATGCTCAACGGCGAAAGGCCGGTGATCGCCACCAGGAACAGCAGCCCCGAAGGGGGGTTGACCGCCGCCAATCCCACGCCGAAGGGGATCACCGCGAGCATGGTGAAGGCCGAAACGAGCAAAAGCACGGGGGCCAGGAGGTGGATCACCGAGTCGGCCGAACCCGGGACGATATTTTCCTTGGTGAGCAGCTTGACCGCGTCGGCGATCGACTGGAGCAGGCCGAACGGCCCGACCCGGTTCGGGCCGATCCGGTCCTGGAACCGGGCGGCGGCCTTGCGCTCGCCCCAGACGAAGTAAGCCATGATCAAGGGGAACAGGCCGAAGAACACGGCGAACCACGACGCCCATCGGAGCCAGGGGACGCCCTCGATCGCCATCGGTTGCGGCGACTGGTACAACGGGCCGCTCGACCAGGCCCAGACCGCGCCGCTCTCGATTATGCCCACCGGAGCACGCCCTTGGCCCAGGCGTAGGCCAGGCCGGTGGCCAGGATCAGGAGGAAGATCGCCATCTCGACGAGCGCGAACGCGCCAAGCCCGCCGTAGCTGACGGCCCAGGGGTACAAGAATACGGTCTCGACGTCGAAGACGACGAACATCAGGGCGTAGATGTAATACTGAATCCGGAACCTAATCCAGGTCTCGCCCGTGGTCGGGACGCCGCACTCATACGTCTCGGACTTGATGCTCGACCGCCGCCTCGGGGCGATGATCGTGACGATCAGCACCGGCGCGAGGGCGAAGCCGATCGCCCCGAGCAAGAGCAAGCCGATGAAACCGTAGTTGGTGACCGTCATCTCGGCTTGGTCTTTCGGGAACGGAGAACTGTCAAACTAGACGGCGGCCAGGACCTCGAACTTGGTCCACTCGTCGACGGCGACGTCGATGATCTCGCCGTCGTCTCGGCGGAGGCGGATCGTCGGCTGTCGGCAGTAGAGACCCTTGCCGCCCATCTCCATCCCGCCGATCGGCCGGACGCCTTCGCGCTCGACCTGGCCGACGACGGTGGTGGTCCAGACGCGGTGCCCGACCCGGACCCGCTGGGTGGCCTGGACTCGGGTGCCCGGCTCGAACCGGGGCTTTGGCGGCGTGGGGATCATCTCGGGTCGGTTCTCGGGCGGTGAAAATGGCTTTGTTTCGCCAGGTTGGATTATATCGCCGAAGCCCTCGCTTCGACAAGGGACCGATCCGCCGCCACCGCCTTGGCCTTGTCGAACCGAGCGGCCTTCTTCTTGGCGACCTTGGCCCGCTCGGCCGCCTCGTGGTCGTCGGCATAGGCTTCGGGATGGGTCTTGGCGTAGTAGTCGCTCGAAACCAGGAGGTCCTGGAGCGTGAAGATGTGCGACTGGTGCCGCTCGTAGTTGGAAAGCTCGAAGGTGTGATCCATCTTGATCGCGTCGAACGGGCAATACTCCGCGCAGAGGCCGCAGTTCATGCACACGTCCATGTCGACGAAGAAGTCGCTCGGCTGGGGGATCGACTTGCCGTCGGGCTTCTTGGCCTGCTTGATCCAGATGCACTGGGGCGGGCAAACCTTCGCGCAGATGTTGCACGAGGTGCAGCGGATATGGCCGTCCTCCCCATCATAGATCAAGACCGGCAAGACCCGCCCCCGCTCGTGGACGGGCATCCGCTCGTCGGGGTATTCGATCGTGAACAGCCCTTCGGTCGAGGCGCCTTGGGCGATCACCGGCTCGTCGCCCCGAGGTTTGCGACCAAACCAGAGGTCGACGAGTTGGTGCCCCCCCCCCCTTCTCAGCCAGGTCCGACCATGACCGACCGTGAACGTCCGGACGAAACGCCGAAGCGTGATCCAATGGCCGACGAGCAGCCCTTTCCCAAAGCTCATTCTGATCCTCTTGGAGTAATCAAGTCATTCGGCGAGTCTACAGAGGACGGTCCGGGTGGTTGGTCGAGCATTGTCGCCAGGATCCCAAGAATTTTGTTAATGCTCATGATGTGATAGCTTCGGGCATCCAAGCCCACGACGTTTTCCTCTAGATAAAGAAACTGCCAAAGTTCTCCGGTCGTCACGACCCCGAACAGTCGAGGTTCGGTCTTTTTCTCCCGAGCATTGAAGATCCTGGCCCCGACCATCTCCGCGACGCACTGACCTAATCCCGTTCTCAGGTTTTCATTTTTGGCCTCAACGACCGCGACGACTGGCGTCGTCAGGAATTGTTGTTCCCCAGACCGAGCGAAGAGAAAATCGCAAACGCCGTTGAGACCTTGATCGGGGTCCGCCGGGAAATCGATCCCGGAAAACAGACTGACACGAGTCCCGAAGTGGAAAAGGACCTCGGCCAGTACCGGAGCGATCAAAAACTCCGATCGAGCTTTTTCCGTGCTGATGGCTCGAGCAAGCGGATAATATAAGTCGAGAGTTTCTTGAAGCCTCGGGGTCGCCGCAACTTCGGGAACATTTCCAAACCAATCTCGTTCGACGTTCGAGAGTCCAAACCGCCGAGAAACTTCTTTGAAGCTGAAATCGCTGTAACTCATCCATCACCTTCGATCTTCGGAGGTTGGGCGATCGGCCCGGCCAAGCAGTCGATCAAGATAGCTAGGATTTTTCCAACCTCGCCGAGACCATATTCGATTCGATCAATTTGAATCCGATCGCCTTCGAGTTGGAGGAATTGCCACAAACTCCCCGTGGTCACGGCTCCAAAGATTGTTGAAGATTTGGGGACGGATGGATCGGGCGGCTGCCTCTCATTGTAGATTTGTGCCGCCACCATCTCGGCGATGCATTGGCCAAGTCCTCCCTTGATGCTGTCGTTCTTGGCTTCGACCAACGCGAAGACCGGAGGGCCAAGGATGAATTGAATCGGTGTCCGCGAGAGCAAAAAGTCGCAAACCCCATTCAGCCCTCGTTCGGGGTCCACGTCGAAGGCGACCCCGGAGAAGAAGCCGACTCGCCGACCGCTTCGCTTCCTCGCTTCCATCAGGATCGGGACGACGATCAACTCGGATCGAGCTTTCTCGGTGTGAATCGCGGTCGCCAAGGGAACCTGGTCGTCCAACACCTCAAGGAGCATCGGGCTGATCTCGACCGGACTCAACGACTTGTAGAGGGCGACATGATCGGACATGCGAAGCGACAATTTCTGGACCGCCGATTCGAGCGTGAAGTCGCTATAAGCCATGATGAAGTCCGATCGTTTCGAGATTGGGCGCAATCACCGGTCAACTTCACCCAAGATGATATCAAGGCTGCCGAGGACCGCCACCGAATCGGCGATCGTGTGGCCGACGCACATGGCTTCGAGGCCGGTCAGGTTGACGAAACTGGGGCTTCGGACATGGTAGCGGTAGGCCGTGCCTGATCCGTCGCTGACGACGTAGAAACCAAGCTCCCCCTTGGGGTTCTCGACCCGGGAATAGGCTTCTCCGGCGGGCGGCTTGATCAGGTAGGCTTTCTTGCCGGGGAGGATCGGCCCGGTCGGGAGGTCGCGGAGGGCTTGCTTGAGGATGCGCAAGCTTTGGCGGATCTCGTGGAGCCGGACCTTGTAGCGGTCATAGACGTCGCCGTGACGGCCAGTGATCACGTCGAAGTCGAACCGGTCGTAGATCCCGTAGGGGGCGGCCCGGCGGATGTCGTAGTCGACCCCCGAGGCCCGGAGCACGGGGCCGGCGGCGGAATAGGCGATCGCCCGCTCGGCGGTCAGGACGCCGATCCCCTGGCAGCGGTCGAGCAAGATTTCGTTCTTGGAGAGGAGCCGGTCGAGTTCGTCGACCTTGCCGGGCAGGCGGTCTTCGACCAGGGTCCTCGCTTTTTCCGCCCAACCTTGGGGCAAATCGAAGGCGACCCCGCCGAACCGGAAGTAGTTGCACATCATCCGGCTCCCGGTCGCCCACTCGAACAGGTCCAAGATCAGCTCGCGCTCCTCGATGGCGTAGAGCGCCGGGGTGAAGAAGGCGCCCAGGTCGTTGAGCAGGAAGCCGATCGACCAGAGGTGGCTGACCACCCGGGTGAACTCGGCCATGATGACCCGGATGTACTCGGCGCGCTCGGGGGGCTTGGCGTCGTCGCCGAGGAGTTGCTCGACGGAGAGGGCGTAGGCGAAGTTGTTCCCCAGGCTGGTGAGGTAGTCGAGCCGGTCGGTGAACGGCATATTCATCAGATAGGTGTTGCGCTCGGCGATCTTCTCGTGGTTCCGGTGCATGTAGCCCATCACCGGCTTGAGCGCGACGATGGTCTCGCCGTCGACCCGGAGGTTCATCCGAAAGACGCCGTGGGTGCTCGGGTGCTGCGGCCCCATGCTGATGACGAACTGGTCCGACGCCAGCTCGTCGACCGTCACGCCGGGGCCGAGGCTCGGCAAGGTCCCCCCCTTGGGGTCGGGGTTGACGTCGGCGATGGTGTCCCAGCCGTCGAAGTCGCGGGCGACCTTGAGGTTGCCTCGGAACGGGCTTCGCTCCTCGGCCCGGTGGTGGCGGCCATCCTCGGTCCGGTTGCCGAAGACCTTGGTCGGCCCCTCGTAGAACGGCTCGAGGTAATCTTTGCGGAGCGGATGACCGGCGAACCCGTCCCACATCATGATCCGCCTGAGGTCGGGATGACCGGCGAACCGGACGCCGAACAGGTCGAAGACCTCGCGCTCCTGGAAGTCGGCCCCCGGCCAGATCGACACGACGGAGGGGACCTCGCCTTTGCCTTCCGCTTCGTCGGCCCGGACCCGGACTTGGATCAAGTTTCCGGGCCGGGTGGTGCTGTCGAAGTGGTAGACGACCTCGATCGCGTCCGAATAGTGGACGGCGGTCAGGTTGGCGAGATAGTCGTACCGGACCGGGTTCCGGCCGCGGAGGTAGCCGGCCACGTCGAGCCATCGGTTCGATGGGATGAGCAACGCGGCGCGGACGATCGTCGCGGCATCAATCCCAAGTTCGGCGTTGATCCGGTCGCGCAGCTCAGACAGTCCCGAGTCGCCGAGCCAGACCAGCGTGGGGCGGGTCTCGACGGCTTTGCCCTTCTTGACGTGCTTGGGCTTGGCCGAGGGGTCGACCGGTTCCGGCTCGGGCGAAGCGGGGAGCACCTCGACGGGGGCCGCGATGATCGGCGGCTTTTCGAGGCCGGCCTCGTGGGCCTCTCCAAGCCCTTGCGCGGCGCGCTCGGCGGTCACTTCGACCAACCGGAGGTCGATCAGGTCGGGGCCGAGGACGGGGACGGGGATCTCGCGGACCGAGTCGCCGCGATACCAGGCCGACCGGGTGATCTTCTCGCCGTCGATCTTCTTCTGGAGGGTGATGATCCCGTGCAAGAGGGCTTGAGGCGCGGGCGGGCAGCCGGGGACGTAGACGTCGACGGGCAGGAACTTGTCGATCCCCGGGACGACGTTGTACCCTTCCTTGAACGGGCCTCCGCCCGAGGCGCAGGCGCCCATCGCGATGACGTACTTCGGCTCGGGCATCTGGTCGTACAGCCGGGCGATCGTTGGCATCATCGTCTTGGTGACGGTCCCCGAGACGATCATGACGTCGGCTTGCCTGGGCGAACCCCGGAAAACCTCGGCGCCGAACCGGGCGAGGTCGAACCGCGACGACGCCGTGCAGATCATCTCGATGGCACAGCAGGCCAGGCCGAAGCCGAGCGGCCACAAGCTCGAACGCCGCCCCCAGTTGTAGACCTGGTCGACCATCTTGAGGAGATTTTCCCAGTCGGTGACCAGGACGTGCCGCTCCAGTTCTTCGCGGAGCACCGGGTCGATGACCGTGCTCCACTCGGGCCGGGTGATCGATGAAGGGCGGGTAGGCGTCGGTATCGACATAATTTTCAACGGAAAAATGGGCGGGAATACATTCATATTAAGGACCCGCCGCGGAATCGCCAAGGGCCTCGACGGCCGCGCGGAGGGCCGAACCCGAGCGATCTCGGGAGGGCCTTTCCGACCGATGGGCGGACGATCATAATACCACGATGAGACGATCGGGGCGCTGGAACAACGTCGTCGGCTTGCTCGGCCTGGCCGCTTGCGCCTTGGCCAGCGTCTGGCTGTTCCGATTCGGAATCCTGGTCGGCCTGATCGGCTTGAACGTCGCCAAGCATGTCGGCGTCGCGGTGCTTTGCCAGGTGATCGGCGTCGGCAAGCCCAAACTCGCGCCGGGCGCCCCCCTCACTCCCACCTTTCGACCGGCGCACCTGTCGATCCCCCGCCCGCACTCGTTGGCCAAGGACACGCGCTGATTTTCGGCCTTCGAGCCGTTTAGCGACCGTCGACCGGCTTCGCCCGAAGCTTGCTTGGCCGGTCCGCTCTCGGGTGTTAAGCTTAACGAAATCCGCCGTCCCGAACGCTTCGCAGATTTGCCCGGAGCCGCGATGAAATATAAAGTCGTCTTGTACCGATCGGACGAAGGCGTCAGCGTGTCGGTCCCCGCACTCCCCGGCTGCTGGTCGGAGGGAGATACCGAGGCCGAGGCATTGGAAAACATCCAGGACGCCATCCTCGAATACCTCGCGGCGATCGAAGATCGAACGAAAGGCGAGGAGAGCCGCGAAGTCGAAGTGATGGTCTGACCATGCCCGGGATTCCCGGAATCAACCGGCGCGACGCGGAGCGGGCTTTGGGTAGGGCCGGCTTCTGGGTTGTCGGGCAAGAAGAGTTCCGCAAACTCCTATGACGCCGGGCCAACCCGCTGGACAAACCGCTGGCGGGCGATACGCTGGTAGCCTGATTGCGGCTCGATCGCCTCCCGCTCCGACCCGCGACCCCCTCCCGTCGCCACGACCCCGCCGACCGAGAAAGCCCCGCCGATGCGTGTGTCGCTCCGATCCCGGCTTTGCGCGATGTTCTTCCTGGAGTATCTGATCCGAGGGGCCTGGCAACCGCTCCTCGGGTTGTACACCGGGCCGAAATATCTCCACTTCTCCGGGATCGAGCAAGCCTGGGTCTTCAACGCCTTCGCGATGGCGACGCTGACGGGGATGTTCTTCGGCGGGCAACTGGCCGACCGCGTGGTGTCGCGGCGGTGGTTCATGGCGATCAGCCACCTCCTCGGCGGGGTGGCGGTCTTTGGTTTGGCTTACGCCAGGTCGTTCTGGCCGTTCTTCGGCTGCATGCTGGTCCACTGCTTCTTCTACGTCCCGACGATGGCGGTCTCCAACGCGATCGTCTTCGCCCACGTCGACGATCCGAAGAAGGATTTCGGGATCATCCGGCTCTGGGGGAGCGTCGGCTGGGTGGCGGCGGCCTGGCCCTTGATCTTCATCCCGATCGACTGGGCCAGAGTCCCGGCGATGGCCGAACTCGGCGGGTTCGTCCCCTGGCTTGGTCGGGCGTTGGCGACGCTCAAGACCGGCCCGGCGATGGAGACCGCCCTGGCCGGGACGTTCATCGTGTCGGGCTTGGCCTCGCTGGCTTTGGCGACGCTCTGCCTCCTGGGCTTGCCCGACTCGAAGAGTCCGCCGAAGAGCGGCGAGCCGTTCGCGCCGATCGAGGCGTTCAAGCTCCTGGGGCGGCCGGTCGTCCTGGTCTTGTGGATCGTCACCTTCTTCGACTCGGTGATCCACTACGGCTATTACTTCTGGACCTCCCGCTACCTCCAGGCGATCGGGTTGCCGGAAAACTGGATCTTGCCCGCGATGAGCATCGGCCAGACGATGGAAGTCGTCACGATGGTCTTCCTCGGCGCGATCATCCGGCGGCTCGGGTGGCGGAACACCTTGCTCCTGGGAATCCTGGCCCAGTCGGTCCGGTTCGGGGTTTATGCCTTGGGCAACAGCGAGATCATCGGGGTGGTGATCGCGGTCAACGTCGTCCACGGGTTGGCCTACGCCTGCTTCTTCGCCACGGTCTACATCTTCGTCGACGAGCAGTTCCCCAAGGACATCCGGACCTCGGCGCAGGGGTTGTTCAACCTCATGATGTTCGGGATCGCCCAGTTCGCGGCGAACTTCCTCTGGGGCTGGCTCCGAGGGGTCTTCGCCACGGTCCAGACGGTCGCCGGGAAGTCGGTCGAGGTCATCAACTACCACCAGTTGTTCCTGATCCCGCTCGGTTTGTCGTTGGGCACCGCGTTGTTCCTGGCGATCTTTTTCCACCCGGCTCAAATTCCGACCGACACCTCGACCATCCCCGAAACCGCCGATGCCGCCCTTCCCGTCGCCGCCGAATAACCCCAGGGGGACCCGCCGGATGTTCACGATCGGCTTGACGGATCACCTGGAAGGCCCGGCGGATCGGCCGTCCTCGAGCATCTTCGCCGAGGTGGCCGAGTTGGTCCGGCTCGCCGACCGGCTCGGGGTCCGCCACGCCTGGTTCTCCGAGCACCACGCCCACGCCCACCTCGGGCACATGCCGACCCCCCTGCTGTTCGCGCTCCACCTGGCCGGGCAGACCCGGAATATTCACCTCGGGACGGCGATCCTCTGCTTGAACCTCCGAAACCCGGTCGACGTTGCCGAGCAGGTCGCCGTCGCCGACACCCTGACCGGCGGCCGGATCGCGGTCGGCTTCGGGAGCGGGAGCACCCCCGACGAGTTCGCCCTGTTCGGCTTCGACGTGACCGACGACCTCGAGCGGCACGCCCGGTTCGAATCCGCCTTGAACGTGATCCAGGACATCTGGGCCGGTCGGTCGACCCCTCGCCTGCTCCCGGGCGCGGCCCCCGACCTTCCCGGTCGGTCCTGGCTGGCGGTCAACAGCCCGACTTCGGCCCGGATCGCCGGGAAATTGGGCTTCAACGTCCTCTTTTCCCACCTGAGGACGCCCGAGCAATACCGCCAGTACCGCGACGCCTACCTCGAAGCCGGTGGCCTGGGGCTGGTCGCCGCCAATCGCCCCGTGTTCGTCGGTCCCGATGACGCCACCGCCTTCGACCGCGCCGAACCCGCGCTCCGGACGCTCTGGCGACGATTCCAGAAGGAGGGCAAGATCCCCGCCGCGACCCCGGAGCCGACCTCGCTCGAAGACCTCGCGGCGCACCCGATCAACTTCATCGTCGGCGGTCCGGAAACCGTCGCCCGGCAACTCGTCGAGCTGCGCGAGCAAGTTCCCTTCGACGTCGCCAACGTCGAGGTCCGCTGGGCGGGCTTGTCGCACGATTTGGTCTTGGACAGCCTCCGTCGCCTCATGGAAGACGTGATACCCCGGGTCGAGTCGATGGCCGAGGTGGTCGCGACTAGGTCGCTTTGATGGCGATGTCGCGGAACCAGACCGGCGTGTCGTGCGCCTGCAAGCCGAGGAACCCCCGAGGCCGGGCCAGCCCGGGGTGACGCTTGAGCGCCCAACCATGCTCGTCGAGCCGGGCGTCGACCACCCGCGTCCCGTTCAAATCGACCTGAATCTTCGCCCCTTCGAGCTTGATCCCGAGCGTGTTCCAACTCCCAGGAGGGCGAGCAAACCCGCGACGGGCCGCGATCACGCCGTAAACCGAGCCGGTGTACTGCTCGGGCTTGAGGTTTCGGTAAAACGGGGCGTCGTCGTCGAGGATCTGGATCTCGACCCCCTCGAACGACGGGTCGCCCCGGTGCGGCGCCCGGAGCAAGACCCCCGAGTTCCCGCCTCGCTCGACCCGGTATTGGAGCCGGAGGTCGAAGTCGCCGTAAGCCCGGTTGGTGCTGATCCAGCTTTTCCCGCGACGGGCCGACAAAACGCCCGCTTCGGCGCGCCAAGCCCCCGGTTCGCCGCCGATCGCGGTCCAACCGGCGAGCGACCGGCCGTCGAACAGGGCCTCGAAGTCGGCCTCGGGGCGCGGTCGGGCCAGGGCGGTCGGGCCTGATCGCTCGATCGCCGCCCAGCCAATGAGTCCGAGGCAGGTCCGCCGGGTCACGACTTCACGCCGGGGGTCGGCGAGATGTGCGGCGACGGGATGCCTCGGGTCCGGTCGAGGGTCGACCCGCGCTCGGCCACGACTTCGGCGAGGTAGCCGAGCAACCGGCGCCGGAAGACCGGGAGGCCCAACGCTTCGGCGCGGCTCCGGGCGAGCGCGGGGTCGTGCGGGCATCCATCGCGCTCCCAGGCGTCGATGGCGCCTCGGAGGCCCGAATCGGTCGGTTCGGGGTAGACCCGACCCACTTGGTCGTCGACGGTTTCGGCCACTCCCCCTCGGTCGAGGGCGATCACCGGGCACTGGCAAGCCAGGGCTTCGATCGGGACGATCCCGAAGTCTTCCTCGCCGGGGAAGAGCAACGCCCGACAGCGGCGGTAGTGGTCGCGGATCACCTCGTCGGGCTGCCAGCCGAGGAAGGTGATGTTGGGACCGGCCATCCGCTCGAGCCGATCGCGCTCCGGCCCCGAGCCGATCACGACGAGCTTCCGCCCCGAATCCCGAGCCGCCAGGATCGCCTGGTCGATCCGCTTGTAAGGCACCAGCGCCGACACGCAGAGGTAGAAGTCTTCCCGGGGGCGAGACGAGTCGGCGGGGGTGTAGAACTCGACGTCGACCGGCGGCCGGATCACCCGGCTCTGTCGGTCGTAGCAGCGGGCAACCCGGTCCCGGATCGTGTCGGAGATCGCCACGAAGTGCGAGACCCGGCTCGCCGACGCCCGGTCGACTCGCCTCAAGCGGTCGAGGACGGCACCGGCCAGGGCGCGTCGGATCGGTCGGTCGGACCACGATTCGAGGTAGGCGTCTCGACCGTCCCAGGCGTACCGCATCGGCGTGAAGCAGTAGCAAACGTGCGGGACGCCTTTGGGAACTCGGACCATCTTGGCGACGCAGTGGCTCAGGCTGACGACGAGGTCGGCGTCGCCGACGTCCCAGGTTCGCGCGGCCCAGGGCATCACCGGCAGGAGGTGGCGATAATGCTTGAAGACGCCGGGAACCCGCTGGAGCGGCGAAGTTCGGATCGCCATCGCCTCGATCGCCGGGCTGAGGGCTCCTCGCTTGTGGATCAAGGTGTGCAAACTAGCGTCGGGGAACGCCCGAGCAAGCACTTCGAGGCACTTTTCGCCGCCTCGCATCCCGGTCAGCCAGTCGTGGACCAGCGCCACCTTGAGCCCGGCCAGGCCGGGGATGGCGGCGGGCGACGATCCGCCTCGCCTGGTCGGCGCGATGTCCCCTCGGGTGCCGGCATCCATGCCCGCCTCCTCTGGTGTCGATACGATTGAGCGACCCCGATGCCCGGGGATCGCCGGCGGGTCGGGAGACGGCCTTGCCTCTCCGTCCCTCGAAGTCGGCAACCTAACCGAGTCCTCCGAAAAGGACAAGGCGGACCGGGAGCGTCGAACGCCTCCCCGAACCGCCTTGATTCGATTCGACAATTCAACCAAGCCTCAGTTGATCTTCATCAGCTCGACCTCGAAGGTCAACGTCGCGTTGCCGGGGATCTGGGGCGGCCTGCCGTTCGTCCCGTAAGCGAGGTTGGGCGGGATGGTCAGCTTGCGGACCTCGCCAACTTTCATCCCAGGAACCCCTTGATCCCACCCGTCGATCACCCCATGCGTACCGATCACGACGGAAAAAGGAGTGCCCTTGGGCCGCGAGCTGTCAAACTGCGTGCCGTCGGCCAAGGTGCCGGTGTAGTGGATCTCGACGCGCTGGCCCGACTTGGCGATCGGGCCGGTCCCTTCCTTCAAGGTGACGTATTCCAGACCCGAAGGGGTCTTCGTCGGCTGGCCGACGGGGGTGGATGGCGAGTTGAACTCGCTGATCGCCTGGGCCTGCACCGTGTTTTGCTTGGTGTTCGTGGCCGTGTTCGTCTCGCCGATGGCTTGCGGCTCGCCTTGCACGCCGACGGGAACGCGCTGCATTTCCAGGCCGGGCGGGGCGACCGGAACGATGTCCTTGGGTTCCTGGCAACCCGAAGCGCAGGCCAGAACCGAAGCGAATCCCGCCACGATGCACCGAGCCTTCGTCCGCGATCTCATTGCTCGAAATTCTCCTCGGTCGCCGCGCGGCTTCGATTGTTCTTTGGATTGATGTCAGGTCGATCAAATTGCCATGCCGTGATTGTACCAGGTATTCATCCCGTATCGCAAATCGCAGATTGTAAAGTAAAATCAATCGGAAGAATGCTTTGCGATTTGCAATCCTGCGATCTGCGATGCACGAACTTCCTGGGAACCGTATCAGATCCTGGCGGGAGTGCATGGGAATCGAACCCACCAGCAGCCTGTTTCCAGACCGCTCGCCGGTTTTGAAGACCGGGGCCGGCACCAGCCGTACACGCACTCCCCGAAGGCTTGCATCATCCGGTCGGAAGCTCAGGCCCCGGCGGCGGTTTTCAAGGCCGAGAGCGCGGCATCGTAGTTCGGTTCGCTGGCGATCTCGGGGACGACCTCGACGTGGGTCAGCTTGTCCTGGGCGTCGACCACGAAGATGGCCCGGGCCAAGAGCGGGATCGGCAGGCTGCTGATCAGGACCCCGTAATGCTCGCCGAAGCTCTTGTTGTGGGCGTCGGACAGGCTGACGAGGTTGGCGATCTTGTTGTCCGAGCAGAACCGATTCATGGCGAACGGGAGGTCGAGGCTGATGGTGAACGCGGCGATCTTGTCTCCCATCGCGTCGACCTTCTCGGAAAACCGCTTGGTCTGGATGCTGCAAACCGGGGTGTCGAGCGACGGGACGACGCTGAACAGCCGGACTTTCCCGCCGGTGTCTTTGAGCGAGACCGGTTTCATGCTCGTGTCGACGCAGGTGAAGTCGGGCGCCGAGTCGCCCACCTGGAGCTTGGGGCCGACCAGGTCGATCGGGTTGCCCTGCATCGTCACTTCGCCCTTGCGCGTGTCGGCCATCGGAATCCACCTTCAAAGAGTTGCGGAGAGTCGGGGCGGTCGGACAAGTTTCCGGTTCAAATCGGGCCGCGCCGCCCTTTGGTCGGCGACCATTCAAGTTAGCCGAGCCGAGCCGTTTCCCGCAAGCCGATCGCGCGGCGAACCCGAGGTTTCCGCTCTCGATCGAACCCAATCGAAAGAGTCCGAACGTCGCTCGATCCCCCAAAGGAGCGAAGCCCGGACCCGGTTCGCCCCGAGGTCGTCGGGGTGATCGATCAGATTTCGTCGGGGATCAAGCGGACTCGACCTTCGACCGGTCGCGGCGTCGGCGGGCGAAGCCGATCCCGGTGGCGAGGAGGGCGCCCGAAGCCGTCAGGATGATCGAACCCGGCTCGGGGACGCTGGTCACGGCGGCGACCAGGCCATCGACCTCGTTGTTGATCCCGGCGAAGGCGTACAGGGTGCTGGTGCTCCCGGCGATCCCGCCGTTGCCGAACGCCAAGGCCCAAAGCCCGTTGTTCGTGCTGGTGGGGTCATTAGTGATGGTGGCGACATTGCCGAGGAACGTCCCGCTGATCGGGTCGTAAGCGTTAATTTGGCCCGAGTACTCGTTGCCGACCAGGAGGTCGTTGCTGAACTTGCCGAAGTTCGAGGGGGCCATCACCATCCCCCAGGGATCCTGGAGCGGCCCGCCCGGCCCCGACGCGGCGAGTTGCTTGATGAAGTGGCCGTCCAGCCCGAACTCGGCAATGACTCCGCCGTTGGTCCCTTCGTTCCCGTTGGCGAGATTATTGTAGGCGACGAAGAGGGTCCCGTTGATGTTCTGGACGTTGAAGACGCCGTAGCCGACGGGCAAGAAGGGGTCCTTGAACGCCCCGGCGAAGCTCCCGCCGTTGAGGTTGTTGAACTTCGAGTCGTAGACGTCGACCTTGTTGCCCAAGCCGTCGGCGGCGTAGAGGACATTGTTGCCGGCGACCGCGCCGATGGCCAGGCCGGTATAAATCGCGCCCGTCCCGGAGATCACGGTCTGGGCGGCGGTCCCCAACCCGCCGTTCCAGCCCGCGATCTGGCCGTTCAGGTTGGCGAAGAGGAAATTCGCGGCCTTGCCGTCGCTCAGCGTGAAGTCGTTGGCGTTGCCGTTGAACACCTGGCCGGTCGGACCGTTCGGCCCGCCGGGGGCCGTCGGGGTCGTGACCACCAGGGGACTGCCCGGCGGGAAGGGAGTCCCGGCGCCGTTGTAGAGCGTCGAGGTGTTGGAGCCTTGGTTCGCAACCCAGAATGGTCCGGTGGGCGAGTAAGCGACGCCCCAGGGGTTTTTCAGGTTGGGGTCGGTGTTCGCGGCCAGGCCGGCGATGTCCGAGACCAGGTTGGTCACCACATAGTCGGCCCGGGTTTGGCCGCAGACCGCCGCGACCAGGGCGAATCCCAAGCCAATCGATCGTCGAATCGTGAAGCGCATGGACCGATCCTCCTTCCGAGTCCTAAACGGACGCGGAATTAACAACCAGGAGAGAAAACATCAACGGTGAGAAGGCGCGGAACGAAAAGTGGAGGCCCTCCCCCCTATGGAAGTCGAGGGAGAACGACCGGACAAAGCCTCGACCGGTCGAGCCGACGTAAGCTCGACCAAGGCGCGGTCATCGAGGTTTCTTGCAGTGATCGGTGCCCTCGGCGTCCTGGCCGGACCCCAGAGGGTTCCATCGGGCGATCTCGTGAGTGACCGACGAGACGAAGCTCGATGCGGCGGGCGGCGAGACGGCTCGTGGGTTCCAGGCCGCCAACGACCATCGGACGCCCCAGAACGCGGCGAGCAGCAGGGCCACGACGACCCAGAGCCTCGACACCGGGATGCGACGGGTCGCGTCTTCGCCCAGCGCCAGCGCCGAGACCCGGAGCGGGACGGCGGTCGGATCTCCGAACGCTCGACCGACCGTCGCCCGAATCAACGGCGCGGGGACGTCGGCGGCTTGGCTCGCGTCCTCGATCGAGAACAGCGAGAGGAGGACCGCCGAAGCGGCCAGACCTCGGCGGGTGAGGCGGGCCCGGAGCAGGTCTCGCCCCTTGCCCAGGCGGCTTTTCAGGGTTCCCGAAGGGCAGCCAAGCTTAAGGGCGGCGGCCTCCACGGTCAACCCTTCGAGGTAGCAAAGCACCAGCGCGTCGCGGAACTTCGAGGGGAGCCGACCAATCTCCTCGTGGAGGATCGGCCGCCACTCGCGGTCCGAGACCTCATGGTCGGGCGAGGTCGCCGCCTCCATCGTCAAGGCCCGCCTTTCTTGTGCTCTCCGCTTCGATTCCGCGTTGCGTGCCCTCCGGGCGACCCGGCAAGCGACCTCGTACAGCCAGCGGCCCACCGAGTCCCGGTCGCGGATCGAGCCCGCCTGGCGGAACAGGACCAGGAACGTCGCTTGAAACGCATCATCGGCGGCGGAATGGTCGGCCAGGACGTCCCGGCAAACCCGGAGGACCATCGGACCATACCGGACCACCAACCGCTCGAACGCCGCCTCGTCGCGGTCGTTCAAGAAGTCCGAAAGCCACTGGTCGTCGGAACTCATGTCGGCTTGCCGCATCCTCGGAGCTTCCACCATTGGGGTCATCCTCCTCGATCATCCAACCACCGATCCGCTCGGTATCCAACCCAAGAGTGCCCGCCCGGCCGCGTCCGGTTGATTCTTTCCGGGAATTTCTTTCGAGTCGGCGACGAAAAGCCCAACCGGCTAACAACTTCGATCTCGAAAAGGACTTGGCCGGAGGAACCATCTTGCCCGGCTCGATCGGTCAGCCGCCAGTCTAACGCGATTTGGCCCCAACTAACCACGTCGTTCACCGCCTTGTTCGGAAAACCACCGATCGCCGAGGTTTGTCGAGTCCGCCGCCGCTTCGGCTCGATCCGTCGAGAAATGTCGACGAACCCGACCGAGACCCTCGGACCCGGTTCGATGAGCGATTTGTGCGACAAACGCGCGGACCGTCCCCGAAAAATCTCCGTCCCCGGAGATTCCCTCTTGTCTTGGAACCATTCCGGCGAATACTTTGTTTGAACAAACGCCCTTCTCGCGGTACGATTTCCCGTTGCGATCCGAGCCGTCTTCCTCCGAGCCAGTCCTGGTCGTCGACTCACGGCCCGACCGGATTGCCGCACGCGATGGCGAAATCTTCCTCTCGGCGGATGGACATTGTGGGTTGGATTTGATCGATCTTTCTTCATTCATCAAAGCGAAGGAACGGGCCATGCACCAGCGTCATCACGATCGTCGCGGATTCACCTTGATCGAGTTGTTGGTGGTCATCGCGATCATCGCCGTCTTGATCGCCTTGCTCCTGCCCGCCGTCCAGGCCGCCCGCGAGGCCGCCCGGCGGACCCAGTGCGTCAACAACCTCAAGCAAATCGGCCTGGCGATCTTCAACTACGAAAGCGGGATCGGCTGCCTTCCGCCGGCGAAGGGAGTCCAAGGCTGGAACGACTGGTCGTCGCACATCGCGATGCTGCCTTACATCGAGCAACCGGCGCTGTTCAACGCGGTGAACTTCGCCAACACCGGTAACGCCATGCAGCCCTTTCCGTTGCCCCCGCAAAACACCACCGTCATCAGCACGCAGGTCAATTACTTGATCTGCCCTTCCGATCTCAATCGCCTAACCGCAATCCCGGGTCAAATCAAGGCTGGCAACAGCAATTATGCGATGAACGCCGGGACGAGTCCGTACGCGATGAATTATTCGTTCGGGACGGGCGGCGTGTTTGTCGGAGTCGCGTCGAACCTGGCTGCTCAGACTGTTGTTGGGCTTCGAGATATCACCGACGGCACCAGCAACACCGCCGCGTTTAGTGAAAGGCTCAAGGGGATTGGTAGCGACAACGCGGCGACGCTCGACGGCTTGACTCCGAGCGCGAGCACTTTTAACCACTCCGACTGGTTCGATGGCGATCCTACCAACACTTATTACCTTTGCCTCGGCGTCCCCCGAATTGCGAGCAACCTTACGACACAGATGGCTCCTTCCGGCTCGAACTGGCAAAGCGGCCTGCCCGACGATGGTGGCTGGTATCACCACATCATGCCGCCGAACACGTTCAGTTGCACCTGCCAGAACCAAGACGTCAATGGGAGCGCCTATACCGCCACCAGCCGACACCCCGGCGGCGTCAACGTCCTGTTCTGCGACGGGTCGATCCGATTCGTCAAAAACAGCGTGAACCTTAAGGCATGGCAGGCGATCGGCACCCGAGGTGGGGGGGAAGTCGTCTCGGCGGACGCTTATTGATCGGTCGTAGGCTCGCAAACGTCGGGTAGCTTGGTCGCCTTCCACTTCGGAGGCGACCAAGCCACCCACTTTCATCGCTTTTGAGGCAAAGGGCGTTTCATGACGGCAAGGCAACGCGGGGTCGGGTGGATGCTGGCTATCTTGTTCGTTGTCGGATGCTCGGGGGAGCCGCGACCGAGTCTGGCGAAAGTTCACGGCAAGGTCACACTTCGAGGCAAGCCGATGACCTCGGGTCGAATCCTCTTCGTCCCGAGCAAGCCGTCCGAAGGTGGGCTGAGCCATCCCGCCTCGGGCAAGATCGGCGACGATGGCTCATACACGCTGACTTCGTATGATGAGGGAGACGGGGCGATGATCGGCGAGCACAAGGTCGCCGTGATCGTCACCTCGGCCCCGGGCGCGAAAGCCCCGGGGACCACCGCCAAGTCGCCCGTCCCCAAGCAGTTTGCCGACCCGGAAACGACACCGCTCCGCAAAAAGGTTGAACCTAGCAATAACATTATAGACATTAACATTGACGGTTAAATTATTGATATGAACAACCACCCCCCTCTTTTTTTTAGATTTTAAATGCGTAAGATCAAACCTTCAAATTCAAGGAAAATGCTACATCAGAAAGGAAGACAAAAGTCGCTCAGGACATCCTATTCTTATCATCACCAAAGATTTGTTCGAATCTCAATCACGTGGTCGTTTCAGTAAATCCCCAATTCACGCCAAATTGACTTCCGTGCCCTGGACCAAGATTGTAGCCGTCCAGAAACATTGCGGTCGAGATTTGAATGTGATCGTTTGTCGCGGTCGCATTTGGATTATGGGCAGTTGCCAAGAAACTATAAGTACCATCAGAGTTCTTTTGGAAGCCGCCACTCTGCGTCACAGCATCCCCAAATGGACCTCCAAACCTAAACTGGCCTGAGATGCTCGCAGTAAAATTAAATTGATCGCTCTTGATAGTCAAACTAAAACCCGCCTCGAAGTCGGAGGTAGGCGGATTGATAGTGATACTCAACGTCGAATCGAGAGTGTATGGATGATCGACGAGGTTCAACCGCGTCGCCCCACCAGAACCGGAATTGACGACGTCGTAAAAGTTGTACGTTGAGTCCAGAGTGTGGTTGAGATTGGCTGCTGTTTGAACGACACCCATGGATGATGTATTCGCGCTTGTAATGACATCATTGTAACCAAAAACAAATGTTGGGGCAGTTGGACCTGGAGCTTGTTGTGATGTGGGAGTTGTGGCGTTGAAGTCCGTCGAGATTGTCGTACTATAGGTTCCTATCCCATCGGGAGGATTGTAGATGTAATTGGAAGAATCTTTGAAGTCTCCGAAAAGGTAAGAGAACGTCGTCGTCGTTGCGGGTTGTGGGTAAATTGAGAATTGATTGGTAACTGTTCCTGGTTGATCCAGGTATGCCAAGACACCTGAAGTTGTCGTTGGAAAATCGAGCGGCAGCGTCTCAGTGGACGTCAGCGTGATGGCAGATTTGTTGCTCAAACGATTGATCGTCTCAGGCTGAACAACAGAGTTTGTCGAGTGTGAAGCGACAGAAGAGTCAATGGTTGCGAGCGCAGCATCAGGGATGATTGACAATTCATTCGTCTGTGCCTTCGTGGCCATACTGAGGGCGATCATCGGGAGCGCGGGGGAAACCAAAGAGTAACGATGATTTGCTTGACTGAACTCTTTGATCAACTCATCGAGTGGCCGTTCACCAGCGAAGTTGAATCCCGCTCCGGGAAGATTCCGGTTTTCCAAGATCCAAGAGGAATAACAAGCGATCGAATGCTTGATATTAGAGCGATGCGAGCGGGTGTGAGTTTGAGCCGAGATGACCTTGGCCAGCATCGAGAGAGAAAGGCGACCCATTTGTTCAATCCTCCGGTTGTGAGATGATAAGTTGGGTGATCTGAAGAAGATTCGATTGAATCCATCAATCTAAAATATTGCTCTTCTCTTGAGCCTAGCCAGATCATGGACTTTTTCGTACCTTCTTAAGAAAGACTATCAACATCTTAAACGCTTCTCAACAAGAAAATACAACTTTCTAAAAAAATCTAGTTGTCGAGCGCTAATGAGGAGGAGATGGGCACCCCCTGGCCCAAGCTTCGTTCGGCCTCGGGCCGAGTTCGAGGGTCAAGGTGCCGCCTCGGGTGATCTCGTCGCGGCGAAGCCACCAGCGGTCGAGCGGTTGGCCGTCGAGCTTGGCCGATTGGATGTAGCAGTTGGCTCGCGAAGCGGCGGGGGCCTCGACCCGGAAGGTCTTCCCTTCGCCGACTTGGATCGTGATCTCGGGGTAGAGCGGCGCGGCCAGTTCGTAGATCGGGTCGACCCGGCATCCTCCGTCGGTCTGGAACAGGCCGAGCGACGCCAGGACGAACCAGGCGCTCATCTGCCCCTGGTCCTCGTCGCCGAGGTAGGCGTCGGCCGGGTTGTGGCCGTAGTAGGCTTCGAGGATCGCGCGGACCCAACGCTGGGTGAGCCAGGGGCGGTCGGCCCAGTTGAACAGCCAGGCGGCTTGCATGGTCGGCTGGTTGCCGTGGTTGATCGGGAACAGGTCCATCCGCTCGCCCGCCGCGTTGAACCGGGTCGCTTCCGACCGGCGAAACGCCCCATCCAGCCGGTCGACGAAGCGGTCGCGGCCCATCGCGGCGACCAAGCCCTCGACGTCTTGCGGGACGAACCAGGTGTATTGCCAGGCGTTCCCCTCGACGAAGCCGGGGGTGTGGAACGGGTCGAACGGCTCGACCCACGAGCCATCCGCCTTGCGGGGGCGGGCGAACCCCGAAGCCGGGTCGAACACCTTGCGCCAGCTTTCCGAGCGGTCGAGGAAGCGTCGGGCCACCTCGGGGCGGCCGAGCTTCGAGGCGAGCTGGCCGACGCACCAATCGTCGTAGGCGTATTCGAAGGTGTTCGAGGTCAGGGCGGACCGCCACTCGGACTTGGTCCCCTGGCCGACCACCGGGCCGTCGGAGGCGACGTAGCCATATTTGAGGTAGTTTTCGAGGTTCTCGTTGCCCACCCAGCCGCCCCCGGGGTGGGCTTGCGGCAGCGTCGACTGCATCTTGATCGCCGCGTCGAGGACCTTGCCCGCGTCGACCCCCTTCGCCCCGCTCAGGCAAGCGGCGACGAGTTGGGGGATCTCATGCTCGGCCACCATCACCGAGACATATTCCAGGCCCGGCGACCCCTTCGCCAGCCAGCCTCCGGCGTCGAACAGGGCGAGGTGGGCATTGGCCCATCGGGAGGACCAGTCGGGCGCGACCAGGTTCAAGAGCGGGTTGAGGTTCCAGAAAGTGCACCAAGAGGCGTCGCCGCCGATCATCCGGGCGTCGGAATTGACCAGGGTTCGCTTTCGCTCCTCGGGGTCGAGCCAGTCGCCGTTGGCGTCGCTCCAGGTGTTCCGACCAGCGAAGGCGCGATACAGGTTGGAGTAGAACCGGCGGCGCTCGCGGAGGTCGGGGGTCTTGATCTGGACCCGCGCCAAGATGTCGTCCCAGGCCCGACGCTGGTTGGACACGACCGAGGCGAAGTCCCAGCCGAACGGCCGGGCCAGCTCGCGTTCGAGGTTGTCGCGGGCGTTGCCCACGCCGACCAGCGAGATCCCGGTCCGCACGAGGACCGCCTCCCCCTCCTTCGAGGCGAACTCGACGAACGCGCCCGAGTCGCCCGAAGCGGCCAGGTCTTTGGCGTCGGGGGTGATCCGGGCCCCTTCCCAGCCGCCCATCCGGTCGAACGGTCGGCTGAACTGGGCGACGAAGTGGAGGTCGTAGTCTTGCGAGCCGTTGTACGACAGGTCGGCGAACTCGGTCGAGATGGTCCCTTCGAGTTCCCCCGGCCCGACCCTCCGGACCCAGGCCGACTTGACGGTCATGGCGTATTCGTTGGGCAGGAGGAAGTCGAACACGACCCGGGCGCGGTCGTTGGCGGGGAACGTGTAGCGCTGGAGGCCGGCCCGAGTGGTCGCGGCAAGCTCGACCTTGATCCCGGTGTCGCGGAGCATGACCTCATAGAACCCGACGCCGCCATGTTCGGTCGCCTTGTCGATCTTCGAGCTGTAGCCCGACCCGCCCAGCCCCGGCGCCGTCCGAAGCTCGCCGAGCGTCGGCATCATCCCCAGCCCAGCCATCGTCCACTCGTGGATGTGGCTGAAGCAGTCGATCGCCTCGATCCCGTGGTCGTACCCCGCGACCCACCCTTGGGGCTGGTTGTCGGGCGCGAGCTTGACCATCCCGAATGGCATCCAGGGGCCGGGGGCGATCATCCATCGGGAATGCGCCGTGCCCCGGAACACGTCGACGTCGTCGCTCGGGGCCGCCGGGGGGGAAGCCGCCAGGTCCAGGCTCGACTCGGCGAGCAACCGATCCCCTTCGAAGACCCGGACCGAAGTCGAACCGGCCGCCGACGCGACCTCGAAGATTTGCAGCCCCGGTTGGGTGTTGAAGCGTTCGCGGCGGTCCGGACCGACCTCGACCTCGACGGTCCCGGCCTCCCCCGCTCGAAACACCTCGACCTGGACCGTCGCCGGGGTCTTCGGGTCGAGCAACCTCGCGTAAGGGGCCGCCGCGATCGACCGGACCACCGTGTTCGAAACGGGGGCGAGGGCGGTCCCCTCGGGGGCGTCGAGGCGGATCGAGTCGAAAATGAGCCAACTGCCGCTCAGGCTCCGCAAGGCCACCTCGTTGTAGCCGGCTCGGAGCAGGTTGATCGGGAACTCGACCTCGACCACCCGCGGCTTGGCCCTCGAAAAGTCGCCTCGGAGCGACCCGTCTCCGCCCCCGGGCGACAGGTCGCGGTCGAACGCCACCTTGTTGACCGTCACCCTCAGCCGAGGGGGAGCTTGCGAGTGGGCGTCGAGCACGGCCACCCGCAAGGTGGCGGTCCCGGTCTTCGAAGCGTCGCGGAGGACGAAGCCGATCGGCAAGGTATTCTGCTGGTCCCACCGGGTGTCGCCGCTCACGTAGCTTCCCGCCCAGGCGTCGCGAGGCCCCGGCAAGATCGCGGGCCAATCGACCTTCGGGTCCATCAAGCCGACATAAAACGCCCGATCCACTCGACCGAACCGTTCCAGGAACCGGGCATAGCCGCCCGAACCGAGGGCGAACTCCGCCGAGCCGCCGTCGAGCTTGCCAAGCTCCCAGAGCGGGGCATCCCCCTTCGAGGAACCGCACAGCCCGACGAGGGCGGCGAGCATGACCCCAAAGCCTTGCAATCTCCGACCGATCATGCTTCGCTCCCGAGGTTCTCAACGCTCGACCGGACCGACGCCTTGAGCGTGGCCAGCGGTCGAAGGGGGTCAGGCCGGGTGGGCCGGATCGTGTAAGCCCCGACGGCGGCGGGGACGATGAACGTCTCGGCGTAGTGGACGACGAACGGCTTGAAGGCGTGGCTCGGGCTTTCGACGATAGCCTCTTCGCCTTCGACCAGGTTCAAGACGTTGACGACGCCCCCGGTCTGGTGCGGGACGACGCCCGAGAACCAGTGCCTCCGGGTCTCGATGAACTGGAGTTCGTGGAGCCCGGTGCGTTCTTCGGACCAGCCTTCGCCTTGGGCGATCGGCTCGAACCGGTTGATCAGGTTCCGCTCGGCCCAATGGCGGTCGCGGTCCCAGCGGATCACGTTCCGGCCGTGTTCGAGGTTGATCGGCCGAGGATGGCCGTCGAGGCCGAGCCGGCCCCAGTCCCAGAGCTTGAAGGTGAACAGGTAGGGCGTGGCGCTGATTTCGAGGACCACGGTGCCCGCCCCCGAGCAATGGACGGTCCCCGCCGGGATCAGGAAATGGTCGTGCTTGCGGGCCGGCCATCGCGCCGCGTAGCGCTCGGCTTCGAACGGGCCTTCGCCCCGGTTCGCGCGCTCCAGGGCGGGGAGCAGGTCGGCCTCGCCCACCCCCTCGTTGACCCCGAGGTAGACCGACGCCCCACCCTTGGCGTCGAGGATGTAGTAGCTCTCGTCCTGGGTGTAGTCGAGGCCGAACGCCTTGCGGGCGTAGTCGACCGTCGGGTGGACCTGCAAGCTGAGGTTGCCCCCTTCGACGGTGTCGAGGAAGTCGAACCGGATCGGGAACTCGGCGCCGAAGCGGTCGAAAACCTCATCCCCGAGCAGCTCTCGAGGCCGGCGGATCACCAGGTCCATCGCGGGGATTTCGACCGTGATCGGGCCGAATTCGAGCAGGAGGCTGTTTTCCTCGGGGACGCAGTCGAAGCCCCAGCCGAGGTTGGATTGGCGCGACGAATCAGCAAACCCCAGGCCGAGCTTGTCCTTCATCCACTGGCCCCCCCACGGGGCGGGGTCGAAGAAGGGAACCACCCGGAACGGCCGGGTCACGCACTGGTCGAGGCCGGCGCGAAAGGCGCCGCCCGTCACCAGCTTCGGGTCGTTGAGGTTGGTGGTGTCGAGCAAGTAATCCCAGCGGGACATCGAGGCGGCCTTGTGCCGGTCCAGGACCCGCCAGTCGACGAAGAACGACCGCTTGTAGAGCAGCGAAGCCTTGATCCCGGCGTTGTCGACCCCGAGGTTCGAGGACTTGCCGACGCGCTGGCGAAGCTGCTCTTCCCAGCGGGGCATGTCGGCGTAGACGATCAGGTCGGGATCGCGGCAGAGCGACGCCCCCGGGCCATAAACCAGGGTGAGACCGGTCGCCGCCGAGGCATGGGTCCGAATCGCCTCCATGCGGTCGGGGTCGAAAAAGTCCGCCAGGGACAGGTCGGTGAGTCGGCCAAAGATCGGGTCGTCCCCGCCGAGCGAAGGCCCGACCATCCGGTCGATCGCCGCCTCGTCTTTCATCGCGTCGCGGGTCAAGAACACGGCGTCAGGCCCAATCCCACCAGAGCGGAGCATCCTTAAGACCTCGGCGTCGAAGACCCCCGAGTAGCAGTCGACCGCGACGCACGCCCGCCCCCGCTCTCGGACGATCGCCGTCGAGGCCCGTCGCAGCTCGGTTTGGACCTCGGCCCAGGACCGCCAGGCTTCGCCGTCGCGCCCGGCGATCGAGATGGAGGGGTGCTTGTCGTAGTTGGGACGGTTCATGAGTTCTCGCTCCAGGTCATCCGGAGGTTTTCGACGACCTCGGGGGTCAACGAAGCGCCGTCGAGCCGAAGCGCCTCGAGGACCGCACCGCCGACCGGAGGCAAATCCGGCTCGACCACCCGGACCATCGGGACGTCGAGGGCGATTCGCGCGACGAGCCGAGGTTCAAACGGCGGGCCGGATCGGGCCAGGCCCCCCGCGAGCACCAAGTCCCAAGAATTGACCACCCCCAACCGACGGACGACCGCGGCGGCCAAGCTCGACAGCCGGGCGACCGCTTCACCGACGATCGCCCTGGCCCTGGCGTCGCCCCCTTCGGCCGCCTCGACCACCAGGGGGGCCAGCCGGGCGATCTCGGCCCGGTCAAGCCCCCGATTGTGGACCCGGTGGATCAGTTCCCTCGGGTCGTCCAGGCCCAAAAACCCGAAAACAACCTCGCGGAGCACCGTCGAGCCTGCCCGCCCATCCTCGGCCCGGACCGCCGCGCGGATCGCTTCGACCCCGACCCACCCCGCGCTCCCGTCGTCGTCGGCCAACGCCCCCCAACCGCCAACCCAGCAGGTCCGCCCGTCGCCCGAAGTCCCCAGGCAAGCCGAGCCGGTGCCCGCGATCAGGACGCCGCCGGGCCTCCCCGACAACCCGCCCGCCAGGCCCGCCACGGCATCGTTCTCGACCCTCAGCAGGGGTGGCGAAGCCGGTTCGATGACCTCGCGGGCCAGGTCGGCGAATAACATTTTGTCCGCTTCGGTCGAGATCCCGCAAACGCCGAGGAACGCCGATTGAATCTGGCCAGTGGTCGACTCGGCTCGGGCCAAAGCCGCCTCGACCGCCGTCCGGAGATGATCGACGACCACACTCCGGGGGTGGTGGTTGAGGTTGGTCGACCCGGCGAGGCCAACCCCCAGCACTCGGCCGGACCGGTCGGCCACGACGGCGCGGGTGCCGGTCCCTCCGCCGTCGACCCCGAGGTAGAGCTTGGCGGTCATCGATCCTTGCCTCCGAGGTCCGACGCGGTTTCGAGGACCCGCCACGACGCCTCGATCTCTTCGAGGGTTCGCCCCTTGGTTTCGGGGACCCGGGCCGCCACGAACGCAAGCCCGGCGAGCGAGCACGCCGCGTAGAGGGCGAAGGTCGTCGACTCCCCCAGGCCGCGGCGGAGGATCGGGAAGGTCTGCGCGACGACGAAGCAGGCGGCCCAGATCGAGAAGACCCCCACCGAGGCGGCCAGCCCTCGAATCCGGGTCGGGAAGATCTCCGAGATCACGATCCAGGGGATCGGCCCCATCGCGATCGCGAACGCCGCCACGAAGACCAAAAGCGCGACCAGGAGGTTGGGGCCGCGATCCCCGACCGCCAGCAGGTACCCCGAGACCCCGAGCGCCACCGTCTGCAAGGCCGAGCCGACCAGGAGGAGCGGCCTCCGACCGACCCGGTCGACGAAGGCGATCGCCACCAGGGTGAACACGAAGTTGACCACGCCGACCCAGACCGTGGCGGCGAACGCCCCGTCCGTCCCCACCCCGGCCACTTTGAAAATCTCCGGGGCGTAATACATCACCGCGTTGATCCCGCTGAATTGGGAGAAGATCGCCAGGCCGACGGCAATCACCAGCGGCCTCCGGTACGCCCCCGAGAACACCTCGGCCAGCGTCGCCTCGCCCCCGACCGCCCCCCCTTCGACGATCCGGGCGACCTCGATCTCGGCATGCTCCGCGCCCGAGACCTTCGCCAAAATTTGCCGGGCGTCTTCAATCCGACCGTGGAGCGCCAGCCACCGGGGGCTTTCCGGGACGAGGGCGAGCAGACCGAGGAACACCGCCGCCGGGATCGACTCCGACCCGATCATCCACCGCCAGCCGACTCGGGTGTTCCACGACTCGTCGCCCAGCCTCTGGATCAACAGGTTGACGAAGAACACCAACAAGATCCCGCTGACGATCCCCAGTTGGAACAACGCCCCCAGGCGCCCTCGATGCTTCTCGGGGGCGATCTCGCTGATGTAGACCGGGCAGATCATCGACGAGGCGCCGATCGCCAATCCCCCCAGAAGTCGGCCCGCGATGAACCAGAGGAAATCGCGAGGCAAGGCCGAAACGACGCCCGAGACCGCGTAGAGGACCGCGCTTAGGATGAGGATCTTCCGGCGTCCGAGCCGGTCGCTCAACGCCCCGGCGAACATCGCGCCCGGGATGCAACCGAGGATGGCGCCGGCCCCCGCCCAACCCTGCCCGACCTCTCCAAGCCCGAAGTCCAAGGTCAAGAAGCCGATCGCCCCCGAGATCACGGCGGTGTCGTAGCCGAAGAGGAACCCGCCAAACGCCGCGATCGAGGTCACGAATAGGAGAAATCGCATGACGCCTCGACCCCAAGACTGGTCCGACAAATCCACCATCGGTCCCATGCCGCCGCTCGCCCATTCTAGCGGGGCGGCTTTGTTTGAACAATCGCCTTGGGGGGATTGCGTCTCGTCGTCGATCGATCGACCCGAGGAGATGGTCGCCGGGGACGTGGGATTATGCGTGTTTCCAAGCCGAATCGACGCGGTATAATGGGTCGTCTCGCGCGGTGCCCCCTTCCGGTCGACGAGTTGCCGACATGCTCAAGCCGCTGGATCGTGAGAGCAAGACGCCGCTTCATTCCCAGGTGGAGCGAGCATTGCGCCGTTTGATCCAGGAGCCCAGATATCGCCAGGGGATGATCCTCCCGGGAGAGGTCGAGATGTCGATCGCCCTGGGGGTGAGCCGGAACACGCTGAGGGCGGCGATGGCCCGGCTCGAAGCGGAGGGGTTGTTGGAGCGGACGCCCGGCGTCGGGACTCGGGTCGCCCTGGGGAGGCCGCGGACGAACCTGGCCGAGTGGTACAGCCTGAGCCGCGAGATGCGCCGCCAGGGCATCGATCTGGTCAACTACGAGATGTCGGTCCGCCAGATCCCCGCCCCGGAGGATGTCGCCACCGCGCTCTCGATCGCGCCGGGCGACCTGGTCTGGGTGATCCGGAGGCTCCGAGGGTGGGACGACTGCCCGGCGGTCCTGGCGATCTCCTGGCTGCACCCAAAGCTCGGCATCCAGGGGACCGAAGATTTCCGGAGGCCGCTCTACGCGGTCGTCCACGAGGTCGCGGGGGTCTCGCCTTCGATCTCCCGAGAGGAAATCTCGGCGGTCTCGGCCGACGCCAAGCTGGCGAAATCGCTCAAGGTCGACCCGGGATACCCGGTCCTGCTCCGGCGCCGGACGATCCTCGACCGCTCCAACGCCCCGCTCGAATACAACCCGAACTACTACCGGACCGACCGCTACCGCCTGATCCTCGACCTGAGCGGTCCGGCCTCGTCGACCGAAGCGCAAGACCATCCCGGTTCGGGTTGAAGGCCCCGAACCGGAATCTTGTCGAGGAGACGAACGCCGCGACCGGAGGGATCTCCGGTCGTTCGCTTGTCGGTGTGGCCTTGAACAGTTATCCTGGGAACGTCGGAGTGGGATTTCGATCCGCCCCGGCAATGGCTCGGCCTTGGGAGGTTTGGATGTCTATCGACTTCAGCGGTATCAATACCGAGAAAATCGACAAGCTCATCGTGTCGACGATCGAGTTGAGGACAACGTCGCGGATTTGCCTGGCCGTCATCGGGATCGATTTCCCGCTGATCGTCGGGCTCTTGACCTTTCTCGTGGCGGAGTCGTCCAGCACCTCGGCGAAAGTGGACCGTTTGAGCGGCCAGATGGCCACGGTTCGAAATGATTTCGTCCGACTCGCGGAGCGTCAAGGACGGTTGGAACGATCGACCCGCCCTTGATCGAACGGCTATTCGCCACGCTTTGATGGCCTTGCTCCCGAGTGGATCGCCTGCCATGACTGGTTCCAAGCATGACCCTCATCAGTTCGACGTCGTCGTCATCGGCGCGGGGCATGCCGGGATCGAGGCGGCCTTGGCTTCGAGCCGGGTGGGGGCTCGCACGGCGTTGCTCACGCTCAACGCCGACTCCGTGGGTCAGATGAGCTGCAATCCGGCCATCGGCGGCGTGGCCAAGGGGCAGATCGTCCGCGAGGTCGACGCCTTGGGCGGGGCGATGGGGCTTCTGGCCGACGCGGCGGGCATCCAGTTCCGGCTCTTGAACCGGGGCAAAGGGCCGGCGATGCACAGCCCTCGCGCCCAGTGCGACAAGAAGCTCTACCAAAGCCTGGCCAAGCTGACCGTCGAGCGTCAGCCGGGCCTGACCTTGCGGCAAGAAACCGTCGAGGGGTTGATCGTCGAAGGGGGGCGGATCGTCGGGGTCGATTGCCGAGGGGGGATGGCCTACCGAGGGCGGAGCGTGGTCGTGACCACCGGGACGTTCCTCCGAGGTCTGATGCACACCGGCGAGCTGAAGACCGCAGGCGGCCGCGCGGGGGATGGTTCGAGCGAGGGGATGTCGGGGAGCTTGCGGGAACTCGGATTCGAGCTGCGCCGGTTCAAGACGGGAACCCCGGCGCGGATCAACGGGCGGACGATCGACTTCAGCCGACTCACGCCTCAGCCCGGCGATGCCGAGCCGGTCCTGTTCTCGTTCCTGAACGACCGGGTCGAGCAGCCCCAGATGGACTGCCACCTCACGACCACGACGCCCGAGGTCCACGACCTGATCCGGGCCAACTTGCACCGGGCGCCGATGTACTCGGGGCAGATCGAGTCGACCGGGCCGAGGTACTGCCCTTCGATCGAGGACAAGGTCGTCCGGTTCGCCGACAAGACCTCGCACCAGATCTTCCTCGAACCCGAAGGGCGATCGACCCTCGAATACTACTGCAACGGGATCTCGACCAGCCTCCCCCGCGACGTCCAGGACGCGATCATCCCCTTGATCCCCGGCCTGGAGCATGCCGAGATCATGCGGTACGGTTACGCGGTCGAGTACGACTTCGCCCCGCCGACGCAGCTCCAAGCGACCTTGGAAACCAAGAACGTCGCCGGCCTGTTCTTCGCCGGCCAGATCAACGGGACCACCGGCTACGAAGAAGCCGCCGCGCAAGGTCTGGTCGCCGGGATCAACGCCGCTCTCCAAGTTTCGGGCGAGCCGCCCTTCGTGGTCGACCGGTCGAGCAGCTACATCGGGGTCCTGGTCGACGACCTCGTGACCCGGGGGGTCGACGAGCCTTACCGGATGTTCACCAGCCGGGCCGAGTACCGCCTCCTGCTCCGGTCCGACAACGCCGACCTCCGCCTGACCGAGCTTGGGCGATCCATCGGCCTGGTCGACGACGCCCGATGGGCGAAGTTCGAGGCCCGTCGTGGTCGGATCGACCTGGTGGGCAACTACCTGAAAACCACCCGAATCCCCGGCGGCGACACCTTGGAACAACTCCTCCGCCGCCCGCCGACCACCTGGGACGAGTTGGTCGCGATCCACCCGGCGCTCGAGGCTTTGTCCGACGACCCCTCGGCGGTCGAGCAGGTCACCATCGCCGCCAAATATGGCGGCTACATCGACCGCCAGGCCCTGCAGGTCGATCGGTTCCGCCGCCTCGAAGACAAGGCGCTCCCGACCAACTTCGACTACCTCTCGATCGCCCAGCTTCGCTTCGAGGCTCGCGAGAAGTTCCACCGGATTCGACCTCGGTCGATCGGCCAGGCGGGTCGAATCAGCGGGATCAACCCGGCCGACATCGCCACCCTCCTCGTCCACATGAAGCGGCCTTCCCAGAACCAGCCGAATTGAGCTTTGGGGATGCGGCTCGGGCTTGACGATTCCTCCCGTTCGAAACGCGACGACCCGAGAGGTCGCCTCGGGTCGTCGAGCAGAAACGGGTCGCATGAAGCGACCCGGATCAAACGGAGGGCATCGGTCGCCGCGACCGGAGCCTTGGGAAAATGCGGACGGATTCTCCAACCCTTGCCAAGTTGAGCGGCACTCACGGCGACGATTGGAGCCGATCCTCGCGGGTGCGTCGGAATTCGACAGGGTGCGGGAGCTGTTTCAGCTCTCGCACCCAAGATTCGACAGGGTGCGGGAGCTGTTTCAGCTCTCGCACCCAAGTCGAGTCAATAAGCAATCGTCCTCATGGGCGGGTAAAAAGGATGAATGAATAGGGCCTTGAAGGCCGTTGGAGGGGAAATTTCCCCCCCGATCCCGCCGGGAGCGACGATGTTGAGCACGGGAGACATGCTCGGGTCGATAGTAATTGGCTGCCCTATGCCGGTCCAAACTTGGCGATGAAGTTCGATCCGATAAATCCCCGGGCCGTCCAAGCTTCTCGCGGGCTGCCGCCCGGAGCCGCTTTCGCCGATGACTCCGAGGGGAGAAGTCTTTGCTTCGAGGTCTCCGGGATTCCACGTAAAGCCAAGGATCGCGGTGGTTGATGTCCCCCGAGCCCGCACCTCGGCGTTGCCGCCGAAGGTCGATGACCAGATCAGACCGGCGGTCAGGACGGCCGCCCTGAGTAAGAATCCGCGACGAGGCCGGAATCCCCGACCCATCACCAACCCGGAATCGATCGATTTCAGGTTGGTCATGGTTGGTGGTTCCGAAGAAAGAATGAACAAGGCGCAGGGGAGCACGGTCAACGTCAAGGCATGAACCTCGAAGCTGAAAAAAAATGATGAAGCCGGCGAACTCGGAAGAACAAACGGATGCGAATCGCGGCGTCGAGCCGCCAAACCGGGTCATTCGTGAAGGCGACGCTCAGGGGCCGGGAGGATGAATCAAGGGATAATCCGGCAATTCACGTCGAGGACCTTCACCAGCCGAGCCAGGGCCTTGCGGGCTTCAACTCGCTCCGACGACGCCCGGCAGACCAACGTCCCTCCCCCGAGGGTGATGGCGGCCAAACCCAGGATCAAGGCCAAGACCGGCTTTCGAGCCGCCAACCATGTCCTGATCGATGATGGCCGCGTCAAGGACCATGCCTGCGGGAATCGGGCCTCCAAGGCTTCGAGGTCCTCCGAAGCCGCCCAGGCCATCGCTTTCGCGGTGGACTCCGTCAACATCTCGTCCGCCGAAGCGGATGGTGATCGTCTCAATAAGAGGAGCAGCAACCCCAAACTCAGAGCCACGCCCCGACGGTCGAGGCGGTCGCGGAGCCGACTCCGACCTCGAACCAGCCGGGCCTTGATCGTCCCCACCGGGCAGCCGATCCGGTCCGCCGCTTCTTCATGGGTCAAACCATCCAAGTAGCAAAGCGTCAACGGTTGCCGGTAAGCGTCGGGAAGCTGGCCGAGTTCTTCGCGGACGGCAAGCCCAAGTTCGGCCTGGATCGGCTTCTCGTCGTCGCGGTTGGCTTCTCGATGAGTTTCCGCCCAGCGCCGCTCGCGTTCGGTCCGGCGGATTTCCCGCTTCCTCGCCCGGGCGGCGACTTTTCGGGCGACACCGGTGAGCCATCGGTCGAGTTGCTCGGGGTCCCTGAGCGAAGGGGCTCGCTGGACCAGGATCAAAAACGTCGCCTGCATCGCGTCTTCGGCGGCATGGGGATCATGCACGAACCGGCGGCAAGTCCGGAGGACGGCGGGGCCGTGGCGGGCGACCAGGTCGCGAAACGCCGTCGAATCCTGGCAACCGACGAAACGTTCCATCAGTTGGCTGTCGATCATCCGTCGAGCTTCCGATCCGGGTGTCTCGTCAAATCTTGGGGTCCCAAGAGGGCCAGGCCAACCCTCCTGGACTCTATACTATATAGACTGCACCTGGTGACACGTACGGGTTCAACTTTCCGAAGAACTTTTTCGATTTTGTCGCAAAGCCCTTGTTCAAGGCCGGTTTAGCCAAGAGGTATTTTCTCCCCGAAGTCGCGACGGGATTGAATTTTGGGGCCAATCCGGCGACATTGGAATTGTGCCGTGCCGGAAATGGAATTCCAGGTCGGTCGCTCACGGCCCTTTCGCACCACGAACCGAAAGGAGAGCGCCAACTCATGAAACGGAAGCGACCTGGATTCACGTTAATCGAATTGCTGGTTGTTGTTGCGATCATCGCCGTGCTGATCGCTCTCCTCTTGCCTGCCGTCCAAGCTGCCCGCGAGGCGGCGAGGAGGATTCAGTGCGTCAGCCATCTTAAGCAGATCGCCCTGGGGATGCACCAGTACCACGACGTCCACGGGACCTTGCCGCCGGGCAAGAAGGGGTGCTGCTGGGGGACGTGGCTGGTGTTCGTGCTGCCCCAGCTCGAGCAGCAAAACCTCTACAACGCCTACAACGTCGCGGGCGACAACCGGCCCGGGTTGCCGCCGGGGTACGACCTCGACCTCCGCTACTTCGGGGTCGCCAACCGGACGGTCACCTCGACCCGCCTGGAGGTGTATCTCTGCCCGAGCGACAACACCAATGCCCCGCTGGAAGTGGTCACGAACGGCGTGTCGATGGCTTGCACCTCGCAAAACTACGCCGGGAACTTCGGCAACACGTTGCAGATCCAGGGCGACTTGCCCGGGGTCGCTTTCGGCGGTGCCCCGTTCGGCGACATCGGTTCTCCCTTGGCCGACCATTCACGTCCGCCTCGACCGACGGTCAGCCTGCGCTATTTCGCCGACGGGACCAGCACGACCTTGTTGCTCTCCGAGGTGGTTGTCGGCCAAGGGGCCGACCTCCGAGGGTTTTCCTGGTGGGGCGACGCCGCCGGGTTCGAAACCTATCTGACCCCCAACAGCACTTCGCCCGACGTCCTTTCCGACAAGGACTTTTGCCAGAACACCCCACCAAATCCTCCTTGCATCGTGACCTCTCCGGCCTTGACCGACGTCTACGCCGCCCGGAGCCGCCACACCAAAGGGGTCAACGTCGCGTTCGCCGACGGCTCGGTCCACTTCATCAAAGACGAGATCCAGCCCAAGACATGGCAAAGCCTCAGCACGATCCGAGGCTCCGAGTTGATTGCCGGCGACTCGTACTGATCGGCTCGCCACGATCTCGATCCGATCGGCCGGGTCGGCGATCATCGACCCGGCAGGATCAGCTTGGGCTTGTCGCCCGAACCGCTCGCGGCGCCGGGGGTGGGAGCGGGGTTGCCCGAGCCGGGGGTCCAGAGGCCGCCCCCGCCCGAGCTTGAGGTCGAACCGCCCGGGGTCCAGAGGTCGGGCTTGGTGGCGGACACCCCCAGCCTCCCCGACGCCGTGGTCACGCGGGGGCCAAATTCGGCCAGGACGGACTGGAGCGGTCGGCTATCAAGGAGGACGTCGTTGGGGTTGTCGGGGTTCGGCCCCATCCGGACCAGGCCCATCTCGACCAGATTCATGAGGATCACCTGGTTGGCGGTCGGGTCGCCCGCGTACCGCTCCAGGACGATCGCCAGTTCGGGGACCCAGACCTCGGGGCGGTCGAGCCGGGCCCGGAGCCGGACCTCGACCATGTCCCAGATCGGGGCGTTCCGGGCCTTCGACGCCGGGGGGTCGGCGCGCCGCCCCTGGGCGATCCAGTCCCGGACGCCGGGCCCGTCCTGGACCCCGGCGGCGAGGCTGGCCAGGTCGGTATAGACCGCGACGGGGTCGATCTTGCCCCCTTCGAGCAGGTGGGGACGGGCGACGATCGCGCGGGCGGCTTCTTCCATCGTCCTGGGCATCATCGCCCGGCGGACCCGGCGGTAGAGCGTCACCAGCGACTCGTCGTCGAGTTCGTCGACCTTGATGGCCGCCAGCCTGCCGAGGGGGACCCGGATGATGTCGACGTTCTTCGGGTCGATGGCCGGTTCTTCGGGGATGGCCAACTTGGCCCTGAGCGGCGAAGGCTCGCCGGTCGAACCCGGCGGTTGGTCGCGCTCGAGCTGGCACAATGCGGCCCGGAGCGGGACCTCGGCGTCGCCGTCGCGGGCGGCCCGCTCGGGGGTCCGCATCCCGAGGTAGGGCATCGGGGTGATCGGCCAGACTTCCCGGAGGATCTGGTCGCGTTTTTCGAGGTCGATCCGCTCCACCGCGGCGGGGTCCATGTTCAGGGGGTGGAGCCATTCCCAGGTCAGGGCCAGGCTCGATCGGGAATCTTCCCCCATGACCTTGGTCCGAGGGTGCGCCGGGGCGATCGACGACCCGGCCAGGACGGTGAACCGATCCCCCAGGGCGTCGACCCGGCAGTCGTCGTAGGTTTCCAGGGCGACGATATCATCGAGGACGCCGACCCGCCCGACGATCCGGGGGAGCTGGTCGGGCGACAACCCCGCCCCGGACTGGGATTCGAGTTGCGGGCGGTCGAGCAGGACGAACTGGTCGACCACCTCGGATTCCGGGTCTTCGGGGTCGACCTCGACCTCGCCCGCGTCGGCCACGTCGGGCGCGTTTCGGAGCGATTCGAGCAGGGCGTCGCGGTTCCTGAGCGGCCAGACCAGTTGGACCTGCTCGACCCGGTCTTCGGGGTGGACCGGGTCGATCGACTGGCAGAGCGCCTCGAGGTCGACCGCTTCGACCGAGGTCCCCAGCCGACCCACCCTCCGCCTGAGCGGCCCGACGGCCCCGTCCTGGTCGCCGAGCCAGAGGCGGCAGAGGCCGAGATTGTAGTCGGCCTCGCCCCCCGGTTCGCCGCCGGAAAGCGGGTCGAAGGTCGAGGCGGCCGACGCCCAGAGTCCCTTCGAGGCGAGGCCCAAGGCTTGCTCGAACCGGTCTCGGCCATCGCCGGTCCAGTGCTTCGGGGTCGGGGCCAGGGCTTGGTTGTCTTTGAGCCAGGGGGAGATCGCCGGGTTGGCCTCGATGCTCCGAATCGCCGACGAGGCCGAGCCGTCGGGGTCGCCCAGGGACCGGACCAGTTCGAGGTGCTTGAGCGCCGCGGGGTAGCGGCGGAACTCGCCGAGGAGGTAGGCCACGACCCGGGCCAGGCCGGCGAGGCTCGGCCTCTCGTGGTCGTCGACCGCGCCGAGGACTTGCTGGAACATCCCGGCGCCGTTGATCGGCCCCTCGGTTTCGAGGACGCATCGGGTCAAGAGCACCAGGGCGCCGAAGTGCTTGGGACTCTTGACCAGGACCTGCCGGAGCGTGGTCTTGGCGGCCTCGGCCTGGTTGTCCCGGATCTGCATCACCGCCTTGCGGGTCAACAACCAGGGGTTGCCCGGCTCCTTGCGCAACCCCTCGTCCAAGGCTTTGATGGCGGCGTCGACCTGCCCCGAGTCGTAGAGCCGCTGCGCCTTGTCGGCGAACGCCTCGACCTTCTGGCAGCACCACTTGAACTTCTGACCGCTCCCGCAAGGGCACGGGCTGTAAGACTCGACGGCGGCCATCGCTTGCCTTCCTGCCTGACGCTTGGACTTCAAGAGACCTCGACCCTTCGACGATCGCCCGAGGGCGCATCGCCTCCCGGACGAACCACAGTAGCAAAGCGGCCCAGCATCCGTCTACGCCGGCGCGGCGTTCCGGGTATAGCTTTCGAAGGCTGGAGATCCTTTCGACATCAAGAATTGCAAATTGCAGGATCGCAAATCGCAAATCATTGAGCGAACTTGGTTTCCGGGTTTTTTGCGATTTGCGATCCTGCAATTTGCAATTCTTGATGTCGAAAACGACACCCCGACGATCCGTGGCCGAATCTTTTTTTGGATATGTTGTCAGGTTTGAACCGCACCGACGACTCACGATCGCACCCTGGACGCATGACGAAACCGAGGCGAGGACCGCCCGGGATCGTCCAGGAGATCGGGGACCGTTTCGGACCGCTCGCCCCGCGTCGTTCTTTTAGATGATCCGCTTGCTGATAAGCCCGCACGACGCGAGGTCCGGTCGCGCATCGCCCCGAGGTGGCCCGCCTCACAAGGAACCAAGGACTCGCATGTTCAACCTCTTCAGGAACAACCCGGTGAACTCCCCTGCTCAACGATGCGCCCGGATCGCCGCTTCGATCGCCCTGGTCGCGCTCGGGACCTCGACGGCCTCGGCGCAACCGACACCCCAGGCGACGGCGCCCAAGGGGGTCATCTATGTCGAGAGCAACGACCCGGCCAAGAACGCCATCTTCGCCTTCAAGCAGAACGCCGATGGCAGCCTGACCCAGATGCCGGGCTCGCCGTTCGCCACGGGGGGCTTGGGGGTCGGCCCGTCGACCGCGCTGGGGCCCTATGACTCCGACCAGGAGATCATCACCAACAGCGACCACAGCCTCTTGTTCGCGGTCAATGGGGGTTCGGACACGATCTCCATCTTCCAGATCAAGTCCGACGGCTCGCTCACGCCGGTCGAAGGCTCACCGTTCCCGTCGGGCGGCTCCAACCCCGTGAGCCTGGGCTTGTCGAGGGACAGCATCCTCTGCGTCGTGAACCAGGACCAGAACCCCGGCCACCCCGGGCGAGGGACGCCGAATTACACGTCGTTCCGCGTGACCGAAGCCGGCAGCCTGGTCCCGGTCAAGCGATCGACCTACTCCGTCGATGACGGGTCTTCGCCGTCGCAAGCCTTGATCTCGCCCGACGGGAGCCTCATGTTCGGGGCCGATTTCCTCGGCGGCCTGCTCCGGACGTTCCGGATCGCGGGCAATGGCCGACTGGTCCCGAGCGACGTCCAGCCGCTCCCCGCCGCCGAGTTCGCCGACAGCGGTGCCCCGGCCTTGCCGCTCGGGATGACGGTCCACCCGAAGCGTCGGCTGCTTTACGTCAATTTCGTCACGATCAACCGGACCGCCGTTTATCAATACGACCGGGCAGGCAACCTCGACTTCCTGAGGACCGTGCCCGACTCGGGCAAGGCCGCCTGCTGGGACCTGATCAACAAGGCCGCGACTCGGCTCTACGCCAGCAACACGGCCGACTCCAGCATCTCGGTCTACGACATCGAGCAAGACCCGACCGAGCCGATCGAGATCCAGAAGTTCTCGCTCAAGAGCGTCGGAGGCGCCTACCAGTTCGCCCTCGACCCGACGGAGCAATATCTCTACGTCGTCACCCAGAAGGACGTGGCGTCGAAGCCCGACTCGGCCAACGCGATCAGCGTCCTCCAGGTCGGCCCCGACGGCAAGCTGACCGAGGTCCCCTCGTCGCCGATGACGTTGCCCGTTCCCAGCCTCGTCCGCCCGCAAGGCGTCCTCGCCTTCTGATCCAGGTTGGATCGGGACGGAAGATCGGCCCTCCAGCGGAAGTGGAGGGCCGGTCTTCCGTCGTTCGACCCGCGTGATCCCAGGAAGTCCCGATTCGCGTGACAAATTCAAGGAACTTGATCGGAGAAACACTTTTAGAATAGGATCGAGCCGCGACCTGTCGGTTTGCGGACCGCCCCAAGGCGGGCCGGTTCGACAAGCCTTCGACGGCGTGGCGAGGAAGTCATCCATGAGAAGCGCTTACCTCCTGGCGGTGCTGATCGGGTCATGTTGCCCCTGGGCGACCGCCTCGGCCGATGACCCCGACTTCCAGCGGGTCCTCAACGAGGCGCGGTCGCTGGCCGGTCAGGGTAAATATGAAGAGGCGCTGCGAAAGCACCTCTGGTTCCACGAGAACTCGAAGAACGCCCCGGGGATGGGCGGCGTCCGGTTGTCGTTCGCCCTGGCCGACTGGATCAAATTGGGCGAGAAGTACCCCAAGGCCCGGGAAGCGCTGGTTGGCGTCCGCGACGACGACCTCAGGGCGTTCGAGGCGGGACGGGGGACGTTCGAGCTGTTCCACGACTTGGCCTCGATCGACCGCTACCTCGACGAGCGGGCGAAGACCATCGCGCTCTTCAAGGAGATCCGGATCAAGAAGCCCGAACTGGCCGCGCTCTGCTACCTCGTCGCGGAAGAAGACCTGGCGTCGGCCCGGGAATACGCGATCTGCGGCGAGTTCATCGCCGACGCGACCGCTCGGCTCGACCAGATGGCGAGCAACCGGGAGATGCAGGCGAAGTTCGCCCTCAAAGGTCAGCCTCGCATGGAGAAGATGGCGGATCAGGCCTTCGTCAAGAGCGTCCGCCGCCTGGTCGAGATCCTGGTCGGCGCCGGCCGGAAGCCGGAAGCCGAGGACGTCCGCACTCGGGCGCTGGTCGTCCTCGACAACCCCTCGATCCGGTCGGCGGTCGAAGACGCCGTGCGAGGCCCCAAACCCTCGAACGGCGAAGAGTTGGCCGTCCGGGAAGTCGTCGAGCGGTACGTCCAGGCCCGAGAGGTCGCGGACCCCAAGGCCATCGAAGCCCTGTTCACCGCCGACGCCGACCAACTGGTCTCCGACGGAGCCTGGCGCAAAGGCCGCGACGAGCTGGTCCGAGGGATGATCGAGTCGTCGCGGAAGAACCCCGACCGTCGGACGATCACCGTCGAGTCGGTCCGGTTCCTCGCCCCCGACGTGGCCCTGGCCGACGGCCGATACAAGCAAGAAGCGGCCCAGTCGGGCGGCACCGACCGCGAGATGTGGACGTCGATCGCCCTCAAGCGAGGCCCCGACGGCTGGAAGATCGCCGCCATCCGCAACATGCTCCCCTCGGCCCCTCCCGCCCGCTGATCGCCCGGTCGGGTCCGACCTGGACTTGACGGAACCGCCCGGTTCGCTAGGCTGATCCGCGAGGGGGCCGGGATGCGGGCGGTCGGTCGGGGCGAAGCCGCCCTTTGGACCCGACGCGACTTCTTGAAAAGGCCCCCGAAGCGGTCAGGGAGGACCGCACGCATGGCCTTCGACCTGATTCGCCGCGTCCAATCCCTGGGAGAGCCTCGGTTGCTCGTCGTGGGCGACCTGATCCTGGACCGCTACATCTGGGGCGACGCCGAGCGGATCAGCCAGGAAGCGCCGGTGCCGTTGCTCAGGGCCGATACCCGCGAACACCGCCTCGGCGGGGCTTCGAGCGTGGCGACGATGCTCGCCACGTTGGGCGCCCGGGTCCGGCTGGTCGGCGGGGTGGGGCGCGACCCGGAAGCGGGGCATGTCCGCCGGCTCTTGTCCGACCTGGGCATCAACCACGACGACGTCTTGAGCCTCGACGACCGGCCGACCACGCTCAAGGAGCGCTACATCGGTCGGGCGCAGGACCGGCACCCTCAGCAGATGATCCGGGTCGACTACGAGACCCGCGACCCCCTGCCAGCCCGTTTCGAGGCCGAGCTGATCGCCCGGTTGCCGCCGGCCGTCGCCCAGTCCGACCTGGTCCTGATCTCGGACTACGACAAGGGGGTTTGCACCCCGAACTTGCTCCATGCCCTGATCGCCACCTGCCGGGGCGCGGGCGTCCCGGTCGTGGCCGACCCGATCCGGGGGTCGGACTACTCGCGGTATGCCGGCGTCCAATGCATGACGCCGAACCGGCTCGAAGCGGGCCTGGCCACCGGCCGGACGATCCGGACGGTCGAGGACGCGGTCGAGGTGGGCCGGATTCTGGTCAAGCGGCTCGGGATGGAAGCGATCCTGGTGACGCTCGACCGCGACGGGATGGCCTTGGTTCGATCCGACGGGAGTTCGGAGATCGTTCCGACCCGCCCCCGCCAGGTTTACGACATCACGGGCGCCGGGGACATGGTTTTGTCGATCGTCGGACTGTGCCTCGCCGCCGGGGCCGACTACGACGAGGCCGCCGCCCTGGGGAACGTCGCGGGCGGGCTTGAGGTCGAGAAGATCGGCGTCGCGCTCTTGACCCGGCGCGAGATCCTCCAGGATCTGTTCAGCCACCAGCCGTCTCAGGCGGGCAAGGTCTTGCGCGACGATGCCTTGCTCGCCGAGGTCGCCCGCCGGAAGGCTTTGGGGCAGAAGATCGTCTTCACCAACGGCTGCTTCGACATCCTCCACGTCGGCCACGCCCGGCTGCTCCGCCGGGCGAAGCTCGAAGGCGACGCCTTGATCGTCGGGATCAACACCGACTCGAGCGTTCGCCGCCTCAAGGGTCCGACCCGACCGATCCATGACGAGATCGCCCGCGCCGAGCTTCTGGGCGAGTTGGAAGCGGTCGACCTCGTCACGACCTTCGACGCCGACACCCCGATCGACCTGATCGAGGCGATCCGCCCCGACGTCCTGGTCAAAGGGGGCGACTATCGGCCCGACCAGGTGGTCGGCCGGGAACTGGTCGAAGCCTCGGGAGGTCGTCTGGTCCTGATCCCCCTGGTTGAAGGGCACTCGACCACGAACATCATCCGCAAGGCCGCCGATCGGACGATCACCGCGCACCCGGCCGACTCGGCGATCCCGCCGCCGAAAGCCGGTGCGTCCCGGATCGCCGACCTGGCCTGATCTTCGACAAAGCCGGCGCCTTCGCCCCCGTCCGGCGCTTTCGGAAGGTCCGGCATCCGATCGCCCGGTCGATCGTTTGACGCCCCGGCGACCCCGAGGGATGGTTGCACCGGGCGCCTCGGAGCGGGGCGTCCCGAACCGCGCCTTCAACCTTGGGAGCGAGCCAAATGGAAGACCTCGGAGTCCCTTGCCCGTCGTGCGGGAGCCTGGAAGTGGTGGTCGGTCGGAAAACCGAATCGCCAAGTATCCGCGAGTCGGCGGGCCTCGACAGCCTCAAAGGGCATGTCCCCCAGATGCACGACTGCTCATGCAAAGGCTGCCGCCACACCTTCCGCCACGACTTCGGCTTCAGCCGCTGAGCCGGTCATCCTTGACTTATGGAACTCCGGCCTTCGGCATGGCCTTGAACTCGTCGGCGGTCACCGTCCGAATGGTCCGGTCGAGCATCAAGACCTTGCCGCCTTTCTCGGGAACCTCTTTCTCGTAGGCGAGGATCTCCTCCGAAGTCGACTTGCCCGGCTCCGGGTCGGTGTCCGGCAAGCTCGCGCCGAATCGGACGACGACCTCGCCACTCCTCACCGCGACAACCCCAGCCGGGCTCATCCGCTCCAGAGAGGCCAGGTCTTTGAGCGTCTTGGGAGGCTTCTTGTTCATCACGAAATAGGACCGATAGATATCGCCGACATCGTTGAGCGACGTCGTCAGCATATCCTCCTTGGTGATCGGGCGATTTGAACCGCCACACCCGGAAGCTACCAACCCGAGGCAGCAGATCCACAGCGGATACTTTCGCACCAACGATACTCCCATGTTGCGCATGAATCAAACCCTCGAAAATTGATTGCGGATCGCCTCAAATCGCAGGCCCATTTCGATGAACCCCTCGCGATCCCGCGATCCGCGATGCCTCAATCTCCCGGGGATCGGAAAAGATCAGGTAGGCCCGAGGTCCAGAAATCGTTCAGTAGGCATCGGCGCTGATGACTTCGCCGCCCGCTCGAGTGCCCAGGCCATTCCAGGCGGTCAGGTTCACGGTGTTTTTCATGAACTTGACCGAGCCGTCGGCGAAGCCTACGTTGGTCCCGCCGGGGTGATAGCTCCGTGACGCGATATGGGCTCGCGTGAAGTCGTCGTAGCCGCAATCCCATAACGGAGTGTTGGGCGGCAAGGTATGATTGTAATATCCGGTCATCGGCAGGTCACGATAGTACTGCTGGCCGCGATAGGAGATGTTATAGAGATGGTTCTGGGCGGTGCAAACCGGTGGGATGAAGTTGTTTCCCCCGGTCCCGGAGATGACATAGACGTTAAGCGGATCGGTGATCGGGATGCTCGATGACGCCCCGGTGGCGGAGTGCGAGCGCTTCGTCTCGGAGAACAGGGCCGTGTTGCTCGTGCCATCCGTGACCGAGGCGATCGTGACCGGGATGGCCCGGAGGTAGTTGGGATAATTGTGCTGGGAATTCGTCGGCGGGTCGAGGAACTGCGGCTGGCCGGTGTCGATCGTGACGTTGAAGATGCCGAGCCGATTGGTGAGCGACTCCTGATAGGAGGCCGAGCCCACCTGCTGCGCCGCCGTGGCCCCGAGCGAGGCGACATAGTTGGCATAGCCGTCGTCGGCGACCTTCGTCGTCTGCGGGTCGGAGGGGCAGACGAACGCCGAGATGACCTGCGACATCGCCGTGTCGTTCGTGGACCCGGGACCATAGCCGCTCATGCAATTCTGGAAGTTGAACGCATTGAACGTCGCGCCCGCCTCGACGAACGGGAGGATTTGAGCCAGGACGTTGGGACGGCTGCCGCAAGTATAAGTGGGCGTCGGCGGCACGAAGGCCGGGCCATAACCGGGGATGAAACCGCCGTTGGACGATTCGAAGTTGGCCGACGCCAGGCCGAGTTGCTTGAGGTTGTTGGTGCACTGGGCACGCCGGGCGGCCTCGCGGGCGGCCTGGACCGCCGGCAAGAGCAAGGCGATCAAGACCGCGATGATCGCGATCACGACGAGAAGCTCGATCAAGGTGAAACCGGGGCGGGGGTGGAGGGAGCGGGAGGAATGGTGGCGGCGGGTCGAGTCGGGCACGAGTCGAGGCTCCCAAGGTGTGAAGTCGAGGAGGGTTTCGGTGGAAGTTGTAGTCTACGGGGTCTGTGTGTAGTCTCCGCGAAGGGTTTGTTAATCTTTCGTCTTCCATCTAAGATTTATGTTAGTCATTCGATCTCGATTGATTGCATAGTCTCAACATCAACATCATCGGTGGGTCGTCTTTTGATCATGGGCCTTGCCGAGAGCGGTCTCGGGCCTTCGACGAAGCCGCTCGGCGGATTCGCGCTGGCCGAATCCGACCCGATTGGTTAGCGTCTTGTCCGGGGCGGACCTTCGCGCGGTCGATCCTTTCAAGGGAGTTTGCAGAATGGACCAGATCGCTTCGCTCCGCGAACATCTCCGCGACCTCCTCCTCGGACGCAACGCCCACCCCGACTTCGACAAGGCGGTTTCGGGCCTCCCGGTCGAGCTTCGGGGGGCCAAGCCGCCCGGCGTGCCCCATACCCCCTGGCGGCTCGTCGAGCATCTGCGGATCGCCCAGTGGGACATCCTCGAATTCAGCCGGAACTCCGCCCACGTCTCGCCCGAATTCCCCGCCGGCTACTGGCCCGAGGGGGACGCCCCGCCCGACGACCTCGCCTGGGACCGGACGCTCGCCCGATTCCGGGCCGACCTCCAGGCGATGGCCGACCTCGTGGCCGACCCCACGTCCGACCTGTTCGCCCCGATCCCGCACGGCGACGGCCAGACGTTGCTCCGCGAGGCGCTCCTGATCGCCGACCACAACGCCTACCACCTGGGGCAACTGGTGGTGGTCCGCCGAGCCTTGGGCGCCTGGTCGGACTGAGTGTTCGATGGGGGAAACCTCGCCTCAAGTTCGGGCCGACGCCAGGTCGATATTCGAAGGTGCGGCAAACAGGCCGGAGCTTGAGAGCCGTTGCCGCCTTCGAGATGGATATCGGTGGGCGTTTGGGCGGGAGGCCCGACCAATCATGAGGCGACCGAGGTTTGGGGTCGGGGCCGAACTGGTCCCGCTGGTCCTGATCCTGGCCGGCCTGGCCGGGTCCCTCGGCCTGATCGTCGAGGCGTATCGCCGGGTCCACGTCGCCCGGACCGCCCCATCCAAGCCCCTCGTCGCGGCGGTCGCGCCCGCACTCGTTGCCGATCCGATCCCGAAGCCGGAGCCCGTCGCCCTTCCCCCCGCCAAGGTCGTCGGGCCGACCAAACCGGACCCGGCGGCGGTCCAGCCTCCCCCTCCCGAGGACCCGACGCCCAAGGCCCTGGCGGAACTCGCCTCGGCGGAGGCGGAGCAAGTCCTCGAAGCGTCGAAGGCCAACCGCAAGGCCCAGGCGCTGGAAGAGGCCCGGCAAGCGGCGATTGTCGAGTCGGAGCGGTGGCGGCGGCGGCAATCGTTGATCCACTCGCAGATCAATACCTTGGAAACGAAGGTCCGCAAGGTCGAGACCGACCTCGACGCGATGGCCCTGGAGCGCGACGCCCTCGAAAAGGAGCTTGACGCCCGGAAGGCGGCGGCGGCCCGCGCGAAGTCGAGGCCGGGGCAGGCGATCTTGCCGCACAAGGGGCCGAACGGGACCTGGAGGCGGCCGATCGTCGTCGAGTGCCGCGACGGAGGGGCGATCATCCAGCCCCAAGGGGTCGAGTTCAGCCTGTTCGACCTGGAAAACGGCTTCGGGACGATGTCCAACCCGTTCGTCAACGCCGTCGCCCGCGAGGCGATCCGGATTCAGCGCAAAGCCAGCCCCGACGGCGCCCCGGTCGTCCCCTACATCTTCTTCCTGGTCCGCCCCGACGGCATCCGCCCTTATTATGAAGCCCGGGGACGGCTCGAACCGCTGGGGATCACCTTCGGCTACGAGCTGGCCGACCGGGACTGGCAAATCGAGCTTCCCAACCTCGACGACACCGACACCTGGGACGGCTCCGAACCGAGCCGAGGGGCCAACCCCACCCTCGCCGCGACCCCTCCCGGAGCCGGCACCGGGCCTTCCGGCGAAGACGCCGACCTGCCGCACTGGCCCAGCCCTCGGCCAGTCGGCAACGGCCCGGGGGGCGGCGCGGGCGGACCCTTCGCCTTCGGGGGGGGCGGTGGGCGAGCCGCCGGGGGGGACTCCCCCTGGCCGTCGGTCGGGTCGAGGCTCGCCCGGTTTTCGGGCGGTCCCAACGGAGGCCCGGCCCGAGGCGGCTCCGGGTCGACCACCGAACCGGCGACCGGCAGCGTCGCGGGCGATCCGGGCATCCCCGAAGCCCTGCCCGAAGGGTTCCCCGCCGAGTTCGCCCCCAAAGGGAGCGGCGTGGCCCAACCGACCGGCGACTCGACCAGGCTGGCCGGTTCGGGCGGCGACCGACCTTCGGGATCGGGCGGATCGGCCGGGCCTCGGGTCGACGCCTCGGGTCGGATCATCCCCGGCACACCGGGACCGCTCGCCGGTTCGACGGGTTCCAGGCCGCCCCGGACCGGCCCGACGGGCAACCCCGACCCGACCGACAGTTCCGTCGCTCTCGGAGAAAATCAAGGCGGCGAATCGGGCCGCTCGAAGCCCCCGACGACCGAAAAACCGGCCTCGAACTTCGAACTGGCGATGGAAGGCCCGACCGCCGACGAGGTTGCCGGGCCGCCCTCCGCCCGAGGCGCCAAGCCCGACGAGTCCGACCCCGCCTCGACCTTCGTCTGGCCGGCCGGCCGGGACCGCGATCAGAACCGACAAGGCAAGAAATCGGCCCAGTCGGGCGGAGCCGGGACCGAGGCCGAACCGAGCCTGTCGCTCCCGACGACCAACGCCGAGCGGGAAGCGGGATCGACGCCTAGCGGCGATGAGACCATGCCCCCGGGCGGCGGCGGGGCGTCATCGCCTCGACCCGCCCAACCCGCGTCGGGCGGAGGGAACCAGGCGGCGAAGCGGACCCTCGGCCAGGCTTCGCCGTCGGGCCAACCGTCGGCTAGCCCCTCCGGCTCGACTCCGCCTCCCCCCGGGGCGATGGGGCTTGGCCTGAACGCCCCGGCGATGCCCTCATCCTCGTCCTCGTCCTCGTCCTCGCCGCCATCCCCCGCGACCCCGGCCCAGATCCCACCGATGAACTTGCCGATCCCGGCCAACATGCCGACCCCGAGCGAAGCGGCGGCGGCGGTCCAACGCCAGTCCCGCCCCTCCGCCCCCGACTGGTCGCCGAGCGGGTCGATCGTCGACAAGTCGTTCGAGGTCGTGGTCGTCTGCGAGCCTCAAGGCGTGATCGTCCAGCCCGGCAATTACCGGGTCACGGCGGACGCCCTGAAGGACCGCGAGGGCTTGTTCAAGAAGCAGGTCGTCGCCCTGGTCAAGAACCGGAGGCTGGCCGACCCGAAGGTCCAGGTGGAACCTCGAATCCGGTTCCTGGTCCAGCCCAAGGGATTCGACACCTACCGGACGGCCCGGAGCCAATTTTTCGTGTCCGGCTTGAACTGGCCGACCACCACCCAGGTGGCCGACCCCGACCCGCTGACCCTCTCGTCCGGGGGAGTATGGTGATGCTCGACCCCAAAGCGCAAGCGGCTTCCGACCCGAACCGGCCCGAGTCGTACGCCAGGATCATCGCGCCCCCCTTGATGATCTTGGTCGTCCTGGCGGCCTTGGTGCTCTACCAGACTTGGCCCCGCCCCCAGCCGCCGACACCGCCCGAAGCCGCCCCGGTGGTCGTCGCCCGAGCGGTTCCGCCCACGCCACCCGAGTCGATGGCCAGGGCGGTCGAAGCCCCTCCGGCCGCCGTGCCTCCCCCGGCCAGGCCGGCTCCGACCTTGGACCGGGCGGCGGTCACCCGGGCCGAAGCCGCCTTGGACGCCGCGAGCCGCGATCGGGCCATCGCCGAGGCCCGCCTGGCCGACGCGGACCGGGCGCTCCAGGCGGCGACGCTCCAGGCGGCGAAGGACCTGGCCGACGGCAAGGCGATCGCCTCGAAGGTCCGCGACCCGAGCGCCCGGATCAGCGCCGCGTCGACCAAAGGGGGGTTCCTCAAGGGCGAGCGCGACCGCCTCAAGCGCGAGCTTGCCGCCCTGGAGCGCATCCCGCAAACCAAGGCCCATCCGTTGATGGCCAAGAGCGCCGTGGCCAAGCCGACCGACGGGACCGAATACCACTTCGAGGTCCGCCGCAACCGGGTGTCGTTCGTCGACCTCGACCGCCTGGTCGAGATGGTCAAGACCGACGCCAAGCTCCGGCTCAGGGCGGGCGGCCCGCGAGGGCGGTTGTCCTCGACGGTCGGCCCGGTCGGGTCATTCTCGCTCCGCTACGAGATGGGCCGAAATATCCCCGAGGCCCTGGCCGAGATGCTCAACCAGGCCGAGATGACCTACAACCTCCTCGGCTGGGAGATCGTCCCCGAAGGCCCGAACCGGGGCGAAACCCTCGAATCGACCCGCTCCCCCTCGTCGTCCTACGCTCGGGCCATCCACCGCCTCAGCCCCGGCCACGACACCATCACCATGTGGATCTACCCCGATGGGTTCGCCCTCTACCGCCAACTCCGCGACGACCTCCACGCCCACGGCTTCCTCGTCGCCGCCCGCCCCCTGCCCGAAGGGACGACGATCAAAGGCAGCCCGTCGGGGTCGCTCTCGGCGGGGCAATGATCGAAGAAAATTCGGCCACGGATGGACACGGATGGGGCACGGATAAATACATTTTATATATTCTTATCTGTGCTCCATCCGTGTCCATCCGTGGCTAAATTGTTTTGTAGTACTTTGCGATCTGGAATTTGTCATTCTTCACCGTCCCCCGCCCGAATACTGGCCGCCGGAGTCTCGGGCGATGACCTTGAGGTCGTCGCCTCCGGCCCCTCCGGCGAGGTCGACGCAGTGGATCGGGGTCTTGTGGCGGTTCAAGGCGGTGATGGCGGAGGCGGTCCCTTCGGGGAAGGCGCCGTCGGACAGGAGGAAGACGGCGTCGGGGCGCAGGCCGAGGGCGAGGGCCATCGCGTCTCGGGGGTCGGTCCCGCCTTCGGCGACGATCCGGTTGAGCCATCGGGCGAGTTGGTTCCGGGACGGGTAGTTGGCGGGCTTGGGGAGGTCGCCGGGCATGGGGGTGGCGCGGTCGTTGTAGAAGATGACCTGGAACCGCTGGGGTGGTTGCATGGCGCCGATGGCTCGGATCAACTCACGCTTGGCGCGGTCGAGGCGGTCGCCGTCGTCCATGCTCCCGGAGCGGTCGACGACGAAGATGAAGACCTTGCCCTCGGCCCGAAGCCCGAAGAACGACGCTTGACGCCAAGGCGGGACGTCTCGCCAGTCGCCCGACCCGCCATAGCGGTCGTCTCGACCGTTCTTCTTGCGGAGCGCGGCGACCGCGTCGGCCGACATCACCGAGGGACCGGCGTCGAGGGCGGCCTTTCGAGGAGCGGAAGCCTTGGCCGGGATCTTGGCCTTGGGCGGGGGTGCCGGCGTAGGCTCCTGCGCGGCGGCCCAAGGTTTCTCCCAAACGAACCCAACCGACGATCCCGCCGCGACGATCAAGACGACGACGGATCGAGCGAATCGCATTGCCATGGGACGCATGGTAGCCTCGGTATTCGCGGACTCTTCGTTTATGGTGCCGAGGGTCGCTTGGGATCGCATGGTCCTGATTCTAAAGGATCGGCCCGAGGGTCGCCATCGGTGCGGCGGTCGAGGAACGACTTCGGCGCGGGGTCGCCGAGGGCGTGACGGTTGTGCTAACCTATCCGCTTCGGTGGGGCGGCTTTGGATCACCGCCGCCCGGAGACCGAGACGATCCGGCCGTTTTCCCTTCCGCCCGTCCCGCTCGCGTGAGGAATCCCCGCCATGTGGGGCATCGACGCCACCGATTTCGTGAGCCTCCTGAGCACCGTGGCCGTCCTGGTGATGCTGGAAGGGCTCCTGAGCGCCGACAACGCCCTGGTGCTGGCCGTGATGGTCCGCAACCTCCCCAAACACCAGCAAAAGCGGGCGCTCCGCTACGGGGTCATCGGCGCCTTCGTGTTCCGGCTGATCGCGGTGGTCTTCGCCTCGACGCTCCTCCACTTCTGGATCGTCAAGGCGGCGGGCGGGGTGTACCTGCTCTGGATCGCCATCTCGCACCTCGTCTTCGGCGAGGACGAGGGGTCGGAGCGGAAGCCGAAGTTCGGCGGCGGGTTTTGGGCCACGGTGGTCAACGTCGAGCTGACCGACATCATGTTCTCGATCGACTCGATCCTCGCCGCCATCGCCACCGCCGAGGGGTTGTCCGACGAGCTGGGAGACCTGGTCCTGTTCAACGTCCCGCTCGTGGGCGTGGTGGTCGACATGAAGCTGATGGTGATCTACGTCGGCGGGATTTTGGGGATCATCGCCATGCGGTTCGTCGCGGGGTACTTCCTGATCCTCCTGGACAAGTTCCACGGCCTGGCCGTGGGGGCGTACTACCTCGTCGCCTGGATCGGCCTGAAGCTGCTCGGCGGCGGTTTTCACGACGCCCTCCACCCCAACCCCAAATTCCACGTCCCCGCCCCCGGCGGCTGGCGCGAGTCCGTGCCCGCCTGGGCGTACAAACTCCCGCTCGACATGAACGACTTCGTGTTCTGGGCCGGGATGGGCCTCCTGGTCGTCGCCAGCCTGCTCTACCAGCCCAAGACCCGGCCGATCGCCTCCGAGGCCGTCAGCGAAGCCGAGCCCGAACCCAGCCCCGCACCGGAACCGACCTCGACCAGCAAGCCGCGATGAGCCATCGAGCCGCCGGCGAAACGAACCCAACGCCCCTCGGATCGTCGAGTCCCCCTCGGCGCGGAACGAACCCAACCAGGCCGGTTTGCCAGTCTCCCCGACCAGCGAACCTGGGCGGATTCGCCCCGAGGCGAAACGAACCCAACGCAGGCCGGCACCGCCAGGACCGCCAGGCGGAACGAACCCAGTCCCCATCCATCGCCCTCGTTCCAAACGAACCCAATCGCACCCCATCCGACACCCCCATAACGGCTTGCGGCCAGATCCGCCCGGGATAGTATCGTTTTTTGGGCGGGTCGTTAGTCGTCAATTGGGGATTTAGCCGAGGTCCTCAGCATCCAATCACTTCAGGTTATGGAATGGCCCCTATCGCGGCAGATTCGACAATCGCAAGAATTACGGGGGCAATAGTGCCTGATACCATGCAATCTGGGACCCGAACGGTCAAACTTGTGGAAGATTCGGAGGAAATTTTGTTCTTCATGGCTGGCGGCTTGACTGGACCTTTCGATGTATCTCCGCACCGAGTACGAACAGAGATCGACGATTTGAACGGCACTGACCTTTCGACTGTCGACGAAGAATGGGGATTCAATGACATGGTTGATGGTCCCCCACGGGTGTCCATTCGCACGGTAGTTACTGAAAATCGTTTCGATTTGCTTTTCATAAGTTGGTTCACGATCCATCACCAACAGACCATTCTCGGTCGAATAAAAACTACCTCGATCCCTCCGGTTATGCTGGGTCAGAAATGCGTCGAACCGAGAGATGATTTGGGCGAAAGCATGTTCCATCGCATTAGCCTGGCCCAAGAACTTTTTATCGACAGCTTCTCCAAACAACCGGATTTCGTCGTGGCTTCCCACAAGGTCGAGGCCATCCTCGAAAAGCGTCGAACGTTCGCTCCTGGTCAAATGGATGAACGGTTCGGTCGACCTGTATTTCCTTTTCAGAGCCTCTCGTCGATCGCCTTGTGTGGCTGCGAGTTTCGCCTGGCGAATCGCCAAGACTGCCGCTTTCCTCGCAAGAGGTTCTAAAAGCTCAAAGTCATCGATTTGATCTTGTTCGTTGATCGAAACACAAAAGTCTTTGGCGTGAAGTTCAAAATCAATACCGCCCAGCGAGTAAGATCGCTTCAAACCAGTGACACGCTTCTCCAACGCAAACCAAGTACCCTCATGCACGCACACACCAGTCATGACATACAAGCCGCAGTTGGGGTCGGCCAACTCCGGCGTTCCCGAGCTATCTACATACAATATGAACACATTCTATAACCGAAATCAAAATGGAGGCCCGGGAAGGGTTTCCCCTAGCAATCCCGAAGGATTTCCCAGGCCTTAAAGAAAGGAGTTTTCAGGTGGTTGGCGATTGGAACGTCGATTCGCACGTTCCAATCGCCGGGTAAATAATAGCCTTGATCGGTCATCGAGTCAACTCGGAGAGGCAAAATTCATAGGTTTCTACCGGGTTGACTTTCCATTTTTTGTTACCGAAACATAATTGCCGGTCGGCTGTCGCCTCAAGGGAAGATCGCGTTCAGGATCGTCGCCAGGCGGACCCCGGCTTGCTCGACCCGAAGTTCGGCGACGGGGAGGTTGGCCTCGTAGTAGGGTTGGCCGAGCTTGGCCCCTTTGGGAATTTCTTTCCGGGTTTCGGGGATGAGGTAGGCCCCTTTGGCGGCGAGGAGGCTTTCGTTGGCCCAGTCTTCGACCGACCCTTGCGACCACTGGTCGGCAAGCTCGGGGGTGATCCGGGCTTCGAGGTTCTTGGTCAGGTCGGCTTCGGTCGGTTTGGTATGCTCGATCAGCCCCGAGTCCCAGACCCGGTGGAGGTTCGACCCCTCGTCGAAGAACTGGACTTGCAAGTCGTTGCCGCCCCGGTCGGCGCGGTGGCCGACGTGGACCGGCTGGTGCATATCCTGGAGGAAGTGGACCAGGTACTTGAGGGCCTCCTGGCGTTGGAGTCGAGGGGCGGTCGTGTCGGCGACGATCTTCTGGAAGTCGAGGATCTTGGAGACGACCCCGCCCTTGGGGTCTTCGTGCCTCGGGTGATACTTCGACTCGGCGATCGGGACGTTGACGTAGTGCCAGGTGGCCGACTCGGGGCGGTCGCGGCGGACCTCGTCGGCCCAGGTCGAGACGTCGGCCAGGGTTTGGCCGGGGTCGAGGAGGTCTCGCACAGCCTTCTTGGCATTGGGGGTGAGCCGGGCCTCGGCGATCCGACCGGCCACCCGGTGCCCGAGCTTACCCCAGGCCCACGCGGAAGCGGAACCCCAGGCGGCGAGCAGCCCGAAGACCAGGGCCGACGACGCAAGCGTGGCCGCCAGCCGCTTCGAAGGCCGACGACCGTCCGGTCGGGTCGATACGTGAGGAAGTTCGTTGACGAGTGGCTGGTTCCGGTCGGCGGTCATGCTTCGGCGAGCCTCTTAGGGATATCCGAAAACCAAGAGCTTACGCCATCGACCGCCGGTCGGGAAAGGGCTGGTCTAGCTTTCGAATATTTGAAGACTCTTCGGGACCAAAGGATGACAAATCGCAGGATCGCAGATCGCAAAAGATTGAAAAACCTTGGTTTCCGAGTTTTTTGCGATCTGCGATCCTGCGATTTGCAATTCGGAACTCCAGATCCGAAAGCGATCCCCAGGCAATTCGCCCGCCGGTTCAGTCGTCCCGGATGGCTTGCTTGATCCGCTCTCGGACGTCGTCGGGGAGGCTCGGGCCGGGCAATGGGTCGGAAGATTCGAGGCGAGGGACCAGCCGACGCATGGCGTCGCTCACGACCCGGATCTGGCGGAAGTAGCGGCGGCAGGCCGAGCAATAAACCAGGTGCGACCGGAGCGCGACGGCTTCGAGCCGGGTGGGCGGTCGGTCGAGCGACTCCGACGCGAGCCGGGACATCCCGCCGCAGGGGAGGTTGAGCAGTCGCCAGAACTCGGGTGGGCGGGTCATGGACGAGGGGTGCCTGCTTGGGGGGTGGGGAGGTCGCTCGGGTCCCGGTCGAACCAGCCGGTTTCGAGGCATTGCCGTAAAAGCATCCGCGCCCGGTGGAGCCGCTTCCAGAAGTTCGCCGGGGTGATCTGGAGCGTCCGCTGGACCTCGTCGGCGTCCATCCCGTCGAGTTCTCGGAGGAAAAAGGCGTCGGCCAGCCCCCGAGGGAGCCGCGCCAGGCATCGGCCGAAGACGTCCCAGAACTCGCGCGACTCGATCTCTCGGGTCGGGTCGCCCTTCCAGAAAGCCGGCCCGACCCTCCAGTGCCCGCGAGCGTCGAAGGGCTGCCCACCCGAACCGCCGGTCGAGGCGTCATCGAAGGGCTCGGTCGAGGTCGAGGACTCCCGGCCGGATTTGCGGAGCTGGTCGATGATCTTGTGCCGCAAGATCCCGATCAACCAGGTCTGCTCGGTGGATCGACCCGCGAACGAGTGGCGGGAGCGCAACGCTTCCAAGAACGTGTCCTGGACGACGTCCGCCGCGAGGTCGGGCGCCCGGAGGCGAAGGATCGCGTAGCGGTAGAGGCAGTCGCCGTACCGATCCACCCAGGACTCGGGGTCCGCCGCCGGCTCGAAGGTCATCGGGGACTGCCGGTCATTCGATCGTTCGCCGGGTCGAGAGCTGATGGTCATGGAAGTAGGTCGATCAAGGGCGCGATTCCTGACAAAACTTCCCGGACCCCCGCCCGATCGGCCCGGTTATACGGTTTCCAGGAATTCTCCGCATGGCAGATTGCAGGATTGCAAATTGCAAAGCATTGCCCTGATTGTCTTTCCGTTTGCAATCTGCAATTTGCGATCTGTTATGAATTCCCGGGATTGGTATCAGTCCACCAACTCGAAGGGGATCGAGTTGGACTGCGGCTTCACCTCGGCCGTCAGCGGCGAAGTCTGGCTCGTCTCATACTTCTTGGGGATCAAGCTTTTCTCATCTTGGTTCGCCTTGCCCACCACCTTCGGTTTCCCGGCGCTTCGCCCGGGACGGTCCCTGATCTTCGATGGGTCGACCTCCTTGGACGTCACGGACACCTTGTATTGCCCTGGCACCGCACCATCGCGGTCGCCCAAGGTGCCCAAGGTGTAGGAACCGCCCTCGATGGTCGAACTCGCGACACGCCCTTTGGCGACATCATCCGGGGTAAACGTGATGTTGCCATGATCCAGACGTTCGCCTTTGTAGGTGACGGTCCCCGAAACCGCGTAGCGGGACAAGCCATCGTCGCCCCCGCCGCACCCCGAGAGGGCCATCAGTCCCGGGGCCGAAAGCAGGATCACGAGGCGTCGGCCTGACGAAAGAATCGAGCCAATCATGGCGAGCCAATCTCCGTTGCCAAGAAGGACGAGCGCGGTGAATCCGAGAATCGACCGACATCAAAAATCCCCGTCGACTTTCGAGAGATCCCCGGTCGGGCGACCGGAAACCCGCACGAAGGCCGGACGGGGCGACATTTCCCGAAGAGCGATCAATACTGGTCCGAGCTGACCACTTCACCACCGGCCCGGCTGCCCAAAGCGCAGTAGGTGTTCATGTTGATGGTCGCCTTGATGAAGTGGACCGAGCCGTCGACGAACGTGAAGTTCGCGCCGCCGGGGTGCTTGCTCTTGAACCCGGTGTTGGCGTAGGAGAATCGGCTGTTCCAAATACTGGTGCCGAACGCCCCCACCGGGGTAGTCAGGGTGCATGGATAATTGATCGGCACGGTGGTGCCGTCGGTCGCGGCGTTGTACTGCCAGAAGTTATTGTCCGCCCGCTGGGCGGGGAGGCTCTCGCCCACGAACAACGTGTTGCTCGTGCCGTCGGTCACACTGGCGATGGTGACGGTCTGCGTCGTCTGGTAGTCGAACATACCCCGCAGCGAGCCGGACCCCGTCAAGACGTTACCATTGGAATTGATGTCGGCGGTGGTCCCTTGGAAGCCCGGCCAGCCGATCCGACCCCCGGGAACGACCGTGCCCAAAGGGACGGTGGTTGGGGTCTCCCAAGGCCCGCCGGTGCCGGTCAGCGCGCCGATGCAGTAGTTGTCGCCGAAGCTACCCAGGTAGTTCGTGATCGGGTCCATCGCCTGACCACCGCTGGGGTTGTTCGGAGCCTGAGTGTCGGGATATTGGCCATTGGCCTTATCGACGGTCACGTCGGGTCGGAAACCGTTCTGATTATCCCCGTCGGAGGGGCAAAGGAATGCCTTGTTGCTCGTGTACCAAGACGTCGCCAGGGCGGCCAGATAGTAAGCGTTGTTGCTCACCGGCAAACTGAAGTTGACCGCGTTGGTCGCGTTGCCCCCTTCCATGAACGGAAGGGTCAAAGCCGCCCAACTCATCCCATTGGCGTTCGAGCCATAACCACCCGTCTTGGTGCTGATCCCCCCCGGCGGGAAGATGCTGTTGGTGCTCTCGTAGTTCATGAGGGCCAGGCCGATCTGCTTCATGTTGTTGACGCACTGGGTCCGGCGGGCGGCTTCGCGGGCGGCCTGGACGGCGGGCAGCAAGAGCGCGATCAGGACGGCGATGATGGCGATGACCACCAGCAGCTCGATCAGGGTGAAGCCCCGACGCGGCGATGAAATTCCTTGAATCTTCATGGGAGAGGCAAACCTCGAAAGAGTTCGAATGAAACCGGATCAAAGGCGGCCCCACCGGAGGCCGCCTGTTCCCGCCAACAGGGTTTGGCTTCCCGGACGATCCCGGGAACGACCCGAACGGCGTCGGGTCTTGCGAACGACGTTTTGGGGGGACCGATCGCTTCAAACCAGACTGGCCGACCGAGCCATTGAAGCTTAGGTCAATCAACCGGCCTTTCCGAAAACCGCCCGACGATTCGACGGCAGCCAAGCCGCCACAAGTTTTAACCCGGCTTGCGCTTACCAGTAGCTCATTATCCCACCAGAACCGCCGTCGTCCAGGGCCATTGTTGCCTGGACTCACCATCGCGGCCCATTTGGGCGCGTCGACCGCTTTCCGGGGGTACTTCCTAATAGATTGATAGGACTATCTCGCTCAACTGTCAAATCCGCATAAGGATGCGCCGCAAACCGTCGATCCTCCTCTCTAGTATCCCGGTCCGTCCCGATTTATACTGACGCACGGCCTTTTCCCTTCGACCCTCGCCCGTCCGGTCCCCTCGACTCGGCCAGACTTGGCCAACATAGAACCCGAGGTCAACCGATGGATCGTCGAACCGCGATGAACCGGCTTGGTTGGTTGGCGGCCATCTGGACTTTGGCTTGCGGCCCGGGCTTCGACGTTGCGGCGGGGGCCGACGACCCGGCGGCCCTGGCGTTCTTCGAGTCGAAGGTCCGGCCAATCCTACTTGAGCGGTGCCAGTCGTGCCACGGCGAGGCCAAATCCAAGGGGGGGCTTCGGCTCGACACCCGGGCCGGGATGAGGGCCGGCGGCGACTCGGGGCCGGTCGTCGTGGCCGGAAAGCCCGAGGAAAGCCCGCTCGTCGAGGCGATCGGCTACGCCGGGGCGAACCAGATGCCGCCCAAGTCGAAGCTGCCCGGCGAAGAGATCGCCACCCTCACCCGATGGGTCGAAACCGGAGCGGCCTGGCCGATCGACGCTGGGGCCGGCAAGTCGACCGGGTCCGGCAAGGTCAAGCCGTTCAACCTGCTCGAGCGCGCCAAGCACTGGAGTTGGCAACCCGTCCGGTCGCCGGTCGCCCCAAAGGTTGATAACAAGACCTGGCCGATCAACTCCATAGATCGATTCGTCCTGGCGAAGCTCGAAGCGTCGAAGCTCGCCCCCGCCGAGGGCGCCGACCGCGCCACCTTGATCCGCCGGGCGACGTTCGACCTGATCGGCCTGCCGCCTAAGCCCGACGAGGTGGCGTCGTTCCTGGCCGACCCGTCGGGCACGACGGAGGCTTACGGCAAGGTGGTCGACCGCTTGCTCGCGTCGCCGCGCTACGGCGAGCGGTGGGCGAGGCACTGGATGGACCTGGTCCGGTTCGCCGAGACGTCGGGGCATGAGTTCGACTACGACATCCCCCTGGCCTTCCGCTACCGGGATTACTTGATCCGGGCGTTCAACCTCGACGTGCCGTACAACCAGTTCGTCGTCGAGCAGGTCGCGGGCGACTTGCTCGCCAGCCCCAGGCTCGACCCGAACACCGGCAACAACGAGTCGGTCCTGGGGACCGGCTTCTTCCGGCTCCACGAGGGGAACCACTCGCCGGTCGACCTCCGCGACGACCGTGCCGCGCGGGTCGACAACCAGATCGACGTCTTGGGCAAAGCCTTCCTCGGCCTGACGATCGCCTGCGCCCGATGCCACGACCACAAGTTCGACGCGATCTCGACGGCGGACTACTACGCGCTCTCGGGCTACCTCAACAGTTCGAGGCACACCCTGGCCTTCGTCGACCCGCCTTCGAAGAACGCCGCCAATATTAATGAGCTGGCCGAAATCCGCCGCCAGGTCGCACAGATCCTGGGGACGGCGACCGAATCCCCGACCGCCCCGCCCCTCGGCAAAGACGAGGTGTTCGACACCTTCGACCGCCCGACTTTCGCCCCCTGGTCGGCGGTGGGCGACGCTTTCGGCCCAGGCCCGACCCAGTCCGGGGCGATCCGGGTCGAGGGGGACAAGCTGGTTGCCCTGCCCTCGGGGGTCGCGCACAGCGGGGTCATCTCGGACCGTCTCCGGGGGGTGATCCGGTCTCGGACGTTCACGATCGCCCGCGACAAGATCCACCTGCTGGTCTCGGGCCGGGGCGGGCGGATCAACGTGGTGATCGAAGGGTTCGAGAAGATCCGATCGCCGATCTACGGCGATCTGGTCGTGGATGTCAAACACGGCGACGCTTGGAAATGGCTGTCGATCGACGTCAAGCAGTGGCTCGGCTCCCCGGCCTACCTGGAGGTCGACGACGGCGCCTCGGTCGACTTCACCGGCAACAACGGGGTGATCCGCGACGGTCGAGGCTTCATCGCCGTCGACGAGATCCGCTTCGGCGACGGTCCCCCGCCACCCCTCCCGACTCGAACCGACTATCAGGTTGGTCCGAACGCCGAAATCGCCCCGCTCCTGGCCCGCTACCGCGAGGTCGAAGCCCGCCTCAACGAGCCGACCCTGGCGCAAGCGATCACCGACGGCACCGGGGTCGACGCCCGGATTCACGTCCGGGGGAACCCGAAGAGCCTGGGGGATTTGGTGCCTCGCCGCTTCCTCGAAGTCCTCGGCGGGTCGGTCGCTCCTTCGGTCGCCGATCCTGAATCCAACCCCGGGAGCGGTCGCCTCGACCTGGCCCACGCGATCGCCCGCGACGACAACCCGCTCACGCCTCGGGTCCTGGTCAACCGATTGTGGCACCACCACTTCGGGCGAGGGATCGTCCCCAGCGTCGACGACTTCGGCGTGATGGGCCAGCCGCCGACCCACCCCGAACTCCTCGATCACCTGGCGAGCCGGTTCGTCGCCTCGGGCTGGTCGATCAAGGCGATCCAGCGGGCCATCGTCACGTCCAGGACCTACCGGATGGCGAGCCGCCCGACCCCCGAGGCCGACCGGGTCGACCCGACCAACGCCCTCTACCACCGCCAAAACCTCCAAAGGCTCGACGCCGAGTCGATCCGCGACGCCATCCTCGCCGTGTCCGGTCGGCTCGACCCGACCCTGTTCGGCCCGAGCATCCCGCCCCACCTGACCCCATTCATGGACGGTCGAGGCCGACCCAACCGCTCCGGCCCGCTCGACGGCGAAGGGAGGCGGACCTTGTACCTCAACGTCCGCCGCAACTTCCTGACCCCGATGCTCCTTGCGTTCGACTTCCCCACCCCATCCGCCCCGATGGGCCGCCGCAACGTCTCCAACGTCCCGGCGCAAGCCCTGACCCTCATGAACGACCCGTTCATCCTCGCCCAAAGCCAGGTCTGGGCCAAACGAACCCGAGCCGAGCACCCCGAGGCCGACCTCGCCCCGGCCATCACCCGGATGTACCTCGAAGCCTTCGCACGACCACCGACCGCCGAAGAGGCCATCGCCGCGACCGCCTTCCTGAACGAAGCCAAGGCCGACGGCTCCGACGACCCTCAAGCCTGGTCCGACCTGGCTCACGTCCTGTTCAACGTGAAGGAATTCGTCGCGATCCCGTAGATAAAAAGCTTGACCTTATCCGGTTCCAAATTCGTCGTCCGCCGTCACAAGGCGAAGTAGCCGACGTACTCGGACGAAAGTCACGAGATTTGGCCTATTTTCAAGTTTCAACTGGAGTCGGTGATGAGTAATCGATCCCTTCGACTCTGGCTGGTCGATTGGCGTCCAAGTCAACTGGCGATTCTGGTTGTCACCTCGGTAATCTTGTTCGCGGGAACGACTTGGATCGTCCAGGCAAGGTCGACTGCGCAAATCCGACATTTCCAAGCCGAGGCGGCAAGCGAGCGGGCCGAACTGAAAGAGCGATTCGATGCGCTGCAAGGCGTGTTGGATCGTCTCGGCAAGACGGTCGCGAGCGACCAACACCCGATCATGGCCGCCGACTCGGGACGCCGGGCCATCGAGGCTGGGCGGTGGGGTGCCGGTCAGCTTTTTCTGATCAACGCCATCACGAACGATCCAAAGAATGTGGAGCACTTGAAAACTTACACGAACGCCGTGTTAGGTAAAGAGCGGCCCCCGAAGAGGCGCTCGACCAGCTCGCTTCGATCTTGCAAATCGCCGCCTGCCACGTCTCGCCCGACGATGTGCCGGTGGTGATCACCTTGATTGACCGCGTTGGCAAGGCAAAGAACAGTTCGAGGGCCGGGTCCGACGCGACCCAAGTGGACCCGGTGGGCGACGCACCCAAGAGCGACAGTCTCGACGCCGAGTGGACGAGGCTCAAGGATGGCGATACCAGCATCTACCAAGATCCCGTCCGCCTGACCGAACACCTCCGGGCACTCGAGAATTTCGCCACCAATCTCGACGAGCAAGGAAACGCCTCCGAAGCGCGGACCCGCGAGGTCGCCGACCAGATCCTCCGCTGGACCGAGATCTCCCAGGCCGCCAAGAACGCGAATTACGTCGACCAGTGCCTGAGCAAGCTTAATGACAAAGAACTCGGCCAGATGACCACCGATCGCGCCGTGTCGATCGTCCAGGCGGCCGAGGCGACCTTACCCAGTTTCTGGGGCATCCGCTCGCAAATCTTGCCGGATGTGCTGCAGCGAAAAATCAATACCTATCCCAGCGTCATCAAAGACCGAGTGGACAAGATCAGTACGAAGAAGTCTGTCGACCTGCTCAAGAGGATCGACGATGCGCTCAAAGTGGTGGACAATTTGGGTCCGCCACCGACGCTCCAGAAGCGTGGGGAGGTCCATAATCGCTGCCTAGCCATCGAAAAGCAGATCAAGGAAGCGCAAGTCCTCGCGGCTCAGCTTCCTTCGCCTAATGACATTCTCGGTGCCCAGGACAAGATCGAGAAACGGACCCAAGCCCTGCAAAGAAGCCGAAGCGAGCAATATTCGCTCTATCAAAGCGCGGTGATCGACCGGTGTCAGAAAGCCTTCAAACACTACAACGAATACACGCTTGGGATATCCGAAGGCAACGCGATCATCACCATCCACAATGAGCGTCTATCTCAGGTCGATCAAGCGCTCTTGACGCCGGAAGTGTCGCGGTTGTTCAACGACGTCCTCGGCAAATTGTTGGCCAAACTCGGCCCGGAAAACCTGGTCAAGATTGAAGAAGAAATGGGTTCGACTGCAAAAAAGAAACTGGAGAATTTTTGATACTCGGACGATTCAGATGGTCCCAAATCATGATCGCATTTATGGGAGTCGGTCTGAGCGTGGCGACTTGCCGAGGCGATTCCGGCTCACAGTCAGCCGAGGGTGACCGGACATCGCGTGACCTGACCATCGCGGGAGGTGTGGCGACGGCCACGGCCTCCTCAAACATCGACGCCGTCGTCCTCCGCTCGACGATCCAGCCGAATCTCCTCAAAGGGGGGTTCGGCGAGGAGCACATGAATCGCCACCTGGTCAAGCACTTCGCCAAGACCGGCGGTTGGTCGCCGCTCCAAGCCCGGCTCGGGTCCCAGGGGATCGACGGGCTTTATCTCAAGTACGACGCCTCGGGCCAGCCCACCGGGCTGATCGTGTCGGAGGCGAAATATGGTTCGAGCAGGTTGAAGCCGACGGCCGACGGAATCCAGATGGGCAAGACCTGGAGGGCCGCCCGCCTCGACGGCATGGGCAAAAACTATCGGTCGATCGCCGAGTCGATCCGGGCCGGGAAGATGACCGTGGCCGGGCCGGGAGGCTCGGTCGGCAAGCAGCGGTTGCAGATCAATCTACCCGGTAGCGGCAAGGCGGCCGTCTTCACCCGAGCGGCGGCGAACAAGCCGTGGGAGTTCGTCGGCCCCAGGCGGTTGCTCAACGAGGCGGGGCCGCAAGCCGAACGGATCGGGCGTTACCTCCAACAAGCCAGTCGGGGCGAGGTCGCCTACGACAGCGCACTTTACCAGATCAAGCTCAAGGATGGCACGCTGCACGTCACGATCAAAGACGTCGGGTCGCTCGGCGCCGAGATCGGCGAGGCGAAGCTCGCCATCCGTCATACGCTCAAGATTCTCCTGAACGAGCGGCAACTGGCGACCAGCGTCACTATCCTGCGCTCCGAGGTCGCCAAGCAACTTCGCGAGCACTTCCCGCAGCTTCCTCCCGATGCGGTCGACGCCTATTCGAAGCGGCTCGTGCGGAGCAAGCGCGACCTCGAAAAGATCCTCAACAGCCGACCGCCATCGGTCGCCTCGGCGATCGCATGGAACAGCGTCAAAATTGGAGGCGTCGCGGCGGTCATGGATGTGACCACATCAATCGTGAAGCAATATCTGACTACGGGCACCGTCCGGTGGCGTGAGGTCGCGGTTTCGGGAGGGATCGCATTCGCCAGCAGTGCCACGGGTGCCGCGGTGGGTCAATTGACGACCGCTATTTTGCTCCGGTCGTCCCTGTCGCACCAATTGATCACCCGAACGTCCGCGATTCTTGGGATCGGCTCGACGCGGTTGATGCCCCCGTTGATCGGCGGCGCGGTCGGCGGTGGCGTCACATCGATCCTGTTCGCGTTGGGCGGTTATTACGCGGGCTACTATGACGCCTCGACCGCCGCCCGGATGGGGGTGGTCGGAGTTTCGAGCACCGCGTTGGGAATGGCGGCTAGTGGCGGGCTGTTCGCCCTGGCGACGACTATCGGCACGGCGTCAACAGGAACAGCCATCGCCACCCTGCACGGGGCCGCAGCCACTAGCGCGGCGATGGCTTGGTTGGGCGGAGGAACGGTTGCCGCTGGAGGCGGCGGAGCGTTGGTCGGCGGCGCCGTGCTCACAGGGGGGGCGATCATTGTCGCCGCCGGAGCCGGCTACTGCATCTACCAGGCGTGTTCCTACTTCGACGAGGGCAATGATCTGCGACGCATCCAACTGACGCTCGACCGACTCAATCGCAAGACCGAATTCGTCGCCGTCGGCTTGCCCGCCCTTGGTGTCTCGACCGTGAAGATCAAACCTTGAGTTCGCCCCGCCGAACCGCTTTTGCGAGTATGATGACGCTCTCGCGCCTCTTGGTGGATTTCGCGATGACCAATCCGGCAACCTGAGGGCCTCGTCATGCACTGCCAACGGTTTGGTTCGGCCCCGATCGACCGCCGCGCCATGCTCGCCCAATGCGCCAACGGCTTCGGCGCGGTGGCGTTGTCGGCGCTGCTCGGCGACCGGTGTTTCGGGGCGGATGCTTCCGGCGGCAAGCTCGACTCCGACCCGATGGCCCCGAGGCGGTCGCAGTTCCCGGCTCGGGCTAAGAACGTGATCTTCCTGTTCATGGACGGCGGGCCTTCGCAGGTCGATACGTTCGACCCCAAGCCCCGGCTCGACCGCGAGCATGGGCAGAGCATCCGGGCCAAGGTCGAGCCGACGCAGTTCAACAACGTCGGCAAGGTCCTGAAAAGCCCCTGGAAGTTCCGGAACCGAGGGGAAAGCGGCATCCCGGTCAGCGACCTGTTCCCGCATGTCGGGGCGTTCGCCGACGATTTGGCGGTGGTCCGGTCGATGGTCTCGAACTTCTCCGAGCACACCGCCGCCAACTACTTCATGCACACCGGGACCGGCCTCCAAGGCAGGCCGAGCCAGGGGGCCTGGGTGACGTATGGCCTGGGGAGCGAGTGCCGCGACCTGCCCGGCTTCGTCGTCATCAACGGCGGTCTGACGCCGCCGGGCGGGGCGGATTGCTTCGGCTCGGGGTTCCTGCCCGCGAGCTTCCAGGGGTCGACGTTCCGGGCCGAGGGGGCGCCCGTGGCGAACATCGCCCCGCTCGAAAAGTCGTCGATCGCCCAGAAGCGGAAGCTCGCGCTGATGCGGTCGCTCGACAACCAGGTCTTGGACCGGGTCGGGCATCACGACGCCCTCGAAGCGTCGATCGGCAACTACGAGCTGGCGTTCAAGATGCAGACCGCCGTCCCCGGCCTGATGGACCTCACCGGCGAGTCGAAGGCCACCCAACAACTCTACGGGCTGGACGACGACTACGCCCCGACCCGGATCTTCGCCCGGGAATGCCTGGTGGCACGGCGGTTGGTCGAGCGAGGGGTCCGGTTCATCGAGTTGCTCTGCCCGCAGGTGGGCCACGACCGGTGGGACCAGCACGGCAAGCTCAAGGACGGCCACGAGAAGAACGCCCGCGCCGTCGACCGGCCGATCGCCGGGCTTCTGGCCGACTTGAAGGCCAAGGGGCTGCTCGACGAGACCTTGGTGATCTGGGGCGGCGAGTTCGGCCGGACCCCGATGGCGCAGGGGTCCGACGGCCGCGACCACAACCCTTACGGCTTCTCGATCTGGCTCGCCGGCGGCGGGATCAAGGGGGGGACGATCCACGGGGCCACCGACGACTACGGCTACCACGCCGTCGAGGACAAGGTCGAGATCCATGACCTCCACGCCACCATGCTCCACCTCCTGGGGATGGACCACAAGAAGCTCACCTACCGCTTCGGAGGCCGTGACATGCGCCTAACCGACGTCCACGGCGAGGTCGTCACCGCCCTGCTCCGCTGAGGATCAGGACCGAGTATGAAGTTTTTTTCGATCAAATCAACAATCTCCGCGAACATGCTTGACCGCGTGGGCCCGATGTCTAAAATTCATACGAATGTCACGTTCCCCGATCGCATCAAACTGTCACCGCGACGTTGACGGCGAGCGTCGGGGAACGAGGCTTCGAGCCGAGGCGGCGGCCGATTCTGGTCGCGGTTCGTTTGATCGACCCAAGGCGGCGGCGAGGCCCGACATGAGCGACGCTTCGCATCACGTTCCGGGCCAAGATTCGAGCATCCTGGTCCCCGGCGTCATCTACGAGTGGACGCCCGAAGGGGCCGCCCCGGTCGACCCGGTGGGCGAACTCGAGGTCGACGACGCACCCGCGCCGACTCCTTTGACACTGGGGGCCGAGGTCATCGCCGGGTATCGCCTGGCCAAGCGGATCGGCACGGGCTGCACCGGCGAGGTCTGGCGGGCGATCGGTCCCGGCGGGGTCGCCGTCGCGATCAAATTCATCGACGCCAACCATCCAGGCTCGGGACAAGAGCTTCGGTCGCTGGCGCGAATGCTCGACGTCCGCCACGCCAACCTCGTGACCATCTTCGGGATCTGGGAACTCGACGACTGGACCGCCGTCGGGATGGATCTGGCCGACGGGTCGCTCCTGGATCGGTACAAGGCATCGATCGCCGACGGCAAGTCGAGCCTAAACTCCGACGAATTGATCGACTTCCTCCGCCAGGCGGCGCGTGGGATCGACTTCTTGAACGAGCCGAAGCACCCCTGGCCCGGCCTCGGCCTCGGTCGCAAAACGGTTTCGCTGGCGCACCGCGACATCAAGCCGCAAAACCTCCTCCTGGTCGGCGGCAGCGTCAAGGTCGGCGACTTCGGGTTGGTCAAAGGGCTGTCGAAGGACCCGAGTCCCACCTCTTGGTCGGCCGACGACGGGATCGAGAGCCTGATCACCGCCTACACCTCGCCCGAACTGCGCCGGGGCGAGCTTTCGAGCCGGTCCGACCAATATTCGCTCGCGGCGACCTATTGCCACCTCCGGGGCGGTCGCGTCCCGTCGCCTCCGCTGAACACCGCTCGCCCGCAGGATGTGCCAGGCTCGGGTGGGACCTTCGAGGCGCTCGACTTTTCGATGCTGCCCGCTTCGGAGCGTCCGGCGGTGGCTCGGGCGATGTCGACCGACCCCGAAAAGCGATGGCCCACTTGCTCGGCGTTTGTCGAGGCGCTCGCCGCCTCGATCCAGGCTCCCGACGTCAGGCTGAAGCGACTCGAAGCGATTGCGGCCATGACTTTTCAACCTCCCAAACCCATCAAACCGGTCCTCCGGTTCGACAAGTCCATCGTCCTGGGCCTGGCGGTGTTGGCGATGTTGGCCGCGATCTGGTCCGGCGGTTCGCCCCCCCTTCCACCCCCGACCGACGATCAAGCCGGATCGGCCGAAGTTCCCGCGCCTGTGTCGAGGCCCCGTCCCGAGTTGGATGTCGATTCGCTCCTGAAAACCGTCGAGATCGCCACCGCCCCGAATCCGATCTCCACCCCCGCGCCCGAAACCCTCCCGAGCCTCGTCGAGCAGATGGACGCGGAATCGCTCGGAGAGACCATCGACGACGCGGCCCCGACACCGGCACTGGCGCCGGTCTTGGCACCGACGCTCTCCGGGTCCGAGATCAGGGCGGCGGTGCGAGGCCGGGTGGAGGCGACCCGCGACGATTTCGCCGCCCGGCTCACCTCGGCCCGGACCCAGGCCCGGGCCTGGATCAAAGCGATCCCCAAGCCTGTCCCGACGACGGCCAAGGTCGAGGCGAAGCCCAAGCCCCCAGCACCGGCGACGGCCACCATCATCGTCCGAATGCCCAGCTCCAAGGCCGAGTTGATCGTCCGGGGCGAGGTGGGTCGAGGCAATCCCGACGAGTGGTACGGCCCCCGTCGTGTGATCCACTCTCCGCCGATCACCGGGACCCGAGACTATCTCATCGGCGCCTTGTGGACGGATCCTTCGGGACGGAAAACGACCCGGGCACAACCCCTCAAGGTCGAACCCGGCGGACTCTACGAAGTCGACCTCCGCTCCGAAAATCCGACCGCCGTCGAAGTCCCTCGCCCCCCCGCCTTGTAGTTCGGTTCGATTTTATTCCTCCTCTTTCAGCGAGATCGCATCCATGAGATTGGCCTCTTCGATCATCATCGTCGGCCTGATCGTCATCAATTCTCCCGCCGCGAGCCAGGCATGCGGAGGGCATCGATCGCGCTGTCACGGTCATCACCATCGTCCGCTCGCTAGGATGACGCAACCGATTTACACCTCCGCCGGCTATGCACCCGTCGCCCGGTCGATGACTTATGCGTCGCCCCAGGTGGCACAAGCCACGCCCCCGGCGGTTACGCCCGCTCCGGTCGCCGCCACGCCGGCCTCGACCGTCGCCGAGGCCCAACCGACGTATGAATATACCGCCTCGACGGACGGGCAACCCGCCTATTACTACACCTACGACAACTCGGGCAAGATCATCGTCGCCCAGTGGATCGACTGGGTGTTCCGAGGGGGTCGCGCCGCCGGGGAACCCGCGCCCCCGTTGCCCTTGATCGGTGCTTTCCGAAACCGCTGAGGGCTAGGCTCAATCGAAAAATCGTGGCCGGGGTCTTCGGACCCCGGCCTTTCTTGTTCATGACGTTCCAATCACCGGGGTCGAAAAATCCCGTTCGGCTCATTCTTTAGCCACGGATGGAACACGGACGAATCACGGATTAATACGCATCCCAGGAATTTCCAACGCAGTTCAAATTGCAGATCGCAGATCGCAAATCGCAAAGCTATACGGATGCACTATTTGCGATCTGAAACTTGAACTGCGCAATGAATTGCTGGGATCGGTATAATCTCTTTTTCCCAGCCCTGGTCCGTGTCCCGTCCGTGGCTCGATTCGATTCCTGATTCATACTCCCGCGACGGTCCGGATCGCGGCTTCGAGGACCAGGAAGTCGACCGGTTTGGTCAGGTGGTCGGCGAACCCGGATTCGCGGCTCCGCCTGAGGTCTTCGTCCATCCCCGAGCCTGAGAGGGCGATCGCGGCGGTCGGGCGGGACTCGCCGAGTCGGTTGAGCAGGTCGTGGCCGCTCCCGTCGGGCAACCCGAGGTCGCAGACCATGACGTCGAACGGGTCTCCGAGGCGGATCAGCTCGACCGCCTCGGCGATCGACCCGGCGGTGTCAACCTTATGCCCCTTGCGCCGGAGGAGCCGGCTCAGGACCGTCCGGGTGTCGGCGTCGTCCTCGACGAGCAAGAGCCGGAGCGACGCGGGGGGCGAGTCGGGGCTGGGATCGCCCGGATTCGCCGACGATTCCGGTGAAGTCGAGGGCGAAGGGGCGGGCCTGGTCGGGAGTTCCAGGGTGAAGGTGGCGCCGAGGTTGACGCCGGGCGAGTCGGCTTGGAGGCGGCCTCCGTGCGCCTCGGCCAGGCTCCGGCCGATCGCCAGGCCCAGGCCGAGGCCGCCGAACCGGCGAGTGACCGACGGGTCCCCCTGGTCGAACGGGGCGAAGATCCGGCCGATCGCGTCGGGGGTGATCCCGGCGCCGGTGTCGACCACCTCGACGGCGATCCGGTCGTCCCCCACGTCGGCGGTCTTGACGGTGATCGTCCCTCCCGTCGGGGTGAACTTGGTGGCGTTCTTGATCAGGTTCCACAAGATCTGCTGGAGCTTGGCGGGGTCGGCCTCGACGTGGTGCCGGGTGGCGTCGAGATGGACCGCCGCGCCCAGGCCCGCTTCGGCGATCCCCGGTCGGCAGATCGCCAGGGCTTGCTCGACCAAGGTGTGGATGTCGACCAGTTCGCGGCGAAGTTGGAGTTTACCCCGGGCGATCCGGCTGAGGTCGAGGAGGTCGTCGATCAACCGGGCTTCGAGCTCGACGTTCCGCCGGGTCATCTCCAGGACCGCCCGGAAGGCGTCGGGCGTGGTCGGGTCGTCAAGCATCGCCGAGACTTCGGCCAGGACCGGCGTCAAAGGGGTCCGGAGTTCGTGCCCGAGGACGGCCAGGAATCGGTCCTTGGCCCGGTTGGCGGCTTCGGCCTCCTCACGCGCCTGGCGTGCCTCGCGGTAGAGTCGGGCGTTGTCGACGGCCAAGGCCGCGCGTCGGGCCAGGTCTTCGACGAACGGGAGGTCGACCGCCGAGTAGGTCCGGCCCGACTCCGCCATCGCGAACGAGATCACGCCGATGGTCCGCCCCCGGGCGACCAGGGGGGCGGCGACTGTTGAAGTTTGCCGAAGGCGTCGGAGCAATTCGAGGTGGGCGACCGACCGCGCGGAATCCCCGAGACCGGCGGGGTCGACCTGCGTGACCAACTCGGGGCGGCCCGTCCGGAGGACCGAGGCGACCCCCCCTTCGTCGCCGGGGCAGGGCGGGAACCGGCGGCCAAGCTCGCGGCCGAGTTCGACTTGCGCGGGGTCGGCATGCTCGACGGCCAACCGGCGGATCGACCCGTCAGGCTCGGTGATGTCGACGACGCACCAGTCCGCGACGTGGGGGACGGCCAAGCGGGCCACGGCGGCGAGCGTCGTCTCGTAGTCGAGCGACGAGGCCAGGACGGTGCTCACCCCGGCCAGGAAGCCGAGCATCCCCTCGGCGCGCTTCTGGTCGTCGATGTCGGTGCAGGTCCCCAGCCACTTCTTGATCGACTGGCCCGGCCGGTCGAGCACCGGCAAGGCCCGGGCCAGGTGCCAGCGGAACGACCCGTCGGCCCGCTTGAGCCGAAGGTCGAGCGTCAGGTTCGACCCCGATCGCCGGGCCCGGGTCCACCCTTCGACCCAGCGGGGGACGTCTTCGGGGTGGAGCGTCGCCAACCAGTCGCGGTGGTGCCCCCGAGCCGATTCCAAGCCGGTGTATTCCGCCCACCTGGGGTTGAACGAGTCGAGCAGACCTTCCGGCGTGGCGGTCCAGACGATCTGGGGGATCGCCTTGGCCAGGAAGCGATAGCGGCGGCTGTCGGCTTCCACCAGGAGTCGGGCGGCTTGCTCGTCGGTCTTGGCGGCTTCGAACGCTTCGGCGGTCTCGAGCTCGGCATCGGAGCGCGAACCAAATTCTTTCGGGTCCGCGTCATCGCGGGAAGGACTCGGATTCGGGTACGGTCGCGCCCCGAATGAGTCGATCATCCTGATCATCAAATCCCTCCGATCGGGCCGAGGTTGGCACCCTCGGTCGGAAAACGGACGGTCGACCAAATCCCCATAAATGGCTTTCGGGGGAATTGCCAGACGACAACCATGCCAATCTCGGAAATCTCGGCATCATCGCCACCACTTCAATTTAACATCCTGATCGATCCAAACAAGGGGCTTGAGTCAGATGATGACCAAAAACCTCGAAAAACCCATGATCGTCGATCCAATTCACCCCAATCGGGAAGGTGGTCACACCCAAACCCCAAGGTCCGTCGCCTCAACGCCCCGAGGACGCCAGGGTCGCCTGGTCGAGATACCACATCCGGTCGGGTCCTTTGACCAAGCGGTGCGCCATCGAGTAGGACGCGATCGGTTTTCCGGCTTCTTGATCGCGGAGGGTGACCCGCACGGTGTATTCCACTTGCGAGGTGCTTTGGCCCACGCTCTTGTCGCCCCGGAAGTCGCTGACTCGGAACGTCAAGGGGGTGGATAGCCCCCCTCGGCCTTTCTTCCAGTGGGCCACCCGCTCGGCCCAATGGGTTTTGAAACTGTCATAGGTTGAGAATCGGCCCGAGGCTCGGGCGGTCGGGGTGAGCAGGAGCCACATCCGTCGATAATGCGGGAAGTGGTGCGACGCGGCGAAGAAGAAGTCGGAGACGGCCTGCTCGGGGGTGATCCGGACCGGACGCTCGATCGTCACGGCGATCGGATAGCTCAACAGGACGCAGGCCGCCCCGCCGACGAGCAGGATTAGGAACAACAGGTCGAGCGAGTTGAGCGAGAACCAGGCCAGGACGAGCGTCGCCGGCGCGACGAGTCCGACACGGACGAGGTCGGGACCCCACTCGGCGGCGCGGGTCCAGACCGGGTCGACCTCGTCATGATCCTCTTCGACGAAGGCGGTCTCCTCGTCGGCTTCGACCTCGTCGAAGCCGATCGCCCGATCGCTCGACCGCCGCTTCGACCGGCTTGGAGCCCGGTCCGACGAGTCGGACTCGGGGTCGATGTGGGCGCTCTGGCGTTCCGCGCGGATCGTCGAGCTTGACGGCACCCCCGAGGCGGCGACGTCGGGCTCATCGTCGCCGGGGTCGAAGTTCCGGTCCGAGGCGACCGGTTTCGGCTTGCTCGGCTTGGCCACGCGCGGGCTTGGCCGGGGAGTCGCCCGAGGCTTCTCGGTCGGGGCCGTGGGGGCGATGTCGAGGCCATACTCGGAGAGGTCGTCGGCCGAGACGGGCTTCGCGCCGGGGGATGCCGGCTCCGACTCCTCGGCCGGCTTGAATGTGTAAATCACCCGGGAGTCGAACAGCGAGGCGGCGTCGACGATCGGCGGGCGACTCGGGTCGTCGGGGCTTTTCGGGTCGCTCATGCGCTCACTCCTCGTCGAGGGGAAGGTCGTCCGGCGAAAGACCCTGGGTTCGGCTCCCGGGAAAGTTATGCGATCTGGTTCGCAAGGTCATCAATACCGAAAAACCCCCAAATTCGCACCTTATTTTTTCGGGTCGAGGTTTTTGGTCAACTCGTCGGCCGAGACGGAGGACTTGATCCCCTCGGAGGGGACTTCGAGCTTGGCGGTCCAGACGATGGCGTTGAGGACCAGGGTCCGGAAGTCGGCGTTGCCCCAGTTCTTGTGGAAGTGGCCGCCGGTGAAGCCGAAGCCGCGCCCTCCGTCGGGCCGCTCGACCGCCCAGGCGAGAATCTCCTCGCGGCCGTTCGCCTCGACGATGTGCTTGTAGGGGCCTCGGGGAGATGCACTTTTCCCCTGGCGGGTCTCGTCGCTGGGCTTGGCGGCCAGGATCGGCGTGACCCCTTTCATCTCGGGGCGGAACCGCATGTTGTAGTACCACTCGTCCTCGACCGCGAACGGCTTGACGCCTCGGGCGATCGGGTGGTCGGGCAAGGTCTTGATCTCGGCGGTCCAGTGCGGGTTGGTCGAGAATCGGTCCTCATAATAGCCGCCGATCCAGTCGAGGAACTCGCGCCCCCCTTTGTTGGCGGGGACCTCGACGGCGTAGTGCATGCAGGCCAGGCCGACCCCTTTTTCCATCAGCTTGCCGATCTTGGCGAGGTGGTCCCCCTGCACAATCGGGTGCCCGCCGCCGCCGTCCATGAAGAACACCACGGCCTTGGCATTGTCGAAGACCGAATCATCGCTCGGCCATCCTCCGGCGACGAACACCGGGTCGACCCCGGGGACTTCGTCGAGGCACTTGACCAGGAGCTTCATCCCGGCGTTGAACTCGTGGGCGCCCTTGGGGTGGCTGGGACGACCGGCGATCAGGACGATCTTGGCGTCCTCGGCCCGCGCCGAGGGGGGGGCGAAGGCCAGGGTCGCGGTCAGGCCCAAGCCGAGGAGGAGGCACCAACCCAGTCGATTGCTCATGAGGTTCCGGCTCCGGTCGCGTCGTTGGTCGAGGTCAATCATGGTGTGGGACGGTTCCAGGGGATCTTTCGCATGGCAAATTGCATGATTGCAAATTGCAGAGCGTTCCTCGGATCGACTTTCCTTTGCAATCTGCAATTTACGATAAGCAATGAATGTCTGGGATTCTTGTGATGGGGTCAAAACGAGCGACGCCTCAGGGCCTCCGCTGTGAAGCGGAGGCCGATGGTCGTCGCGTCGCGGTGACGGTAGGCGGATCAGGGTCCGATCAGACCAGCGGGGTTTCGCCCGGGACCGCGACGGCGGGGGTTTCCGAGGGGCCGAACTTGAGTTCCTTGGGGGTCAGGTCGAGCTTCGAGTTCAACGCCTGTTCCCAGGTGACGGCCTTGCCGGTGTAGGCCGACATCCGCCCCATGATCGCCGTCAAGGTGCTCTCGGCGACGGTCTTGAGCTCGTTGAGCGGGTGGCCCGAGCGGATGCTCTCGATCATGTCGATGTGCTCCTGCTCGTAGGGGTTGCGCTCCTTGATGTCGCGCCCCCGGACCCGCTCGGCCTTGCCTTCGTAGGGCCGGTAGACGTAGGTCCCGGCCTGGAGATCGTAGGCCCCCTTGGTCCCGACGACCGCCTCGGTGATGTTGCCCTCGCAACCGTCGATCTGCCGGCACATGCTCATCACATGGACGCCCTTGGGGTATTCATAATCCACGGCGAAGTGGTCGAAGGCGTTGCCGTAGATCGGCTGGGTCCGGACCTGGCGGCCACCCATGGCGACGGCCTTGACCGGGTGGCCTTGAAGCGCCCAGTTCATCACGTCGAGGTTGTGGACGTGCTGCTCGTTGATATGATCGCCCGACAGCCAGGTGTAGTAGAGCCAGTTGCGGAGTTGGAACTCCATGTCGGACATCTCCGGGGTCCGCTTGACCGACCAGAGACCCCCCTGGTTCCAGTAGCATCGGCCGGAGACGATCTCGCCGATGTCGCCGCCGTGGATTCGCTTCATCGCGTCGATGTAGCCGAGTTGGTGGCGGCGCTGGGTCCCGGCGACGACCGCCAGGTTCTTCTTCTTGGCCTCTTCGGCGGCGGCGAGGACTTTGCGGATGCCCGGACCATCCACGGCGACCGGCTTCTCGGTGAACAGGTGCTTGCCGGCGTCGATCACGGCCTTGATGTGGGTCGGGCGGAACCCGGGCGGGGTGGCCAGGATCACGAGGTCGACGCCCGAGTCGATCACCTTCTGGTAGGCGTCGAAGCCGACGAAGCAGCGGTCGTCGCTGACGTCAACCTTGTCGCCGAACTTCGCCAGGAGTCCTTTCGACTTGGCGAGGTGGTCGGCGAACAGGTCGCCCATCGCATGCAGTTTGACGTTCGACGACGAGTTGATCGACTGCTCGGCGGCGCCGGTCCCTCGACCGCCGCAGCCGACGAGGCCGACCTTGATGACGGCGCTCCCGGCGGCGTGGGCCGCGCCTGAGATCGCTCCCAGGCTCAGCGCGCCGGCCCCGGCGGCAACCACGGCGGTCGACAAGAATTCACGACGCGAGGCGCTTGGCTTCCCGACGGGATCGGTCATGGCGGTTCGCTCCAGGACGGAGGATGGTGGATGGGTCGAAGAGAAACGCTCGGTCGGAGAAGCACGACGGGGCCGAGCGCTTTGACGATTGGGAATGCGTCTCAGCCTAGCGAGTCCCTTTTCCCTTCACAACCAGGGACCGGACCCCTTTGAGATTTTCTTGCTCTTGGACCGGGTGGACGACCCGAAATCCGACGTTCCGGGCGTCGGTGTGCCACCAGATGCTCTGCGGGCGCTGGGGGTCCTGCACCGACCACTCGGGGTTCGATGGGGTCCGGGCGGCCGACCGGAGCTTGTCGGGGTCGTCGTCCCACGACCCTCCCCGGACGACGTAGGGGTATTCCTTGGCCGTCGGCAAGACCACCGGCCCGAGCACCGGCTGGGCCATCTTGGCGAACCGGGCGTAGGCTTTGGGGTCGTAGGGGTCGATGCACCACTCGGCGACGTTGCCGTGCATGTCGCGCAAGCCCCAGGGGTTGGGCTGCTTGAGGCCGACGGGTTGCGGCTTCTCGGCGTTTTCGACGTACCAGGCGTATTTGCCCAGTTCCTCAACCTCGTCGCCGAACGAGTAGGCGGTGCTGGTCCCGGCGCGCGAGGCATACTCCCACTCGGCCTCGGTCGGGAGCCGGTAGAGCTTGCCGGTCTTGGCGGAGAGCCAGCGGCAGTATTCCATCGCCGCGTGGTGGGTCATGCAGATGGCGGGGTTCTTGTGGTTGCCCAGGCCGAAGGTCATGTCGGCGTAAGGCTTGGTCGACCGGGTGATGGCGTCGGCCTTGGTTTCGGTTTCGGGCTGCTTGGTCAGGTCGGCGTTCTCTCGACGCTTGCGCTGGATGTCCTTGGAGAAGGCGTATTCTTCGAACTCGTCCCAGGTGACCTCGCACTTGGCCATCCAGAACGGGGCGATCTTGGCGGAGAACGTCGGGCCTTCGTCGTCGCCTCGCTTGGCCTCGCCGGCGGAGCCGCCCATCGTGAAAGTTCCGCCGGGGATGGGCATCATCTCGAATTCGAGGTCGGTCCCGGCGATCTTCTCGACGTAAGGCTGACGAGGGTCGGGCTTGTCTTGTCCGAAGGTCGTCGAACCCCCCGTCAAGATCATCGAGGCGAAGAGCAAGGCGTGGAAGAGTCGGGGATGCGGGGCCGGTCGCACGTGTGATAGCCTCCTGATCGATGGGTTGAATTCGGGTCGGATCGAGTCGGAAAGGATCGGCGATGTTTCGAGGACGTATGCGAGCCGGTTTTCCCACCTTGGGCTGTCTCTCGGCGATCTTGCTGGGCTTGGCCCCGGCCGGCGACGACCCGGTCGTCGCTCGGCGGTTCACGTTCAAGGAACCGCACATGGGGACCGAGTTCACCCTTGTTTTATACACCGGCGACCCCGACCTCGCCAGCCGGGCGAGCCGGGCCGCGTTCGCCCGGATTCACGCGATCGACGCCGCCCTGACCGACTACGACCCCTCCAGCGAGTTGATGCGGCTCTGCGCCAGGGCCGGAGGCCCGCCCGTCGCCGTCGGCTCCGACCTCTTCGCCGTCCTGGGCCGGGCCAAGGAGCTTCACGACCGGTCGGGAGGCGCGTTCGACCCCTCGATCGCGCCGGTGGTCCGGCTCTGGCGTCGGGCCAGGCGCGACAAGAAGCTGCCCGACCCCGACTTGCTGTCCAAGGCGATGGCCCTGGTCGGCGGCGACGCGATCAAGCTCGACCGCGACCGCCAGACCGTCGAGTTGACCCGACCGGGGATGAAGCTCGACCTCGGGGGGATCGCCAAAGGCTACGCTTCGGGCGAGGCGATCGCGGCCTTGAAGCGCGAAGGGGTCCACTCGGCCCTGGTCGCCGGTTCGGGCGACATCGTGGCGTCCGACCCTCCGCCGGGTCGAACCGGCTGGACGATCGGGATCGCCCCGCTCGAGCTCGAGCCGCAAGCCGACGGGACCTTGGGCCGGACGATCACCCTGAGCAATGCCGCCGTCTCGACCTCGGGCGACGCCGAGCAGTTCGTCGAGATCGACGGGAAGCGCTACTCGCACGTCGTCGACCCGAAAACGGGCCTCGGCCTGACCGACCGCCGGAGCGTCACCGTCGTCGCCCCCGAAGGGGCCTTGGCCGACGCCTTGGACACCACCGCCTGCGTCCTGGGAGTCGAAAAGGGCCTCGCCCTGGTCGAGTCGTTCCCCGGGGCCTCGGCCTTGTTCGTCCGGATCACCCCCGAAGGCCCGGTCGTCGCGGAGTCGAAAGGGTGGAAGAAGTACTACACCTCGGGGCCAAAGCGGCCATAGATTGGACTTGGCTCTCTCGTTCGTTGAAGCGGCCAAGGACTCGGCGTTTCAGGTCGTCAACTTTGAACGGCATGCCGATGACGCCGCGCCTCCAAACCTCGGTCCCCGATGGACTCGCCGACGATACACTTCAACTTTGCCCAAGATGGCTAACTATGATAGCCTTATTAAACACAATAATTATACTCCTCGCGGGATAAATTTGAGGTTTCGTCGCCGCTCGCTCAACGGCATCCAGCGATCAAACCTCAAATCGAAACCCTCAGATTTACCCCGCGAGGAGTATAATCCCGCTAGTTCGTGGTCGTCCGAGCCGGATTCCGCAGCCGATACGTCCGGTCCGGTAGACTGGATGATGTCGCGTTTTCGGCCGCCGAGGAAGGAATCGTCCATCACCAAGTCATGGAATTAGACGCGGACGCCTCGACGAGTTTCCGTTATCGAAAATCATATTCTTCAGGTTCATTCTTTCTTCGAACTCGTTCTCTAGTTTTTAGCCCGCTAGGCGAAAGGCCGGTCGATGTTCGACTTCCTGTCCAAACTATTCGATACGTCGGGTTTCCCCCCGCGATGGCGTTGCGGTGCTTGGACTCCCGCGCATGGCTGGCTGAACATCCTGTCGGACCTGGGCGTTTGGTTGGCCTACCTCGCCATCCCCTGCGTGCTCGGTTATTTCATCCTTCGCCGCAAAGACTTCCCGTTTCGGCTCGTCTTCGTGCTGTTCGGGGCTTTCATCCTCGCCTGCGGCAGCACGCATTTGATGGAAGCCATCATCTTCTGGTGGCCCGCGTACCGGCTGGCGGGGGTCATCAAGCTGTTCACGGCCGTCGTCTCGTGGTGGACGGTGTTCGCCCTGGTGCCGGTGATCCCGGTAGCCCTGGCCATGAGGAGCCCCGAGGAGTTGGAACGAGAGGTCGTCCAGAGGCGTCGGGCCGAGGAGGCCCTCCAGCGGAGTCACGTCGAGTTGGAGGAACGGGTCCGCGAGAGGACGGAGGCCCTGGCCGTCGCCAACCGGACGTTGCAGGGGGAGATCGGCGAGCGTAAGCAAGCGGAGGAGGCGTTGCAAGCGGCCCACCGCGAGTTGGAGGGGCGGGTCGCCGAGCGGACGGCGGAACTGGCCCGGGCCAACGAGTTCCTCCAGGCCTTGCTGGAAAGCATCCAGGACGGGATCGTGGCCTGCGACGCCGACGGGGTCCTCAACCTCTTCAACCGGGCGACCCTGGAGTTCCACGGCCTCCCGCCCGAGTCGATCCCCGTCGATCGCTGGGCCGAGCACTACGACCTGTTCCGGGCGGACGGCACCACGCCGTTGACCAGGGAGGAAGTCCCCCTCTTCCGGGCGCTCCGAGGGGAGCGGGTCCAGGGGGTCGAGATGGTCATCGCCCCCGTCAATGGGAGGATACGCACCCTCCTGGCCTCCGGGCAAGCCTTCCAGGACGACCGGGGCAACAAACTCGGCGCCGTCGTGTCGATGCACGACGTCACCGAGCGGAAGGAGGCCGAGGCGGCGATCCGGGAGGCTCAAGAGGAGCTGGAAGCGAGGGTCGAGCAGCGGACCGCCGAGCTGGCCCGGGCCGTCGAGTCGCTCCGCGAGGCCGACCGCCGCAAGGACGAATTTCTCGCCATGCTCGGGCACGAGCTGAGGAACCCGCTCGCGCCGATCCGCAATGCCCTGAGCATCCTGAGGATGCCCGGCGCCTCGGCGGATGACCTCCTCGAATCGAGCGAGACCATCGACCGCCAGGTGGAACAACTGGTCCGCCTGGTCGACGACCTGCTCGACGTGTCCCGGATCATGCACGGGACGATCGAGCTGAGGAAGGAGCGGGTCGACCTGGCCGAGGTCGTCGCTCGGGCGATGGAGACGATGCGGCCCGCCATCGACGCCCACGGCCACGAGCTGAGCGTCGCCCTGCCCCCCGAGCCGATCTACGTCGACGGCGACCTGATCCGGCTCGCCCAGGTGGTCGGCAACCTGCTGCACAACGCCTCGAAGTATACCGAGCGGGCGAGTCGGATCTTCCTCTCGATCGTCCGAGACGGCGACGCGGCCGTCGTCCGGGTCCGAGATCAGGGCATGGGGATGTCCGCCGAACTGATCCCGCACGTCTTCGACGTGTTCGTGCAAGGGGAACGATCGTTGGCCCGTTCGCAGGGCGGGCTGGGGATCGGCCTGAGCCTGGTCCGAAGCCTGGTCAAGCTCCACGGCGGGAGCGTCGAGGCCGCCAGCCCCGGCCCCGGCCTGGGCAGCGAGTTTATCGTCCGCCTCCCCGTCCAGATCAAGGCCCCGAGGCCAACCGGCGGTCAACCGAACGGGGCGGCCCCTCCAGTCGCCGAACCCCGCCGAATCCTGGTCGTGGACGACAATGTCGACGCCGCCAAGAGCCTCGCCCGGCTCTTGAGGAGGTGGGGCCACACGGTCGAGATGAGCCACGACGGGTTGTCCGCCCTGGAAGCCGCCGAGTCGTATCGCCCCGAAGTGGTCCTGCTCGACATCGGCCTGCCGGGCATCGACGGCTATGAAGTGGCCCGGAGGCTCAGGGCCAATCCCGACTTCACGACGACCCCGCTGGCGGCGATCACCGGCTACGGCCAGGACGACGACCAACGCAGGTCCCGAGAGGCCGGGTTCAACCTCCACCTGACCAAGCCCGTCGACCCGACCGGCCTGATGGACTTCCTCGGATCGCTCCGCCCGGACTGATACGCACCCCAGGAATTGATGAAAGATCGCAAATTGCGGATTGCATAGGAGTTACGCAGTTGATAGAATTATGTCCAGGAGTGCAGTCCGCCCCTTGCACAGTCTAGGGGAGATAGCGGCAAGCCGGTCGACTGTCGAACTGTCTTTCAGATGGACATAATTCTATCAACTGCGTAACTCCTATTGCAAATGGAAAGGCAATCAGGGCAACACTTTGCAATTTGCAATCCTGCGATCTGCCATGCGGAAGATTCCTGGGTACCGTATTATACGCATCCCAGGAATTTCCAACGCATTTCGAATTGCAGATCGCAAATCGCAAAGTCATACGGATGCACTATTTGCGATTTGCGATCTGCAATTTGAAATGTGCTAGGAGTTACGCAGTTGATATAATTATGTCCAGGAGTGCAATTCGGCTCTTGCACAGCTTAGGTAAGTTGACGGCAAGGTGGTCGACCGACGATTCGCTTAGAAACTATCTCGAAACCGCTCTTGATTAGCAGTTCGCGTCGGGCTTTAATGGATGAAACCTCACCCATGACGACCCAAGCCAGACCTAAAGCCAAGAAGCCCGCACCCGACACGATCTGGGAACTGCCCGATGGCCTCTGGGGGATCATCGAGTCGCTCCTGGAGGAGCGTTATCCCGCCAAGGCC
>JAABUX010000128.1_pt1 | contig 131917 bp, 112 predicted proteins | sample 5561851 | NCBI WGS metagenome assembly JAABUX01 (sample SAMN10711883, study PRJNA513361) | rock metagenome | isolation source: Antarctica rocks | place: Antarctica: Victoria Land, Richard Nunatak red sandstone | collected 2016-01-03
GGTTCTCGGCAATCAGTGTGGTATAGTCCATAACGAGTCTCTCCTGAATGAAATGAGGTTTGATTTCTTTCATTCTAATGGATTGACTCGTCTTTTTCACCCCCCATGACTTTTGAGAAGCCCTGATCGTATCCCAAAAAGGGCTTGACGACATAAGCGTGTCATGATATAGTAGTTCACACGCCAAGGTAGCTCAGTTGGTAGAGCACAGCACTGAAAATGCTGGTGTCGTCAGTTCGATTCTGTCCCTTGGCACTTTCCATTTCCAGTGACCCGTATAAAGTCTCTTGTAGGCTAGCTTTATACGGGTTATGTTTTTGCTAAATGCGGTTACTGCTGCAACCGCTGTTTATATCAAACTATTTCAACAATAAAACATTATTTCTTTATATTAATGGGCAAGTACATCAAGTAACAGAGAAATTGCTCATCTATTGATGACAAAGAACAAAGACATGAAGCTTAGCTGGGCAAAAAAGGCAAAACTGTTAGGGAAGACACAAAATTCCAACTTTTTGCTATTATAAACATATATTTAACTATACAGTAAATTAGAGAAACACTGATTTTTAGCTAACAAAAGAGGGTTAGTGCAATGTCGAAATCAAGACTAGACGAGGTTGTTGAAGCATTGGAAAGCCTAGGGGGAGAAGGAGCCATAGATGCTATATGTGCAGCAGTATTAGAAAGAGGTAAGATAGATATCAAATTACGTCCTCATTGGAAAGAGCAAGTAAGAAATATATTACAAGAACATTCAAGCGATGCTAAGTATTTTTATACGCAACACAAAAAAGAAGAAGACGATATTTTTTGCGCTCCTAGAGGAATACGAGCGGGTTATTGGACTATCAGAGGTACTTATCGAGATGTTCTAAAAGATGCTGTTGCAAGAGAAGTCGAAGAAGGAAACGACATTCGAGGCTATGAAGGAGGGAACAAACAACGATACGTCAATATCTATGAACGAGATAAAAAACTGCGAGCTGCTGCTATTCGTATTCATGGTACTACTTGTAAAGGATGCGGTTTCAACTTTGAAGATACCTATGGATCAATAGGACAAGGGTATATTGAAGTTCACCATCTAATATCAATCAGTACACTAGGAGGAAATGTACAAATCAACCCAAATTTAGACATGACAGTTTTATGTTCAAATTGCCATAGAATAGTACACCACAATCAAGATCATGTTCTATCTCTAGCAGAACTTCAAACAATTGTTTTTAAGCACAAAATTTAGAGGTCCATTTTTGCTATACGTTATTGTCTATACATAGTAAAAAATACTTGTTACTACAGCAACCCTCCCAAATAAATACGGAAATAGACCAACATTAGCAAATAAATTGAGGGCATTTTGAGCATGAAAAGGTTTTAGAAGGACGATAATAAACAACCTCTTTCGCGTCTGTCACTTGGCACCTTTCTTGTAATGCGACAAATGTAGTAACTCCTCACACCCTCTGACCGTTCCCTCGCCGTTGTTGAAACCACTCCTCCTGGGCTTGTTCCAGGGGCAACAGTTCTCGCTCAAGTTGCATGATGCGGTCTTGTAGTTGCTTGCGCTGTTGATACGGCCCGAAAAGCTGGGTCCCTTCGATTATCCTGCCGATGCTGTGCAAACGGTCCGTGCTGAATGAACGAGCCAGCTTCAAAGTAGTTTGAACGCGTGCTTGAGATGTAGTTGTTCAGCTCACGCAAATTCATTCTCGCCTCTTTCAATTGTAAGCGCAATTGTGCAATCTGCTCTCATAGTAATGTCGCTACATAAAGCGTGGTGCTGGTTGTTCTTAGTTCAAAAACAACCAGCACCACATTCTTTACAAGAACAGTGTTCCTATGAACACACTACTTTTTGACAGTGTACTGGCGATGCAGTACGCGTGCTGTAACAAATGGATGCTTCTCCACAAGAGTCTTGAGCAGTGCGGCATGCTTCTGATCGAGCTTATGTGCGTCCACCTGTTGATCGATGACAGCGTTCACGCTCTTCTCGATAATGGTTTTCAAGTTCGCGAGAGAGATTTTCTGGTCTCTCGCGATGTCAACGAGACGCTGACCGTGCTGCAACTTGTCTTTGAGTTGCTCAGCAGTCAGGTGGAGCTGAGGGGCGATCTGCTCGACAATCTCGTCTTTGTGGTTGCGTACAAACACACGCAGAGGATGCTCTTCGTGCTTCTCAGCGGGCGTCGCCTTTTTTGTTGTCGTCGGCTTTGTTGCCGTCGCCGTTGTACCATGAGCAGAGGCGAGAAGTGGTCCTGCGAAGAAGGCACCGCACAGTAACGCGACCAGTAAAAGCAGGCTACTACCACTGATAACTAGTAACTTTTTCATTGACCTTATCCTTTTCATTGAATGCATACTATTTTTTAACGTTTTTCAAAAGTTGTATCAGAGAGAGGAGGCTTTGCATCCCGTTTTCTTCTGACACTCGTAGTATAGTGCGAAGACATAAGTAATCCGTTATGAAAAAGTCATGATTTGCTCAATAAGTGGCATTCCATATTTCTCATCCTGCCGCGACTTTTGCACGTTGCGTTACATTGTAGTTAGCAGACGTATACAGCAATAATGCTCTTGAACAGCCAGACGAAAGGACGAGTTGATAACGATGAAGCAGGACCACGACAATCAGGAATCTTTCTTAGTAGGAGGAATGCCGCGACGCGAGTTTCTGGCACTCTGCGCTCTAGGCGTGTTGCCAGGAGTGCTAGCGGCTTGCCAGGATGGATCGACTTCAGCCGCAGCCACCTCGACACCGACAATGAAGACGCCAACACAGAGTCCGACACAGCCACCTCCAGCACTGACTGATGCCGATTGGTCGAAACTGGCACAAAGCCTCAAGGGGACGCTTGTCCGTCCCAATAGCCCACAATATGGAACTGCACGCCAGCTTTTTGATCCGCGCTACGATAGCGTCCAGCCAGCAGGTATTGCCTACTGCGCCTCACCACAGGATGTACAGACGTGTCTTGCCTTTGTGAAGAAATTCAATCTTGCGTTCGCCTCACGCTCCGGTGGTCACTCTTATAACGGCTACTCGACCAGCACTGGACTCGTCATAGATGTGACGCGCATGAATACCGTCACAGTCAATACCAGTAACAATACAGCGACCATAGGCACGGGCACACGTCTTATAGATGTGTACTCGGCACTGGCACAATACGGTCTGGCACTGCCTGCTGGCTCATGCCCAACGGTTGGCGTTGCTGGTCTGACACTCGGTGGCGGCGTTGGCGTTATCGGTCGCAAGTTTGGCTTGACCTGCGATAACCTACTCTCGGCACAGATTGTGACCGCCGATGGACGTATACTCACCTGCGACGCCAATCACGAGCCTGACCTGTTCTGGGGCTTGCGCGGCGGCGGTGGTGGCAATTTCGGTATCGTGACTTCGTTCAACTTCCAGGCACATCCCGTTACAACCCTGACGCTCTTTACCTTAGCATGGTCATGGAATGATGCGGCGGCGGTTGTCGATGGGTGGCAGCATTGGGCACCACAGGGACCCGACGAGGTGTGGTCCAACTGTCTCCTGCTCGCACAGGCAGATAAAAGCGCGTCTCCAATTGTGCATGTCAATGGTGTCTATGTTGGCGATGCAGGCACGTTCAATCCATTGTTACAACAACTCATCAGCAAAATTGGTATTGCTCCTACATCGCGTTACGTGGCAAGCCCCGGCCTGTTAGCAACGATGTTGTATGAGGCCGGATGCTATAACAAGAGCGTTGCCCAGTGTCACTTGCCCACACAAACCTCAAGCGGTCAACTTGTGCGTGATACCTCCGGTGTCAAATCGCACTACTATACAAATGTTCTCTCACGGCAAGGTATCAATACGTTAATCAACGCGATCAACACACGACAAGCCAATTCCTCGCTCGGTGAAGGCGGCATTGGTATGGACTCCTACGGTGGCGCGATCAATCGTGTCGCCGCCAATGCAACTGCGTTCGTGCATCGTAACGCTCTCTTCTCTTCGCAGTTCTCGGCAAGCTGGAATGCAAGCGACCCAGCCTCCGTCGTCTCGGCGAACCGTGCATGGCTTAACAACACATGGCAGGCGATGCAACCCTACGCTAATGGAGACTCGTATCAAAACTACGTTGACCCCGACCTGACCAATTGGCAGAACGCATACTATGGAGCCAATCTAGCACGTCTGCAACATATCAAGGCAACCTACGATCCAAATAACCTGTTCCATTTCGCGCAAAGCATCCCACTTGCGAAATAGTGTTGTGTGACAAAGAAGGTGCCTGTGAACGCGTTCACAGGCACCTTCTTTGTCACACAACTTCCACCTCATACCGCTCTGCACTATCCTCAACAAAACGGAGAAGCCGCTCCCCTTCCTCAACTAATTCATCATATACATTGTTAGATAATGGCTCAAAAGTCGTGATAATGAGTCGTGCCACGTTGTGTGTGCGCTCGGTCTTCCATGTTCCGCATACAAAGCCATCGACTAAAAATGTCGCGAGAACACGACCGGGAGGAACAATAAAGAGAGGGCGATATTCGTTCCGTACTATGCGCCGACGATCTGCGTGTGAAAGGACCAAATTGTCAAATTCGGGGATGAAGCGCAGTGGTGCTGGCATGTCCGCCGACAGACGAGGACTGTCTGGCAGATCGAAGAGTTGGTTGCCTTGTTCGTCGCGGAATGTACACAACTCAGGTTTCAGTGCTTCGACTGCACTCTGTAGACGCGTCAAGCCTGACCATGCCTGGATATCCTGCACCGTCGCTGGGCCGAACGCCGCTAGATAACGTAATATGAGAGCGCGTAGACTTTCTGATGAGTCGGCAAACGGGCGGTCAAGCCATGTCTCTGCAATGGCATGGGCCGGACTCCCTGTGAAACTCCATGTACCGCCAGGAGGTATCTGCACAAGTGGTAGATGGGTTCGCACAGTGTAGGCCATCAGTGCAGGGTCTGTATCTGGAAAAAGCTCCATCAATTTAGCTCGCATCTCGACGAATGTGCGCGGTTGCTCCTGTACATATGTTTGCATTGCTGTCGCGAACTGATCGACGTTAACACTCTTCGCGCTTTTGCTGAAAAAGCCATGCAGGGCGCGAGTAAGAGCAGGTTGCAAGGCAGGGCGTAGCAGCATGTAGTCCTCAGTTGCTATTAGATGTAGGGTAGAACGCATCATAGTTGCCCGTACTGCTTGCTTGTTTTCCAAAAGATGCGTCAAGTCGGCGTGCTGAAAAGGTAGCAATCGTGTCCACAGGCCAATGTAAGGTGGCTTAGGTACCTGTGCCTGCAAACCAACGAGGCATTTGAGGGCAGCAAATGCCGAGATGCTGGCACGTTCCAAAAGTAGTTGACGTGCAAGTGTCGCGCGGTTCAATTCGCGCAAGGTCAGGATACTTTCAGCCATGACATTACTCCACGCGCTGCAAAGGCAATTGAATCAGGAAATTCGCTCCTTCTCCCGGATGGTTGTCGATGGCAATGGTGCCTTGATGCTCTTTGATAATGCCATAAGTGATGGAGAGGCCGAGACCTGTGCCCGCTCTAACCTCCTTCGTGGTGAAAAAGGGGTCGAAGATGCGCTGCTCAAGGCCAGACGGTACACCAGGACCAGTATCACAGAAGCTTAATTCTACTCTAGCTTCGTTTTGGACATAAGTAATCGTAATTATTTTACGAGGCATGTCTGCAAGGGCATCACGTGCGTTCGTGAGCAGATTGATAAATACCTGCTCTAGCTGTATCGCATTAGCAACAATGATGAGTTCTTCATCGGCAAAATTCAGTTGTACCTCGATCTGCCGCAGACGTAGTTGTTCCTGCATCAACGAGATAGCACTGCGAATAACCTGACATAACACCACCGGCTCATAACTTACCGAGGCGGCACGACCAAAGGTTCGCAGGTGCGAGATAATCTCAGTGGCCTTACGCACTTGTTGCATCGCACTTGCGAGTTCATGCGTGATACGGTCCGGTTGTGTATCGGTCAAGCCCAGTTCTATCAAGTCGATGGCGTTCCCGATGAAGAGGCCAATGTTATTTAGGGGATTGTTCAGTTCGTGTGCGACCCCTGTCGTCAATTCGCCAAGCGTGGCAAGCTTGCCCGCTTGTACAAGCTGCTCTTGCTTCTCGCGCAACTCCTGCTCACGGCGTTGTACCTCTGCCGTTGTCTCTTTGAGGTCGCTCATGATATGAATCATAGCTTTCCGACTGTTCTCCAGGCGTAAATTAGATTGGTGCGAGTCCTGCAAAATGTGCATCAAAGCGCGACGTGAGTTATCCAGGCGTTCGGTCTGCTTCTCTAAATGGCTGCGGTCATGTTCATAGTCAGCGAGAATGTGAATCATGGCCTTACGTTGATCGGCAAGCTTACGATTGAGCATGTTCAGATCACTGAGAATGTGCATCAAGGCACGGCGTCGCTCCTCACCTTTGAAGACACGCATCTCCAACGCCTGCTTCTGCTCCGCTAGCAGCGCATAATCCCGTCGAAGCTTTTCCAGTTCTAGTTGCTCTGGTGTTTTCTGCGGTGGCTCTGATATCCTATACTCATCATGAGTAGCTAACAGAACCGATTGCGCTACGTCCATCTGCCCTGTCCCTGTGTCAGCTTCTCAAGTTCGCGTTTGAGATTCTCGATCTCTTTTTCAAGGGCGATCATCTTGAGTTCACGCCCAACCACGACCTCCTCGAACTTTTCCAGATCAAGAATCTTTTCCTGCAGCTCGGATTTCGACTCTTGCAGGTCCTGCACCACCTTCTCATAGGCACGCATGTCGCGTAGAATACCAATCGCGCCGATGACTTTGCCATCGGTATCATAGAGTGCTGAGGCGTTAAGTGTCGTAGGAATGACCTCACCTGATGCGCTACGTGGGTTCAAGCGTGCGTTACGCGTTGCACCGCGCTCGATAACCTCCCTCAACGCCGCCAGGAACTCGCGCGTCTCTTCGGGACTGATGAAGCGTGATAGCGACTGTTCCAGCACCTCATCAGGACGGAAACCGAGCAGTTCATAGACAGCATCATTGGCCGATAAAATCTTACCTTCCAGGTCGGAGACAAACACGGGGTCCGGCGCGTTCTTAATCAAACTATCGGAGTACGCCAGTGCCTTATCCAGTTCGCGCATATCACGCAGAATACCAATTGCACCAATGACTCGGCCTTCCGTGTCACGTAGTGCTGATGCGTTCAAGCTGGTTGGAATAACCTCACCCGATGCACTACGTGGATTGAGGCGTGTGTTGCGAATGACGCCGCGCTCAATAACCTCACGCAGGGCGGCGGTAAATTCACGCGTCTCCTCCGAACTGATGAAACGCGACAGCGACTGTTCCAACACTTCATCTGTACGGAAGCCGAGCAGTTCGTAGACGGCATCGTTGGCGGATAAAATTTTGCCTTCCAGGTCCGAGATAAACACGGGGTCCGGCGCGTTCTTGATAATGAGGTCGGCGTCGAGCGTCCCATGCGTTTTTGTACCGTTCGTGTTTGCTACATTCTGTATAATTGTTTGTGTTGTATGATCGAGCATTATCAAAACCTCTATCAAGCCTCTACGGGCGACCCTTGTGGTCGTCCGTTTATTTCTACACACAATATCGTCTATTTAAACGGTTATTAATGCGCCATTGTCCAGATTGCCTGCGTATGTGGTGTCAGCGTTGCAACATCCTCCACATCCTCAGCCTCCGGGTCTACGTAGATAGGCAGGATAATTGAGAAGACGCTGCCATTGCCAGGGATATTGTGTACCTCGATACGTCCACCATGTCGCTCAATAATCTTACGTGAAATGTATAAGCCGAGGCCGAGGCCAGGACGCGAGCCGTTCTGCACCTCGATACCTGGGGCACGATAAAACTGGTCGAAGATATGTGGAATGACCTCTTCTGGCACACCAACGCCCATATCTCGTACCGAAACGGTGGCCTCGTAGCCCGATTGTTGCAGTGTCACAGTGATCGGCGACCCTTTAGGCGAATACTTACGCGCATTCGAGAAAAGATTGATCAGTACCTGACTGATGCGGTTGCGGTCTACCTCGACCTCAATAGGATTGCCAAGATAGTCGAAGGTCAGGTCAGGACCGGCACCTGCTGTATATTCGTTCAGGAGTTGGAGACACAATTCCACCAGATTACAGCGTGTGCGGTGCAATGTGAACATGTTGGTCTCCATCAGCGATGTATCTAGCAAGTCCTGCACCAGCACCTCGGTACGTTCAAGTGAACGCTCCATATCAGCCAGACCGCGATGCATCAGGTCGGGTTCGGCGTTACTCTCAAGCTGCCGTTGCAGCATCTGCGTCATGCCTTTGAGATTTGAGAGCGGCATCTTGAGTTCGTGTGAGACGATGCTCAGGAATTTGTCCTTTACCGCGTTAGCCTCGACCAGTTCGCGTGTGCGACGTTGGACCAGACCTTCGAGCGAACCTGCATGCAGTTTGAGGGCAAGCTGTTGCTCTTGCACCTGACGGCGTAGCTGACGCGTATGGAGTGCGCGGCGCAGTGCTGCAACAAAGTAGTCGCGGTCAATCGGTTTTTGAATGAAATCATAGGCACCACCGCGCAGTGCCAGTACCGCGAGATCATGCTCACCGTGTCCCGTAATCAGCAACGTCGGCGTGTCCGGGCTAATCTCCTGCACTCTTTCTAGCAGGGCCAATCCATCCATGCCAGGCATTTTGATATCGCTCACAATGGCATCATAATCGTTCTTCGGGAGCATAGCGAGGGCCTCTAATGCTGAATCGGACGTGTCTACGTCTACATCTTTCATGCGAATCAGCAGTGCTTGCGGTAAAGCTTGTAACAGTGCAGTATCATCATCAACTATGAGAATACGTGGTTTTTCATTCATGTTCAATTCCTCATTCTTCTTCAACTCAACATCTTATGTAGGCTCTTTCATACATTTAAGATCATACATAGATATTAGAAAGAACGGTATATGGGAAAACTTTACCAGAACAGCTTTCTAAGGTGCAAGTAACTAGACAAATGGTCATGATGAGGTAATAGCTGTGTATTTATAAATATTGCACGCACTACACGCAATATTTACAAATGCATATTATATATTTTCTTTGTTTGAGACGCCAGCCTCTGTGAAGGTTGCCATTTCACGATGCAGGCGTAGCGCGGCATCAATAATAGTGGTGGCAAGCACTGCACCAGTTCCTTCACCGAGTCGTAAGTCCAGATTCAGTATCGGCGTGAGCTTGAGTTGCTCAAGAATAACATGATGACCACGCTCTACTGAGACATGGCCGGCAAAAAGATAGTCTCGCACCGCTGGAACGAGCCGTGTCGCAACAAGAGCGGCGGCTCCTGAAATAAAACCGTCTATGACGATGGGGATGCTGTGCTCTGCCGCTGCGAGTATAACCCCGACCAATCCCGCTATCTCCAGACCTCCAACTTTCGCCAACACATCAAGTGGATCCGTCGCATCGGGCTTGTTATGAGCAAGAGCCTGTTCGATGATGGCAATTTTATGTGCGAGTTGTGCATCGTCAATGCCTGTACCGCGTCCCGTCACTAGTGCGACAGGGGCCTGTGCAAGACAGGTGCTGATTGCGCTCGACGCAGTAGTATTGCCAATGCCCATATCACCTGTTGCAATCAAATCAACGCCATTTTGTAGCAGCGAGGTAGCCACTTCTCTTCCTATCGCGATAGCATCCTGAGCCTGTTCTTGCGTCATCGCTGGCCCCTTCGCCATATTCGCCGTGCCAAGTGCAACCTTGCGTGAGAGTAAATCAGGATGCTGCATCTCCTCCGCCACGCCTATATCGACCACGATTACCTCTGCCCCTGCGTGTCGTGCTAATGCGTTGATTGCGGCACCACCGCTCAGAAAATTGAGTACCATCTGCGGCGTTACTGCGGACGGATACGCGCTCACGCCCTCTGCAGTAACACCATGATCAGCGGCCATGATAATCACCGCTTTACGCTGAAGCACTGGCAACGCTTCATGTGTGATGCCCGCCATCTGTATGGCGATCTCTTCCAGTCGTCCCATGCTGCCCATAGGTTTTGTCAATTGTTGTTGTCGTAGCCGCGCCTGCTCCATCGCTTTCTGGTCGAGCGATGGGACGGATATTGCAAATGGTTGTGCCATTAAAAATCAAGCCCTTTCTGAGCCATAATACCCTGCGTTTTGTAGGGGTGTTTAATTTCGCGCATCTCGGTTACGAGGTCTGCATACTCGATGAGTGCATCCGGTGCGTCGCGTCCGGTCAAAATAACGTGGAGCGCAGAATTGCGCTCGCGAAGCGTTGTCAGCACCTCTTCTATATCGAGCCAGCCATATTTGAGCGTGTAGGTGATTTCGTCCATGATAACGATATCGTAGTTGTTGCTTTCAATACGGGCACAGCACTGTTGCCAGCATTGTTGAGCGAGGGCGCGGTCCTGCTCCAGGTCTTCGCTCGTCCACGTAAAGCCCTGTCCAAGTGGAATAATTTCAACGCCCATGCGTTCTGCTGCACGAATCTCGCCCCATTTACCCGTTGTCGCCTTCATGAATTGCAGCATCACCACGCGCAAGTCTTGTCCCCATGCTCGTAACAGCACACCGAGTGCCGCCGTCGTCTTGCCTTTGCCATTCCCTGTATAGACGAGCGTCAGTCCCTTCTTCCCAGGTTGCTTGTTCGCACGTGCCTCGGCCTGCTCCTGGCGAATACGAGCGCGTCCCAGTTCTGTCAATTCCTCAACCACCGCCTCTTGTACAACCTCATTTGTTAGTGGCCCTTCCATATTTTAATACCTCCGTATATGTTGTCTGTGAAAAGAAACCACGGGCGACCACAAGGGCCGCCCCTACTATATAAATGTGGTAATATAGTAATATACAAATGTGAGTCCGCTCTACAGGCCGATTCACACAGTCTTTGAATCTTACCGACGATTTTAGTCAACAGTAAGATAGTAAGATTGCGCCATAGTTTGTTGTATAATCTTACTACATTACCAATAGCAAAAAACATCGGTAAGATTTGATGGTGCCATGAAGTGGTGCTACAAGCGGCCTGAGCATTCAACATTACTATATTACTACATTTGTACGGGCCTGATGTATCACGCCGTGTTCGGCATTGATCACGTTTCCCATTCATTGTACACGTCCTTCAACCCTCACTAACATTGTATTTGGCGCGAGGGCGTTATGAATAATGGCCCCTACAGAATTTGTTTTTGAGAGAAAACATGACCACTGATAACACCGTACAATCGCCCCATATACAACGCATCTGGCTGGTACGCCACGGACAGACAACATGGAACGAGCAGCAGCGTTTTTGTGGTGCTACCAATATTCCCCTATCCACAATTGGACGTAGGCAGGCGCGACGATTGGCCTCACAACTGCAATCGAAACCAATAACCGCCATCTATAGCAGTGATCTAGCAAGGGCAATAGAAACTGCCGAGATTATTAGACATAAGAGACAAATTGATGTAAGCGCATCTCCTGTATGGCGTGAGATTGCCTTTGGAGCATGGGAAGGTCTTTCATATAGTGAGATTGCGACAGCATTTCCAGAGCAGTTGGGTTTCTTTACCGACCCCGAACATAGCGCACCACCGGAGGGTGAAACGTTGGGCGATGTGTTGCAACGCGTCTATCCAGCCCTCATTTCAATTGTGCAGCAGAGTCAAAGTGGCGAAATTGTTGTTGTGAGTCACGGCGGCGTACTACGTGCCTTACTCTGTTCTTTGCTGGAAATGCCGCTTCGTAACCAGTGGCAACTACGTATCGACACAGGCTCATTGAGTGCTATAGACGCATCATTAGACGAGAATGGAAGATTGCTGGTATCGCTGGTGGGATTGAACATGTAATGAAAAGAAATCAACGGACGAACCACAAGGGTCGCACCCTACTATACACGCATATAGTAGGGTGCGACCCTTGTGGTCGCCCGTTACCGAATTAAATGGCATCCTTCAATTTCACCAACTGCTGCGCCTGTCGCTGATCGTGGAGCGCGAGCATAGTAACGAGTTCGGGGAAGAATTGCTCTTCGCCATGAGCGTTGGAATACGGACGGCTCCATGCGACTTCAGGCAGGCTAGAAAGGTATTCAAATATCTCTTCGCGCCGCGCCGTCATGCCTGCGAATACTGCGTCGAGCGAGGTCGGCTCCTCTACTTCTTGCATCAGTCGTGGCGCGTGTTCATTCAAATCAGCGATAAGTGGGCTATCTTCGCTCTGCACCCGTTTCATCTGCTCAAGGCCAAAGCCATCGGCGATATAGACATAATGCGCCAGTTGTAGCGGCGAAAACTTTTCGGCGATAGGATGTTGCGTCAATTCATTGGGGCTAAATTTCGCGAGCTGGCCTATTAGTTCAAGGCGAGCCGCCACCAGTTTGCGGCGTGCCTTACTATATGAACCCTCGGTCGTCTCAGTCATAGTCACAGTCTAGTATTCCCTTCAATCGAGTTTACGCTTCACGTTGTTTTACCAGTCGGCTATATAAACGTTCAAGTTCGTCTTGATCGTTGAAGTGTAGGACTAGTGTCCCCTTCCCCTTCGCATTTTTCTTGAGATCGACCTTTACCATGAGAGCATCGCGGAAATGCGTTTCTAATTCCTGTACCTCGGCTGCACGCGGCGATGGCGTCGTCATACGCTCGATTACAGTGTCTACATCCTCTTTGCCCTTAATGCTTGTTGCTAACTCTTCTGCTTGTCGCACGTTCAGTTTAAGCGCAATGATCTTGCCCATTGCGGTAATCTGGTCTTCTTCACGCTCAATACCAATTAAGGCTCGTGCATGGCCTTCGCTGAAATTTTCGGGCTGATTGATGAGCGCATCACGTACTTTAGGCGCGAGTTGGAGCAAACGCATCGAGTTGGTAACGGTCGAGCGGTCTTTCCCAACCTGTCGCGCCACCATCTCCTGTGTCATGCCAAAGTCTTGTACAAGTGCTTGGTAGGCCAGAGCCTCTTCGATGGGATTCAAATCGGCACGTTGAATATTTTCGATTAAGGCCATTTCAAGCATCTGCTGTGGTGTCACCTCTTTTACGACCACAGGTACCTTGCTCAACCCTGCAAGTCGTGAAGCTCGCCAGCGTCGTTCGCCCGCGATAATCTGATAGACCACACCCTGTGGTACAACGGGACGTGCATCTTGCGTCGAGACTGTTTGCTCATCTTCATTGAACCACGAACCTGTATCTTTCTTTGCCTCTTCACCACTTGCAATAGCAAGGCTATCAAGGCGCGTTACGATGATAGGCTGAATCAGGCCATGCTCTTTAATTGAGGCACTCAATTCGAGCAATCTGGGGTCGTCTTCGCGAAAGATACGGCGCGGCTGACGTGGATTGGGAATGATGCTATCGAGTGAAACATGTGCTGTATTGCCAGTGTCAACAGGCATAGCTTGCGTGTTTTGTGACGATATAACTTCGGATGCACCAGTGATGAGCGCATCGAGTCCGCGCCCCAGACCGAATTTTTGCTTAGCCACGAGCCATTACCTCCTCGGCGAGTGAACGATAGGCCAAGGCACCAGGAGAGGTCGGGTCGTAATCCAGAATGGACTGCCCAAAGCTAGGTGCCTCGCTCAGGCGCACATTACGGTTAATAATCGTCTGAAACGCCTCATTGGGAAAGTGGTTGCGTACCTCGCGCACAATATCGCTCGCCAGTCGTGTGCGTGGATCAAACATCGTCATGACGATACCTGCGATATAAAGGTCGGGATTGAGCTTATTTTTTACAATGCTAACTGTGTTACGTAGCTGGCTTAATCCCTCTAATGCCAGATATTCACATTGAATGGGAATAATCAGTGCATCGGCGGCAACGAGCGCGTTGATGGTTAAAAGACCGAGCGAGGGGGGACAGTCGATAATGATATAGTCACAACGATTACGGATTGGCTCCAATGCTTGTTTCAAACGATACTCACGCGCCAACGCTCCGACCAACTCCATCTCCGCCCCAGCTAGATCGACGGTGCAAGGAGCGACAACGAGTTCACGACGAGCCGAGGGAACAATCACATCGAAAATCGAAATATCCTCTTCCTCTTGTACCATAAGGTCATAGATAGTGTATTCTTTTTTGTTTTTAGCCGCACCGATGCCGCTTGTAGTATTGGCTTGTGGGTCCATATCGACGAGCAAGACACGACGGCCAGCCGCTGCCAGATACGTAGCAAGATTTATAGAGGTAGTGGTTTTTCCGACGCCGCCTTTTTGATTGGCAACTGCATAGACTTTTGACACAGGCTGCTACCGTACCTTTCATCTCATCCAGCCATAACAAGGAAATGAACGCCTGCATTCCTTGACGTTGTACCGTCATTGTAACAAATGTACAGCCCATAAGCAACTAGGTATATTCAATCGCAGGGCTATTTAAAAAGGGCCAACGACAGGCGATCATCTATTTCCCTAACGGGCGACCACAAAGGTCGCGCCCTATTATACACTTTTTACAGCATAAGCCCGTTATGTATAGTAGGGTGCGACCCTTGTGGTCGCCCGTTCATCTTTGCCTTCGACTTTTAAATTACCCTGTATGTCTACAATTGAATATATCATTATAGTGTAACGCGATTGCCACCTGCTGGCATAGTGAAGCGCAAAAAGCCGCCCATTGCGAGTCGTGTGCAGATAACTGAGAGCGTGAAGAGCGCGAAGAGTACGGCGGCGGTCTTCAATTCGTATACTCCGAAATCGGCGAGAGGAAGAGAATTCGTACCAGGAGTCGTGAGGCGAAGCAGGGCCGACCCTTGTTGCACACCAAATAGATTAACAGGCAGTCCAAAGGCAAGGGTAATTATCAGGTCGATAACGAAGCAGAGCGTGGCAAGATATGGACCGAGTAACCAGAAACGCTTGCTCAGTCGCTCACGGCGCGTTGACTCGATACGTCGCGTCGCCCATACGGGTGCTAGCAAGAATTGCATCACCAGGAAGAGTAATGGCACCGCGACATAGAGCCAATCAGGAAAGATAGTTGGTGTGATGAGGGAGCCGAGACGACCAAGCGTGAACAGGATGACGCCCTCGATCACGCCTCGTCGATAACTGGTTTTGTTAAACATGATAACTGACTTTTCTTTAGCAAGAATGCTTAATTGCAGCCACAGCCGCCACCACCACAGGCACAGCCACCCATCATAGGCATCTCATCATCACCATACGACGCATCCTCGCCGCCCCCATGTGGGAGCGCAAATGTCGAGAGTAGGCGACGCACTCTCTCGCTACGACACTTTACACAAATAACATCATCAGCGTACTGATGAGTTACGAGCAATTCAAACTTCGACTTGCAATCCGAGCAACGATATTCATATAAAGGCATACAAAAATCCTCCACTTCCTTTTCATCTTTCAACGTATTGTAGTAGTTCGCCGCCACATCGTCAAGTAGGGGCCGTTATTCATATACGCCCTCGTGCCAATACACCAAGCAAAAATGATAAATCAAGCATCCAACATAACATTTCATGATTCTGAAAACTGGAACGTGCAAGTAAGAGCCAATCATGTTATAATAACAAAGCATAAGTGTTTACCTATAGCAGGAGGTTAGTATGGCGGGCAGATACGCCAATAAGGAATCATTACAGAAGCCGTTAGATTCAATTGAAACGAAGTCCGCTATTCCCTCACGCGCTACACGTCATTTGCAAGTGCCTCAAACGCAACAGTTGGAAGATATCGAGGAAAATTACGTCGAAGAGGATGAGTTTGAGTTGGATGTTGTGCGCTTCAAACTCAATGAGGCAGTGGACAAGATACGTTCCATTGGCAAACCTCCGAGGCCGCTTCGCTTTAAGCCATCCGCGACACCGACCCCTGTGTCCGCATACAAACCTGCAAAGATTGTAGATCAGTTTCGGGTAAGTCCACTTGAGCGACACAAGCAATGGCTCTCTCGCCTTGTGATTATTACCACTGTTGTCGTCATCGCATTTGGCGTGTTACTTTCGGCATCTATGATACAACGACCGGACGGCACGCAACTAATCAACCTTCCAGGCACTGGCAAAGTCTACGACGTGCAGGTTGGTGGCAGTCTCGCAGGTCAGGTGCAGCAGACGAATGGACCAGTTACACCAAAAGTACCACTCCATACAGGTCCTTACTCAGTGCTAGGGAAACCCACCATCACCGTCGATTTTATCAATCAGGTACTTGCTAATGCTGGCTCACCCGCAGCAGGCAAGGGACAGGCCCTCTACGATCTGGGTGTGAAGTATGGTATAGACCCTGCGTTTGCCCTTGCATTCTTCCAGCACGAAAGCTCTTTTGGCAAGGCAGGAGAGGCAAATTCCAGCCTCTCGCTTGGCAACTTGCGTTGCATTCCAGATGCACAGTGTACAGACAATTACGCGTGGTTCCCCACATGGGAGGCCGGTTTCGAGGCATGGTACAAACTCATTCGCAACCTCTATGTTGCCGTGTGGGGATTAACAACCGTTGACCAGATTATCCCAAAATATGCCCCCACTGCCGACCATAATAACGAAGCTGGATACATTGCAGCAGTTGAACACGAACTAGATACGTGGCATTCAGGGCAGCTCGTGGCATGATTCAATTCTTGCATATATGGTTCGTTGCTCACAGGGCGTTATAAATAAAGGCCCCTACAGGGTTCAACACCACATACATTCTAGGTATTGACCAACCGTAGGGGCCTTTATTTATAACGCCCTCGTTCCCATCTACCACGCGCCATTCGTTGATTCCGTCCGTCAATGATGGCCCATGATCTATTAGTACGAGGGCGTTATGAATAATGGCCCCTACGAAAATCGTTCGCGAATTGTTGGCATCACTATCCTTGTGGTTGCCCTACGTCTCATTCTTTATTATTCAGTTCGCAATGCCACAATTGGGTCCAGGTGCGCGGCACGATAGGCGGGATAGAACCCAAAGATGATGCCAACAAGGGCCGAGACACCGAAGGCGATAAGGACTGCGAGTGGGTCGATCACTAATGGATAGCCGTTGAGCGTGGCGAGCGCGAAGGCACCAATCGGACCGATAATGAGGCCGACGATACCACCAAGCGCACTCAAGACAAACGCCTCGATCAAGAACTGTGACAATACATCGCTCTGCCGCGCTCCGATAGCGATACGAATACCAATTTCGCGTGTGCGCTCAGTCACAGAGACTAGCATGATATTCATGATGCCAATGCCGCCAACAATCAGCGAAACGGCAGCGACACCCACCAACAGAATAGTCAACGACTGTGCCGTTGCCTGCACCGTCGAAAGCAATTGCGAGGCGTTCTGAATGGTGAAATCATCATTGGTAGAACTGGTAATATTATGGCGCTGTTCAAGTGCTGTCTGTACCGCTGCCTGCACGCTACTCACATTGGCACTGTTATCCGCCGTAAGAACAATACTACTGGCGAATTTACTGCCGCTCAAGCGTTGCTGCGCGGTTGTAAACGGCACATACGCGACATCATCGCTATTGGTGGCACCTGTCGAACCCTTCGAGGCTAATACACCAACAACGGTAAACGTCTGACTGCCGATACGTACCTGCTGCCCAAGTGGGTCAACACCAAGCGGCGTAAACAGGTTGTCTACCACCGTTTGTCCCAGCACTACGACATCCGTTCCGCTCTGGTTATCCGATTGTGTGAAGAAGTTCCCTTCCTGCATAGTCCAACTACCGATTTGCTGATAGCTGGGATAGACACCCTGAATGCTCGTCTGCCAATTCTGGTTGCTGAAAACCACTTGACTATTGACATTAAGTGTTGGACTTACCGCGCTGACATGATTCACCTGTGTCAATGCATCCGCATCAGCCTGTGTGAGCGTTTGCAGGGTACCTGCACCACCCCTGACACCGCCAGTACTGGTACTACCGGCGCGAATCGTCAACTGTAACGGGTTGAGCGTTGATAGGCGCTGATTGATCGACGCAGTATTGCCTTCGCTGATGGCAATCATAATAATCACCGCCCCTACACCGATAATGATACCAAGCGAGGTGAGCAGAGAGCGTAACAAATTGGCTCGCAACGCTTTTATGGCACTACCAGAGCTTTGAAAGATGCTCTGTAGGCCGTGCGAGCGACGGTATTGTTGCGACTGATAGCGTGCAACGGGTCTTCGTTGCGGCTGAGTAAGCTTTACCTGTTTACGTTCGTCACTCGTTGTACTCAATTTGTCACCTGCTCTCCATTGATCGAGGCTAAGCTCTGGGACGTGGTCTCTTCAGTTAACGTTGCCTTTTGTACCATCGTCGAGGTGATATGAATCCAATCTTTCATGCCTGTATCCTGCAACACACGGCCATCACGGAATGTGACCTGACGCCGTGCGTAGCTAGCAATATCGGGTTCGTGCGTCACAAGCACAACCGTCAGGCCACGCAGATTTAGTTCTTGTAGGATGGCGATAATCTCCATACTCGTCTTGCTATCCAGGTTGCCCGTTGGCTCGTCCGCCAGGAACAGCGATGGTGCGGTAGCTAGAGCGCGTGCGATTGCCACGCGCTGCTGCTGACCACCAGACAGCTCTGTTGGACGATGATCTGCCCTCGACTTTAGCCCCACGATTGCCAGTGCCTGCCGCGCTCGTTTTATGCGTTCCGCTCGCGGCAGACCAGAGTACACCAGTGGTAGTTCCACGTTGTCAAGCGCAGTCATCCAGGATAAGAGATTGAAGCTTTGAAACACAAAGCCAATTTTCTGGTTGCGGATGTCGGCAAGCTGATTCGCGTTCATCTTGCTTACGGGCATACCATCCAGCAGGTAGTGTCCACTCGTTGGGCGATCCAGGCAACCTAGCAGGTTCATAAAGGTAGACTTGCCAGAGCCAGATGGCCCCATCAACGCCACAAACTCTCCCTGCTTCACCTCAAGATTAACGCCACGCAATGCTGGCACCATGTTGCGCCCCATATAGTAGCGTTTCGTAAGTTGCTCGACGTGGATAACCGCAGGTCGAGCAACTAGGCGTTGGCCGTTTATCGCATCTGATTGCTTCTCGGTTTGCATGCTTAGCCTCCAATACCAGAGCCACCAGTACCACCACCACGAGTACCACCGCCGCCAGCACCACCAGCACCACCGCCACCAGTTCTAAAGAAACTACCGGTACCAGCGCCACCAGAACTCGTAGAAAGTGTGCTAAATTTACCACCCGTTGCGCTAACGACAACCGCATCGCCTTCGTTCAAGCCTGAGACAACCTCTGAGTAGGTGCCATTGGTCAAGCCGACCGTTACTAGCACTGGAACCAATTTGTTGTTCCGCATGACCAGCACCACACGACGACTGCTTGTACTTTGCTGCGAACCTCGTCCCGCCGAACCTCCAATTTGGGTCAGGGAAGTACGGCTGATCACACCTGCCTGTAGAGCAGTTGCAGTAAAGGTGAATGCGCTATTGCTGACCAGGAGTACACCAATACGCTGACCAGTAGTAATATTGACGGTTGCGGTCATACCTGCATACAGATGTGCATTACCAATACTGCTCATATCGACCGTCAATACAGCGGGATAGCTGACCACGCCAGAGGTTGTTGTACCAACAATGCCAACACTTGTTACAGTGGCACGGAAGGTCTGTGATGGATAGCCAGTCAGCGTGAACCGCACAGGCTGGTTGACCTGCACAGAGGCGATATCGGCCTCATTGATGGCTGCGGTGACGGTGAAGCCACTGGTATCGACCAGAACGAAGGCCACACTACTACTCGTACTACTGGTAGTACTAGTGGTACTAGAGCTACTGCCGCCACCTCCACTACTACTGCTCGCACCGACGTTTTGTCCCACAAGGTCATTGATAGTGGCAACAATAGCATTCGCAGGAGCCTTCAATGTGTTCGCGGCCTGGTTGTTTTGCGCGGTTTGCAACTGCAATTTAGCCGTTTGCAGCGTATTGTTATCGGCATCAATGGTTGTTTGTAGCAAACCGTTTGTAACCGCTGTATTGTAAACCTCCTGCGTGTTGTTGACGGCAATCTGCGCTTGCTGTACCGCGATATCAAGGGCAGGTGAACTCACTTTTCCCAATACTTGTCCCTTTGTCACCTGTTGCCCCACATGCACGTCGATCTCAGATATCTGTCCAGCCGCACCGAAGTTCATATCGTACTCGGCTTTGGGCTGAAGTGGACCACTGGCTGAAACCGTCTTGGACAGGTTGCCCACCGTGACAGGCACCGTTGTATATTGTACCTTTGCAGCGTTTGCCTGCTGCCTTGAATAGAATATGCCACCAACAACTAAAGCCACAATGATAAGCAGTGATACGACGATCAACCAGATACGCCCTCGCCGCTTAGGGGGAGCGATATCTGTTTCTTCCTCGTCATCCTGAAAGAGGGGCTGAAAATCATTGACTGGCACATTCGCGAGAGATTGATTTTCGTTTGTTTTTAACGTATCCGACATCCTATACCTCTTTTATATCATACACTTATTGCACACTTACAGTAGGCGTGGGTGCTGCATTTCTTCTGGGGAAGCTTTGTAGCACTGATACACTACTAGCAGCGATTCCGCCCTGAGTATCGGCGGTACCGATGATTGAAACTATTTGACCAGCTTTCAGATCGCTGGCTGTAATCGTTTTTTGTGAATTGATGCGTGTTGTAGACGTAATGGCGATAGTATAATCGTTGCCGCTCGCATCCGTTAGCGTCATGGATGTATTGCTTATCTGATTGACGGTGCCACTGACAACTTGACGACTTTGTGTACCGCCTGCCCCTGGTGTACCGGAGCCACCACCAAAACCGCCGCTACCACGACGCTGACCTCCACACCCGTTTGCGCCACCACCTCTGGGATAGCCACCTTGTCGTCCACCAGAAAAGCCACCCGAGTTGATAGTTAACGCCGTGTAGGTGGAGTCAGCATTTTGCTTTACTGTAACCACAACAGTCGAACCCGTCTTGATATCCGCAGGTGTCAACGTCGCCGGATGAATAAAAGTCGTCTTGTCGGTAAATGTTACCTGCACGTCCTTTCCGGCCTGCGTCGTGCCTTGCAACTGTGTAGCACTGACGCTCGTAATCGTAACGGCGGTTACTGTGGGACACACAGTTTTCGTGGGCGTATTGGTAGCGGCAACGTTCCCTGTCGTTGTGCTGGTTGTGCTACCACAGGCAACGAGTAGTGTTGTAAAAAGTACAAAAAGTAATGCAGGTATACACTTTCCCACACCACGTTTCAAAAACAGCATAGCATAAATCCTTTCAAGATACTCTTATTATATATAATGGATTTTCGTAGGGACCAGATTATGCTCTTTCACGTTTTACTCTGGAAACGGGCGACCACAAGGGTCGCACCCTACTATACACCGCAGTATATAGTGCGACCCTTGTGGTTGCCCGTTGAGTTCTTTCCATTATCACAGTATTTTTTAAACAGCATAATTGGTCCCTACGAAACATCGTCACAAACAACATACAAGTGTTCTTGTTGAGAGTGTACCAGTACCCGTATAAAGTTCGTGTTAAATGTTGCGCGAGAATTGCAAGTCTTTGCCAAGAATGTGTAAGAAGAGTGTAAAGACTTATAATGGTAGCAGCACGGTAAAGATACTGCCTTCACCTGGAGTGCTAGTCACGTGTACGCTACCGCCATGCCGTTGTATAGTCGTCTCCACAATCGCAAGGCCAAGTCCTGCACCTCCTTTATGGCGAGAGCGTGACTTATCGACACGGTAAAAGCGGTCGAAGATATAAGCTCGTTGCTCCTCGGAGATGCCGATACCTGTGTCGCTGACGGTGACAATCACCCAGTTCTCTTTATGGTCGCTTTGCACGACGACCTCGCCACCCGGATGGTTATAGTAAATACCATTTTCAATCAAGTTGCTGAACGCACGCGCCAGTAGTTGTTCGTTGCCATGCACAACGATATCCGTCTCGTTGGTACGTCGGAGCGTGACTTGCGCGGCATCCGCTATCGGTTTTAGCATTCCCAGCGTTTCCTCCAACAGGGGACCGAGGGCGATTTCATGCCTGGACAGCAGCGCTTCATCGCTTGCGAGCAGCAATAGGTCCGCGATGAGATGTTCCAGGCGTGTCAGGGCGCGTTCCTGTGTCGCGACCATCTGTCGATAGTCATCTAAGGTCGTATTTTCGTCTGTAGCCACCACTTCCAGGTTGATACGTAGCGAAGCTAATGGTGTGCGAAGTTCATGCGCCACATCTGCGACGAAGCGGTTTTGCTGTGCGAAGGTTCGCTCAAGGCGGCTCAGCATTGCATCGAAGGTATCTGCTAGCTCTTTTACCTCATCATTCGGGCCATCCAATGCAAGGCGTGTGTGTAGCGTTTGTGCGCTAATACGCTTCGATGCTTCGCTCACGCGCCGCACCGGGCGTAGAGCGATACCTGCAAACCAATAAGCCGCAACGCCGCCAGTAACCGCCACGAGTACGAGACCGAGCAGTGAAATGTTCCGCAATTCGAGCAGTAAAGCACGCTCAAGTGCATTCTCCGGTCTTCCCATCTGGCATACGAATGGTACAAACTGATTACAGTTCACTTGTTTACGTACCACGCTTCTTGCCCTCACAATGTTTGAGCCAGCGATAATTCTAGGAAATCTATCTAACGCAACGTAGTTTACAAACAGGAGTAAGAAAAAACTTAAAAGCAATATCAGGCCAGCGGACCAGAGTGCCAGACGCAATCGTAAAGGGAGTCGGTGCTTTGTGTGCAACCAGTGAGAGATTTTTTTTGGTATGTTCATGAGGTGACCTCCGGTTGCACTGGCGGACCTAAACGATAGCCCTGCCCGATAATGGTTTCGATATAGCGTGGTTTTTCTGCCATGTCTTCCAACTTGCGCCGTAGTGAATTGATATGGACGCGCACAGTGTTTGTGAGTGAATTCGTTCGCATGTCCCAGACATGTTCTAACAACGCTTCCTGTGTCACGATTTCGCCGAGATGCCGTAATAGATATTCGAGGATACCGAACTCTTTACTCGTTAACTCCAGACGCCGTTTGCCTTGCCACACAACTCGTGCAGCGGCATCCATTTTTATATCTTGATAGTGCAGGAGCAACGTGCGTACTCGCATATCCCGTCGTAACAGAGCGCGTATACGTGCGCTCAACTCGGTAAAGTGAAACGGTTTGATCAGGTAGTCGTCTGCACCCAGATCAAGGCCGACGACGCGCTCGTCCGGCGTACTACGGGCGGTCAACATAAAGATGAGTAGCTGTGGTTTCATAGCGCGTACTTGACGACACACTTCAAGGCCATCCATTGTGGGCAAATTCAGGTCGAGCAGCAAGAGGTCATAGTCGTTGACAACCGCTAACTCATAGCCCTGTTCACCATCAAGGGCAATATCTACGGCATACCCTTCACGACGTAGCCCTCTGGCAAGTGCCTGCGCTACATCGGCTTCATCTTCGATAACCAGGAGTCTCATACGTTTCCTCGTCTTCTCTGCCGAAGAAAAATGTTATGGCAAAATTGCGTGCGCGATGAAGTAACCAGCAACGAAGAAAAGAGCAAATACTAGCAGGAAAAGCAAGATCAGAACAATGATACTCATCTGGATAGGAATACTTATACCGCGTGCCGGGCGAGCGTTGTTTTCGAGATGAGTGCTGTAGGGACGCGCCGTAACAAGTTTGAAATCTGCATTTGCATTGATTGGTGTATAAGCTGTGTGAGGAGGTGTTTGCGTTTCCATTGCTACAGGCGACCCATTCGACTCTGACTGAAATGGCGAGAAATTCGCTCCTCCCTGTCCTATTTCACTGGCCGAGAGAGCGGTCACAAGTTTTCCCGTACCTGGACTGCCTGGCGGCATAAGTGGATGCGATTTATACATCTCTTTTGGTTGGGGAACTAAGCCCGGCGACAACTCTTCTATGGTAGTTTCAAGCGTATCCATCTGTTTACGCAACTCTTCAGCGAGTAGCTCAGGCGTATTGATATGTTGTGGATGCTGGCGGACAACGGTACGCGCAATAATCTCACATAGCTCGACGGGCACGTTGCGTAAGAAGCGCAGGCGACCATCTAGCGGTGGCTCAACGCCTGTTGCGCCAGTGGCACGGCCTGAAAGAAGTTGATATAGCAGGAGACCAAGCGCACGTGTATCATCGCCACAGCGCCCATCGCTTATCTGTCCATAGGGCAGTTCTGGATTGGAGAGGGCATTTCCATCGTCGCCGACCATGCTCCAGGAGTTGAAATACTGCTTATTGCTGGGAAGGGCGAAATCACTGACGCGCACAAGGCCACGTTGGTCACGCACAATTGTTGCAGGCGTCAAATCACCATGACAGACACCACGTGCATTACTGCCTGCATAGAGTAATGCTTGACACACTTGTACACCAAGATCGGCAACATCACGAGGGGAAAGTTGCGTTTGGAGCAGTGCGCCAAAGGTATCACCTCCGACATATTCCTGTACAAGATAGAGCATATCTGCCTCTTGCACGAAGTCATAGGTACCAACGATATTTGGATGTGAAAACGAGGCCGTGAGGCGAATAGCAGCCCGATATGAATCTATGTATGCGGCAGGAACAATCTTTACGGCGACGCTACGTTGCAGCACCTGGTCAAACGCGAGGTAGACTGTGCATGCCTGCCCCTGCGCTATCATGCGTTGCAATTGATAGCGCTTATGAATAAGCTGCTCTATATCCGCCATAAGTCCCCTCAAAAGTTTTCTCTCTGTGCATAGCGTCCGCATGGAGCGGCGGCATTAGTATATCATAGTACGCATGAAGCCGCAAAGTAACGTGGAATGCTAGTAGAATTGTACCAAACAGTAATGGAAAAAAGCTTGAGAGATATTAAGAAATCTTAATACATTACAAAGACTACTAGACGACTATATCTCTATCTGTTATTATGCATAAGTTCATTCTAGACCATTTGGTCTCAGTTATAATATAGAAAAAGCCTTCAGGGGAAACTTATGCCAAGAACAACCACCAGTCCTAGATATATGGAATGTGACATGAGTTTTGCTTAATTGGTAAAGAAAGGTATGGACGAACCATGTCGCCTAACACAAAATTTGATACTATTACAGATGCACTACGCCAACGCATTCAAGCTGGTAATTTCGGTACGGAGGGAAGACTTCCTTCGCTACGTTTGTTATCCGAGGAATATAGTACGACTCATGAAACGATGAATAAGGTTGTGCAAAGATTGCAAGACGAGGGATTACTCTTTTCTCAGGGAAGGGCTGGCGTTTTTGTACGTAACCCTGATATAACGCGTATTCCAGGACAAACAAAAAGTTTCAATGCAATATTAGAACAACAAGGCTTGAAACCAGCAGAGGCTGATATTGACACTCCATCTATAGTAGCTTCACCAGTAGATGTTGCGAATGCTTTCCACATTCCTCAAGGTTCACCTGTTGTACGACGATATCGTATGCAGGGAGAGGCTCGCGGAACAATGGTTCGGCCCTACCGCCTTGCTGAAAATTTTTATCCCTTAGAACTTATAGGTGGTGAAACATTAGAACGTATGCAACAAGATATTCACTTCGATACCTTAGCAGCAATATCTGGGCAGCATCGTAAAGAAATTCGGCAGGTTCATGAAGACGTAATTGTCAAGTTGCCGACAGAGCCAGAGAGAGGATTATTGAATATACCAGGCGGTACACCAGTAGCAAAAATTCTACGCACGAGTTACGCAGATGACGAATACAAAGAAGCGATTATGTATAATCGTTTAACTTTTGTTTCACACTATTTCGTATTCTCCTACGACTATAAACCCTACTGGCTCGAAAAAGACTAGCTTTTCCTTGTAGGCATTCCTGAGCAACCATTTCTCTTGCTACTGTGGATTATGGCCTGCTTTACCCTTGTCTTCGTTTTTACAATAGAACTGCTCGCAACTCTCTGGGTTGTGAGTGAGCTACGTATGCGGCTCCATAAATTGAAAGTGCAAAAACGCAAGCAAGAGAATGAATTAGCACGTCTCAACCAGCAACAAACTCCTCCACGTACCCGTACTGCTCCACCTTCCGTTCAACGCACCGTAAGGCAACCAACACGACGATTTACAAATTTCAATTCACCGCAAGACGATTGGCATTAGCGCATTGTGAAGGAGCATAGACATGGACCTCGAAATGCTGATAATCTTTGTGCTGCTAGCCTTTATCATAGGTTTTGTAATGGGAGCAACGATGATGCGTCCTAGAATACCTTTCTAGTACTCTCTTAATCAGAAGGGGCAGACATTTTCTACAAGCGTACTGACCGCTCGTAGAAAATGTCTGCCCTTCTTAAAAGATTTCTTCCGGTAACACTCCCTGGCGTAGTGCCAGTATTGCTGCTTGTGTGCGGTCGCGGATATTCAACTTTTGGAAGATGATTGAGAGATAGTTCTTGACCGTCTTTTCGGAGTATGCGAGCCGCTCGGCAATCTCTTTATTGCTCATACCTGTGGCGATATAGCGCACAATCTCAAGCTCCTTCTCGGTGAGCAGGTCCAGTACACGCTGTCCCCCTTTAGTTTGTTCCGAGAGACGCCGCAGCTCATTGACAATAATAGAGGTCATGCCCGGTTCGACGAGCATACCACCACCATGAACCGTTCTAATCGCCTGAGCAACCTCACGGATAGAGAGACTTTTGAGTAGATAACCACGCGCCCCACTTTTCATTGCCTGTAGTATATATTGCTGGTCATGATGCATGGTGAGCATGATGACCGCAATCTCAGGAAAATCATGCGTAACCTGACGTGTGACCGCGATACCGTCAACGATAGGAATGTGTACGTCCATCAACACAACGTCGGGCTTGAGGTGTTGAATAGTGTGTAATGCTTCAATACCATCAACCGCCTCACCCACTACCCGTATATCGTTTTCCAACGTGAAAAGTTGGCGCAGCCCTTCACGAATCAGCGCGTGATCGTCCACAAGCAAGACGCTGATAACCGTTGTCTGTATTGTATCTGTTGTAAATGTACTTCCCTCTGTACCGTCTGCAAATGCCACGGCTTGATGTATATATGCGAGCGGCAAGGATGGTTTCATAATGTGGAGCCTCCTGCTAAGGCATCAATAATGTGTATGGAATACTTCTTATTGCTAGTATAACAAGCAGGCGAAATGAATGTATCTAGTCCAGGAGTTCCGCGATAATATCTAGCAGTTTGTTGATATCAACTGGTTTACTCATGCCGACTATATGCCGATCTCGAATATCGTATTGTAGCACACCTGCGGTAATTAAGATGGCAGGGATGTGAGAGAGGTGCGGCACTGTATGAATCTGGTCATAGAGTTCAAGGCCAGTCATGTAGGGCAGGTGATAATCGAGCAGCAACAGGTCGGGCGTTGTTTTTTTTACAATCTCTAACGCCTCTGCGCCACTCGTGACGAGCAGAAGCTCGTAAATGTTTTCATCTGCAAGTGTCTGTACAAACACTTCTCCAATAGAGGGATCATCCTCGACAATCAGGATCGTTTTTAGTGGCGTTGCTGTAAGTTGTGCAGGTGGTTCTTCATTTATAGACATATATTTTCTCTCATAGATGCTATCGGGATTGGTACGGCAATAGCGTGTTATGTGTGGTACGTTTTTAGCGTAAAGCAGGTTTCACTCTTTGTACGATTTTTTAGAAGGTGAGGAGAAACAAAAATTCGTGGTTGCCATCGCGCCCTGTGATTGGTGAATCGGTCTTATCAGCAACGTGAAAAGGCGTGTGTAGAGGTATCCATTGCTCTAACTCACGCAGAACGCGTTCGTGAACAAGGGGGTCGCTGATGACGCCGTTGCCTCTATCGACCTCCGCCTTGCCAGCTTCAAATTGTGGCTTGACGAGTGCAACGATCCATGTTGCATCTGAGAGTACGAGCAATGGGGCGAGGACAGGTAGCACGAGCCGCAATGAGATAAACGACACATCAATAACCGCACACTGCATGAGTTCAGGTAGTGTTGTGAGATGGCGAATATTGGTATGCTCCATCACAACGACGCGCGAGTCATTGCGGAGCGTCCACGCAAGCTGTCCATGTCCCACATCGACTGCATAGACACACGTCGCACCACGCTCTAAAAGGCATTGTGTGAAGCCACCTGTTGAGGCACCAACATCGATGGCGATGCGTCCAGTTGGATTCAGATGAAAGGTGTCCAGTGCTTTTTCGAGCTTGAGACCGCCACGACTGACGAACTTGAGTTCGGGCGAGACCTCGGCCATGCGACACTCCGCATCAAGTGGTACCAGTGTTCCCGGCTTATCCACCATACGTTCCCCTACATACACCTGACCCGCCATAATCAAGGCACGCGCCCGCTCCCGGCTGGGAGCCAAGCCACGCCGTACCAGTGCCACATCTAATCGTTCTTTCTGCGATGTCATATTTCTCTTTCTCTGTAGTCACGTTCAATGCTCATATGTCATATTTTTCTTATAATAAATCAATGCACCTGCACCGATAAGCCCTACATCGTGACCGAGTTCGGCGAGAACGATCTGAGCAGCCTTGCGTGGCACTCTCATGGTGCGTTCTTCGACAATACGCCGCGCCGGGTCTAGCAGTAACGCACCCATCAGGGTAACGCCGCCGCCGAGAATGATTTTCTGTGGATTGAAGATATGAATGATATTGACGAGGCCAACTCCCAGTGCCTCGGCAGCCGTTGCGATAATTTCGCGTGCAAGAGGAATATCAGCCTCGGCAGCCAGTGCGACGGTACGTGCGGTAATATGTGCTGGCGAGTGGGCTGCAACATCTTCGGGAGTGCTGGCTTTCTCATTTTCGGCGTCATCGGGTTGATGTTCGAGGGCGAAGGCGAGTAGATCATCACCGCGCCCCTGTATGATAGCATCATTTGCATGACGGGCGATGCCTGTGCCGGAAGCAAGACGTTCAAGGCAACCAACATTGCCACAGTTACAACGTTCGCCATGCCAATCTACGGTCATATGCCCCAATTCGCCTGCGGTACCACTTGCACCTTCCAGTATTCGACCATCAGTAATCACGCCGCCACCAATACCTGTACTGATAGTAAGATAGACCATATTGCGGCTACCGCGTCCTGCACCAAACATATACTCACCCAGTGCGGCGGCATTTGCGTCATTCTCTACGAAAATGGGGACATGAAACCGCTCAGCGAATAGCTCGCGCACAGGCACATTTTCCCAGCCAGGTAGATTTGGTGGTGCATACACAACGCCCGTATAACTATTGAGTGGCCCAGGCGCACCAATACCAATGCCTGCAATCTGGTCAAGCGACGTTTTAGCCTGCTCAAGTGCCTGCTCAACCGCTTGAGAAATACGTGGAATAATGCGCTGCGGTGTAGGATTCTCGCCTGTCAATAGCCCTACCCGTGATAGCAGTGTTGCGCCGCGTAATACAGCCGTTCGCATCTGCGTTCCGCCTAAATCAACGGCTACCACCATCGGTACCTTCTCGGACGCCTCAGAATGTGTCACAACGTTTTCAGTATGCATATCCAATAGCTCCCCAGCCAGCAAAGTAATAAATCTTTGTTCAATGATACTCTATTCAAGGAATAGGAACAAGAGATAGCTGGAAAAAGCAAGGGTTTCTCAAAAGTTGGTTTTGGACGAGGAATGGGCGACCACAAGGGTACGCCCCTACTATATCTTTTCACGTGCATTGCCCATCGCCTATAGTAGGGGCGTACCCTTGTGGTCGCCCGTTGATCTTGCTTTTGTATGCCTCCTTATGCGTGACTGACGATAGTCACAGTTGCGCTTCCACTTACTATTGTGAGGTTGGACGAAGCACCCTGTATTGTGACAGTGAACGTTTTATTGGCGGATATTGCAGCATTTGGATTGATGTAGATCGGCACAAGAATTGTTTGCTGACCCTCGGCAAAGGTGAGCTTTGTCGAAGGAACCGCGATATAGTCACCGCTTGTACCCGCAACTGCAGTGCCATCCGTTGTGCTGACATTCACGGTCACGATCTGGCCTGTTGCCACAGGAGAGGAAAGCATGACCGGAACTTGAACCAGCGCACTGGACGTACTGTTTTGGATGATTGACTCATTCTCTACACTACCGAAGTAGCCACCGATTTTACCAACTAGATTACATTTGCCCGAAACGTTGTTGATAACAGCACCAACTGGTCTCGACAGGTTCAGGTAGAAGTACTTTGAGATGCCACCCGAAGCAAAAGAGTTGATTGTAACGGGGACCGTTTGCGATATTTGACCAGGGGCAAATGTCAGTGTGCCCGAAGTTGCCACATAGTCGCCGTTTGCAACGGTTGCAGTTTTATCATGAGTAGCGTACTGCACTTTAACGGTCGAGGTACTCGCCATACCCAACGCGACTGTAAAGGTCGCTGTTGTTGTGCCAGTTGTAGGCGGTACAATGGTAACGTCATTGACATAGGCTGTTGGTAGTGCAGGTGAAGAGCTATTGACAATTGTGCCCATTGCCTGCGAATGAACGATCCCCGCGTTTGCTGACGCATTTGTCAGGTTCACGAAGAAGGTTTTGTTCGTTGTACCTGCCGCCGCTGCATTGACCGTCACCGCCACGTTTTGTGTTGAGCCAGTAACACTGTTGAAGGTAAGCGGCGTGGCTGGTAAGGCAACGTAGTCACCGTTCGCGGCCACTGCCGTTCCATCGGCAGTACTCACTGTTACGGTTACGGTATCTCCTGGTGCGGGATCACTACTCAAGGTGACAGGGAAGTACGCAGTGACTGTCCCTGTGGAAGAAGCCTTCACCGCAGCATCCCCTATGCTGAACGTATAGCCAGGAGTTGCTGTGACGGGCGACACAATGTTCTCTCTGCCATATGCTGTCGCAATAACAGCATTTGTCGCGCTAGAGAGAGTAAATTTGAATTGTCCGACATTGCTATGTGTAGCACTGCCATTGATTGTTACCGGAATAGTCTGTGTCGTTTGACCGGGGGTGAAGGTTAATGGTGTTGTTGGAATCGCAACATACGCTCCACTCGCTGCCGTTGCTGTGCCATCTTTCGTCGCATACTTCACTGTTACGGTGCTGGTACTTGGCGCACTCAGCGAGACTGTCACGCTCGCCTGTGTTGTACCCGTTGCTGGTTGCAGTATGTTGTTACTTGTCACATACAGCGATGGTTGCGGAGTCGCTACAGCCGCGACACCTGTGCCCGTGAAGTTGACCTGCTGTATCCCTGTCGTTGAATCACTGCTATTAATGGTCCACGTATCGGAGGCTGTGCCAATAGTTGTTGGACTATAGGTGACAGTTTCCGTAACAGTCTTGCCTGCAGGAATCGTTGTCCCTTCTGCGAGCGATGTAATGGCTGTGAAACCGACGCCGGACGCAGGTGGCTTAGACTTGGTGATGGTCAGGTCTACACCGCCAGTGTTCGAGATTGAGAACGAGGCCACCGCTGTACCATTGAGAGAGACGTTGCCTAAATTGGTGTTGAGTGGCGTGATCTGCAGTTTTGGCGGTTGCCCACCGCTACCAGACAGAGGTACCGATGAAGGTCCTGCCGACGTGTTCAATACGAGATTATCGGTGAAGTTGCCAACCGCCGTTGGCGTAAACGTCACCGTTGCTGTAACACTTGAATTAGATGCAATTGTTGAGCCGTTAGCAGGTAGTCCACTGACGGAAAATGGAGCTGCGGGTAACGTTGCATTATTGACGGTAAGTGACTGTGCGCCACCATTTGTGAAGGTGACTGTCTGTGAGGTTGAGCCGCCAGCAATCGAGACGCCACCAAAGCTAATTGTTGTTGGCGATGCACTCACCGTTGCATTCGAGGACTCAGCACTACCAGATACGCTAAAGCTGGATGAGCCTATAGATGTGGTGGCAGTCAAGGTTCCTGAATATAACCCTGGCTGACCAGCTGGAGCAAACGTTATCGGCACCGTAATTTTGGCACCAGCAGCTAAGGTCGCGGGTAGTGCTGGCGTTGATGTTCCTACAGAGTAGCCAGCACCGGTGATGTTAAGTGCAGTCACTGTTTCTGCCGCACTTGCTGTGAGAGTGGCCGTTGCGGTTGACGTTTGTCCTATGATCGTTGTCGGAAAACCAACAGGATTGCCTGTGAGAGGAGATGCTACCGGTGAGCCAAAGCCGTAAACGGCACCATCGCGTGTTCCCACATAGACATGTCCGTTGTCTACAGAAGGGCTATTGAACTTAGAAGATGTTCCAATAGGCCAGCTTTGCAACATTTGTAGTGTGCCGTTCACAGGAATTGGATTGTAGGCACGTAGCTGTGCATTCGTACCAGTGCCATCCGCAGCCCAAACGACCCAGACTACCGCTGAACCCGATACAGTACCGGAGGAGGTTATAACTGGAGAACTGGAACCAAAACCGAAGGGATCGGCTTTAGGTGTTGTCCCTGCATTGCTGAAGATTGGTTTGCCACTACCATCTAAACCGTATTTGTATGCTTCGAGTCTGCCTGAACCACCACCACCATCAGCACTTGTAATGTAGATATAGCCACCATCTCCGGGCCAGACACCAGGCTTACCCCACACTCCATTCACGCCTTGCACTGTATTGACGTCTTCATCGCCGCCAGTGCCTGGTGCCTCTCCAATGCCACCGAGATTGTTCGCGTCCAATACATAGAGAATGCCCTGTTTTCCAACCTGTAAAAGAAGATGGGGATGTCCTGTCGTGCCGAAATACGACGATGGCAACTCAACAGGAGAACCTGAACCTAAGTCAGAGTCGCTCTGGTTAAGAGTGGCAGAATCGTAGGGCGAGAAGAAGTCAGTCGCCTTGAGAGAGCTGTCTCCCTGTACCGATAAACGCACGACGGATTGTCCAAGTGCGCCAACTACTGGCGAGCCTTGCACTGGTTTGCCAGGGGTATTTGGTGGAGGCGTGTTGCCATTACCTGAGGTGAAAATGATTTGTCCAGAACCATCAGAGACGAGAGCACCACCCGATTGCCAGATACCACCATCTGGATATGTGTTCTGTGCGTCACTCGCTTCGTCGGTCCACATGGTCGTGAGCTTACCGGATGTTGAAACACCTGCGACCCAACCTTCAAAGGGCTTGCGATCACAGTGACCCCCGAAAGCAGCATAAACGACACCGTTGAGCAACAGCAAACCAGGACGCTGGAATTGATGTACTGGATCAAATGTATGTGTAGGAGCGTTCGATGCCGTACCTTGTATAAGTACCGGAAAGCCACTTACTGTTAGTCCACTATCAACATGTACAGCATCCATAGAATAGGTAACAGCACCAGATGTACCACTTACATAAGCTTTTGATGTGAAGTAAGCGATGTTTGTAGCGGGATCGATCACAGGTGTAGCCGTGATACCAACGTATGGAGAAAGATCACCGCAGCCACCGGAAAGCTGCGTAGGATCAAATGGTGCGCCCAGAGTTTGCATCCACTTTTGCTGTCCGGTTCCAGGGTCCAAGCCATACACATGGTTTGTCTCAGTCACCACCAATAGTGTTCCTTTTGACACAAGCGGTTGGGCATAGACTTGTCCATTGACGGTGGCTTTGAACAACTGTCCAAAGTTGCTGCCTGTCACCTGACCAGGCGAGAGATTTGCCTCATCGGAATACCAGCCGGTACGCAAATTATCATTCGCATTCGTTGTTACATCGGCCTTTGCGTGCTGATGTGGCGCGACTACTACGACGCCTACTGCTACTAGAGGCACCAAAAGTACTAGTGACAGAAGCAAAGCACGCTGCCACAGAGGAGTGCGATTCTTGTCGAAAAATTGAGAGATGCGCTTCACCATCAGTTGATAGGCAGGGCGCTGTTGATCATACATATATACACCTCGTTTGCTATATCTTTAAAATATAGCTGATCTTGAGAACACAAAAACGGTGGTCCCACGAGTATAAGTAGGTGGAAAGGAAAAAACATACTGCAATATTCTTTTTACAGACATCCTCTATTGTAAATGTCTATAGGTGTTAGAAGTGGTAGCACTTAGGTTAAAAATTGGTTGTTTTGTATGTATTATGGTAATGTTTTCTTCATTTAGCAATGTAAGTTATGTTCTAGCAATGTAAACTATTCTTTATATCTATTTCTATCTATGCTTACACTAAAGTCATGGGAGGCGAGGAGTTTCTGCCAGATGGATTACTGAGGGCTATAGCTAAGCGTCATAAGAGCAGTGGGTGGCGGAATAATGTGTGCAATAGCGTTCAATGGATTACAACTTATCTGTTGAGTAGGCGTCTATAAAAGCGCACTTTCGTAATCCATAACCTTTATGAACCGTCTGTAACCAAATCTTAACTGTTTTACTACTAGTACGATATATGTGGAATGGTATCATTCGTTTTGGATAAGGGAAAATATACTTCTATACCTCCTCAGTGACGAGGCACACAAAGGACATCCTCATGGAGTACTTAATGTGTAAGTAGCGTTTCAGCTTTCGTGGTGGTTTGCTAAGAAAGCAATATCCATTCATTTGATTGTTTCGGTGGGACTAAAGGCTATGAGTTTTAGCCATGTCCACTCCAAATAGCGCGTTTTAACGTAGTAGATAGTAACACAATTCATATTAACGAAGAAAGTTAGGCATTTACGTGGATAAATCATCAACCTACTTATCAGTTATTGTTCCGGTATACAACGAGGAAGAGAGCGTTCGACCTCTTCACAAGAGTATCAGCACGGTCTTAGAGAAGCAGCCATTCACTTATGAAATTGTCTATGTCGATGATGGTAGCCGAGATGAAACATTTCCTCGGCTCAGCCGTCTGGCAGAGAGTGATTCTCATGTCTGTATTGTACGCTTCCGCCGTAACTTCGGACAGACAGCAGCTATCGCCGCAGGTGTCGCGCATAGCAAGGGCGAGGTTCTCGTTTTCATGGATGGCGACCTCCAGAACGATCCTATTGATATTCCACGTCTGGTTGCAAAGCTAGAAGAGGGTTATGATGTTGTAAGCGGATGGCGCAAAAATCGCCAGGATGCACAAATCAGTCGCAAGCTGCCTTCGCTTATGGCAAACTCGCTCATTTCAAAGGTGACGGGAACGCATCTGCATGACTATGGCTGCACTCTGAAGGCATATCGCCGCGAAGTGTTCGAGCATGTACGCCTTTATGGTGAAATGCACCGCTTCATCCCTGCTTATGCTGCTCTTGGTGGTGCTACTATCACTGAGCTTGAAGTATCACATCATGCACGCCAATTCGGTAAGTCAAAGTATGGTATTTCACGTACAGTACGTGTCGTCCTTGACTTAATCACTTTGAAGTTCCTGGGTAGCTATGGCACAAAACCATCGTATGCCTTTGGTATCCCTGGTCTGGCTTCATTGTTCTTAGGTGGAGCTATCGCTACGCCAATGGTAGGCAGCAAAATCGCATCACCGACTAAGTATCGTATTCATCGTAGCCCACTTCTGCCAATTTCCTTGCTTGCTATAGGCTTTGGCCTACAGTCGATCATGGTTGGTTTACTAGCAGAGCTACTCATGCGTACTTACCACGAGTCACAGGGCAAAACAACCTATGTTGTGCGAACAGTAAGTCCTACAGCACTTCCTGAAGTCGAGACACAAAAAGTACCTTCGACTGCAATGAGCAAACTGAACTAGCTAGAACAGAGAAAATTAAAACGAGCGCTTTGCTCCTTTAAGGAAAATATTCATGCGTATTCTAATGATTTCGCCACAGCCATACTTCGAGTCACGAGGTGCGCCTTTCTGTGTTCATCAACACATTAAGGCATTAGTGGCACTGGGTTATCAGGTTGATCTTGTAACATATCCTATTGGTAAAGACATTGATTTGCCGGGTCTTACCATTTATCGCGCTCCTGCTCTCCCATTTATTAGTGGTGTGAAGCCGGGACCTTCGCTGGCAAAGTTTCCACTCGATCTCGCCGTTTTCTTGACCGCTCTTTGGCGGCTGATGTGGAGGCGTTATAGCTATATTCATACGCACGAAGAGGCGGGCGTCATGGGTGTGATTCTCTCAAGAATCTTCGGTGGCAAACATCTCTACTACATGCACTCGGACCTTTCGACGGTTGTTGCAAGCTCCGATTTCACGAAGAACCCGTTGCTCATGTGGATTGTAGGGTTTGTACAAAAATTTATGCTACAAAATGCTGATGGTGTGGTTGCCTTTTATCCTGGCATTGCGGAAACCGCGCAGCAGATCGCACCCGCTAAACCAATTTATATGATCTTGCCGCCAGCCGTTGATGAAGAGGTGCCCGCAGCGGTGCCCGATGAAGTGGTGCAGCTACGTAGCCAGCTCAAGCTCCATGATGGGCCAATTCTGCTCTACACGGGCACTCTTGAAAATTATCAAGGCATAGATATATTACTGGAAAGTATCGCTACGGTACGCGCCGAGTTTCCTTTGGCTCAGTATGTTATTGCTGGTGGCAGACCTGACCAGGTTGAGAAGCTACAGCAGTTGAGCGAAAAGCTCAATGTTGCTAACTCTGTACATTTCGTCGGGCAACGTCCTTTGGAAGAGATGCCCAGGTATATGGCAATGGCAGATATCCTGTTAAGCCCTCGTAGCAAGGGCACTCATACACCATTAAAGCTGTATACCTATCTGCATGCAGGTGTACCACTGCTAGCAACCGATATTCCTGCACATACACAGATTCTTACTCCAGATGTAGCATTGCTAGTCCCACCGACCGTTGCAGGTTTGGCACAGGGAACATTAAAGCTATTGCGAGACCCAAAGCTAGCTAATGCATTGGGCGCATCTGCTTATCAAAGCTGGCAGGAAAACTATAGCTGGCCTGCTTTCCTGGAGAAGAATCGCCAGTCATACGACGATTTTGCAGGTATAAAAGAGAGCAACATATTGTCGCCGGTACGATAAATGTTATCGGCTCAAGTATTATCGGGGGAAATATATGCGTTGTCTCGTAACAGGAGCAGCAGGGTTTGTTGGATCACATCTGAGTGAGCGTTTGCTTGCTGATGGGCATACGGTCATTGGCGTCGATGTATTCACTGATTACTATTCACGCTCGCTCAAGGAGCGCAACTTAGAGAATTTGCGCTCGCGTGAAGGCATGACCTTTATTGAAGGTGACCTGCTCCATATGGACCTACATCGGCTTTTGGATGGTGTAGATTGGGTGTTTCATCAGTCTGCACAAGCAGGGGTACGTGCAAGCTGGGGTAGCGAATTCGCGTTCTATCTTGATGCGAATATGCTGGTGACACAGCGCTTGCTAGAAGCGGCAAAATACGCTCTTTCATTGAAGCGTTTTGTCTACGCCTCGTCATCATCTGTCTATGGTGATACTGACGCTCTGCCAATTTCAGAGATGGCTCTATGTCATCCATATTCACCCTATGGAGTGACGAAATTGGCTGCCGAGCATTTGTGCAGCCTATATCACGCAAATTTTGGTGTGCCAACCGTTTCATTACGTTACTTCACTGTTTATGGACCTAGACAACGCCCCGATATGGCGTTCCATCGTTTCTGTAAAGCAGTGTTTGAGGACAAGCCAATTAACGTTTATGGCGACGGTGAGCAAACAAGGGACTTCACCTACATCTCCGATATTGTTGAAGCTAATGTACGCGCGGCATCAACATCTGAGGCGGTAGGGAAGGTTATGAATATTGCTGGCGGTTCGCGTATTTCACTACGCAATGTCGTCAAACTTTTGCAAGAGATCAGCCACACGACTATTCGCTATGAGAGTACTGAGTCGCAGCATGGTGATGTTCGTCATACCTTTGCTGATATCACCCTTGCAGAAAAGACGCTCGGTTACACTCCTGTTGTCTCACTGGAAGAAGGACTCACTCGTGAGTTCCACGATATTGTAGCACTCTATAGTACTGCATTATTGCCTAAGCTGTAGTAGTTCTGCTACAGTAAAGCAGGAGACAAATAGATGGAAACAGATGCTACACAACGAGTATATAGAAATCACATGCAATCGGGAGAGATACATCCATTGCAACCTGACATCTCGAAAGAAGAGACGCTGGAGCTTAAAGCTTATAAGTTACCGCTTCCTGTAAATCAGCGATCATCTGTGGCACACAGTAGTATAGGCAAAATCCCAACAACGCCCTCCAATATGAGGAAGGCGTTGTTGGAGCGTGCTGAAAATAATAGTTCAGCAGCAACATTAGATGTTGCAAAAGAAGAGACGCTGGAAATCAGGTCTTATCAAACGCCAGTTCCTGTAGAGCAACAAAGGACTATTACAACACACGGAGTTCCACGATGGAATTCTGCAAATTCTTATGGTGTTGCACCTGGGCAACGTTCACCAGGTACAGGTTCACCAATTATTCCGTTCTCGCGCTCTGCTGAAATTGCCGTTGTATCACGCGACATGTCGCTACAACCGACACAGGTCCATATAACAAGTATCACTCAGAAAAAGAAGAAAAAATGGTTGAGCGTGGCTTTGCGTGTTGGCATGACCGCCGTGCTTTTCGTCATACTTTTCAAGTCCTTTTCCTGGGCAAGCCTATTAGGTGTGGTTACGCATGTCGATCCGGAGCAGCTACTAGTTGCCTTTATCGTGGGCTTGTTTGGTGTTTTTGCCAGTGCATACCAGTGGCGAAGTTTGCTCCAGGCCGAACGTATCAAGTTTGACCTTGCAGAACTTGTGAACCTCTACCTCGTTGGTATTGCGTTCAGTCATTTTCTTCCTACTGGTATGGGTGGCGATGCTATAAAAGCTATACGTGTGGGTAGCGCATCGGGAAATAATGCCGGTTCCGCCAGTGCCGTTGTTATGAGTCGTGTCACGGGTTTCTTCGGCATGATGTTGCTCGGTATTCCTGTCCTGCTCATATGGCATGATCATTTTAATAATGCAATTACGCTCGCGTTTTTTTTGCTGAGTCTTCTCGTGAGCGGCATGATCGGGGGCGCAGTCTTTTTTGCAGTCCTCTTGCCGCGTATCGTGAGAGGGAAATGGATACACCATAAGGTTTTTCAATCTGGTATCAAAATCGGAAAGGCATTGAGCGTTGCTATGCAACGTCCCCGTTCTCTTAGCATAGCAATCCTTTATGGAGTGATTTTCTGGATTGGTAGCTGCTTAAATCATTATGCATATGGTATTGCTTTAGGCATTCATTTACCTTTGTACTTTTATTGTGTTGCCGTGCCATTCATCTCGCTTGTAACTTTCCTGCCTATTTCTATAAATGGCTATGGATTACGCGAAGGGGCATTTGTGTACATCTTTTCGATCATGCATGTTGCGCCAGCCTCTGCACTGTTTTTAGCCTTATTGATGGATGCTCAGGCACTCTTGTTTGGTAGCATGGGTGGTGCCTTGTATCTCTTTTCAGGAAATAAAGCAAAAAGCGACGCGAAACAGCGAGCGGCATAAAGCATATAGCGATAAATTATGATCCTTGTAAGGTGAAGTAGATAGTATATCTTCAAATAGAGAACAACGACACGGAGTGAGAAGTTATGAGTAATAATTCTGGATTTCTTCCTAAAAATGGGCAACCTGCTGGGTATAATAGTCAGTATCCAAATGATATGAGGAATATGGCTTCTTCTCCTGTTGGCCCATCATCACCTCAACAATATGCGCCATTACAAAATGGACCATCTCCTGATGCTACAGTAAGAATAAATGGTCGCACTATGCCTCCCAACACTGCTCCTGTGATAGATCAAAGGCAAATGAGTTCTGGACCTGGACAAATGGTACCATCCACTCCATCCACTCCTCCTAATCGTCCAGAGGAGAAAAAAACTGGTCTGTTCAAAAACAGAAAGTTAGCGATAGTGGGTGCGATTGGAAGCGGTATTCTAATAGTTTTGCTTGTTGTGCTTGCCGTCTTTGGTTTAAGCGGTGGACAAACAGATGTGACGCTCTATCAGGCAGGTACGAAAAACGTCAGCCAGGACATTGGTGGTGGTGGTATCACATATCCATTGCAGCAAATTAACATTTCCTACCCCTCTGCTGAAACGGTATTAAAAGTTCCGGTAAAAGCGGGAGATCAAGTGACGAGCGGTCAAACTTTGCTTCAGCTTGACCCAACACAACTCAATTTGTCTGTGAAACAAGCATCTGATGATGTAACCGCCGCAAAAGCCTATCTTAATTCTGTTTCTGCAGCAGGCAATACCGTTGCTATCGCTGATGCTCAAAAGCAGTATGACGATGCGAACAGCCGTTATAATGCGCTAGTGGCTCAGGCTTCGTCGCCGTTGCTGCATAATGGCAACATTGTCTCTCCTATGAATGGCGTTGTTACCGCAATCAATGTTAATGCGGGCGAAATATTCGCCTCTGGCACGACACTGGTTACAATTATGGATGAGACAACTGAGATAGTACATGTGAAGATACCTTTATCTAATCTGCAGCAGATTCATGTTGGGCAAGCCGCCACTGTTACACCTTCTGCTTTACCAAACACTGATCTTGTGGGCACTGTTGTTTCGATAGTACCCGTCGCTGATCCACAAACAGACACATTTGAAGTCTGGGTGCAGGTAAAAAATACAAATGGTGTTTTGCTGCCAGGGATGAGTGCTTTCGTTCGCATCCAAAGTAATCCAGCTCAAGCTATTGTAGTACCGCGCTTAGCTGTAGTGAATCCTCACTACGACTCTGTGGTATTTGTTGTGCGTAACAAACACGCTTACATACAACATGTACATATAATGGGTCGCTCTGCCGGGAGTATTTACATTGACCAGGGATTGTCACAAGGTGATACCGTTGTGTTGACAGGGATTCAGAATTTAAAAGACGGGCAATCCGTCAAGATTACCAACGTTGAACATGGTGTGTAAATGCTGATTATTGATGGGCAGGAATAGGTATCATGGCTATTACTACAAGGCAGTTCTGGTTTCTGAAAATAGGCGCGGGGATACGGCTGAAAACAGTCTTGTCCGTTGCCAGTGGTTGTATTATGCTACTCTCTAGTGTACTTCCCTGGTTGTTAGATCCGCTACTGGGGAATTTATCAGCATGGCAATTGCCTGTAGACTTTGGCTGGCAGATACATCTACGCTTTTTCTCTTATGGTTTACTTTGCCTGTTATGCGCTATCTACGCTTTTCTCGTTGCCGCTGCTAATATAAGGACATTTAGAGGCAGCCATTTGTTTGTCAACAGACATTCGCTCGCTGCACTGCTCTGTCTATTTCCCTTTGCGCTTTTCTTTTTGCAATACCTTACTGTTGATATGGCTGGGATTGACCTTCTCGCGCAACATAAAATTCAGCTGATCTTGATGCAACGGCACTTAGGGTATAGTCTGCAGGCCGACCGTCTTCCGATAGACCCGTACACGTTTACCGATGCTACGGTGCTAGGACGTTTGTTGCTGCTTACCGATCAAATATCTATCGGGTTACTCTTGCCGCTAGGTGCTTCCTGGCTGCTCTATGATTACAGGCGTCTTGTCACGACACTGCCGTATATTGCTATCAATAGTTCCAGGCGACGTTACCTGTGGCTGGTAGGCATTGCTTTGTTTCTGTTTATCTTGCTTGGGCGGGGACCAATCGCTACTTTGAGCGACTTTAAGGCCAAACAGTCACTTTCTTCTGGTGATTACTCACAGGCATTGGGCTGGCTTAATCTGGCACAGGTCATGAATCCCTCGTTACTGCAGGTCGCGTCGTTTCATATCGAGCGCGGTGAGGCATTATACTTTCTACACCCGAATCAAAGTAGTAACGACAGTCATGTCTATCTGGCGTCGGTGTATCGCTCCAACAAGGATTTCCTTGACTCTTACGAGGAATTATTGGGCGTCTGGCAGGCTAATCCCACGACTCCCTGGGTGGCAAGTGAGATGAGTACGACCATCGAACGGCTTTCTGAATTTACAACCTCTCCACAAGGTCTCATTGCATTGAGGGAAGATAATGATGACACTGCGTTAGTCTGGGCGCAACTCCTGAACAAAGTGGATTCAACCAATATCTACGGGCAATATCTGAGTGGCTTTCTTCTGTACAACTTGCGTAACTATGGTGCTTGTACGAAACACATGCAGGCAATACTAAGTGCCAATCCCAATAATGACATACGTTCATCGGCGATTACGTATATAGCGTTGAGCGATATCCGCGAGGGTAAGTACAGCGAAGGTCGGAATTTGCTCTTTGAAGCTGTGAAACTTGATTCAAGTTATCGCAATAATACTGCTCGTGAAGCACTATCAGGTTTGTATTAAGGTGGATATGAAGAAAGAAGTGGAGTTATGATCTCTTCTCAACCAACAAAAACTTCAGAAGAAATATCTTCTTTGCAATCATCGCAACAGGCACCACAGCAAGATCAAGCATCAAGAAAAAGGTTTGGTATTCATACGCTTGCCTGGCTTTGCCTTTTACTGGCGTGTCTGGGTGCTTCAATATTCTCCTATCAGTTATTTATTGTCCCTCAGCCCGCGAGTTTCGCTCCTGATTGGGGTAATGCCCAATGGGTAAAGGCGGCAGATAGCGCAGGACCCGTAGCCTATTTTCGACATTCATTCAACATAAATGCACCTCCAAACAGTGCTTTCGTTGTTATCGCGGCGAATCAGGTATATAGCCTATACGTCAATGGAAAATTCGTTGGCTCAAACAAACGTGACTTTGTGCAAGGTATTTTTCCAAGAGCATATGTCTACGATGTGACTTCAACAGTGCAAGTAGGGACAAATGTAGTTGCAATACGTGTGGCGAATGTTGACAATGCTCTGCCTTCTGTACGTGCCAGTTTTGGTGTGGTGCAAGGTACTAACATTTTTCACGACGGCTCAGGAGTTGGTTGGATTGGGACTGGCGATAGTAGTATTGTTTACCCTCGCTACCCCGCTCTGTCTAGCCCATGGACTAACCAGGATTTCGATGCCAGTGGCTGGCGATCTGTACAAAATAATACGGGCCTGACCTTGAAGCCCACTTCAGAGGTAAACCCATTGCTGTATGAACATCCTTTGTCGCAGCAGTGGATTGGTGTTGGTGTAGGTCATGATGCTTATTTCGTGCGTCAATTCTCACTACCACTAAGCTATAATGGTGCATGGTTACGACTCGCCGCCACTGGCTCTGCCGATGTATACATCAATGGGAACCAGTTCATTTCATGGACTGGTCAAGCACCGCTCTTAAATCCGCTCTTAAATCAGGACCTGGCAGCATATCTCAGTGATACAGGTGTACCAGAACAACCACGAGCTGGTCTGGCGATGGGGATATACAACATCTCGCCATACTTACATGCTGGTATAAATACGATAGCGATACATGTCGCGGCTCCGGGCGCGAATACAGGACATTCTGGACAGGCGGCTTTAAGTTCAGCTCTTTCAACAGATGTACTATTAGGAGACAATTCGGGCAAAAGTTACTGGCTTTCAACAGATTCTCATTGGCGAGTGTCTTCTCGCATTGTTGATGGCTGGTTACAGGGCGGTTCTACTGTGCAAAATTGGTCGGCTCCCACTACAATTGCACGCCCTGGCGATATTGGTTCATTCTATTTGCCAGAAAGTTTAAGTCAGAACAATGTACAAGTTGTACCAATAGCTCTGTCCATTGAAACGATACTGGGTGCTTCTATCCTGGTGTTTGGTCTCTGGCTTTTCTTTTCCTTAATTGTGCTACGACGCTTTACTCAATCCACAGGCGAGGCATTGGCGATTGGGAGCTTGATGTATGTACCAGCATTAGCGTTTGAAGGCTTGTTACTCGCGTTATCACGTGAGTCGCAGATGCCACGCCCATTTCCTTTTACATGGTTTTGGGTAGCCATTCTTTCTGCCATCGTTTGGGGCACGTCACTTCTCCTGTGGCTGAACACAGCAGCACGATATAGACAGAGGATGTATGGCGGCGTTGAGTCTACAGCGTTGCTCTCCGGTGTGCGTTTCGCCTCAGTACAGGATGGTTTACACGACCTGTATAAGACGACCTCAGAAAAAGTGTTGGTTGGTCAGAGCGGAAGAGTGGATCGTGTCTTACGCTGGCTGTGTCAAAATTGGGCGTTGGTTGCTCTGGTACTGATTGCAATTCCTCTCAGTTGTTACAACTTGGCGTATGAACCGTACTGGCAGGATGAACTTTCGAGCTATTATGCGTCTCGCGGCATTCTTGCACATGGATTACCCTTTTTCCCTTCTGGCTTTTTGTACCCTAAGTCAGAACTCTATTCCTATATGCTCGCGCTCTGGACAACGATTTTTGGACAGGCAGATGGTATTCCGCGTGCGATTAGTGTTGTGGAATACTTAGTAAGTCTGCCGCTCATCTATATAGTAGGGACGTACTTCTTTAATAAGCGTATCGCACTACTTGCTACCGCAATGCTGGCCTTTTCACCAACATCTCTCGTGTGGAGCCGTCAGATGCGTATGTATGAGCAAGAGCAGATGCTGACTTTGCTGACAGTCTTTCTCTTCTATGTGGCACTTCAAAAGCGCAGTAAGACGTACCTCGTCTATGTTGCAGCACTCAGTCTTGTGTTGACGTACCTCAGCCATGAAGAGGTTTTTGTGGCTCTCCCTGGCTTCTTGCTAGCTATTCTTGTGGCAAGCCGAGATGGTAAGCGTTTCTTGCCTTCGGTGATGTATCAAAAGCAGTGGTGGTACGCAGCTATATTCTGTGGTGTTATGATTGGAGCACAGTTATTGGTAGCTCGCTATAGCCACCCACCGGTTCTTGGTACCGATTCGAGTCAACGGCCGCAGGTAGGCTTTACCACCGATAACATTCCATTCTACCTGAATTTGCTTTTCTTACCCGGCAACTTAGGCAATGGAGCCTATCCCTGGATAACATTGAACTCGATTCTCGCTACCCTGGGATGTTTCTGGGCAATCCGTAGTATGGATATGCGAGCGAAGTATTGCGCTGTGTTCCTGATAGTTTCTGTTCTTACAATCGTACTTGTGTTTACTGCTACCGCTGATCGCTATGTATATGCAATCCTTCCCGTTTACTATCTCATAGGGTCTTACGCTTTGCTGAGAATGCTGCTCATCGTGTGGGACTTCGCACGTCCATACGTGATGCAGCAGAAAAGGCAGGAGAGTACGAGCGGAGACGCGACAGCTAGTAGCGTGGGACACTTGTCCTGGCAGATGAAACTGGCTTTACGCACAACTGTTTTAATAGTATGTGCCTCTGTGCTTGTCTTGCCAATCTTACCTTTGAGTGGCTATAACCTGTTCGTCAGCAAACTGGCGGGTTTTGCCTATCATCGTCACTATGCAGATTATGACGCCACCTCTGCCTACATGAAGACGCATCTGCAAAAGGACGATATCGTCATTTCAATTGCACCGCCCAACTGTACACTTTTCTATGTGGGCAAGGTTGATTACTTCTTCTCTATGGACCGCGCACTCTTCTTGATTGAGAAAAACGGTTCAATTGTTGAAACGGCATCAAATGCGAAGGCAATGGTTAATCAAGATGATTTTCAAACTGTTCTTGCCAGTCATAGTCGTATCTGGATTATATCGGATAATGGACCATATCAGGCGTCGATTCTCAAACGTTTCACATTCCCACAGGATTTCCATATGGTCTATGAGGGATACGGCTCCGCGGTCTACTACCGGGGCACGAAATGACAGCAGGGTTTTCCTATGTAGATATGTAGCTCAAAGCACAGGGCTGGCAAGTCGGTTATATCGACTTGCCAGCCCTGTGCTTTATTGTATAGACCAAGGGAGGGGCACAATGTACGTGCCTCATTTTATCATGCCCTGTGAGCAATAGAGATGTTCGGGAGACTTGCTGAGACCGTACCTGAAATCCTCTCATATGTTATAACTGGGGAGTCATAGAATGAGGCCCGTACATTGTCCGCTCCTTGAGCATAGTAAGACAAAGGGCAACCCTGACATCAAGTCAGCGTTGCCCTTTGTGATTAGTAGAGGCTCGCGCTTAGCTGAGAAGTGTTTGAATGGCTTCCATTGCGATAACCGAAGCTTCGGTACTAATCCAGTTCTCTTTTCCTTTATAAAGCTGGTAATCATTACTAACTTCATACATCCAACCAGCAACTGGTGTTGGGAAAAAAGAGCTTTTCGCAACTTTGATTAAGCTGGTCTCAAAGTCAGCATAGCGGTTATTAAAGATTGCATTAGCCTCATGGACCGATTGGAGAATTTCGAGTTGGCGCATCTCTTTACGGCTCTTGTCTACTGTCCCACTATCCAGCATAAGTTTGAAGTAGATACCACCATTCTGCGTGTCGCGTAATCCAATTGATGGGTCAGACACAGCATCGAGAATTTCTTTTGCGAGGTTGAGATAGGTGTCATTGTGTGTGTAGGATCCTACCTTGAGTAGGGCATCCGTCTCCTGACCAATTTCGCCGCCTTTTGCTTCCCAGTCCGTGATTTGTCCCTGACAGACGATACGTGCAAACATGTGATATTTGCTCACAAATGCCTGCTTAGTAACCGTGTCTACCTCTTGCGTCCCCATCTGGACCCAGTTTGGCTCGTTGAAGCGCGTTCCTGCGTCAATCAATGCTAAGCCATTCTCTAAACTTTGGTCTACGCGGTAGCCGTCAGGACACGATGGCGAGTTGTCAGCGGTCGATGTAACGACCCTGGCATGGGCAACACCGACATTCGGGTCAATACCTTTAGCGACATATGTGGCCCAGTGCTTCATTGTGTTTGTCCAGATGGTGTTATCATCATATTGGGCAAGCCGCTGGAACAGAAAGTAAATCCATCCCTTAGGATCATTGGACCCTTTAGAGTTAGCAGTTGTAGCCCATTCTGCGTAAACGATTGGTTGTAATCGGGCAATATTGGCCTTCATCGAGGTGTCGCCGGGATGCCGTGCCTCGTACCAAACCATATTTTCGTAGGTGCGGATATCATTTTGCCCGTCATGGCCCTTGTTTTGTTGATCGCTAGGGTTGTCGCGATACCAGTTAATCCGAATACCTGTGCCATACTTATTTGTAGAACCAAAGCCATATTGATTGATATCGTTGAGTGTTTGCTGAACCATCGTATCAAGTTGTGGGTCAGAAACAGGAGTGCCTACCAACGGTGTGCCACCTGGATTGTTTTTTACTCCAGACTTTGGTGTGGGTGTAGCGGTGGAAGTTTGGCTACCCCCGAAGAGCGAACATCCACTGACGCTTATACATAAAAAGAGAAGCAGTGATGTGAGAAAGAGATTTTTTGAACGTATTTGCAATGTGAACCTCATATCCTAAAGTAATGTGAGCGCGAATAAAAACTGTTCATTAGTATGAAACGATAAGCAGAGAATCGCAGTAACATTCCTATGACTCTCGCTGTATTTCCTATTGTGAAAACGAATCACCCTGTGAATTTTAGCAATTCTAAATAAGTACTACGCTGCCGAAATTCAAAGAGATGTATGATAAGAGCTTTTGAACTTCGTGTGGAGGCATGACAGGGGCAGAGCTTTGTCACTACTATAGACGTATAAGCGGCGCAACCGACGTATAGTAGTGACAAGCTCTGCCCCTGTCATGCCAAAGAGCATCATTCGGTGATTTTCAAAAGTCCTGAGTGAATAGCTTATGGATTTATTCTTCGTGGCGCGTTGCAACCGTTGATAAGAAACATTGGCAAGCGTGCGGCAGAGAGAAGAATGGTGCATGGAGTCGTAGCACCGACCGTCGTCGAGTTCGAGATGACATACCACCCGTTTGCTGTCCGTCCCTGATTGCCTATCTGATAAGTCGGGTTGCTATCTGTCTGGTTTTGAAAAAGTCCAACAGCGAGTTTATATGTACCACTGTTGAGTCCTTTGAAGGTAAAGTTCGCGCTCTCGGTGGTTGTTTGTCCTGGTGCCCATGCATTCGGGTTCGAGCCGTTGAACCACTGCTGTTGGACCACATTGTTCGAGCTATCAAGCACCGCAATGGCGACACTTGCATGTTTGTACAGGTAGGTGACACCTTGATTTTGCCATGAAAGACTGATGTTGGTCGTCTGATTGTTGCTGATATTCGTGGGTAATGTTGCGCTTGTCAGTACGAAATCGTAGCCCATGTGGTTAGCAAGGTCGTGAATGAGTGATGGCTGATTGCTCTCCATTACTTGAGCATCATTGCCCCATTGTCCCATGCCGATGTAGCTCGGTTTGCCAATTTCCACTTCCTGCTGCAACTTGGCATCATTCCAATAGCCACCGTTATTGAGCCACTGGTAGCTTCCATAGAACTCGAAGACGGCAGGGACTTTTCCATTCGCGCGTGTCAATTCTGAACCATCGGAGTCAACCATCATGCCGTCGCGTCGCATACCAACGCCGTTGCTAACCGCCCAATCGTACACACTATTATAAGTTGGCATACCCCAGGGTGCAATAATCTGTGTATGATGAAAGGCGTTCATATACATTTGAATGTGTGTCTGTACATCAGACGGAGCAAGTGGTAGCGATGGTGTGATGCCGTAGACATGCTGTTCACCCCAGTTGCCATAGGAGCGTACATCTATGTATGCGATATGCGGGTTGTTGTCGTAGCGTTGTGCGAGGGCGGCGAGAAAATCGCGCACCTTCTGCAGGTAGATAGGGTTGTTCCAGACTGGTTCAATCTGAACACCTCTTTTGCCTGTGAGATCATCATAGGTGGAGGCACCGACTGCGGCAGCCCCATCTGAGAAGACCCATTTGGGAGTAACGTAACGCATCGAGCTTGAGCTATCGGCATTCATGACGCCAAAGGCAAACTGTTTGCCCTGTGTCACCCAGGAATTGAGGTCATAGTCAATCGTTGACCAGTTATAGTGACCTTCTGTTGGCTCGATGGTTGACCAGTCATAGCGAACATAGCCAACAGTGCCATAAGCCAGCGTACTCGGTGATTGATCGGATGGCGAGCCATACAATACCCAGCCTTTGCCAGGGTTCAAGAGAACATCATTACTGATTTGAGGGGTCGTAGTATAATAATGTTGTGAGAGAAAGCGTGCTACGTGACCCCTTGGACCCTGTGCCGATGCGAAAGGAAGAACAAAACTTGCTCCAAGCAATAAGAGAATCATCGTCATAACGCCTGTAAGGAGACGTGTCTGATGTGTCGTAGGGTGTTTCTCCATTTTGTGATTGCTCCTGTTGAGATAGATAGGTAAGAATATCTTCTGCTTTTATTTGTCGGCATTCTTTGCATCCTCTACAGGAGAATTGTGTACATCTTTTCATCAACAGGAGACTAAAATGAATAATGCTGTTCAGAAATCACATGCTGGAACACTATAGGGGCCATAATTCATTACGCCCCGCCCCAACTGTCAAAGGTAACGAGGGCGTAATGAATTATGGCCCCTACACACATTGGTACACATCACCTGTGTTCATTTTACGCGTAAAATGAAGTGTCACATGTACCTGGCGATACACACTTGTCGAGCTGTTGCCCTTGTACAGCTTCACATCTATAGCCACAGGATGAGGTGCAATAGCAGGAACCAGAATTGGTTGCTCCCATGTCTGGTTCGGAGAAAGCGCAATAGAAGGCCACACAACTTCTCGCACCGCATTGACGCTCAACACCGCATGATAGCTGACAGGTGCTACCTCAAAACTTCGCACTCCTAGATGCACAACGCAGTTCTGACCAGCCTGTGTTGGCGGTAGCATCCAAAGTTGTGTAAAGCCAGAGTGCGGTTGCTTTGTAACTCCGTTCGTTGCATAGATGAGCGTAATTACAACAAGAATAATAGCAAGGCTAAACATAGCACTCCTACGCAGTATGAAATGTATTCTGGGTGCTTGCACAATAGGTGCTGTTCTTGTCACACCTCTTCTAAGATAGAGAACAATCAGCGTGAGCAGCAATGTGAGACAACCCAACAAAAGAACCCATGATAGTGCGCGTAGCCCCAGCGGTAAGACGTTCAACAAAAAACCACCGATAATGTCGAGTGCTATGCTCAATCCGAGGCTGAGAAGAATGCGATGTAACATGTCGAGAACTCGTTTATGACCAAGAATTTCTGTCAAGGTGTAACCTGGTACGAAAAAAATCATTGGGAGTGCTAACAGTATGCCGATGATGGGAATATGGGTGGGAAGCAATGCCCAGACAACGTTCAACGCCGCAATTCCTACCGTAGCAAGTAGATCACTATTTTTTTGCCGCATTGCTCAATGCCCCCACATCATAGATAATAATGTCTCCACTGTCGAATACGCGATTGACCTGAGAGGCATCGTCGAACTTTGCAAAATCTTGTGCTGCAATCGGTGTCTTGCGATGGAACGCATCCACCTCATCCATCTCATAATAGTAGCCTAACAGTGGCAGTACATGTGTGAGGCGTGCATCGGCGATAAGATAATGGACTTTTGCTTGTTGTAATAGCGAAACATCGTCGCTATTGAGGTCTGGTGAGAGAAATACTGACGATAAATCAATGTTGTCCTGAATAGATGTCACAATGCGCTGATTGCCGTATGTTCCCATCAAAACCTGATTGATGCGGTCTGCCGCTACTCGATTATCGGATTCGAGATAGCTCCGTGACCATAGCGCGGCCTGTATCCCTTCTGGCTCGATAGAACGGGCGTCGGCGGTTGCCTCATATGGTCCGGGAAGCAGTGCCGATGCCGGTCCATCTCCAAGCACAACCCCACCAAGGAAGACGAGCGACATAGCACCTGTAAGTAACCATATGTTGAACCAGCGTAAACGCTGTGTGGGCCAAAACTGGACGATAAAAACCGCTAGTACCAGCGCGATAGGGATAAACAGAAAGGCAGCCGCTCTATCAGCAACCTCGGAGCCGGAATTTGTCAAGCGAAACGCCTGGCTCACCGGATAGAGTAGTGAGAAGAAACCAAATGTCAGTGCAAGGGCATTAGAACGGTAACGTTGCCAGAGACACAGTAGACCAAATGGAATGCTGAACACAATAATGCCCATTGTAGCAATAGTGAGCAGTCGTTCCCAGAGAGGTGTTGGTGGACCGGAGTAATTCACAAATAGTGCCTTGGCACTGCCTGTACCACTTATTATATGCCCAAGCTCTGCAAAAGCCTGCACCATAAAAGATGAGAGATAACCTACGACAGGATTATCGACACGGAACGTACTGAAGATCGAGACCGATACCCCTATTCCTACGGTAAGAACCAGTGTTGACCGATAGAAAGGAATGAGACGTTTGCATACGTAAATGATTGTCCATAAAATGAGCAAACTTTCAAAGAAAAAATCTGTGACGTGGTGCGTAAAGATAATAGCGATCAACACGATCCAGGTGGTCACTGTGATCCAGCGTAGATCATTGTTCAATCCGTTGTGGAGTTCACGCGAAAACTTCACCTTTGCGACAAGTGGTTTTAACTGTGTCAGGCGTGTAGTGACCGCTTGATGTGGCGACAGAGCGAAAAGCATAAATGCCGCTAGAGGTAGCGCGAGAGACTCGTAGCCGTATTGGGCATCGAACAAGAGAAAATGCGGGTTAATCATGTACAGGAGCGTTGCCAGACTTGCGGCGCGCGCCGATTTTAGGATTTGCTCATTGAGCGCGAACAGGGCCAATATCATGAGTAGTCGCGCCATGCCAACCACGATAAGGCTTGCGTGAAAGCTACTCAACCCGCTCATCGTACTCAGCGCATTGGTGACGATCTCAAGACCTGGATAATAAGGGCTAACGGGCAAGAGCGCGTTTTGTGTGAAAAGGTGCCCACTATTCGTGATATCTTCGAGTGTGCGCCAATGAAGAAACTCATCAAAAAAGGTAAAGTACAGCGGATTGGCTATCACCTTTACAAGATAGCAGCCAACGCCCATGACACACAGGAGTCCAATGCGTTCAAAACGTGCAGTTGTGGGTAAGAGCAGACGGGCCGCCGTTGGTGCAAACATGAGCAGTAAGCCCGGCATGAACAATGCATTGCTTCCTGTTCCGCCATCCCTTGCTCTTGTAAAGCTATAAGCTAGCACAAAAAGTCCCACTGCACTCACACATGTTAGCACAGCAAGCCATTCAAATGAAGATATATGCACACGCGCCGAGGCATTGCTCTTCGTATAGTCTTTTTCAGCCTCTTCATTACTGGCGTAGACCAACAACCCTCTAACAAGATGCTGTAGTGGTTCAGGCAGTTTTCTCACAATGATGTTGTCATGTGTACTAGGGGTGCGGGAACTTGTAAGGCTCATTGCGGTAACACTTCCTGATATATCTGTTTGTTAGATACGACTGCATGCTCACTGAGAAGGACGGGAAGTCCAGGATATAACACCTCCTGGTAAATTTGCTCAATTCGTGTGACAACTGTTTTTGCCTGGAAGTTAGCGACACGCTGTCGCGCCATACGTCCCATGTACTCGCGGCGTGTAGCGTCGTCCAGTAAATTCTCCATTGCCAGTCGTAATGCCTGCACGTCGCCGGGAGGAACGAGCAGACCTGTTTCTTCGTCTTCGACAATATCAGAGAGACCGCCAATGCGCGACGCGATAACGGGTCGCCCCATCACCATTGCTTCCATTGCCACCGTTGGAGAGGGATCACGCCAGATAGAAGGAGCAACAGCAAACGTACAGCGGCTCCATGCGCTCATCACCGCATCATGAGGCCAACCAGGTAGCACCGAAACGTGTTCAGGAATGTCTACTGACAGCTCGTCGCAGGGTCTGCCAATAATGACAAGCGGGATATCGCGCCGCATTGCGCTATATGCCTGTAAGAGAACATCAACGCCTTTGTCACGTTTTACATCACCCACAAAGAGGATAAATTCGCCTTTGGGAAGTTGTTTCAACAACGGATGGCTATCGCAACATTCATTGTCCATGTTGTCTGGCACGAAGTTAGGCACAACGCGATACGGGACACGTCGTCTTGCAAGCCGTACACCACGCGCAACCGCATTGCTCACAGGCAGAAACATGTCTACCAATTGGTCTTCTAGTTTGCCTCCCACCCAGTTCGTTAGTACCGTGGGCACACCTTTTGCGGTTCCATAAAATCCGCTGGCGCATTGTAGACACTTCACAGGTGAGGGACCACCACAAAGTTCACCCTGATAGGTGAGCCGCTTTTGGACACAGACAAGGCTATAATCGTGCAGTGTAATAATCAGCTTGGCTTTGCTCCAGGCTTTCAGCGGCAAAACGGAATGGATAAGCCAGTTATGAGCGTGGATAATATCCGGTTGTTCTTTAAGAAGAATGCGACGCAGCTCCAGCAGCAGTTCGGGATCAGGAAATGGAGGCGCAAATTGCCGACTACTATCACTGAAAAGCATACTCGCACGTTGCATCGTGCCGTGCATACGATGCACACGTACACCTTCGTCCATTTCCAGCGCGGGAGCATTATCGTGTAACAGCGTTGCAACCGAGACGGTATGTCCGCGCTCTGCTAACGCGATTGCGAGGTTACGCACATGACGCTCTTCGCCGCCGATGGTCGGTGGATAGAATTGTGCCAACATTAAGATACGCATACTCTCTCCCTCTCCTCCACATGTTTCACACATTCTCTATAAACCGCTTCAACCTGCTCCGCGCACTCATCCCACGTTGGCAACGTAAAATTGGCAGGAGGGACAAGTGGCTCTTCGATTTGATGCAGGATAGCATGTGCCACCTCACGCGGCGTACTCTTCAGCGGAATTTCACGGGCTAACCCCTGTTGAGCGATTTCATGCAAGCCGGACGTATTCGTGACCACTACAGGACGCCGTAGTGTGAGTGCCTCCATTACCGCTACCGGATGTGCCTCGTACTCACTCAATAAGGCGACCACCGTTGCACGCGAAAGCACCTCCGCCATCATCCGTCGATCAGTCGCAGGGACCGACCGGATATCTACATAATCGCTGACTCTCGTGCGTTGTGCTAGCTGTCGTAGCTCCGCTTCGTATGGCCCCACGCCTAGAATAAGTAGACGCGTATCGGGACGTTGCTCTCGTATCGCGGGTAGTGCTGTGATCAGGTTCTGGTGCCCTTTGTAGCGTTCAAGTCTGCCAGGAGAGATGATAAGCGTCTCGTTTTGTGTGGAGCATGGTGTGACCTCTGGAAAGGTCGCACCGCCATTCGCTATAACAACAAACCGCTTACGTGAGAGGCGCAACAGTGTACGAAAATAGTCCGCCTCGAAGTGTGATACGCCAATCAACTTTGCCGCATCCATGAAAAGTGGCCGCTGAACAGACCATTGTGTAGTACGGATCGCGGTCCGTAAGTGCGATGAGTTACCGCCTGTATGAAAGGTGACTACGTATGGAATGTGTGCATGTCTGGCGGCGAGCATTGCCATAGGTGGTATAAAGGTATGGCAGCCCTGACAATGTACGAGGTCCCATTGCCCCTGTGTGATGAGTGTGTAAATTTCTGGTGCAACGTGATAATCGTGATTTGTGGGCCAGGAATAGACGCGAATGACGCGCATTCCCTCTATTACTTCCTCGCGAGGTAATGTTGCACTTGTCGCTGCTGCTCGCGGTCTTGTGGTGACGATGGTAACAGCAACGCCACGCTGTACGAGTCGGCGTCCGACCTCATAGACATGTGTTTCGATGCCACCCATGAATGGAAAATAGCGTGGCGTTACCATAAGCACACGCAGTGGTTGTATTCCTTGTACCATCACTCCTACCTCTTCACTTTATCCATCGTTTTTGAGTCGATGAACTTCCCCAAATGAGTATAACAAATATTTTGTGTTTTCCTAAAAAAGGTACTTTTGTACTTTTTGAATCTGATGATGCGCTTTAAATTTTAATCTGGGAACGGGCGACCACAAGGGTCGCACCCTACTATATACGTATATAGTAGGGTGCGACCCTTGTGGTCGCCCGTTGCAATATAATCACGTCGCCCGTTGGGTTCTTTCCATTGCCACAGTGTTTTCTTAAACAGCATTATCAAGCTCCTATAGACGTGTCGATATCATCGGTTACTGTAGCAATACCGTCCGGTACATATTTCTGCAATCGTGGTGGTTTGAGTCGTATTGGTTTATGATATTCTGGACCCGGTGAAAGTATGCCGGACGAAGAAATGTTTTCGATGTGCTGTAGTGCCTTTATGCCAGGGTAACTGAGTGCAATGCTGGGCATCGAGACAGTTTCGACGAGCCAGAGCGCCTGTATCCCCTGCGAGCTTTGTGTATTCGATACCGACGATGCTTCACTTGACCAGATCGCCTTGTAGACGGTGGAGAACATGAATACAGCTTCAATAGCTATTGCCGCTACCCAACCGAAACTCAATCCTGCTAAGCCTCCCAGATGTGCGCCTATCATGGCGGCGACGACTTCGAGAATGCCACCGGGGAGAATGCTAAGCATTGCACTGCCTACGCGGTCCTGAATGCGACATATCGAGATATAATGATTTTTGATAATGAGAGGAAAGGCGGCGAGTGCGAGAATGCGGAGACACCACGCCGCATTTTCGGCGTATGAACTACCAAAGAGACTTAGCACCTGCTGTGCGCCAAACTGTAAGACAACATTGGTGAGAATCGCGGTCAGCACTGCCAATCCCATTGTCACACGCGCTTTGTGTGCCAGAGAAGACGATTGCGCGGCATTCATTGCATGCAGTACAGTGGTGAGCGCACCAGGGATGATAAACACGAAGCTTACGAGCATCCAGGAAACATAAAACCATGCATTCATCTGTGCCGAAAGCAAAGCAGTAACCACAATAGGCAACACCTGTGTCGGAAATTGTAGTGTGAGATTGAGCAGGTGATGTTGGACGGCGGCTGTGCCTAATTTGCGAAGCAGCCCCCATTGTGGGAGGTACTCTCTCGTTATCCCTTTTTTGAGTACAATTGGGACGACAAGCACAAGTATGGAAACAATGTTGGAGATCGCCCAGGTTGCATAGATGGCAACACCAAGATCGTTTGACAGCCACGTACCGACAAGAAAGAGTGTTATCAGCTTGATCAGCGCGAACAGTGTGTTACGCCAGAGTTGCAGACCACCGCGAAGTATTCCGATGAGTGCTTGATCCAGCACCAGTGTAACCGCGTTGAGACTAACGCCCAGCGCGAAGATCAGCACATTCGTACTGTTGGCCCGTAGTGGATGAAAACCCATGATAAATGAGGGCGCGATGAGTGCAAAGACGATACCAACAATGATACCAGCACCACCCACGACGATGAGTGCCGTACTAATGAGCGAGGCTTCACGGCCCGGTTGACGAGGAAGTTCAGTGATGAGCAGAGTTCCAAGTCCCAACACGCACATGCTGCCCAGCAGCATCATTGCCGAGATAGAGGCTGAGGCAATACCTATTGCCTCTGGTGAAAAATGCCGTGCTGCAATCCACCAATACACAAAACCCAATCCCGATGTTATCGCTGTTGTGCCGATTAACGAGCCGGCATTGACTAGCATCACGCTATTGGTTTTTAGCCATTGGATGAGTGAGTTCACTGTGTTCTTACTACGCTTCCTAGTAGTTTACCAACGGGCGACCACAAGGGTCGCCCCTACTATACTCCTCTATATGCTGTGTCAACATGTATGGTAGGGGCGACCCTTGTGGTCGCCCGTTGCCGTAATGAAAAGCCAACGAGCATAATTCGTCCCTACACCTTCATCAATTGAAGACTACCCTCTTGTTACAGCGCGTATCCCTTGCTTAAAGTGAGCATCAGCGTTTTCCATTGTTTCTTTTTGTGCTAACGTGACTTGTGAGAGTGTACTCATGACATAGCCTGCAGCAGTAGTTGCGAGGCCAGCAATAATGGCACCAGCTCGCTGTAAACCCGACACGTCGTGGCGAAGCAGACAATCAGCTATGCCATGCACAACTCCTAGCGGCAAGGTGGTGAGTGTGTACGAGCGTTCAGTCGAGAGGCTGTCTTGCACACCGACATACCGTGTGATGATAGCCTTTGAAAATCCCTCCGCATAGCAGCGCGAGAGAAAATACTGCCAGGTCGCACGATGTGTAGGTATATAGTGATGAATGCTCGCGCGTGATTCATACAGAAATTTTTTATCAGGCCAGTGTTGTTTGGCGCGGATACATAGCTCTGTTTCCTCGCCCCCCAACACCTGTTTTCCGATATGTCCAATATCGCTTCTGAAAGCTCCAACCGTCTCGAAGACTTCGCGACGCACGCACATACAGCCCGCCCACAGGTTACGAACCTCGACAGGCTCATCGGTAGTGGGTTGATATGAGCAGCCAAGTACCCAGTAAAATTCTGCCGGGAACCATTGTGGGCGTTGCCCTTCCCATTGCGGCTTTACACTGCTACCTGCACCCAGAACTATCGGGTCTGCACAACAATCACTCAGTTTCTCTAACCAGTCAGGGTCGGCAATAGCATCATCATCCAGGCAGGCAATCAATGTTCCCTGTGCCTCCGCAACGCCAGTGCTACGTGCGCCCGACACTCCTTTAGGTCCTGTATTCTCTATAACAATGATATCTGGAATATGTGTGCGAGCGCGTTCTAACAATGCTGGATTGTAGTCGATGACCACAATCGTCTCGCGTGGTGCCATATGTTGCCGCCGAATGGACTCTACCGCCAATACAAGATTATCCCAACGTGCCTCTGTATAGGCACAGATAACGACTGAAATGTCTAGTGCTGTTTGGACCGCCACTATCTTCCTCCTCTATCCCTACCCTACTTACTTCCCATTGCCAAAGCAGAACCGCGACGTAGCAATTGCCATACAGGAGTCCGCATACGTGCATACGCTGTAGAGAGTGCCATACTGGATGTGCCCTTCCCCGCAAGAAGAGCCGTAAAATCGTTCATAGTTGTTGTTGCTTTGACCATGAGTCGCGTCAATGCGAATGAATTCGTGGTCTCTGTATTCATTGTATGTTTAACCGCACATGCTGATGTATACTCGGCGGCCTGTACCAGTCTTTGTATCATTTTTGTGTAATAGCCATAAGGATACGCAAAACTCAGAATCGGCACACCCAGATGGTCTTCCAGGATGTTTTTGCATGTGACAATTTCATTTTGCGCCTTTGCCGAAGTAAGCGTATCGAGTTGGGGGTGCGTATGTGTGTGCGCTCCACACTCTATACCCGATGCTTGCACCTCTGCAATCTGGCTCCAGGTGAGCATAGGACGCGCGGCTTCTCCCTCATGTTGTAGCCAGCCGCAGGTTCCTTCGACAAAGGATGTTGTGATGTAGAGAGTCGCAGTAAAGTTATACTGTGTGAGTACAGGCAAGGCCGCTGTATGAAAATCTGCCATACCATCGTCGAACGTGAGAATAACGGGCTTTGCTGGCGTTGTCCTCTGGCGTACCGCCTCCATCCATTGTGTCACCGTGATGGGGGTGTAGCCATGTGCGTGCAAATAGGCCATCTGCTCTGCAAAGTGTGTGGGTGCTACTGCGAACTGTGCAAACTTTGGATTTGTGCTACATGAAATGCTGTGATACATAAGGATAGGTACTTTTTTTTCGGCTCGTTGCGATTGCCCCATGTTAGCGCATCACTCTCTTTTTGATACTCGTGTAACTTAGAACGGTGTCGCCTTCCTGTACAGCCGATATTGGTAAAAGAGATTTACGCCGTTCTTTGACAATCGTTTTTAGTACCCGCCAGCCATCGCGAAATGTGCGTAGGTTACTCTCGCCGTGAACACGCGAATACTCGAAACTGGGCACCTCGATAATTTTGAATCTGGCTTTATGCATACGCAGGTTGAGGAGCGTTTCGATCTCAAAGCCATCGCAGTCGAGGTTTATATCATCTAGGCACCGTTTCCAGAACGCATTGTAGCCGTAGCAGAGGTCGCTAAATTGCGTCGCGAATAGCACATTTACTAATGTGCCTAGCAAGTAGTTGCCAGCGTGACGCAGAAAAGTAATATCGCTACTGCCACCACCCTGAATAAAGCGCGAACCTTTCGCGAAGTCATGGCCTGCTATGAGAGCTTCGATAAATCGTGGTATCTCTGTGGGGTCTGCGGAACCATCGGCGTCGAGCATGACGATAATATCACCAGTGCAAACTGCAAAACCTACCCGCAATGCGTTCCCCTTGCCCTTACCAGTTTGTTGCACAATGCGAATGGTGGGATACAGTTGTTGCGCGACTTCCACGGTATCGTCAACCGACTGTCCATCGACTAAAATAACTTCATCGACAAGCGATGGAATATATGGAAGTACATGACCGAGATTTTTTGCTTCGTTGCGTGCGGGAATGATAACACTAATACGTGGGTATGGTTGTTCAGCAACACCTACACCGACAGACCTCACTACTTGTTTTTCTTGCATGAAAAATACCCCTCCCCACTACTTTCTCCAGAGATAGCTCCGAGAATCATCCCCACCACGAATATGCAAAACCCTATCTATGTTTCATTATACATGGTACAAAAAATGGTGTAGACGAAGATGCTTAGGTTAGGAGAGCAAATCGAGGCTGAGTTTAAGCGCGGTATCAACTTTAGCAAGTTCATCTTGACTAATAAAGCCACGCCGACGGAGAAGGCGAGACTTTTCGATGGTCATAACCTGCTCACACTTGACATCGGTATGGTTGGTCAGGCCGTTTTCTTCGTTGGGAGTGATGCGGACATGGAGAGGAAGTTCACGCACTGTGCGGCTCATGGAGGCAACAATGGTTAGAGGATAAGCAGGTGATGCGTTCCCTCGATCATTCTGGATAATTAAAGCTGGTCGTGTGCCTTGTTGCTCAGCACCGCGACCGGGAGACCAGTTTACATCCCAAATCTCACCGCGACGTGGGTTGGCTGGTGTCTCGTGTTGTCTATGGCTGGGCTGTGTTTGCCTGGCCTCACTACTCATTCAGTCCTCATACCTACGCAACCATACCTTCGTTACCGGCATGAAAAAAGAATTGGGCTTCTTCGAGAGTGTCTGGGATTGTGCCGAGATAGGCGTAGGCTTCGTCGAGAGTGAAATTGAGGGATGAAAGGGCTTGCTCACGTTTCAGTGTGATCGCTGATTTTAGTTGCTGATAATTATCTTGCCGCATAAGTTCCATAATTGTCTCCACGATATCTCCTAACGATGACTCTAGTTCAACTGCAAGGGCTTTTAGCTCTTTATGGTGCGTCGAGGGGATTTGGATCGATTTTCGGACGAGGTTCTCATGACGATAAAGATCTGTATGAACGACAGCCATGAAGATGCCTCCTATTTACAAGACGATGCTTATCTCTTCTCACTCCATTGTACTTGCCTTATCGCCAATTGTCAATAAAGATTACGGAAAATGTAAAAATTTATTCCACTGGTAATGCCAGTAAAAATGTCGAGTCATCACCACGAACACCCGAACTTTCAACCCAGATTTGCCCACTCATGGCTTCTGCAAGTTGGCGACAGACATATAAACCTAGACCCGCGCCACGTTGCGTACTATTCATGGCACTTTCCAGGCGTACAAACTTGGTGAAAAGACGTGCAATATCCTCTTTGATGATGCCTGCCCCCCAATCACGTATCGCTATTAAGACGAAATGTATGGACGGTGATGCTGGTGGCGTTAGTTGTGCCACGAGCAAACGCTGTTCAAGTGTAGTACGCTCGATATGTGATGCCGTGATTGCGATCTTCGAGGATGGAGCGTACTTGAGTGCATTTCCCACCAGGTTGAGCAGAATTTGTCGTAGGCGCAGATCGTCGGCCTGTACGTGCCATTGCTCATCAACATCTAGCAGCAGAGAGCGTTGCCCCACCTTGAATGTTGGTTCAAGAATCTCCACAATACGCTGCACCGCATGTTGTACCTGGACCCGCTCGATCTGGAGATGTACCCGATCATAATCAATACGGCTCGTATCCATGACATTGCCGAGTAGCAGTACGAGTTCTTCGCATGCTCGACTTGCCAGCCCCACAAAATGCTGTTTCCTTTCGTTGTCTAGTGTCTTGCCATACGTTGTAAGCAACTCAAGATAGCCTTGCACGGAGGTAAGTGGAGTACGCAGTTCGTGTGACGCAATCATCAGAAAATTGTTCGTGAGCCGTTCGGATTTTTGTGCCTCTTGCAAAGCCTCGCGCAGTTTTGTATATAAGAGCGCGTTACTCAAGGCGATGCCAGCCTGTATGCCAATCCCCTCAAGTAGCAGCAAATGTTGTTGTGTATAAGCGTGATGTTGATAGCTTTGTGCAGATAGAACACCTATGAGTGCATCGTCATAAAATATGGGGACAAAAAGCAGCGATTGTGAAGGATGCTCATTGCCAAATAGGTCCTCGTCTTTTTCTTGAGGGGTACGATTGTTCTCATTGGCAAACTTATCATAATCTTCGGCGGTGCCAAAGACATATGCGTGCATCTCTTTGTAAAGAAGCTTATCAATCCATAGAGGAATGGAGGTATAAGGAAAAGGTGGATATTTTACCCCTTCGTCGATAAGAAAGTCCATTGTCATGCTCTGGTTCTGGTAGTTGTAGCGTGAGATGAAAAAGGCATCAGTAGGCATCAGCTTTTGCGTCTGATCATAGATAGTTTGATAGACATTCTCCAGGTCATAAAGCGCACTGGGAGCGAAGAGAGCACGCCCAATCTCTATCAATGCGGTCCGCTCCTCACTACTCTGCTGTGCCTCTTTGTAGAGCCGCTCCTCCTCAATCACCATCGCTGCCTGCTCTGCGAATACATCAAGAAACAACAGTGCTTCATCCGTTAGCTCCACCTCATCATATGGACGGCCCAGCATGAGAAAGCCGAGTAGTGTCTGTTTGGCACTTGTGAGAGGGACAAGAAGAATGTCCGTTGGGTTGTCTTCCTGTTGTAGAAAACCCTCGACAAACGCTGTATGTTGCCACAACCGAGATGCGCGAGGAAGTGTATAGAAGTTATGTGTATATATGGCATCATGCATCGCCATCGTCACTATTGCCGCTGGCAAAGGATGAAGTCGGAGATGATCCTCTTGTGCTGCTAAAAGACCAGCGGTGGTGCGAATACAGAAATCTTCTTCCTGCTCCTGCATATATAACGCACCTTGCTGAAAGCGTAAAGCTGTGCAAAGTGCCATGACCACCCTTTTTAGCCGCTTATCAAATTCCAGATGGAGTGCTATTTCTTGCATTGGGCGCCCTCATGATGTGTTGCTCTTCCCTCAGCAGTATATCATCGTTGGCAAGCACATGGGCGTCAACGTGTATCTTATGAAGGCATCGCAATACTGTAGGGGCTATAATTTATTACGCCCTCGTCCCCGTTGACAATTGGAACGAGGGCGTAATAAATTATAGCTTCACGAATTAGAAACACCACCACCAATCGTAGTAATTACAGGTGGGGGTAGGTGTGTCCGTTGGTGTTGGAGTCGGCGGTACATCCGTCGCTGTAGGCGAGGGTGCCGCAACGGTTGGGCTAGCAGGCACAGTTGTCGGTGTCACTGGTGTAGTCGCGGTAGCCGTTGCTGTTGTGGTAGTTGCAGTGACGGTGACGGTTGGTGTTGGACTGCTAGAACTCCCACTGGCAAGCCACTCGGTTGCGTTGGGGTACAGCACACCATTCTGTGCGCCAGAGTCGCTCCAGCCATTGTAGCAGGTATTACCAGACTCACAGGTGCCATCGTCGATAGCAGAGCTATCGCCAGTCGCGACAATGCGACCAGAGCCATAGGTGCTACGCGCAATGAAGACGCCTGTTGTGCCTGTATTGGACGAGCCAGTGGTATAGACGACGCCGACAACGTTCGGGTTGTCGGTTGGGCTGATTGTCTCGGTTGTGCCCGCGTCAATTAAACTGGTTGTGCCAGTACCAAATGGCCCCTGTAGAATTGGATCGGGATTAGGCGTATCAACACCAGGATGATCGTGCGCGATATCCACAGCATCAAACTGAATACCGAAGGGGTCGTTGCCAACACCGCTGTTATTCATCAGGTCGTTGAAGATGTGCAGCGAGTCGTAGCCATCGTTGTTACGATCGCTACCGTTATGGTCTGCGACCATGAACAGGCCACCGCCGTTGTGTACGAATGTGAGAATGGCGGTCTTTTCGCTGGTGGTGAAGAGCGTATTAGGTTCTGGGAGAACGAGTGCGTTAAAGTTACTCAGGTCAAGTGTATTACTGGTAGTGCCATAGGTAATGGTACTGGTGTTGGTCATCAGGCTATAGCGGCCCGTCTTTTGGAGCGCGACACCCCACGAGCTAATACCACCCGTCCAATCCGTTTCCACCTGCGGATTAGGATTTTCCTTGAGTGGATCGGGCTGGCTGGAACTGATTATCCAGTCGGCATTGCCCGCCGTTTCCGCATGGGCATTGTCGAACAGGACTTTGTAGGGGGACGTTGCTGCGGTTGCGGCACGATGCGCGTAAGTCGCATGCGCCGGAGAAATGGTCTGTTGAGTGAAGGCGAACAGTGCGCCTACTATGAGAACAACGAGTGTGATGAGAGCATAGAGTTTCCACCGAATCTGTGGCAGTGATGTCATGAAAATAACTCCTTCAAAAGTAATTCTCCCAATGAAAGAGAACGTTTTGAAGGAGTTGTTTTCTGGTAGTTAGCCTTGCAGGTCCTGTGCCACTGCATATGCCGTAAACGGGACGGTCCACATACTATGAACGGGACGGTCCACATACTATGAACGGGACGGACGACCACAAGGGATCGCCCCTACTATACATGATGTCGTCGCGCCAATGAGATATAGTAGGGGCGATCCCTTGTGGTCGTCCGTTATAAATGCCAAATTGCTACTATGTTTATGGTACTATAAAGTGGAAGACCCACGGACCGCCTTTGATATGCGGAAGATCATATGGTGTAGGTGTTATGTTAGCTGGTATTGGGTACGGTTGAATGGTAAATGTCGCATTCCCATGTTGGTTGTTGAGCGATTCGTCCAGCGTCAAAAATGGATGACCTGTATCTTGTCCCCCCATGTCAATGTGGTTGTAGTTCTTGTTGCCAAGCAAAAGATTGTATTGTAAAGAGTGCAACTCGTCCAAATTGTTGCTGTATGTGAAGCCGTCTATGTAGAAGCGTGTTTCGGACGGGGAGATAACGACCCGTTCTAACGTTACAGTTCTACCGGCTGAGGTAACAGATTGATGCACATTGATGACTTGGCCTGTATGGAAGGGAAGCGAGAAATCAAAGGCCCAGTTCAGTTTATTTGATACTTCTGTCGCTTTCGCTGAACAATCGCTACCCGGTGTTGGCGTTAATACAGTTGTTGTCCCGTTAATCGTCTCCGAGCTTGGTCCTCCTCCCTCACTTCCACATCTATAGGTAACGGTTGTGTGAAGGTTGATGCTCTTAGGACTACCTTGTATCGCGCTACCATCAAAGTACACGACATTCAAACCTGTATCACTTTTGTTCGCATTGTTTGTTGTATATGCCCAGTCGGGTTCTGTACCTCTACTAAGGGTTTCAGGTATATTGGTACCGCCTTTTGTTGCGAGTAGGACATCATTAAATGACCAGTGTCCTCCCTTGCCTAATGTAGAGGCGTTAGATGACTTAATAGAATAGCTCACAATAATGTCGTTAACATCGGCATAAGCGTCTTCGACCGTGAGCGTGAACCCCTCAATCGTTTTCGTTTTTCCAATATGTACAAATTGCTGTTTCTGAAAAACCTGTTGTCCGCCATTGCCTGCTAGCAGAACTTTTTGCAGTAATGCGCCCATATCACCACCACTGACTGCGAACGCGAATCCGCTGAGGAGCAGTACCGCTACAAGTGCAAGCGCGGCAAGACTAAAGCGTACCGAAGCTCTCTGGGCAGGTTGTCGCCATTGTGGTGTAACGGTAGATTTTGTATCAACCTGTCTTGCCTGTAGTTGTAAACGCGTCCAGGTAAGTTGTGCATGGTGACGCAACAGTAATAGCATCTAATCATCTGGATTTCCCGATGTTAGAAAGCCTTCACTATGCAGGAAGTGGTTCTAAAGTGAGTGATTGGGGTGAAGGTATTTACTTGCGAGTGAAAGCCAATGTTCTTTATACCTTTGCGCGGCATCCTGACCAGTATTCGGGACAATAAAAAAGCAGAGACACAATATCATGTCTCTGCTTCTCTAAACTAATCCCTAGAGCGAAAAATCTTCACCCTGCGTTGTGGCTCTTTACCCCTGCTACGTGAGATCAGGTTGTAGCGAGTTGCCATCTGATGCTGCAGGCGGCGAATGTAGGCGTTGGCGGGGGCGAGTTCTGCCGTCGTCAGGCCCTTGTTCAGGACTTGATGAATGGCGTCCTCCGTCTCTAGCATGGCCTGCTTTGTGGGATCGTCAAACTCTCCCGTAGGCACGCCACTTTCGGAACTCCCTTCGTCTGACTCGTCGTCTTCGCTATCTCCCTCTACTGAGTTTGCGAGTGGGATGTCGAAGATGCGAGCCAGTGCATGTTGCATCTGCGTGACGGTATTGTTTTTCAGAATGATAATCAGCTTGCGGTCCTGCTCCGCCTGCTGCAAGCGCTCCGGTTGACGTTTGTAGTAGTTTTTGATGGTGATGATGGCATCGGCCTCGCGCTCGTTCGCCGTGATGACGACGGGGACGCGCAGCATACGCGCAGCATCAGCCAGTCGGTCGCGGTTCACGCCGAATGGGTAGACGCGCATCGACTTTATCAGAGGAATAGGCATTTCTGCGTCGGCAGGCTGGTAGATACCCTCTTCAAGGAAGGGGCGTTCCGCTGTGATAAGGGCGGTGCTACCAATTTGCTGCGCCTCGGCAGGTGCCGTACCCGTTGGGGCCAGTGTCCTCATCTGTGGTTGGACCTGCTGTGCTTCCGCATTACGTCCACGGAAGCGTTCGCCACGCATCACGGTACCCTCGCCAGAACGGGCGTCTTGTTGTCTCGCCTGACGATACTGGTTCCAGTTGCCACTTCGTCCATTGCGATCTGAGCGTTCCGGCCGCTCTGGTCGCTCGAAGGTACGTGGCGTGAAGCCCTGGTCGGGTCCACCAAGTCCGCCGCTGCCCCATGTTGGCACATCCATGCCACCAGTGGTGATGCGGCGCACGCTGACCTCGCCCGTCTCCTCGTTGCGAGTGCGCTCTTCGGCGACGGTGGCTTGACCGCGCAACATGTTGTCAATGGTATCGGAGACATCGCGATGGACAACCGCTTCGTCCCAGCTTTGCTGCTCCACCACCACATCGAAGGTCGGGGCGGATTTGCGCTCGTTGATGGTTTTCTGCGTGTGCCGCCGCCGCGCCTCTTCGTCACCGAGAGTTACGGTCTGAATGCCTCCGATGAGATCGGAGAGCGTTGGATTGACCAGCAGATTGCCAAGCGAGTTACCGTGTGCGGTTGCTACCAGTTGTACGCCACGTTCGGCGATGGTACGAGCGGCGAGTGCCTCCAACTCTGTGCCGATCTCGTCGATCACGATGACCTGTGGCATATGATTCTGGACAGCCTCGATCATGACCGCATGTTGCTCGACGGTGCGAGCTACCTGCATACGACGTGCCCGTCCTATGCCGGGGTGAGGAATGTCACCATCACCCGCGATCTCGTTCGAGGTATCGACGACAACAACACGTTTATTGGCTTCGTCCGCGAGGACGCGAGCTATTTCACGCAACAGGGTGGTTTTACCCACACCTGGGCGACCAAGTATTAAAATTGATTGACCCTGCTCAACGATGTCGCGAATCAGGGCGATACTGCCAAGGACCGCACGCCCAATGCGACAGGTCAGGCCGACCACTTTCCCTTTGCGGTTGCGTAACGCGCTGATACGGTGCAGTGTGCGTTCGATACCAGCGCGGTTATCGTCGCCGAACTCACCGATATGCTCAACCACATATTCCAGGTCAGCCGAGGTCACAGGCTCAGAGCTAAGGATCACCTCCCCTTCTGGGAAGCGGCCCTCGGCGACACGTCCGAGGTCCATTACGATCTCCAGCAGTTCGCTTCGGTTTTCGAGCCGATAGACCGCCTCGCGGATGCTCGGCGGAAGGGCAGCCAGCAGAGCCTTCAGATCGTCAGTGATCACATGTTGCATAGGCAGTTATTTACCTCATTTTTTGGCGTGAATTGACCGTCCCCAGACCTTTCAAGCCATAGACCGCACGTTGCTCTAGCAGGGGGACTGTGCTTTGACGCGTAGCGAGTAACGCCATGTGTCGCACGAGCAGGTCTTTGGTTAAGGTCTGCTCAAATCCACTATCGCGCAGTGCGGTGATAACAGAAGCGTCATACTCCCTTACCATACAATAGATCGGGCGTATGTTGTTTTCCTGAAGCCGCCGAATGCCGAAGTGCAGTAATGGCTCCGCAAGATCGACATGCTCAGGATGAACGTGAATAAAGAGTCGGTGCGGAGTCAAGCCTTGACCTCGACAGAGCCGCAACCAGGCTCCTAAACGCACGCCGACATCACAGACATAATTCTCGTTCCTGTTAGAAAAGAGTTGCTGTGAGCCAACATGAAGCTTAGCATATTCCTCGCTACTCTCCAGGAGTTCCGCCATCTGCACCCGTTGCGGGGTGACAGCGCGATACAACTGATGCAACCCCCACGCGTAGTGGCGATTCCAGCGTCGCAGCGATGGTAGTAGAGGTTCGCCGGGTCCGCTCAATGCACCTTGTTGATAGACATAAGTGAGTTCGCGGGCATAGCGTTGGAAGCCGGAGCGTTGGAACAGGCCAAGCTCTGGAACTTCGTCCTCAATCTTTGCAAAAATACGGAGAATGCCGTGTGTTGCGGCCATTTCTGCCGTGTATTCCAGGAGGGCGGTAAGAACATCTTCCTCACTAGAATCGGCGGTACTACGCTGCACCATAGATGCCAGATAGGACATATCCCAGGCGATATGTGATGGTCGTTCACGCATCTGCGCGAAACCCAATATGCGCCAGTGGTCTTCACAAATCCATGTGCGCGAAGTTGGAGTAATTGGAAGAATGTTTCTTATGATAGGTGACGGGGTAATGTAGTCCTCCACCGGTTCTAGCCAGCAGACGAAGTTCGCGAACTCGTGCTGTCTGCTGCGAGCGCGGCGGTCAATGGCGTAGATGATGCCCGGCAAATCCACAAACAGGACCGGTCGTATCATCGTTGCTCCTGCGTCGCGGGTGCGATAAAACGGGTGTGATAAATCAGACCCCTACGAGGCGACGCTCTGTACTATGCGGAGAAAGTAATGATGAAAACGTGGGTCTCGTTGGCCTTCGGTTATTGCAACCTCCGGGTGAAACGCGGTCCCTAGCAGGGTTCCTTCACGGACGGCGACGATGGTTCCGTCGTCGAGCTTCGCCAGCACTTCTACCTCTGGTCCCACCGTTTCTACGGCTGGCCCTCGGATAAAGAAGGCATGGAATGGAGCTTCCCCTAATGCAGGCACCGAAAGGTCTGTCTCAAAACTCTCTCGCTGACTACCAAATGCATTGCGGCGGACGCGAATGTCGAGTGACGCCAGTAAAGGCTGACCAGCAAGCGCGTTATCCGTCTCTTTTGCTAATAAAATTAAGCCCGCACACGTTCCCCAGAAGGGAACGCCATCTTGAATCTTCTGCCTGAGTACGCTATCTAAGCCATATTCAACCATCAGTTTGCCGATGGTTGTACTCTCACCACCTGGTAGTATTATACCATCAATTTCGTCAAGATGCCTGGGTAATCGAACAGGAATTCCAATAACTTCGACTCCCAGCATTGAGGCCGCCATTTTCAACGCTTTGATATGCGCCTCGAAATCACCCTGTAATGCTAATACGCCAATACGTAGTGTTGGGTTGGACATTTTTATACCCTATTTTTATAATCATTCTTTGTTGCACGGCAGCATTGCGCTGGCACATGTGCCAGCGCAATGCTGCCGTGCAACAATTCCCTACCAGCCGCGTTTCGCCATGCGTTCGTTTTCGGGTAGCTGGCTGATGTTGATACCGACCATTGCTTCGCCAATGTTGCGCGATACTTCCGCGATGATCTCTGGGTCCTGATAGTGCGTGGTGGCGCGAACAATCGCCTTAGCACGTTTGAGCGGATCGCCAGATTTGAAGATGCCGGAGCCGACGAAGACGCCCTCGGCACCGAGCCGCATCATGAGGGCGGCGTCTGCTGGTGTCGCAATGCCACCGGCTGAGAAGTTGACGACGGACAACTTGCCTGTCCGTGCAACCTCTTTGACAATTTCATAGGGTGCGCCGAGATTCTTGGCCTCGGCCATCAACTCCTCTTCGGGCAGATACTGCAAGCGACGGATGCCATCCATGATGGTACGCATGTGACGGACCGCTTCGATAACATTGCCTGTGCCAGCCTCACCTTTTGTACGCATCATCGCGGCACCCTCACCAATACGGCGCAGGGCCTCACCTAGGTCTCGCGCACCACAGACGAACGGTACCGAGAACAGGTGCTTGTTGACATGGAAACTCTCGTCGGCTGGTGACAATACCTCGGACTCGTCGATGCAGTCTACGCCAATGGCTTGTAAAATCTCGGCCTCGACAAAGTGACCGATGCGGCATTTCGCCATCACTGGAATCGTCACAGCCTCTTTAATCTTGATAATCATATCTGGGTCGCTCATACGCGCAACGCCACCCTGTGCGCGAATGTCGGCAGGGACACGCTCAAGTGCCATTACCGCAGAGGCACCCGCGTCTTCCGCGATACGCGCCTCGTCCACGTTAACAACGTCGCAGATAACCCCGCCCTTGAGCATCTCAGGGAAATTGCGCTTTACCTGTACTGTTCCGGTTTGTTTCAACATAGTTTCTTCTCTGCTTTCTAAAATGTGGTAAAACGTAGTTACCACAATCCTAATTGTTGCACTTTACAGCGTTGAGCGAGTTCCGTGCTTGCTACATCAACACCTGTTCTCTGCAACACATCGCACTCAATCGCTTGTGTGTATGGCGGCTGCCCCGCAAGGAACCTTGTCAGAATGTTGTGGGCAGAGTTTACGTCTCTGTCCATGACAAGGCCACAATTCGTACAGCAATACGTTCTCTTCCACAGTGGCATAGCCTGTAACCTGCCACATCCTGAACACATCTTAGAGGTATTGCGTTCATCTAGGAATACCAGTTCTTTCCCGTACAGGTCACATTTGTAGCTCAACATCTGCGTGAAAGTGTATAGCCCCCACTCGTTATAGACCGCTCTATTCAGGTGCTTCTTGCGGTCTACATGCTGTTTCGTCACCATTTGCCTCTGGGAAAGGTCTCCCACAATCACAGTTCTCTCAACCAATGTGTGGGCGATCAAGTGTGAGGCTTTATGCAGACTATCCTTTCGTTTGTTGCGTTTCTTCTCACTGACGCGCTTATACACCTTTGACAAGTAGATAGAACGACATGACTTCTTCTTGCACTTGTCTCTCTTGCTACGTATTTTATCAAGTTGTTTGTTATACCACTGATGCCCCTTGAAGCCTCCAACGGTATAGACACGGCCTTGCTCATTGACCCCCGTTGCCAGTGTCTTTATCCCTACGTCAAAGGCTGCGTAGTCGGCTTGTCCCTCTACGTGTTCCGGCGTTTGCTCATCCTCTTTGTAAGTGAATGAGGCGTAGTAGTTGCCCCGTGCATCTCGACTCATCGCAACCTCCCCAAACTCAACGGGCGGTGTATCAGTCAAACGAGCAACGATGTTTGGATACTTTTTCTGTTTGCCACGTCCTCCCGTTGGCAAGGTGAGACGGTTTCCCTCAATCTGTAAGTACATCGCTGGGTAGCAGAGCGTAAAGAAGGTGTGACGTGGGCGCACTCTTGGAAATCCTGGTGTTTCCCCTGCTTTGACTCTGCGAAAGAACGCGCCCATTGCAGCGTCAAGCCGATAGTACACTTCTGCTAAGAGTTTGCCGTACACATCGTCCAGTTCAGGGTCATGCTCTCGACTCTCGGCTAACGTTTTCTTACAACTTTTGAAGTTCCACTTCTCCCCTGCTTTCAAGCGCATGACCCACCAGTTATAGAGACCCGACACTTGCTCTACATGAACTCTAAGCTAGCAGCATCTTGGTCCGACACCTCTAGCTTAATCTTGCTGCAAAGCCGCATCTTTAATCCCTCTCTTGTACGAGCGAAGGCCGTGTAATCTGGCAGAAAAAACGGTGGTAATTGCTATCAAGTCCTGAACCATTTCCTGTTCAGGGGAAAGCGTCTCGCCATTGATAACCACAATCTCGCAGTTGTGCCGTTCACAAAACGCTTCAAAGTAGCTATACCCAAAGCGGACTAAACGGTCTTGATGAGCAATAATCACGCGTCTTACTTGCCCTAGCTCAACCATTTCCATAAGACGGTTAAACTGTTTGCGTTTGTAGTTGAGGCCGCTCCCAACGTCTTGCATCCACTCATCAACCGTGATGGTGTGAGTAGCGCAATAGGCTTTTAATGCCTCAATCTGATTGAGCAAGTCAGGCTTTTGTACACCCCCCGACACTCTTGCGTACACGATAGTCAGCCCTTTCTCAACTGCTTTCAATCCTCGATATTCAAGGTATTGATCGTGTGTGTAGTAGCGTCGATTGGTTGTGGGAGACCGATAGGCTTTGAGAGTGCCTTTACGGTCCCACTTCTGTAATGTGTTGGTTGTACGCCCAATGAGTTCTCCAAACTCTTTCGGGCTATATGTATTCTTCATGCATACATTTTACTACTATTTACTCTATTTGCCAAGACTGTTGAAAAGCTCCTTGCGTGTCTGCCCAATACTCTATAAAGATACAAAAAATTACACGGTTATTTGTTTGTGTGAATCTTAACATGAAAATAAGCGGTACTACCAGAGCCAATTGGCGGAAAAGAGACCAACCATTGTGAATTGGCTCCCACTTATTATATAACAATGTATTTGTGTCCTCTCATCCCAAAGCATGGTATACTGTGTGGAGAAAACCACTATCTTCTGAAAGAGAATCAAACCGAAAGGCAGGACAGTTATGACAACGATTTCTGAAGGGCAAACAGTAGTTACACCTGCTGACAACGTGTTTGGAGCGAAGCAAGGTCAGTGGACCTACGAACACTACGCAAATCTCCTTGATGATGGGCAACACTATGAAATTATAGATGGAGTGCTTTATAACATGGCTCCTGCACCTACAGGCTCCCACCAGGATGCTGCTGGCTGGCTTTTCTACTACCTGACAGTACATGTGCGTTTAGCGGGCTTAGGGCATGTGTATATGGGACCGAGAGATGTTGAACTTGCATTTAACGTTGTTGTACAACCTGATGTGTTTGTGCTTCTTAACAGTAACCTGCAAAAAATCACAGAATCGCGTGTGATTGGTGCCCCTGACCTTGCCATAGAAATTTCTTCTCCCAGTACGGCCATTCATGATAGACATCGAAAATATATAGCCTATGCTCAGGCAGGCGTAAAGGAGTATTGGATTGCCGATCCAAAAGCGCACACAGTAGAAGTGTTGCTCCTAGAGGGGAGAGCATATCGCTCGGCTGGCGTTTTCAGCGGCGAACAAACGTTACCATCACAAGTTGTGCCGAATTTCCCTGTACAGGTACAGCAATTTTTCGCATAGGAGCTATTCTTCAGAACGCCCTCGTCCCCATCGACCACGTTTTCCATTCGTTGATTCCGTTTGTCAATGTTTATCCACAGAGTTAATTGGCACATGGGCGTTATGAAGAACAGCCCCTAATACTACAGCCGCACTTAAGTAGCCGGGCGAATGGCTCTCCGTTTGATATGGAATTGTTTCGACCTGGCCTGATGCCGCCTGCGCCAGCGCGACCAGGAGAAAACTCCTTCTGGAGTCGCAGGAGCTTGCCACACCAGCCTCCAGAGCAGTCGGCGCACTTCGGGAACGGTTAAAGGAAGGAGCTGAGCGGCTTCTTGCTCCTGAAATTGAGCCCCCTTTTTTGCCCTGTCACTTTGACCACCGTCAAAAATGCCAGAGCAAACATCGCCAAGGTGATATGTCGGTACCACCCCTGCCAATGACGCACTTCGTATTCATCCAACCCGACCTGCTGCTTGGCCAGTTCAAAGCTTTCTTCCACTTGCCATCGACTGCCAGCCGCTCGCACGACTTGCTCCAAGCTGACCGACTCCGGCGCAAAGACGAAGTCATACGCAATCTTGGTGGGATCGGACAAGCTCCGTCGGGAAAGTAGCCACTGTTTCCACCCGGGCTCGGTCCAGCGGAAGTCGAGCGACTGCCAAGCCCAGTCATAGAAGCGTGGCCCTTGACTTCCTTCTCCTGCTGACACACGCTGCCAGTGCTCGGCTGGCCAAGTCGCTACGACTTCATCAGCGCGACGACTCAGGCCGATGCGCTGGTTCTTCGCAACCACCAAGACGTACGGCTGCAGGCGTTCCTCCAGCCAACTTCGCAGTTTGTAATCCCCACCATACACGCTGTCGCCTGTCACCCAAGCGGCTTTCACTCCATGAGCAAAGGCACGCGCGAGCATCTCTTTGGCCATCGTCGGCTTGGGAACTGTGGCGCGCCGTTCCTCGGGGACGTCTGCCTCTTGACACCGCTGGGGATCCTTCTCCCAGTCCTGATGTAGATACAGCTCTCGGTCGATCAAGACGGGTCCATTGCGCGTCGCATAGGCGAGGAAGACCCCGATCTGGCAGTTGGCGATCTTGCCTGCCGTTCCCGTATATTGCGCGGCCACCCCCACTGACTTACTGCCTTTTTTGAGAAAACCGGTCTCGTCAACCACCAGCACCGCTTCCGGGTCGGCCAGGTGAGTCAGGACATACTGCTGCAAGTCATCACGCACCTCATCTGCATCCCAATGAGCTGTATTCAAGAAGCGTTGCATGCCATCGGGTGTGGCTTCCTCCGCCAACTCGGCTAACTGCCACCCGTTTTTTCGCTTGGTCTGACTCATTAACCCACGCATATAGGCTATCGCCCGTTGGCGTGGCTCTGCACGCTCAAAGAAAGGAGCTAACCGCTCTTGCACTTCTTCTAAACGATCCGCCCATGTGCGCAGATCTTCTACTGAGGGAAACCCTTCCATCTCTTCCTCCTGTTTCTTGTTTCCCTCTCATTCTACCACATAAGTGCGGCTGTAGTACTAAGCGTTCGTCAACGACTTCCTCTCTATTTTCCTCTGGATACGAACGCCGTTTGCCCGGCTTCCAGAAACGTATGACAATGAGCCACGCAAGAACAGCAAGCAGACCAATTCCCGAAAGTATAGCTCCAATGCGGACGGAGGACGGGGCATAGCTATAGCTCAGGGTATGCGTGCCGGGACCTACTTGAATTGCTGGTAGCACGCCATCAATCTGCTGAATTGGCGCGTCGTGGCCGTCCAGCCTAGCGATCCAACCAGGAAATGAGGGAGTAGCGAGAACGAGGTAGGCTTTTGTGCTACTGGTAAATGTGTATATCTCCTGCTCTGGAGCCTGCGTGATTGCGTGGACTACGACGTTGAGTTGTTGCATCTGATCGAGCGTTGGCGGTTTTCCGTTTGACTCAGGACTGACGAGGTAAGCGGGTCCAGCATCGGCTGTATTCTTGTAGAGTAATACTCCGTCCACCACCCCCACTTGTACAAAGCGCGGATCGGTCAGCACTTTCCGAGAGATTACCACGCTCACATTCATCAAGCCTAGTAGTGCGGCATTCGGTTTGGCGGAAGGCGAGTCGTAAGAAATGGGAAGTAGATAACCGTTGCCTGTATAGCCGCCTGCATGTTGCATGTAGGAGACGTAGGACTGGATCAAGAGAGGATTCCAACCGCTGGCAAGGCGTGTTTTCAATAGTACTGCGTTCGCCTGCGAGATGTTATCTCCCTGCACATCATAAATTCGCCCCGTGTCTGCCAGTTGTGACGCTGTTTTTGCTAGCAAAGAAGGTGTAGTGGCTACGCGCGTATCACCTGTTTGAGTGTATTTCTGATCTATGTGAACGAGTGGAAGCGCGACGGCAAGCACTACGAGAAGGCCAACTGCAACTGCTCCGAGTGACGATACGCGTTGCGCGACATGCAGTAGTGACTCGGTACCAATACCAGCAAGTAAAGTGATAGAAACCAGAGCGACGAACCAGATACGGGCGAGGCCACGGAAGCGATCCAGGTCTGGCAAAATGTGCGCTGTAAGCAAATAGAACGGGGAAGAGTTGCCCATGGCGAGTCCGGCTACAAGTACGACGCCGAGCAGGAGCGGCCACGTTTTGTGCCAGCGTAGTACTAATGCAAGTAGCGCGAGAAAGAGAACAACCAGTCCAGGGGTAAGTATACCCTCCCACGGTACTACGGCGCGTGCTTTTTGATCGAATAGCTCGAAGAGGAACTGCCTTAGTGGATAGGTATCTGTGGAACTCACTGAGAGTTGGCGCGTTGAAAGGGCCGTAAACTCCGCTAGCGGCAGTAGATAGATAGCCGCGAGCAGGACACCGATTGTTCCGGCAGCTACCAATCCTACAACTGACTTGAGAGCTGTTTGCCACCCTCCCATTCGCCAGCGTTTTGCCAGAAGCCACGACGCTAGTGCGCCCGTCATCAACAACCCATAGTATGCCATTTGTGGATGTCCGGCCAGCAGCGTCAACGCGAAGCATATCCCAAGCGCAACACCCCAGCGGCGCGGCTCTCGTACTGTTGCCCAGCAAGCGAGGGCAAGCCACGGAAACCATGCGACGGTTTGTACAATCGTGATGTGTCCCGCACCCAGATGGCTAATCAGGCGTGGTGTTGCCATAAGCGCGATTGCCGCTACTAGAGCGGGTAAACGTGACAATCCTAATGCACGACGTGCCAGGAGTAGCATTCCTAAACCTGCAAATACCAGATGTCCCGTAATGAGTATCAGATAATAATCGCGTAAGGAGAAGAGGTGGACTAGATGCGTTGGTGGATAAAAAAGGGCGGCGAGTGGATCGGCGGCCAGCGGTTGTCCACCAGCATAGTACGGATTCCAGAGTGGCAGACGATGCTCCTGTGCAAAGGTACGTTGAAGCAAGAGAGCGGTAGGCCAGTGGCTCTTCGGCAGATCGCTCCCCGACCAGAAGGCGGTCAACTGGTCTGATGTAAAGGGTGTAAGTTGGAGAATTGCGACTGCCACGACAACGAGTATTCCCAGTTGACTCACGGCTGGCAATACACGTAACAGTTTTTCTCTCCAAATACGACTTTTCACTCCTGGCTCTTTAGCCATTCATACTTCTCCCATCATTTCTGTGCAGCTTTCATATACTCAATATTCTCAACGGTTTTGATTGCTAATAGTTGCACTCTACTGATTTTTGGTATGGCATACCATCAACATTGCCATTTCCCTCATCCATGTTATAATCACTGTGCGTATTTCCGATTTTGAGATGCACTTTTGGAATAGCGCACTGGGAGAGTATCTATTTATTTATTTATTTTTCGCATTGGCCTTGTTGTATTGCGCCATGCAGCCATGTAGAGGGAAGGCGAATCCCCATGCTCATTACACATATTGAGTTAGAGAATATAAAAAGCTATAAGAAGGTCTCCGTCAATTTCAGGCGCGGCACCACCGCGATTAGCGGTGCCAATGGTGCCGGTAAAACAACGCTGGTTGAGGCTATTGGCTATGCCCTCTTCAATCATCTTCCTTATAAGCAGGACCAGTTTGTGCGTGAGGGCGAAAAATATGGGCGTATCGTTATTCACTTGATCGGTAGCGATGATCGTCCCTATATTGTGGAGCGGCGCTGTGGCTCTGGCGCACGCTGGTTCATGACCGACGAAGAGGCCAGTGAACGCCTTGAGCAAGGTGCCGATATGCAGGACCGCTTGCATGACATCTTTGGCATCGACCGCGAACGCCCTTTAGAGTCCCTCTTCAAAGATGCCCTCGGTGTACCACAGGGCACCTTCACCGCTATTTTTCTTGAGACGGCAAGCAAGCGTAAACAGACCTTTGATGCCCTCCTGCAGATCGAGGACTACAAAACGTCCGCCGAATATTTACTTGAGGTACAACGTTATTATAAAGAACAGATGACGGTCCAAAACGGCAAAATCAATGAACTTACGTTTAGAACGAGCGAACTGGGTGAGTGGCGCACTACTCTTGAGACCACACGCCAACGTGATGAGCAGCAGAAGCAACAGAACATTGTATGGTTACAGCAACTTTCGCATGATGAAGAGCGACAAACTATCCTCAATGAGCAAAAGCACCGGCTAGAGCGATTGAAACAAGCCTTTGATAATAGTCAGACAGCACATACCAACGCGCAGCTTTTGCTTGGGCGCGACGAAAAACTGTTGCAGGAGGCCCAGACTGCACAGGATATCGTCATCGCTAGCTTCGATGATTTTCAGCAGTATCAACAGGCAGAGCAGGAACTGGCACAGCTACGCAAAGATGAGCAGCAACGTAATAAGTTGCGTAACCAACAGGGGTTATTGCAGACAACGAAGGCCGAAAGCGAGACGCGACGGCACGGCTTGCACCAACGCTTAGAGGAAGTCGTGGTGGCTCGTCAGCATGTCGCGGAACTGGCGACGCTTGTGGGGCAGCAAGGCGAACTGGAACAATGTCGAGATGACCTCAGAGATAAGGTGACGCGCTACAATACAGTGATGAAGGAGGGTACACGCCTCCGTGCCACCATCGACCGCTATAAGCAGCAGCAAGCAGAGTTACAACAGCGTATCACCACCATTGAGCCGCTGCAATCAGTCGCAGACCGCGTTCACGAGTTGAGCGAGACGCTTACTCAGTTGCAGGTACAAAGTAGTGAGCGACGCGGCAAGCAGAACCTGTTACAAGAGAAGCGCGATGAGCTTAGCCGCAAACAGCGTGACCATGACGACACAACCGACAAACTATGCAAGGTCGAGACCAGCATTGAGAAGATAGAGGAGCATCGCCAGGTGGCTGAAGAGAAACCCGTACTGGTCTTACAGCGTGAAGAATTGACCGCCCGTCAAAATAAATTAGAAGGCAACATCGAGGGTTATGTACTGTCACGGGTGCAGTCTGCTGGCGGACAGTGCCCTCTGCTACACCAGACGTGCCTGAACATCAAGGGACTCGGCATGGTCAGCCTTGAATCCTATTTCGATAACTTATTAACAAAAGAGCATGCCGAACTGGACACTGTGCTACAGCAAAAGCAGAGCGTGGTACAGCGTGAGCAGCAGATTGAAAAGTACGTAGAGTGGCTCAATAAACTTGGTATGTATACCGATAGACGTGATAGTTATAAAGAACACTTGCAGCCCATTGTTGACGAGGTTGCCAGACTAGAGAGCGATATCACAGAACTAACGGAAGAATTGACGGCCCTTGCAATGCTCGATTCAACAATGAGCGCGACACGCAAAAGCTACGATGAAAGCAAAGTGGCAGATAAACAGGTACGAGAACTTCCTGGCCTCTATAAGCAAGTGCAATCTTATAAAGAACAGATAGAGAAGGGTGACGCGGACCTTGACGAGCTACGTCAGCAACTCGCCGAACTCAAAGGCAGCGATGTTCTCCTCAAGCAGACGGAGACCGAGCTAACCGCCTTGAACGATCCACGTTCACGTAGCAGGGCGCAGCAACATGTTGTCGCGCAAGAGGGCCTTTTCACGAAGCAGCTAGGCGACGAAGAGCAACGTTTGCAACAGACGCAAGAACAGATACTCCTCCTCGATACACAACTTGCTCAATACAGCGAGCTTGATAGTCTGATTACACAGCAAGAGGCAAAACGCCTGAGTAGTCAAAACGGCTATGAGAGCTATCTCAAAAACGAAGATGCTGCTCGCCTGTTGCCAGAACGCGAACGCATCTATCAGCAGCAGGTGCAAGTCGCTTCACAAGCCGTAGAGCAGTTGCAGGGTGCATCGCAAGCATTTCACGACGCCGATGCTGCTTTTGATGAGCATGAATTGCACACCATTCAAGAGGAGGTGGAGCGTCTGAAAGATAACCTGACTGAACTGAAGGGTAACATAGACCGCAACCAGAAAGATATGGACAAGTTAGTGCGTCAAATTGCTCAGGCCGAGGAGCTGTTAAAAGAGCTGGAGGCTGCACAGCAAGAGCAGCAGACGCTCGAAGACCTGAACGCCATGATGCAACAGTTCCGAGGCTATATCAAAGAGGCGGCACCGTTTGTCTTAAAGGCGATGCTTGCCGATATTTCCGCCGAGGCCAACCGTATCTTTGGTGAGATCATGGGCGACCGCACCGCCCAACTTTCGTGGCAAAACGATTACGAGATTGTTTTGCGTCGTCAAAGTACAAATCGCACGTTCGCACAGTTGAGCGGTGGTGAGCAGATGAGCGCGGCACTCTCGATCCGCCTTGCTCTACTCAAAAAGCTTTCGACGCTCAACCTTGCCTTCTTTGATGAGCCAACGCAAAACATGGATGAGCTACGGCGTATGAATCTCGCGGAACAGATACGGCGTGTGCGTGGCTTCGATCAACTGCTAGTCATTAGTCACGATGACACGTTCGAGCAGGGACTGGATAGTATTGTACGTCTCTCGAAAGAGCATGGCGAGACGCGCATTGTCACCGACGAAGAGATGCAGCAAGAACGGTTACTTCACTATGCTTCATAAAGGAAAGTTGCAAGCGGCACTCAATTCCAAACGCGAGCAGTTCGCGCTCCATGATGGCAAGTTTAGCGATCAGCTTGCATTGTATCAGCATGCACTCGAAACGCTGTACCAGGATTATCCGTCAAGCGAGGCACTCGAAGCCGCTCTACCAGCGGTAGGCACAACCACGGCGGGGGCGCGACCCAGTATCGAATTCGATCATTGGCTGGTGAATGCAGGGCAGCAACACTATCATGGCCCTATCTTCCCTTTTGGACGCGAGTTTGCCAATCACGAGCAGACGCGTCAATGGGCGGAGTGCATCGAAGGTGTTACCACGCTTGCCGTTGATGGTAGTCAGCTTATGCCGTGGCGCGACGCCTCTATTCCCGTCGCACTAGTGCAGGTTGGTCTATTCGCGAATCCTCATCAGCCGGGACGCCCCTATACCAAAGATGTACGTATGGAAGTCTTGTCGCCGGAAGAGATCGCGGATGAGTTGAAAGCGGAGAAGGGTGATAAGAGCGAGCAAGATGGTTATCCCTACTCAGATATGATGGTGACGATGCGCCGCCATCTGCTAGAGGTTGAGACGCTATGTAGCCAGATGGAACACTTTGCCAGTGTGCGAAAGCCGGAGCAACCAGCGCATAGTCCGCTTGTCTTCTTCGATGGTTCGCTGGTCGTTTCGTTCGCCTTGATGATGCCGGGTCAGTACCGAGAACAGTACGTTCGTGCTGCGGTTTCGCTGCTTGAAACCTCGGAACGTTTACGTATACCACTTATTGCCTATATCGACACCAGCTATGCACGCGACATCATAACGATGCTACGGCGTCTCGATGGAACTCAACAGCGTCCAGTGCTACGCGACACCAAGAAAATTCATGATGCCCTACTCTGGAATGGGCGTTTGCAGTGGGGTGACCGCACGCCAGCAATGCTATGTGCGCGTGGCGATATCCTGCAAGATTACGGTGCATATCGCGATAGCGTGGCCTTTTGTTATCTGCAAACCACCGCTAAGCACTCGCCCGCACGCCTCGAATTTCCACGCTGGATGATCGACGATGGCGTACTCGAATCGGTGATGGACGTTGTACGCGCCGAAGTTATTGCGGGCAACGGCTACCCCTACGCAATCGAAACGGCGGACGCTGTTTCAGTAATCACGATGCAGGACCGTGACGAGTTCTATGCGTACTTCAAAGCCTTCATCGAGCGGCAGGGTGGCAGATTCATATTTTCCACGAAATCACAGAGCAAAGGACGTAGACGGTAACAAAAATACTAGTAGTACTAAAGATTGACAAAGATAAAAACAATTGTGTACCATTAATATAGCAATCTTACAAAGGGTCTGGGATGACCTGAAAAAATTATGTGTGGAAATGGCTATCTTTACTTAGCCTGTTGCCTCTTTTAGCTAGGGGGGTGCTATGTTTCGGAATCCCGACGAAGAGCGACTTGGGGGTCAATCTTCACTACTGACCGATAAGGGCCTTTACACTTCAACTACGTTCCCTACTCAGACACGTTCAGGTGGATTTGGCGAGTTCCAAAGCTTCTCATCGAAGCCACAGTTTCAGGATTTTCAAGAAAATGCGAGCTACTCGTCAACTCCACTACCTCAGGGTTTTCAAGAAAATGCAAACTACTCGTCTGCTTCCAGTTTCGATATCACTGCCTGGATGAGTCGCGAACCGCTACTAACGAGTGCGATCATTATCAGTATATTGATAATGCTGTATGAGGTGGCTGTGATCGTTACCAGACCGTCCTGGGCGGCTATGGCTACCGATTGGGTAAGGGCTTCACTAAGTTGGTTAGAAGCACTTCCTGTGCTGCTGGCAGGTGTCGTACTGTACCGCCACCGCCGCCCAGGAGCATTAGCATGGTTGATGTTCGCCGCTGCTATGCTTTCCTATGCTACCGCTCAAACGACCTGGGCCTTTCTGAATAGGATAATTGAGCCAAATAATGTACCAGTGCCTTCACAGGCGGACCTGTTTTATTTGATTCAGTATCCCTTCTTTTTTCTGGGCCTTGCTCTACTGCCAGGGTTATTGCGTCAGGGACGACCAAGTGTCGCTCGTGCAAAAATTGTATTAGACAGTCTTTTGCTGATGGCTGCAGGAACTGCTCTCTCCTGGTATTTTATTCTCGCCCCCTTTTACTTACAAAGCGGACAGAGCATATTGGGCAAAGCTACGAATATGGCCTATCCAGTAGGTGATTTGGGCCTGCTCTTTGGACTGACAGTGGTAGTTATCAGCCAGAATCGGCGTCAGGTAGGTCAGACCGCGTTACGTGTTTTTATCGCGGCGGTGATCTTTTTGATTATTGCTGATTCGATCTATCTTAACCAACAACTCTACCCTAACTTCAATCCTGGGGATATTGCAAATGGGTGTTGGATGGCTTCTTATCTCCTTTTTGCCCTCGCTGGTCTGGTCCGTTTTCGTGCTGTACAACGTGAAGCCAAAGGTACAAATGCCACAGGGAGCGTAACGCGACAAAGTGGCGAATTGGCTTCAGAGGCAAGGGACACCAGAGGTTTCCAATCGCTTATTCCCTTTCTTGCGGCAGTGGTAGCGAGTGCGTTGATTGTGTTTCGTGCAGCGACGGCACCAGTTACTGCGATTGGCAATAACAACCTTATTATCCCCTTTCTTGTAAGTCTTGGGCTACTGGTACTGATAGGCATGCGCCAAGGTATTACGGTTTTGGAGAATGAGCGTCTATTGCGTACTGAGCAGCGTCGAACGCGGGAACTGGATGCAGCGAAGCAAATGGCTGAGAAACAACGGCTTTTATTAGCTGAGCGCAATCAACGCTTGCAGGTGGATATTCAGGTACTCAAAGATATCCATGCACGAGTGGCGCGTGGTGACTATGCCGCACGGGTACCTATTACGAGTGGTGAACTATTACCTATCGCTGGTTCACTCAACATCATGCTTGATCGTCTCTCCAAGCTTATTAGAGCAAGTTCCGAGTACTCACGCCTGGAGCAAGCGGTTCAACATATGATGGTGGTCGCGCATGGAATAGCTGAAGGGGGCGAGCAAGTGTTAAGTGATCTGGTGGCTCCCTCCAACACGGTACTCGATGGTGTGTTTATCGCATTGAGAAACATTCAGGCTCGCATCCATGACATGGAAAAAAGTCTTCAAAAGTTGGAATATGTTCGTAAGGAAGCTTATGAACTGAGCGAATTTACGACTCAGCAGAGCCATAGTATAGCGGACGAAGGGATAGCACTGAGTACGTTTGCGTCAACACTCGGTCAACTTGCTACTGAGCTAGAGCGCATCATCCGTATGCTGGAAAGAACGCTGAAAGGCTCTCCGAGCAATAGCCCAATGACTCAGTTAGTTTCGTACTTACAGAGATTGCTGGAAACGATACGACAACAGCATTCAGAGATCAGTACTCAGGTAATGCGTTTTAATCAGATTGAGACACGAGCAAATCAGGCGAGCATTAGTAGCCGTCGGTTATTCAATGAATTGGATACTGCTACACGCAAAGGTCACAATCAGACGACAACGCCGAATCCTTCTCAGAGATCGAAAAGTTTGTTACGAACCTCTACACGTAAATAAAAGGAGAAATTGATGAGTTTGAGAACAGAAAAACACCTACGACACCTTGCAATTATCAGCGTAGTGGCAGTAGTAGTTACAGTATTAGCTGTAATCGGTTCACCGTTAACAACGAGAGCAGCCACGCGCTCCAAAGTATTTACGCGTTATAATATTTCCGCTTCAGGTGGCTTTGCTATTGGCATCACGGTTGATAAAGATGGCAATCCCTGGTTCGGTCTTGGCAATGGTAGTATAGGCACGATTAATCATAAGACTGGCAAGCTGAGAGTGTACCCGTTAGCAAATGCAAATGCAGGCGTAGGCACGATCAAGATCGCTAAGGATGGCAGTGTCTGGTTTACAGAGTCGAATGCCCCTGGTATTGGGAAGTTAAATCCAGTCACAGGGAAAGAAAGCGAATTTTTGTTGCCTTCTGCGTCACACAGTTTAGCACCAACATTCCTGGTTCTCGACAAGTATGGGAATGTCTGGTTTAACGAAGTTGACTTTAGCGATGCCACTGGAGGCAAACTTGGTCGTCTGAGTTCCGGTGGTGTTATTACGGAGTGGGCCGTACCAACCGTTGGCGCAGAGATTGAAGAGATCGCACTAGATCACCAGGGAAATCTCTGGTTTGCTGAGCAAGGCAACATATCGCTCAAGATTAGCCCGAACAAAGTTGGCAAATTGAACCCATGCAATCAAACCATCACCGAGTATACCTCGCCAACTCCGAATAGTCGTCCTGCTGGCATCGTGGTCGCACCAGACGATACGATCTGGTTCTCAGAGCATGCAGCCGATAAGATTGCTCACCTGTTTCCTAATCGGGCGCACGGCGTCACAACAGCAGTGACTCCTGTCTCGACTACTACAAGTCCATCGAGTTCGGCACAGGCTGGAAAACCTGGTACCCCAACAAACCCTGTCACAACCTCGGCAAAAACGACAACCGCGAACTCACGGGTGACAAGATCACAAGGTATCGTCGAGTATAGCCTGCCGCATACGGGTTCATTGTCGAACACGGAAGATATGCGCTTTGACAGACATGGCAACCTCTTCTTTGAGAACGACTCAACTGCTCAGATCGGCGAGCTAGTTTTGAGTAGAGATGATGCGGCACCAACTATCAGGGAGTGGGCAATTCCACATGGTGTTGGCTTCTACAATATCGAATTCGATAAAGACGGAAAAACGCTCTGGATTTCCGATACGGCTGGTTATGGTACTAATGGGGCTGTCTACAAATTCATCAGCTCGGAATACGACAATTAAACATACTGGTTGTTTTTTATGGTTTGCCATAAGCAAACGTAGAGAACGTACATCATAGTACAGGACTGCATACTTCTGGCTGTTGCAACAGCCAGAAGTATGCAGTCCTGTACTATCAAGCTTCTATTTTCGCATCCTCTCCCGTATTTTTAACAAGAAAATCGTCCCATGATATCTCGAAACCTAAAATGGTTGCATTCTTTACGGATTTTTAGGGTTTATCTATAACTGTTATTGAATCCATGACAACAAAAAACACGAACATCTGCCAATCACGACTTGCCCCCAAACTACTTTTCTTACGTTCCACACAGGAAATGCTTACATTAAAAATGAAACTCAAGAATATCTTCTACTGTTTCCTGCAAAAACATCTGTTTTTCTTAGACATAATTCTTATTTGTTACTATTTGAGGTTACACAAGTTGTAATAATACGTTTATATCAATGAAGTTATAGAAGTATCTTAGTAAAAGCTCTACTATAATAACCTATAAGCATGGGGAAGACTCGTGTAGAGGGCAAACTTTTGTGTATTTAGTTGTGCTTACTATGTATCTTGTATTATGTAGAAGGAAAGAGAACTACAATGGAGAGTAAAATCAGTAGACGTACAGTAGTGCGTACCGGAACAGGGTTGTTAGTGGTAGCTGCTGGTGCAGGCATATTCTTCGAGCAGCACCGCAGCTCTACCTTTGCAGCGAAACCGCCAACACCAACACCAACGCCAGCTAGCGGAACGCCCAATGCGGCGGTACAGTGGGACAATGCAGCATTACAGGCTATACGAGATATTAGCCCTGGTCCTACTATAGGATCACGAGCATTGGCGATCATGCATACTTGTATGTACGATGCCTGGGCCACCTACGATAAAAATGCGGTTCCCACACGCCCTAATGGTATTCCTCGCCAGAAGGCACCGAAAGATGTGACTGAGGCCGTCAGTTATGCTGCGTACCGTGCCATGATGGATCTCTTTCCATCCGATGCGGCAGTATTTAACTCGTTAATGCAAAGTCTGGGTCTCGATCCTAGCAACACATCGACCGATATCACTACACAGGCGGGCGTGGGTAACGTCGCAGCACAGGCGGTTATCTCGTACCGACATGGTGATGGGTCGAACCAGCTCAATGGCTATGCCGATACCACTGGCTACGTTCCGGTCAACGCGTACAATCAGCTCAACGATCCCACCAAATGGCAGCCTTTGATGGTGAATGGCAAGGTCCAGAAGTACACGACTCCGCACTGGGGTACCGTTACTCCCTTTGCACTAACATCGGGTTCACAGTTCCGACCTACCACTGGCCCTGCTACCGACTATACCAATCCTAGCGGCACCTACAAGAGTCAGGCCGATACAATTGTCCAGTACAGCGCACAACTCAACGATACGACGAAAACAATTGCCGACTACTGGGCCAACGGTCCACACTCTGAAACTCCTCCCGGTCACTGGGAGCTTTTCACTCAGTTTATCTCTGCCCAATACATTTCGGCGAAGAACCACCACGCGCTCGCGGATGATGTCATGTTGTTCTTCGCCATGTCTAATGCGGTTTTCGATGCTGGCATTGCCTGCTGGGAATGCAAACGTTACTACAATTCTGTACGCCCAATTACCGCAGTACGGTACCTGAACGCCGGTCAGCCATTGGTATGCTGGGGTGGAGCAGGCAAGGGAACAATAACGATGCCCGACGGGGCAAATTTTCTGCCCTATCAGGAATCATTCGTGGTAACGCCACCGTTCCCTGAATATGTCTCCGGTCATAGTACCTTTAGCGCGGCAAGTGCATACATCCTGCAACAGGTAACGCAAACAAATACCTTTGGCGACTCATACACAGCATTACCTGGCAGTTCTCAAATCGAACCCAGCTTTGCACCCACACAGAGTGTTACTCTTTCCTGGCCCACCTTCTCGGCAGCAGCGGCTGAGGCAGGTATCTCGCGCCAGTATGGTGGTATCCACTTCAATCAGGGAGACCAGGATGGTCGGGTGCTTGGTAAGAATGTCGCAACTCAGGTCGGCGCAAAAGTAATGGCCTATATCAATGGTACAGTTTAATAATAAAATATCAGTGAGTAAGGAACTGCTCGTGGAGAAGACATACATTCTCCACGAGTATATATGCAGGCAGGATGCCATCTCTCGTAGAAGCACTTTCGCTTATTTGCGGAAGCAGAGGTCTAATTCTTAGTGTAGCACTCATCCAGCTAGAAAGGGAGGAAGATCATGGCAATACTTCCACTTACGGATCGTACCGCGCAGAGGAATACTGCACAACCGCTAATGGCAAAAACACAAAACGTCTATAATGTATTGCGTGAACAGGTTCATCGCAAACAGATGGTGAATATTATTCTCATGGTTATAGCCGCATTTCAATTGATCGATTTGCCAGGGGCAATAATGATGAAGAGTAGCACCGCAGTTGGTACTGTCATACTTGGACTCGTTCTATGCGGTATTGCGTTAGTATTCAATCAAATAGGCAAAGTTACAATTGTCAGCATCCTCCTTATTGCTGTCGTAGACCTGGGTTGTGGCCTGATGCTGCTAACAACACCGATGGGGCTAGATGTAAGCGATCTGCCCATTTTTGATGTACTTATTGTGTCGGAGCTTATCGCGGTCTCTCTTCTTCCTCCTATGTGTGTTTTTCCTGTCGCTATCAGCAATATCGCGTTCATTGTTGCCGATCTTGCGCTTCAACCTAAGACTTCTGAATTGAACATGGTGTTGACCTCCAGTATGGGCTTTGACGCTATTGTTCAACCGATCAGCTTACAGATTGTTGTGGCGATAATTTCCTTCATATGGGTACAAAACGCGCTTATTGCCTTAGCACGAGCGGACCGTGCTGAAGAACTCGCCGCAATGCAGCAACGTGAAGCCGAAATGCAGAGACGCGAGGCTGAGCGTCAACAGCATATCGAGGTGGGAGTACAACATCTCTCGCAGATACTTGTGCAAGCCGCTAATGGAGATAGAACCGCCCGCGCACAAATGAGCCAGGACAATATGCTCTGGCGTATAGGCAACTCGCTCAATCTCTTACTTACGCGCTTGATGAGAACAGGGCAGCTTGAGCAAGAAAATAAGCGGTTACGTGCAGAGTTGACGACGTTAATGGAAGCGCGTCACCTTGATAGAATGAGAGCTTACACATCACAGCCTCTGGAAAACGATCAACAAGCAAGAGGCAATCGTTGGTAGGATTAGGGAAACAACGCGAGTTAGAAGGAGAAATATGGCTCTTTTCCAATTCTGTATGAGCATTCCTATAGGTCTTCTAGTGTTCCTGGCAAGTACAATACCCGTCTTGTGCTTTTACATTGGCCGTAAGCTATATATTCACAGAAGGAATGCAAGCAAACTGCGTACTAGCATTGGCTGTGTACCAGCGCGAGTTATGCAAGTGATATTAGAACCTGAGACATGGCGCGAAGGGTGGATTGTGAAAGCAGCCTGGGTAGATGAAAAAACCAGACAATCCTATGTTTTTAGCAGTCAACCACAAGCAATCCGCCCTCAAAAGCGTATTGGAGACAACGTGTTAGTGCTTATCGAATCTACCAACCCCATGAGTTATACAATGGAACTCTGACGTATTTTTCTGCTAGAAACAGCTCATAACACACAAAGCCTTTTTTGTAGCATGCTACAAAAAGGCTTTGTGTGTTATGAGCTTTTCGATATGGTATAATTTCATTATAGTAAGTATTGTAATAAACAGTAGAAAGCTTCATAGAAACAGTGTCTCGTTCACATACTCATACATTTACCTGTCCGTGTGGGACAACCTTTTCAGGTGTCACATATGAATATGTCAATACCGCGCAAGACCCCCAATTGCGCTATATTATTCTGTCTGGCATGCTCAACGTCGCTACTTGCCCCAATTGCGGGCGGCGTGCCGCAACATCGAATCCTTTTATCTATTCCGATCCAGAGCATAATTTGCTGGCCTATGTACATCCACGTTCGGACGCGCCTGAAGAGGCGCGTATGCTGGTTCTCGAACAATTGCGCTCGGTCTACGTGGACTTGACGCAAGAGCAAGAGGAATACACCGAGGGTAGGAGTGGCAAGCTACCCTCAGCAACAATACGGGCGGAGGATTTGCCGCCGTTGCAGGTTATCTTTGGTATGGAGCAGCTTAACGAAGTCATTAACGCTGTCCTGAGTCCCGATGAGCGGCTGGGACGCATCGCCCTTAGTACACAGAGCCGCAATGTTGCCGAGCGTGGTCAATTTCTTGATATTGCTCGCAAGCTTGCATCCGAGATGAATTGTGGTGTCGAAGTCGAGGACCTCCCCGATGAATATACCGTCTGGGTGTTTGGTTCGCGTCGTCAAATCGGGGCACTCATGCGCGAATTGACGCCGCCTGCATAGTATGAGGAAAGCATGATAAAGCATGATTACGATTGGCGTTTTGACAATCAGTGATGGTGCCGCCAAAGGTGAGCGGCAGGATACCAGTGGCGAAAATATCCGTATTATGGCGGCACAACTACCGGATGCCGTGATAAGCGCGACAACAGTGGTACACGATGAGATCGATGCGATTACCATTGTCTTGCGTGAGTGGAGCGATGTGCAGCACCTCAATCTTGTACTCACCACCGGTGGCACTGGACTTGCGCCTCGCGATGTCACACCAGAGGCAACGCACGCGGTCATCGAGCGCGAAGCCCCAGGCATCGCGGAGGCGATGCGTGCCATCAGTCTTCAATACACGCGCACGGCAATGCTTTCGCGTGGTGTCGCTGGTGTTCGGGGTCGTACTCTCATTATCAATCTCCCAGGTAGTCCAAAAGCGGTCAAAGAGTGCCTCGATTACATTCTGCCCGTCTTGCCACATGCTGTAAATCTGTTGACTGAGGGACCGCGAGAACATTAACTATGCTCTACAGAGGTCATGACGACAACGTATTTGCCCTGTCTTGTTCGCCTGCTGGTCGCTTCATTGCCTCTGGTGGACGTGACAAAACGGTGCGAGTGTGGAGTCCGCAAACCTGCGTAACCTCTCTCATCTACACTGCCCATAGCAACTATATCCTCTCAGTTGCATGGTCGCCGGATGGCACCTACATCTCGTCGGGCGATACGGATGGCAAGGTCCATGTGTGGAATGCGAAAACAGGTGCAACTATACATGTATATGCTGGGCATCTACGCTTCGTGCGGAGTATCGCGTGGTCGCCCGATAGCTGCTTTATCGCGTCGGGCGGCGAGTTCGGCGATAGCACAGTGCAGGTATGGGAGGCTCTGAGCGGAACGCATATCTACACTCACACTCAACAATACCGCATCTTCGCGGTTTCGTGGTTGCTCCATAGCTCACTAATCGCAACAGGTAGTTTTGATGGTATCGTACAAACATGGGATGCGTTCAGTGGCAAAATAAGTCAGACCTATCACGGCCATACCAGTCCTGTGTATACAACACAATGGTCCCCAGATGGTCAATACATAGCCTCGGCTGGGCAGGAGAATACAATTCATGTGTGGGATGCTCTGGATGGGAGTGTTCTCTGCATCTATCAGGGTCATCAGGGAGCGGTGAAGACGCTTTCGTGGTCGCCTGATAGCACACACATCGTTTCTGGCAGCGATGATACAACGGTGCAAGTGTGGAACGCGCTTACGGGTAAACACATCAACACATATACAGAGCAAGATACATGGATACGAGCCGTTGCCTGGTCCCCAAATAATACTTATATTGCGTCGGCAAGCAATAAGCAGGTGAATATACACGATATGCAATGAAAATGGAATGCATTCCATTTTCATTGCATATCGTGTATATTTATTTCTCGGCGGGTGACTGTGAAGATTGTGGGCGACCAGCCTCGAACCATTTCTGATACGGGGGGAGAGGCATCTCTTGCCACGGAATATCGAAGCCTTCTTCGAGGCCGCGCACATGCATGTCATCGTTGTAACGGACAAGTCGCCAGCGTGCTTTCCTGTTTTCAAAAGGTGTCGTCTTGTTCCAATAGGTGATGGAGGCGTTGCGCGTATCAAAGCGCGTTTCAGGGAGACGCAATGTGTCCATACCGAGGAAATAGATAAACGCAGCGTCGATAATACCGCCGTGACATACGACGACAATATTTTTGCCATCATATTCGGAAATGATACGATGCAGTGCCGAGCCTGCACGTAGAATGAACTGGCCCCATGTCTCGCCCCCTGGTGAAACGGGATGGAAGGGGTTTTGGTCCAGGTTATAGCCACCAAATTTTTCGCGAAATTCGGCAACGGTCATATTCTCTGCCTCGCCTGGATGCAGCTCCTGTACCTCGTCCTCGAAGATAATTGGCATCTCTTTAAATGCAGGAGCGATAATTTGTGCCGTCTGACGCGCTCGTGGCAGCGTGCTAGCAATAAAAACGTCCGGCACGATTTCGCCTGTTGCCGCTAGACGGTCCCGTAACCGCTCCGCCTGCCGAACACCAATAGGGGTCAAACCGTAATCATGTAGCGACTGCCCCATCTGGGTGGTTGCCTCTCCATGACGAATAAGGTAAAGGTGTGTCATAACTTGTGGTTAATCCTTCCAATATGTGACAGGAAATTGTCTTTCATGAATATTGTAGCACCGAATGTGACGGCAAGAATGCTAGACCCTTATAAGAAACAATATCCCCCAAAACGTACAATTGTATAGGCATATGCAACTATTTCAATCACGCTTCGTTATTGTTTGCGAAACGTCAAAAAGATGTGACATACGTTGTCCGCTTTTGGCTTCTTCGTTGATTGTAGTATGTAGGGGGAACGGCTTCATAACAGGGATAGTGCTAACATAGGCACTGCAAACGTTGGCGTAGCAAAAGTTATGTTGTCGGCGGTTATATGATCGCAGGTAAGACCATTATGGTGATGGAAGTTCAGGGGGATGAGGTAGCGCGTCTACGTGCAGGCGATCCTCAAGCGTTTCGCTCGCTTATGGAACGATTACAATATCCGATTACAGGATATCTACACCGTCTTGTTGGTGAGCGTGAGGTTGCATTGGACCTTGCACAAGACACCTTTCTACAGGTATATAAAGAAGTTGGTAAGACATCTTCTCATCTTGAAGTAGATGCCTGGGTATATCGTATTGCAACAAACTTTGGACTACGCTACCTCAACAGAAAACGCTTGCGCCAGTTTGTTCCCTTCTCGTTTGGCACTGACTACACAGAGGATGAAGGGTTAGACATAAGCCATGAGGACAGAGTAGAGCATTCGCTTGTGGAGTCGTCATTCGAGGAGCAAGCCGAAACAAGCATACTCGTTCAAGAAGCCTTCAAACACCTCTCACCCAGAGATGCCGCATGTGTACAACTGCATTACGGTGATGGTTTTACCTATGAGCAAATTGGGCAGATCGTCAATATTTCAGCAGAAGCCGTGCGGAAACGGGTCTCGCGCGGCGTCGAAAAATTCCGCAAGGTCTATTATATATAAGTTTTTTTAGAAATTTGTCGATCAGAAGGGATACGAGCTATTCATATGAAACATCCAACTGATGACAGGTTGCTTGCCTATGTCCGTCAGCAGCAGGGGCAATCCGACGTGCAACAACATGTCGCTACCTGTATGACATGCAACAGACGCTGTGCTGAGTTGAGGGCGATTGGATATACGATAGAGAATTGGGCACACGGCTATGAGACCGATGCGGCATACGCGACCGTCTCAAAGCGTGTTTTACGCACACTACATGAGGTGCAGCCGCTTCCTCGTGCAGGGCAAGGTTTCTTCCCTCTGAGAATACGCTTATCGGCAATAGGAGTGTTCGCTGTTCTCTGTCTTATATTGCTCGTTGGCTTCACGGCACATATTACTGGAAGTATAGCAAGCCCCATTATTACGTGGGGTCCCTTACCAGTAGTACCTTCACATATGGCAACCGTGACATCGCAACAAGCAACAGCGACACATAGTGCGACAGGAACTTCGAGAACGACTCTCACACCAGGTATCGCAACTACTTGCACACAGGACGGAGATGTCAGGCAACACCATTTACATCTGTGTGGCAGTAATTTTACACCTGGAAGCTTTGTGCTAATTTCTTATACTTTTTTAGATGGCAAAGTCAAAAAGCATAATGTGCTAGTCGGCGTAAACGGCACGTTTATTGATACATTGAGAGTAAATAGCTGTAAGGATATACCTATTGCTATTGCCGCCCAAAGCACGACCAGGGCATCAGAAGTGGCTCAGACCAAACAATATATCGAATTTGGAAATTGTTAGATTTATGTAAACAATATAGCAGAAGCAAGAGCATCTACTTCAGGGCTTTTCTTCTGGAAGGATAAGATAACATGATACGACAGTGTGCATGGTGTTTGCGACTCATGAACAACGACGGAGAGCATCTCTCACCAGCACCACTGCCAAAAATCTACGAAGCAACACATGGGATATGTGGTGTCTGTGGAATGCGGTGGATGGAGCAGGCAATGGGAACACAAGACACAAGTGAGATATTTCTCCAATTGCGAACACAAATGGTTGACAATACATCAGCGATGCTCACAGAGCCAAAAACGCCAGCGACCATACATTAGTAAATATTGCATTAGAAAGCCCCTCAAAACATAGATGAGGAGGTGCAAGGCCCATGGGCTTCGTACCTCCTCATCTATATTTTGTTCGTGTTGAGGTGGCACTGCCACCTCAATACAAATTGCAGTAATCCATTAAAGACACTCTTACGTAATACCTCATGCTACCGACAGAAAAAGCAAGATGTTTATATCGAGGTAGAGTACCCGTCTTTCTCTGGCCGGGTGCTGAATTAGTTTTTACGGGGGAAACAACATTTTATAAATAAAGACTCAAGGAAGAGGTTGTGTATGGGAGAGAAGCAAGTGCGTATAGGATTACTTGAGGATAACCCAACATTGTCTGAGCTAATCACTACAATGTTAGAACTGGCTGGACACACTATTGTTGTTTATGGGGATGGAGCATCCTGTTTAAACCGTCTCTTAGGGGGAAGAAATGCTCATGAGAAGCCTCCTTTAGACATGCTTATTATTGATCTTAACTTACCCGGTGAACTCTCCGGTTTCGATGTCATCACATATATTCGTCATACTCTGCATCTGAATAACCTTCCAATTGTTGTGGTATCGGGGGCGGGACAGGACCGCTTAGGGCAAGTCCGCAAACAATTTCCATCAATACCAATCATCCAAAAACCTTTTCCGTTACAAACACTTCTGGATACTGTACATGCATGTGTTTCCGTACCACAATTCGGGGCCGTGCATTGCTAATTCCAGACTGTTTATAGCTCTTAACAAAATAAATAGCCCACGTGGTTTCAGCAATCTCCCTAGCTTACATCAGGACCTGCTTGCCATGGGTGGGCAAAGGAAACATACTTCGGACAGTCTATCGCTTAGGGCTGGCGGGACTCGCGGGCTATCTGCTCTATCGTTAAGAGTTCTTCTATTCTCGCATCCAGGCTGTGTACAGGTGCATGGGAATCATCTACGATTCCCATGCACCTGTACACAGAATATAAACTAGCGTTCGTTCAAAGGCACGAAATGCACGTCCATTGGGCCAATGTAATCGGCCTCTGGTCGAATCAAGCGATTGTTCTGCACCTGTTCCACGATGTGTGCGGTCCAGCCAGCGATACGGCTGGCTGCGAAGGTTGCTGTGAAGAGGTCGCCGGAAAGTCCAACCGAGGAGAGCAGAGCGGCAGAGTAGAACTCGACGTTGGTGTAGAGACGACGCCCAGGTTTCAGCTCGTCCAGGAGTGCCACTGCGAGTTCTTCGACGCGCCGCGCCAGCACAAAGCCCTGTGGGTCGGCGACACGCGCCATCTCACGCAACTCTTCCGCGCGTGGGTCTTCCGTCTTGTATACGCGATGCCCAAAGCCCATCAAGCGGCCACCATGTGTAATCGCATCTCGTAACCAGGGTTCAGCATTGTCAACGGTGCCAATTTCGTTGAGCATGTCCAACACCTTCGAGGGTGCCCCACCGTGCAACGGTCCTTTGAGGGCACCGAGTGCAGCAACAACCGAGGACACAATATCCGATTCGGTACTGGCAACGACACGCGCAGTAAATGTCGATGCATTCATGCCATGATCGGCCAGCAACACGAGGTAGGCATTCAATCCCTTGACATGCTCCTCTTTTGGCTCCTGACCCGTGAGCAGATACAGGTAGTTGCCAGCATAATCAAGGTGCGGTTGCGATTCCAATGGTTCTAAGCCATTGCGGATACGTTGAAACGCGGCAAGGAAGAGTGGGAAACGAGCGGTAACAGCGATGGCTTGCTCCTGTGTTGGCTTGCCTTGAATCGCCATTGCACCCCAGGCGGAGGTTGCAGTCCGTAACGCATCCATCGGCTCTACCGTTTTAGGAAGGTTACGTAACACCTCGACAACAGAGGTGGGTAGCGTGCGCTCGGCGACCAACTTCGCTTTGAGGTCCGTTAATTCTTTTTGATTGGGCAGGTATCCAAACCAGAGCAGGTGTGCCACCTCTTCAAACGTCGTTGTTCGTGCAAGGTCGTGGATGTTGTAGCCACGATAGATCAAGCGTCCTGCCGTACCTTCGACCTTACTGATCGCGGTGGTAGCGGCGACAATTCCCTCTAGCCCACCCTTGTTAGGTTTTGCCTGAGGTATGTCCTGTGTAATTGGTTCTTTCTGTGGATTTTTTTCTGGCATCTTCGTTGACATAGATTTTTGCTCCTTTGCGTGTTACATAGTCAAGATAACGCATTTTCTCAAACAGGTTCTTCTAAAGTTGTACCATTGATTCTGACAAATGTCAACATCTTTTGATGAAACTTTGTATTACTCGATTTAGGTCGATTGGTGAAAATAGAAGGTGGGTGCGGACATGACAGGGGCAGAGCTGCTGTCATGTTCTCTGTCATGCTAATTTGGCGAACAACATAAAACATGATTGACAAAACATCTTTGTGCATCTATGATTAGAGGAAGATAATTGCTCTTCAATTCATGAGGAGGGTGGATACAACTGTGATAGAGTTAAACGGTGAAAACTATCTTGATGGACATGAAGCGTGTCATCTGCTCGGTATAAAACTCTCGACGCTCTATACATATGTCAGCCGAGGCGTTTTGAGAAGCTATAAACAAGGAATCAAACGGCAACGGCTCTACAAAAAGGCAGAGTTGGAGGCTCTCATCCAGTTGCGTCCCAGCAATGAAAGTTCCTCTTTTTTTAATAACGATGACGATACCCCCGAACTACCCCACGCTGAGGATTGGGTTCCTAACGTTTGATATGTTTCGCGTCCTAAATGTTCATTTATATATGACTCTACAATACGCTCTTGATATACTGTGCCGAGCGATGCGATAGACCCATAATCGACAGCATCGGGTTAACGCCGCTTGCCGCCGGAAACACGCTACCATCACACACAAACAGGTTTTTCACGCCATAGACCTCGCCGTTTCCATTAGTGACAGCACTTTTGGCGTCGGACCCCATGCGGCAGGTGCCCATCTGGTGCGCGGAAAACATCATCATGCGGTTGGGACCCATGCCATAGCGTTCCAGACGTGCGTCAAAGTCGCTCAGGTCGCGCATACTCACCGTGCCATCCTCGAAACGATCTACCCGGTTCTGCCTGTTTTGCACCGATAACACAGACCGCGCGCCAGCCGCGAAATGTACACGCGCCGAGGTGCGTAAGCCGTGTAGCAGATGCTGGCGATCATAAGCGGAGGTTATGTAGTCCACCACTGGCTCACCATCGCGGTCTGTTGTCACCGTACCCTCGCCCTTGTCGCGTGTCAACACGATGATCGTGCTGAGATTGGGTGCGTCCAGCATCGAATCGCGGTACGCACGCGCCCCATACCAAGGCGTTGTCAGACCGATCAAACCGGGGTGTGCGGGTGCGACCTCTAGTTTGTAGCCATAGTTGTCGTGTAGGTGCGCGAATTCATCATTATAGGCCGATTGCAGTACGCCCTTCCACGCATACACTTTCTCTGGATAGATACCCGTTATCGTCGAGACCGGATGCAGCTTCAGGTGTTGTCCAATATGCTTGTTCTCGACCTCTGAACGTAGCAGGACCGCAGGTGAGTTGATGGTGCCAGCCGCCAGCACTACGACCTTCGCACGTATCGTCACCTTGTACGTTGCGCCACTCTCGCTATTTATCGCTTTGGCCTCGACACCAACGGCTTTGCCATCCTCGATCAAAACCTTATCGACGCTACAACGCACGACGATACGCGCCCCTTTATTATGCGCGTCCTGTAGATACGTCTTCGTGGTCGATTGCTTGCACTCATAACGACAGCCGAAACCACAGGCACCACAACGCTGTTCGCAGCCAACGGCGTTACGTCGTATCACGTCTGCATGATAGCCAAGGGCGGCACTACCATCGACCAACAATTGATTTTGCCTGTTGTGCTGGCTGTTCTCGGCGTTGACCTGCATACGTTGCTCAACCGCCGCAAAACTCTCTTGTAAGGCAGTACCAGTAAAATCGCCCAGGCCGGAGACTCTCGCCCACTCTTCCAACACATCGTCAGGAGTACGAAACGAGGTGTTCCAATTAACAACGGTGCCACCGCCCAGTGTACTACCTGCGAGAATAAACATGCTCAGGTCTTTTGTCGAGAGTAGGCCGCGTTTGAGATACAGTTCGGGCGTCGCCTGCGCCTCTTGATACGTAAAATCAGACTCGCTATTGTAGCCGCCCTTTTCCAGCACCACAACGTTTTTGTCAGCCAATGCCAGCTCGCCTGCGACCACGCCACCACCTGCACCTGAGCCAATAACTACCGCGTCACATTCCAGCGTCGTATCCTCTGTGATCTCGAACGGTTTAATTGTCTTAGGTATTGCAGGTGGTGGCGTAGGGGCCTCGTAATCCAGAATGGACCAGTTCGGATTGATACCCTGTGGATTGGGGACGGAGTAAAAAATAAAGCTGGCGAGCCGCTTTAACGCCTGATAGCCCTGCCGTAACTGCCCCATCGAGCTATTCGCCATTGCCAGCAAATACTTCTCGCGCTGCTCCTGTTGTAGATTGATGAATGGTTTGGGATTCGCGATGATTAGCATACCACCGAGTGGACTTGCCATCAACGCCAGCAACTGGCGAAACTCGGTCTGCGTCTCCGCATTCTCCTGCGCCAGCGTCTCAGCCAGTAGCATCGGCACATGCAGCTCGCTGGCATTGCGTCGATAATATGCCGCAACCTCCGCGCTACTGTCTACAGGCGGCTCAAGTGCTGGTAGCAACGTATCGCAGACGGCCTCGATCAGCCGAAACTCGTCGGGCGACAGCCAGCCCGCGACACGACTCTGAGGATTAGTTGTTGTTGATGTGGTGGATGAGATGACAGCCATTGTATCATGTTCCCTTTCGATGACGATGAAAAGGTGTTTTCGATAATCTCTCTTTAGAGTATAGCATAATGGAATAGTGGCGCATGCCAATTGGTATGCACTACATGCACAATATGCTTATTGTCGAGGTCTGTTCCTATGCATATTTATTTGATCAAGCGCGAGTCCAATCGCAACACCTACAGCAATACCTACTCCAATGTTGTTGAACGCCGCTCCAAGCGCAACGCCTATGCCAATCCCTACCGCAAGCCCTGAACCGCTGGGTATAGTGCGCGTTGGCCTATTCTGTGGAGGTTGTTCCATGTAAATGCATCCCTTCTTACTTGAAAGTACTTTTTGCATGTGAAAGGTTTGTTTGATATTTACCTACATTCTAAGATTATACATTATTGATGACGTAAGTTGACGTAAATAATCAAAAGAGGGAGGAGCTAAGGGCAGCATCATTAGGTTATGAATTAACGAAAAATAAGCAAATAACTTTTGTACTTTTTCCCCCTTTTACGTTATATTAAGTGGGTAATTCATCTAGGTTATAAACAATGTTAGGAAGGATATGCGATATGAGATCAACAAAAACGATGCAATTAGGGGTACTCATTGTATTACTTGGGGTTGTCGTTGTGTTGGTGGGAGTGGCTATTAACCAACCAGCGGTTGCGGGCTACCTCTTCAGGACGTTTCTCTTCATTCCCGATTGGTTTGTAGAGGACAAAAGCATTATCTCTCCTGTTGTCATTGTCATAGGGATGATTATTGCGTTCTGGGGCTTTAATCGCTCTAAAAAGAGCTAGAAGGCATTCAGGTAAAAAGAGATACTCCGATGCTGCAAAGCGACATCGGAGTATCTCTTTTTACCTGAATGGTAATCAACGCGAATAGATCACGCCTCCGCCCCCTCGACATGCTGCATGTTCACCAAATGCGCCGTCTCATTCAGGCGTGCCAGGATCGCGCGTTCGGATTCGAGCCAGATTTCGGTGATGGACGCGTTATCGTGGCGGAACTGCCAGCGACGACTGCTATCAAGGTCGAGGACGTTGCAGACGAGGAGGCCGATAAAGCCGCCATGTGTTACCCATACGACGGTTTTATCTGGGTATTGGGTCTGCCAGTGGGCCAGCGCACGCGTGATGCGTGCGTTGACCTGTTGCAAATTCTCGCCCCCACCGGGGATGCCATAATTCGTGGCATTAGTACGCCATTGAACCATCGAAGCCGCGAACTGTGTCTTAATCTCCTCGTTGGTAAAACCTTCCCACTCACCCATCGCGATCTCGCGCAGGTCGGAGTCTTCGTAGATGGGTATGTCGCGTCCCTGCGCGATGGCTCGTGCTGTGGCGCGGGTGCGTTGCAGGTCGGAGGAGACAATGAGATCAATTGGCTCCTTTGCGAGGTATACGCCTACGAGGGCCGCCTGCTGTTCGCCAATTGAGTTGAGCGCGATATCAGACTGACCTGTGATGCGATGATGCGTGTTATATAGCGTCTCGCCGTGACGTACTACAATGAGACGCAAGAAATCTCCTCCTCATCGCTGTAAGGCAAGATGCCACTATAGATCGGTTCGGCGATAGGCTCGGCATGAAATTCTTTCCTGAACAGACGATAGTAGTCTACGAACGCCCCGAACTGCTCAAGTGGAAGCGTGTTGATCGCTGGATACACTTCGGGTGTGTGGGGGTCCAGATCGAGTTCGCGGCACACCTCTTGCAGTTGCTTTCTAACATTGCGCGGCAGAAATTTGCCGAATAAGAAGAACGCTCCGAGGCTGTCGGCGATCATCTTCTTAATGTGGGCATCATCTTTTTTGTCGTGGAAGTGTGGACTCTTCGATTGATACTGCTGAAAGGTCACGCTCTTGGGCGCGTTTTGCCAGCGCGAGGCGTGGTAGAGCAGATCAAGAAACTGAAACGTTTCGACAGAATAGCCGGAAGAAAAGCGTATCGTTTTCGCGGTCTCCATCGTCATACCCTGCTCGCCCGCGTTCGAGGATATAATGGGGTAGTCACGTATGCCAAACCAACCAGCGAACAGGCTTGTAAACAGGGGAGAGACGACGCGAGTACAGCGACCGAGTAACTTCTGTTCCTGACTGGCCTTGCCGAATTCAGGTTTAGAGGACCAGCAGATGCGAATGTCGTGGAAATCAGGGATGCCGCGTTCGCGCAGATGTCGCTCGTTGCTGACGACATCGTGTATGGGGGCACGTCCGGCGCGAGCCTCCATGAACAGCTTGCTCATGGCTAAGGTATACTCTAATAACGCGCTCGGCACGAAATTGTCCGCGTCGTAATAGATGACCCATTCCGCATAGCCCAATTGTGCCGCGCACATAGTGCCAATGTACATGCCTTCGCCCTTGCCATTGACCACTTTGCCATCATGCCCGATGATCTGCGCTACGCCACTATTCTTGAGCAGAGTTGTGATAAGTTCGTCTTTTTGATGCACGAGGTAGGTATCTTTATGTTCCGCAAGCCCTTCTCGCAGGCCGCGCTCGATGGTTTGTCTCTCCTCTTCTGGACAGTTGGTAACGATAATGATGGGGCTATTCACAGGAAGGTACCAAAGTACGCTGAGTAACGTCTCCAGGCTTTCGCTCTTATGTGAAATGACGAAAGCGGTATGAGACAGGAAGTAGTTCAGGTCGTTGAGTTCGTTTACCTCTAAGAGGTGTGAAAAGCGCACTGTATCAATGTTCACGCGATAATCCCCCTACAATAATGGTGGAGTAAGAAGTTGGAATAGGTCTGCTCGTTTGGTGAGAATCCGAATGCTGTTTGGGCAGGTATGTGTACGGCTCAATTGGAAAAGATCAAGGGCGTACTAACATCAGTTGCGCCTGCGTGATTCTTGTGTGGAACACGAAGCGTACTTAATGGAACAGCATGTAATTTCGCTCAGGGGCATGGATTGGCACTTACTGCAACATAAGTACATTGGGAATGCAACGATTGTACGTACATTAGCAATATTGTTATACTGGCCTACTTTGCACTTTCAGTGCTTTCTCAGCCACAGCATGCTAAGCTACGTCGTCTATGGCATCTTCATGACAAGCGTCACTATAAGTATAACGAACTTGCTTCTATTCTGTCAAAGGGTAGGACTTCCTGTTAGGAAACCCGCAATATGCTATACTGCTTTCAGATTTACCTTGTCTACCCTATAGACGAATTTTATGGAGATAAGTTCAAAATGACCACCAGTGAACAGCGTAGCTCACAATCATCTGCAAATACCACAGCTTCTCAAGAGAAGGTTACAGAACTGCATACAGTAAAGGCCGCAGCGATGCTTGGCGGAGGCGAGCGGCGAATTGAGCAACAGCATAAAAAAGGCAAGTTGACCGCACGCGAACGGCTCGATCTGCTGCTTGATCCAGGCAGCTTCAACGAACTGGATATGTTTGTCACGCATCGCTCCACCGATTTTGGTTTAGGTGAGCAGAAAATTCCTGGTGATGGTGTCGTGACAGGCTATGGACAGATTGACGGACGCCTCGTCTATGTCTTCTCACAGGATTTCACCGTCTTTGGCGGCTCGCTATCCGAGGCACACGCAGAAAAGATTTGCAAGGTGATGGACCTCGCGATCAAGAATGGTGCCCCCGTTATTGGTCTTAACGATTCCGGTGGAGCGCGTATCCAGGATGGTGTGGTCAGCCTTGGTGCTTATGCCGACATCTTCCTACGCAACACATTGGCATCTGGCGTCGTGCCACAAATCTCAGCCATTATGGGACCGTGTGCCGGTGGTGCAGTTTACTCACCTGCGATTACCGATTTTATTTTCATGGTTGAGGAGACGAGCCATATGTTCGTCACGGGTCCAAACGTGGTGAAGTCGGTTACGCACGAAGACGTGACCTTCGAGGAACTGGGCGGTGCCGACATTCACAATAGTAAGAGCGGTGTAGCACATTTTGCCTGTCCCACCGAACCGGACTGTATGCGTCAGTTGCGCCAGCTTATGAGCTATCTGCCCTCGAACAATGTAGATGATCCGCCGCGTGTCGTGCCCACTGACTCTCCCAAACGAGCGGAGGTGGCTCTGGATAGCATCATCCCTGACAATCCCAACAAGCCCTACGATATGACAAGTGTACTCAAGCATATTGTTGACGATGGTGAGTTCTTTGAGGTGCAGGAACGTTTTGCGCGAAATATTCTCGTTGGCTTTGCGCGTCTCAATGGTCGTTCTGTCGGCATTGTCGCGCAGCAGCCGCGCTCGTTAGCTGGTGTGCTGGATATCAACGCCTCGGACAAGGCGGCGCGTTTCGTCCGTTTCTGCGATTGCTTCAATATTCCGATTCTTACGTTTGTCGATGTCCCTGGCTTCTTGCCCGGCGTGAGCCAGGAGCATAACGGTATCATCCGCCACGGCGCGAAACTGCTCTACGCCTATTGCGAGGCCACCGTGCCCAAAATTACCGTGATTACGCGTAAAGCTTACGGCGGTGCCTACGACGTGATGAGCAGCAAGCATATACGTGGCGACATCAACTACGCGTGGCCCTCCGCCGAAATCGCCGTGATGGGGCCGGAGGGTGCCGTCAATATTCTCTTCAAGGACGAAATCGAGAAGGCTGCCGACCCTAATCAACGTCGCAAAGAACTCATTACCGAATACACCGAGAAGTTCGCGAACCCCTATATCGCAGCAGGGCGAGGCTATATCGACGAAATTATCGAGCCAAGCCACACGCGCACAAAGCTTATCAGTGCCCTTGAAATGCTCAAGAACAAACGGGACTCAAATCCACCTAAGAAGCATGGTAACATCCCATTATAGCGTCTACGTGCGAGCATACAAAAAGCGGCTTCGGCAATCGCCGAAGCCGCTTTTTGTATGCTCGCACATTTACCCTTTTAATCCAGTTTGCTTGAATCCTTCTGCAATATATCTTTGCAGGAAGAAGAACAGGATAACCAGAGGTAGGATAGCCAGCGCGGAACCGATAAACAGTTCGTGCAGATTGAGTACCTGCGCGTTCAGGAAGTTCGAGAGAACCACCTGTACAGTATAGACCGATGGGTCTTGCCCCACCACCAGCGGCCACAGGAAGGCGTTCCAACTCTGAATAAAGGCGATGACACCAAGAGAGGCAATAATAGAATACGAGTTTGGAATCACGATGCGCCAGAAGACGCCCCATTGCCCCAGGCCATCGACACGCCCTGCCTCTTCTAACTCATGTGGAAAGCTCAAAAAGAACTGACGAAACAAGAACGTCGTGAACCCACTGAACAGGAACGGCACGATGATGCCCTGCAATGTGCTGACCCAGCCGAGATAGGATACAAGTACATAGGTCAACACAAATGTTACGGTGGCGGGAATCATCAGCGTCAGCAGGATACTGTAAAAGACGACGTTGGACCAACGATAGGGAATGCGAGCAAGGCCATAGCCCGCTAGACAGGCAAAGAGCAGTTGTCCTGCGGTTTGTAGAATCGCGACAATAGCAGAATTTCCTAAACCCTGTAAGAACGGCACACTATCGTCGTTGAGTAGTTCCTGAATATTCTCAAAGTGGAGCGTGCTAGGGAAGAATGTCCAATGCGGCGCGGTGATCTCTTTATCCGTTGCCAGCCCATTTCTGAGAATCAGGTAAAACGGTATCAAAAAGAGTATCGCTAGCACAATCAGTAGCACATACCGCAGCGTCAAACTGACGATACTGCTGACCGACCGACTTCGCTTACGACGTGGAGATCGAGCTGATTGAGAAACAATTGAGGCCATATAACTCACCCTTTCTATTAATCAGCCTTGCCAAAGCCGAAGATGCGCCCCTGCAGGAGAGAAACGAGCAACACAATGACCGTTAAAATCATGGTACCAGCCGTGCCGCGTCCATAGTCTTGATCGTTCAACGCGACGGTATAGAGATATACCAGAGGCGGACGTGCCAGAATCTGATTGCCACCCGTCATGATATTGATGAACTCGTCGAATGCCTGGAACGCCCAGATAATGCACAGCAACAATGTCGCAATTGTTGTGTTACGCAAAAGTGGGAGCGTGATATAGCGGAATGTCACCCAACCCTTTTTCGCGCCATCGACAAACGAGGCCTCATATAATTCACGAGGAATCTCCTGCAAGCCTGCAATGAAGATAATCATGAAGATGCCCAGTTGGAGCCAGAGGCGCACCGTCACGAGTACCAGCCAGTACCAGGGAGGGCTGGTGCTTGAAACCCAGGAGATAGGAGCGACGCCGAAAATAGCAACGACAGAGTTGACAAGCCCATACGAGAGACCCGCGAAGATGCTCATCTTCCAGACCAACGAGGCTACAACGTAGGAGCAGGCTGTCGGGATAAAGAAGACAGAGCGGAAAAAGCTGCGCCCAACACGTACACTATTTACCAGCAGGGCAAGCCCTAATGCACAGATCAGTGTCGTTGGCACGATAAAGATGGCGAATATGATAAAGGTGACTAGCGATTGGATAAACGCTGAATCCTGAAACATCGCCTGATAGTTCTGTAGACCAACAAACTGAGTAGGTGTAATCGTCGCGCGAGCATTAAAAAAGCTGAGTATGATGCTCCAAACAATGGGTATATACACAAATATCAGCAAACCGAGTACGAGCGGACCAACAAAGCTCCAAAAGATCAGGGTTGTTTTGCGTGATTTTCGGCGCACTCTGCCCTTCACATCTTGTGTGTTAGCCGTTAAAGTTGGCATCTCTGCTGGTGAAGCAATACTTGAGGACTTCATGCTTTCGTCCTTCCTAATTCTCTTAAATCTTCTCTAAGACACAATTGGACATCCACTCCGTACATGCTACGAGCGGATGTCCAATTGTGCTAGCGACGTGTTCTATTTACAGCTATCGCAACACTTAGCTGAGCAGTCTGGTCAATTCGACCTGACACTTCTGGGCAGCATTATGGACCTCGCTCTTCGCATCGGCTTTATTCTTGAGGATATTGCTGAATGCATCACGTAACGCGTTGTCCATTGTGGCGTCCCAAGTTGGTGGAACGGCATGACCGTACTTGTTCAGGATGTCCACTGCTTGAGCAGCAGGACCACTTTGCAGCTTCGTGGTCTGTTGCGTCGTACTCGCACGTGGTGGAACGTGAAAGCCATACCCTACGCACCAATCTTTCTGGATGTTCGCGCTGTCAATCCAGAGGTACTTGACGTACTGCTTGGCTGCGTCGATGTTCTTGCCCTTGCCGTAGACCATCTCGGCCCAGCCACCGAAGAAGGTGGATGGTTGCACCGACGAATTGAGGGCAGGCCACGGCACAACACCGAAGTCATCGCCTAATGCTTTGGTGATGCCAGGCATGGCCCACAGACCCGTCCACTGCATTGCGGCCAGACCTTGTGTGAATGCCGAAGGGTCCCACCAGAAGGTTGGAGCGTCGATTAGTAAGGCCCCACTGCTGTTTAGTTCACGGATTTTCTCGTATGCGCCAACTGTGCCGTCCACATCGAAAACAATCTTATCGTTGTCAATGAAGTCAGCACCTGCTCCCCATGGAGCAACCTGATAAAGTGCATCAACGCCGCCATCCTGACCGATGTAGAGGCCCTTGACGCTGCTCGTGGTAAGCTTCTTGGCAGCCGTGATAAGTTCGTCCACTGTGGTTGGAGGTGTAATACCGGCTTTTTGCAGCAAGCCTTTGCGGTAATACAGCAAACCCATATCGTTAATCATCTTGATGGCGTAAATTTTGCCATTGACAGTGAGTGGCTTGAGTGCGGTTGGGCTAAAATCGCTCTTTACGTCTGCGATGATGTCATCTAGTGGGGCGATTAGACCCGCCTTTACCTGATCGACTGAGGGGAATTGCAGTTCAAATACATCAGGGGCACTGGAGCCGAGAAGGGCTGCGTTGACTTTGTTGGGGTACTCGTTGCCCGTTCCTGGCACCCACTTCACGCTGACTTTTGCTTTGGTATAGTCCTTAGCATAACGGAAAACGGCTGCCTGTGTGCCCGCTTCACCATACTGGTGATACCATTGTGTGAGTGCGACACTGCTACCACCACCACCACCTGTACTACCACCACCACATGCCGCCAACGCTGCGGCACTGCCCGCACCTAGAGCGGCCAGACGCATAAATTCGCGTCGTGGCAGTCTGAAACCAGCACTGGTCAATTGGTCTACGACTCGCTGAAACTCGTTGTCCATGAATTGTTTCTCCCTGTCTCTAGTGCGACCATGCACTATACCACTAAAATGAAGCAAACTTGCTTCGAGCAACGTTGTATACAAGCTAATTAGGACTGCTTCACTTTGTACTACGACGAATAAGTATCATCTCTCTCTCATTTGGTGTGTGATGAAATAGCATCTTTTGAGAGCAACTATGCTATCTTTCTGTAGGGAAGCGTTTCCCTACAGAAAAGAACCTCCACTTTTTCTATGCAAGTGGGCTAATAGACGAACGGAAATAGCTAAGAACTACCCTCTGTTGCATAGGATGGCTCTTTTTATTTCGTAAACATACGAAGGGAAGCGCTTCACTATCATAGTTATAACCGATACATAAGTACTTGTCAATACTTTTAACACAAGTTTTCAGAAATCTTAAAAAACCGTTCGCTTCACTCTCATGACTTGACAGAGTTATAAAACTACTATATAACTAGGGAAACGCTTCCCCTCTGCGTAGAATCGTAATAGTAGTTTTGGACTCAGGAAGGATAAGGGCTGTGGCAAACATCTACGATGTGGCTCGTTTAGCCAATGTGTCAACGACAACTGTCTCAAAGGTTCTTTCCGACACACCCTATGTCAGTGCAAAGACAAAGCTGCGAGTATTGGAGGCAATGCGCGAACTCCAATACTCGCCCAGTCTGGCTGCACGCGGTCTCACCAATAACCGCACCTATGTCCTGGGCTTGATTATCCCACACGAAGCCGACTATTCGTTTAAAGACCCTTTTCTCCTGGAGATTATTCGCGGCGTGGAAAGCGTGGCAAGCCAGAACGATTACAATATTCTGCTTTCGATGTCAAAGAAGACGGCTCATCGTAACTCCTACGACCGTTTTCTGCGTACAGGTTACGTTGATGGTGTGATTACTGTCGAAACCCTCAAAGGAGAACTTGACGAACAAGAACTAGCTACAAGTGCGATTCCGCGCGTCTCTGCTGGTTATAGGGAAGACCAACAGCATATCAATGCTGTCCATTGTGATGATCGACAGGGTGGCTACAAGGTTACGAAGCATCTTCTGGAGTTAGGGCATCGCCTTATTGGTGTGATCAGTGGTCCTACAAACTTCATCGGTGCGATGGACGAACGTTTACAGGGTACCCGTCTCGCAATGGCAGAGTATGGGCTAGAACTTGACGCGAGCTTTGTACATTGTGGAGATTTCTCGATTGAAAGCGGCTCTACTGCTGCTGAACCGCTGTTGTCTAGGAAGCCACGTCCAACAGCTATTTTCGCTATGAATGATAGGATGGCTTTAGGTGCAATTAGCAAAGCACGGGCACTGGGTTTGCGAGTGCCCGATGACCTCTCCATCGTCGGCTTTGACGATTTGCCGTTGACCTCCGCAATCGAGCCACCACTAACGACCGTGCGCCAATCTCCCGTCGAGATGGGGAAAATCGCGACTCAACGCTTGTTCGCGCTCATCAATCACGAGGTGGAGCAATTTGAGTCGGAGGTAGTGCCTGTCGAACTCATCGTGCGTGGATCAGCAAAGATTGTGCAGGGCACTGAGTCTCAGGCAAGCGTCAAAAGCATATAATGCAAGTCAGAGGCATAACAGGGGCAACCCGCACTACAATGGGGTTAGGGGAGAACCCTTGTGGTCTTCCTGCTTCCCAAAAACAAGAAGAAGGTCGGCACCTTCGGGGGATGGTGCCGACCTTCTTCTATGAAACGGAAGGAGAAGAGAGAGTGTGTCTAGTGTTACCCTTTGTATCTCACATCTATAGGATACCGCTCAAATGTCAAAAATATGTTGAATAATCCTCAAGATTGTGTCAAGACTGCTGAGAAGCCACAAAAAGTGGTCTGGAAGCTATATTTCTGCGGACATTGTATGCTACTATACGTGCAGAGAGAATAACGTTCCCAGGAGTAAGGCCGATGGCGCAGAAGATTCTATTGATTGAAGATGAAGATGGCATTGTTCATCTGATAAACCTCTACCTGAAAAACGAAGGCTTTACCGTTGTGATTGCCAAAGATGGTGCCGATGGTCTGGCACTACATGCACGTGAGCGGCCTGACCTCGTTATTCTCGATATCATGTTACCAGCGATAGATGGCTTCGAGGTGTGTAAACGTATTCGTGCATGGTCCAAGACGCCGATTCTCATGTTGACAGCACGCGGAAGTGAGGAGGATCGCATTACGGGTTTGGACCTCGGTGCCGACGACTATCTGCTGAAGCCGTTCAGTCCACGTGAATTGGTGAGCCGTGTGCGAGCCATTCTACGTCGCAGCGGCACCCCCGATACGTCTGCAAATGGTGAACAGAAATTACCTACCAACAATGAGGTGTTACGTTTCCCTGGCCTCACAATTGATGTTCCAGCACGCCGGGTTGAGGTGAACGAAGTAGAGATTGCCTTGACTCCCACTGAGTTCGATTTACTTGCCCTGCTCGCGAAGTCGCCTGATCGCGTCTTCACCCGCGAGATATTAATGAACAAAGTATGGGGCTATGATTATCTTGGTGATGGGCATACGATAGATGTACATATGAGCGCGTTACGGAAGAAAATAGAGCTTGAACCTGGACAGCGTTACATTAAGACGGTCTGGCGTGTCGGCTATCGCTTTGAAGTGAAAACGTTCGCGCCACGCCCAACCAGCACACCATCATCATAAGGGAAAAGGCTATGCGTATGCGCTGGTGGCAAAGTATTCGATGGCGGCTAGCGATTGGCTCTATGTTGATCGTCTTGTTGGCGACAACCCTACTTGCGTTGACCGCTATTGGTGCGATTAGCTACTTCTATGGCTTCAATGAGCAGTCGAATTTACAGACTCTTGCCCAGAGCGATGCACAAACAATAAGTGCGAAGTATGATCCACAGTTTGTACCTAACCACGCTGCAAGAGATCTCTACAGAGCTGCAGCAAGCAGTACTTTTGCGCGTCAAATCTCCTGTGGCGCGGTTGGAGTTATATGCAGTAGTAAGGATGGAGAGCAGTATATTGTAGAGGTATACGGTCTTTACGCACAACCGCTCTATCCTATTCGTCCAAACTGTAGCAAATCGTCACTGCCTGATAGCGCGAAATTTGTGTGTGCGGTTGAACGTAGTCGGCAAGCATCATCAAGCAATGCCTATGCTAAATTTCACAACGGTATTACTCAAGCACTACAGCAGGGAACTGTAACAACGGGAGAAATAGGGCCAAGCACGATAGGACTACCATCACGCCCATTCATTGTGCAACCTATCATTGTAAACGATCAGGGTGGAACACCGCTACGGGTTGGTGCGCTTGTGATGTTGCCGCTCTATTCGGCTCAAAATACCTTACCTCCTTTTGTCCAGTTAGTAGGACAAACAGTACTTATCTCGTCCCTTTTTGTGGCGATTGTCGCGGCTGTGTTTGCGGTGATCTTCTCGCGCACGATTACGCGTCCATTGGCGAAGTTGACCAGTGCATCACGTATAATGGCTGCGGGCAACTACGATACGCGGGTTGACATTCACGCCTATGGTGAAATCGGCGAACTGGAACACAGTTTTAACGAGATGGGGGCGCAGTTGAGTCGTGATGTGGAAGAGTTACGGCAACAAGAGCTATGGCGGCGCGAACTTATTATGAGTATTACACATGACCTCGCGACACCACTGACCGCGATTGCAGGTCTCGGCGAATCGCTTGTCGATGGTGTGACACAGAGTCGCGAGGACTACGAGGCAACTGGACGTATCATTGTACGTGAAACATTGCGCCTGCGCCGACTGGTGAAAGACTTGCATGTGATGGCGAAGGTCGAGGCGGGTGCCCTGCAACCACAGCGTAAAGAGCTACGTCTGGCCGCGCTTGTCGATGAGGTGCTGGCGGTCCTGGCACCAGAGTTCGAGCGTGCCGACGTGGAGCCATGCAACGCTATTCCATACATTCTGCCAGCAGTACAAGCCGATGCCGATATGTTGACGCGCGTCTTCTCAAATCTCTGTGCCAATGCAATCCGACATACACCAGCGGGCGGAAGTGTCACCATTGATGCCGTGCCGCGTGATGATACGCTCCTCGTCTCCGTCTCTGACACGGGTGAGGGTATTCCGCCAGAGTCGGTGACGCGTGTCTTTGAACGCTTCTACCGCGCCGATAGTGCGCGTCAATCTGTAACTGGTGGCAGTGGTCTGGGTCTCGCGATTGTCCGCGCCATCATCGAGGCACACGGTGGAAAAGTATGGGCCGAGAACAATCCCGATGGTGGAGCGCGTATCCTGTTTACACTACCAACAGAAGAGGTAAGTGTGCAAACGACGCAACCGATGAGCGTTGTGTAGGGGCCATAATTCATTACGCACTCGTTCTAACTGTCAACGGGAACGAGTGTGTAATGAATTATGGCCCCTATATTCCTCAATTTTGTGCAAAGAACTGGTCAATCTGTACGGGTAAACCCGGCACTATACGCGAAGGGAGTGTCTCTTGTCCACTGAAAATACCAAGCGAACGGTACTTTCCGTTTTCTAAGACAAGCACCTCGATGGTGCGGACATCATCTTTTGCAATCCAATATTCAGGCACGCCAAAGCGAGCATATGTCTCGTATTTGGTTAAGCGATCATAGACCGCAGTGCTGGGAGAGGCTATTTCAACAACGAGATCAGGTGAGCCAACGACTCTTTTGGTATACACTCTATCCAGATGAGCCTTCAATACCACAAAAACATCTGGTTGATACACATTGTCAGGTGACAGTTCAACGTCAGAAGGAGAAATCCTTACCTTTCCTAACCCTGCGAATTCAACATGGACAAGGAGGTAATGGGCAATTCTCAACGCAGCGTCCTGGTGTGGACCATCGGGTGATGGTGCCATAACAAGTACTCCATTCACAATCTCATACCGTTGCCCATTGTCTGGCAGAGTCGCATACGTGTTATATGTCCACTCGCCTTGCTTAGGTCCTGCAACCCAATCGGCTAATGTGACCATTTTTACATTCTCAGATGTTGTTGTCATGCGACCACCTCACCTTTCATTAAATAGGCGGCATGACAGGGGCAAGCCCTGTCACTACTATAGACGATATCGCGTGGCAAGCCACGCAGTGGCGAACAGTATAGTAGTGACAGGGCTTGCCCCTGTCATGCTACTCCTCCTCCTCCACTAACTCCTCGGTGTCGCCCCCCTCATCATCGACCGCAATGGTAATGTCCTCGTCCTGTTGTACTGCCGCAATTGGCTCAGTACCCTCTTCCACCTCGCCACCGTCTTCTTCGACAACATCCTCTAGCTTCTTGCCGTTGGTAGTGGCGACGGCGACAATGGTATCGCCCTTGCCGAGGTTCATCATAATACGTCCCTGTGTGGCACGACCACCGCGAATGATCTTTGCAACATCCATGCGGATAACTACACCATCGGCAGAGATAATCACGAGGTCGTTATCTTTTTCCGTGATAATACGGGCCGAGGCGACACGTCCAGTTTTGTCATTGACTTTGGAGGTAATGACGCCACCACCGCCTCTTGTCTGCGTCGGGTAATCGTCAATAGGTGTACATTTGCCATAGCCAAACTCGGTGACAACGAGCAGCTCGCTATCCTTTGGCGTCAGGTTAAGCGAGACAACTTTGTCTCCTTTCCCAAGACGGATGCCACGCACGCCACCACTGGTACGTGAGGCCGAGCGTAGTTCTGCAACGGTGAAGCGGATTGCATGCCCTTGCGCGGTAATCAGCAACACATCATCATCAGCACCTGCTAATTTCGCGCCAATCAAATCATCGTCCTCTTCCAAATCCATCGCAATCAGGCCATTGCGCCGCACCACCTCAAACTCTTCCATCGCCGTTTTCTTGACCTCGCCCTTGTGCGTGGCGATAATCATAAAGTCGCGGCTGACACCCTTTGGCACACAGACGATAGCGGTGATACGTTCGCGCTGCTCAATCGAGATAAGATTGATGAGATGCTCACCCTTTGCTGTACGCCCCGTGTCGGGTAGCTCATAGACGCGAAGCTGGAAGACGCGACCACGATCAGTGAAGAAAAGCAGACTATCATGCGAGTGAGCCACTAGCAGATGCTGTACTGCGTCATCCTCGCGCGTCACCATACCAGTAATGCCACGTCCACCGCGTCGTTGCGCCCGATAGGTGTTGGAGGGTAAACGCTTGATATAGCCCTTTTCTGTTAGCGTGACGACCACCTCTTCGTTAGGAATGAGGTCTTCGTGTCTGAAATCGCCTGTCTCCGACTCAATGATTTCGCTACGGCGTGGATCGCCATACTTCTCCATCAGTTCTTTCAGGTCGGCCTTGATCAGTTTGCGAATCTCGTTGATATCGCTCAACAGCATATTGTAGTAGTTGATATGCTCAAGTACGTCTCTCAGTTCGTCCTCAATCTTCTGTCGTTCGAGGGCAGCCAGACGCGCCAGACGCATATCCAGGATAGCGCGTCCTTGCTCTTCTGAAAAGCTGAACTGCTGGCGCAGATTTGTCAATGCCTCGTCGGTTGTCTGTGAGCCGCGTATCAAGGCGATGACCTGATCGAGGTGGTCAAGGGCAATCTTCAATCCTTCGAGGATGTGGCGTCGCGCCTCTGCCTTCGCCAGTTCGTACTTCGTGCGCCGTGTGATAACCTCTTCACGATGGTTGATATGGTATTGCAAGAAATCTTTCAGGCGTAAGGTACGTGGTTGTTTGTCAACAAGAGCGAGCATATTGGCGTTGAACGCGCTCTGCATCGCGGTATATTTATACAATGTGTTCAGTACACTGTCGGGATTCGCGTCGCGTTTCAGCTCGATGTACATACGCATGCCATTACGGTCCGACTCGTCGCGTACCTCGGCAATGCCATCAATCTTTTTGTCGCGAGCCAGTTCCGCGATTTTCTTGACCAGTTCCGCCTTGTTGACCTGATAGGGCAGTTCAGTCACAATAATACTGGTGCGTCCGCGTTCGGTCTGCTCGAAGTTCGTGCGTGCGCGTACTACAACGCGTCCTCGTCCATTGAGATAGGTGTTGCGGATACCTTCTCGCCCGTGAATAATTCCGCCCGTTGGGAAGTCAGGGCCACGAACTATGTAGGACAGGTCCTCGGTTGTTGCATCTGGATTGTCGATAAGATGCACGATGCCGTTGCAAACCTCGTTCAGATTGTGTGGTGGAATGTTGGTTGCCATACCTACGGCAATGCCCGTTGAGCCGTTGAGCAGGAGGTTAGGGAGACGAGCTGGTAGCACGGTTGGCTCTTCCGTCTGGTTATCATAGTTGGGCGCGAAATCAACGGTATCTTTGTCGATATCACGCAATAACTCGTCGGCAATCGCCGCCATCTTCGCCTCGGTGTAGCGCATAGCCGCTGGTGGATCATCATCCTGCGAGCCAAAGTTACCCTGACCGAGGACAAGAGGGTAGCGCATCGACCAGGGTTGTGCCATACGCACAAGGGCGTCGTATACTGCGACATCGCCGTGTGGGTGATAGCTTTTGAGTACCTCGCCAACGGTACCCGCGCATTTGCGAAATTGCTTTGTCGATTGCAGACCCATATCTTCCATAGCATATAAGACGCGGCGGTGTACGGGCTTCAGGCCATCACGTACATCGGGTAGTGCGCGACTGACAATAACACTCATAGAATAGTCGAGGTATGCGCCTGTCATCTCGTCAACGATACTGACCGGCCTAATATTGCCAAGTTCCATAAAACATCATCCTCACCAAAAAAAGTTAGACATAGCCAAGCGGCGATATCAGGTTGAAGTTGTGATATATAGGGCGGAGGGGTCTCAAAAGCAGAATCCTACCTTCTTTATTATATCACACCCTACAGTTGCTCACAAGAATTCTGCCGTTTGGAAACCCCTTTATTTGGAGGTAGCAGAACATAACCTTTATTATATATTATGAAGAAGAGAGACTCGAACCATTTTTTGGCAACCAAACTACTATTTTTTAGTAACAAGCTGTGGTATCATTAAGTGCAAGAGCGGAAGTTCAGGGAGCATTGAAGTGCGTCTATCCGTATTATTAAGAAGCCAACAACCCTAATGTAGTGCGGTGTAAGCTCTGAGGCCATGAAGGGGAATTTTAACGTGATGTCGTCATTGCCATTTACAGGTCAGCAATGTTTTTTTGTAGCGATTCTTGTATTTATTATCGTAGGCTTTCAGCGTGGCTGGCGCCGCGAATTGATTACCCTCATCTTCGTACTCCTTGCCGTCATTTTGATCCGTCCAGGTGACGGGCTTATCACAGGCTTGTTCGCACGCATTCCGGCAATGTTTGGCTACCTTGCGACCGGTTCGACACAACCCACCAGCACGGCGACAACCGCTACAAGCAATTTCTTAGGTCCGTGGGGTACACTCCTGGTATTCTTTATCGTGGTAGCTATCGGGTATGTTGTAGGCAACAACGCATTTCCCAAACCAACAAATCCTGCGGAACGCTTTATTGGTATTGTGCCCTCGGTCATCTCCGGTGCGTTCATCCTCGGCTATCTCACAACGAGCAATTTTTTTGCGAAAAACGCGCAGGGCCAGTCAACTTTCTCGGTGGTGGTGCAACCCCCAGACCCCACCAACTATGTCCCTATACTCGTTGTCATCGCGGTTGTTGCAGTTGTGATTGGCTTGATCGCGGGGCGAGCAAAAAAGTCTGCACCCCCAGCCAGAAAGTAATGAGAATCGTAGTATAGACAAAAGAGAGAACGTTTTCTTATGCTTGAAAGTTTGTGCGTGTTGTATGCGTAGAAAGAATACCTTACTCTATACAAAAGCGTTGTTGAGGTGATGTATGGCTGACACATCGAAGAATAAGGGCAATCAAGTCACAAAACCTGTAGACCGCTGGCAATCTGGTCGTCCCCGCTTCAATATTCAGCAATTTCGCATGGGACGCGATAAGAAGTGGCATTTTTCTGGACAACAGCCAGATGAAGAAGTGCGTGCAGTAGTGCGCCAACACTGGTGGTTCCTGGTACTACCAGCACTGCCATTCCTGCTCTCGATTGTCGGCATCATCCTCGTGCTGGCGGCTATTACCGCGTTTCCTCAATACGATGGCATCCTGGTCTTTGTAGAAGGGGCTGTCATACTGTTGACAATTGGAACGGGCGTGTGGTTTGCGTGGAAAGACCTCGCTGTCTGGTGGGTCAATACGTACATCATCACGAACAAGCGCATCATCAATTCGCGTGGTCTGCTCCAACCCACACGCCAGGAAACGCCGATTGAGAAAGTGCAACAGGTCGGCATAGATGTCAAATCACCATTCGCGGCACTGTTAGAATTTGGTGATGTGCATGTCTACCTTACTGGCGGCGATCTGATTATGGAGCATGTACCAGAGCCACGTAAGGTTAAGGATGCGCTGCAAGGTGTCTCGGATATCGTCCAGGCGAATAAGAAAAAAGAGGAGCCGATACCAGTTCCACAGGACCCAGAACTGGCATCAGTACTCCAGAAACTTGCCGAGGGTAAGCCTGTTCCCAAATTGGCAGATGCTGATGAAAACTACCCACCACCACGTAACCCTGATAGTGTACGTGGGCCGCGTCGTACATTTGGGGGCTTTTTACATATCCCCAGTCGGGTTCATTATATGTCGGGTGAACAGACCGTTAAGTACATTCAACGCTCGCAGTATGTACTCTTACGAAACCTGCTGGTTCCGGCCCTACTCATTATCCTCATCCTACCTATTGCGATTGTGCCACCTAGCGTCGGCTACATTTCAGCCGCCTTACAAACATCCTGGTGGCTCATCATGGGTGTGCTTTTCCTCATTCTGCTGTTCTCGCTGTTCTATGTCTACTATAGCTGGTACGACGATATCTACATCTTGACAAGTAGACGCATCATAGATATCAATCGAAAATTCTTTTTCACCGTCGAGTCGCGCTTTGAGACGGAATACAAGAATATACGCGATATCAAAGTGAGGGTGTCGAACGTCATTGAACGTTTCCTGGATATCGGAGATGTCTACGTCGAGACACCTGGCAGCTCGCCCGATATTGTGTTTAAGAAGGTGGACCATCCCTTCTTGATTCAGGATGAGGTGTATGCAATCAGGAATCACAAAGATAAGGAAGATAAGGTCAAGAAAGAGAACGACGAGCGCAAGATGCTGCAAACGTGGTTTGGCACAGTTGTCACGAAACTGGAAAGCACTACCAGAACGCACGGTGCCCCCAACCTTAAAGACCTGGACCTGCTTACCGCCATGACGCACGCGCAAGAACTGGGCCTTGATGTCGAGGTATCAGGAGAAGCCGTCCCAAGCTATACGGTAGCCCCAGGCCACGTTGTACATCAAAGTCCGCCACCTGGAACATTGATGGAAAACGGAAGTAAAATCGAGATCATGCTGAGCAAAAGACCTTCCCTGGTCGATCAAATGTAACAGAGAATAGACACAAAGAATGCCAACGCAGCGCGTTGGCATTCTTTGTGTCTATTCTCTGTTTAGCGGAAGCCAGCGGCACTGCCAACGCGAGCCAGCAAAGCAACGCTCTCGATATGATAGGTCTGTGGAAACATATCTATAGGCTGCGCCGAAACCAGGCGATATCGTCCACCGGAGCAGAGAGTCGCTATATCACGGGCAAGCGTACTTGGATCACACGATACATAGCAGATAGCGCGTGGAGCGAGTGTCTGCAATGCCTGGAGTGCTTTGGGATGACAACCAGCACGCGGTGGATCGACAAGCGCAACATCGACGCGCTCATGACGATAGTGCAGTTGACCCAAAAGACGCTCTAAGGTTCCTTCAAGAGCTGTAATTGTGTTCTGATTGTTCAATACAATAGTCGCACGTGCATCCATGACGGCACTCGGCTGCGACTCAATGGCGATGACGCGCGAACTTTTTGTTGCAAGGAACGAGGAGAAGAGACCCACACCGCTATAACCATCTAGGATAACATCGCTGTGCTGAGGCTCTAACAAAGCCAGTGTACGTTCAACTAGGACCGATGCCTGCAACAGGTTTACCTGGAAGAACGAGTCGGCAGAGACGCGGAAGCGACGCCCAAGTATAGCATCGGTAAGAAATTCTTGTCCTGTAAATACACGGCCATAACGTCCACCAACGCGCTCAATAATTACGCCAACCATACTGGGGGCAATAACCATGAGTTCGTTCGCCAGTTGCTGCGGGTCTTCGATCATAGAGCCGGGGCGTGCATGAATCACTAATAATGTTGGTACCGCCTGTGCCGCAGTGCTTGTAGCGTCAACCGGAACACCAATACCTGCATTGTTGATGGCACCAACGGCACCACGAATGGTAAAGCCCTGCACCATCTCGCCCAGCGTATCACCGAAATAATCCATGAGTTTTTCGCGTACACGCTGATAAATAATATCGAGTGCTGGATGCAGTAGTGGGCAGTTTTCGAGAGGCTGAATATCGTGGCTCTCGGTCAACTTGAAGCCGATTTCACCGGAAGGGCCAACGGAAAATAAAGCGATATTGCGATAATGCCAGGGGGTGATGCTACTGGGCATGCCGATGGTGGGATGAACCAGTGCATCAGGTTGTTTGCCAATACGCATCAATAACTGGCGTACAATATGAGCTTTCCAGGCAAGCTGTGCCTGATACTCGATATGTTGCCACTGACAACCGCTATCGGTAAGCAGGGGGAAGGCAGGTTCAACACGTTCGGGAGCAGGTCGCAGAATTTCTAGCAGGTCTGCTCGTGCATGGCCGCGCCGCTCTTCAACAATATCAACCCGTACCCGTTCACCTGGAATACCACCGGGAACGAAGAGAACTCGCCCTTCGTATCGACCTACGGCATCACCACCGTAGGCCAGGTCTGTAAGTTCGACATCAATGCTCATATTCACCTCGCGGTCTTACACAACACTTACGTCATGTATGTCCGTCACATCTTTCCAGCTTATCTATTTATAACATAATTGGCTGTTTTGGCTGACTGTAGAGCCGCGTTCCAAAACGGCTCAGAAAGACCGCACCCAGCCCTAGCAAACCCGCACCGATACTAATAATCCAGCCAATGTAGGGGAGAGACCCTGCCAACACCAACACCGTCAATCCCACTACAACCTGCACCGCACGCGTGTTTCTCTGTGGCGCAACAACACGCACGATGTACTCACCCAAGAGCGAGCCAACCGCCACCGTTCCCAACGCCCATGCCGCCACAATTCCGATTGCCACAATAATCGCCAATGGTATAGAAATGATGAGCGCAATAAGAATAGCCAGTACAGGCAATGCTAGCAGTATACTTAATACACCTAGCGCAAAACTACGACGCGTCTTACTTGTTACAGTAGTACGCACCAGCGTTACATGCTCCGGCAACAATATCATGAGTAGGAAGCCTAATGCAACCCATGTCAAAACCGCCCAAAACCGAAAATTTGGTCCCGTGTTAAGTAGCAGCAGTTGGTTTACGTTCGTCGGACAGCCGTACAGAGAACCGTGTAGATACACATCGCCGCCAGGAGTGAAATCTCCCTTACAGAGATGAATATCTCCGTAAACGGCTGCATTGTTTTGTAACGTCACGCTCCCACCATACGCATCGATATCGCCGTGTAGCGTTCCGTCAATGATAACACTTGTACCAAACACAACAATATCGCCCTGTACCTCACCTTGTATAACCATTGTGCCACCAAATGAGGTAACGTTGCCACAAACGCTTTCGTTGCTATCTACAACAACATCGGTCCCAAAAGATGGGTGTCGTTGTGTACCACTACAGTTCTGTATCGCTTGCTGAGCCGCCTGATGTACATGTGCATCGGCTGCAAATGCATTCGTACTACGGTCCACCAGGACCGCGATACAACTGCTTAACAAGAACGCTGCGAGGAGCCAGAGTCCAGGCAGCGTAGAGAGCAGCAATCTTCTTTGTAGAACTTTTCGCATACCGTAACTCCCTATCATGCTCAAACCATCTCTTCTTCGAGAAAAGCATGTAGCAGAGCATGACTGTCGCCACCTATGCCTCTTGTGGAGGACGCATCAAGCGCAGCCACATTCCCATCATGAGTACGACCGCAAAGCCAACCCCTGCCAGGAGAAAACTGTTGCGCGTCACAATGGTTAGGCCCATCTGTACATATTGCCCCAGGACATACAGTACATCAACTACGCTGCTAAGCAAGAGTAGGAGACGTACCATTAAGTCGGTTTGTACAAGCGTGATAGCAAGCACCAGGAGTGGAATACTACCGAGTGTAAAGAACGTAATTGCCGCAACAGCAACACCACCTTTACGCATACCTGCCACACGGGAACGCTGTTGCTCATGAATCTCTTCAAGTTGTTGCGAAATCTGCTTATGCTGCTGTACGGCACGCATAATCGAATTTGTTGAAACGTGCCCTGTACTTGCAAACTGCTGTGTTACAGGCGAATGTTCTTGTTTGGGTGTTGTTTTTAGCAGTTCATCAATACTGCGTTGACGCTCTTCAAAAGCAGCACATTCAGGACACTGTTTTAAATGCTCCTGAAACGCCAGTGTACCAGCATCTGACAGAGCATCGGCATCGCTTTGATGGGCAAGTAGCTGTTTAACGTCGTGACAGCGCATCGTTCTGCTCCTCTTCGAGAACCGAACCATTTTGCATATAACGTGCTAACAGTTCACGCGCACGATGAAGACGCGCCTTGACCAGGGCAGGTGTCAGGTTAAGGGCATGTGCAATTTCATCATAAGAGAAATCATGCCAGTAGCGCAGCACAATGACCGCACGATACTTGCCTGGAAGACGTTGCAGGTATGTTTGTACCTCATCGCGCTGCTCTCCACGCAAAGCCGCCTGTTCAGGGCTGACGCCCGCATCGACAATCCATTCCAGGAACGGCACATCTTCCAAAGGCAATGCCAGAAAGCGTCTGCGTCGCAACTGGTCAATCGAGAGGTGCGAGGCAATCGAGAGCAGCCACGTACTAAATTTATGGGCCGGTTTATAGGTTACAAGTTGTGTATAGGCTCGGACAAAGGCTTCTTGCGTCACATCTTCGGCCTCGGTTGTGTTGCCAAGCATGCGATAGGCGAGGTTCTGTACCGCGTCTTTGTAGCGTTCGACAAGAATGGCAAAGACGTTCTGGTTGCCCCGTAGTACCAACTCGACTATGCCAGCGTCACTCATCGACTCCGCCACAACTCCGGCCTGCGCCAGACTGCTATTCGCGCTCTCTACAGCATCGGTGAGCGTACCAGTGCTAGTAGTGTGCTGGCTCCGCCTCGCCTCGCGAGCTGATTGTGCAATCGACCCGAGAACATCCAATGGGTTCGCAACATTGATCGTCGATTCTAACATATATTCACCGCTCATTTTATTTATTTACTTTTTTATTCAGTATACAAGAGAGCAGAAAGGTCTCTCCAGCACATTATACGTTTTGTTGCTAAGAAAGTTGTATCGTTCAATGTCTTGCGTTGCTACGTGAGTTCCAAGGGCTGATAACCCCTGATATCTCGCTTATTATAACATACTTAGATGAAAAAATATTCATTTTTATGCGCCCAGGAAAATATATGCGAGATGGTGAGCGCAAATTGTAGGGGTTTTATTCTATAACACCCTGTGAGCAATAAACAATTGATGGACATAAAACAACCTCCAACAAGTCCTCATAACAAAACTCCACAAAAGTTTAACCCCCAAATAACCGTGAGTTAACACACATGAGCTACATTACTAGTAAGCACACTCCCAAGGTAAGGATAAACATGGAAGTCGCAAGTGGTTGTTGTCTCTGAACCCCCATACCCTCAGAGCCTCCGTTTGTTCCTTCTGTTTACCACTCAAACCCATGATGGTCGTTTTGACGGCGGTCATGGCCTCAAATCACGACGCTGCTTGTGTTCGTGCATGCTGGGGCGAGAGGCACACTCCGAGTCTCTCGCTCTCAGGGATTTGGACGCGATCATGCTCTTTAATTTTTTAATCTCGTAACGGACGACCACAAGGGTCGCACCCTACTATACGGCGTACTGTATAGTAGGGTGCGACCCTTGTAGTCGTCCGTTGGTTTCTACGATTCCACAAAATCCAATGCGGCACGCGTCAAGACCTCGACCGCTGTCGGTAGCGCGTCCTCGTCCACGTTGAAGCGTGGATGGTGATGGGGAAAGGTGGTCTCCTTCGCTGGATTGCCGGAGCCGACGATGAAGTAGCAGCCAGGAACGGCATTGAGAAAGACACCCATGTCGTCGCTACCTGCGATGAGTACATTTTCGCTGCTATCGACGCTCTCTTTCCCAACGGCTGCAACGGCTGCGTTATACACCAACTTCGTCATTGCAGGATCATTGACACAAGGAGGACAACCATCGAAACGCTGAATATCACAACTCCCACCCATTGCGGTCGCCACACCTGTCGCAACCTCGGTGATACGTCGTAGCAGCTTCTCACGATGCTCGATGCTATAGGAGCGCATCGTTCCTTGCATCACAGCAGTTTCGGGAATGATGTTGAAGGCGGTACCAGCATTGATAGTACCGATGGTGATAACGGCGGGACTGAATGGCGACGTTTCGCGGCTAATCAGAGTTTGTAGGGTGTTGATAATGTTAGCGGAGATCACAATAGGGTCAACGGTACCCTCTGGCATAGCAGCATGTCCACCTTTGCCTCGCACCGTCAGCACGAATTTATCCGCACTGGCGAAGACAGTGCCAGCACGCACACCAACCATGCCAAGTGGGTGATTGCTTATAAGATGGAGGCCGATGATACCATCCACTCCTTGCAGCACTCCCTCTTCAACCATCGGCTCAGCACCACCAATTTGCTCTTCGGCAGGTTGAAAGATGAATTTGATATTACCTGTCAATTCCGCGCGGCGTTTGCTGAGAATATCGGCAACGGTGAGCAGAATCGACGTGTGCCCATCATGTCCGCACGCGTGCATCTTGCCATCGACCTGTGAGCGGTAGTCGATATCGTTCAATTCGTGGATGGGTAGCGCGTCCATATCGGCGCGTAGAGCAATCGTTTTCGCGTTCTCAGCACTCGCTTCGCCACGTAACAGACCCACAACACCCGTTTTCGCGATACCTGTTTGCACCTCTAAACCAAGTGAGCGCAGGCGTTGTGCCACGATACCAGAGGTACGTAGCTCTTCAAATGCCAGTTCGGGATGTTCATGCAGATCGCGTCGCATCGCCACAAGATCAGGCACACGCTCATCTATCTCAGCCTTCAAATGCTCAAGGTTAGATACGGACATAGTTCCTCCTCTATAACAAGACAGACTCTATCTCATTATAGTACCATTTTGGTGACAGCAGAGGAGAAATTATGCCTCATACACTACGTCGGCCTCACCTAGCAATTTTTTCAGAGATATGATCCTTCTCATTTCTCTACTCCTGAATAAGCGTTTGTGCGTTTTCAGCTTGCTCTAGCGTAGTCCCCTCTACAACTACAAGTAAATCGCCAAACTGTCTTAGCGTCGCTGATGGTGGGGCTGCCGAGAGCTTATGGATAGTGACAGCAATTCTTTCCTCTGACGTTGTTCTTATGCTTGCAGTACCGCGACGAATTGATCTATATGGGTGCGGTCGCACCCTAAGCTCAATCAGATTACTGCCTGCCGGAGCAAGTTTCACCGCTATAACTTCACCTGTAAAGGTGGTCTCTTCTGGTTCAGGAGCTTGCACAAGCTTTTTCATATGCTGTGCTTGCTCAAAAGTAAGACCATCTATACGAACGAGAAAATCTCCAACTTGCCATTCATTTCGTACTGAGGATACAGGCTGTATGCGTCCTGTCGCGCGAATAGTCACCGGGTATACTTCACCTGATGCGCTTATTAGGTGCGCTGCATTATGGCGCACAGCTCCCCCTTGAAGAGGACGTACCTTAAATTCAATCAGACCTTTTGTGATTGTAGGTGAGGAAAACGGATTACTTACTTCTCCTGTAAAGGATTTGGATTCTTGTAAGCTTTCTTTCATAAGCTTTCTTTCAAGGTGCCGAAGTTTCTGTAATAAACTCCTAAATAGCAATCAAGAAACTCTATGAACCAGCTCAAGCTCATCGTCTTTTAACATCATCAATGCGAGAGTCTTTCCTTGTTCATCCAGAAATTCGACTTCATATTCATGAGTAGCCGAATCGCCAGGATATGCCATAACTACTGTACCAATAGCTCCCGCATTGAGATGAGTTATTGTACCAATAGGCCATGCTTGTGGACTATCTGACGATAGAGCATGTTTGAGCTTTACTACATCGTACTCGTGAAACATGGGTACCTCCTATTTGGGTGGAATAGCTGTTACTAGCCGAACAATTCCATCATTATTTTTAATCCACGCAAAAAGTACATCAATTACTTTTCCATTTGCACCAACGATGCGAATTATCTGGTTAAACTTAGTTCCGTATTGCGTTACACCTGTTTCAACTGCTGATGATTGGTCAAACACAATCTGTTTTGCCAAATCGGCAGCGTTCTCTCTAGTAAATCCTAGTGCAAGCCTAAACCAATTTGCTTTGGATTGACCAGCAGGGTGATCAGGATTCAACAGGTATTTATCAAGCTTTTGAGCAACACTCTCTTCCGTCGTTGCGGGAAGATTGTTACCACTACCAGAACCATTTGATGAACCATCATCTCCGCCGCCGCCTGTCTTTCTAGGCCCTCCATTCCCACCATTTCCCCCGTTAGCACCTCCACCATCATCTGTGCTGCCACCGTCGTTCGTTCCGCCATCCGTGACATTCACATCGCCCGGTTCGCTACTATTTTCGATCTGGCTAGTGATTTCGTCGAGTTCGCCGCTGACCTGGGCGTCCATCTCGACGATCGCTTCTTCAGCGGCTTGCGCCTCTGCAATCAGTGCCGTATCCGCGCCTCCTGCTCCGACGGTGGCGGCGTCAGTAACGGGATCCAGGCCAAGTTGGACAATATCCAGTATTACAAGGCCGCCTGTAATGATAAAGCCTGCGGCCTCTTGTGCTTGAGCGTCACGGAGCTTTTGCAGGTTATCTTCAATGGTTTGCGCTAGCTTGTTGAGTGCCTGCGCGGTCTGGTCGAGCGCGTTACAGGACCTGTACGTGTCTCGATGATAGTCATTCTAGGCACTGAGAAACGATTGACTGCCCTTACCCGCCCATTTGCTGGTGCCAATGGTAAGGTCCTGTGCCGACCCGTCAAGCTGTTGCGCCTGTTGTTGTAGCGTGTGGGCGGCACTGGAACAATCTTTGGCGACCTTCCGTAGGTCATCCGCGATAGCCGCGAGTTTATTCGGATCACTCACGCCCAAATCCTCCTCGCCTGTATTTTTGGAAGGAGTTGCTGACATTTTGGTCGGTACTCGTATAGCCTCCACCCGCTGCATCAAGGTTGCTGCCAACTTTGTCCAGCGCACTTGCAAGACTGTTCATCGACGTGCGCCATCGGTCGCACAGATGTTGTAATGCGGTAGGAGATTTGTTGAGTTCAGAGGACATTTCATTGATGAGTTGTTGGGCAGATGTGTTCAATGTGCGTACAAGGTCTGTTGTATCTTGCGAGGCTTTGTGGAAAATGGGGGCGGTATCTCTCAAGCGTTCTGGTGTCACCTCGAACGATTCGTTATTGCCAGCAGGAACAAAAGGCATACATGCTTTCCTTTCATACACGAGAGATATTCTTTGCGTAAGTCAGGGAATTGTTGCCAAAATCAGCATAAATGCTTTTGCCTTGTGTGTCAAGTGCGATGTTGGGATGCATAAGACGATTGACATGAAAATTCCTAGCGGGCGACCACAAGGGTCGCACCCTACTATACAACGTGCTATATAGTAGGGTGCGACCCTTGTGGTCGCCCGTCCGTTCCCCATCCCCACTTTGCTACTGTCCCATCAACTCAAAGAAACGAGCAACGGTACGTACACCGTTGAAGAATTGGTCAAGCGAATATTTCTCGTTCGGCGCGTGCAAGTTGTCATCGGGCAGACCAAAGCCCATCAGCACGACAGGTGTACCAAGTATCTCGTAGAAGAGGGCCGCAATAGGAATAGAGCCACCTTCGCGCAGGAACACTGGCTCTTTACCATAGGTCTCTTTGAGCGCCTGTATCGCTGCCTGAATGGGTGGACTATCCGGTGTGACAAGAATACCCTCACCACCATGTAGGTTGCGTACTGTAACCGTTACATCAGGAGGAGCAATGTCTTTCACCGCCCGTTCAAATAGCGCAAACACCTCGGTTGATTGAAGATCGGCTGGCAAGCGTAAGCTGATCTTCGCCTTCGCAACGGCTGGAATAACTGTCTTCGCGCCCTCGCCTATGAAGCCGCCAACGATGCCATGGACCTCAAGCGTGGGACGCGCTGAGATACGCTCCAGAGGCGGATATTCTAACTCGCCCGATAATTGCGTAACACCCATCTCTGTACGTAGAGACTCGTTGATGTGGAGTGGATCGTTATGCCAGAACTCTTTTTCCGCATGCGTTGGCTTACGTAGTTTGTCGTATAATCCCGGAATATGAATGTGCCCATCGGCATCTTTCAGGCGGCTGATGATGATGGCGAGTGCATGCAGTGGGTTTGGCGCGACACCACCATACGAACCTGAATGCAGGTCACGTCTCGCCCCTTGCACCTCGACCTCTGTGTAAACAATGCCGCGCAGACCGGAGATAAGCGCAGGAATATCTTTCGCAGGCATATGTGTATCACAGATGAATGCAGCGTCACAGCGCAGGCGTTCAGGCGAAGTTTTGACATACTGTTCGATAGATTCGCCTCCTGCCTCTTCTTCGCCCTCGATGAGGACGCGTACATTCACGGGAAGCGTACCGTTGACCTGCATCAGCGACTCTAAGGCTTTGAATACGAGCATCGTCTGGCCCTTGTCATCACAGGCTCCACGAGCATAAATGTTCCCATCCTGTATAGTTGGCTCAAATGGTGATGTATGCCACAGTTCAACGGGGTCAACGGGCTGTACATCGTAGTGTCCATACACCAGGACCGTTGGCTTCCCACCCGCCTTGAGCCACTCACCATAGACAAGAGGATGCCCTTGCGTCTGAATCAAGCCAGTGTTGTCGAAGCCGATACGCTGCAATTGTGCAACGGCATAGTTTGCTGCCCTCTGCATATCATCTGTATGCTCCGGCAAAGTGCTAATACTGGGGATGCGTAACCACCCCTTCAAATCTTCGAGGAATGCATTTTCGTGTTCTGTTATGTAGGTCTCTAACTGTGTCATTGCATGTACCCTTTCTTTTCTTGTAGAAACAGATACATACTATCGTATCAAGGGTCACAAGGATTGTCTAGTATGTACAAAATACGTCTGTCGAGTTTACCTCGACAGACGTATTTTGTACATACTATTTACTGATCTTCTCCTCCATCACTGTCATAAGGGCCGGAGGTATCATCATCGTTATGAGGACCCACACTAAAGGACAACAGATAAGCAGCGATGATGCGTTTCATGAATGTTTCCCTTTCGTTTTCATTGACTAAACGTTACCTTTGTTATACTCTAAGTATGCCCTGCATACGCTCTAAAAAACATATCAAATGTGTATCATTTAGAAGTCTTCTTTTCAAAACGTCTCTATAGTAGAGCAATGATGATGTGCTTCTACATACTCAGTGAATTCAATGAAGCGGAAAGCGTGTGAGCATGGTAAAAAAGAGTGTGCGGAGTGAAAACCCTAATCAGCGTTTGAAGCAACAACGCATGGCGCGTGGCTGGTCCCAGGAACATGTAGCACAGAATATTGGAACGAGTGCGTTTACTGTGGGAAGATGGGAACGCGGCGTGAGTCGCCCCAGTTCATATTTCCGCGCAAAGCTCTGCGAGCTTTTTCAATGTAGTGCTGCGGAACTGGGACTGACCACATACCAAAAGACTTCTGTAGATAGTGCAGATGGTGCCATATCACTTGCCGGGCAGCAAACAATCGAAAGTGACGCGAGTAGTCAACCTTTTCTGCCTGTGTATGACCTCGCGATTTCGCCTTTGTCAACACAGCCAAAAGAACTCGTAGGACGCGACGACCTGTTGCAGCGGCTAAAAACACGTCTTCTCATACATCAAAGCCTTGCTCTTTCTGCATTGAAGGGCCTACCGGGAGTGGGTAAGACCGCGCTTGCGAGGCAAATCGCATATGATGCCGATATTCAGGCCCACTTTCAACATGGTATTCTCTGGGCCGCTATAGGGCAGTACCCCAATATACTCGCTCTACTCAGTAATTGGGGCGCATTGCTTTCTATCGCTCCCTCCGAAATTGTAACACTCACTCACGAGACAGCATGGGCCAATACCCTACGCGCTATGATTGGAGAACGCTCGCTACTCATCGTGCTGGACGATGTATGGAAGATTGAAGATGCACTGGCTCTCAAAGTTGGAGGTCCCAATTGTGCCTACCTGCTGACAACACGTTTTCCGCAACTCGCGGCGCAGTTCGCAGCAGAATACGCGGAGATTGTCTATGAACTGAACGAGGATGATGGCGTTCAACTTCTTGCCCGTTTCGCTCCAGGCGTCGTCGTGCAAGAACTAGAGGCAGCCCGTGCATTGGTGCGTGCATCTGGTGGCCTGCCTCTCGCGTTGACAATTATGGGTCGCTACCTGCGCTTCCATGCCCACAGCGATCAACCGCGTCGTATCAAAGCTGCATTGGAGCACTTGCAGGACGTGAAAGAGCGTTTACACCTGACGCAGAACATCTCTACAACAGAACGCTCTGCGGAACTTCCTATAGAGATATCGTTCTCGTTACAGGCAGTTATTGCATTAAGCAACCAACAGCTAACACAGGAAGCGAAACAGGCACTTCGTGCCCTTGCGCTCCTGGCTCCGAAACCGAACACTTTCTCGGAAGAAGCAGCACTCGCGGTTATGAATAGTACTGTGGAGATGCTAGACACGTTAAGTGATGCAGGTCTGTTAGAGGCAAGTACAACTCACTACACACTCCATCAAACAATAGCCGACTACGCCCGACTTGATGAACCTGATAGACGTGCGGAACAGCGTCTCGTTTTCTATAGCGAAGATTTTACAATGAAGCATCAGCAAGACTACGCATCTTTGGAACAAGGAGCCACAAATCTGCTCACAGCATTACAGTTGGCAGAGAAACATGCGATGCACGAGTCATTTATACAAATCGTTCTAAACCTTGCGTCGTTTTGGGAGGCACGCGGTCTATATACGCTTGCGGAAACGCACCTGGAACGTGCGTTAGGTTATGCGACAGCCCTTGCTTTACCACGTCCTCCTCGTCCGTCAACAATCCACAAAGACGTACTATGGGTATCGCAAAGCATCATGCAAGCTCGTCTCTGGCTTGCGCTAGGCCGTATCGCTGAACGGCGTGGCGCATTAGAGCTTGCAGAGCAGCACTATGAAGTAGGCATGCTACTCGCGCAGCAACTTGAGCATAAAGAGATGATGAGCAGGCTACTGGCGAATAGAGGTGAAACGGCACTGAATCGTGGCAATTTTGACGATGCCATACGTTTCGTCCAGGAGGGATTGGTTCTCGCACGGGCTATTGGCGATGAGTGGCGCATTACTGCACTGCTGAAAATTCTCGGTGAGGCGGTAGACTGCCGAGGAGAATTCAAACGCGGCGATCAACTTTACATGGAAGCCTTGACGCTTGCCCGTAAGATCGGTGATTGGGAAACTATGTGTACCCTGTTGCAGAATCTCGGTGCGAAAGCGATCAAGCGCGGCGAATATGCGCTTGCCAGGGTCTATGTGCAGGAGGGACTCGATAAGGCTCGTGCGATGGAGCATCGACAACGACTAAGTGCCTTGCTCATGCTCATGGGAGTAATTGCTATTCGTGCAGAAGGCTATACACAGGCAAGAGCTTATTATCAGGAGAGCCTACAGCTTGCACGTAGAATTGGACATCGTGTTCGTCTTGGCAACGTGCTACAAAATCTTGGCATGCTAGAAAATCTACTGAAGCATTACGCACTGTCGGACACCTACTTTCAGGAAAGCTTGACGGTTGCGCGTGCCGTTGGACATCAGTGGCTGATCGGCGAGACACTGGACGAATGGGGCGAAGCCTGTCTGGAGCGTGGAGACTGGTCGCGGGCGAAACTGTTTTTTAGCGAAGCCTTCACGCTCACACAAACGATAGTAACGCCGGAATTGATCGCACACGCTTTCTTTGGGTTAGGCCGCATTGACGCCCATGAAGGGCACTATACCGAGGCAAGGCGTAAAGGCCGACAGGCACTTGAAATTTTCGAGGCGGAACGCCACGAACGTATGAATGATGTCATACAATGGTTTAACGCCTTACCAGAAGAATAATGCGTAACGCTTGCAACTTTTATAGCGTAGGGATGATACCTTTATCAACATATTCAGTAGACCTTTTGCAAGAGAAAGACCTAAGCAATGATGTCGAAGGCGCACCCTCAGAAGACTTTGAACAGCTTGTTGCGGCAGGAACGCATGTGTAGGGGCTGGTCACAAAGTCATGTAGCAGAAAAGGTGGATACCAATACCTTTACCGTTTCACGCTGGGAAAACGGGATTACATTTCCTTCTCCAAAGCATCGCGTCAAGCTTTGCGAACTTTTCAACAAAAGTGCGGCTGAACTGGGTCTCATTCCGCCATTGCAAGAGCGTGAATATATACAGACGCTAGCAAGAGAGACAGGAAAAAGTGTGCCACCTACAGTCTATGATTCTACTCTGCCACACCTTCCATCCCCTAGGCTGGTAGGACGTGAAACGCTACTTGTTGACCTCAAGCATCGACTTCTCTATGAACGAGGAGAGGCAACACTCGCGTTGAAAGGATTACCAGGCGTTGGTAAGACTGCAATTGCGATCACGCTGGCTCATGACGAAGAGGTCCGTACAGCATTTTCGGGCGGCATCCTCTGGGCAGGACTTGGCGACCGACCAAATGTCGCCGATCTCTTGAGTCGCTGGGGGAAACTTCTAGGTCTTACTACTGCTCAGATGGAGAAACTTTCAAGCATAGCAGCTTTGACCAAAGCTCTCCGTCGTATCATTGGTATGCGACCAATGCTCATCGTGATTGATGATGTGTGGAGTATCGAAGAGGCACTTGCTTTACAAATAGGTGGTCCATGTTGCGCCTATCTTGTTACAACTCGGCAGGCCGAGGTTGCGCTGCATGTCGCAGGAAACGCTACTACAACTGTTCATGAATTATCTGCCAGTGATGGCGTAACGCTCCTCACACGCATAGTGCCTACCAGTAAAAGCATTTTGAACGATGTCTATAGGCTCGTATATGCTGTAGGTGGCCTTCCCCTTGCGTTAATACTCATGGGACGCTATGTACTAACCCAAACATACAACATGCAACAGCGTCGCCTCGTGCAAGCAGTTGGACGCCTCAGTTCTGCTGAGGAACGCCTTCAACTTTCGCAACCACTCGATCCTACGATGGGCATGTCCAACATTGCTAACGGCACTCTCCTTTCGCTACAGGCTGTGATCGACATCAGCAATAGACACCTTTCTGCCGATGCACAGAGCGCGTTACGTATGTTAGCGGTTTTTCCGCCCAAGCCAAACACGTTTCAGGAAGACGCAGCCCTTGCGGTATCGGCGGCATCAACAGATGTGCTTGACGAACTTATTGACGCAGGGCTGGTCGAGAGTCAGGGCCAGGGCTATTATACGCTGCATCAAGTTATCGCTGACTATGCAAAAAACGCACAAGATGTTGGTGACGCTGCAAAGGTAGCTGCTAGAGACCGCATGCTCTCGTTCTTCGTGCATTTCGTTGTAACATATAAGCAGCAGTACGCCCTGCTCGAACGCGAATCACAAAACATTGTCGCCTCCCTTGAGTTTGCTTATGAGCGCGAGAATTTCACGACATTCCTGAATGGTGTCAATAGTTTTGCGGACTTCTGGCTTGTGCGTGGACAGCACCAGTGCGCGGAACAATATCTCGATAAAGCACAGTCTATCGCTGAACGTATTGGTGATACACAAAATCTCGCGTTAACATGGCTACACCTTGCGCGTATCGCCGAGCTGCATGGTGAATTTAGACATGCAGATGCCGTATACGAGCGTGGACTTGTCGCTGCAAGACAAAGTAACGATGCCGAGACAATAAGCATACTGCTTACGCGCTGGAGCGCGTTAATGGTTCATAGAAGCGAGTATAAGCGTGTCAAACCCTTCATAGAAGAGGGTATGGCACTTGCTCGTGTCATCAAGAACGAAAGCCACATGGCAAGTCTATTCAAGAGTCTCGGCGAGCTTGCTTATGCACACGGAGAATATCAGCATGGCAGCGACTGCTACGAAGAAGGGCTACGGCTTGCACGGGCCAGTGAGGATAATGAAATGATCAGTGCGTTGCTACAAAATCTGGGGGCATATGCGGTCCATCAGCATCATTATCAGTTTGCCCAACAACGCTATGAAGAGGGGCTACTCCACGCGCGAAGCATCAAGCATCAAGAGCGTATCAGTGCGCTACTCATGAATCAAGGCTTTCTTGCGATCCAGGAACACAATTACATGCTGGCACAAAAACTTTCATATGAGAGCCTGGAACTTGCCTACGAGGGAAAGGGTCGCTTCCGTATGGCATCTGTCCTACAAAATATAGGTATCATAGAGACTTTACGGGGACATCATATATTTGCCACACAGTGTTTCAACGAGAGCTACGAAATTGCCTGTGAAATTGAACACGCGTGGATAGCCAATGAGACATTATGTGAGTGGGGTGAACTCCACCTCAAATGTGGCGAGTGGGCATTTGCCGCCGACAAATTCGCACGCGTCCATAAGGCCGCGCAAACGATGGAGATGCCAGAACTCGTCGCCATCGCCCTGTTCGGCCTCGCTCGCGCTGCCGCAGGTCGTAATGAGTACAAGCAAGCACAGACATGGGGCCATGAGAGTTTTGAGTTGTATGAAAAGATGGGGCACCCGAGGAGAGAAGAGGTGGAGGGGTGGCTGGAAACAATTGCACACATAACTGCTACTGAAAGATAGAGGCTGGCTATTAAAGAAAAGTGGCATTTTCTTTAAGATTGGTGTTTAGACTACGGATAGGAAAAAAGGCAGCCTAGCTTTGCAGAAGCTGCCTGATGATGTAATGTTTTTTGTACCTAAAAAACACAAACAAAGGAACATTACGCCATGAACTGTACCACATT
>JAABUX010000131.1_pt1 | contig 131125 bp, 104 predicted proteins | sample 5561851 | NCBI WGS metagenome assembly JAABUX01 (sample SAMN10711883, study PRJNA513361) | rock metagenome | isolation source: Antarctica rocks | place: Antarctica: Victoria Land, Richard Nunatak red sandstone | collected 2016-01-03
TATGATCGCCTCTGCGGTGCGGCGCGCCTGCCGTCCCTCGCTGCCCTCATCCTGCAGCAGGCTGTGCGTCCGCCTGCGTCGCTCCTCGCGGTCGCCGCCTGATCCCCGACTTTTCGGCCTGATACGCCAACAGACCCCATTGCGTCGATTGACCCCATCGATAGACGCTTGACGCTCAAGGATGTTGCGACGGCGTTGAACGTTTCGTCGATGACCGTCTCCAATGCGTATAACCGACCCGACCAGATCGCGCCGGCCACGCGCGCCCGTGTACTAGCGGAAGCCGCGCGCCTCGGCTACTCCGGCCCGAATCCTACCGCGCGCAGCCTGCGCCAGCGCCGCGCTCGCGTGGTGGGACTGCTCTTTGCCCGGCCGCTCTCCTACGCCTTCCTCGACCCAGCGGCGGTCATCTTTCTTCAGGGCGTGTCCCTGGCGACCGAGGCCGCGCACCTCGGTTTGTTGTTGCTCTCCGCGTCCGACCCCGACGACCCCTCTCTCGTCAACGAGGCGGCCGTGGACGGCCTGATCGCCTTCGCCATGGCTGAGCACGTTCCCTTGCTCGACGCGGCGGCGCGGCGGCGGCTGCCGCTCGTGCTGGTGGACCAGCCCGCGCGCCCCGGCGCGGCCGCCGTGGGCATCGACGATGAGGCGGGCGCTCGCGCCGCGGCCGCGCACGTCGCGGCGCTGGGCCATCGCCACGTCGGCATCATCTCGTTGCGCCTGGAGCAGGGCGCTCGGCGAGGCGATGGCCCCGTCGATAAAGAAGGAAAGCCCGTTGTGCTCCCCACCGTGGCACGGGCGCGGCTGCACGGCTACTTCTCCGCCCTGGAGGAGGCAGGCGTCCTACGGGACAACGTGCCCGTTTACGATTGCGCTGCCCACGGCATCGCCGACGGAGCCGCTGCGGCCGCCTGGCTCTTGGCGCAGGAACCAAGGCCGACGGCGCTTCTCGCCATGAGCGATCAACTCGCGCTCGGCGCGCTCGACGCCGCGCGCGTCCTGGGCCTACGCATTCCCGCGGATGTCTCCGTCGTCGGGTTCGACGACATCCCCGCCGCCGCGCGCGGCGAGCCACGTCTGACCACGGTGCATCAACCGCTCGAAGCAAAAGGCTTTACGGCAGGCCGCCTTCTTATCGAGGCCGTGCGCGGAGAACGGGCCGCCGGCTCTCCGTCCGTCATCCTGCCCACGGAGTTGATCGTGCGTGGCTCCACGGCCCACCCGCCGCCTTGAGCGTACCAGGGCTCGTGAAAAGTCAGGACGAGGGGAGGAAAGACGCGCACTCGGGGAGCGCGGGCCTCCCGCCCGTCCCCGTGTCCGGTCTGGGACGGGCGAGCAGCACAGCGAGCGCCCGCGCTCCCCGGACGACTTTTCACGAACCCTGTTGAAGCGTACGTCGAGCGTTGACCGGGGACGGCAAGGCGTGTATACTGCGGGGGCAAGCCGAGGTGGCGGAATTGGCAGACGCGCTAGCTTGAGGTGTTAGTGAGCTTACGCTCGTAAGGGTTCGAGTCCCTTCCCCGGCACGATCTCGAAGCGTAGAGGCCGCTCGGTCAGACGACCGAGCGGCCTTTGTGCATTTTCCGCGTCTCTCTACAGCGGAGATCGGCGGCATACATCGCCATCGCGTTTCTCCCGATGGGCGCCGTCGGCGCCCGCCGCCACGGCTTTTCTCTTCGTGGAATCGACGACGCCGCTGCCCCGCGACGGAGCGTTACTCGTCGAAGTCGTCGGCGTCGGGCGCGTCGTCGCCGCGCTGCTGCCGCTGGAGGAACTCCTCGAGCGCCTTGACGACCTCGGGGCCTGTCGGTAGGGGCGACCGCGTGGGCGACGACGTCTCGTCCGTGGCCCGTCGCTCTAGTTCGCGCACGTAGGCCAATGCCTCGGGATTCTGCTCGATCGCCTCGTCCACGCGCGACCGGAAGCGCCGAGCCTGACGCTCGATCTGGCGGATGTTGAGCCGCAGGTCGAACATGCGGTCCACGTGGCGCAACAAAACAGCTTGCACCTGCTGGTTGGGCGAGGCCGTGATGTAGTGCGGCACGTTGCCCCAGAGCGACGTGGTGGGCAACCCGCGCCGTCCCCACGCGTCTTGCAGCACGCCGACGATGCCGGTAGGCCCTTCGTACCGGGGGAATGCGACGCCCATGTCGTCGAGCCGTCCGCGCAGAGCCGCGTCGCTGGACACGCCGACGACGTTGGGATCGCGCGTGTGCGGCACATCGGCCAGCAAAGCGCCGAGCAGCACCGCTTCGGTGATGCCAAGGCGATCGATGACCTCGAGAAGGGCCTTATTGAAACTTTTCCAGCGCAGGTTGGGCTCATGTCCGACCAGGAGCACGACATCGCGGTCGAGCGCGACGTCGGCATAGGCGAAGATGTTCAACTCCGGCCAATCGATGGCGCGAAACTCGCCGTCAGTCACACGGACCTGTGGACGCGTCTGACTGTAGTCATAAAACTCTTCGCCGTCGAGCGACGCGACCTTCCGCGCTCCCCACTCTTGGGCAAGAAACGTGACTGAAGCCGAGGCAGACTCGGCCGCGTCGTTCCAGCCCTTAAATGCGGCGATAAGCACCGGCGAACGCAGGCTCGGCGCCTCTTGATGGTAGATAAAGTGTTCAGGCATCTTCCTGTCGTATAGCCTCCATCCCCAGGAGTGGGATATCGTCGTGAGAGAGACGGGACGCGTCGTCCCGCTCCTTCTTTATTTTCAATGCGCTCTCGTCCTATCCCCTTTGGCGCTACAGACCGACGACACGGTCGACGACCATCGCCGCGAAGAGAAACGCGAGGTAGATATTCGAATACATAAACGTCGCGCGTGCGTGGGTGTGTCCTTCTTCACGGAGGAGTCGCAGCGACATGAAGAGAAAGCCCGCACCGAGGGCGAGAGCCGCTCCCAGATAAATTTGCCCCATCGCGCCCAGTATGTAGAGAACGACGCTGCACGCGATCACCAACAAAGTATAGAGCACGATGCGTTGTTTCGTGCCCTTCTCGCCGACGACGACCGGCATCATAGGCACTCCGACCGCCGCGTAATCCGTGCGCGTCATCAAGGCCAGCGACCAAAAATGCGCGGGCGTCCACAGCACGACGATGGCGAAGAGCACGAGAGGCGGGAGCGCCACGCCTCCCGTCACCGCCGCCCAACCGACGAGAGGCGGCACGGCGCCGGCCCCGCCGCCGATAACGATGTTCTGCGCCGTCGACCGTTTGAGGAGCATTGTATAGATGACGACGTAGTAGAACGAGCCGAACAGCGCCAGCGCGGCGGCCGCGACGTTGACGAAAAGCAGCAGCAGCAGGGTGGCCACGACCGTCAAGGTCAGACCGAAGTAGAGCACTTGGCGTGGAGTGAGTACGCCGCTGGGGATGGCGCGTCCGCGCGTCCGCTTCATCACGGCGTCGATGTCGCGGTCGATGTAGCAGTTGAGGGCGGCCGCGCCGCCGGACGACAAGGCGCCGCCGATCATGGTGACGACGAGCACTTTGACGAAGTCGAACGCCGGCAGAGGGTGTTCGCGCGCGGCGATCAAGATCGCGGCGAGCGTCGTGATAAGCAGCAGCACCATGATATGCGGCTTGGTCAAGCTATAGTACGCCGCGGCGATCGTGCGCCATGAGGGCGCTTCTGGCGTGACAGGGGACGACGCGACCGGCTTGCGGGCCGAAAGAGAGACGGACATGAGCGCTGGATAGCCTCCTCAACCTAGGGCTTGTTCTGGCCTGAAGCCAGATCCTTGAATCGCCCGCGGGGGGCGGCAGCGACCGAACCCTTCTTTTAGGGTAGCAGGATCAGGGCCTTGCGTGAGGGGCGTCCACGTTCGGTGGAGAGTGGGCTGGTGGTGAAGCTGAAAGGGTACCCGCAACGGGATTCGAACCCGTGGTCTCCACCTTGAAAGGGTGGCGTCCTAGGCCGCTAGACGATGCGGGCATACCTGACCTGACCCATTGTAGTGTACGGATCGAAGCGCCTTTCCGTCAACATAAAATATGGGCCTCCCCTCACAGCAGCTCCGGCGAGGCTCCGCGGGCCTATCGGGCGGCCGGGGGAAGGCCTAGCGCCTACGGCGAGGATTACCTCCCTTTTGCCGCGCCGCTGTCTCTGTCTAACGGTCTTAATCATCTAGAGGCGCCGTGGCCCCGGCGATCGGTAGACCGATGAAGACGGTCGTGCCGACGCCGACGCTGCTTTCTATCGTCAGGGCGCCGCTGTGTTGCGCTACGATAGCGCGCGCCCCGGCCAATCCCAGCCCGCTGCCTGTGATGCCGCGTGCGGTCGAGGCCCGGTAGTAGTGCTCGAAGATATGCAGCAACTCGTCGGATGGAATTCCGACGCCGCGATCGCGCACGGTTATCAGCACCCTGTCGCCGGCCGTCTCGACAATGATGTCGATCGGTAGGTTCTCGCGGCTATACTTGACGGCGTTGCCGACGACGTTCTGCAAAACGCGCTCGAGGCGCGCACGGTCCCCTTCCACGACAGCGGGAGCGTTGGGAAGCGACATCCGTGTGGTTCCTCTACCATGATGCACCACAAGGTCGTCGCCCACGGCTTTCGCCAGCAGCCCGATGTCGACCACGCCAATCTGCAGTTCAAGCGTTCTGCCCGCCTGGAGCCGCGCCACATCGCTTAGCTCGTCGATCGTGTCCTGCATCAGCTTGGTAGCGGTGATAATGGCGTCCATCTGTTCGCTCAACCACGACGCGTCGACCTGCTGCCCGCGCCTCAGCCGACGCTGCACGAGCTGCGCCCGCCCACGCAACGTCGTAAGAGGAGTGCGCAGGTCGTGCGTCGTGGCGGAGAGAAACTTATTATGCACATGCACGTCTTGCTCGGCGTGCATGCGCATCTCGTCCGCACGTCTCAGGAGCATCGCTCGCTCCTGTTCCGCCGCGATACGAGCGGTCACGTCGTTCTGAACGCCAAGGAAATGGCTGATTTCCCCGGTGGAGGCGTACATAGGCGCGACGGTTACCTCATTCCAGAAGGCCGACCCATCACGGTGGTGGTTACGGAGTATGATCGAGTGCTGACGCCCCTCACGGATAGCCTCGCGCAGCGTCGTTACGGCCGCGGCGTTTGTCTCCGGTCCCTGCAAAAACCTGCAGTTCCGCCCGACCACGTCATCATAGCTGTAGCCAGTCAACGCGAGAAACGCCGGATTGACGAAGACGATCGGCAGATCGGGCTGGCCGGCGTCGGTGAGAACGACTCCTACCGGTAAGGCGTCGAACATCTGGCGTAGACCAGCGCCGTCGCCCTGCAGGTGGAAATCGACGTCGCTCTCGCGCGCCACGGTCAAGGACCGCAAGATCGCCCCAACCCCCCGTGCGCCTGGCGCCCTCGTCACCCCCTCTGAGAATTCATGGTTCACGTTGCTGGCGTCCTCTCTCCCGTAGAGGCATACCTGTTGCATAATTTATGCCAAGACAACGTTCTCCAAGAGAGGCAAGTCGATCCTGCTACTCTGTACGAAGACGGACAATGTCGAGGTCGTTAGAGAAAGCTTGTTATGCTTCGTCCGCTCATCACCCTCGTCATAGGCGCGCTGTTCGCCGCGTGTATGGCGCTAGCCGCCCTCATTCTTGTATTGCAACTGCCGTTCGTGACGCCCGTGTCGCTTGCCCCTCCTAGCTGGAGCAAAGTGCTCGCCCTCGTCGTCTTCGTCGTCGTCTATGCCGGCATCATTAGGATAGTGGTGCGCGGCGTGCGCGCGTCTACGGATTCTGGGACAAAAACGTAGCGCCGCTCACCGAAGTAAGCGACGCTGTGCCAGGAAAGGCTCCGTCTGTAGAGGGGGAGGGGACGCCCCAGCGCGCCGTCAGGCGACGAGATATCCTCGTTGCGTCAGCAGGACGCGAGCGCGTTCGAGCAGGTCTGGCCGCGAGGACTCAACCGTATGGCTGTGACGGCCCCCCGTCAACTCGAACAAGGGACGCGATTTGGTTTCCTCCAGCCTCTCATCGAACTCCGTCACGTCCTGGCGCGACGCGATGTTCAACTCCGCGCGCAGGGGGCCAAGCACGGGGTGATCGACGCTGATGTCGACGACGCGAATGCCAAGGTCGACCAGAATGGTGAGTTCGTCGACCATTGCAGCACGATCCAGCTGTACTTCGATCACGGTCCGATGCGCCGCGGGCTCGGGATTACGCAGCAGATAGCCGCGTGGGGTGGCAATGACATCGGCGCCGCCGGCGCGCAGGATGGCCATATCCTGAACCAAAACTTGCCTGCTCACGCCGAATCTTTGCGCGAGGTCCGAACCGAGCACCGGTTCCTGCGCCGCTCTTAAGGCATGAAACAACTCGGTGCGTCGCTCTTCGCCGCGTTGACCCCGTCGTGGCCCACGACCGCTTCCACGAACTGTCTGGAACTCGACCCGCTCCCCACGACTCAAGAGACCGGATCTCACTGTCTCCTCTATCTCCCCACGTTGCCCTATCATAGTAATTCCCTTTCTGTCTGGCACTCTATACCGACTACGCATGATTTTATAACGATAATGAGCAAACGCGGACTCTTAGCAGGCCTACTCACTGTTCCAAGGAGGATGCCGGACAACGGTATGTAACCCTACAAAGGGCTATATCAGCAGGAACTGTGCCGAATGAAAAGACGCGCCACTTGACAGGCGCGTTCAGCGCCGACATGGCGCTTCGGATCCCTGGATCCGCCGGGGGCGACGCGCATCGACCCCCGGCGCACCGGTTCCACCAGCCTAGCTTTAGCCTTCGAGCAGCAGCGCCTCCGGGTCTTCGAGCAATTCTTTGACGCGAACGAGGAAGCGGACGGCCTCGCTGCCGTCGACGATCCGGTGGTCGTAGGAGAGGGCGAGGTACATCATCGGGCGTATCACGATCTCACCCTTGACCACGATGGGTCGCTCCTCGATCTTGTGCATCCCCAGGATGCCGACCTCGGGCGTGTTGAGGATGGGAGTTGAGAGAAGCGACCCAAACGTTCCGCCGTTCGTAACGGTGAACGTTCCGCCCTGCAGCTCCGCTATGGTCAGCTTGTTGTCGCGCGCCCGCCCGGCCAGTTCGCCGATCTCGCTCTCGATTTGGGCGAAGCTCTTGCCGTCGGCGTCACGCAGCACCGGTACGACGAGCCCTTCTTCGGCTCCCACGGCGATGCCGATGTCGTAGTGCTTCTTAAGCACGAACTCATCACCCTGGATCTCCGCGTTGAGGCGCGGAAACGCCTTAAGCGCACCCACGACAGCTTTGGTGAAAAACGACATGAAGCCGAGGCCCACGCCATAGCGCTCCTTGAAGGCGTCGCGGCGGCGCTTACGCAGCTCCATGATGCCGCTCATATCGACCTCGTTGAACGTCGTCAGCATGGCCGCCGTCTGCTGCGCTTGCACCAAGCGGCGGGCGATGGTTTGGCGGCGACGCGACATGCGCTTGCGCTCTTCGCGCGGCGCGGGCGCGAAGAGCGCGGCCAGAGCGTCGCCGGCGCCGTTCGAGGAGGGCGCGGCGACGGGGGCCGGCACGGGGCCGGCGAGGGGCGCTGGAGCTGCTGGCGTGGGCGTCGCGAGGCGAGACTCGACATCTTCCTTGGTCACGCGGCCCCGTGGTCCCGTGCCCTGGATGGCGGCTAGATCGAGACCGTGCTCCGCCGCGAGGCGGCTGGCCACTGGCGTGGCTAAGCCGTCCGCGCCCGCCGAGGCGCCGTTGGATGGAACAGAGTTCTGCGTAGCGACGGCGACCACTGGCTCCGGGGCGACGGTGGTCGCCGCGTTGTCCACGGGAGCGGGAACGGCCGCGGGCGCGCTCGACGCGCCGCCGACCGGCGACACCATGGCCAGAACGTCGCCCACGTTGACCGTGGCGCCTTCTTTCTGGACGATGCTCTCGATGACGCCCGCGGCTTCGGCGGCCACCTCCATATTGACCTTATCGGTCTCCAGCTCGACGATCGCTTCTTCGAGTCCGACCTGATCGCCTTCTTTTTTCAACCAGCGGCCGATAACGGCCTCCGTCACCGATTCGCCCAGGGCAGGGACGCGAATTTCAACCGACATGTTGTTGTCTACCTCTCGCCTACGCTTCTTGTAATGGACGAACGCCCTCAAAAGCGCTCGCGACGATCGCCGCTTGTTCGCCAGCATGGACGCGCGCGGAGCCAACGGCGGGCGAGGCTCGCTCGGAACGCCCGCTATAGCGCAGGGACGCGTCGTGCGTCTGGGCCAGTGTCTGTAGGTAGGACGCGACAAAGCGCCAGGCACCCATGTTTTCAGGCTCCTCTTGCAACCAGATGATCTCGTTGAGCCGTGGGTACGAGGCGACGAGCGCGTCGAGCGCGTCGACGGGGAACGGATAGAGCTCTTCCACGCGGACCACGGCCACGGCGGACGCCGCCCTGCTCTCCGCGTTCATAAGATCGACGTAGACCTTGCCGCTGCATAGCACCAAGCGCGTGATCTCGCCACGCCGGTCCGTCGTGGTCGGATCGTCGATCACGGCCTGGAAGCGTCCGCCGGCCAGATCGGTGAGCGTCGAGGAGGCGCGCGGATGGCGCAGGAGGCTTTTCGGCGTCATGACCACGAGGGGACGTGGGTCGTCTGCCAGCAGCGCGGCCTGACGGCGCAGCAGATGGAAGTACTGCCCGGCGGTGGTCGGGTTGACCACGCGCAGGTTGTCTTGCGCGGCGAGTTGCAGGTAGCGTTCGAGACGGGCGCTGGAGTGCTCGGGCCCCTGGCCCTCGTAGCCGTGAGGCAGCAGCAGCACGAGCGAGGGCTTCTGGCGCCACTTCGCTCGCGCGGCGGCGATGAACTGGTCGATGATGACCTGGCCCGCGTTGGCGAAGTCGCCGAATTGCGCCTCCCAGAGCACCAACGTCGCCGGTGCATGGACGCTGTAGCCGTACTCGAAGCCGAGCGCCCCGGCCTCGGAAAGAGACGAGTTGTAGACGGCGAAAGATGCTTTAGCGCTCGGAAGGTGCTGGAGAGGTGTGTAGGTGTCGCCTGTCTTCACGTCGTGCAGGACGAGGTGTCGCTGGCTGAACGTGCCGCGTTCGGTGTCCTGGCCGGTGAGGCGGATGGGCGTACCGTCTGTTAGAACGGAAGCCAGGGCGAGGGATTCGGCGAAGCCAAAGTCAATCGAGCCGTCCGGTCCCAGCGCCGAGCGCCGCCGCTCGAGTTGTTGAGCGAGGCGTGGGTGCGGCGTAAAGCCAGTAGGCCAGCGCAGCAAATCGTCGTTTAATCCGCTCAGTTTCTCCGCTGGGACGGCGGTCTCGATAGACGCGGCGTCGATCAGCGGGATGTCGCCGTCCTCGTCGGCCTTGTGCAACGGCGTTCCCGCCGACGCCTTATTCACCTCCCGTAGGTGGGCCGTGATCTCAGCGGCCATCGCGGCGACGTCCTCGCCCGTGACCACGCCCTCGCGGATAAGGCGCTCGGCCCAGAGGGTGCGTACCGTGACGTGGGCGTTGACGTCGTCGTACATGGCGGGCTGCGTAAAGGCCGGTTCGTCGCCCTCATTGTGCCCCCAACGCCTGTAGCCTACGAGATCGATCAAGACGTCCTTGTGGAACTGCTCACGGTAAGCGTGGGCCAGTTTCATCGCGGCGACGCAGGCTTCCACGTCGTCGGCATTGACATGGATGATCGGTATCTCGAAGCCTTTGGCCAAGTCGCTGGCATAAAGTGTCGAGCGCGCGTCGTGCGGCATCGTGGTAAAGCCAAGGCCGTTGTTGATGATGATGTGCAGCGTGCCGCCCGTCTGGTAGCCGTCGAGCTGCGACAGATTCAGCGTCTCCGCCACGACGCCTTCGCCAGGGAAGGCGGCGTCGCCGTGCATCAAGATAGGCAGAGCCCCTCTGAAGTCTTGGGGCGGTAGGCCCACGACGTCGCGACGATCCTGCGCCGCGCGCGCCATACCCACGACCACGGGATCGACGTACTCCAGATGGCTGGGATTCGAGGCCAGGACCAGGCGCATCTCGTGCCACTGCCCGGTAGCGCCAAGGTGGTATTTCACGTCGCCCGTCCAGCCGCGGCTGTTGCCCTCGGTCGGCGCTGATCCCTGGCCGATGGCGGCCTCGCGGAACTCGGCGAAGATCGTCTCGTAGGGCTTCTCCAGCACGTGGGCGAGCACGTTGAGGCGGCCGCGGTGGGCCATGCCCATCACCACTTCGCCCGTTCCCGCCGCCGCCGCCGCGCCGATCGCTACATCGAGCATGGGCACGAGCATGTCGGAGCCCTCGATGGAGAAGCGCTTCTGCCGCTGGAAAGCTTGATGCAGATATTGCTCGAAGACCTCGACCTGCGTCAGGCGACGCAGGAGAGCACGTTTCTCCTCGACCGTGAGCGGCGTGGCGTAGGTGCGCTTCTCCACCGCGTCGCGCAGCCAACGGTGTTCGGGGATGTCGTGAACGTGGCTGTAGTCGTAGCCCGTGGCGCCCTCGTAAATAGCGCGCAGACGGTCGATGACCTCCAACGCATTGTTTAAGCCGTCCGAGGCCGGCTGACCGGCCACGACCGCGGGCAGGGAGGCGACTTGCGCGGCGGTCAGCCCGTAGCCCTCAATAGTGAGGCTGGCATGCCCCGGCGGCGGGGCGCCAAGTGGATCGAGCCGCGCCGCGAGGTGGCCGCGTCCCCGGATGTTGCGCGCCACGCGGGTCGTGTTTCCGATGATTAGGGGGTCGATGGAGGGACCAGCGACCTGCTGGCGAGCATTAGAGGCCGCGACGCCGGGAGCGTCGTCATTGGACGACGGTATGTCGTCCGTGGCGAACGGCGCCGGGATCTGGTCGAACAAGGCGCGCGTCTTCTCGTCGACGGTGTGGGGGTCTTGAAGATAACGATCGTAGAGATCGAGGGCGTAACCGGCGTTAGGGCCGTGAAAAAGTGCTAAGCCGTCCATAGCGCGGCGATGCCTCCTTAGTCAGCCAGCCCTCACGACGGCGCTCCTAGAGCCCGAGTCGCCGTGAAGACCGGGACGATGAGCCACGCAGGTGCGACGACGCCGTCGCGAGGGCCTGCTGACTCTGTTTCACTACTTGTTGTCCTTTCATTCTAGCAAGGAGACATCTCAGGCGCTTTATATGTTGCGTAAACCTTGGAAACGACGCGGCGTCCGTTCGAGGACGTTTTCAAAAGCGGAGAGATCGAGGACAGGATTTCTTGTCATAAAGCTCTTTGCCAGCGTCCAGGGGCGAAGCTGGCTCGTATCGGCGCCCCAGCTCTCGGCCACGGTCGCGCTGGCGCTGCCCGCCCCCGCTGTCGACGGTGATGCAGATAACGCCGGCGGCCGGCCCTCACACCCTGATCAGCCGGCGTGACCGTGGCCGGGGCAGTGGGGCTGCCGTTCGGCGTGCCGTGCCCGCTGGCGGCCCTGCACCCGGCCGGCGGCCTGGCGCCCGACGGGGGCGGCGCCGCCGGGCTGGTGTGGGAGCCGAAGTGGGACGGGTTCCTACACTGGTCGTGGTCAAGCCCCTAGCCAGGGGTCGCTTGCTGATCCATGACTTGGCTGAGGAGTCCGGTTAGGGCGGCGTTGGTCAGTTTTTCGATGTCGGCGTGGGTTAGCGTCCTGTGGGAGGTCATGCTCGAGTAGCGCTGCCGCGGCAGCCAGGACAGCTTGCCGGGTCCGCACGGACCGCGGAGTGGGCGATGGACCCGCGCTGGGTAGCGAACTCATCCGGTCGAGCCTAGGCAGGCTGCGTGTCGTCCGCGGACGACGTCAAGGTCGACGATGCCAGGGCTCGCCAGCTCTCGAGCTCCGCTCGCACGAACTCGAGCTTTCGCTCGACCATCGCGACAGCATCGGGCCCGACCTGAAAGCGGCTGGGCGGGTTCGGGGCGGTCACGGCCTCGAAGATCGCCGCCGCGCCCTTTGCCGGATCGTTCTTCTGACGCCCGCTGCTCTGGAGCGAGGCCCGCCTCACCTGGCCGGCCGTCGGAGCGTAGTCCTCGATCTGGCGCGCTGTGGTGTGCAACGAGCTTTCGGCGAGGAAGTCGGTCTGAAAGCTGCCTGGTTCCACGACTGTTACGGCGATCCCGAGGGGCGCGAGCTCGGCCCGCATGGATTCACTAAGTCCTTCGACTGCGAACTTGGTGGCCCCGTAGATCCCCCAGCCCGCGACCTGGGCGAATCCCCCCATCGAGCTGATGTTGACGATATGGCCAGAGCGAGCGGTGCGCATGTGCGGCAGCACAGCGCGAGTGACGTTGAGCAGCCCGAAGACGTTGGTCGCGAAGACTGACGCCACCTCGGCCGCGTTGGCTTCTTCGACGGCGCCAAGAAGCCCTCTGCCCGCGTTGTTGACCAGAACGTCGATCTTCCCGAACCGCTCGATCGCCGCATCGACGGCACGGGCGGCCTGCGCCTCGTCCGTGACGTCAAGTGCAACCGGCAGCACGCGGTCGGGATAGCCCGGCGTCGCGGAGTAGGCCGAGTCGATCTGGTCAAGGTTGCGCGCGGCTGCTGCCACCGTCTCGCCCCGACTGAGCGCGTACCGCGCGATCTCGTAGCCCAGTCCGCGACCGGCGCCCGTCACAAACCAGGGCCTCACTGCATTGCTCCATTCTCGATTGCGCAAAATGAACCGTACGTTCAGTATGCCGCGGTACACGGTTCGACAGCTCGACGCTCAAGCAATGTCGTGGTCGCTCTGACTTGCCGTCGGACGCCGCCATCAGCTAACCGGCAGGGACCCGCCAGGCGTCGGCGTCCCGGCGAGTAGCTCGCTGCTGCCTCCATGTCCGCCGGACATGGAGGCAGCAGCGCCTGCGTGGAGGCAGCAGTGAGCTCCCCGCGCCAGCAACCCTGTTTGGCTTCGGTGAGTCGTTCCTCGACGTTGCCGGTCATCTCTTCCAGTCGACCGAGCCCCGCTCGGTCGACTGGAAGGAAGCAGCATCGGATGCACGCGTGCTCGTGCATACAGGGCGTGCCGAACAGGCCGTGACAGTCGCCGAGGGCGACGCGACGCAACAGGAAGTGCTGCTCGAACTCGACGCACTCTCCACATACCACGCCAGAGGTTAGGGGGCATAGACCGATCGCGTCGGTGACAGAATAGGAACATGCTGAGAGCACGTACGACCTCGACGTTCATTGACCGTTCGCGGGCAACCCGATTGCTGATAGCTTCACCAGCGGGTGGTCGCATCCGTCAAAACCCTGACCGGTCTATGCACCCCTCCCTTGGCGCGGCGTGTCCTGTCCGAGCTGTGAGCGCATAAAGCGACCGTCGGCGACACGGCCGGCGTGGAGACGCTCAAACAGATTTCGCCCGTCGCGCGGCAGCATGTGAACTCCCACGGGCGCTACGAGTTCACTAAGCGGCCGCAGCCCAGCGATCTGGCCGACATCGTGCGGCAACTCGCGCAGCGCCCGATCTTTTTAGAGGACGAAGCCCCTTAATGCGCTTTTTTGAGGGGTTATGCAAACAACCCTATGCTAGACGACGGCGGCGGCCACCTCGGCGCCCGCGCCGCTCTGCTTTACGGCAGGCAGACCGAAGATCGACTCGGCCTTGTCCGCGATGGCCTCGCTGATGGCGAGTGACGCCGTCGCGGCGGGGGACGGCGCGTTGCGCACGTGAACCACGCCAGCGCCCGTGGCGAAGACGAAGTCGTCCACCATCTTGCCATTAGGCGCGAGCGCCTGGGCGCGTACGCCGGACGGCGCGGGGATGCAGTCCTTGGCCTCGATCTCGGGCATGTACTCTTGCAACGCCTTTACGAACGCGCTCTTGACGAAGTCGCGGTAGATCTCGCCGGCGCCCATCTTCCAGTAGCGGGCGCCCATGGCCCAGAACCCACCATAGGACAAGATCTCCCAGTCGTCCTTAAGGTTGAAGTGCAGCTTTTTGTAGCCCTCGCGCGCGAACGCGGGCACGGCGTTGGGGCCGAGCGAACGATCTCCGTTGATGTGACGCGTGAAGTGGACTCCTAGAAAGGGGAACTCGGGGTCCGGCACGGGATAGACCAGGTTGTTGATCAGGTAGTGCTTCTCGTGGGCGAGCTCGAAGTAGTCGCCGCGGAACGGCACGACCTGTGGGGCGCGCTCCGCCCCGGTCATGCGGGCGATGCGGTCGGCGAAAAGACCAGCACAGGAAATAAGATAGCGCCCCTGGATCTCACCGCGGTCGGTCTGCACCGTGACGCCGTCGCCGCGCCGATCCACGCCGGAGACGGTGTGGTTGAAGAGGATGTCGCCGCCCGCCGCCTTCACGTCTTCCGCGTAGAACTCCGTCACCGTCTTATAGTTGACGATGCCGGTCTTAGGTGAGTAGATGGCCTTGAGGCCCACCGCATGAGGCTCGAGCTCGTGCAGGCGCTCCGGGCCGATGATCTCTACGCCAGGCACGCCGTTGGCGACGCCACGCTCGTAGAGCTTCTGCAGGCCGGGGAGTTCTTTCTCCTTGATGGCCACGATGACCTTGCCCGCGTTCTCGTACGGGATGCCCTTCTCTTCACAGTAAGCCCACATCATCTTGACGCCCTTGACGCAGAGCGTGGCCTTGAGCGACCCCGGCGCATAGTAAATGCCGCTGTGGATGACGCCGCTGTTGTGGCCTGTCTGATGCACGGAGACGCCAGCCTCTTTCTCAATCACCGCAAGCTTGAGGGTGGGGTGACGGTTCAGAAGCTCACGCGCCGTCGCCAAGCCCAGGATGCCCGCGCCGATGACGACGATGTCGTAACGCTGCCCAGCCATACTTCACTGTCCTCTCACCGGCCGCTCAGACCGGCAATCACTAGCTTGTCGCCGACGATAGAGGCTCCGTTCGAGCATCGTCAGCCACAAGGAAAACGCCATCGCGACGCCCGCTATCGGCGGCGGCGCCCCACTATCTTGGCATTCTACCGCACAAACGTCGGCTCTTGGATAGATATTGGCTCTTGCAATGATCCAGCGGGACTATCATCGCGTGCGGATACGAATGCACGCCGTTGGCCGGCAGGGCCGATCAGCTTTTCCACGATCTTGGCCGAGGAGAGCACGCCGGGCATCCCAGCCCCCGGATGGGTGCCCGCGCCGACGAAGTACAGGTTCGGCACGTCCTCCGAACGGTTGTGCGGACGGAAGTAAGCCGACTGCGTCAAGATAGGCTCTACGGCGAAGGCGCTGCCGCGGTAGGAGTTGAGCGTGTCGCGGAAGTGGAGCGGATCGATCATCGTCTCGGTCACGATGTGCTTGGACAGGTCGGGCAGAAAACGCTCTTCGAGCGCGGACATGATGCGGTCGCGGTAGGGCTTAGCCGCCGTGCGCCAATCGACCTTGGGCGAGAGATGCGGCACGGGCGAGAGCACGTAGAAGCTCTCACCGCCGGGCGGCGCTAGGTCGGGATCGGTTAGTGTGGGCATGTGCAGATAGAGCGAGAAGTCGTCGGCCAGCGTCTTGCGCGTGAAGATGTCCTTGAGCAGTTCGCCATAGCGCGGGCCGAGGATGATGTTGTGGTGCTGGAGCCCCGTGTCGCGATAGCGGCGGTCCGTGCCGAAGTAAATCACCACGAGCGACATGGAGTAGCGCAGGCGACGCAGCTTGTCGTCGGTGTATTTCTTGCGCGCCGCGGCCGGCAGAAGCTGCCCGTAGGTGTGGGCCACGTCGCCGTTCGAGACCACCACGTCGGCTAAGATGTCTTCGCCATCGCGCAGGCGCACGCCGGTCGCTCGCCCACGCTCCATGGTGATGGCTCCAACCTCGGCGTTGAGGCGCACCACGCCGCCCATCTCCGTGAAGAGACGGGTCAGGGCGTCGACCATCGCGCCCGTGCCGCCCTTGGTGAACCAGACGCCCCACTCGCGCTCCAGATAGTGGATCAGCGTATAGATCGAGGTGGTCTGGAACGGGTTGCCGCCCACGAGCAACGGGTGGAACGAGAGCACCTGACGCAACTTCGGGTCGTCGACGAACGACGAGACCAGTCCGTAGACCGTGCGCTGGGATTGCAGCTTGGCCATGGCCGGGATAATTTTGATCATGTCCCACGCCTTTAGGAAGGGCTGGTCGGCTAGTTCGGTGAAGCCCTTGGCGAAGATGCGCTTGGACTGCTCCACGAAGCGCAGGTAGCCCGCCTCGTCGTCTGGGTTGAGGCGTCGAATCTGCTCGACCATACGCGTGGTGTGACCGGAGTAGTCGAAGTGCGTCTGGTCGTCGAAGAAGATGCGGTAAAACGGATCGATGGGCAGCAGGGTGACGTAGTCGGCGGCGTCGCGTCCGGCCAACTCGAACAACTCGGTCACCAACCACGGCGCCGTGATGACCGTGGGGCCGCCGTCGAAGGTGAAGCCGTCTTGCGCGTAGACGTAGGCCCGTCCGCCCGGCTTGTCGCGCTTCTCTACGATGGTGACGTCGTGCCCCCCCGCTTGCAGCCGTACGGCCGCGGCTAAGCCACCAAATCCACTTCCGATGACGATGATGCGCATACGTATTTGCTCTTTCCACGTTGATTTTCGGCGGATGCCGCTCATTCACTGTTGGAGTATGCCCGACGGCCAACGGGTATCGGATTAGGCTTTTAACGAATCGGTGAGGAGCTGAGCTAGAATGCTCTTAACGAGCCAGGAGGTAAACGGCGAGACCGGCCAGGGCGATTGCGACGCAGATGCCGGCGACCGGAAAGGCCACGGAGCGTAGGGTCGCGTGATCCCAGCGCAGCCAGGTCGCGCCACGCACCCAACTAGCCGCTATAGGGGCCAGTACGATGGCCAGCACCGCTTCGTAAGGCAGGCTGATCCAGAGCGACGAGGTGAAGCGCGGATGGGCGGCGAAACTCCAGTAGGGCAGGTAGAACGCCTCGATCACCGCCGTCACCGCCGCGCCAGCGCAGCCCGCCGCCGCCGCGGCCGGAGGAGGGTCGTCCACGAGCCCGGCGATAAGGACGACCAGACCGATGGCCCCGTAGAGCAAACCCGTTATCTGAGCCTGAAACGCATTGACGCCGTGCCGGTGGACCAGGTCCAGAAACAACGAGACGTTGACCGTCGAGATCGCCGCGGCGGCAAGATAGAGAAAGCCCTGGCTGAGCAGCGCGATGCGCACGCGGCGAACGGAACTCAGCTTGTGACGCGCTTCGTCGCCGGTACGATCGTCGTGCGCCGTCACTGGGATGATGGGCGAGAATGGGCGGCCGCTCATCGGTTGGAACCCATGAGCCGGCGGCGCGGCGCGTCAAACGTAGCGCGCCGCGTGGAAGTGGTCCGATCTTCCGGCATGGCCTCGATCCTATATTCTTTAGACATCATTAGCATGGTAGCCGTGGCCCCTAAGCCCTGCAAACGGCGGCCGATGCCCGTCACATCGAGACCTTGGATATTGACATAATAAATTATGCACTCGTTTTCGTGGGCGGCGGCGCCGGGGCCTGTTGCCGCTATGGCCTGACCCAGTACGTGGCGGCGCGTCGCCAGGGCGGGTTCCCGTTCGCCACGTTTTCGATCAACGTATCTGGTTGCTTCGTGCTAGGTCTGCTGGCGGCGATCCTGACGTCTGTCCACGACGCGGGGCGCCGCGAGGCGCTCCAGGCCGTCTTCGCTACGGGATTTTTGGGCGGCTACACGACCTTCAGCACTTATGCGCTCGACACGGTGCTGGCCGCACGCAACAAAGCTTTCATGGTCGCCGCGCTTTATTGGCTTGGTTCAGTCGTCCTCGGTCTACTAGCGGCCGGGGCAGGTGGAGGACTCGCGCGTGTCTTCCGCCTGTAACGTTGGGAAGACGGCATCGTGAAGCGGGTGTCGCTCGTGTTTCTAGGGGGCGGGCTTGGAGCCGTGCTGAGGGCCGTACTTATCACGGCGACGGCTCCCTGGGCTGGCGCTTTCCCCCTAGGCGTGCTGACGGCGAACCTGTTGGGAGCCGTCGCGCTCGGCGCCGTCTACATAGCGGCCGACGAGATGCAGCTGCTCGGTTCCGGCGCACGTCTTTTTCTCGCGGTTGGCCTCTTAGGCGGTTTCACCACCTTCAGTACGTTTGCTCTCGGCGCGAATGATCTTGTCTCAAGCGGGACGCCAGGGAGCGGGTCGCTCTATCTAAGCGTCAGCGTCGTCGGGGGTGTGGTCGCGGTGGGCGCCGGTATGGTCCTGATGCGCGTGGCAGCAAGACGATGGATCGTCCATGCACAGGAACCAACGGCGTTGGACGACGGACAGCCTGACGAGGTCGAAACCTACTAGCCCTGAGGCCGCGCTCGCGCCACTAGAGGTGGAGGACTCGGGCCAAGACCGTGGCCGGGCGCGGCGACCTTAGGCCGCGCGCCGTAACGTCTTGGTCTTTATCTCGGCGGGCGCTTGCAGCACCCACTCGCGCCCGCGCTCTTGGAGAGCGGGAATGCCGCTGGTGCGCCAGTCGTACTCGGCCATAATAATCGCGCCGCGCCGCACCCAACGGCGCATCTCGCGCTCGTCGGCCGTCCGAATTAAGGTATAGGTCATTGGTTTATGTCTTTCTCGTATACGTACGTGAGTGGAGAGCATCCGCGCCCCGCCACGCCGCCTTCCGCAAGCAGCGTGCCACGTGCTCGATGAAGCTGAGGAGGCGCCGTGTGGCCGCAACGGGCCTTCTTACTCAGGCATGAATGGCAGCCTTCGCGACGATAGGGTCGTGAGGCGTCTTAGAAAACGGCGCTCGTTCCACCGTGATTGCCGCGGCGCTGTTGGCGGTAAAATCTTTGCCGACCCGGAACGTCACTTGTGCGCTGCCGTCGGGGGAAGGGCGGAACGCTTTGATGGCTGTAGCTTTCTTACCCCGAATGAGCCAAAGCTCGTACACGTAGTTTTTGCTCTGCTTCTTGAGGCCAGCTAGGGTCAGGGTCGCCTTCAACGGCGATGACGTATAGGTCAGAGACCCGGCGATCGAGTGCATAGCTACCGCGGCAACGGGGTAGACCGTGCTTGGAGGCGCGGGCTGCACGCGCACGAGAAAGACCGCGGCAGCCGTAAGCACGGCCAGCATACAGGCGACCGCAGCGGCCAAGAGCAGCACCAGGCGTCCGGTCGAGCGTCGCTTGTCGCTCACGTTCTTCGTCGCGTTCAGCCATGATTGTACCGTGGCCGTTTGTGGAGCATCTCGAGCGGGCGACTCGGCGGCGGGTCGGTAGGGAATGACCACGCGCGGTTCGGCGGATGCCGCGTTGAGCACGCGGTCCTTAAGGGAGGCGGGAGGCGTTCGTTCAGCGACCAACGACGGAAAGGTCAGCACGACGTCGCGCAGCTCACTCTCTAGACGGCGGCAAAGCGGGCACGACGACAAATGCTCCTTGACCAAGACGGCCTCGTCTGGCATCGCGGCGTCGAGAATATAGGCGGCGATAAGATCGCGCGCATGTCCCTGGTCGTCAAGGTCGTTCATTATTGAGGAGCCTCCACCTCGTGGGCGCGCAGGTGGTTGCGCAGCTTCTGCAGGCCGATGCGCAACCTGCCCTTAACGGTTCCTAGGGGGACGCCGAGCAACCGGGCAATTTCGTCGTGTGTATATCCGCCAAAATATGCTAACACCAGCGACTTCCGCTGGTCGACCGGCAGCTGCAACATGGCCGCACGCAACTGTTCGCCTTCGACGTTGAGCCGCGCTTGTTCGCTTGTGTCGACGGCGTCGACGATCGCGGTGATGTCGTCGATATCTTGCTTACGGTCGTCGTGACGATGACGCACGTAGTCGATAGCGCGATGGTGAACGATGGATAAGAGCCAGGAGCGGGCCGCGCCCCGTGACGCGCCATACCCCTCGGCCTGACGCCAAACGGAGAGGAAAGCATCTTGCACCACGTCCTCAGCCGCACCTTGGTCCTTGACGATGCGATACGCAAGGCCGAACGCGGCGCCGCTATGACGATCGTAGATCATCTCGAACGCGGAGGACGAACCCGCCGCGATGCGCTCGAGCAGTTCACTGTCGGAGATGGAAGCACCATACATATCATCCATTGCTTTGCATGATATCCCAAACCGCCGCAACAGCCCTACAAAAGGCGCACATGACGCGGCTGGCAGAGTCAGGCCCTGAGAGGAACTCTCCACCTTCATGGAAGAGCCGTCCGGCAATGATAAAGCGACAGACAAAAAACCTACGTCCATGGGGGACAAGCGCACCAATCTGTTTGACATGTTGCTCTAAACCCGCGACAGCATCGATGACATGCCGGGGAGGTGGACGCGAGCGCTTACGTCACGCATGTGCCCTTGTCAGTCTATTGTACGTGCGACGCGCGTCGCTGGATCACACAGCCTGCTAATCGATGGGGTTGTCAAGGGAGGAGCGTGGGGAAAAAGAAATGGGTGGCGGAAGGCAGATTTGAACTGCCGGCCAAGGGCTTATGAGTCCCCTGCTCTGCCACTGAGCTACTCCGCCTCGCGTGGTACATGGATTATACCAAGCATCGTCTTCCCCTCACAAGGGCGCAGCGGCGTAATCAGGGCCATTTCATTCTCGGTGTTGCCTGTATCAGAGGGCATCAACGCTGTCGGACGGCGACCTCCTGGCAAGAGCCGTGCTTAAAGAGTCCTGTTGCGAGAGGAAACGACGCTGCAGCCTGCCTCCTTCGTCGAGAATGAAATGGCCCTGCGGCGTAATGTGAGAGTCCGTAAAAAGTCGTCCTGAGGGCGGGGGCCTCTCTAGCCGTCCCCGGCAGACCAAGGGACGGGCGAGCGCCGCAGGTGCGCGCCGCGAGCGCCCGCGCTCCTAGGGAACTTTGCGTTCATCCATCACGCCGACAATGCACGATAGGCGTAATGCGCTGACTACAGGGCTTCCGTATCCACATCCTCTGTCCGCGCGTCGTCTACCGCATCCTCTGTCCGCGCGTCGTCTACCGCTACGGGGATTCGCTTGACCTCAAACGTCTCGCCCGCCGCCACCAGGGTAAATGTCGTTTTCGTCATGCGGAGAGTTAACTCAGGCAAATCCGTTTCATCGTCAGCCTCACCTTTGGGAACGTCTGCAAGAAGCGCTCGTAGAGGCTCGTGAACATAGCGTTCGAGGAATATGGCCATCGTCGCGCCCGCTAAGTTGTCGAGATACGTCCAGGCATCGTCGATATGCGTTTCCCCACCATGCTGCTCGAAAGCTCTCTTGAGTTGTTCCAGCTTCCCGTTCCGCGTTGGGTCTAGAACGATCAGAATAGGAGTAAAGCCGCTAGCTCTGCAATCGCGCGGGAAGTCAAGCTCTTCTTGCCAGCGCCCTTGTCCAGACGCTGCATTGGTGATGCGCAGTTTAAACTCGAAGGCCTTACCGTCGCGAATACAATCCACTTGCCGCTGCCCTTTGGCGGCATTGCCATCTCGGTAGATTGGACTCCGTCTCGTTCCAATTGGGACGCCGCCGATAGCGTTAGCAATGATCGGCTCGAACAGATAGCCCGTCTCTTGCCCCGCCCGGTTGTCGATATCGAACATCCATTTTCGCCAGAAAAGGAAGGAGGTCAATGCTCTTGGTGAAAGTCCGCCGTATTGAAGCAGGCCACGCGGTCCAACCTGATCGATAGTTGGAAGCGGTTGCGTTTGGAGGATACGCTCGTATTTCAGCCTACTTTTGTGCAGCGTTGCCAGACAAGCAAAGTAGGTGTCGGCGTTCGGGTCCAGGCCCACGAGACGTTCAAATAAAGCCATGAGGTTGCTGTTAGGGAGTTGTAACTCCTCCAATACACGTGTGGCGAAAAACGGAGTCGGAAGGTTAGGAAGTTCGGGAAAGCTTGACGAAAAGCCTAAATCATTGGCGATCACCGCGATAAGATAAGAACAGGTTTCATCGGTAAGGGCGACTCCCTGTTGGCTTCCGCCAACGGCGCGGGCCTTGTTTATCATCGCCCGTTGGGCTTGACTCAACGCCACTTAACTTAACTCCATAATGCGAGCTGTTCCGCTTTGGCGCGCGTGTTCTCGTCTCTTACGTGGGCGCCAAAAGTTGCCCACACCGTTTTCGTGACCGCGCTCAGCACGGGACTCATCCCTATCGACAGTGTGGGGACAAAACTCAGCAGAGCGCCCTCATCAGTACACGGAACGGCCGTACCTAAATCTCGGGCAAGGGTGCGTGCGATGACTGAGGCAAGCAAAGGAGGAACGGCATTGCCGATAAGCTGTTCCCGTTGCGACATCGTGCCCACAAACGTGAAGGTATCGGGGAAAGACTGAATGCGCGCCATCTCACGGATAGTAAGGTTTCTATCCTCGTAGGGGTGAATGAACTCTGAACGAGCGCCACCTGTAATCGCTTTGCATGGCTCGTCTGGCAGTAGGCGGCGAATCCCGAAGGGCGGCCCACCACGGCGCTCAGTCGGCGTACCGTCGCGCACCCGCCGATATGCACGCTTCTGAAAACTCTTGTGCCAAAGTTCTGGCGGCAAATCGCGCATAGTCTGACCGGGCGTCAACGACCGAGCGCGCGCGAGATCGATCCCCGTAAGAGGACGATAAAAGTGGTCGTCGGGACACCCAGGCGCCGTCGCCGCTGCTACGGGCAGCCCCTCCAAGGCGCTCATGAGCGTTGGCGTCGGCGGCATATATCGTGTTGCCAACCCGGCGCCCGGCGCCCCGTGCGCCGTATGTGTAGGATGAGGGAAAGTGGGAGACCAGCCAAGCCCGCCAATGGCGATGATCCTTTTACGGTGCTGCGGCAAACCATAATTGGCCGCGTTTACTTTGCGTAGGTGGATACGATAGCCAGCCGAAACGAGCGGAGTGAGCAGGTCCAGGACGTGCAGGCCATTCTCTCCCGTCACGAAGCCCTCGACATTCTCGAACACAAACGCTGTCGGACGAAGCTGTGCGACGATGTGGGCAAATCGGCTGACGAGAGTGTTTCGCTGGTCGCCGCTCTTACGCAGTCCGGCGGAAGAGAAGCCCTGGCAGGGAGGGCCGCCCACGACTACCGTGGCCTTGGGGAGATGTATATCTTCAATGAGATTCGCGGCCACGATATGAGGCCCTATATTGACCTTGTATGTCTCGACAGCCGCCTGGTCGTTATCGACGGCGCAGAGCACATCGTAGCCCGCATCGATGAATCCTAATGTGAGGCCGCCCGCCCCGCAAAAAAGATCGACGACCGTCAAGGGATAGGCCATTAGTCGCTCCAAGCGCTCCGATCACCATTTAATAAGGCCCATCGACGTTCATCCCACAGGCTAAACGGGTGCAGAGGCCACGTACACATTGTCGCTTAGCGCGAAGCGCCGCGCCACGGCGTCAGGCCCGATTATAGCAAGCAAACGCCTGTGCTGGCGCCGTTCGGGAGCGGGACATAATTGTGCAAGAGATCTGTGCCCGTTGCCGTGAGGTTATGTGGCATGACATAACGCGACCTGTAAGATAGGGAGCGATGGTTTAAATGTAAGCTAGAAGCGTCCACTGCTAATGAAGGAAGAGAGGAGATCGACTTATGAGGATGTCCCGCTGGCTTAAGCGCACGATCGTGGCGTTACTGGGCAGCTTGATTATTCTGGCTCTCGTCGTCGCGGTTCCCACCCGCGTTCAAGCGGCCCGCATGGCAGGCGGCATAACTTTCCCAGTGCTGCTTGACAGCGACTTCTCCACGAACGCGCCTGCAGGTTTTCCACTCGGCAGGAGCGCCTCCTACGACGAGAGCATCGGCGGGGGGCGCTACACGCTCAGCGTTGCAGATGGACAAGCACACATCGAGACGCCTGTAGGAGCTCCGGCCGTCGCCGATGGCTACTTGAGGGCTGTCGTCCGGCTCGTGGGACGAGGGCAAGTTGGTGTCTCCGCACGGATGAATTCTCTCACGATGACAGGCTACAACTTCTGGATCGACCGGCAGGGCCGTTGCGGTGGCGCGAGGCAGGCTGATGGCGGTGTGACGACTCTTTTCGGGTTCTACTCACCAGCAATCGTTCCTACAGGCGACAATGCGCTGTCCCTCGAAATTGTTCATGGACGCCTGACCTTCGCCATCAATGGGCAGACCGTATACGATGTGGTCGATCCACAACCCTTACCATCTGGAACATGGGGCCTCTACGTGCATAGCAACCCCGGCGATGGTGGTACCGCTGGCCAGTATGTTCGTGCTACGCTCTATGGAGATGCCGCCATAGCTCTACGGAGTACGTTGCCGACCGGACCCTTCCGCGTAGCGCTTGACTACGATTTCTCGCTGGGAGACAACGACAACTGGTACGTCGGTCGCTTCGCGCACTCTAGCGTCTCTTTCGATGGAGGCCGGCTAAATATGGCGACGACTGACGGCTACAGTCTTTACAGGAACTCCGCGGAGTCGCCGGTCACGGCGGACGGTCAAGTCGATGCGGTCGTCCGCTTACGCGGCGCCGGGCGCATCGGGGTGACTGGTCGCGCAATCATCAACTTGGATTCGCATTACAGCCTCTACGCCTGTTGGTTCGACTCCGTCGGAGATGTCGGCCTCACGCGTGAAGTCGACGGTCAACCGGTGACTCAGGTTATGGTGGATGGTAATGGCGTCCATCCGTACCAGGACAACTCTATCGCACTGCGTGTGCAGAGCGGCAAGATCAGTTGCTATGCCAATGGCGCACGCGTCCTAACCTACGTTGACGTCCATCCACTCGCTCCCGGCAGGTTTGGACTTTACGTATCCGATTTCCCTGGTGGTCGCTACACGGAGGGACAGTTCGCCCGCATCCTATTCGTGGACTAATCCGTGCATAGAAACGGCTTCGGCACGAGTAGGCGTCGTCCCAGTGTCGATCCGCGCCGCGCCGTCGTCCGTAGAGGCAGCGGCCTCGATGTTCGTGGCTGTCGGTAATGACGGTCGATTGGCTAAGTCACATCGTCGATGAGCTGTGTCGGCGGCGGATGACGGCGTCGTAGAGGTCCAGGGTGCATTGGGCCACGGCACGGTGGCCGTAGCACTCGACAGCGCGCGCGCGGCCGGCATCGCCTAAGCGGCGGCGCAGCGATGGATCGGCCAGCAGCCGCGCCAGCGCGTCGGCCAGCGGCGCGGGCGCGTTCGGGGGCGAGAGCAGGCCGGTGACGCCGTCGACCACGACCTCGGGGATGCCCCCGACCGCCGAGGCCACGAGCGGGCGTCCACAGGACATGGCTTGGAGCGCCGTGTAGGAGAAGCTTTCGTAAAAGGTCGAGGGCACGACGCAGATCGTGGCCTGGCGGTAGAGGTCGATAAGGACGTCGCGCGACACGAAGCCGGTGAAATGCACGCGTCCAGCCAGACCGTGTGCGGCTAGTCTGCGCTCCAGCAGCATCCTGTTCGACTCACGATTCTCTCCTGGACGATCTTCGCCCGCGAAGATCACGTGCCAGGGCGTCTCCCGACCCACGTTCTCCTGAGCGGCAAGGCGCACGAGCGCGTCGGCCAGCACGAACACACCTTTCTCGCGTCCCAGCCGGCCAACGTACAGGATCGTCGCGGGCGCTCCGGCATCGGACGCGGATTGTCGCTCGCCTGGTGAGAACTCGTCGACGTCGAGGGCGTTCGGGATCACGTGGACGCGGCCAGGGCGCAGCTCCATCTCGCGCTCGATGTGGCCGGCGAGGTCATGCGACGGCGCCGTGACGGCGGCCGCCCGACGCACGACAAGTTTCTCCAGCATTTCCATCACCGATGTGTCGAAGCGACGGTCCTCGGCTACCGTCGTCCGGCGCAGCAACACGTGCGGCGTATGACAGCGGATGACGAGAGGAGCGGACGGCGGCGCGGCCAGCAGCGCCAAGGCTTCGCCATTGATCTCGGCAACCTCCGCGACATCGACGGGCAGAGTACGCAAGCGCCGCTCGACAGCGACGCTGTAGGCTATATGCCGCAGGGTGCGTACGTGCCTGCCGATCACGGGTGCGCTACGCAGGCGGTACGGTTCGATCCAGCGGGGCGTGCGGTAGATACGCAGCGCTCCATCTTCCTCATAGAGAAGCTGATCGGGAGTGGAGCGCGCCGTCACCACGCTCACGGTGTGGCCGAGGTCGACGTAAGCGCGCGCCATGGCCGCGTTGTACGCGCTGACGCCGCCATCGGCCGGTGGATACCACTGGTTGACCAGGGCGATATGCATGGCTAGCGATCCACCGCTCTGGAGGTGGACGGTTTTTGGACCCAGACGATCAACTATCCCCCCGCTTTTTCGAAGATTGAATTCCCGCCTACGTCTGCTTGTCTCCCGGGTAAACGCTGACGAAGCATGACTAGCGCAAGCGCCAACGGTCATTTCTCCGATTGATGATTCTCCCGCCGCCCTGCTGTCCGGCTGTTCGATCATGCGGTCTCGGTCGAGTTTGATGATGCGAGCGACGCCCTGTATAGTATCCACGTACCGCTCTAGATACGGTTAACTTATGTTTTGCACGCGCCGATAGCAGGGCGGAGCCGGTGCGCGACAGCAGCGTCGAGTGCGGCGCCTACGTCGTCTCGTTGTTCATCATCGTGTTACGCTACGTCGAACGGCCCGTTGCCGGGCGGTGGGGCGCCGACCAACCGTCGAGGTAGGCTAGCGTTCGTCGCGACCCGCTGCATCGATCGCACGATCGCGATCGGCCACGGCGACATCGTCTACTTACGCGACCGATCGCTAGCTCTGGAGTACGTCATGAACGCGCGAGTGAGGCCCGCAACGCGGTACCTTGGAGCCTTAACCGGTCTGCGTTTTTTCGCCGCGCTTACGGTCGTCGTCGGCCACGTGGTAGGCTTTTGGCGACTGGGTTTGATCCCTCAGTCGTCCCGACCCGGTTTGAGAGCAGGGGTCGAACAACTACTCAACCATCTGGCGGCGAGCGGCAGCGTCGCCGTTCTGCTGTTCTTCGTTTTGTCCGGTTTTATCCTCGCGCATACGTATGTCGACGGCGAGGGTAAGCTCACCACTACGCGCCGGGCTTTCTACGTCGCGCGTTTCGCGCGCGTCTACCCAGTCTATGTCCTCGGGCTCACAGGCGCCCTACTGCCGTACCTGCGCTGGAACGCTTGCGGCTTCGACCCGGCCTCCGTCTGCGCGGCCAGCCCCAAGCCTCTCGTGGTCGTCGCGTCGCTGACGCTCACGCAGAACTGGTCGTTCTCGATACTGGACAATCTCAACTCGCCGGCCTGGTCGCTCTCGGTCGAGGCGCTGTTCTACCTGTTGTTCCCCTTGCTCGCGGCGCCCCTCATGCGCCTAGGGCGATGGGAGGCCTTGACTGTGCTGGCGCTCCTCTGCGCGCTGATGCTGGCCGGCCCCCTGCTCTACACTGTCGTGCAGCCGGACGGCGCTGCTGGCGTGCGGCATTGGTACGTAGGTTCGTGGAACCTGTGGTTGCGCTCGCAGGCGTTCATGCTGCTGCCCGTTTTCTTGGTCGGCATCGCGCTAGGGCGCGTCTTTATGCTGGAGGGTGCGGCGCCACGGGATCAGCGGTGGATGAAGGCGCTGAGCGGAGACGCCGGTGCGGTCATCGCGCTCGTCGCCCTGGCGGCGCTGTTGTTCGGGCGCGAACCGGCCGCGCCGCTGACCCTGGCCCTGGCGCTCATGCCCATGGCGTTGCTGATCTATGCCGTGGCGCACGGGCGCGGCGTCCTTGCGACCTTCCTGGCTCGACCTCACATGTTGCTATTGGGTGAAGCGAGCTATGCGCTTTATATCCTTCACACGCCCGTGTGGATCTGGCTGGCGCACCTGACGCACCAACCGATCTCCACGAACGTCCACGGTCGGGTCGCTCCGGCATTGTATGCTCTGGCCTACATCGCGGCCACGATCATCTTGTCCCTCATCGTCTTCAGGCTCGTCGAGAGACCGGCGCGGCAGGCGCTGCGCTACGCGCTTAGCGGTTCCGTGCGCACCCCACACGTCGAGGACGACGGAATGGCGATCGCCAGGGCATAGCCATGCTCGAAACAAGCCGAGACGCGCCCGTGGATGGCAAAGCGAAGAACACCCGCGGTCGCCACGATGAACAGTTTTCTATGCCTATTTGAAGTGAAAAGAGGCGTTGTAGTCGACCGCCCGACGTTGTCGCCGGTCTTGGGCAGTACGGCCCAGTCAGGCCGCGGTCAGCAGTCGATCGAGCTAACGATGTTAAGGCAGCAGAGAACGGAGGGCGCGCAAGTCGTCGATCCTCGCGTCGGGCGTCGAGCCAGCGTCCGGTTTGCGGTCGCCGCCGCGGTCGATCCAGACGGCGTAAACACCGGCGGCGCGGGCGCCGGCGATGTCGCGACTAGGGTTGTCGCCGACCATCACGGCGTCGCTCGGCGGCGTCTTCAAGAGGCCGAGAAGATGCATGAAGACGCGCGGATCGGGCTTGCCGTAGCCCAGGTCGCCCGAGACGATCACGGCGTCGAAGTACTTCCCCAACCCTGAGCCGGCGAGCTTCTCGCGCTGGAGATCGGGGGCGCCGTTGGTCAGCAGCCCTACTCGATGATCGCGCTTGAGGTCGCGCAGGACGGCCTCGGCCTCGGGAAAGACGACCTGTCGCGCCCTTCTCTCCGTCATAAAGACCTCGGCCATCGTGGCGGCGAGGTCGTCGTCGTCCACGTCGAACGCCTCTAGGGCGCTCCTCCAGGTCTCGCGCCTGTAGGTAGGAGCCCAGGCACGCAGGGCTTGTAGATGGGGGTCAGCGCCCGCGAAGCCTGCCCAGAGGCCCTCGGTGGAACTGATGCCGACGCTGTGGCAGAAGTCGACGGCGGGCGACTCGAGCCAGAGGCGGCGCGCTCGTTCGTGCGCGCCGGCGGCCAGCGCCGCGGGGTCGAGGCCGTGGCGGGCGGAGGCCACGAGGCACGCCGCTACACGCGCTTCGTCGTCGGAGCGGTCTTGCACCAACAGCGTGTCGTCGAGATCGAAGATGAGCGCCCGCACACGGTCTCCTTTGCCTTTGTTGGAACAAATGACGACATCTGTCCGGAGCACGACGGTAGGGGAACCGTCGCGCTCCAGACCCCATGGCGAATTTGGTCGGCGGCTAGCCTACCACGGACGCGGTCGAGAGCGTGGCCCACTCTTCCATCAAACTCTCGATGCGCGCTTGCGTGGCTGCGTAAGCCTCGCCCAGTCGAGCGAGTTCGTCCACGCGCACCTTCGTCGAGGCGCTTTCCTGCTCCAATGTCACGCTATATGTCGCCAAGAGCGCCTCCGCCTCGGCGATCTGGCTTTCCAGGGTCGCCAGCGTGGGTACGTCGCCTTTGCCCTTGGACCCCTTACTTTTGCCGGAGACGGGGTCCTTGCTCTTACCGGCAGGCTTAACCATGGCAGCGGCGTTGACCTGCACGGCAGCGGCGGCTTGAGCGTCGGCCCGCTTCCGGGTCGTCGCCGCCTCCTTGAGGCGGCGCGCCTCCTCCGCTCGGTCGGCCATGTACTCCTGATAGACGCCCTTGAAGACGTGGAGATGGCCGTCGCGCACGTCCCAGATCTGCGTGGCGAGGCGATTAACGAGGTAGCGGTCGTGCGAGACCATCAAGATAGTGCCTTCGAAAATTTCGAGCGCCTCCTGCAACACTTCCTGAGCGGGAATGTCCAGGTGGTTGGTCGGCTCGTCGAGCAGCAGTAGGTTGGCTCCGTCGAGCGCGAGTTTGGCCAGCGCGAGCCGGCCCCGCTCCCCGCCGCTCAACAGCTTGACCGTCTTAAACACGTCGTCGCCGCGAAACAGATACTGCGCCAGGTGCGCACGTGCCGCCGGCAACTGGATGTCGCGCCCTTCCCCAATCTCGTCGATGACCCTGTTCTCAGGATTGAGCGAGTCATGGGCCTGAGCGAAGTAGCCGATGGTCAGGGCCACGCCGAGGCGCACCTCACCGGCCAGGGGTTGAAGATGTTCTAGCACGGTCTTGAGGAAAGTCGTCTTGCCGGCGCCGTTAGGGCCGATGAGGGCCGCACGGTCGCCGCGTTGCAGGTCGATGTCGTCGGCGGAGAAGAGCGTGCGCTCGGGGTAACCGACCACCAGCTTCTTGGTACGCATAACCATCGACCCGCTGCGCACGCCTGCTTTAAGCTTCATGGAGACGCGCGGTGGGCGGGCGGGCGGCTTCATGGCCTTGATGTGTTCCCAGGCCTCATCGACGCGTAGCGGCGTCAGGCGACCCAGGCCAAGTTCGGAGTAGCTTTTGCCTTGAGCGCCGACCACGCCAAGCTTCTCGATGGCGACGATGTCGCGGCTCAACAGCTTGAGCTTGCCCTCGGCCTCGGTGTAGCGCCGCCATCCGATGTAGCGCTTGACCAACTCATATTCTTCTTGCAGACGCGCGCGCTCACGGTCGAAGATGAGTTGCGCGCGCTCGTAGCGCTCGACGCGCTGTTTGACGTAGGCGGTGTAATTGCCACGGTAGGTTTCCATACCGCTGCGACTCAATTCCCACACGTGGTCGACGACGCGATCGAGGAAGTAGCGGTCGTGGCTCACGATCAAGAGCGCGCCCGGCCAGTTGAGCAGCGTTTCCTCGAGCCAATCGACTGCCTCCCCGTCGAGGTGGTTGGTGGGCTCGTCCATAATCAGCAGGTCGGGGCGCTCCAGCAAGAGGCGGGCGAGCAGGACGCGCGTTTTCTGGCCGCCGCTCAACTGCGCCAAGGCTGTATCCCAGAGCGCGGGCGGAAAGCCTAGTCCTTCCAGAACTTGAGCGATGCGTACGTCATACTCATAACCGCCGCCGTGCTCGAACTCCTCTTGCACCGTTCCGTACTCCGCCATGAGCTCGTCGGACATATCGCCCTCGCCCATGCGCGTCTCCATCGCGCGCAGCGACTCCGCCTTGACCAGGATGGGCGCGAAGACGGTCAGCATCTCGGCGTAAATGGAGTGGTCGAGGCCGGCAAACGCCTCCACGGCTTCCTGGCGCAGGTAGCCGAGTCGGGCGCCGCGCGACTGTGAGACCTTGCCGGTGGTCGGAGCGTTGACTCCGGCGACGATGCGCAGGAGGGTGGTCTTGCCGATGCCGTTGGGGCCGACGATGCCGATGCGCGCGTCGTTCGGAACGTCGAACGAGACGCCCGAGAAGACGTCGAACGCCCCGTGGCTCTGGCCGAGGTTGTGTGCGGTGATGACGGACATAGCGTGTAGTGAAGCCTCCTTGAAATAGCTCGTCCAGGCAACCCCGCCGGGCCGCGTCAAGACGTGCTGGTACTCTTGTAGTATAAACAGCCGCGACCATAGCGCCGGCTGACGTACGATCATGGACCGTGGCGACGCGATCGAAGGATAGAGGGAACAAGTCTTCATGCGGGTGGTGATCGTGGGCGCGGGAGCGTCAGGGCTTGCAGCGGGACGACGATTGGCCGGTGCGGGGCACGAGGTTGTGGTCTACGAGAAGAGCCGTGGCTACGGCGGACGCGCCGCGACGAGGCGTACGCACGACTGCGTCTTCGACCACGGAGCTCAATATCTGAAGCTGCCCACTGACGAGCCTGAGGTAGCGCGCCTCGTACTCGCCGAACTCTCGCGCGACGGTCTGGTGGACATCGGGCGTCCCGTGTGGACGTTCGACCTTCACGACGTGGTGTCGCGCGGCCACGAGCGCGACGTCTTTGAGGCCAAGTGGACCTACACGGACGGCCTCAACACGCTGGGCAAGCGTCTTGCGGACATCGACGGGCTGACCGTGGTGAGAGAAACGCGCGTCGGCCGGATAGAGCGCGACCACCCCACCGCCCCTTTCGGCATCTATGCGGACGACGACACGCCGTTGGGTCAGGCCGACCAGGTGTTGCTGGCCACGCCCGCGCCGCAGGCGATCGACGTCCTACGCGCCAGCCAGATCGGCCCAACGCGCCGTATCTCCGCTCTCGACGCGCTGGCCAAGGCGCCCTATCGCTCGATGCTCTCCGTCATGCTAGGCTTCGCGGCGCCGCCCGAAGGCGCGGTCTTCGCCGGAGGAAGGCCCGACGATCCACGACCCTACTATGCGTTGGTCAACACCGACCACGCGCACGACATCTCGTGGCTGGCCGTGGAAAACGATAAGGGACTGTCGCGCACCCCCGAGGGGACGCTCGCCGTCATCGCGCAGATGGCCGTGTCCTTCAGCGAGGCGCACTACGACGACGCACAGGATTTGCTGGAATCATTGGTCGCTCCCTCGGTCGCCACGCTGCTCGGTACGCCGCTGGGGGCGCCGTTGTGGTCGGATATCGCGCGCTGGCGTTTAGCCAAACCGGACAAGACTATCGATCTCGACGAGGCCAACGCGCGCCCTGAGGGCTTGTTTCTGGTGGGAGATTACGCGGCAGGCTGGCGACTGCACAAGGCGCTCGGCGCCGGCCTTGCCGTGGCGGCCCTGATGCGAGACGCGGCGACAGGCCCTTCCTAAAACAAACCGTGAGCGCCGACGGTTCTTGGCAGGATCTCCCCTCCCCGTGATAGCACGATTAGGCTATCTTAAAATCGCCAGAACTGTTGTTATCCTGGAGCGGAAGGCGCCCCGCGCTCACGTGACCGCGCTGTAAAGAGAGAACGCAGTTTATGCACGACCCAAGGGAGAAAGCGAACCTGCTCATCGCGTGCGAGAAGCTAGGGCGGCGCTTCGGCAAAGTGATCGCCGTTGAAGGCGTTTCCCTGCATGTCGCGTCAGGCGAAGTACTGGCGCTGCTTGGTCCTAACGGCGCGGGCAAGACCACCACCATGCAGATGCTGGCCTCGTTGCTCTCTCCCTCGGAGGGCGAGGCGCAGGTGGCTGGCTACAACGTGCGCACCGAGAGCAAAGCGGTGCGCGCGCACGTCGGCATCATGCTCGACGAGCCTGGGTTCTACGGAGAAATGCTCGTCGAGGACTATCTCCTGTTCTTCGCCAAGCTCTACGGCTTGAGACCCCACGCGATCCGCCCTACGCTGCTCGACCTGTTAGAAAGATTTGGACTGATCGCCAAGCGACGGGCCAAACTGGAGACGCTTTCCAAAGGTATGCGTCAGAAGGTATCGCTGGCCCGCGCGCTGCTGCACCACCCTCCCGTTCTCCTGCTCGACGAGCCGACCTCGGCCCTCGATCCGCTCTCGGCGCGCGCGGTGCAGCAGTACATCGTCGAGCGCAAGAAGGCGGGCGACGCCATCATCATCTCGACGCACAACCTACCCGAGGCTGAGGCCCTGGCCGACCGCGTCGCCATCGTGGCGCGCGGCAAACTGCGTCGGCAAGGCACGCCCGCCGCACTGCGCCGGCAGGCCGACGGCAGTGAACCCTACGCGCTGACTCTGGCCGGCCCTCCTAACGGGCATCTGGCCATGCTGCGCACGGTCGCGGGTTTGGAGGGGGTGCATGAGACGCACTCCGGGCCGGACGAACACACGATCCTCTACGCCACGCATCAGCCGCGCGAGAACAATGCCGCACTCGTCTCGGCCCTCGTACGTCGTGGCGCGGAAGTGGTCAGCCTGACTCCGCGTCCACGTTCGCTGAGCGAAGTCTATCTTGAGACGATCGAGCGAGCCGAACAAAGCGATATAACCGTGGAAGAGAAGGCCTAGGTAGATGAATACAACGCTGATCATTGCCTGGCGCGAAGTCAACAGCATCTTGAATCAACGCCGCATGCTGGTCTTCGCCATTGGCTTTGGAGTCATCATTCCGCTGCTGGCCGGGGCGGGGTTCGTCGGGTTGGTCGTACGTCTAAGCACCGTCATCGGTCTAGGGGCGGTGGGTACGCTCCATGCCTCGCTGCACGTGACGGGACTTGCCGGTTTAGTGCAGAGTCTGCTCGTCTGGCTGGGCATCTTCCCCATCCTCTTCAGCGCGCAGTTCGCGGCCATCACCTTCGCCGCCGAGCGTGAGCGACGCTCGTTGCCTGCTTTGCTCGCCACGCCCGCCGACCTTGGTTCGATCATCTGGGGCAAGCTGTTGGGTTCGTTAGCGCCGGGTTACATCACCGTGATCGCTTCCTACGCGGTGTACGTGGCGGCGGCCACGACGGTCGCCCCACAGGCGGTGGACTGGCTGCCATGGGAGACGGTCGTCGCGGCCGGTCTTTTCCTGGCATCGCTCTCGCTTCTCGTCAACGGCGCGGCGCTCTTGATCTCGTCGCGTTCGCACACCGTGGTCGGCGCCTCGTCGAGCGTCACCTTCGTCTCGTTGCCCGTCTCGATCGCCACCGCGCTCTTCGCCATCGCCATCTCGACGCTGCCGTCCATCGTGGTCGTAGCCGCCGCCGCCGTGGTCGCGGGCTTCGCCGTGTTCGTGATCGGCGTGGGCTCCGCCCTCTGGAAGCGCGGCGAGATCCTCGCTTCATAAAAAACCCCTTCGGCCCCGGCATCACGTTGACAGGGCGGTAGGTGGGCTGGTAGAGTCAGGCCAGCGGGCGTTGACGGAGAAGAAGTACACGGCCCCTTGCGAACGTAGAGAACCGGCGGTTGGTGCAAGCCGGCGACGCGAGGCCGTGGAAGGCGCTCCCGAGCCACGAGTATAACGATATCGAGGTGGGCAGTCGGAGCGGGGGCGTGACTATCACGTGCTCTGCCGACGCGTCAAGCAGGGTGGAACCGCGGGGGCCTTCGAAATGGAGCCTTCGTCCCTGGCCAAAGAGAATGGCCGGTAGGGACGAGGGTTTTTTTGCGCCTCGTTGCGGGCCGGTCGATGGAGGACGCACCATAATGTATCTACAGGATATGCACCTCGCGCTGCACCAGTTCTGGGCGGAGCAGGGCTGTGTGATAGCCCAACCCTACGACCTGGAAAAAGGAGCGGGCACGATGAACCCGCACACCTTCTTCCGCGCGCTCGGCCCTGAGCCATGGTCCGCCGGCTATCTGGAGCCGTCGCGCCGGCCCGCCGACGCCCGCTACGGCGAGAACCCGAACCGGTTGTACCAGCACTACCAGTATCAGGTGCTGATCAAGCCGTCGCCGGTCGGCATCCAAGACATCTACCTGGCCTCGCTGGAGCGTCTGGGCGTCGTGCCCACCGAGCACGACATCCGCTTCGTGGAAGACAACTGGGAGGCGGCCACGCTGGGCGCCTGGGGTCTGGGCTGGGAAGTTTGGCTCGACGGCATGGAGATCACGCAGTTCACCTACTTCCAGCAGTTCGCGGGCGTGGACTGCCGTCCCGTTCCGGTGGAGATCACCTACGGGACGGAGCGGTTGGCCTCCTATCTGCAAGGCGTGGACAACGTGATGGACGTGCTCTACGCGCCCGGCGTGTCGTACCGCGACGTGTTCGCGCAGCAGGAGTACGAGAACTCGGCCTATGGCTTCGAGGTCGCGGACGTCAAGCTGCTGATGGACCAGTTCAGCCAAGACGAGGCGGAGGCGCGACGCGTCATCGGAGCAGGGCTGGTCGTGCCGGCCTACGACTATGTGCTTAAGTGCGCCCACCTGTTTAACCTGTTGCAGGCGCGGGGCGCCGTCTCTGTCTCGGAACGCCAGGCCTACGTGGGCCGCGTACGGACCTTGGCCAAGCTTATCGCCGCTGCCTATCTCGATCAGCGTGAGACCTTGGGGTATCCCATGCTGAAGCCGCTCGGCGAACGCCGCTACGGTCGCGCCGCCATGGCGCCCGCCGCGGCGGAGGTGTTGTCATGAGCAACGAGGAGATGGGGGAGGTGCGCGACCTCGTGTTCGAGGTGGGCGTCGAGGAGTTGCCGGCGCGTCTTTGCCAGCCTGCCCTCGATCAACTTGCGGTAGACGCCGCGGCGACGTTCGAGCGGGAGCGCCTCGACCACGACGGCGTCGAGGTGCTAGGGACGCCGCGCCGCCTCGTGCTGGTGGTCCACGGTCTAGCGGCGGTGCAGCAAGATCGTGCTGTCGTGAGCCGCGGCCCGGCGGCCGCGGCGGCCTTCGACGCTGCGGGCAAGCCGACGCGCGCGGCGGAGGGCTTCGCGCGCGGCCAAGGCGTGGCCGTCGCCGATCTCCAGACCGAGGTCGGCGAGGGAGGACGCGCGTACGTCGTGGCGCGAAGATACGAGAAAGGCACGTCCACGGGCGACCTACTCCCCGGCCTGTTGGCAGGATTGGTCAACGGTCTGCGCTTTCCCACCACGATGCGCTGGGCCGATGAGTCGATGCGCTTCGCCCGACCACTGCGCTGGCTGCTCTGCCTCTATGGCGACGTCGTCGTACCGGTGACAATCGGTTCGCTGACAGCAGGCCGTGAGACCTACGGCCACCGCACCTTGGCGCCCGGCCCGCACGTCGTGGGCAGTGCGGAGGCTTACAGGGCCGCGTGCGCGCGCGGGGCCATCGTGGTCGATCCGCGAGAGCGTCAGGACAGCATCATGGCGCAAGTCGCCGTATGCGCGGCTGACGTTGGCGGTGTGGTCGAGCCAGATGCCGATCTGCTGGAAGAACTGACCTGGCTGGTGGAAAAGCCGCTGGCCTTTACCGGTTCGTTCGACCCGGCCTTCCTGGAGGTTCCCGCACCCGTGCTGATTACCTCGATGAAGGTTAACCAGCGCTACGTCGAGCTGTGGTCCCCGGACGGTGAGACGCTGCTGCCCTACTTCGTCGCCGTACGCAACGGCGACGGACCGGGACTTGACACCGTCAGGCATGGCAACGAGAAAGTGCTGCGCGCGCGGTTGTCCGACGCACGCTTCTTCTGGGATGAAGACCGCAAAAGAAAGCTGGAAGAGCGCCGCGACGATCTGCGTAAGGTCGTCTTTCACGCCGGATTGGGTTCTCAGTTCGACCGTTCACTGCGTTTGGAGCGCCTGGCGCGTCAGATCACCGTCTTCCTGGCCCTTGACGGCGATGGGCAGGACGCGGTCGTCCAGGCAGCGCGTCTCTCTAAGAGCGACCTGACCACGGCCATGGTCGGCGAGTTCCCCGAGCTTCAAGGCGTCATGGGCGGCGCTTACGCGCGCGAAGAGGGGCTCGACCCGCGCGTCGCGAAGGGCGTCGCCACGCAGTATCAACCGCGCACGACGGACGATGCATTGCCCGACCGCGCGGTCGGCGCGCTCGTGGGTCTGGCCGACCGCATCGACACGTTGGTGGGCTTTTTCGCCCTAGGGCTGGAGCCGACAGGATCGGCCGATCCCTTCGCGCTACGCCGCGCCGCGCAGGGCGCCGTGGCCATCGTCGTCGGGCATGGCCTGCGTCTTAGTCTCTCCGAGGTCGTGGGTGAGGCGGCGCAGCTTTACCGCGATGGCGGCATCGTCGTGACGGGCGAGGCGTTGGGCAAGGTCATCGCGTTCGTGACCGTGCGCCTCGAGACGTTGCTGCGCGATCGCGGTCTACGCGGCGACGTCGTAGAGGCGATCGTCGCCGCGCAGACCAACGACATGGCCGACGCGGCGCGACGAGCCGAGGCGCTGAACCAGGCGCTGGGCGACCCGGCCTTCGCGGCGGTCTCGGGCTCGTTCAAGCGCGTGGCCAACATCGCGCGCAAGGCCGAGGAAGAAGCAAGCGGCCAAAAGGCTGGAGGCGAGACGCCGCTCTCTGACGCCGCGCCGCCGGAGGAGCGCGCCTTGCGCGAGGCATTCGACGCCGTGGAGACCGAGGCGCGCTCCGCGCTCGACATGGAGGACTACGAGCGCTTCTACATCATCGCCGCGACGCTTAAGGAACCGATCGACGCCTTTTTCGAGGCCGTCCTGGTGCTCGATCCCGATCCGGCGCTGCGTCTGCCGCGCCTGGCATTGTTGCGCCGGATCGCGGCCCTCCTGACTCAGCCCGCCGACCTCACACGCCTGGCCGGCCAGACTCAAGCCTGACCGGCGCACACGTCTCGGCGGTGGTAGGGCGCTAGTCGTCTTCGCCGCCGCCGAGAATGATCTCAATACGTCTCCAGGAGCCGTCGGCACGCCACTCTTGGAGGCGTCGGTGGGCCGTCGCGTCGTCGCCAAATGAGGAGGGGAGGCTGGTCCACCCGCGCCCCGTATGCGTAACGAAGATGATGGCCGCGCAGATGCGTCTACTGTCGACGCGTGGGCGCCCACGGAGTGGCTTCGCGGGGAAGACCGCATCGATCCGCGCCCACTGTCCCTGGGTCAACGCGATGCCCGCGGCGAGGAGGTGGACCCTATAGGCGAGCGACTCTAGATCGAACCGCGCGCGCGCGGCGTCCGCGCGCGCGCCGAGCGTCCCGTAGAGAGCCAAGGCTTTTTGTAGATAGTCGCGCGCCTCATTCAGACGATCGGAGGCGCCGGAGCGCAACGCGACGTCGGCATAGACATGCAGGAGGCGTGCTTCGGCGTAAGGGAACGGCATAGCGCGGCTATGGGCCAGCCCCTCGTCGAGGGCTGCCGTCGCCTCGGCGAAACGTCCCTCACTACAAGCCGCCATTGCGGCGACGCGGAGGGCGTCGACGAGGACGACGCGGTGTCGCATCGCGTGCGCTCTCTCGACGGCTTTGGCGGAGACCGCGGTCGCCGCCGTTTTGTTTCCCCTCTCGAGGTGCGCCCAGGCGAGGGTTGGCAGGGTATAGAGTATATTGAGTTCTTCTGTCCCAGCGAAGGTCTCGAACGCCGCGAGGCGCTCGACAGCGCGTTCTGGGTAGCCGGACGCGATGTCGATCTCAGCTAGCAATCCACTGCACCAGCGCTCCGCCTGAAGATCTCCACTGTGTTCTATCAGACGCACCGCATCGTGTATGAGCTGGGCGGCCTCCTCGTTATGACCCTCCAAAAAGTTCAGCGCCGCGAGGTTCAGTAGAGGATAGATCGTGGCGTCCGAATCGCCGATGGACCGGACGACCGAAAGGGCGTCATCGAAAGCAACGCGCGCTTCCGCCCAATCGCCGCGATACTGGGCGCCTTCGCCGCAGTTTGACCGGGTGCGTGCGATGGCGAGCGGGTCGCCTTGCTGGCGGGCGATAGCGAGTGCGCGTTCTTCGTAGGGTGGAAGGAGCGTAAACTCGCCCCGGCAGAAGTAAATAACGCCGATGTTGCCGATAGAGCGCCAAAGGCTCTCGGTCTCGTTCGCCTCCTCGGAGAGCTGCACTGCTTCCTGGAGCACCCTCAACGCCTCGTCGAGTTTGCCGAGCAGCAGCAGCCCGACGCCTCTACGGCTCTCGGCAACCGCGCGTAGAGGAAGGTCGCCGGCTTGACGGGCAAGAGCGACGGCCCGTTCCGCCGCCTCAACCTGACCAACGTAGTCGCCGTTAAGGAAAAGCAGATGGGCCAGCGCTGCCTGGAGCGCGGACAGATGCGCTGGCGTGGCCATCGCGCCCAGCCGCGCGAGGTGCTCCGTTAAAAGCGTGATGCCTTGGCCCGGCGTACTCCGCCGGCCATACGCCTGCCCGCTGGCGATGACCGCGCGCACGGTCTCCCCCTCATCCCCTGCCACGCGGTAAGCGTCTATGACTGGGCGAAGCAGCGCTAAGGCATCGTCGTAGGCGCCGACGGCGACGGCGACGCCAGCGGCCTTCTCACGCGCGCGGGCTACATCGAGAGGGCGATCCAAGCTTTCGAAGCGCTCGATCACACGGCGATAGTAGGACGCGGCGGCGCTGTAGGCAGAGCGTTCGCTGGCCCTGTCGCCGGCCTGCTCGATATACGGCAGAGCCTTTTCCGGATAGTCGCTCCTCTCGTAGTGATGGGCCAGCCGGTCGACCTCGCGGACGCCTTCGACCTGCTCCAAGGCCTCCGCGACACGACGATGCAGCACCGCGCGCCGGGCCAAACCCAGATCGGCATCCACGACGTCATAGATCACGTCGTGTGTAAAGCGATAGGTGTCGCCTTGTTCTTCTAAAAAGCGGTGATGACAGAGCACGTCGAGCGCCGTCATCGCGTCGTCGTCCGACTTGCCCGCCACGACGGTGAGCAGCAGGGACGGCGCCTGGCGTCCGATGACGGCGGCGGCTTGGAGCACATCTCGCGCTGTCGGAGAGAGCAAGGCGAGGCGCTGGCGTAGGCTCTCTCCAAGGGACCAGGGTACGTTTCCATCAAGATGATCGTGTTCGCCCGTGGCGATAGCCTGGACGAAAGAGACGATGAAGAACGGAACGCCTCCCGTGCGCTTCAGGATGGCGTTGCGCTCTTCGTCGACGACGGGCGTTGTATCGCCAAGCATCGCGTCCAAGAGGTGACCGGCCTCATCGGCTTTGAGCGCGGAGACGGCGCAGCGTTCGACCAGCCCATCGCGCGTGAGATCGGCCGCTAAGACGGCGAGGGGGTCGAGTCGCCGTAGATCGGTGTCCCGATAGGAGATCACCAGGCGGCCGCCCCGGCGTACGATCGCTTCGAGCAGATCGATGGCGTCGGCGCTGGCCCATTGAAGATCGTCGAGCACCAACAACGTGCCGGCAGGGCCGCTGACATTAGAGAGAAAAGTCGAGACGGCGTCGAAGATCAGGCGGCGCTCCCGTTCCGGAGGGAGCGTTCCTACGGGGGCCAGCACGTTCAAAGCGGTGAGTTCGGGGAGGACGCGCACCAACCATGCACAACCTTCAAGGGCTATAGCGGCCTCAGACGGTGGACGAGCGCGTAGATACTGGAGCACGGCGTCGAGTAAGGGAGCATAGGAATCAGCGCTGGCGCGACGCTGACATGCTCCAAAAAGAACGGTCCAGCCAGCGCTCTCGGCGCGTTCGATCGCCTCATAGAGCAACCGCGTCTTGCCGATGCCTGGTTCTCCGGACAGGAGGAGCACGGGCAGCCCTGCCTCTCCCAGGCAACGATCCAACGCATCCAATTGGCGAGCGCGACCGATGAGGCGCGGTAGAGACGACCGGCGGACCGGGAGGGCTGAGATGGGTGGACGTACTTGTCCAAGCGATTGCTCCAGCAGCGCGTGCTCACGCGGGTTCAACGCCAGCGCTGCCGCTAGCAAAGCGATCGTACGCACCGTAGGCGTGCGTTCACCGCGTTCTAACATGCCGAGGTATACCCCGCTGTAGCTGGAGCGCTCGGCTAATTCCGCTTGAGTCAAACCTGCCGACTGGCGCAATCGTCTGAGTTCGGCTCCGAACGTGAGAGCGGGGACCAAACGTGGCCCCGACAGTCCTTGGCTTGCCTCAACGCGCCTCATCTCAAAAAGCCATCCTCATGTCGCCATATTTCTCACATTAGTATAGATGACAGTATAGATGTGTTGCTTATCATCGGTCAGCACGAAGCGCATACTACTCTACAGAACACCACTATTAAGGGCGGTCGCCCAGGCATCGTGTGTAGCAGGCAACATTGTACACGTCATCTAACAGGGCGTGGGCGTTCGCCGGAGCATCGTCTAGAAACGGCGCTGTTTTGACCGTCGTCGCCCTGCCACACAGCATGAGCGTCGGGCGACCCGTTACATGGATTTTAATGGCCACGGCCACGTATGAGCAGAGGCCTTTACGGTACGAGGCGAGTAGGATCAACGAAGGGGTGGGACATGTTGGCGCCGCAGCAAAATATCGGTAGGCTTCTCCTCTTTTTCTGCGTCAGCGTGGTCCCGCTGACCTCTCCGCTCACCCAGTTCGCCGCGCGCAACACGTCCAGCACGGTCCCTATCGTCGTGCCCGCTACGCCACGCGTGGCCACCCTGGTTCCGGCGACAGCCCTCCGGCGCGCTCTAAGCGCTCCGTCCCTGCGGGCCGCTTCACGGGCGTCCGCGCCGCGTGCGGGGGGCACGACGCCGGGCACGCACTGGTACTTCGCCGCCCAGGCTCCCGGCGCGGCCTCCGGGCGTCTCTCCTTCCGCCAGACCTTCTACGTCCTCAACCCCAACGCCGTGTCCGTCCCCGTCACCTTCGCCTACTATCGCCCTGGCGTGTCGTCGCCCCGCGTCGTGCGCCGCGTCGTGCCCGCCCACGCCTCCTGGGTCGAGAACATCTCGCGCGACGCCGGCTCCGGGGGCGCGGCCCAAGTCGCCGCCGTGGTTTCCTCGCCCCACGTCGTCAGCGTCGCGCGCATCGTGCGCCGCGTCCTCCCCGATGGCCGCCTCCTCAACGCCAACATCACCCCCGGCGTCCTCGCCCCTTCCCGGCAGTGGCTCTTTGCCGAGGGCTACATCGGCCTGACCTACCACGCGTACCTCACCCTCTTCAACCCTGGAGCCCAGGCCGCCCGCGTCACCGTCCGCCTCGCCTACCAGGACGCGCGCTCCTTCGACAGGGCGCCCCTCTTCCTCAGCGTGCCGGCCCACGGGCAGGCCACCCTCGATGTGCGTCACGCGGCCCACCATCCCCTGACGCCCGCGCTCGGTCTGCTCGTCGAGAGCACGCGTCCCGTGGTGGCGCTGCGCACCCTTTACTGGGGCGGCGCCGTCGCGGGCGTCCAATTCGGAGCCGACGCCCGCCCCGGCGTAAGCGCCGCCGCTGCCCTCTGGTCCTTCACTGGGGCCAGCGTGGCTGGCCAGGACCAGCCCTTTATCGCCGTGCTCGCGCCCAACGGCGCCGCGCACGTGGACGTGCGGGTCTACCGCGCCGACGCCCGTCTGCTCACGACGCTGCACCTGCGCGTGGCGAGCGGGACGCGGGCCACGGTACGCGTGTTCGCGCACGTGCCGGCGGTGGCGGGCACGCTGCAGGTGCGGGTACGGGCGGACGCGCCCGTGGTAGCCGAGATGCCGCAGTACAACGCGGGCTCGCCCAACCTGACGCGGCACGCGGGGGACGTGATCACGGGCGTGCAGGGCGGCACGCGGTACGCGCACCTGCCCTATCTCAACACGGGGACGACCGCGGCGGCGGCGCTGCTCGACGTGTCCAACGTGGAGACCTATCCCATCGCTGTGAGCGTCGAGGGTGTAGACCCGGCGGGACGCCGCGCGCGGACCCGCTTAGCGGTGGGACCGGGGCAGACGGTGCAGTACGACGTGGCGCGGCTGGGGTTGCGGCGCGGGGTCATGGGCGCGACGCTGACGAGCACGCGGGGGGCCTTCGTGGCCTTCGCGCAGGGCTACGCGGGCGCGGCGGCGGAGTTCTTAAGTGAGCCGGCCATCGCACTGCCTCTCGAGACCCTAGCCGCCGTGTTGACGACCCCCGCCATGCCCACGCCCACCGCGTCCGCGACGACCCCGCCAACGGCCCTGCCCGGCGTCGCCCGGACGATGGAGCCCACCGCGCCGGCTATCCCTCCCTTCTCTCCCACGCCGCGCCTCTCGTCGCTGGGTCCGCCGGCCCCGGCGGCGACGGCGCCTCAAAGGACAAGCACCAGCCCGACAAGCAGCAGCACGGCGACAGCGCCTCCCGCCGCGGTGAGCGCGTCCGCGGCGACCACCATTCCTGCCCCGACAGCGCCTCTGCCCACGCTCACGACGCCTCCCACGGAGACGCCCACAACGACCGTTGTCCCCCCGCGCACGAACACGCCGACGTCGACCAGCCTTGCGACCGAGGCTCCGTCGTCGCCGACTCCGTCCGTGGCTACCGACACGGCGACGGGTACGGCGACGCCGCCGAGTATACCCACCGCTACCGGCGCCCCTGCAAGTACAGATACGCCTGCCCCGACCAGGACGGCGACCGAGGCTCCCGCGTCGGCGACCCCACCGACCGACACGGCGACAAGTACGCCGCCGTCAACCCGGACCCCGACCGACACGGCGACGCCGACTGAGACCCTAGCTTTGGCGACCACACCACCGACGAGGACGCCCGCGGCTCCTACCGCGACCGTCGCGCCGTCACGCACAAACACGCCGCGGCCGACGAGCACGGCAACGCTGACCGTCGGCCCGCCGTCCCCGACAGCGAGCACGACGCCCGGTTCGACAGCCACAGCCACGGCGTCCAAGACGGCCACGCCGACACAGACCCTGCTCACACCAGCGGCGACGCCCCGTGCGACGGCGTCGCCGACCGGGACGGCCAGCACGACGCCGACCTCGTCTCCGACTGCCACGAGGACGCCCGTGGGCACGCCGACTAATACCGCGACGAACACCTCCACGCCGACAAGCACGGCCACCTCCACGCCGGCAAACACCGCGACAGCCACGCCGACAAACACACCGATACCGGTCTTTCAATCGCATGGCATCAACGTCTCCGTCGGCTACGCCGACTCCGCACGTGGCAACCCCGATCTGCCCGTGCCCTGGAAGGGGTCGCCGCACACGACCTTCATCGGCGATAGCGGCTCTTACGACTCCGGTGCCATCAAGCTCGACAACACGACCTCCACCCCCATCAGCGTCACGGGCGTCACGGTCGTCTTCCCCAATCACAACCTGTACAACGGAAACCTGCCGTTTAATCTGTGGGGTTCCTTCGAGGTTCCGGCGAACTCCTCGGTCATCCTGGCCGAGACGAACGGGCAAAACTTCGACGTCAGCGACTACGGCATCCCCGGCGTCAGCTGCAGCACCATGGCTGGGCCCGACAACAACCCCCCGCAGATCCTGCTCAAGGTGTCGGACGCCGTCACCGCGACGCTCCTCGACACCGGTCACGTATTGGACACGGGCGGCCTGGACAGCGTCAACTGTCCGAGGGGCAACGAGTCCTTGCAGTGGCGCGCCATCAGTACCGGCGGCGCCACGGTCTCCGGGGGCAACCTGAGCCTGGAACCTATCTCATCCACTGTTAGTACGAGCACCACGACGACGCTCACCGCACGCCTGAAGGACGCGGCAGGCGTCCTCCCCCTCTTCAACGCCCCGGTCGACTTCAATGTGACATCCGGCCCCAACACCGGGCAGAATGCTCATGCCCTCACCGACCCCAATGGCGTCGCGACGTTCTCTTACAGCTCCACGATGACGGGGACCGACACCGTCGTGGCCTCCGTCACCAACATCAACAACGGCACATTCTACTCCGACCCCGCCGCGGTTACGTGGGCCGCGCTCCCGCCCGCCGCCGACGGATCGCTGACGCTCGACCCGACCGGCTCGGTCACGGCCACGATCAACGGGCTGCAACCCTTCACGGTCACCGCGCTCGACGGCTCTGGCGTCGCGTTGCCCAACCTCTCCGTCACCCTGGTCATCAGCGGCGCGAACCACGCCGTCTTTACCAAGAGCACGAATGCGCGGGGGCAGGTCGCCTTCGCCTATAAGGGGAAGACCACCGGCCTGGACAGCGTGCAGGCTCTAACGTCCGCCCCGGACGGTTCGTCGCTGTTCTCGCGCGTGGCCACGGTGCGCTGGGGCCTGCCCCCGGGCGCGCTAGCCATCAACGCGGGCGGCGGCGTGGCGAGCGGCTTTCAGGCCGACACGGACTATACGGGCGGCGGCTACCTCTTCCCCCCGTCGACGCACGCCATCGACACGAGCGAGGTGGCCACGGACAACCCTGCCCCCCCGGCCGTCTATCAGGCGGCGCGCTGCGGCAACTTCTCGTATACCTTCCACAACCTGACGCCGGACGCTCCCTACACCGTGCGCCTGCACTTCGCCGAGGCCTTCCCCGCGTCCGCCTGCCCCGGTACGAACAACGGTCAGCCTGTCGCCGCCGTGGGCCAGCGCGTTTTCGACGTCGCGCTCAACGGGACGACCTTCCTGCACAACTTCGACATCGCGGCGACGGCCGGCGCGCCGTACAAGGCCGTCATCGAGCAGGCTGCACTCCCGGCTGACTCCACGGGAACGATCGTCGTGCAGGCATCCTCGACGATCGGTCAGGCCATCGTCAATGGCATCGAGCTCATACCAGGCCGGGGCAGCTTGCCGACGGTCTCACTGAGCCCTAGTGGAATCATCACCAACACCGTCAACATGGGACAGGCCTTCACCGCCACGGTGCGCGACGCCGCGGGCGCGCCTATCGCGGGCGCGACTGTCTCGTTGCTCGTCCAGGGGGCGAACGGGTCCACCGCTGAGCAGCCCAGCGCTGTGACCGGTCGGGATGGCGTAGCGACCCTCGTCTATACCGGAACGGTCACCGGCCTCGACACCGTGAGCGCACTGGCACGGGTCGGCCGCGCACAGGTGTTGGGGACAGAGACGACATCGGTCTACTGGCAACTGCCGATCGGTGACATCGCCATCGACTCCGGCGGACCAGCCGCGGGCGATTTCGTGGTCGATACGGACGTCAGCGGCGGCGGCACGACATCGAGCGGCGCCCGCATCGATACTAGGGGCGTGACCAACCCCGCCCCACAGGCCGTCTACCAGACCCAGCGCTACAGCAACTTCACCTATACGATTCCTAACCTCACTCCGAGCGCTTCGTACCGCGTGCGCCTGCACTTCGCCGAACTCTTCGACACCGGGCCCGCCCAGCGCCTCTTTAACGTGCTTCTCAACGGCGCGCAGGTCTTGACGAACTTCGATATCTACAGCGCCGCCGGAGGGTTCCAGCGCGCGCTCGTGGAAGAATTCACGGCGGTCGCCGACACGAACGGCCGGATCACGGTGCAATACACGACGCTGCGCGACTCCGCCGTGAGCAACGGTCTCGAGGTCATCCCAGTCGCGACGCCATCCTTCACGCTCGCGCTGGCGCCCTCGGGAACGGTGTCGTCGACCATCAACACGGTGCAGGCTTTCACCGCAACGTTGCGTGATGGGAGTGGCGCCGCGGTGGCGAACGCCCCCGTCACGCTCACGGTCAGCGGTCCGAACGCCCGCGGCATCAGCGGCATAACAGATATCCATGGGCAGGCCAGCTTCGCCTACACAGGGACGGTGACCGGCGCGGACACCGTGGGTGTGTTCGCCGCGGCCCCAGGCGGCGCCGTGGTCACGGGCGTCCCCACGGCGGTCTATTGGCGCCTGCCGGCGGGCGACCTCGCCATCAACGCGGGCGGCGGCTCCACGGGCGACTTCGTGGCCGACACGGACTACAGCGGCGGCGGCGCGGCGGGTAACGGAAATGCAATCGATACGAGCGGCGTGACCGACCCAGCCCCGCAGACGGTCTATCAGTCCTTCCGCTACGACTCCAGCGGCTTCGGCTACGCCGTGCCGGGCCTGACGCCGGGAGCCGCTTACACCGTGCGCCTGCATTTCGCCGAGCGCGACTACAACAACACGGGCGGCCGCATCTTCGACGTAACGGCCAACGGCGCGCCCATGCTGCGGCACTTCGACATCTTCGCCGCGGCCGGCGCACGCAATCGCGCTGTGATCGAGCAGGCCGTCGTCCGAGCGGACGGCTCCGGCGCCATCGCTATCAGCGTCACCGCCATCCGTGACTACGCCCAGCTCAACGGTCTCGAGGTCGTCCCCGTCGTCGAAGCAGCCCCGCGTCTCTCGCTGAGCCCCTCGGGCCCGCTAACCGACACGGTCAACGCGGCGCGGACCTTTACGGCGACGCTGCGCGACAGCGCGGGTGCGCTGCTGGCCAACGCCCCCGTCACGCTCACGATCAACGGCGCCAACTCACAGGCTTTCTTCACCACAACCGACAGTCGTGGCCAGGCCGCCTTCACGTACACCGGGGCGACCACGGGCCTCGACGCCGTGGGCGCCTCCGCCGTGGTCAGCGGCGTCACCTATCTGAGCGCAGGCACGTCTGTGTACTGGCAGTTGCCCTCGGGCGATCTCGCCATCGACTCGGGCGGACCGGCGGCGGGTGATTTCGTGGCCGACACGGACGTCAGCGGCGGCAATACGAGTTCGCGTGGCGAGATCGTGGACACCAGCGGCGTGACCGATCCGGCGCCACAAGCCGTTTACCAGACCCAGCGTTACGGCAATTTCAGCTACACAGTTCCGGGCCTCACGCCGCGTGCGTCGTACCGCGTGCGCCTGCACTTCGCCGAGATCTACGACAATGGCCCTAGCCAGCGCCTGTTCGACGTGTTGCTCAATGGGGCGCGGGTGCTCACAAACTTCGATATCTACGCCACGACCGGCGGGATGGACCGCGCCATCGTCGAAGAATACACGACGACGGCCGACAGCGCCGGGCGGATCACCGTGCAATACACGACGCGACGCGATCAGGCCGTGAGCAACGGTCTCGAGGTCATCCCCCTCGCGGCAGCGCCCGCGCTCGTGCTGACGCCCACAGGCGCGCTGACCGATACGATCGAGACAGCGCAGACCTTCACGGCGACGTTGCGCGACGCTGGGGGCGCCTTGCTGACCCATATGCCTGTCACGTTCACGGTCGACGGTACCAACGCGGAGGTCATTTCCGCCACGACAACGGCTCAGGGACAGGCTGTCTTCGCCTACACCGGCACGGTGACCGGTCTCGACACCGTGGGCGCGTACGCGATCGTGGGCGGCGCCGCGATCGTCGCCGACGGCGCCACGGTCTATTGGCGTCTGCCGACGGGAGATGTGGCCATCAACGCAGGCGGTCCCGTCGTCGGCGACTTCGTGGCTGACGTCGACGCCGTTGGCGGCGGCCAATCGGGCGACGGCAATACCACTGATGCCAGCGGCGTGGTCGATCCCGCGCCACAGGCGGTCTACCAGAGCTTCCGCTATGACTATGCAGGCTTCAGCTACCAGGTTCCCCACCTGACGCCGGGTGCGTCCTACACCGTGCGGCTGCACTTCAGGGACCGTGACTCCAACGGTCCTGGCCAGCGCCACATCGGCGTGACCATCAACACGACACAGGTCCTCAGCAATTTCGACATCTTCGCCACGGCGGGAGGGCAGAACCATGCCACGATCGAGCAGTTCGCGGCGCAGGCGGACGTCTCTGGCACGATTGGCATCACGGTCGCGGCGCAGCAAAACTATGCGTTGCTCAACGGCCTCGAGATCATCCCGCTGCCGGCGTCCAGCCCGTCCCTGACCCTTAGCCCCAGCGACGCGATCACGAACACGATCTACCATCAGCAGGCCATTACGGCCACGGCGCGCGACGGGGCAGGCCAGCCGCTGGCCAACCTGCCGGTCGCGCTGACGATTCGGGGGCCGAACGCACCGGACGATCGCGTCCTGCATGGCGTCACCGACGCCGGGGGACATATCCGTTTCATCTACACCGGGACGAGTTCGGGCACGGACATGGTGCATGCGACGACCGCGTACCTGCCTGGTGTGGGCGCCTACCTGACCTCGGACCTCCTGGCCGTACAGTGGGTGCAGATGCCCGGCTACGTGGCCATCAACGCGGGCGGAGGGACGGTCGGCGACTTCGTGGCCGACACGGACGTCAGCGGCGGGGGCCAGTCGGGCGGCTACTGCTGCACTATCGACAACAGCCGCGCGCTCAACCCGGCCCCACAGGGGGTCTACCAAAACTTCCGCTATACGGGAGGCGGCTCCTTCAGCTACAGCATCCCTGGTCTCGCGCCGAACGCGCCTTATCTGGTGCGGCTGCACTTCGCCGAGCGCGACTACGACTCGTCTGGCCAACGCATCATGAACGTCTCCATCAACGACATCCCTGTGCTGACGAACTTCGATGTCGCCGCCGCGGCCGGTGGACGCAATCGCGCCGTGGTGGAGCAACTCGTGCATCCGGCGGACGCGGGCGGAGTCATGACCGTTACGGTGACCGCGGTGCAGAACTACGCCTTCATCAACGGCCTCGAGATTATCCCGCTCGCCAGCCTGCCAGGGAGCAAGGTCACCCTGAGTCCGAGCGGCCCGCTCACGGACACGATCAACGCGGTGCAAACGTTCACGGCCACGGCGCGCGACGCCGCGGGCGCCGTGCTGGCCCATACGCCGCTGACGCTGACCGTAAGCGGGGCCAACCCGCAAACGCTTTTCGCGACGACCGACGGGCAGGGAAAGGCCATCTTCTCGTACATCGGCCGGTCGACGGGCACGGATGTCGTGTACGCCGCGCCGGACGTGGCCAACACATACCTGGTGACGCCGGTGCGGATCTACTGGCAGTTGCCGCCCGGCGACATCGCCATCAACGCGGGCGGCCCGGCCGTGGACGACTTCATGGCCGATGCCTACTCTGTCGGCGGCAGTCCAGCAGGCGGCTACTGCTGCGTGGTCGACACCTCCGGCGCGGCCAACCCAGCCCCACCGGACGTCTACCAAAACTTCCGCTACACCGGAGGAGGCTCCTTCAACTACAGCATCCCTGGCCTGACGCCAAACGCGCCCTACACCGTGCGGCTGCACTTCGCGGACCGCGACTACGCCACGCCCGGCGGTCGCCTCATGAACGTGTCCATCAACGCCACGCAGGTGCTGACCAACTTCGATGTCGTCGCCGCGGCCGGCGGCCGCAACCGCGCCGTGGTCGAGCAGTTCGTCGCTCCGGCGGACACGAGCGGAAGCATGACGGTGACCTTTACTCAGGTGCGCGACTACGCTTTCGTCAACGCCCTCGAGATCATCCCCGGTTCGTTCACCAGCGCGCCCACGCCCACGCCCACGGCGACGGGTACGGCGACGAACACACCGACCCAGACGAACACACCGACGATCACGCCGACCCCGAGCGCGACAAGCACAGCCGGGCCGACGAACACGCCGACGATCACGCCGACCCCAAGCGCGACGAGCACGCCGGGCAGTCCTACAGCCACAGCGGCGCCCACGATCAATCCACAGGAGAACGTTCAGGCCAACATCACGTCGCCCGCGCAGACGAGTACCGGCGCCGATCCGCAGGTCAGTGGACTCGTGCCCATCACTGGAACCGCCAACGTGCTCAACGGCAGCGGCCTCCAGAGCTATGTGGTCTCTTACGCCCCGCAGGACTCTACCGGCAATCAGACCTTCACCACTGCCTTCAGAGGAACGGCGCCGGTCGTCAACGACTTACTCGGCCATTTCGACACGACGGTGCTGCCGAACGGCCTGTATACGCTCCAGTTGGTCGTCACGGCCAACGACGGTCAGACGGCGATCAGCGCCGTCAACGTGGCCGTGACCGGCCAGCTCAAGATCGGCAACCTGAGCTTCACCGTGACCGACCTCGCCATGCCCGTGTTGGGCATTCCTATCCAGATCGACCGTACCTACGACAACTTCCGCCGCGGCGGCGGCGACTTCGGCGTCGACTGGACGCTGGCCCTGCGTACCGTCGACGTACAACAGGACACCTGCTCCACGGACATCGTGCTCACGCTGCCCGACAGCCGGCGCATCGCCTTCACTTTCAGCCCACGGGGAACACAAGCCCCCGGCTTCTTCACGCCGTCCTGGGCGACGGATCCCACCACGGGCGACAGCCTGAGCACCGACTCGGGCGCGATCTCCCAGGATAACTCGACAGGTTGCTGGGTCAGCCCGGATGACGGCAGCCCGTACGTCCCGGTGCATCTGTACCTGACCACGCCCGACGGCACGCGCTACGTGATCGACCACGACATCGACACCTTCGGTACGGGGCGTGAGACCTCCTCGTTGCGTGAGATCGACGAGCGCAACGGGGCAGTACTGACCTTCAGCGCTAGCGGAGTGAGCTCTAACAAGGGGCCAGGCGTCCAAATCGCGCGCGACGCGCAGGGTCGCGTTACCGCGGTCACGGACCCGCTGAGCAACACGATCACCTACAGCTACGACGCCGCCGGGGATCTGGTCTCGGTGACCGACCGTGACGGCGGCGCCACCACCTACCACTACGACGGTCAGCACAACCTGCTCAGTCAGACCGACCCAACGGGCCGCGTCCCCTCCATCGCCCACTATGACAACCAGGGCCGCCTGACCAGCATCGTCGACCCTAGCGGCAACGCGATCACCTACACGGTCAACCTCGCGGCACATCAACAGTTGGTGACAGACCAGCGCGGCTTCACCACGGTCTATGAGTACGACGACAACGGCGACCTGATCAGGAGCGTCGACCCGCTCGGCCACGCGTCCACCTTCACCTACGACCCGACGACGCATAAGAGACTCAGCCAGACCGACCCACTCGGCCACACGACCACGCTGGCCTACGACGGGAACGGCAACCTCGCAAGCATCGTAGACCCGCTAGGGAACAAGACGACCTACTCCTACGACGCGAACGGGAATGTGCTGTCCACCGGGACAAACAGGTCCACGCCGTCCACCTTCTCTTACACGGCCTCGGGCGCCCCCACCTCCTACGCCGATCCGCTGGGCCAGACGACAGTCTTCACGCCCAACGCCGCTGGGCTGCCGGTGGGGCTAAGCGATCCAACAGGTGGGACAATGGCGATCAGCTACACCGCCAGCGGACTGCTGCAGGGCTACAGCGACGCCGCGGGCAAGACGACGACCTATGCACGCGACGCACTCGGCCGTATCACGGCTAAGGCAACCAACGGCATGACCACGACCTACACCTATGACGGGGAGGGCCGCGTGCTTAGCACGACTGACGCTCTGGGTCATACCACGCGCAACAGCTACGACGCGGACGGGCAGCCGATCAGCACGACTGACGCCCTCTCACATACCACGCGCGTCCGCTACGACGAGCAGGGGCGCCTCGTCGAGATAGACTACCCCGATGGATCGACGAGTACGCGGACGTACGACGCCGCCGGCAACCTGGCGTCCTCGACCGACCAGAACGGGGCTGCTACGCGCTACCGGTACGACGCCAACGAACGTTTGATCGAGACCGATTACCCCAACGGGGGCAAGACTACCGTCACCTACGACGCGGCGGGACGCAGTATCGCCGCGACCGATCAGAACGGCTCCACGACGCGCTACGGCTACGACGACGCGGGCCGACTGATCACTGTGACGGACGCTCTGAGCAACACCATGACCTCCACCTACAACGCGTCAGGCGAACGCAGCGCCGTCACCGATCCCGCAGGTCACACCACGACCTACCGGTACGACAGCGGACATCGGCTGATCGGGACAAGCGGCGTGCTCACTACAAACGGCGTCACGAGCACGGTGTCCACGACGACCACGTACACAGCCCTCAATCAAGTGGCCACGCGCACCGACGCGGACGAACGGACGACGACCTACACCTACGATGCGGGCCACCAGCTCGCCAGCGTGACCGACGCTGCCGGCCACACCACGACCTATACCCGCAACGGGCAGGGCGTCCTATCGGCGCAGACCGACGCCAGCGGGCGTTCCACCACCTACACTTATGACGCGCTTAACCGGCCAACCGGGACGGCCTACGCGGACGGGAGCGGGACTAGTGCTGCCTACGACGCGAACGGCGACGTGCTCACTACGACGAACGCACGTGGACAGACGGCGACCTACACCTACGATAGTATGAACCGCGTGGCAAGGACGGTCTACCCCGACCACACGCTGACCTACGCCTACTATCCCGCCGGCCAGACGAAGGCGATCACCGATACACCGGCCAGCACCGGCATCCCGTCGGTCAGCCAGTTTGGCATCGACATCATGGGCCGCGTGATCACCGCCACGACGCCGCAGGGAACGATCACCTATACCTACGATCGAGCTGGCGCCCGCACCAGCATGACCACGCCGGGCGGGACGACGACCTACACCTACGATGCCGACGGGCGCCTAGGCGCCGTGACGGATCCGCACGGCGGGGTGACCGGCTACAGCTACGACGCCAACGGAAACCTGGCGAGTCGCACCCTGCCTAACGGGGCCACGACGACGTATAACTACGACGCGCTCAACCGGCTGGTCGGCGTGAAGACGACGCGCAGTGGAGGCGGGACGCCGCTCTATCAGGAACAGGACACGGTAGACCCAGCGGGCCTGCGCACAACGATGCAGGTGACCGACGCAACTGGAGCGACGATCACAACGGCCTACAACTACGATGCAGCGGGACGACTGAGCGCCGAAACGCAGATTAGCGCGACGACGACTCTGCTCGACGACCACTACCTTTACGACGCTGTGGGAAACCGCGTGGAGAAAGACAGCCTCGCCGGCGCCACGACCTACGGGTACAACGCGCGCGACGAGCTCACGTCCTCTACTGGCCCCAGCGGCACGACCACCTACGCCTACGACAGGGACGGCAACCAAACCAGCCGCTCCGCCAGCGGAGTGACGACGCTCTACACGTTCAATAGCCAGAACGAGATGCAAACGGTGGGGGTCAGCGGCAGCGCGACGCTGACGGCGAGCTACCTCTACGATCCGCAGGGAAACCGCGTGGCCGTGGTGGACGGGGCAGGGAACATAACGAGGTATCTGCTCGATACGCAGGGCGGCCTCGCTCAGGTGGTGCGCGAGGCGCCAGGGGTAGGCACGCCGACGGACTACGTGTACGGGCTAGACCGCATCTCCTTGACCCGGGGGAGCGTGGTGAGCGACTACGTATACGACGGGCACGGCAACACGGCGGCGCTGCTCGACGGGGGCGCGGGAGCGGCGGTGCAGGACGCCTACCGTTACGATGCCTGGGGCGATGTGCTCACGCAGAGCGGGAGCGTGGCGAACACCTTCCTCTATGATGGACAACAGTACGACGGCGCGACAGGGCTCTACTATCTGCGCGCGCGGTACATGGACCCGGCGACGGGACGCTTCCTCTCGATGGATCCGCTGGCCGGATCGCCACGAGACCCAGTTTCGCTGCACCGCTACCTGTACGCGGGCGACGACCCCGTGCAAGGTCACGACCCCTCTGGGCAGGACGATACGACCTTACCCTCGATATCATTTGCTCAGACGATCAACAATGTCGTTGAGAAGGGGATCCAGTTGTTGATCCGGTTCAAGGGGAGCGCTGCAGGCCAGGTGACGCAGGCGGCCATCAACGGGGGCAAGATCGCCTCGGTAGGTGTCAACCTGACCTCGACGGTAAGCGAGATCAACACGCTCGCCAGTGGCGACCACCTGACCGTGTTGGGGGGCGCTGAGTCACTCTGGGGGTACACGAGCACCAACGTGCCCTACCTGCTGGGGTGCAAAGGCCTAGCCGGCGCGGGTGGGGTCGCCTCGCTGGTTGCCGGGAGCATCGCCCTCGGCTGCAACGCGGCGCAACTCAACCCCGCGTTCGCGCCAGGCTTGCTGCCCCAGATGCTCGGCGCGTCGGCGGACGGGCAGATCTGGCAGAACTTCGGCCTAAACCTGGCGGCGTACTTCGTCATCCAGGTGGACGCCCAGTGCGCCTACTCCTGGATCGGCGGCCTGCCGGTCAAGGGCGGCTTCGTCAACACACCCTGGGAGTACTACGTCAAGTTCGTCGGCCTCAGCTACGCCGTGTCGCAAGCTGCCGGTATCTACGGCGTGTTTAACCCGGTGGCTGGCGGCATCATCGGCATCGTCGCTACGGTGTCAGCGCTGGTCTTGAGCGTAGCCGGCAACATCGCTGTCGTCGGCTTGACGCAAAGCGAGAGCGACAAGAATCAGATCATCCCGCCCGACCACCTACCCTAATCGGAACAGCCAGTAAGGAGGAATCAAATGGGGCTGCTCATCCCTTGGTATCTAGCAGCGCTGGTCGTGATCGGCGGCTCCGACGCGCGGCAGCCAGCGCGCCACGTTGTGTCCCCGCCCATCCTGGGCGCCTGGCGCTTCGTCGGTACGGCGCCGCCTGGCTTCGTGCGGCACGGCGCGGAGGTGGCCCGCCTAACGCTGAGCCTACGACACGGCCAACTGCGGGCGCTCATCTCGACGGGGAAATATCACTACACAGCCGACGGACGCTACGTCGCCGTGCAGCGCCAGTTTGTCCTGACGGTGAAGACGGTACGCGGCATCGTGCTCCTCCAGGCGACCCTTGGCCAGGGACGGGCAGGGGCGGCGCGCATGCTCGGTATCTGGAACGATACGCACGGCGACGACGGCGGATTCGTGCTGCTGCGTCTACCGGCATAACGAAGGACGGCCGCGGGGCGGGTTAGCCCGCCGCATCGCCCTTTAACGCCGCGTCGTCGATCGAAGGCGGCGCGGCGCTGATCTGATCGCGTGATTGACGGGCGCCGCGCCAGGCCAAGACAGCGGCGGCGACGAGCGCCAGCACGAGCAACACGCCGGGAATGATGTGTACGGGGTCGACGGTGAGCATACCGAGCACTTGTCTGCCCAGACGTTCGCCGACGTTCAGAAGAACGAAGGCCCAGATGAACGACGAGACCAGGACGGAGCCGGCGAAAATAGGATAGGGCATATGCAGCGCGCCGGCAATCACCGTTAAGACGATGCGGAGACCGGGCACGTAGCGGCCGAGGACGATGATGATCGCTCCGTATTTTCGGATAAGTTTCTGCATCCGGCTAAGACGTGGGACATTGATGCGAAACATATGGCCGTGGCGCAGCAAGAAGCCCGCTCCTACTTTTCGTCCTACGAAGAAGAGGATGGACGCACCTACCGTGGCGGTCACCATGATGTAGAGCAAGGTGGGCCAGAAGTCGAGCCGATGGATGTCGACGAGGTAGCCCGCGTAAAGAATAAAGATGTCGCCGGGGATCGGCAACGGCAGTCCCGCTTCTTCAAGTCCGACGACGAGGCCGAGCGCGATGCCCTGGTGCTGGCCGATGAAGGTAAGGATCGCCTGGGTTAAATCCTGTAAGGGGCCTGCCGACGAGCCGCTTCTCATCGTAAGGACGCCCACATAGAGCGGGCCGCCGATATCCACCTTGGCGGACGCGTTGCGTGACTCGTCACTGCCGCCGCTCTCCTTCGCTTTCAACCCGACGCCGCACATAGCGCGCGTCGACTCAGGCTGTAGCGTAACATCCCACGCTGTGGATGTGCCGCCAGTCCTACCTGGCTGAACAGGGTTCGTGAAAAGTCGTGCGGGGAGCGCGGGCGCTCGCTGCGCTGCTCGCCCGTCCCAGACCGGACACGGGGACGGGCCGGAGGCCCGCGCTCCCCGAGTGCGCGTCTTTCCTCCCCTCGTCCTGACTTTTCACGAGCCCTGACCCTGGCTGAAGACGAGACTAGACAACGAAGGCCGGTTGGTTCAAGCGATCAAGCGACGTCAAGGCCATCGACGCGGCTGACACATCTATCTGTTATGTCGGTGGAGCGATGTTGTCGCCCTTCTTCAGGTGGTAAGGCACGCTTGTCACGATGGCGCCCGGCCGTCCGAGTAGAGCGGCCTTGAGGCGGAGCGCCGTCTGGTTGTGCAAGATGTTTTCCCACCAATGGGCGGGCACGAACTCGGGCAGTACGACGGTTAGCGTGTCGAACGGGTCTTGCGCGTCCACCGCGTCGATGTAGGAGAGCAGAGGCCCTATGATAGTGCGGTAGGGCGAGATAATGATCGTGAGCGGTACGTGATCGCCCCAGGCGTCCCAACGTTGGCGCATCCGCGCGGCGTCTTCGTCGCTGTCGGCGATGTACACGGCGATGACGTGCGGCGTGATCGAGCAGGCATAGGCCAACGTGGCGAGAGCGGGCCTGTTAAGATTGGCGAGTGGTACGAGCACGGTGTGCTTGATGTCCTCCGGCTTCAAGGGTGTATCGGGCGTTTCAACCTCAACGTCCTGCGCGACAAGCTGATAATGACCGTGGATGCGCACGAAGAGGACGATGAGGAGGGGCACGACGAGCACCACCAGCCACGCTCCTTCAGGGAACTTAATAATCACGACGACCGCCGTGACTATCGCCGTCGTGACCGCGCCCAGCCCGTTGATTGCCGCTTTAGTACGCCGCCCGCGCCCGCGCTCCATGGTCCAGTGGCGCACCATACCTGCTTGTGAAAGTGTGAAGCAGAGGAATACGCCGATGGCGAACAAAGGGATGAGCGCGTGTGTAGAGCCGTTAAACAGCACGACCAGCCCAAGCGCTAGCACGCCGATAACCAGGATGCCGTTGGAGTAAGCCAGGCGCGAACCGCGATGGACGAACTGGTGGGGCATGTAGCCATCACGGGCCATGATCGCCGCGAGGAGCGGAAAGCCGTTAAAGGAGGTGTTCGCCGCCAGGATGAGAATTACCGCGGATGAGATCTGCACCAGGATGAAGAGGGCGTAGGCTGGACCGCTGCCGGCGACCGCTTGGCCGACCTGGGCGATGACGCTGGCCTGATCTGAGGGCACGGCGTGTACGGCGGCGCCCAGGGCGGCTACTCCGAGAAACAAGGCGCCCAGGACGACGGCAAGGGTGACGAGCGTACCGGAGGCATTGCGCGTCGACGGTTGCTTGAAGACGGGAACGCCGTTGGCAATGGCTTCAACGCCGGTCATAGCGGTGCAGCCACCGGCGAAGGCACGCAGCACGAGGAAGACGGACACTCCTTCCGTGGCATGGACGGATGCAGAATGGAGCGGTGGAACTCCACCGAAGGCGAGGCGCAGCAATCCGAAACCAAGCAGTGCGGCTAGGGACGCGATGAAGATGTAGGTGGGCAGAACAAAGAGCGCTCCAGCTTCACGCGTGCCACGTAGGTTGACGAGCATGAGCACGACGATACAGACCACATCGAGAACCACGCGATGGGCGCTAAGGCTCGGGAGAAGCGCCGTCAATGCCTCGACACCCGCCGTGACCGAGACGGCGACCGTCGTGAGGTAGTCGACCATCAGGGCCGCCGCGGCGAGGAGGCCCGCATTGACGCCCAGATTTTCGCGGGCGACGGTATAGGAGCCGCCGCCCTTTGGGTAGGCGTAGATCGTCTGGCGATAAGAGGTCACGACGATGGCTAACAGCGCGGTGATGGCCAGGGCGATCGGGAGGTTGAGCTGTGTACCGGCGGCTCCGGCGAGGATCAAGACGTAGAGAATCTCATCGGGACCGTAGGCGACGGATGAGAGGGCGTCGAGCCCAAAGGCGCCGAGGGCGCTCGACCGGCTTAAGCGCTCGTTGTCCGTCTCGGTCGTAGCCAACGGGCGGCCCAGCAGCAGGCGTTGCACGGCGCCTAGCAACGCACTTGTCCTTCTTCACGGAGGCCGTCGCTTCGAGGCTGTCGCACGTCTAAATTTTCGTCTGATAACGAAGTTGTCATACCGTTAAGCCTAGTCCACCTAGGATAAACGGGACGTAAAAAAGACGTAAACATATGTAAACAAAGAGGGAAGCCGGGGAAAGGTGTGGTATGAGGAGAACGCCAAGCTACAGCCGGTGCAAGGCGGTTTCCTCAGCCATGCCCCTGCTGGCGGCCTCTCACGCTCATTCTTCGTCTAGGTTATGGTGGGCCCACAGGGGATCGAACCCTGACTCTGGGGATTATGAGTCCCTCGCTTTAACCATTAAGCTATGGGCCCGCGCGGACGCGGCCGTGTGATCGGGTGCGTCGTTACCGTTATTGTACGGCGCCCCGACCGCCTGGTGGTAGGTGCGACGATGGACCTTCGTCCCACGATCGTGTGTCGCTCCCTACGGTCTCCCCCTGGGTTTATGTTCGACGCATAGAAGATGCTATCGTGATAGACTGCCCGCGACATGGTGAGCCTGGCGGCGAGGGGTTGATGCGTCGCCGCGGGTGGAATCGGGCGACGAGGAGGAAATTGAAGCTATGTCGAGCAGCATGCTTGGCGGGAATGCGCGTTCTCCTATACAGCCAGATGAAGCCGTGCGACCCTCAATCGCGCGGAGGCTGCTCGACACGATCTACCCACCGCGCTGTACCGGCTGTCGTCGGCGCGGCGCGTGGCTCTGCGCGCGCTGCCTGACCGCGATCGAGAAGTTGCCGCGTCCGTTCTGCGTACGTTGCCACGCCTCGTTCGATGGCAGCGGCGCCGACCACCGCTGCGGGGTCGGAGCGAACGCCGCACTCGTGGTCACGGCCGGCGGCGTGTTCGGTGGGCCGCTGCGCCCCGCCATCCACGCACTGAAGTATGAGGGACGCCACGCCGTCGCCTCCGCCCTCGTCACGCTCGTGGCGCCGCATCTACAGGGGCTGCTCCAGGATGGAGATCTCCTCACGCCTATACCGCTGCATCCATCGCGCGAACGCCAGCGTGGCTACAACCAATCGCTCGTGGCCGCGCGGGAACTCGCGCGTCTACTGCCGCTTGGCCTTGCGCCGGATGCGCTGCGTCGCATCCGGCGCACGGCCACGCAGATGGAACTGCCCGCCGCGCGTCGCTCGGCCAACGTGCGCGACGCCTTCTCGGCGCGACCCGATCTCGTCACTGGCCGGCGCGTTTGGTTGCTCGACGATGTCGTCACCACTGGGTCTACGATGCAAGAGGCAGCGCGCACCTTGCGCGAGGCCGGAGCATTGGAGGTGCGGGGCATCGCGCTGGCGGCGGCGGTGCGGGGCGCCCCGTAACGTTCGAGAGACGCACGTTACGACCAGAGCAGCCAACGGGCCGAGGCGTGGCCATCGGTCGCCCCGTAGACGAGCGTTGCGCCGGAGACCAGGGCATGGGCGAAGCGTATCGTCGCGCGGCTAAACGTACCGGGGGTGAGCGTGATGGAACGCAGCGGAGCGCCAGCGGCTCTCGGCGCGACACTCACTTTGCCGACAGTCAGGAGAATTTTCGATGGGTTGAACGCGCGGTTTTCGGAAGCGGCATTTTGAAAAGACAGCGTGACGGTGAACGATGTCGCGGTCGGGTCGGGGTTCAGAAGCACGGGTAGAAGGCGTAGGCCCGCAATCGTTCGTGGAGACGTCGCCACCGTCGTCGGAATGTGAGGAGGCGACGGCGCCAGGTGCGGTTGGGCGTACCAGATGGTGGAGTTGAGGATCGACCAGATCACGCCTACGACGATAAGGACGAGTCCGATAAGCAGACGCTCGGGGCGTAATCCCCCGCGCTGAGCGAGCTTTTTGGGCAAATCAGCAGGCAAACGAGGGGGAACGGGCTGACGAGGCCGCCGCCGATCGGGCTCTTCGGGCAAATCGGCGGGTGAACGAGGGGAAGTAGGTCGGCGCAGTCGTTCCATATCGTATATTGTAGCAGTGACGTACCACGACAACGGCGCGGTACGGTCGAGCACGGCCCTCCGATCAAGAGACAGATGATGAAGGTAGGACCACGCGATCATGAGCATTGAGGAGAGGTTAGCCACGGCTGGATACGCCTTGCCCGCCCCGGTTGCGCCGGTAGGTGCGTACGTTCCGGTAGTGCATATGGGGACGACCATCTACACGTCGGGTCAGTTGCCGATGGTGCAAGGAGCGCTGCCTACCGAGTATAAGGGCGCCGTTGGCGAGGACGTCGATCTCGACACGGCGCGTCGTGCTGCCGCCCAGTGCGCCGTCAACGCCTTGGCCGCGATCAAAGGCGCCATCGGCGACCTTGACCTTATCGATCGCGTCGTGAAAGTCACGGGTTTCGTCTTCTCGCCTCCGTCGTTCACGGGGCAGCCCGAAGTGATGAATGGCGCATCCGAGCTTCTGCGCGACGCATTAGGCGAGCGCGGGGTGCATGCCCGCTCCGCTGTCGGCGTGGCCGCGTTGCCGCGCGGGGCCTGCGTCGAAGTCGAGATGATCGTCACCGTACGCCCGGACGTCGTTCCATGAAGCTTGCGCTCGTCCACGACTACCTCAACCAGGAAGGCGGCGCGGAGCGCGTGGCGCAGGTGTTCGCGCGCACGTTCCCCGAGAGCCCCTTCTACACCTCGCTCTACGACCCTCATGCTATGAACGACTACTGGCGCGGCGTCGACGTGCGGACGAGCTTCATGCAGCGATTCCACCCGCCGCTGCGCGTGGCCAAAGCACTGCTGCCGCTTTATCCACTGGCCTTCGAGTCTTTCGACTTCGCGGGCTACGACGCGGTGCTTAGTTCGTGCTCTACGTTTTCTAAAGGCATCGTTACGGGGCCGGACACCTATCACATCTGCTACTGCCACTCGCCCGCGCGCTTCGCGTGGATGTATCATGACTACGTTGCGCAGATGAACTTGGGGTTCTCGCGCCGGGCTATGCTGGCGCCGGTGATCTCGCGCCTACGGGTGTGGGACTATGCGGCGGCCCAGCGCGTCAACGTCTTCGTGGCCAACTCACGCAACACCGCGCGCCGCATCGCGCACTACTACCGGCGCGAGTCCACCGTGCTGCATCCTCCGATCCCCGTGGGGCAATTTACGCCCTCGCGGACGACCGAGCCTTACTTCTTGATCCTGGCGCGTCTCCTGCCCTATAAGCGGCTCGACATCGCCGTGGAGGCATTCAACCGCTTGAACTGGCCGCTGCTCGTGGTCGGCGACGGGCCTGCTATGCCGATGCTGCGTCGCATCGCCGGGCCGACGGTGCGTTTCGCCGGCCATGTGAGCGATGAGGAGGCGCGACATCATCTGAGCCATTGCCAGGCGTTGATCTGGCCAGGCGAGGAAGATCTGGGCCTGGCCCCGCTTGAGGCGCTGGCGTCTGGCCGACCGGTCGTGGCGTACAAGGCGGGAGGGGTGCTGGAGACGCTGGTGGATGGAGTGACCGGTCGATTTTTTCCCCTGCAAACGGTCGATTCGCTCGTGGAAACGCTGCGAGATTTCAACCCCGACGACTACGAGCCGGACGTGCTGCGCGCGCACGTCTCCGAGTTCGACGTGTTCGTTTTTCAGCAGCGGCTGCGCCAGTTCATCCAATCGTCGCTGCAACGACGCGACGAGGGCTCCCCATCACGGATAACGGAAGGTCACGGAGCCCAACAACTCTAGGATTAGTCCTTTTGGACGTCCAGAAGGCATAGTCTACGCTAGGGATAGTCGATAGATGTGCCTAGGGTCGCGCGTCGCGTCATGGTGAAAAGCTTGATGCGCCACGAATGTGCTACAGTTTAGTAATCTCGCAGTAGCAGTGCGTAAAACGACGCCGGGAGGATAGCTTAACGATGCAACGAATCTTTACAGTAGGCATTGAGGAAGAATTCCAACTCGTCGATAAGGACACGTTTGCGCTACGGTCGCATCTGAGTGAAATGCTGAAAGCTGGCCGTCATACGTTGGGCGATCAGATCAAGCCTGAGATCTTGCAGTCCGTCATCGAGGTTGGAACGAAGGTCTGTACGTCGATGGATGAAGCCGCCGCGCAGGTGCGTTTGCTGCGTACGGCCTTGGCGCAGATCGCCGCGCGCGAGGGCTTCGCTATCGCGGCGGCAGGCACCCATCCTTGGTCCGACTGGCGCGATCAGGAGATAACGGATCACGAGCGCTATCGCTCGTTGGTGCAGGACATGCAAGACGTCGTGCGCGCGCTGACGATCTTTGGGCTTCACGTCCACGTCGGCGTCGACGATCGCCAACGCGCCATCGAGATTATGAACGAGGCGCGCTACTTCTTGCCTCACCTGCTGGCGCTCTCGGCTAACTCCCCCTTCTGGAACGGCCGCAAGACGGGCCTGCACTCGTACCGCTGCGTCGTCTGGAACCGCTTCCCGCGCACGGGCATCCCCGAGTCTTTCTCCTCCTGGGATGAGTTCGAGAATTTGGTCGACGCCATGGTGCGCACCGGCTGCATCGACGACGGCAAGCGCATCTGGTGGGATATCCGCCCGCACCCGTACTTCTCGACGTTGGAGTTCCGCATCTGCGATATGCAGACGACGCCCGAAGAGACGTTGACGCTGGCGGCGTTGATGCAGGCCATCGTGGCTAAGCTCTACCGCCTGCGAGAGCGCAACTTGGGCTTCCGCCAGTATCACCGCGCGCTGTTGATGGAGAATCGCTGGCGTGCTATGCGCCATGGCATCACCGGTACGATGATCGACTTCGGTAAAGAACGCGAGGTCCCGACGGTCGACCTCGTCGAAGAGTTGCTTATGTTCGTCGACGAGGTGGTGGACGACCTCGGCAGCAGAGAGTACATCGACCACGCACGCGTGATGCTCCAGAAGGGCAACGGAGCCCAGCGCCAGTTGGAGACCTACGAGCGCACGGGCGACTTAGCCGCCGTGGTCAAGCAGATCGTCCGAGAGACGGCCGTGGCGCGATCCGCCGAGCCGGAGTGGATCGTGCAGGCAGAGCAGTTGGCCAAGCAGCTCGAGCCCGCCTTTGGTCTGATCTCGGCGTAGCCGAGGGCCTATGCAACGACAATACCACAAGTGGTACAGCCCGTCGCTTGGGCGCGACATGGAGACAACGGTCTTCGGACACGCCGGCGCCCCGGTTATGGCCTTTCCTACCTCCATGGGGCGTTTCTACGAGTACGAGGATTTCGGCATGGTCGGCGCGCTCTCCGAACATCTAGAGCGCGGCTGGATACAGTTGTACTGCCCGGACTGCATCGACCGCGAGAGCTGGTACAACTGGTCTGCTTCGCCCCACGATCGGGCGCGCCGGCACAATGCTTACGAGCGCTATTTACTCGGGGAAGTGCTGCCGCTGATTCGCTCGGTCAACTCCAACGATTACTTGATGACGACGGGCTGCTCGTTCGGCGCCTACCACGCCGCTAATTTGGTCTTCAAGCATCCTACTATCTTTCGACGGCTCATCGCCATCAGCGGGCGCTACGATCTTAACTTCTTGCTGCGTGGAGGCGGCGATACGGAGACGTTCTACAACTCGCCGCTCTCGTATCTGCCCGGCCTCAACGACGATCGGTATCTCGCCCCGTTGCGCTCGCGCGTGCAGATTATCTTGTGCGCGGGTGGGTGGGGCGACATCTGCCACGACGCGACGCTCGACCTCGCGCGGGTGCTCTCCAGCAAGGGCATACCGCACACGCTCGATATTTGGGACGAGGCGATCCACGACTGGCCGTGGTGGCGCCGCATGACCTCCAAACATATTTAAAGGCATTGTAGAGTTCACGTCGTCACGCAAGAACGGGACGGCGCGGTGAAGGAGGTCTGATGGCCGTGGGAGCGACAATCGGCGTACTTGTCGGGCGTGAGAACACGTTTCCTCTTCCTTTCATCGACCATATTAACGCGCGCAACATCCCGGGCGTCCGCGCTGAATTGGTCAAACTCGGCGGCTCGGCCATGGATGAGGAGATTCCGTACGGCGTGATCGTGGACCGTATTTCGCACGAGGTGCCTTACTATCGCTGCTATCTCAAGGCGGCGGTCCTGCGCGGCGCGACGGTCATCAACGATCCATTTTGGTGGGGCAGCGACGACAAATTCCTCGAAAATCTCATTGCCGAGAAGGTCGGTGTGGCCGTGCCCAAGACGTTGTTGTTACCCAATAAGGCGTACGTCGAGGGCATTACGGGCGAGAGCCTGCGCAACCTCACCGCTCCGCTCGACTGGGAGGCCATGCTCGACTACGTCGGTCGCCCCGCTATCCTTAAGCCGGCTATCGGCGGTGGCTGGAAGAGCGTTTATAAGGTCAACGACGTTCACGACCTCGTGCGCGCCTACAACGAGACAGGTGAACTACAGATGATCTTACAAGAGTTCATCGTCTGGGAACAATACGTTCGCTGCATCTGTCTGGGTCGGACACATATCCGCGCCATTCCCTACGACCCAACCGCTCCGTTTGATCGCCGCTACGTGTTGGACGACAACTACCTCTCGCCGGATCTGCACGCGCGCGTGGTTTCGGACGCCTTGAAGCTGGTCAACGCCCTTGGTTACGATATGGACACGGTCGAGTTCGCTATCCGCGACGGCGTGCCAGTGGCCATCGACTTCTTGAATCCGGCGCCCGACTTCGACTCGTTCTCGATCAAGCAGGCAAACCACGATTGGGTCATCGAGACCATGGGCGACCTCGTGGTCGGCTATGCCCAGGGCAATGACGCGCCGCCGAGCGGCTATATCTGGCTTCAGAACCCTATGCGTCCATCGCCGCCGCGGTCGCCGTTCGCGCCGCCAGCCGGATCGATTCCGAGCATACTAGAGAGCGATGCGCTGGCCTCGGCCGCGGGTGCGATCGGCGCGGTGGTTGGATCGGCGGGCGTGGTCGCCGGCTCGGCCGCCAACGCGGCCGGGGCCGTCGCGTCGAGCGCCCGCGGCGGCCGATCCCGTTCCGGGTCGGCTCGGCGGTCGGCCGCTGAGGCGCCAAGCGTAGGGCCTGGGGGCGACGGCGTGGTCGAGGAGAATGCCGCGCCCCCGACGCCAAAGGGCCGGTCGCGCAAGAAGTAGACATAATCCGCCGATCGACGCGGTTTAGGCAGGCAGCGGACTATCGACAAGAGAGGAAGGGCTGGGAGCACCCCTCCGCTACGGCGGCGCATGGACCCAGGACAAAGTACATGGCCTTACGAGGTGATTATTCGTTGTCTAACGACGCTATTCTAGCATCGATCCCGTTGAATCCCGAGTACACTCAAGGCTCTCGCAACGCCGTAAAGACCTGCCTCGCCGTCGCATCCGCTGAGATCGTCACGCTGATCACGGACAGGCAGACCTTGACGATAGCGGCGTCGCTCTGGCACGAGTTGATCGCCGCTGGCGCGATCGTCAACGTCGTCATTTTAGAGGACTACGGACGACGCCCACTTCAGCGCATGCCGTTCGAGGTGCTCCAGCTCGTGGCTGATTCTACCGTGACGATCGGATGCTTTCAGCCCGCGGAGAACGAGATCGGGTCTCGTCGCGATCTCATCAACTTGATCGAGCAACAGCGCATACGCTACGCCCACATGGTCTGGATCAGCGACGAGATCATGCGTCAGGGCATGCGCGCTGACTACCACGCTATCGATACACTCAGCGACCGTCTGCTTATGTATCTCCAGCCAGCTCGCTCGGTAACGGTACGCTCGGCGGCGGGGACCGATCTACACGCGACGTTCAACCCGGACTGGACTTGGGTTAAGACCAGCGGCTTGATTAACCCGGAGTATTGGTCCAATCTACCGGCGGGCGAGGTGTTTACGACTCCCCACGACGCTAACGGTGTGTTCGTCGTCGATGGAACGGTGGGCGACTACCTCTGCCCCAAGTACGGCGACCTCTCGCGCACCCCGCTGACCTTAGAGATCCGTGACAACCGTCTGTACGATGCTCACTGCGTCGATGACGACTTGCTGCGCGACTTCTGGGACTACTGTCATGAGGAGCACAACGGCGACCGCGTTGGTGAGTTCGCCATCGGCACGAACATCGCGGTCTCTACGATGATCGGCAACCTGCTGCAGGATGAGAAAGTTCCCGGCGTGCATATCGCCTTTGGCAACCCTTACGGTTCGCAGACGGGCGCGCGCTGGACCTGTGGATCGCATATCGACGCCATCACGCGCGACTGCAGTGTTTGGGCTGACGATAGACAGATTATGGAAAACAGTCGATTCTTGGTGTAGACCGCTCCGTCGACCACCTTCTACGATAATTCGATCGTAGCCATTCAATAGAGAGTGAAGAACAGCCGCCTTTGGCCACGACCAACGCTTCTTTTAGAGACGATGCCGACTCCGTCCTCAACACGCTGCGTCCCGTCGTCGATGCGCCGCCCGTCCCCATCGACCGGCGCGTGCTGCGCGTCACTCTGCGGAGCATCGCGCTGGGCATCGCCAAGTCGTTCTACGTATTCGCGCCGCCCCTGAGCGATGGTTCCACGCCGTCGACGCTGGACGAGGCGCGGGCGACGGCGCGCGATTGTCCCACACTCTATCTTCTGCGCGGCCACGAGCGCGAGTGGGTACACCCGCACGAGGATGGGTCGCGCCGGGGCACGGCGATCGACGTTTATCTGCGGCACTATCAGGCGGGGCGTATCGGGCCGATGGTGCTCGTGTTTCCCGGCGTGACCTCGACCGACAATCGCGTCCACGGCATGGCCGTGGATATGCGCGCGCCCAACCTGGCCCCGCATACTCCTGGCCTTGGGTCTGGGAAATTTCACTCATACATGATGGACGAAGTCGTGCCGGCGGTAGCCGCGCTGTTCGGTACGTCCACGGATGGCCGCCAGCGCGGCCTTGAAGGGTTCTCTCTCGGCGGCTATATGGCGGCGACGCTAGGGGCGGGCTATCCCCACCTTTTCGCCACGGTTGGGGCCTTCGACGGGACGTTTCTGTACGCCGACACGCGTGGCCAGCGCATTAGGAGCGGCGACCGCGTCTTCCGTATGAGCATGTTCGACCCTATTTTTGGGCGGCCACGCGATCTGGCCTACGGAGCGGAACACAACGCGGCCAACCTGGTGCTGCGCCGTCCCGCGGCCATGAAGCACATCCTCTGGATGCTGCGCTATGGTCCCGAACGCAGCGAGCCCATGGGGTCGAACTACTACCGTGGTCTCTATCTGCGCGATACGCTCGAGCAACAGGGGCTCACTCTCGTGAACGAGAGCAGATTGTCGTCTGTGATCGAGGACGGCGTGCATAACTGGGCCACGGCGGACCGGCATCTGTCCGAGACGCTGCCGCTGCACTGGGACGCGCTGCGGTCCCCCTCACAGTCTTAAAAGGGCGCCTCACCGAGGCTTTCCAGCACTAGGAACAGGTCTCGGCGCCTCTCAGGTGGGATGAACGGGCGTGTGCGCGGCGTCGAAGTCGAGGCGGTAGCCCATCACGAGGACGGCGGGCGTCGGCTGGAAATCCGCGCGCGGATCGCGCACGAAGCCCGCGCGCTCGTACATGCCGATGGCGACCGTCATGACCTCCATGGAGTGGAGGCCGAGGGCGGGCACGCCGGACGCCCGCGCCCGTCGTATACATTCCTCCAGCAAGGCGCCCCCGACGCCTAGACCGCGTGCCTGGGGCGTTACTGCCAGCAAACGGATCTCCGGCAATGATTCCCTCTTGACACGAGCGGCAGCGGGTATCGGTGGTGGGAACAGCAGGACGCTGCCGACGATCGCTCCGTCACGCGCGGCGACGATTTTCTGGGCGTCGTTCTCCTTTGTGAACTGTTCGACGATGTTGAGGCGATAGGGCGTCCAGAACTCTGGCGGATACGCTGTCTCGTACTGGCCGTAGGCGGCGAGGGTGATTGACAGGACGGTGTCGGACTCCGCGTCCAGAGCGTCGCGCAGGTGCAGCGTCATGGCGCTAGCGCGTCACGTCGACGACGACGCGGCCACGCACCTGGCCTTGCAGGATCTCGCCGGCCAGACGCGGGACCTCGTCGAGCGAGACCACGGTGGTCAAACGGTCGAGCAGGTCCGGCGACAAGTCGCGCGCGAGGCGCGTCCAGGCGATCTCACGGCGCGGTGTCGGGCACTGCACCGAGTCGACGCCCAGCAGGGCGACGTTGCGCAAGATGAAGGGAATCACGCTCGTAGGCAGGTCGGCGCCGCCGGCCAACCCGCAGGCCGCCGCCGCGCTTCCATAGGACAGCGTTCGTAGAACGGCGGCGAGCGTTTGGCCGCCCACGGTGTCCACGGCGCCGCCCCACCGCTCCGGCTCCAGGGGTTTCTCGGAGGCCGCGAAGCGCCCGATGACGTTAGAGGCGCCGAGTTCTTTCAAGAACGACGTCTCAGTCTCGCGTCCGGTAGAAGCGGTCACGCTGTAGCCTGCCGTAGCCAGGAGCGCCACGGCGACCGAGCCGACGCCGCCCGCCGCGCCGGTGACCACGACCGGCTTTCCGTCTGGCGTCGCTCCGTGATCTTCCAGCGCCAGTACGCAGAGCATGGAGGTGAGGCCCGCCGTGCCGATGGACATGGCGTGCAACGGACTCAGGCCGTCGGGCAGGGCCACGAGCCACTCGCTCTTGAGGCGGGCGAGGCCAGCATAGCCGCCCCACCAACGCTCGCCCACGCCCCACCCGGTCAAGACGACGGCGTTTCCGGCTTTCCAGCGCGGCGACGACGATTCGACCACCGTGCCGGCGAAGTCGATGCCAGGAACCATGGGGAAGTCGCGGATGACGCGTCCCGCCCCGGTCACGGCGAGACCGTCTTTGTAGTTGAGAGACGAGTGGGAGACCTGCACCAGCACGTCGCCATCGGGCAGATCAGCCCGCGAAATCTGCTTGAAGACGACGTTCGGAGCTTTCTCGCCTTTTTCCAGCACCAACGCTTTATAGGTCTCGTCCACGTCGTTTTCTCCTATTCTCTTTCAGGCAAAAGGTGCAATTCGTTTTAAGGCGCCGGAGCGTTCCATCGCATGGGAGCGTCCCCACGTGGTGGAACGTCCCAGTGCTCATCGGCGCGGACCTGAACGTCATGCGCCTGGTGGTTTTGGCACGCGACGGCGTTTAGCCGGCGTCGGCTTGAGCCAGATCACACTCAGCGGCGGCAGCGTCAGTGAGAGCGAGTAGAGGTAGCCGTCGAGCGGAACGCGCAACGGGCGAACGCCCTCGCGGTTGCCCAGGCCGAAGCCGCCGTAGCGCGTGTCGTCGCTGTTGAGCACCTCGGTCCAGCGGTCCGCCGAGGGGATGCCGATACGATAGTCGGCACGGGGCAACGGCGTCCAGTTGCAGACGACGGCGATCATGTTGTCCGCATCGTCGCCGCGCCGCAGCGTGGCGACGACGGACTGGTCCGTATCGCTGCCGTCGATCCAGGCAAAGCCGCGCGGGTCGTCGTCAAGTTGGTAGAGCGCCGGTTCGGAGCGGTAGAGCGTGTTGAGCCGCGTAACGAACTCTTGCATCTGCCGGTGGGCCTGGCCGCGTTCGCCTTGGAGCAGATACCACTCTAGTTCTCCAGCGTAGGCCCACTCACGAGCCTGCGCGAACTCTCCACCCATAAACAGCAGCTTCTTACCGGGGTGGGCATACATCATAGCGTAGAGCGCGCGGAGCGTGGCAAAGCGCTGACGCTCGTCGCCGGGAGCCTTGTTGAGCAGAGATCGCTTGAGGTGGACGACCTCGTCGTGCGAGAGCGGCAGAATGTAGCGCTCCGAGAAGGCATAGGTGTAAGAAAAAGTGATCTCATTGTGGTGCGACGATCGATGGAGGGGATCGCGCCGGAGGTAGGCGAGCGTATCGTTCATCCAGCCCATGTTCCACTTGAGGTCGAAGCCGAGGCCGCCCTCGGCGATCGGTCGCGTCACGTGCGGCCACGTCGTCGATTCTTCCGCGCAGGTCACAACGCCTTGATGCGTCGTATGCACGAGCGTGTTGAAGCGCCGCACGAACTCGACGGCCTCGAGATTTTCAGGGCCGCCGTATTTGTTCGGCTCCCAGGCGCCGTGCGGCCGATCGTAGTCGAGGTGCAGCATGGCGGCTACGGCGTCGACGCGGAAGCCGTCGACGTGATATTCCTTGAGCCAGTAGTGGGCGTTGGAGAGCAAGAAGGTCATAACCTCGTGCTGGCCGTAGTTGAACACGTAGGCGCCCCAACCGAGGTGTTCGCCCTGGCGCGGGTCCGCGTGTTCGTAGAGGTGCGTGCCGTCGAAAAGACCGAGGCCGTGACCTTCCTTAGCGAAGTGTGAGGGCGTCCAGTCGATCAGAACGCCGATGTCATGTTGGTGGCAGTAGTCCACGAAGTACATAAAATCGTGCGGGGCGCCGAAGCGGCTCGTCGGGGCATAATAGCCCGTCGTTTGGTAGCCCCAGGAGACGTCGAACGGATGCTCGGTGATCGGCATGAGTTCTATGTGGGTAAAGCCATGCGCCCTGACGTAGTCGACGAGCTGATGGGCCAGCTCACGGTAGGTAAGGAGACGTCCGCCCTCGCCTCGTCGCCAGGAGCCCGCATGCACCTCATAGACGGCAAAGGGGCGATCCAGCGGGTTGACGCTCGCCCTATTGACCAACCATGCCTCGTCATTCCACGCGTAGCCGGCAAGATCGTAGACGATCGATGCGGTGTGGGGCCGAACCTCGGCGAAAAAAGCGTAAGGATCGGCTTTGACCATCTTTTCGCCGGTGTAGCGAGAGGTCAGCACGTATTTGTATAGCTCACCGGTCGCGAGACCTGGAACGAATGCCTCCCACACGCCGCCCTCACCGCGTGGCGACATCACGATGCGGTCGGCCTGCCACTCGTTGAACGGGCCGATCACGCTGACGCTGGAGGCTCCTGGGGCCCAGGTGGCAAACTGGACGCCCTTGAGGTCTCCCACCGTCCGTACATGTGCGCCGAGCTTCGCGTAAGCGTCGAGCCACGTGCCCTCGGCAAACAGGTAGAGGTCTTCTTCAGAGAAGAACGACGCCATGGTGCTCGACATGAATTCCTTCGGTCCCCCCCTTTCCTACGAGATCAGTATGGTCGTCTATGCCGGTGTGGCTTCACGTGTTTGGACGGCGCCTAGGCCGTAGACCTCGGCGGCGTACTGCTCCACCATGCGCTGCGCCGAGAACTGCGGGGCCGTGGCCACGGCGCGGGCCATACGCAGCAACCAATCGTCGGACCGGTCGTAGTATTCGGGCAGCACCTCGTTCTCGAGCAGGCTGTAGAGGCTGGACGCGTCGAAAGAATCCTCGTCGCCCTTGTCGGGGCTGTAACCTGACCCGATGGCCCAGCCATTGGTCCCGCTGAATCCTTCGATCCACCAACCATCGAGGACCGAGAGATTGGGCACGCCGTTGTGCAGCGCCTTCATGCCGCTGGTTCCTGATGCTTCGAGCGGGCGCAAGGGGGTGTTGAGCCAGACATCGACGCCCGCGACAAGATGGCGCGCGAGGGTCATATCGTAGCCTTCGACGAACACGATATGCACGGGGCGGTCGCCGCCATGAGACACGATCTCCCGGATGATGTCCTTGCCCTGCTCGTCGCGCGGATGTGCTTTGCCGGCCACGATCACCTGCAGGCCGCGTTCTCCCAGCTTCGCGAGGCGCGCGGCGTCGCGGAACAAGAGCGTCGCTCGCTTGTACCCGGTCATACGGCGGGCAAAGCCGAGGGTCAGCACGTCGTCTTTCAGGTCGGCCTCGGGATAGCGCTCGTTGACGGCGGCGATCAGCGCCTTTTTCGCCTCGGCGTGCGCCCCGCGCAGAGCGTTGAGATCGGTGTCCAAGATGTCGCGCAAGAAACCGTCGTGATCCCTCCAACCCAGAAGCGTCTTGTCGTAGAGCGCGGCCGCATAGGGGCCGGTCCAAGTTGTGTGATGCACGCCGTTGGTCACGGCGCCGACCTCACGGTAAGGGAACATGGCGCGGGTGATCTCTCCATGCTTGGCCGAGACGCCGTTGGCCGAACGGGTCAGGTTGAGGGCGAGTTCGGTCATCGAGAAGTCGTTAGGGCCGCCCAGGGCGATGAGGTCGCGTTCGGAGAGGCCAACGTGGGTTTCGCTCCATCGTCCGAGATAGTACAGCAACAAGTCGTAGGCGAAGCGGTCGTGGCCGGCGGGCACAGGCGTGTGCGTGGTGAAGGCCGCGCTTTTACGCGTCTGGATCATGGCGTCTTCGATCGACGCGCCAGCAGCGCGCGCTTCGCGCAGCAACTCGAGCAGCAAGAACGCGGCATGGCCTTCGTTAAGGTGGAACGTGTCTAACGCCGCGTAGCCAAGGGCGCGGAGCGCGCGCACGCCGGCGATGCCCAGGACGATTTCCTGGCGGATGCGCATATCGCGTTCACCGTTCCCGCCGGCGCCGTAAAGACGCTCGGTGATTTCATGGTCGGACGCGACAGTATTTTCGGGAATGTCCGTATCCAAGAGGTACAGGCGGATGCGTCCGATGTCCGCGCACCAGACCTGCGCGTAGGCCGTACGCCCTTCAAGTGGGAAGGCTACACGCAGCGGAGCACCGTCGTTACCTTGCTCTTGCACGAGGTACAGGCCCGTCAACGACATGTCGAGGCGCGGGTAGCCCTCTGTCTGCCGGCCGTTCGCATCGAGGCTCTGACGCAGGTAGCCGCCATGGTAGAGCAACCCGACAGCGACAAGGGGCAGCGCGGCGTCAGATGACGCCTTGAGGTGATCGCCGGCTAGAATGCCTAGACCGCCGGAGTAAATTGGCAGCGATGCATCGACGCCGAATTCCGCGCAAAAATAGGCGACCCTAATGTCAGATGCCTTGGATGATGAGGTGCTGAGATAGGCGTCCTGACTGCTCTGTGCGCGGGCCACGAGGTCTCGGAACCCGGGCGTTGCGATGCCGTCGAGATCCTCATCAGAGAGTGTGGCCAGCGTCGCGTAAGGGTTGCCTTCAAACGTGGGCAGCGCCCGCAGGACGGCCTGAGTCGGTGCGTCCCACGTCCAGTGGTAGTTCTCGATAAGGGCGCGGATTTCGGAGCGGATAAGTCGCCTCCTTCTACGGATCGAGCGGGCTCCTGAAGCGGAGCAAAGCTTTTACGACAGCGTGTACCCAGTCTGCATTGTACAGCAGGGTCATTTCATTGTCCGCAAAAGAGGTTAGGATGCAGCCGTGCCCCTTCCCGTAATGGCGCCTGCGTAAGCATAGCTCACGCAGAGAGGTCGCTCTATCAACGCTCCGCGAGGGCGGCCTGAGGCACGCAACGTCGAGGGTGAAACGACCTTGATTGTACGGCGTTCGCCTTGCGCTATGCTAGGCCCCGTAGTACTCTAACGCGGGTCACGGCGCCGCGATGCGCTGGTTCCCGTCCTACAAGAGCGTGCGGCAGTACACCGCCGCCTCACACAATGCGTCCTATACGAACCTGGAAGTAGGGGTTGGATTATGTCTCGACAGCGTGGTGATGGAGTCGTGGAGAAGCAGGGGATACGGAGACGTGCGCCTCGTGCGCCACGTCGTTTATGTGGTCTTGCGCTCTTGACCCTTCTGCTGACCGCGTGCGGCGAACAGACAAGTCCGCAAGCAGGGGCAGGGGCGACGCCGGCGCCGGCGTCATCGCCCGCGGCGCCCACGCCCGCCGCGCCGACGCGCCGACCGGCGGCGTCTCCGGCGCCGACAAAAGCGGCGCCGGCTCCAACGAAGACGACCGTGTCGCCACCGTCCACTGCATCGGCAGACACGACGACGCCAAAACCGTCGACGACTGAGACCGGGACTCCGCCCCCAACGGCGTCCGCGCGTCACGGCGACGCGACGCCGTCTACCGGTACGGCCACACCAGGTATATCTGCCACATCGGGTACACCTACGGTCGCCGCGACTATCGCGTCGAGCCCGATTCCTACCGCGGTTGAGACAAGCGGCGCCCAGACGCCGGCAGCGGGAACAAGCGGCGCACCAACAGCGGCGCCGGCCGCGACGGCCGCGGGTCCGAAGACTCCGACGACGGCGGCTGCGGCGCCAACGGCAGCCTCGACAGCGACCGCTGCGGCGCCAACGGCAGCTTTGCGGGCGACTGCCCTGGCCCCGAAGGCGCCGACGGCAGCAGCCTCGACGCCGACCTCGTCCGTACGAATCACGACCGGTGCGACGCCGACGCCAAGCGGGTCGCCTACCCTGATTGCCGCCGCTCCGACAACGGCGTCTGGGGGCGCGACCACATCGCTTAGCGCGCGCTACAACAAGTACCAGGTTGGCGCATACTACTTCAGCGGCTGGTCGCATGGACTGAACAACAACGTGACGCCGCAGCTCACGGGCCAGTACCCTGGCAGCGAACCACTCATTGGGTGGTATGACGACTCTCAGCAACTGGTCGACAAGACGATCGTTCAAGCAGCGGATGCCGGCGTCAACTTCTTCGCCTTCGATTGGTACGACATCGCCATGTCGACCTCACCGACGGACCGCACGCTGAACGAGGCGCTCGATTTCTATATGACGTCGTCTCAGCGCAAACGGCTAAGCTTCTGTTTAACGTACATCGATCAACCGCCCTTTATTCCGGCGACGGGCACACTAAGCGCCCAACACTGGTCGCAGCTCATCACGACGTGGCTGACGTACATGAAGCAGCCCGATTACGTGCGTGTGAACGGCAAGCCTTTGTTTATCGTCTTTAGTCCCGAGCGTTTCGATAAGATCTTCGGCGGCGTGGCAGGCGTGCGCGCGGCCCTGGACGAACTGCGTGCGCGCGCTCGAGCGGACGGCCTACCGGGGGTGTCGATCGCCATCGCCGCGACCGTCGTGCCCAAAAGCAACCCTGCGCGCGTGGCCACACTCAACGCCGAGGGCTACGATCTCGCGACCGGATACAACTATCACTCGCTAGGCGACGAGCAATACGGCGTGCCCGCGCCGTATTCCAATCTCGTGACGGAGAACATGAATACCTGGAACCAGGTGTCCTCGCGCGTGAACGCGCCGTACATACCGGTGGTGACGTCGGGCTTCGACCTCCGTTACTCATCGCGTTCCAATGAGAAATCGACGGCCATCATCTATGGTGGACGGACGCCCCATAGATTTGCCTGCTTCGCCGTGCAGGCACGTCATTGGATCGACACACATCCTCATCAGACGACCCAGGAGCACATCGTCATGATCTATGCCTGGAACGAGTTGGCGGAGGGAGGAGCGATTATTCCGACGAGGCAAGATGGATACGCATATGCTAACGCGGTCCGAGAGGTGTTTGGATCGGCCGCGCAAGCGCCCGCGACGCCGTCGTGTCCGTAGTCCGTATTACGCGCAAAGATGTGAGTTTCGCATCATGTTGCGTACGGAGTGATCCAGTATAGTCAGGTATAGCACCAACTCTAGGCAGGCTCTACAAACATAAGTGGTTGATGTCTTGAGTAATCGTGGCGGCGCTCAACCGCTGAGCGCGGCTGCACACCGACATGTAATAGAGAAAGACGGTTAGACCTCATGGAGTACCGCTCGACGCCGCGCCGCTCGGCCTTTGATTCCGCGGTTCAGACACCCTCTTATCACGACCGCCGGTCACGCCGTCTCATCCTTGCCGCCCTCGCGGCCGTATCGGTCGTCGCGGCGGCGGGCGCGGCGCAATCCCCGGCACAGGCCGCCGCCTCGTCCGCGGGTCGGAGGACGGCGGTGAGCAGCGTCGTACACAAGACAAACGGTTACCAGATCGGGGCCTACTACTTCAGTGGTTGGTCGCACGGCCAGAACAACAACCTCAACTCCCTGCTGACAACCGGCCCCTTGGCGCGGTACGAGCCCTTGATCTCGTGGTACGACGACTCGCAGTCGCAGGTCGACCTCAACATCACGCAGGCGGCCAACGCCGGCATCAACTTCTTCGCCTTCGATTGGTACCGCACAACGCTCTCGCCGTACAAGACGGACCAGACGTTGAACGAGGGGCTGAACTACTTCATGACATCGTCGCAGCGCCCCCGTATGAACTTCGCGCTGAACTTCGTCGATCAAGCGCCGTTCCTTCCGAAGGCCAAGGTATGGCCTGACTTCGTTAAGATCTGGATCTCGTATTTCAAGCAGCCCGACTACGTGCGCGTCGGCGGGAAGCCCCTGTTCATCGTCTTCAGCCCGGAGAACATGCGGACGATCTTTGGCTCGTCCAAGAACGTGTCGCAGGCCCTGGCGTACCTGCGATCGCGCGCGGTGGCCGCGGGCCTGCCTGGCGTGACCATCGCGATCGGTGCGTCTCTCGGCGCCGCGTACAACCCGGTTCGCGTGCCGCAGTTGCGCGGCGAAGGCTACGACATCTTGACTGGCTACAACTACCACGCCTTTGGCAACGAACGCTACCGCGTCCCCGCGCCTTACAGCAACCTGGTGAAGGAGAACCAGCAGATGTGGGACCGGGTTTTGAAGTACGGCAAGCCTTACATCCCCGTGGTCACCTCCGGTTGGGATCAGCGCTTCAGCCAGCGCGAACAGAGTACGGCGATCATCTACGAAGGCCGCACCCCCTCGCAATTTTACTGCTACGCCGCCTCAGCGCGCCGTTGGGTCGACGCGCACCCCAAGAATACGGTGAAAGAAAAGATGGTTATGATCTTCGCCTGGAACGAGACGGGCGAGGGTGGGGAGATCATTCCGACGAAGGTAGACCGCTACGGATATACGACCGCGTTGAAGAGCGCATTCACCGTGTCGCGCGTCCCTTCGTGTTAAGACGTCGACGACAACAGTAATGAGGATCGCGTTAATCGGGTCGCGGGGCATTCCGGCACGCTACAGCGGCGTGGAAACCTGCGTCGAAAACCTAGCGGCCCGACTTGTCGAGCGCGGACACACGATCACGGTCTACTGTCGCCCTCACGTCGTGGATTGGCCTGCCGCCACCTACCGCGGCATCAAGCTCGTCAAAATCGGCACGATCCAGAATAAGTTTCTGGACACGTTCGTCCATACGTTTCTCTGCACGCTACACATGCTGACCGTCGCGCGACCGGACGCCGCCATCTACTTCATCGCGGGCAACAGTCCGTTCGTCTTGCTTGCACGCCTTGGAGGCGTGCGCACCATCATGAACGTGGACGGACTAGATTCACAAAGGGCTAAATGGGGGCCGAAAGCACGCCTCTATCTGCGTCTAGCGGAGTATATATCGTCATGGGCGCCCCACCGCACCGTCACGGACTCGCGGGTCGTGCAGCGCCTCTATCAGCAACGGTTCGGACGGGGCTCGACGTTCATCCCGTACGGCGCTGAGTTGCCGTCCTCACCTGGTCTCGAAGCGCTGGAGCAGTTTGGCTTAGCGCCGCGCGGCTACGTCTTGATGGTGGGGCGTCTCGTGCCTGAGAATGGTGCGCACGTGCTGCTCGACGCCTACGCACGACTAGAAACGGCGGTTCCACTGGTCATTGTCGGAGACGCCCCCTACGAGGATGAGTACGTGGCCACGCTGCGCGAGAAAGCCAGCGCTCTCGTCGTTTTCACGGGCTACCAGTTCGGCGCCGCCTACCATCAGCTGCTCAGGAACGCGCGCGTCTTCGTTCTAGCGAGTGAAGTGGGCGGTACGCATCCTGTCCTGACCGAGGCAATGGCCGCTGGCGCAGCGATCATCGCCAACGACCATGAGCCGAACAGGGAGGCTCTAGGGGATGCAGGATTAGTGTACTCAGGCAAGGAAGGCGCGGCGTCGCTGGCACGCATCCTGCAAACCTTACTCGATGATCAGGACCTTGCATCCCGGCTTCGCGAGTCCGCGCGAGAAAGAGCGCGCGTATTGTACTCGTGGAGCGCGGTTACCGATACATACGAGCAGTTGTGCCAAACCGTGTGGCGAAGACGCGGGCGCGAGGCTGTGCGAAAGCCCGAGAGAGCGTGGCGCCCCGCCGCGATCGTGGGCGACAGACGCGTTCGCGACGCCGTGGTCGTCGGTGATGTGGATGCTCCGTAACGTTTGCGTCCGTTGCGCATTGTGATAGGTAGGATCAACGTTATTGCTCAAGGCGTCCCCAGGAGAGTCCGTTTGATTAGGCGACTGGAACGACAGTTGCTCGCGGGTCACCTTGCCCTCGATGTCGTCTTTACGCTCTTTGCGCTCCGGCTTGCCGAGACGCTGCGCCAGCACGTGAGCCTCGGCATCGAGCAGCGTACTGGCCCCATTATCCTCAACATACAAACGTACGCCGTGGCCGCTCTGGTGTGGGGTATAGCGTTTAGGGTTCTACCGGTCTTTAACTCGAAGCGCACGACGACGTTGGTGCAGGAGGCAAAGGGTCTTTTCAAGGCCGTCGCCGTCTGTGTGCTGTTGATGACGAGCTTGTTCTACCTCCTGAACATCCCCCCATCCCGCTTATTCTTTGCCTATTTCTGGTTTCTCGACCTCAGTTTTTTGACCGGCTTCCACATATTCGTGCGGCACGTGCAGCGGCTGGCGCGCGCGCGCGGCCTCGACACGCGTGGCGTGGTTGTCGTCGGCGCGGGGCCGGCGGGTCACGCGGTGATCGCGGCTATTCAAGCACATGCATGGAGCGGGCTTCGTCTGGTAGGCATGGTGGACGATGAGGTGTCGTACGCTGTCAACGGCGTGCCCACCCTTGGCCCCGTTTCCTGTCTGCCGTCGCTCTTGGAGCGCGGAGGCATCGACGAAGTCATCATCGCTCTCCCCTCCAGCGCTCACGCGACCGTGGTGGAGTTGTCTCGTGAGTTGCAACGTTTCCCCGTGGTGGTGAAGGTGGCGCCGGACATCCTCGATGTCTTCTTGCTCAGCTCGAGCGTGTCTGATCTGTGGGGCCTGCCTTTGCTCTCGGTGCGGGAACCGGCGATCACGGGAATGCGCTGGATCCTAAAGCGCGTCCTCGATGTATCGCTGGCCGGATTTTTACTGATCTTTCTTGCGCCCGTTATGGCGGCTATAGCCATCGCGATCAAGCTGGATTCGGCGGGCCCCATCTTGCTGCGCCAGGAGCGCGTGGGCGAGAACGGGAAAATATTCGCCATGTTCAAGTTCCGTACGATGACTGTCGCCCCTCCAGGGCCCGAGGGGGAGAGGTTGCAGCGGGTTCCGGTGAAACGGCGCGACGACCCGCGCGTGACGAGATTAGGCTCGTCTTTGCGACGATTGAGCGCGGATGAGCTTCCACAGTTGATGAATGTGCTGCGCGGAGAGATGAGCCTCGTCGGTCCGCGTCCAGAGTTGCCCTGGATCGTCGCGGGGTACGAACCGTGGCAGCACGTGCGGCACGTCGTTCCTCCGGGTATGACGGGCTGGTGGCAGGTCAACGGCCGCGGCGATCTGCCGCTTCACCTCAACACGCAGTTCGACCTGTTCTACATTCAGAACTTTTCCGTGCTCCTCGATCTTCGTATTATTATGAGGACGTTTGGCGCTGTCATCCGAGGACGCGGGGCATATTAACCTTCGCAGGCGCCGCAGGCGCTTATCCACCAGCTTGGCTGACGCGGAGTGCATGTGTTGGATTTGCTAAGGGGCGCGAGGAAAACGATCGTCGCCAAGTGCGTTTATGCCGTCTTCGGCGCTGCTCTATGGTGGTCTATGGCTGGAATCGCGCCCGTCCAGGCGGCGCAGCTTCCGCCGTCTCACGATTGTCCCGCCTCGATACCCCGGCATCCCGGCGCGACCTATTACGCCGGGACCGTGACCGTCCATGCCGGGGCGCAAGCCGACTGCGTCGTGAGACTGCCGGACGGAGTGATTCTAAGAGCAAGCGGAGGAACTGCCGCGAACCGGCCCGGTGCACGGGCTATCTTTCGCATTAATGGAGCAGGGATCGATCAGCCCGGCGGCATCAACATCCTCGTCAGCACCTCACCTTTCTCTAGCCCAGCCATTCCTGATTTTAGCCCTTTGTACAGGCCCGCCTTTTTGACGGCGCCGAAAAACGCCGTGGTCGTACACTGGGATCCATTAGGCGATCGATGGGTGTCTCAAAGCAATGGCGTTCTACAAGCCTGGGCTTTATACAAGGTGTTACGGCACGGCGTTCAGCCCGTGCGACAGGCGCTGCTATCTCTGCCGAAGCTCCTTCCGGCGACAGGCCTCAAGGCGACATCGTCTGGCGCCACGGCGGCTGTACAACTATTGAGCGCCTTGGGACCACCAGATTTTGGAGTGCTCCTCGTCGCTCTGTCTTTGGTCGCCGCCGTCTTGGCGCTTTTGTGGCGGGATGTCCGGCGAGGCGTTCAGCCGGGAGCCTCTTCTTTCTGGACCCGACTTTTGCTCACTTTCGTTGCGTTTGTCGCCCTCGCCCTAGCACTGTTGCGCGTCTGGACGCAGTACGCGGCTGCCGAGCAGCCCCAGTATGGCGACATTACGACCCAGGGAACCGTGCCCGTAAAACCAGGCGTCGGCGCTCCTCCCGATCGCTTAACGCTTTCCCGTCTCGGCATAGACACACCTGTCGTGGCGACATCGATCGTCAACCAAGCGTGGCAAACAGCAACCTATGGTGCTGGATATCTTCCTCTGGGAGGGAAGTCGGGCGGTCGAGGCAACCTCGCGATAAGCGGCCACGATGATGCGGACGGAGCGGTCTTTGGTCGTTTGGACATGGTTCGCGAAGGCGATATCGTGTCCGTGTACGCTGGCGGGGCGGTTTACCGCTATAAAGTCGTGGCGTTGCGGATCGTGCTGCCTCAACAGATCAGCGTTCTTCGCCCGACCTCAGGAGCGGTGCTCACGTTGATTACCTGCACCCCGCGCGGCGTCGATACGCAACGTCTCGTTATCCGTGCCACGCTCATGCCGTAGACCGCATCGTTCGGGCGCCGCCACGTCAGGTTCATCCAAGCCGATGGCTACTGACGCCGCCAGCAGGTGATCGGCGATCCTATGGGTCGAGCTAATCGGGAGCACGCGCTATACTAGGGACGATGAACGAGCAGCCCGCGCTCTCACCAGCAGCCATAGGCGTGGTTTCTTCCCCGGACGCGGTTGGTGTTGGGGAGCCAGCACTACATGGTTTGTCGCGGACCGGCGCGCTGTCGATGGCGCGCGGAGCATGGCGTGAGCAGCTTGCTACGCCAGCGGCCATCGTTGGACTCTGCGCTCTGAGCGTCGCGTTTTTCTGGCGTATCGTAGGTCTGCATCAAGTTCTTCTGCCCCTCGACGTGCTGACGGTCCACGATCCTCTTTGGCGCATACTTGGGCCACACGCGGGCACGCTGCCGCGAAACGGCCTTGACTCGGACAATCTGACCGAGTTCTATCCATGGACCGCGATCGCTGCTGATGCGCTGCGTCACCACACTCTGCCGCTCTGGAATCCCTACGCCTTCTCAGGCACGCCGTTTCTGGGCGCCATGCAGACGGCGGTGCTGTATCCCATCAACCTCGTGCTGGAGTCCCTTTTTGCCCCTATCGATGTGCTTGGTCTTCGCGCGCTCGTCCATTCGATCGTGACGCTGATCGGAACGTTCGTCCTGGCACGTCGCCTTGGACTATCGCGCCTCGCGGCCATGCTCGCCGCCGTTGCCTTCGGTTTCAGTTTGCCCTACGTCGTTTGGCTGGAACACCCGATGAGCGGCGCCTTGGCCTGGACGCCGTGGCTGCTCCTCAGCGCCGAAGGAACGATTGCCGCCGCGTTCGCGCGGCGACGCATCTGGCTATGGACGGCAGCGGGCGCGGCGGTTTGGGCTTTCGAGTTTCTCGCGGGGCATGGCGAGAGCACGCTGCACGTGGGGTTGCTCGTAGGTGCGTTCGCCTTGTTCCGTTCGCTTCAGCTCCGGCGACGTTCCGGGAGTGGAGGGGCGGCGCTCGTCGTCCCTCTAGCGGGCGTCAGTGCTGGCCTGTTGTTGGGCATGGGCATTGCAGCGGCGCAGCTATTGCCGTCCCTCGCCACGATTCCGGCAAGCGAGGCCGCAGTGGACCGCACGGCGGCGGCAGCCATGGACGTTCGTACGGCCCTACTTGGCGATCCAAGCGCCTGGTCGTCGCTGGCCGATGCGGTGATACCGGACGTCAATGGCAATCCCACCTGGCAGGTTCCGCTGACCAGCGCCGGCAGCTTCAACGAACTCGCGTTGTACGTGGGAGCGATGCCTCTCGTCCTCGGTGGTCTGGCCTTGGTGCGACGGCGTCGCTCGTCCCGCGATACGGGCATCATTTCGTTCTTCGCCGCCGCGGGCATCGTCGCGCTCGGCGTGGCCGCCCATCTGCCGCTGCTGAACGCGGTCAACGCGCTGCCTTTGTTCCGCGTGGCTGCTAATGGGAGACTGCGCCTTGAATATGCGTTCTGCCTGGCCATGCTCGCGGGCTACGGTCTGGACATGCTGCGTCAGCGTCGAGACGACCGACTAGATTCGGCCGTTCGCTCTACCTGGACATTGGTCGTGTTCTGGGCCATCGTGGCCGTGTTGATCGCCGAGACCGGCATCGTTAAGCTTGTGCATGGGCGACAAGATGGGCCGAAGGGCGTCCAGGTTCCAGGAACGCCTATCGACGTCGCGCTCCACGCGGCGGTCCCGGTCGTCTGGTTCGTCCTGTTCGGCCTCGTGGTGTGGTTGTGGCGGAAGCACGTATTATCGCCCTCGATCGTCCGGTGGAGCGCGCTCGCGCTCACATCAGTCGACCTTTTCGCCCTTGGGGTCGGCTACCACACCACGGTCGGCGCAACGCGGTCCACGACGGTTCCGCCGTCCGTGACGGCGGTCGCGGCTCAGGTACGGCGCGACGAAGGCCCCTACCGCGTGGCTGGCCTGGGAGACGCATTGCTGCCGTCGCTCTCGTCGCTCTACGGCCTGCAAGACATCCGGGGCTACGACCCCGCCTATAGCGCGGATTACGAAAAGTTCTATAGCGCGGCCTTCGCCCTCCAAGGGATGCGCCTGAAAGTGGCGCCGTTCGGACCCAACCCTACCGAGGCGCGGGTGTTCGACCTGCTGAACGTGCGCTACGTTTTCGCGGGGTGCGGCATCCCTCTGAACCATCACTACTACACGCCGATTTTCAAGGACGGTGCGTCCGGGTGCGTCTATCGAAATAACACGGTGCTGGCGCGTGCCTATGAAGTGCATAACGTCTCCTGGGCCAATCCAAGAGACGCCGCCCGGCTGCTCGGGTCAGGCATGGCCGATCCACGAGAGCAGGTGTTGCTCGATCTCGCGACGGTAGGCGACCGCGCGGCCTGGCGCGTCACGCCGGCCGATTCGACAGGCGGCGATCGCGTGACGGTGACGCGCTACGATCTCGACGACGTGAATCTAAGCGTGCGGAGCAGGGGCGCTGGCATCGTCGTGCTGAGCGACGCCTACGCGGAGGGATGGACGGCGACCGTCGACGGTCGCCCCGCGCCGCTCGCCCGCGCCGATGGAATTTTGCGCGCGGTTCCGGTCACGAGCGGAACACATGTCGTCGTCTTTCACTATCAGCCGGCATCGTTCTCGATCGGCCTGCTCGTCAGCCTCGGCGCGCTGGTGCTCTGGCTCGGGTTCTGCCTCGTCGCCGTCCGGGCCTGGTTCGCGCGGCGCGGCACATCGCGGCGACAGGCGGGGCGCGCGGTGTGATACAACCTGAGTCGTAGGCCGCTGACAGTGAGAAGGATACGTCACGCATGGCTTTTGAGATCCGACCGATCGTCGAGGACGAGTTTTCCGCGTTCCTCGATGTAAATAACATCGCCTTCGGTCAGCGACCGAGTCCCGACCATACCGCCTCCGCGCGAAAAGTGATTGAGTTCGACCGCACACTGGCCGCCTTTGACGGTGGCGAGATCGTCGGTACGGCCGGCGTCTACTCGTGCGACCTCACGCTTCCTAATATGAACACGCTGCCGGTGGCCGGAGTGAGTTGGGTCGGAGTCTTGCCGACCCACCGACGACGCGGCCTCCTGCGCCAATTGATGGTGCGACAGCTTTCCGACATACGTCAGCGCGGCGCGGCGATCGCTATCTTGACCGCCTCGGAAGGTTCCATCTACGGTCGCTTCGGCTATGGTCTGGCGACATCCTATGCCGACTACCAGATCGATCGCATCCACGCGGGACTACGCGAATCGCCCGACGACGCGACTGGCCGCGTGCGCCTCGTGGAGCAAGAAGAGGCAGCGCGCTTCCTGCCGGCGCTCCACGATCGCGCGCGGCGGCTCCGCGCGGGCGCGATCACTCGCAACGACGGCTGGTGGTCGGCCTTCTTAAGCAGTCCTCAAGGGGCGACAGACGGTCAGGGAGCGCGTTTCATCGCTGTCTATGAGGATTTAGGCAAGATCGACGGCGTCGTCATCTACCGCATAAATCGGCGCTGGGAGAATGGTCTTGCGGTGGGTGAGCTTTCCGTACGAGAATCGATCGCGACGACGCCCATCGCCTACCGCCGGCTCTGGCAGTACTGCCTCGATATAGACCTGACCGCCTCGGTGCAGGCGTCCACTCGCCCGCTAGACGAGCCGCTGCGCTATATGTTGGCCGACCCGCGACGCCTACGTGTCACCCATGTCGGCGACGACCTGTGGGTGCGTTTAATCGATATAGAGAGGGCTCTGACCGTGCGAGGATACAGTGGTGAGGGCAAGCTTACGCTGCGCGTTCACGACTCTTTCATTCCTGAGCTTGCCGGTTTCTACGAACTGGACGCTAGGTTGGACGGGGCCGTGTGCCGGCATGGAAGCGGAGACGAAAATAGGGCAGGCGACCTGGAGATGGACGTGAGTACGCTCGGGGCTGCCTATCTCGGCGGCGTCAGTTTCAGCACGTTGTGCCAAGCCGGGCGCGTAGTGGAGCATCGGCGCGGCGCCGCGGCCTTGGCCGACCGGCTTTTCTCCGTGGCGTCCGCTCCCTATTGCGGGACCGGTTTCTGACCGTGGCGAGGCTTCAGGCTAGTCGAGTGTGATCGTGGACAGGGTGGCCAGAACGATCTGAATCTCCAGCTTGTACGACGCATTGTGTTGAGTGAAGCCGTCGATTCCGACGGATGGCGCTGGGTTTGTATCATTGCTTAGACGCGCGTCGAAGTCGAAGGTGGCAATGCTGGCCAGCACGAGTTGCTGATTGGTGTCCGAGCGCGTGAAATTCGAGCTTGTTGGCCTGCCTGTCGTATAGGACGAGACGAACGCAAACGCGCCGTAAAGCCGGTGGCGTCGCTCCACGACAGCAACCGTCGCCGTTCCATAGTTGGAATTACCAATGCTGATGGGAATTGAAACGTCTTTGGCGATGGCGTACACAAGGGCGCCGTCGCCGGTCGCTGCTGTCTTGTATGTCACGTTAGACGGCGCGACCTCGCCGACCTGAGCTGGCGTTCGATCGATAAAGCATCGACCGATCGCTTTTGTGGGCGACACCGTCGATGCCGACGACAGGCGCTGGACGCGGATCGTCGGCGACAAGATGAATCGTGATGCTGGAGAAGCTTTGAATGACGAGAAGGCGCTCGGCGCCAAAGCCGCAATTTTTGTCGATGACGATGGGGTTCTGAGAGTCTAAGAACGAGGGGCAGGCGTTGCGCCCCGCTCGCCTGATAGCGGGCGGCGCTTCCGTCGCGACAGCTGCCGGATTTTGGAGCGGCGCTATCGACGTATGGGACACGCCATAGATTGAGGATGCGGCCGCGAAGGCCGCGCGCGACTCGCCAGCAGCCCTGCCATTGGGTTGGCGATCAAAGGCGATGTCGGTCGGTGTTGGAGTTGGCTCGTCATTGCCGTTCGACGACTGTTTGATGAAGTGTATCGATCGATCGTAGACAAGACCGGCGAAGGCGCAAAGGCGCCGGTGACTCGTCGTGACCAGAACCGCCATCCAGCTGGACGACTGCAGTTCACCGCCTTGTCGGAATGTTGCAATCGATGCCTGGAATAGGGTGTGGTTGATGACGACCCGCTCGTGCTGGGTCTGACCGCCTTGTACTGCGTCCTCTTAGTAAATCAAGTTGTCGCCGACCTGTTGAAGCTCAGAACTCGTGTAGGTGTGACCACCGGTCGGCTGGACCAGCACGCCCAGCAGCGCCTGATGATCCGAGGTCGTGAGCGTAAGGCTAGACGGGACGCCGCCTGGAGCCCAGCGCACCCGCGAAAGGTGCGTCCACGTCGAGGGCGCCAGCAAGGAGTAACCCAGCGTAGGGCTACTGAAGCGCACGACGAGGATGGTAGTTGTGGATGCGGCGGATGCACCCTGACCAGCGCCCGGTGACGCGGATATAGGGGCTGCCGCGATGCTGATGAGTAGAAGCGCGCGCAGTAAACGCCGGTAAGACACGGCTATCTCCTCGCTTAATTAGGATGCTGTCGCTTTACGCTTCCTGACCGGCCTCATCCTCTTCCTCAGTAAGTTCTAGACTAAGATAGGCCGCTGCCACAATGTCGTCGATGCCAATGCCCTCGTAGGCGTAGAGCGCGGCTTGCGCTCCCGACTGGCCGAAGCGGTCGACGCCGAGCGGCACGACCGGCGCGCCATAGACGCTGCCCAGGAAGGCCAGACTGTGGCTGGCCGCGTCTTGCACCGTGACGATAGGCACGTGGCGCTGGTCGCGCGGCCACAACGCCTCGAACGCATCGAGGGCTTGCCGCGAGGACGCATCACGGCGGCGGGTCTGGCGTGCCTGTTGCAGCGTCTCGAACAGCCGGCGCGGCGACGTCACGTGCAAGACGTTCGCGCGCACGCCCTCGGCGGCGAGGCGATGCGCGGCGACCACGGCCTCGGGAACCATAGCTCCCGAGACGGCGATGTGGACGGTCGCCGCCGACGAGGCCTCAGGGGCCAGAGCCGCTCCATCCAGCAGGCGATATCCCCCGGCGAGAACCTGCCGGCGCAACTCATCCTCGCCTAAGCGTCGCAGCGCGCCGTCCAGCAAGGTCTGGTCGATGCGTTTGGTGGATAGGCGCAGATACGTCGAGCGCCCCGTGGCGCGGTCGCAGCAACGACGCAGCGCCCCCAACAAGATCCATTCCGTCTCACAGGCAAAAGCGGGTTCGTAGTAGTCCAGGTCGGGCAGTTCGATGCCGAGTGAGGCCGTGACCGCCGACTGGTGCGCGCCGCCTTCGGGAGAAAGGCTGACCCCCGACGGCGTGCCGGCGAAGATCATGCGCGCGCCGCAATAGAGGCCGTAGATGAGCGCGTCGAGGCCGCGGCAGACGAACGGGTCGTAGACAGTGCCTATCGGCAACAGATGTTGGCCGGACAACTCGTAGGAGAGCCCGAGCTGCCCCAAGAGCATAAACAGGTTCATCTCGGAGATGCCAAGCTCGATGTGCTGGCCGCCCGGTCCCGGCAGCCAGCGGAAGAGGCGCTCCTGGTCGTCGGCATAATCGTGCTGCTGGACGGGGGCGAAGACGCCGACTTTGCCCACCCAGTTGGATAGGTGCGTGGAGATCGAGACATCGGGCGCGGTCGTGACCACGCGCGGCCCCACCGCGGGCAGATCGGCCAGGCGCGGCAAGACGCGACCAAACGCCTCCTGCGTGGAGATTTTGCCAGGATACGACAGACCAAGGCTTTCGGGAACCGCCGAGGCGGGCACGAGCGGGGCGGCGTCGGCGCGTCCTTGTCGCAAGCGCTCTGCCGAGCGGCGACACCAGCGACCGGCGGGCGTGTCGGCGGGGAAAGCGTCCCACTCGGCGCCGAGGGCGACGCCCAGTTTTTCCTGAAGGGCGACGACCTGATCGGCGCTGAGAAGCATGGAGTGGTTCATGGCGTCGCCGGCAAAGGGCAGCCCCCAGCCCTTGATGGTGTAGGCGAAGACGACCGAGGGAGCGCCTCTCGCGGCGTCGGCCAAAGAGAAGACGCGCAGAAGCTCGGCGAGATCGTGGCCGCCGAGGTTGGAGAGGACGGCGTGTAGGTCGTCATCCGCGACCTGGTCGAGCGCCGCGACCAGCGCGAGGTCAGGCTCTTCCCCGTCCGAGCGCTTCAGACGCGCCCGCAGGTCGGCGCCCTCGCGTCGCAACAGACTTTGATATTCCTCGTTGCTCATGTTGTCGATGCGCCAGCGTAGCGCCTCACCGCCGGGACCGGCGAAAGCGGCCTGGAGTCGCTGTCCATACTTGGCCTCAAATACATGCCAGCCCGCGGCCTCGAACGCGCCCTTGAGTTGGCTGGCGCGGATGCCCGGCACGACGCGATCGAGGCTTTGACGGTTGAGATCGACGATGAGGAGCACGTTGTCGAGGCCAGCCAGCGACTCGTCGATCGCCGCCTCCCAGACGGCGCCCTCGTCGAGTTCGGCGTCGCCGACGATGGCGATAAAGCGCTTGGCCGTGACGGGGCCGACGCGCGCCGCGGCGTAGCGCGCCGCCACGGCGGCGAAGGCCGGGGCGACGGCGCCGAGGCCGACGGACCCCGTGGAGAAATCGACGGGATCGGGATCTTTGGTCCTACTAGGATAAGCTTGCAGGCCGCCGAACGCGCGCAGCGTAGTGAGGTACCGCTTGTCGAGGGCGCCGAGCAGATACTGGATGGCGTGGTAAGCGGGAGAGGCGTGAGGTTTGACGCTGACGCGGTCGCCGCCGTCGAGGAACCAGAAGTAGAGTGCAGTCAGGATCGAGACCATGGAGGCCGACGATGCCTGGTGGCCGCCGACTTTTAGATCGTCGTCGCTGGGCCGGACGTGGTTGGCGTGGTGGATGATCGCTGTCGAGAGCCATAGCACGCGGCGCTCGATCTCGTGCAGAACGGCGAGGCCGTCCTCGTTGATCGTTCGACCCACGGGTGGCTTTGCGGGCTCAGGCGGTGGGGCGGTTGTCGTCGCGCTTTCATTGCCGGTCGTCATCTTCCGGTCCTCCTCAACACAGTGTAACCCCTGGCGCCACGGGGCAAAGGTTAGAGCTTTGTCACTACGGAACGGATCCCGAGCGGCACGGGGGAAAACCTGATAGAGTCCATCATCGGCCAGATATGCACATAACAAATGTGTACACTGTGCTTGTGCGTGTGTTGATCGTCTCTAAAGCCCTCATCGTCGGCGCGTATCAGCGCAAAGCCGAGGAGCTAGCCAAACTGCCCGGCATGGACTTGACCGTGGCCATCCCGCCCTACTGGCGCGAGGGCGCGCACCGTATACAGCTTGAGCGCGCGTACCTGATGGGCTATAAGCTGGTCGTTTTGCCCATGGTGTTCAATGGACGCTACCACGTCCACTTCTACCGGCGTCTAGGCGCGCTGCTGGACTCTTTCCAGCCGCACGTGTTCCATATCGACGAAGAGCAGCACAATCTGGCTACATACCAGGGTATGCGCCTGGCGGCGACGCGTTCTATCCCCGCGCTTTTCTATACCTGGCAGAACATCGACCAACGGTATCCACCGCCGTTCAGCTTTTTCGAGCGCTACAACTTACGCCACGCGGCCTATGCCATGGCCGGCAACGCCGCTGCCGCCGCGATCACGCGCGAGAAGGGCTACAAAGGTCCCATCGCGGTCATCCCACAGTTCGGCGTCGATCCAGAGATGTTTCATCTGCGTACCGAGGCGGACCGTGGAGACCGCTTCGTGATCGGCTTCGTCGCCGGCGCCGGGCGCCTTATCGCGGCCAAAGGGCTGCATGTGTTGCTCGACGCGCTAGGCGGGCTGCCAGGAGACTGGGAACTGCGCGTGATCGGCACGGGAGAGGCCCGTGAGCCTGCCGAAGAGCAGGTGCGACGTCTCGGCATCTCCTCCAAAACGACGTTCCTCGGTACGCAAGCGTCCACCGTCATGCCCGACGTGCTGCGCGGCTTCGATCTGTTGGTCGGCCCCTCGCTGACGACGGCCCATTGGAAAGAGCAGTTTGGCCGTATGCTGGTCGAGGCTATGTCGTGCGGCGTCTCCGTGATCGGCTCGACGAGCGGCGAGATTCCCCACGTGCTTGGCGACGCCGGCGTGGTGACGCCCGAGGGCGACAGCGCGGCGCTGCGCGCGGCGATTGCGAGGCTGATGGACGACAAAGCCGAACGTGTCAGGAGGACTGTACTAGGTCGCCAGCGCGTGCTGGACCTCTACACGCAGGAGGCGATCGCGCGTCAAAGCAACGACGTGTACGAGGCGATGGCGCGGCGGTGACCGATAGGCCGCACGTCGCGATCGGGTACGGCTACCACCCTGTCACTACCGCGACGTACCTCCAGTCCGCTCTGGAGAAGCGCACGACGACGACCTTCGTCGGAACGTCCTGGGGCGGCCGACCGGGCTTCCCGCCAACAGGCGATATAAACACCGTCCTCAGCGCCCTGGACCCTCCGGTCGACCTCTACCTACATGTCGATTCGGGGGCGGCATGGTACTTTCCGCGCGGCATCGCGCGCCTGGCCTGCACGACGGCCTGCTACCTTATCGATGTGCATATTCAGCCCAAAGCGCAACTCGCGCGCGCCATGCACTTCGACTACGCCTTCTCCGCGCAGCGCGACTTCGTGACCGTCCTGCGCCACGCGGGGCATCCCCAGGCGCACTGGCTGCCGCTGGCCTGCGACTCAGCGATCCACAAGCACTACGATGGTCCAATGCGGTACGATGTCGGATTCGTCGGCGTCACAAGTCGTGGGTACGAGCGACGACGCGCCATCCTAGAACGCGTGGCCCAACGACACACGGTCAGCGACTACACACAACGCGCCTCACCAAAGGAAATGGCGCGTATCTACAGTGCGTCGCGCGTCGTGTTCAACTGTTCGCTGCACGGCGAGATCAACATGCGCGTGTTCGAAGGGCCGGCCACGGGCGCCTTGTTGGTGACGGACAGGGTGGGCGGAGGACTGGATGATCTGATGACCGACGGCGTCCATGCCCTGATGTACGACGACGACAATGAGGCTGTCGCGCTGATCGAGAAAGTGTTGGCCGACGACGACTATCGCCAAACGCTCGCGGTCCAGGGCGCCGCGCACGTTCACGCGCACCATACGTACGATAGGCGCGTCGAGACGCTGCTTAAGACGATCTACGGCGATGGGCGCGTGACGCCGCACCATGAGGCTCCCCTGCGCCGGGCCTCTGATGCGAACGTAGAACTGGCCTATGCCAGCGTCTCGGCGCGAGCGAAGCAGGTGGCCGAAACGTGGGCGCAACTAGGGAGCGGTCCCGCGACGCTGGGGTATCGCGGCGCCGTGCTGCGACAGGTCGCGTTCTGCCTTGCCCGCCAGTGGCGAGAGCGCTGATGAGATGCGCCGACGTTGGTGCTCGAAGGCATATGCGCCTACACTTGGATAGGCGCCGGCGTCGTGTCCGTGGTTCACGCGGGCTAGATCGCGCCGCTCCAGACGTCGAGATAACGACGAATCACTTATCGAGGAGGCATTAATGCGCTCTGACATCGTCCCTGGCGCGGTCTTTCCCGATATAGAGTTGCCCGATCATCGCGGCCAGAGGCGTCGCCTCAGCGATTTGCAGCGCGACCACCACTATCTGTCGTCTGAGACGGGCAATCCGATGATCTTAATTTTAGATGGTGTAGCCCAGTAGGCCCACATCAGGATGGGTGGTCAGTGCGCGCAACATGCGAGGCATAGACAGGAACACCGGCAGCCACTTCTGGACCTTCCATGGTTTATTGACGTGCATGCCGATGATGAAGATGACGAACTCGCCCTCAAGGTCGGCGGTCATGCGTCCCTTATATATCTTGGCCATCAGCTTTCTCCTCCTTTGAAGGGCTCGTGCTATCTCGATTTTCGCACTGTAGGGCGCGCGAGGACGCAGCCAGCGTGCCGGACGATGCCGACGCCCCATCCAAGGACGGGCCAGAGCGCCCAGAAATAACCGGACGACGTGAGAAGATTGATGCCCAGACCGTCTTTTTGCTAGAAGAGCAGATGGCCGCGCACGAGGCGCAACTCCGTGCCTATGAAGTGGTTCCGCTGCCTCCGTCGGACCATCTGGATGAGGACCGCGCGCTGGCGCTCGCGCGGCTGACCTTAGAGTTGGGACTACGTAGCGAACGTATGCATCTGGATTGGCTGCGCGACGCCGTCGAGTGGGTACGGGGCTTGCCTCCCGAGGGCGGTTAGTGACCGGGTGGCGTAGCGGATCGTGTTACGATAAGGCTATTGTTTCCGAACGAGGGCAGACTATTTTTAGCCCATTCGACGGGGCTTTCGAGCGGTACGGTGTCGGCTTTTAATCGGCAGCAGTGAGCCAGCTGGAACATAGAACATCTCAGATGGGGAATGATGTCGCGTGAGCGAGAGGTTGTCGGGAGGACCGGGAGTGCTGACGACATGAGGTCGCCGAAGGCTTGGAACAAAAAGCGAGCGAACGAGATCGCGCGCACCGCCGAGTCCAGCCTGGATGGCCTCGCACGTTTGTTCTCGGACGACGACTGGCGCGACGACGGGACGGTGGCTGGCCGTCTCCGCGCCGTGCTCGACGCGACGGAGCGCGGCACGATACCTGGCCTACACACGGCGGCGCCCTTTAACGACGACGGTTTCGCGGGCGACAGACGGTTGAACGGAAGCGTCGGCTTCCGCGACCCCTGGCCGACCAGTCGCAACCAGCCTGGCCACTTCCTGACGGCGGTCAGCCTCTATATACGACCTGAGATCGTCTCGCGCTTCATTCCTTTGTTCGGCTCGATACGGCGCATCGTGGGGGCGCCAGAGGAGATGTCCGACGCTGATGTGGCTATCCGGCTGGCTATCGGCCACGAGAAGGCTCCCGACGCGCCAAACGGGGTAGAAGCCGCGACCGCGGTCTTGCGCCGTGCCGCGGTCGAGGGCCAACGAACCGCGCGCCTTCAGCGGCCTCTCGCGGCCTGGCTGGTTGGCGTGGCGTCCGTGGCCGCGGTGGAATCGTGGCGTCAGTTCGCGCAGTCCGTCGTCGCCTACCGCACGCAGTTTAGGGCGACGACCGAGGACGACCTCGAGGCCTGGTGGCAGGCGTTGGCGCAGGCGAGTGGCCGGACTCCAACCAAGCCAATTGATCGACGCATTCTCGAGTCAGCGCGCAGTCCGCTGCGCCGCATCAAGGTCGCCTACGGTGAAGGCAACAGCGACCAGGACCTGCGGTTGACGTTGGTCGGTTGGCGCCTCGGCCAACTCATCCTCTCCGACGCTTTCCCGGATCGCTACGCTGTCGCGCACTGGCTGCGCCGATCGCTCGGCCGGTAGCGCCATCACATTAATCAAACAGGTGCATCCGTGATACTAGCCGACGTGACGCCTTTGCAGACGGGTCATCGCTACCGCGGCATCGGCGTCTATGTCGCCGGAGTCTTCACCGTTCTCACTCAGCTATGGGCCGACGAGGCGTCGTTCGCGCTTGGCGACCTGGGACTGCTGCGTCAACCGTTGACCTCCACGGATGACCCTTTCGTCCAGGTTCTCCATGCCGGAGGGGAAAGACGTAGGACGGTAACCGCGCCCAAGCCGCCTTGGCGCAGAGACCGGCTTCAATGGCTCGTCACGCAGCCGTTCTTCGCCGCCACGTTGGCGGTGACGCGCCCAGCGCTCTACCACTCGACTGATGTCAACGGCCTCGTGCGCGTCCCTGGCATCCCGACCATGGCGACACTCTACGATCTAATTCCATTGCACTACCCCGACGAGCAACTACCGCTGCGCTGGCTCGACCAGCGCCTCGGGTACAGACGGTATCTAGAGCAATTGCGCCGAGTGGAGCATATCGTGGCCATCTCTGAGGCGACTAAGCAGGATGCGGTAGAGCGCCTGCGCCTACGGCCCGAGCGTATCAGCGTGACGCCTTTGGGGGTGGACGCGGCGCGCTTCGCCCCGCCTCCTGATGAGGAAGCTCGGGCGACGCGGGTGCGGTACGGGCTGAGTGGACCGTATTTCCTGTACGTGGGGTCGGCGGACCCGCACAAGAACGTGGCGCGGGTGGTAGGCGCGTTTGTGGAAGCGGCGCGGGCGCTGCCGGCGGAGTGCGTGCTAGCTATCGCAGGTAAGTGGTCAGCGTTGGATGTGGCAGCAGTGGAATCACTTTATCGTAGGCGTGGAGGGCGTGACACGCTCCGATTTTTAGGGTTCGTTCCGGAGCCGGATCTGCCGGCGCTCTATGGGGAAGCGGTGGGGTTCGTGTATCCGTCGCTGATAGAGGGCTTCGGATTGCCGGTGCTCGAAGCGATGGCGGCGGGTACAGTAGTGATCACGTCGGACCGCTCGTCGCTCTGCGAGGCGGCAGGAGACGCAGCGCTCTTGGTAGACCCCCGAGATGAGAACGCGATCGGAGCGGCGCTGGTGCAGGCGGCGGGAGATAACGCGTTGCGGACGAAGCTACGGGCGCGGGGGCAGGCGCGCGCCGCAACTTTCACGTGGTCCGCTACGGCACGGAAAACGCTAGATGTGTATTGCGCCTTGCTGAGTTGACGGATTGTTTGGGCAGTCGATGAGGCACGAGATAGCGAATGAGACAGAACGGACCTTTCTGAACTCCCAGGAGCATTCCATTGTCCGTAAAGGAGGTAGGATCAGCGTTGCTCCCTACCCCTACGGCGTCCGTGTCGCGTGTTCTACGCAGGGAGAACACCGTGTGACAGCGTTGAGGTGGAGGCATGAAGCAATAAGCAACGCCGAGAATGAAATGGCCCTGCTGAACTCCCACCTCGCTTTTCCGATGTCGCGCCGACGTGGTATAGTCCTGACGATAACGTGTCGTCCCTCATATCATAAGGAAGCTCAGTTACGTGAAAATAGTCATTCTTGCGGGCGGCTTGGGTACTCGCTTAGCTGAAGAAACCGAGGTTCGCCCTAAACCAATGGTCGAGATTGGGGGGCGTCCCATCCTTTGGCACATCATGAAGCACTATTCTTACTTTGGCTTCAATGAGTTCTACATCGCGCTGGGTTACAAGGGCGATGTCATCAAGCACTACTTCTTAGATTACTATTCGCTCAGCAGCAACATGACCGTCTCGCTCAAGTCTGGTAAAGTCGAGGTGATCGACGGCGACTCCGAGGATTGGGTAGTCCATCTGATGGATACGGGCTTAGATACAAACACAGGTGGTCGTCTCAAGCGGCTGGAACCTTGGCTGAAGGATGAGACGTTCATGGTGACGTATGGCGACGGGGTGTGCAACGTCGATCTCCATGGCCTGCTCCACTTCCATCGCTCACACAGCCGTGTCGCGACGCTCACGGCGGTCCGTCCGCCCGCTCGTTTTGGGGGCCTCGTTTTCGAGGGGCCTTTAGCGATGCGGTTTACGGAGAAGCCACAGGCTGGCGAGGGCTGGATTAACGGAGGGTTTATGGTCTTCGAGCCAAGAATCTTCGACTATCTCCCCGACGACGCGACGAGCCTGGAATCATACACCCTGGAGCAGTTGGCGTCTGCCCAACAGTTGGCCGCGTATCAGCACGGCGACTTCTGGCAGTGCATGGATACGCTGCGCGACAAGCAGCGCTTGCAAGAGTGGTGGCAGTCGGGCCACGCGCCGTGGAAGATATGGTAATGGCGGGCAATTATTGGTCGAACAAGCGCGTCTTCGTCACGGGCGCAACGGGGTTGGTCGGCTCATGGCTAGTCAAGGATCTCTTACTGCAAGGCGCTTACATCGTCGCGTTGGTGCGTGACCCAGATCCTCAATCGGAGTTTTATCGCTCGGGCGCCTTTGCCCACACCTCGATCGCGCAAGGATGTCTAGAGGACTATCAGACCTTGGAGCGCGCGATCAACGAGCACGAGATCGATACGGTCTTTCACCTGGCGGCCCAGCCGATTGTGGGAGCAGCGCAACGCTCTCCGCTCCAAACCTTCGAGGCCAACGTGCGCGGCGCCTACAACCTGTTGGAGGCGTGTCGTCAACATAGAGCGTTAGTGCATCGGATTGTCGTTGCGTCGAGCGACAAGGCGTACGGGACGCAGCAGACTTTACCCTACACTGAAGAGATGCCGCTTCAGGGACGTAATCCGTACGAAGTCTCTAAGAGTTGCGCTGACCTGATCGCCACGAGCTACCACCATAGCTATAATCTGCCCGTAGCTATCGCGCGGTGTGGCAACATCTACGGTGGAGGCGACCTGAACTGGAGTCGCATCGTGCCAGATACGATACGTTCTTGTCTGCGAGGCTCTAACCCGATCATACGTAGTGACGGTTCTTATGTTCGGGACTACATTTACGTCAAGGACGTGAGTCGGGCGTACCTACGTTTGGCTGAATGTCTAGATCAACCTGATGTGGCGGGGGAGGCGTTTAATTTCAGTCCAGAGCAAGCGGTCACCGTGTTGGATCTTGTGAAAAGAATACAACAACTCTTAGATTGTGAGCATCTGACGCCTAATATCCAGGACACCGCGCGAGGAGAGATCCGTTCGCAATACCTCGACGCGCGTAAGGCCGCGCGGGTTCTCGATTGGCGCCCTACCTACAGACTGGACGACGGTTTAGCGGAGACGATCGCCTGGTATCGCACGTATCTAGCGCAGCAGGGCGCCAGTGAGTCAGCAGCAGCGTCAGGGCCGTTAGGTGTGGGGATGAAGCAATGACGAAAGAGACGACGTGTCGTTCTTGTGCAAGCGAAAACCTGCACTTGGTGCTGTCTCTCGGAGACACGCCCCTAGCCAACTCTCTGCTCACGAAAGAGCAACTCGCTCGACCCGAGGCACGATATCCTCTTGACCTTGTCTTCTGCCAAGATTGCACCTTAGTGCAGATCACCGAGACTGTGCCGCCGGAAGAGTTGTTCCGTGACTATTTGTACTTCTCATCGTTCTCCGACACGATGCTGAATCATGCGCGGACGCTGGTCACGAGGCTGATCGAGGAGCGACAGCTCGACGACGAGAGTTTAGCTGTCGAAATTGCTTCCAACGACGGCTATCTGCTGCAATACTATCGTGACGCCCGCATCCCTGTGTTGGGAATCGAGCCAGCGCGCAACATCGCGCGGGTGGCGGAGGAGCGTGGCATCCCCACACTGGCGGAGTTCTTCGACGTAGACGTGGCGCGGCAGTTGGTGGGCGAGGGCAGGCGGGCGGACGTCATCCACGCCAACAACGTGTTGGCGCACGTGGCCAATCTCAACAGCGTCGTGGCGGGAGTCGCCGAGTTGCTCAAGCCGGAGGGGGTCGCCATCATCGAGTCGCCGTATGTCAAAGACTTGATCGACCATACGGAATTCGATACGATCTACCACGAGCATCTGTGCTACTACTCGCTGACGGCCCTCGATCACTTGTTTCGACGACATGGTCTGACGATCTACGACGTGGAGCCCCTCCCCATTCACGGCGGCTCCTTGCGTATTTTCGCGGGCAAAGGAAAAGCTGTATCGTCTCGCGTCAGCGACATGTTTCAGATCGAGGCAAAATGGGGGGTCGCCAACATGGCGTTCTATGCGCGATTTGGCATACAGGCGACGCGTTTACGCGACCAACTGCGCGTGATGCTCACGAGGTTTAAGGCAGAGGGAAAGACGATCGCAGCGTATGGCGCGTCGGCGAAGGGCAGTACGCTGCTGAACTACTGCGGCATCGGACGCGACATGCTTGACTTCATCGTCGATCGGAGCACGGTGAAGCAGGGCCTCTATACACCAGGCACGCACCTGCCCATCTCTGCACCAGATAAGCTACGGGAGAAGCAGCCTGATTACGTCTTACTCCTAACATGGAACTTCGTCGACGAAATCTTGGCGCAGCAGAGCGCGTACCGGGAGCGGGGTGGGCGCTTCATCATTCCCGTACCTGAGCCAAGAATCGTGTGATGGACAGCGTACGATGGAAAGGGCTTCGAGTTGGTATGGATATCGTGCCATGATCTTTGCAGAGACGGCCCTCGCCGGCGCCTTTATCGTCCACCTGGAAGAGTTAGACGATAGTCGCGGCTTCTTTGCGCGTACGTGGTGCCGCGACGAGTTCGAGGAGCACGGGCTCGATGGCTCTCTCGTGCAGTGCAACGTCTCGTACAACCACCGGAAAGGCACGTTGCGCGGGATGCACTACCAGGCAGTGCCCCATGAGGAAGTGAAACTTGTCCGCTGCACCCAGGGTGCGATCTACGACGTTGTCGTCGATCTCCGTCCTCAGTCCGCCACCTACAAGCAATGGGTGTCCGTCGAACTAACAGCGGATAACCACCGGATGGTTTATGTTCCTAAAGGGTTCGCCCACGGGTTTCAGACGCTTCAAGATCGCTCGGAAGTCTACTACCAAATGTCTGAGTTCTACCACCCGGAGTGCGCATGTGGAGTGCGCTGGAATGATCCAGAGTTCAAGATCGCGTGGCCTTTCCCCGCTCCCATCCTGTCATTGAAAGATGAGGCCTATGTAGATTTCGCAGCGTCTTCATGAGGAGTCTATCGTGCAGGGAATGGTTCATGATGGCACGAGTCTTTATTTAGGCCGCTGTTCCTTGGTGTGCTTTTTATCTTTAGTTAAGAGGGCGAAATGAAGCTGATTATTGACACGGACGCGCAGCAGATCACGCAAACGGAGGGCGAGAGCGACTGGACCGTCCCCCTGTATTCGGACGAAGCGTTCTATTTTCTGTCGGACCTCTGGGTGCGTATCGGCTGGAATCAACGCTACACCTATAGTTTTTCTTGGATGGGACGGCCGATTATCCAGTTGCCGGAGGATATGGTCCGCGCCCAGGAAGTCATCTATCAGGTTAAGCCCGATGTGATCGTCGAAACCGGTGTCGCGCATGGCGGCTCGCTCATCTATTACGCCAGCCTCTGCAAGGCGATGGGGCGCGGACGCGTAATCGGCATTGACATCGAGATTCGACCGCACAACCGAACGACCATTGAGGCGCACGAACTCTTTCCGCTTATTACGCTTGTGGAGGGCAGTTCCACTGATTCAGCGACGGTCAAGGCCGTACGGGATCTGGTGAAGCCGGATGAGACGGTGCTTGTCATCCTTGACTCCAATCACACGAAGGCGCACGTGCGGGCGGAGATGGAGGCCTACCACCCACTGGTGACGCCTGGCTCTTATATCGTGGCGACGGACGGCGTGATGAACGCGGTGGCCGAGACGCCGCGTGGGAAGCTAGAGTGGAGCGACGATAATCCCCTTAACGCGGCCGCGGAGTTCGCGGCCGCGCATCCTGCGTTCGTTATACATCAGCCAGCGTGGCCGTTTAACGAAAGTACGCTCGAGCGCAACGTGACGCACTGGCCAGGTGCGTGGCTACAGCGCATGCAAGATGACGAACGATAGGATGGTCGGCGTAGCGAAACGCGTCCTTGTGACAGGCGCCGCTGGCTTCATCGGACGACACACGCTCAACCCGCTCGTCGACCGAGGCTTTGAAGTCTTCGCCCTGACACGCGATCCGTTTCGTATGGCTGAGGATAAGTACAACACGACGCACCTCCAATGGGTGGAGGGCGACGTCCTGGAAAAGGCGTCTACGGACGTCGTCCTGCGTCAGATCCAACCGACGCACCTCCTCCACCTTGCGTGGTACACAGTCCCAGGCCACTACTGGTCGGCCCCTGAAAACTTTGCGTGGGCTCAGTCCAGTATGGACTTGTTTCGTTCGTTCTACGCTGCGGGCGGCCATCGCGTCGTCGTTGCAGGGACTTGTGCCGAATATGACTGGAGCTTGGGGCTGTGCTCGGAGACGACGACGCCGCTAGCGCCGCACACGATTTACGGAACCTGTAAGCACACCTTGCACTCTGAGTTAGCTTCATACGCGCTGGGTAACGACCTTAGTCATGCATGGGGCCGCATCTTCTTTTTGTACGGTCCACACGAGCATCCTGCCCGTCTCGTATCATCAGTGACACGCGCACTCTTGCACGGAGAGCTAGCACAATGTACGGAGGGGACGCAACGACGCGACTTCCTGCACGTACAAGATGTCGCTGATGCCTTTGCCGCCCTTCTCGATTGCACGGTACAGGGGCCCGTTAACATTGCGTCCGGCCAGCCCGTCCCTGTGTCCGCCATCGTGTCTCAGCTCGCCGCCGTCATTGGTCGCCCTGATTTATTGCGTTTGGGGGCAGTTCCACTTGCGGCGACGGAACCGCCTCTCCTCTACGCGGATGTGCAACGTCTAAGCGATGAGGTAGGCTGGTCGCCTCGCATGAACCTGAACGAAGGGCTTCAGGAAACGGTCGCGTGGTGGAGGCGTCAGATGACGGAAGATCGTGATGTTGATGAGGGATAGGATAGAATCCATGATTGGACTCAAAGGCGCGAACGGGTGCTCCTAGAACTGTGTTCGGCATTTGAAAGGCGAAGACGCTCCCGAACGAATGTAATCAGCATCCTGCCTCGATAAAACACAACCCGATGGAGATGGTACTTTCGCGACAGCACCAGACCTACCCTATATGATAAGAAAAGACGCCCCGGCACTCCAGTGGACCGATACACGGGCGAGGCCCAAGCGATATCTTTGCACGCGTATAGAATGACGTTGAGCACCGTATGGCGCGCTTGAAACGTAGGTAGGGCAAGAGTTTGCACGATGCTTTCAACGCTTGCACTCGCCCCAGCGCCAACAGACTTGTAAACAGACGTTGTTTCCACCGTCTTGATCTTCCCTAAAAACGCAAGCGATGCTATGTAGAACCAGTCGCCCGCGAATGTGTCGCGCATTGGTGGGACGGTAGACAGCAACGCTCGACGGCTTATGCCGTAAAAGGGGGCGTTGTCAAAGACGTCTCTATAGTAGGCAAGTACGCGCTTGCTGGGGGAGTCTTGCAGGAGAGTCGTGACGCCCCCTTCATGAAAAGGGCGGCCGCTTTGATACAAAAACGGTTTTCCGCAGACCACGGCGAACTCAGGCTCTGTAAGCAGCACATGCAAACACGCCGACACGTAGGATGGATCAATCCAATCGTCGTCCCCGAGCACCATGTAGTACTCTCCACGTGAGTGCTTGAAGGCTTCGATATGGTTAGTCGCTATCCCCCTATTGATCGATTGGCGGATATAACGGACACGGCTATCGCGCTGGCAAAGCTCCTCACACAAGGATTGCGTCTCGTCGGTGGAGGCATTATCGGAAATCACCACTTCAATGTTGGGGTAGTCCTGCGCGAAGGCCGAGTCTATAGCGCGTTTGAGCTGCTGAGAACGATTGTATGTAGGTATGCCAATGCTGACCAAAGGTCCGCTATCTGTCATCAAAGCTCCTTCGACGTCATCTGAAGCATTTTCCGTGCAAGGCGGCGTATATGGTATGAGCTTCCCTTCTATACTCCTAATAATCGTGGCGTAATCAATTATTCTTGAAAAGGCGTTGTGCTCAGCATACGCGATGCCGCGAACGAGCAGTGTGGGAAGCGAAGTAATGACTAATAAGCCCGCCGCAGCATTAAACGACAAGGCTCCGTCTAGGGGCGGTGCGACCCCGAACGATGTGGGGGACGACCAGACGCGAACGCGTCCAGGCGCTAACGCACTTTACCTGATCGTAGCTAGCTTAGGTGGACGGCTATTTACCTTGCTTCTATTACTTTATACAACACAGACGCTCAAGAGCGATCGGTATGGCAATTACATTGTCGTTACAAGCAGCGTCGCTTTGTTTTCGTTCATGACTGATTTAGGATTGAATCTGGTTGGCGTGCGGGCTGTCGTACAAGACAGGTCGCTGGCACAACGCTATATCACGAATATTCTGGCGCTGCGCGTCGTGTTCGCCTTCATCACTATCGCGCTAGTCACGGCACTGGCGCAGCGCCTCGTCGCATCTGATCTGCGCCTGGCGCTTTTCGTGTACGCCGTCTCGTTGTTGCCCCTAGCGGTCTCGAGCACGCTCCTGTTGGTGTTTCAGTTCACGGAACGCTTTTCCTACAGCGCGATCATTACCTTTGCGACCACGGTTGTGCGGGTTGCCTTAAGCATCTTAGCGCTTTGGCTGGGACATAGCGTGCTCGGTTTGACCGTCGTTTTCACGCTCGTGTCGTTTGGATCCGCCGCTGTCACCGCCTATATCGTCTACAGCAGGTTCCTGCCGTTCTCCTTCGCTATTTCTCCGTCCTGGTGGATCGTGCTGCTCCGACAGGCGGCTCCGTTCGCCATCGTGTATGCTCTCGACTATTTGTATGGGCGGATCGATTTACAGATACTACAGGTCATGAAGAGTTGTGTCCATCAAACCACGTGTGCTGTCGCTGGGCAGTATGGAGCCGCGTACAACGTGCTTGACGTCCTTACCGCGACCCTCGTGGCGACCGTCAGCGCCGCTCTGTACCCCTCGATCAATCGTGTCGCGACAGAGTCACTAGAGGCTCTAGCGCGCGTGGTGCGTTCGTCGTACATCCTCTTGTTGACCCTCGGTGTGGGTGTGGCCGTGTTCATCGCGTTTTACGCAGTCGAGGTTATGCGCGTGATCGGAGGCAGCGAGGTCAATGGCTTCTCCGACGCGGCTCCCGCGCTCGCCGTTCTTATCTGGGCCTTGCCGCTCGATCTCGCGCTGAGCATCATGGGGTCCGCCTTAATCGCCCTCCATCGGCAGTGGATGATTATGATCGCTTTCGCCTGCGCGCTCGTCTTCAACGTCGCGTTCAATATACTACTCATCCCTCGATTTTCGTATGGTGCATCGGCTGCTTTGACCACGCTGTCCGAACTTCTGAACCTCATCATCCTCGTCGTCGCGTTGCGCCGAGCTGGAGTCGCTCTGGAGTTAGGACGACCAACGATAAAGATAGTTCACGTGGCCGCGGCGACAGCGGTCGTTCTCTGGGCGACTCGTGGCGGGGGGCTTCTGCTGGGTGTGCCTTGCGGCATCATCACCGCGCTTGTTGGCCTCCGCCTGACGCGGGTGCTGGGGCCGACCGAGCGCGAGGTGCTGGTGCGCTTTCCCTTAGTCGGGCGCTACATAGGTCTGTTATGAGCGCTCCACTGCGCGTCGCCCTCGACGCTCGCCCAATCACATCGTCTCGTGGCGGCGTGGCGACGTACTGTCGTGGACTCGTGGACGGCTGGGCCGACGAGTATGCAGCGGAAGGTTTGCTCTATGATAAACGGCCTCAACCGGCCGACCTCGTGCTTCCGCCGACGCTGCGGTGGCGCGCGTCGCCTGGACCGTTGTGGATTTTCCGACAGGCGCCGCGCATGGCCAGGCAAGACCACATCGACATCTTTCACGGCGCCAACCATATCGTGCCGCCGCTGTTGTCCGTGCCCAGCGTCGTGACTATCCATGACGTCTCTCTGCTCACGCGCGTCACACATCACACGGCGCGAAACATTGCGTTGACGCTGCCACAGATGGCGCTGTCGCTACGTAGGGCGACGCTGTTTATGGCGGACTCACACGCGACAGCCAAGGAGCTTGCGGGTGTTCCTTTTGTCGAGGCCTCGCGCATCCGTGTGGTGCATCTCGCGGCAGCCTCGCGTTTTTCCGAGCCGGCGAACCTGGAGGTCGAGCGGGTTCGCGCGCTGTATGCCTTGCCCCAAACGTTCTTCTTGTTCGTCGGCTCGCTTGGCCCAAACAAGAACGTCGTTCGCTTGGTGCAGGCGCTGGCCGCGTTGAAGAATGACGATTCGCCTCCCTCGTTGATCATCGCGGGACGGGGTGGCCAGGACGTTGAGCTCGTCCAGTCTACGGTCGACAAGTTGAACGTCGGTCACCTCGTTAAGTTCATCTCGTACGTCGAACCGTCCGATCTACCCGCACTGTATGCCGCCGCCGCCGCGTTTGTGTATCCGTCCCTATTCGAGGGGTTTGGTCTACCCGCGCTTGAAGCGATGGCTTGTGGGACGCCTGTCGTGACGTCGAACGTTTCCTCCCTACCGGAGGTCGTTGGAGACGCGGCGCTCACGGTCGATCCCCGCTCGGTCGGGGATCTTGCCGCAGCGATGCGCCGGGTGTTGCAGGATGATAGTTTACGCCAACATTTGCGCGTGGAAGGTCTGCAACGCGCCACGCTTTTCTCGTGGAATAAGACGGTGCGTGAGACCGTCGCCGTCTACCGTGAAGCGGTGGAGCTGAACCGCGGGCGCGGACGGAGAAACAGGTGACGAGAAGTCCGCTGACCGTTGCCTACGACGCGACGGCCGCCGCGACACAGCGCGCGGGCGTGGGCCGCGCCACACGTGATCTCCTCGCCGCGTTGACGGAACGTGCCTCCCATGTCCACATGCGGCCTTTTGTCGTCGCCCCTGAGATCACGCATCCTCTGCCCCTGGGATTGCCCATCCCTATGCACATGCGGCGCTCTATCCGCGTGGCGCGACTGGATATGTTGGTGCGCCAGACGCTGCGACTTCCCGCGCACGGCCCTTGGGATGGAGCCGACCTGTACCACGCCACGGATATCGTGCATCCGCCCGTGGCGCGTCGTCTCCCCGTCGTCTCGACCGTCAACGATCTGTCGTTCATCGTCTTCCCCGAGTTCCATAGTGCTCTCAACGCGCGCTACCTACGGCTAGCGACGCCAGGGGCTTTGAAAACGTCGCGCGCGGTCATCGCGATTTCGCAGGCGACCAAGAACGACATTTTGCGCTATACGGATATCCCCGAGGATAAAGTTCACGTCGTCCATATCGCGACACCCACGTTGGGCAATGCGAGTGGGCCTACGCCCGAGGACCTCGCCTCGGTGCGAGAAACCTATGACCTGCCGCACTCATTCATCTTGTCGGTCGGTACGCTGGAGCCGCGCAAGAACCTCGCGGGCGTTCTCTCTGCTTACAGAATGCTGCGTCGCAACCTAGGCGACGCGCCCCCTTTAGTGCTGGTAGGGGGCGCCGGTTGGAAATTGGACCTAGGGGCCGCCATGGCATCTGATATCGAGCCCTGGATACGGAGGCTGGGCTTTGTGCCCGACACCGATCTTCACGCCCTCTATACGGCGTGTGACGCCTTTGTGTACCCCTCATTCTACGAGGGCTGGGGCTTGCCCGTGGCGGAGGCGCTGTCCCATGGGGCGCCGACGATCACGTCGAACGTGTCTTCATTGCCCGAGGTCGTGGGCGACGCCGCTCTTCAAGTCGACCCGAAGGACCACGATGCACTGGCGACCGCGTTAGAGCACGTGTTGACGGACAAAGCTCTCGCGGACCGCCTGCGCGCGGCAGGTCCGCCACGTGCGGCTCTTTTCTCGACGGAGGCCTGGGTTGAGGGGACGCTTGACGCGTATAGGCAGGCTGACATCGGGTAGACGAGATAGCGGGGCAAGCGATATTCGTCGCGGAGTGGCAGGATTATTGCGATACGTAAGATGAAAAGGTTTTGCCGGGCATCGATTTTAAGGGGCGAAGAAACGATACAACTGATTGACTATGTCTCGCGACGACTGTTACTATATCAAACGGGGCGTACGAACGGCGTCGTCGGACTACCGGCGTCCCACACTGAACTGGGGAGGATCATGCGCGAGGAGCGTTCGTCGTGAGTATGCCGCGCTGGCTCCATATCGGAATGAGCATCAAGCGTTGGATCGTTCTTCTCGTACTGGGTTTGACGCTGATCAGCCTCAGCGCCGGGTATTTCTTACGAGCTTTGTACTCAAATTCAGTGCGTCTGCCCTCATGGACCGGTCCGCTTACCCTTCAATTCCTCACGCGTGAGGAGCGTGGCCGCCTCTTCCTCCTTTTTGGCGTGGTCATCACCGTTATCGCGCTCGTCCGCTTAAATCGCACCGTCATCAATGCACTCATACCGCGCGGCAATGCGCGCGTCGTCGATCTGCTCTATCAGAAGCGTCGCCTCCGCCGTGGTCCGCGCATCGTCGCCATTGGGGGAGGGACGGGGCTCTCGGTCCTACTCTCGGGGCTGAAGCATCACACGGGCAATCTAACGGCGATCGTCACGGTGGCGGACGACGGTGGGTCGTCGGGCCGCCTACGCAGAGAACTCAACATCTTGCCTCCAGGAGACTTTAGGCAGTGCATCGCCGCGTTGGCGGACGTGCAGCCGTTGATGGGCCAGTTGTTGCAATATCGCTTTAGTGAAGGGTCTGGGCTGGAGGGGCACAATCTCGGCAATCTGATGATGGCGGCGATGGCCGATATCACGGGCAACTTCGAGTTGGGCCTGCGCGAGATGGGTCGCGTCCTGGCCGTGCAGGGACAAATCTTGCCCTCGACGTTGGAGGATGTCGCACTCGTCGCGGAACTTCGCGATAAGTCGCGGGTCGACGGTGAATCGAACATGCACCGCGATCATGCATCGGGCGATGTTGCCGTGGAAGGCCGGTCGCCGATCGAGCGTGTTTTCCTAAAGCCCTCGAATCCTGTCGGATATCCCGAGGCCGTTCAGGCCATTCTCGATGCCGACATCATCGTCGTAGGACCGGGCAGCTTGTATACCAGCGTCATGCCGAACCTGTTGGTGCGCGACATCGCCCTGGCGCTGCGCGCCTCGAAAGCATTCAAAATATTCGTCTGCAACGTGGCGACCGAGCCGGGAGAGACCGATCAGTACGCTGCCTCTGATTTTCTCAGCGCGATCCAGCGCCACGTCGGCTATCAACCGTTCGATGCAGTTCTGATGAATACACGGCTCGACGCGGCTCAGCCGTCGTACTGGCACAGCGACGTCGTGCCGCTTACGGAAGATAAAGCGTTGGGCGCCCGCATCATCACGGCCGATGTGGTCGACGCCGATAACGCCGTGCGTCACGACCCGGCGAAGCTCGCCATAGCCGTCGTTCGAGCTTGGGCGCGGCAGACGAGGGTGACCCGGCGAACGACAGCCGTCGAATCCACGCCAGACGCATTGCGGAAGGCGATTGGCTAAGCCGTCACGTGGCGCCCGAAGCATACAAGGACGAGGGCGTAGGCGAGGGAGGTAGTCATCATGAGTGAATCGATAGCTGACGGTCGTCCCGACCCAACATGTTTGTTCTGCCGTATCGCGGTGGGCCACATCCCGGCAACAATCGTCGCGAGCGACGAGCGGATTGTGGCCTTCCGCGACATCAATCCGGCGGCTCCCACGCATGTGTTGGTCATCCCTCGCTTGCACGTGCCGAGCGCGGCGGGCGCTCACGCTTTCCCTGGACTTTGGGACGCCGTTATGACAGCGGCCACGCGCGTCGCCGCCGCCGAGGGTTTGGATGAGACAGGTTATCGCCTGAACGTTAATACAGGGGCCGACGCCGGGCAGTCGGTCGGGCATCTTCACGTCCACGTCCTAGGTGGTCGCGCCATGTCCTGGCCACCCGGCTAGGCGAGATTCAACGGCGTGACGACCGAGGACTCTACCGGCGTCGTTCCAGGGGCGCTCTATGTCGTAGCCACGCCGATCGGCAACCGTGAGGACATCACCTTACGGGCTTTACGCGTCCTGCGTGAGGTGTCCGTCGTGGCGGCGGAAGACGTGCGGCACACCAGGATGTTGCTGACGCACTTCGGAATCAGTACCCGGCTTTTGAGCTATAGAGAAGCGAATAAGGCTGTTGCAATAGCCTCTGTACTAACGGAGCTCGAGCGTGGCGCGGTCGCTCTCGTCTCCGACGCGGGTATGCCGGCCATCTCAGATCCCGGCGTCGATCTTGTCGTAGCTGTGCTCGACGCGGGACGGCGGGTCGAGGTCGTGCCGGGTGCGAACGCTGCTTTGACTGCTCTGGTGTCCAGCGGTCTGCCGCCAACGCCTTTTACTTTTGTCGGCTTTCTCTCGCGCCAACGCGGCGACCGGCTGCGCGCCTTGGCATCGCTGGCGATACGTTCTGACACCCTCGTCTTCTACGAGGCGCCGCACCGGCTTTTGCAAACGCTCAAAGACATGCGGGACACGTGCGGCGACCGTCCCGCGGCGGCTTGTCGAGAGCTAACGAAACGGTACGAAGAAGTGCGTCGGGGTACGCTCTCGACGTTGTACGCGCATTTCGTGGAGACGGCGCCGCGCGGTGAGTTCTGTCTCGTCGTCGGCGGCGCGCTTACTCAGACGCCGTTGGCGGTCGACGACGCGACGCTAGACCGCTGGTTGCGCGAGGGGATGCAAGCGGATGTAGATATGAGAGAGCTTGTGTCGACGCTCGCACACGATCATAATTTGCAGCGTCGCGTCGTGTATGCGCGCTGGCAGGCTTTGCGTCGCGATGACGATTAACGCGGGGAGAAGCCGTACGGTCGTCATGGTATACCGCGTGAGGTCGTCTATAGTGGTGATATCGAATGCGGAAAACTGCGGCGCGACTCATGATGTTCAGTTCACTATGAAAGGCATCTCGTAATGACTCTGAGAATGGGTATACGGACCATTAGCCCTGCCGACGGTACACGACGAGTAGATCTTTCTCAGAAGGTCGCGCTTGCTCTTAGATTCTCGCCCGCGCTAGTGTTCGTATCGGCCCTGGCGCTCTACGCGCTTACCCTAGCTCCCACCGTCCTATGGGGAGGAGGCGATTTCGCGCGCTTTCAGGTGTGGGCTGCTGCCTTGCGCTTGGAAGGCGGCGCTGAAGGCCATCCGCTATGGGTCGCTCTCGCACACGTTTTCACAGCGCTGCCACTCGGCGATAGTGCGTACCGCGTCAACCTTTCCTCAGCCGTTTTCTCCGCCGCCGCCCTGTCTCTTGTGCATATAACTATTTATGACCTCATCATCATGGCCCCACAGACTAAGACACGCAGTCACGGTCTCGTGGCCGCGCGCCTGGGAGCATGGTTCGGAACCATCAGCCTCGCCGTCTCACACACATTCTGGACCTACGCAGTTATGCCCAAGGTCTATTCTTTAAATTCACTGATCTTTGCCGCGGCGCTTCTTTGCGCCGTGCGCTGGAGCCGTGCACGGCGCACGGTGTACCTCTACGGCCTTGCCGTCGCGCTTGGAGTCGGCGCTGTCGCCCACCTCCTTTTTTTCGCCCTTACCCCTGCCTTCTTGGTCTACATCGTTCTTGTCATGCGTGAGAGAGCCACTGGCGACGGTCGATGGACGCACGTCGTCGGCGCGGCGCTGCTCTACATCGTCTTAGTAGGGGCCGGATTCGCGCTGTTGCACGCAATTACCGTAGGCAGCACGGATTACGCCGATGCCGGAGGGACTGGCATCGGTTTTATCCATCAGTTTTTGCAGGTACTGGTCTCACCCCATGCCCTCGCGCTCGGGCTAGGCGTTTTCGTCGCGCTGATGGGTTATCAGTTTTTCCTCACGCTTCTCGTCGTCGCCGTCGGCGTGCGTGTGGTGCTCGTACAACGCCCCCTAGCGGCGCTGTTCTTCCTCCTCGTCATTCTCGACGTCGCTTTCGTCTTCGCCTGGCTGCCTGGCACGCCGCGACTAGGAGACTACGCGCAGAACTGGCACTTCTATCTACCGTCCTATATGGTGCTAGCCGTGCTGGCGGGCCTTGGTGCGGCTAGACTGTGGACCCGTCTGACTACCGAGCGGGCATGCGCCCTAGGAGCCATCGCGCTCGTCCTCCCAATCGTCGCGTATGCGGCGGCGCCTCGTCTCGCGCGTGGCGTGATTACCCGGCTCGATCTACGTACATTGCCAGGGCGCGACAACGCCGCGTACTTGCTCTCGCCCTGGAAGCAGGGAGAGCACGGTGCGCGCGCCTTTGGTACGGCGACCCTGCGGGCGTTATCGCCGCATGCCGTCTTGCTGGCCGACTACAGCATCTACTGGGTCGTACGCTACTTGCACGACGTAGAGGGCGTGCGTAAGGACGTGACGTTGATCGAGTTGGCGGCTCCGCCAGCGCTCGACCAGCAGACGAGCGTCGTGCTGCACGCGGCCGGCATGGGAGCACCGCTCTACATTGCCGACAACAACCGCTACTACAACATCGCCGCCTTCGAGCACGCGTTCCGTATCGTCCCTACGGCTCCCGTCTATCGCCTCTTACCCCGGCACTAATGAGACCCAAACCCCTTTCCGTTCAAGCATGAGCGTAATAGCACGCATTCCACGAGCGGCCGTGCGACGGAGTCACTCCCGGTGCTCTCCAGGGCTATTTCATTCTCGGCCCGTCGAGCCTCGCGTCGCCACGAACGACTGTTGGGCATCGACATCCACGCTTGGGCCACGCGCTGGGAGCAGGGTCGGCGGCACAGCCACCCTCGTGTCCCGCTGCTTTCTCCGGGAATGAAACGGCCCTAGGCGCCCTCCAGGGTTCGTGAAAAGTCGTCCGGGGAGCGCGGGCGCTCGCTGCGCTGCTCGCCCGTCCCAGACCGGACACGGGGACGGGGACGGGCGGGAGGCCCGCGCTCCCAGAGTGCGCGTCTTTCCTCCCCTCGTCCTGACTTTTCACGGGCCCTAGGCGCCCTTAGAGCCGTGGTAGGCCGCCACGAGTCCTATGCTATGATGAAGTAGCGTCGGTTTCGGCGAAAAATGAGGAGTGAGGAGTAGTGCGTGGCGTCGGCGGCGTCGATCGATCCAGGCGCGGTGCATGCCCCGTACGTTGACACACACGCTCACTTGCAATGGCCGACACTGATGGCCGAGGCCAGCGCTGTCGTCGTCCGCGCGACGGAAAACGGTGTGGGACGCATTCTGACTCTTGGCACCGATGTCGAGACCTCAAAAAAAGCAGTTGACCTCGCGGCGGAGCACGAGATTGTTTACGCGGCGGTGGGCATCCACCCGAGCGACGCTCCCACTGAAAAGGGCGACCGTGAACGTGCCCTGGCAGAGATCGCGGATCTACTGGCCAGTCCTCACGTTGTCGCGGTTGGCGAGGCTGGCCTCGACTACTACCACGCGGATAACCCTCCACGGGACGCTCAGGTCAAAACATTTACCGCTCAATTAGAGCTCGCCGCGTACACAGGGAAGCCGCTCTGCATTCACAACCGCGAGGCGACGACGGACGTCATGGCGCTGCTCGACGAATGGGCCGATCGCTGTACGCTCATTTTGCACTGCTTCATGGGCGACCTTTCTCTGGCGCAACATGCTTTGGACGTCGGGTGCTACATCTCGTTAGCGGGCAACTGTACCTATCCCAAGTTGAAGTCTTTGCTGGATGTGGGCGCATCATTGCCCGCGGATCGTATTTTGTTGGAGACCGATGCACCGTTTCTGGCGCCGCAACCACGACGCGGCGGCCGCAACGAACCGTCTTACGTCGTATTAACGTATGCCGCCGTGGCCCAGGCGCGCGGCGTCGCGCCGGAGGTCCTCGCGCAGGAGATCGCGGTCAACGCCGCACGCGTGTTCGGCTGGTCTTTAGACCACGTTCGTGGGAGCGCTACGTGACCGCCACGACGCCGACAAGCTTCGTCGATCATGACCTGCAACGCGTTCGTGAGGCGCTGGAGCGCATAGGCGAGGGCGACAATCCGCTGCTCGTGGAGACGATTCGTCACCTGTTCGGGACACGCGGAAAATATATCAGGCCGACCCTGGCTCTATTGGCAGGGCGCGTGTTCCAGCCGGTGGGTGAGCTAGACCCACGGCTCATCGATTTCGGCGCGGCGATGGAGGTCGTTCACACCGCATCTCTCGTCCACGACGACACTCTAGACGACGCTGGCACCCGGCGTGGCGCGACGACGGTGAACGCCGGGTGGAACGGGCATATCGCCATTCTGCTGGGCGACTATCTCTTTGCCCAGTCGGCCTTCCTCATTGCATCGATTGGCGAGTTGCGTCTGATGGCGATGCTGGCCGATACGATCAAGAGCCTGGTGCGCGGCGAGTTGTTGCAGATGGAAACGGCTTTTGACTGGGACCAGGCCGAGGATGTTTACCTAGCTAAGATCGGCAACAAGACGGCGAGTCTGTTGGCGCTCTGCACCGAGGGCGCGGGCGCGCTCTATGGGGCCGACGCGGCCCAGCTTGAGGCTCTTAAGACGTATGGCTACAAGCTGGGGCTGGCCTTCCAGGTCGTCGACGATATACTCGACTTGACTGAGGACGACGAGACCCTGGGTAAGCCCGCCGGGAGCGACCTCGCGCAGGGGACGATCACGCTGCCGGTCATCTACTATCTGCGCCTGGCCACGCCGAAGCAACGCGCGCTCGTGCTCGATGGCCAGCATGTCGAGGAGTGCGTGGCCTCGATCGCGGCATCACCTGCTATTGAGCAGGCTCGCAGCTACGCTGAGTCCCTCGTCGACGATGCACTGACGCAACTCTCAGTGCTGCCCGACGGGGAGTTTCGCGGCGCGCTCCGTGATATCGCCTATTTCTCCGTGCATCGCGACCGCTAAACAGACTACAATAGGATAAAGTATGTAGCTGTGATGAGGGCGGGCGATGAGAGGCGAGATCAGACGACGGGTCAGGCACACATTCTCGGCGGGTGGGATCGTGCTGCGCCACGGACCATTTGGTCGAGATATCGCCCTGGTTTGCCGCTTCGCTCACGAGTTGTGGGCCTTGCCCAAGGGAACGCCGATCGGCGAAGAGACACCGTCTCAGACGGCCTTGCGCGAGGTGCAGGAGGAGACAGGGCTGCTCGTTCAGGTAGACCGCTTCGCCGGCTCGATCCACTACGAATTTACGCGCGACACGGTGTTGTTCCGTAAGACGGTCAACTTCTACCTTATGCACGCGGTCGGGGGCGATTTTTCGTTGCACGATCACGAGTATGACGGCGTCGAATGGGTGTCGATCGACCGCGCTTTGGAGAAGATGACCTATGGCAGTGAAGCGAGTCTGCTGCGACACATCCTCTCGACTTCTTCTCCAGAGGCGTCTCTGCCGCAACACCGGCGTGCGTCGACCGAGCGCGCGGGCTAGCGGCGCGATACACCTGGCGTCGATGATAGTCAGCGCACGTTGCTCCACCGCGCGAGGCCCGTCTTAGCCCATGCGTCGCCCGCTTGATGCCGCCGCTCCCGCGCGCTACATCCTCCTCGCCCTGTTGCTTGACGGCCCTCGACATGGCTATGCGCTGATGCGCGATGTGGACCCGGCGATGCCTCTGGGTAAGGTCATCCACCTGGCGTCGAGCCATCTTTACGCGCAGCTGATACGGCTGGAACACGACGGCTTGGTGCATAAAAAGAACGAGGACGGCGGCCCACGGCCTGCCCGGCACGTCTTTACGCTGACGGAGCAGGGACGTGAGACGGTGCTGCGTTGGGCCGAGGAGACGGTGGCGAAGCCGCGCGATATGCACATCGATTTCCCGCTCAAGCTCTACGTTTCTTGGAAGCTCGACCCGGCTCAAGCCACTGCACTCGTCGCTCGACAGCGCGCCGTCTTCACGACCTATATCGAGCGGCTCGAACGCTCGATCTCGACGGCGTCGAGATCGAGCGCCCCTAGCTCATCCACCGCACTATTTAGCGCCCTCGTCGACGACGCCCGTCTCGAACGGGCGCGGGCAGCCGTTCTATGGCTCGACCATTGTCGCCAGACGTTGACCGCAGCGCCCGCTGCATGGGTCGAAGAGACGATGTCGTAAGATGCGCCGTGCGGGACCCTGGGTACGTCGCTCGTTCGTGATCGCACCGGCGATCGCGTTCATCAGTTTCATCTTGCTTCCGTTGCTGGCGCTGCTCCTCCACACCACACCGGCGCTGCTGATGCGGACGCTGGGACAGCCCGCGTCGATGCAGGCGCTCGTGCTCAGCATCGAAACGACCTTCATCAGCCTCGCTCTCGTGCTCCTGTTCGGGACGCCGACGGCGCACCTGCTGGCGCGCAGCACGTTTCCCGGACGCCGTATCGTGGACGCGATCGTGGATCTGCCCATCGTGATGCCGCCGGCGGTGGCCGGCGTCGCCCTGCTGGTCGCCTTCGGACGCGTCGGTTTGGCCGGCCCGTTTCTCGGCGGCCTTGGCATCCATCTTTCATTCAGTACGGCGGCGGTCGTGGTGGCGCAGATTTTCGTGTCGTGCCCGTACTACGTGCGGTCGGCGCGGGCAGGGTTTCTCACGGTCGATCGCGGTCTCGAGGAAGCCTCAGCCACGCTGGGCTATGGCCCGTTCGGCACGTTCGTGCGTGTTACGGCGCCTCTGGCCGGCCCCAATCTGCTGGGGGGAGCGGTGCTCACGTGGGCGCGCGCGCTCGGCGAGTTTGGGGCCACCAGCTTGTTCGCGGGCAATCTCATGGGGGTGACGCAGACCATGCCGCAGCTCGTCTACGTGACGCTGGACGGCTCGGGCGACATCGATGGGGCGGCGGCGCTCTCGGTGCTGCTCGTGGCCAGCAGCCTCATCGTGCTGCTGGTCGTCCGTCTGGTCGGCGAGTAAGCGGGAGCGCACCCGATGCTTGACCTAATGGTAACCAGACGCCTGCGCGGGATGACGCTCACGGCGACGATTCACGCAGGACCAGGCGTCATCACACTGATTGGCCCGAGCGGCGCTGGCAAGACGACGTTGTTGCGGATAATCGCCGGGCTCACCAAGCCGGACAGCGGTCACGTGCTTATCGACGGGCTGCCTCAGACGGACTGCGCGCGACGACTGCATCGACCGCCAGGAAAACGCCGCGTAGGGGTCGTTTTTCAAGACTATGCTCTTTTCCCACACCTTTCCGTCGGCGCGAACGTGGCTTATGGGCTGCGAGCGCGTGATATAAACCGTTTGGAGAGACGCCGCCGCACCATGGCCATGCTAGACAGGCTTGAGCTGGCCGGTTTGGAGCGCGAACGACCGTCGCGCTTATCGGGAGGGCAGCGCCAGCGGGTGGCCTTGGCGCGGGTCCTGGTGCTGGAGCCGCGCGTACTGCTGCTCGACGAACCGCTCGCGGCGCTCGACGTGCAGACGCGTGCGCGCGTGCGCGCCGACCTACATGAGACGTTACGGGGGCTGGCCATCCCTACCCTGCTCGTCACGCACGATCCCGCCGACATGCGCGCGTTCGGCCAGCGCATCATCGTTCTCGAAGAAGGACGGATCGTTCAAGACGGCGCCTACGCCGACCTGACGATGCATCCGGCGACGGCGTTCGTCGGCGAGACGATGGACGTAAACTACTACGTGGGCCTTCTCGAGCGTACCGAGGATGGCGCCGCCCTGCAGGTCAGGCTGGACGACGACATCGTGCTGCAACCATTGTCGCTGGCCCTGCCTTACGGTCCGGTCTCCGTAACGATTCCTCCATGGGAGATATGCCTGCGCCCTGACCTCGACGCCGCGGAGGGGCAGGTCGTCGTGAGGGGGCGCGTGGTGCAGGTCGAGCCGATCGGCGGACGTCTGCGGGTGATCCTAGCTCTAGGACGCTCCGGCCGTCGTAGACTGGTTGTGGACACAGCGGTCGCCGAGGTGGCGACCACATCCGTCGTGGAGGGGATGATGCTGGCGGCGGCGGCTCCGCCCTCAGCCGTGGACGTGACGCCTATACGCGACGCGACGTAAGCGGGTAGAAACGGGAGGCAGCAGACATGAGTCACCAGGAACATCAGGGCAAAGCGCGCGCGAGCGGCAAAGGCGTGGTCGCATGCGGCGTGATGACGGTGAGCGATTCCCGGACGCGTGAGACGGACGACAGCGGGCGCTTGCTCTTAGAGCGTCTCCCCGCCGCGGGGCACGAGATCGTACGCTACGAGGTCGTGCGCGACGAACCGGCGCGCATTGCAACGCTGGTGCAAGAGTTTATCGCTGGAGGCTGCCAGGCCGTCATCCTCAACGGCGGCACGGGCATCGCGCGGCGGGACTCGACCTTCGAGGCCATCGACGCCCTTCTAGAGAAGCGTTTGCCCGGCTTCGGCGAACTCTTCAGAATGCTCAGCTACGGGGAGATCGGCGCCGCCGCTATGCTTTCCCGCGCCACGGCTGGTCTGTACCAAGGGGCGGTCGTGATCGCGCTCCCTGGCTCCCCCGACGCGGTGCGCCTCGCCCTCGACGCCTTGATCGTACCGGAACTGTCGCACCTCGTCTGGGAGATCGCGCGCTGATGAATGTCGTGGCTGAGCTTAGTCATGTCAACTTAGAAGACCAATCGACGAGCAATCTCGTAAACAGGTTAGGATCTTGACCGTGTATCACGTGAGCCATTCACGGGAGGGAGACGTAGTCGAAAGGCTGACCCGCCGCGCCGGCGACGCGCTTGACGTCCTCGACGAGGACCTTGTTGACCTTCTTCTCGGCCCGGACCCCGATCTTATGCACGAGTTGGATCAGCAGATCGACCAGGCTGTCGCCAGGATGCATGTCGGCGGCACCCCATGGGCCATCGTAGCCTCCCTCGGCCCGGCGCTCTACATCACTACACTCCCTGTGCCGCGTCACCACGCCGTACGACCGCTTGGACCCCGGGCAGGACCACCTGCTGAAAGATCGCGTGCATCTGCTCTGGCGGGTAGGGGCGCTGGTGCTCCAGCCACCACCGCAGCAGGCTCAGGAACGCGCCCGCCACGTAGTCGGCGAGGAGCGGCAACGGGACTTCAGGCGCACGCCCATCGCCCGCCAGCACGGTGAGCCGCCGCCCGACGCTCGCGCTCAGGTAGCGATGGCCCGTTTCGTAGAGCACACCGACGCCGTGCCCCTGGAGCAAGGCATGGTACAGGTGATGCTGCTCCTGCACGTGCCGGAACAGGCCCAGGCTGGGGAGGAGTTGCGGGGCGTCGGCGCCATCGGGATCGAGGTGCTGATGGAGCTGGGCGAGCACATGCTCGAACTCGCTGGTCAGCACGTCTTCCTTGTCGTGGTAGTGCGCGTAGAAGGTGGAGCGACCGACATCGGCCCGGTCGATGATCTCCTGCACCGTGATGCGGTCGTACCGCTGCTCCACCATCAGCGCGATCAGCGCCTCGGCGATGAGCCGGCGCGTGCGCCGCGACCGCCGATCCGCACCCGCACTGTCCCCGTCCCCCTTCACCAGATTCTCCCTTTCCCGCACAATCGCCGCGCCGTGTTCGGTACAGAACAGGGCGGCGAGATTGTGTGTTGACCGCCAAGCCACCCGCCCCTACGCTGGATGGTGAACAGAGTGTACCGCATCGGACAGCATGTCTGCCGGTCATGGGAAAAGGGGAGTGCGATGGCAACGGGCGAGGCCGCACCGGCAACCGCCGGGCGCACGATCGGGTGGGCGCGGTCCTACGACGCTCTCGTGGCCATCCTGACGCTGGGCCGAGCGGGGGCGCTGCGGGCGGCGACGGTCGAGTTAGCCCGCATCGCGCCGGGCGAGACTGTGCTCGACGTGGGCTGCGGCGCCGGAGATGTCACCCTGGTGGCCCGGACACGGGCCGGCGCCGCGGGCCGAGTGCAGGGCATCGACGCCGCGCCGGCGATGATCGCGGCCGCACGCCGGAAAGCGGCCCGGGCAGGCTATGCGATCGAGTACCGCGTCGCTGCTGTGGAGGCCCTGCCCTTCCCCGACGCGACCGCCGACGTGGTGGTGAGCAGCCTGCTGATGCACCACCTACCGGGCGACCTGAAGGGGCGGGCGCTCGCCGAGATCCGCCGCGTCCTGAAACCGGGCGGCCGCCTGCTCGTGGTCGACTTCACACATCCCACGGGGCAGGCGGACCGCCTCGTGTCGGTGCTCCTGGCCCACCACCGGATGCGGGGCGGCGTGCAGGATCTCCCGACGCTGATGGAGGCAGCCGGCTTTACCGGCGTCGAGGCCGGGAAGACTGGGTTCGGGCCGCTCGGGTTCGTGCGCGGTTGGGTCCAGGGATGACCGTCGGCCCACTCGTCGTGCTGAACGGCGCGTCCAGCGCCGGGAAGATCGCGACAGCGGAGGCGTTGCGGCCGTTGCTCGGACCGGGATGCATGCAGACCGGCTTGGACCACATGCGCGCGCGCAGCCCTTCGGGCCCGAGCCCCGGACGCGCGTCGATCACTTGCGCCGGAGCGTACGCATCCTCGCCTTTGTCTAACTTGAGTGCCTCCCTGTCAAGATACTTTGCCTCAGGTGACGGCAACGCTTATTCTGGGCCTACCAGCGGTGGCGCACGAACCCCCAGTACGCGCGTTACGCCCCATTACAGCGCGTTCAAAAGAGTCTTAATGAGGACCACTTTGCACGACTGAGCGCCTATCTTGGTAACGCGGCCTGGGAAGCAACGAACAATGGGGCTGAACGGACAGCCCGCGCCTTTCAGCACATGCAGGAGCCACACTTTCAGTTGCGCCCGGCTGAGGCGACCGCGGCGACGCTCACGATGCATGCGGTGCGACGGAGGGCGGAGCAGCACGATGACCAGGAGCTACATGCGCCTCGCGCATCGCGTGGGCGTTGGCCACAGCCCTCCCCCTTGCGCTCGTCGCCTAAGCGATCAACGTCAATTACGAAGTCTCGTCGCTCTGGGGTCTATTCTGGGGCTCTGTCACAGGTTTTCTGACAGATCCTCTCACTCTCGTGTGAACATCCTCAATGTCCGTAGGGCTCCGTGGCAACTAAGTGCCCGGATCCAGCCATGCTGGCTACATCGATATCAGCGATGCAGCGCACTGGGACAAAATCCAGGGTGAGCGTTCCTTCAAGGTGAACGATGCCGGTTGCAGCCTCAAAGTCACCCCTGCTCAGGTCGCTTGCCCGCGGATCAAGGGTGACTCCGAGATCCGTTCCACCCTGTGTATCAGTGAACTTGATAAAGACGTAGTGCATGGTCGTTACGCGTTCCTTGAAATCGCTAAGTGAGGGTGCGGGTCCTCCAACGACGACCGGATGTGACCCCTCTGTCAGATAATGCACTAAATCGAACATGTGTTATCCCTTCCTTAATCGCGACCCGGACTTCTTAGAGAGCAACTCGCCCTAGGGCCTCTTAATAGTTTATAGGAGACGGTGTGTACCAGAAAGATGGAAAGAACAGCGTATCCCAGTAACGTGACCGACGACGAATAGACCTTCGTCGCCCCTATCTGACGTTGATGATCTCGCATACGTCTCACCGCCGCGACGAACTGCGCGAGATGTCTAACGCCCTGCGTCGGCTCGTCAAGACCGGCGCACCCGCGCATGAAGGTCCCACGACCTGCCCCCTTGGCTCGCCGTCTATCAGCAATCCTGCCGCAGGTTCACCATCGGCGTCTGCGCGACCCTAAGCCACGTCCTGCTAAGCCTCGCCATTGGCCGCCCCCCGCACTAACCACAGCCATCGTTGATAGCCGCACCGTGCAGTCCACTCCTGAAGGCAGGGCGCGCGTGGTCTACGATGGGGCCAAGCGACGCGATGGGAGCACGGTCCACGCAGCAGTCGATATTTTGGACCATCCCTTGGCCCTGCACACGATGCCCATGAGTGTCCCGGAGCGTACCCAGGTCGGGCGCCTGGCCGTCGTTGCCCAGGAGGCAAGGGACTAGAGCGTCACCCTAGCGTACGTCGATCAGGGCGACACGGACAGGCTCCCGCTAAGGAAGCTGCTGCGCATGGTATTCGCCGGGAGGTTATCCGCCGTCCGACGTCAAGCGGGACTTTGTGATGCTGCCATAGCACTGGGTCGTCGAGCGGGCCGTCGCCTCGACCGTCCGTTTCCGTCGACTGGCTCAGGACGATGAGCTTCTGGAGAGTACGCTGATTGGCTGCCGCTTCATTGCCTGTGCCTCCTCCTCCTGTCCCAGGCCCTTCCCGCCCGCGCAATCACCTACGGTCATTAACAGGCTCTGGTCGTGTCAGCAGATTCTGGCACAGTCGCGTAAGGTCAAGGGTCAGCGCCTGCAACAAAAGCGGTCGTGCGCTCGTAATGAAAAAGTGGTCGCCGGGCAGCGTACGCATGACGAATGAGGCGGTGGTCTGCTCACGCCACCCCTCAAGGTCAGCGCGTGAGACCTCATGATCTTGTATGCCTCCGAAAGTGCTGATAGGGCAACTCAACGGAGCCCCAGCGAGATAGCGATATGTCTCGCAAATCTGCATATCCGCACGGAGAGTTGGAAGGACTAAGCACAACAACTCGCTATTCTGCAGCACTTCCGGCGGCGTTCCGTTAAGCCGACGCAACTGATCAATAAAGGCAGCATCATCTAGGTTGTGCATTAAAGGACGCTCTTGAACTGGTAACTGGGGAGCTCGAAACGCCGATACGAAAAGCTGAATTGGCTCTAAGTCCTCGCGCTCACGCAGCGCGCGCGCCACTTCAAACGCTAGGAGCGCACCCATACTGTGGCCGAAAAAGGCAAATGGTCTATCCAGTAGGGGACGCATGATAGAGGCAACCTCGGCGACTACTGTGCTCACGCTGGTCAGGGGCGGCTCTGCCAGACGATTCTCGCGCCCTGGCAACTGAACGATGCGCAGATCAATGTTGTAGGGCAACAATTCAGCCCATGCACGGTAGAGTGACGCTCCTCCTCCCGCGTAAGGGAAACAAAATAATCGTAGTAGTGGTGAGGGGCTCGACACTTGCACCGTAGGATGCGTCAGCCACAGCTCGGTGGTCGACGATATTGATTGCATACGACAGTCCCCTTACACAACATGGAGCATAGCACTATACCTCATCAGGCAAGGCGTCATTGACCCTGATCAACTGGCATTTCCTCCATCTGTTTACGCAGACTGAGTGGTCTCATGTCAACCCATTTCTTGTCAATGTAGTCGAGGCAATCCTTCTTGAGGCCGCTATTACCCGCGTCATACCATCCCAAAGGATTATCCCGATCACTAGGCCAGATTGAATATTGTTCTTCGTCATTAATGACGACCTTGTAGATGGTCGTATCTTCGCTCTCGTCGTCGAACATTATGGCACCTCTCCGTCCTCTCCCACGCTATCTGCTAGACAAAAGTCGCCTTGAAGTGCCGTTCACCTTGCAGTTCCAACACAAATTCGTCGCCCGACTCTACTGTGAGTGCGCGGCAGAGCGAACCGGTCAGCACGATCGCCTCGGCTTCAATCTGGTTATTGAATAGCGCTAGCTTGTTGGCCAACCAGGCTACAGCTGCTGCTGGATGGCCAAGAGCAGCTGAACCTTGGCCGCGCACAATCTCACCCTCGTTGCGCTGAATGGCCACCTGAAGCGTCCGCAAGTCCTGACTAGCCAACGTCTCGTTCCACGATCCCAATGCAAAGCCGCCGTACGAGGCATTATCTGACACTGTATCGAAGAGTTTGATGCGCCAATTCTCTATACGGCTATCGATAATCTCGATGGCCACCGTCACCTCAGCTATCATCTCCACAACCTGGTCGATGGTCACTCCCGGACCACTCAAGGCATGTTTCAAGCGCACAGCCAACTCTGTTTCGACGCGTGGCTGAATGAAAAGGTTCCTTGGAATGACAACAACACCATCGTGCGGCACAAACTCGCGTGAAGCCCATACGCGCCCGAAGTCCGGTTCATTGATGCCGAACTGTTGCTGCATCACCTTACTGGATAAGCCGATCTTGTGGCCGCTGCTGTGGTCGCCAGCTCGTTGGCGGAGCGCGTGCCACTGCGACTGTATCTCGTATGCCTGTTCAAGGGTTTCGATGCCGGCTGCTTCAGTAAGAGGAGCGATCGGGCGACGGGTCGTCCAAGCAACATCGAGCGCCTCCGCAAGTCGTGCTGCCTCTTCTTGTTGCATCGCTCTTTTACCTCTACTATTACTATGCGTTGGGGGCGACTGTGCCGGCCGGGTGCGTAGTCGTGCTCGACGCCGCAAGGTCAATGGCGACCTCACGGATCAAATCTTCCTGGCCCGCGACGGCCCCGCGCCGACCAAGCTCCAACAGAATGGCTCGCGAGTCGACGCCGTAACGCTCGGCCGCACGACGTGTATGGAGCAAGAAGGTCGTATGCACGCCTGCATAGCCACTGGCAATGGCATCGCGATCGGGGAATGGTTGGTAGGGGATCGACGGTGCGACAACGAACTCAGCAGCATCGGCGAGCGCGAAGATGTCGATCGGCTCTATGGCGTAGCGTCGGCTAAGCACAGCAGCAAGCAACTCAGTCGCGGCATTGCCCGCCCCCGCTCCTAGGCCACGTAAACACCCGTCAACCTGCACCGCTCCAGCATCGAGTGCAGCTAGGGTATTGCCGATAGCGAGTCCCAGGTTGTTATGGGCGTGGAATCCGACCGGGATAGCGAGTGCCTCGACCAGAGCCTCGATGCGAACGCGCACATCCTCTGGCAGTAAAGTCCCAGCTGAATCAACGATGCAGACGGCGTCGGCCCCATATGATTGCATCCGTAGGGCCTGGGTCGCTAACGCTTGAGGGCGCAGCATATGAGCCATCATTAAGAAGCCAACCGTCTCAAGGTCCATATGTTTGGCAATTGCGAAGTGCTGTTCGGAGACATCAGCTTCAGCACATTGCGTCGCGATACGGACGATCTTCACGCCCCGATCGGCCGCTGCTTGCACGTCCTTGTGCGTCCCGATACCGGGGGCGAGCAGCACAGCAATCCGAGCCTGCGTCGCCGTCTCGACCGCGCGACGAATGAGATCCATCTCGTTGGTTCCAGAGAGGCCGTATTGGAGCGAGGAACCACCAATCCCGTTGCCATGTCCGACCTCAATAACCGGCACTCCAGCCTTGTCGAGCGAGGAGACGATGGCGGTGACGTGCTCAAGGGCAAACTGGTGACGCATCGGATGCGAACCGTCACGCAACGTCGTGTCGGTGATACGGGGAAAAAACGGTGTCATACGTAGCTTCCAGCGCTGGCAAGCTGGCGTTCTAGCAAGCGTACGGCGAACGCTTCAGCGACGCGATGGGCTGCTGAGGTCATAATGTCGAGGTTCCCTGCGTACGGCTCCAGAAAATCGCCCATCCCTTCGATCTCCAGAAGGATAGTGACTACGAGACGCTCTCCCCAGGGGGTTGGACGCCGATCGAAAGAGGGAGCGCCCTTCAGGCGATACCCAGGAACGAACATCTGCATTAGACCAACCGTATTTGTGATGGCATTGTTGACGACGTACTCGTTGACCTCAGGGTCCTCGAAGACGGCATAAATGGTGTTGCGCATAATGATCGGCGGGTCGGCAGCGTTGAGAATAACAATGGCCTTACCGTTCTGCGCACCACCGATCTTCTCCAGGCCGCGTGCGGTGACAAAGGTAAACTCATCAATGTTCTGGCGAGTCCCCCTTCCTGCCGAGCGACTAGCCGCTGAGCTGACGATCTCGGCGTAGCTCAGCGGCGCAACTTGCACCAGAGCATGCACAAGGGGAATCGTCCCTTGCCCTGCACACGTAATCAAGTTGACGTTGTCGGCATCGAGATGGCGCTCTAGGTTGACTGAAGGCACTACATAGGGTCCCTGAGCTGCGGGCGTTAGGTCTATCGCAATCTGCCCTGCTGCCTTAAGTAGTGGGGCGTGAACCATATGGGCTGGTGCACTAGTCGCATCGAAGACGATTTTGATCTCAGGGTCGTCGAGAACCGCTTGTATTCCCTGATCGCTTGTCCCAACCCCCAAGGCATGTGCGCGCTTCAAACCATCTGATTGCGGATTACTACTGCTCACTAGCGCTAACTTAAGGGATCCTGGCGCTTTGAGCAGCTTGAGCATGAGATCAGTGCCGATATTACCGCAGCCCAGTATCGCTGCTCCGATTTGCTCTGTCCTACTAGACTCATCTATCACTGTCTCACTCCTTTTGCTCTCTCGGTCTTTCCCCACCGTCATGTTATCTTACAGGGCCGCACTCTTGCCCATATAAGGAAAGATAAGACGAGGGTAAGACGACGTGGTCCTCTGGAAAATACAGCTCTCTTGCTAACGATAGTGAGCGCGCAGCATTCACCCAATGCGCCAACACCACCTCGTGTTGCGTAGGGCGCCATGATGAGCACAACGACATCTCAAAGTCTTGCGGCAGTGGAGGACCAATCTACTTATAGTGCTGTGGACAATCGTTCCAAGCCAAGAGTGAAGCGCTCCGTGGCGCCGCCAAAACCTAGCCGTACGTGTTGCCGGTGATTAAAGCAAGTGCCTGGGACTAACAGAACGCCGTACTGCTGGGCCAGAAGGTGGCAAAAGCTCTCACTGTCTGTGACTGTCGATAGGTACGGAAAGGCAGTAACTCCTCCGCGAGGTACGCTCCAGCGCACCTGCTCCTGGTGTTCGGCCATCCACTGCGTTAACCGTGCTAGGTTGGTCTTGGCCTGCCCTAGGCGCCGCTGCAACAGAACATCTGCATGTGCGATAGCTCTGCAAGCCACGAGTTCAACCAAGGGAGAGAGCGCTAGGGTCGTGTAATCGCGCCAGCAGACGCATTGTTGAAGCACCTCTGCGGCGGCCAAGGCCCACCCCACGCGCAATCCGGGCAGCCCGTACCCCTTGGACAGTGTACCAAACGAGACAGTGCGCGGATAGAATAATCCCGGGTCAGGTAGTGGAGAAGAATCATAGGTGAGGTCGGCAAAGGCCGCATCCCAGATCAGGTAGGCGTCGGTTGCCGCCACGCGTTCTACGAGTTCTTGTTGTTGGGCGACACTCAACGTCGCGCCCGTCGGATTGTGGGGAAAGTTGACAATGACCATGCGCGTCTTGGCTCCAAGAAGAGGAGTAAGATCATTGAGATCAGGCACAAACCCGTTGACTGCGCGCAGCGGCCAACGCCTCACATGGCATCCGATCGCCTCAGCGATCGACACCAGCGACTGATAACATGGATCGAGGACGATGACCTCGTCACCCCGCTCAAGCAGTGACTGCATGACAAGGAAGATCGCCTCGCTTGACCCGTGCGTTGCCATAACCCGCTCTGGGTCGCCATTACCCCAGCGCGTGGCGATAGCCTGACGCAACTCAGGTGAACCACATGAACGGCTGTCATCGAAGACGATCGCATCGAGCTGACTCTCAGTTATACCGGTGAGGAGACGCAAATCAGCCATGGAGAAGCTTTCCACACCACTACTACCGATGTCGACCTCATTGCTAAAGTAATAGTCGCGTAGCCAGTCCTCCAGCCGTGCTGCTTCTATCTTCATAGGCGCCTCCGTCTTAGTCGGTCGACCGCTAGTAAATCACGCGGGAGTCAGCCAGGATACGCGACGCGCGCGACTTACGGAGATCGCGCGTGACCAGCACACGCTTAAGCCAGCGGTCAGTGCCGTCGAATCGGGCGGTGAACGAGTTGCGCCCATGCACGGCCTTGTAGTTATCGACGAAAACAACATCGCCAGGCTTCAGAACAATCTCTTGCAGGCGCGTATCGACAGCGCGACAAAAGGCATCAATGGCGCGCTGGGCCGCTGGGTCATCGGCCTTCTCCATAAAATAGGGATCTAGAGCCGCGTATGGTGAGGAAGGATCCCCAAATAGAACGGGGTGCTTCGGCGGGTTCTCAGCCATCGCTTGGAGGCGCACATAAGCCTGCGTCTTTAGACGGTCGGCCTCTAGGTCCTGCGTGGTTCGATGTGCCGGAGCGTGAGATTCATCGGGGCGCGTGACATAGTGCGACTCGAACAGGAGACCGCGATCCTCGGAATCGAGATCAAGGTCACCGAGCGGGGCCACCGTGGTCGCCGTAGCCGACAGGTTCCGCAGGCACAGCAGCCCCACGTAGTCACAGCGATAGGGATGGAAAGAATCTTCGGTATGCCACCAAATTTTTTCCTCGCTGGCTGAGTTTATCTGCTTGTTTTCGTGCCCCTTTATCGGCAGGACATCGTGGATTAAATGACCATCCTGCTGTGTAGCCCAACCAAAGACATCGCCCAACAGCGACCCATACAGCGCCAAGAGGATCTCCTCTTGTTGCGTGTTCTTACCTCCACCCCACGCGGACGGTGTGGGTTCTAAGGCAAGATCGCTGAGCGGGTAGCCGGTGATCACGGCCATCGCCGCTGTTGGTTCTAGCAAGCGTAAGTCGTTCATAAAGCGACGGATGCGACGCGGCAGCTCCTGAGAATAGACGGTCATGTAACGCTGAAAGTGCGGGTTCTCAACACTCCCAAACTCATCGGTCAGCCCTGCAATCAGGGCCGTAATCTCTGTGACCTCGTCCTCAGCTAAGTGTAGTGTTGGCAACCAGTCGGAGCGGTCGGCAGATTGACTGCTAGAGTGAAGATTCATCGTTGATGACATCGAGTGTGTTCCTCCTTGTCACAATCTTGGCTTAAACTCACGTCAAATATTAGCATAAAGCCATTACGATAGTGCGGCCTCCACGAATAAAGGTTGTGTCTCGCACTGGTCGACGTCGTTGTGCTTCCCTCTCTGTTTTCCTGCTGCCTACCTTATATGCCCCCGCCAGTATAACGCTCACGTATCTCTTTGGGAAGTCGGTGGCTAGGTGGATGCTCTTGCAACTCTATTGCCAAGGAGCGATGGCCTGGTATATAAAGACGATATAAGCTTCGCTGGACAACTAACTCGTGATCGGCAAACCAAAGGCTTCCTCAGCGCAGCGCCGTAGGCGATGCGAACGATGAAGACGAAAAGGATGCTCGTAACATGTTTTATTTAGCTAAGGGGAGTCGATAATGGTCACATTCAGGGACTTTATGCCCATCGCTGCCTAGCCAACCTAACAAGGCAAGCTACAACGCTATCGATGCTCGTGTTTATCGGACAGTACATAGTCTGCACAAGCGTATGCATCGTACGAAATTGCATGACTGTGCGGCGTTTCACTCTCATAATGGTGCGTTAGCAAAGGAGAGGTATATGAGTTCGACTGCCCCAGTGCCGGCAAAGGTTGCCCCTCCAGTGCCTTTACTCATCAATCGCAACTATGCTCTTCTGTGGATCGGCCAGTCCATATCCACTATTGGTGACGCCATTTTCGATACAACATTAGTTCTGTGGATAGCTAGTCGCATAGCTCAAGGTCAATCCTGGGCTCCTTTAGCTGTTAGCGGAGTACTTATAGCAACCGCCATCCCCATTATGGTGGTCGGCCCTCTTGCCGGGGTATTCGTGGATCGATGGAACAAAAGGTACACGATGCTGCGCATGGATGCTTTGCGGGCTGTTTTGATAGTAGCACTCCTCTTATTGACCCCTCTCCCTTTTCTGAACAGCAGCACATGGCCGCATGGTGTGCAGTTAGCGGGCATCTATCTAGTCGTACTTCTAGCCACGGTGGCTGCGCAGTTCTTCGGTCCCTCGCGCCTGACCTTGATAGGCGACGTAGTGAGCGAGGAGCAACAGGCACGTGCAACCGGAATGGCGCAGACCAGCCAGAGCTTGTCGGTGGTGATTGGTCCCCCGCTAGCCGCGTTGCTCTTCTTCGGTACCGGTGTCCAGTGGGCGCTGTTGATCAACGCCGCCTCGTTCGTCATATCGTTTCTGGCCATCTTCTTGATAAAGGTGCCGCAGCGGGTGGTAGACGATGAGGAGAACGAGGGCGGCAGCTTCTTCCTGACCGATCTTACGAGCGGCCTTACCTATTTCCGCGGCAACAGGGTTCTCACTACTGTCTTGATTACTGTCACCATTGCTATGTTCGGTGCTGGAGCACTCAACGCGCTCGACTATTTCTTTATAGTGCGCAACCTCCATGCGGCGCCCAGCTTATATGGCTTCATTGGCACAGCCCAAGGTATTGGAGCTATAGTCGGCGCTCTTGCGGCAGCGGTATGGGCTGAGCGCTTGGGGGTCGCACGGACCTTCTGGAGTGCGGTACTGGCCTTGGCCGTGCTGATCTTGGTCTATGCGCGCCTGACTAGTTTCGCACCAGCGCTCGTGGTTGCTTTTTTGGTTGGCCTCCCGACCGCAGCCTTAAACGTGGCAGTCGGTCCACTTATTCTGCGTAATACTCCACGTAAATATATCGGTCGTGTCGCTGCCGTGCTTACCCCAGCGATGAGCTTGGCATCGATCGCCTCTATTGCTGTAGCAGGCTATATCACAACGATAGTGTCGAATTTTTCCGCCACAGTGTTTGGCATCAGCTTTGGGCCGGTAGATACGGTCTTTACCGTTGCTGCGTTGCTCATCGGAGTAGCCGGACTCTATGCGGCTTTTAATTTGAGAGTAGAGGACGGGCTTAAGAAGGCGCCTGTAGGCGAAACGGCTGCAGGATCCTGAGAAGCTTACAAGGTATATGCACTTGCCGTTGGGCCAGATTCTATTAAGGAGATCATGAAGGATGACTAGCACGGCTACACCGCAGATCACCAATCGTCCGGCCTTTGACCTCATCTCTAGCTTCGTGGCAACGCACGTCATTGCCGCTCTGGAGATGGATGGACTGCTCACTATTCTTGAAGAAGGTGGCTTGGTGGTCGATACGGCAGCCTCAGCAACCGGGGTTGACGCAGCATTACTAGCTGCTAGCCTACGATATCTTGTTACGCAGGGGCTCGTGCGGGTGGAGGATGAGCGCTTTGTGCTTACCGAGGAAGGGAGAGCAGTCTGTCGCGACAAGGGTTATCTTGTCTGGCTCTGTGGCGGTTATGGTCATGTTCTGCAGCAGGCGCCTGCCTTTCTCACTGGTGTAGCGCAGTACGGTGTTGAGGTGGAGCGTAACGGTCGCTGGGTAGCCAATGGATCAGCTCTTGTTGGGCGTAACGATGTGATCCCTTCAGCCTTGCGCCTCCTGCAGGGTCTATCGTTCAGCCATGCACTCGACCTTGGCTGTGGGAGCGCACGCTTACTCACCCTCCTCTGTAGTACCTTTGGGTGTGGTGGTGTCGGTGTTGATCTGAGTTCGGAGGCGTGCGATGAGGCGCGCCAGACCGTTACCGCCGCGGGCTTGGCCGATCGCGTGCAGATCGTTGAAGCTGATGCAGCGGATCTAGCTGCCATCCCGCACCTAGAAAAGACCGATTTAGTTGTAGCCATGTTCTTATTGCATGAGTTTCTTAGCACTGAACGCACCGAGGTGGTCCGTCATATGCGTAACTTTGCCTCGCGCTTGGCCCCGGGAGCTTACTTCCTCGTCGCAGAGGTTCCTCCGGCCACCTCGGAGGTACCCAAGCATGAAATATTCACACCCGAATTCGGATTTATCCATGCGGTAATGCATCAGAGCCTCCTGAGCAGTGACCAGTGGCAGAGCATCTTCGCCGAGGCTGGCATCGTCCCCCTTCAGGTCGAGCCGTTGGGGTTGCCTGGCGGAGTACTGCTGCTGGCTCAAGCGCAACGTTAAACACGTAGGCCCTATGTTCGAGTGTAGGGCTGCGAAAAGGAGGTCAACGGATGCTAGGTACACATACCCTATCGAGCAGATCGCGTCAGTTCTCGACACTGATTTTTGAAGAGATCGCCGGACTAGCTCATGAATATGGAGCTCTCGATTTAGCCCTAGGAACCCCTGACTTTCCTGTAGCAGACGAAGTTAAGGAGGCGGCCATAGAGGCTATTAGAGGTAATCTTAATCAATACGCTATTCTGTACGGAGCCAAGTCGCTACGGGAGGCAATTGCAACCACGTTTCAGCGTGACCGCAGTGTTGTGGTGGATCCAGAGAGCGAGATTACGGTTACCTGTGGGGTGACTGAGGCCGTTCTCGACGCCCTCTTCACCGTTACTGATCCAGGCGACGAGGTCGTTGTGTTCGAGCCCTACTATGAGAATTATGTCTCTGCTATCGTTCTAAGTGGAGCTGTACCGTGCTTTGTCCCTCTGCACGCTCCCACTTGGCTGTTCAATCGTGAGGAGTTGGCCGCAGCCTTCACCAGCAAGACGCGCGCGCTCATCCTTAACAATCCTAATAACCCGACTGGCAAGGTCTTCAGCCGTGAGGACCTACGCTATATCGGCGAGTTGTGCGCCCAACACAGGGTGACATGCATCGCGGATGAGATCTACGAGGTCATGGTCTACGATGATGCGCAACATATCAGTATGGTTGAGTTTGACGACCTGCGCGACTACGTGATCGTGGTTAATGGGCTCTCTAAGACGTTCGGAGTCACGGGCTGGCGCGTCGGATATGTGGTGGCTCCCCCAGAGGTGACACGCGCGCTGCGTAAGATTCACTCCATCGTGACGGCTGGGACGGCAGCGCCATTGCAGGCCGCCGGAGTAACTGCCCTGCTGCTGCCACCGTCCTACCGCGATGAGGTGCGTCTGACCTATCAGCAGCGTCGCGATAGCTTGACCAACGTGTTACAGGAGGTGGGTTTCGTCTGTAAGCGACCTCAAGGAACCTTCTACGTGATGGCTGGTATCGAGCGCTTTGGGTCCGGCAATGACATTGCATTTACGAAGCACCTTATTACAGAGGTAGGGGTAGCCGCTATTCCAGGAAGCAGCTTCTATGCTGCAGGTAACGGTAGTACGCTGATGGTGCGCTTCTGCTTTGGAAAATCCGAGGGGCTTCTCGCGGCAGCAGCGGCCCGGCTTCGAGCGCTACAGACCTGAAAGCCAGTGACGTGGATATGCGCGGGGGAACGCTCTTTACTACTAGACTGAACAATAGACGGGAGTTGGAGACAGCTAATGACCAACGTGAGCGTATCACAGGACGCAGCCTCCGCTCTTCAGAAATCCGATGTTCCTTTATCTGCAGGTTCAGGAGACAAGAGCGAATCAACGATGGAGCGTATCCTCTCGTCTCCCACGCCGAATGATGCCAGGGTCCCTCTCTCGACGACCGATCTGGAGCAGCAGCTTGTGTCGTGGAACGATACAGCGCATCCCTATCCCTCGACGCAAGACATCGCCAGCCTTTTTGAGCGACAGGTCGAGCGCACCCCCCACGCTATCGCTCTTTCCTTTCGGGAGATCCAGGTCAGCTATGCAGCCCTGGATGGATGTGCAAACAGGCTGGCACGCTACCTGGTCAGCCAAGGGGTACGCCGTGAGAGTGTCGTCGCTGTATGTATTGATCGATCATCCAACTTCATCGTCAGTGCTCTAGCCATTCTAAAAGTGGGGGCCGCGTACCTGCCGCTTGATCCGCGTTATCCAGCCGAGCGTCTTGCCTTCATGATCGAAGATGCAGGGGCTACTCTCGCGCTCGTAGATAGTCAAGGGCAAGCACTGTTGGCGGACCACGCGATCGCGACGGTGGCGGTCGATGAGATCGCATCAACGCTGGCCTCCGACTCACCTCTGCCCCTACGATTGACGCTCTCCGCCCAGCAGCTTGCTTACGTCACCTATACCTCGGGCTCGACTGGTCAGCCCAAAGGGATCGCTATTCCACACCGCGCGGTGGCGTGCCTCGTCCTCAATACTAACTACATCGAGATCACCTCCGGCGATCGAGTGGCTCATGCATCGACCACCTCTTTCGATGCAGCGACCTTTGAGCTTTGGGGGCCTCTACTCAACGGGGCGACCGTGGTCATTATAGGGGTTGATAGCCTGATTAGCCCCAATGAGTTGGCCAAAGTGCTTACCGTGCAAGAATGCACAATCTTATTCCTGACGACGACGCTCTTTCACCAGATGGCGCAGGAGGCGCCGGGAGGCTTTGGGGGGCTGCGCACGCTGATCGTGGGAGGGGAGGCGCTCGACCCACGGTGGGCGGCGCGCGTGTGCGCACAGGCGC